>Ga0116163_1000010_pt1 | contig 162662 bp, 120 predicted proteins | sample AD_UKC107_MetaG_FD_89889 | JGI IMG/M metagenome (GOLD analysis project Ga0116163, IMG submission 89889) | Active sludge microbial communities of municipal wastewater-treating anaerobic digesters from Hong Kong - AD_UKC107_MetaG | ecosystem: Engineered > Bioreactor > Anaerobic > Digestate...
ATAAGTTCCGTTCTCGGTTCAGCACTGCCCTGCGCCAGACATGATCTGCCGGCGATATCGGCCAGGCTTATCAGGACGATTAGCAGAACAACTCTGCACTTTCCAAAGTATTGTGTCATTTTTGACGTTTTATTATGAGTGTTATCAGCCGTTCCGGCTCTGAAAATTATAATGTAAGCCATGCAACCGAAGATCCTTCGAAAGGGGCCCTGAGCAATGTCTTTGTTCCTCCCCTTACTCTCGTTTTTGTGGAAATTATCTCTCCTGAAGAGGGATCTATCCATTTAAGCCGATAGTTTTTTCTGTCGTCGCTAAGGTCAACTTCAGCTTCTCCCGATACAGCAAAGACTATATATCCTGTTCCTTTTTTCGCTAGTAAGTATTTCCCGGGCAGAGAATCTTCAGCTCTTAACGGTGCCATAAGAGAAGCTTCCGTGGTGAAAGATACGTCATTGATATGAGGAAGTGAAACGAGTGAACCTCCTGCCATGAACACGGCCCATTCGGAGAATCTGACACCCCTTCGGGAGCAGACGACTGCCTTGCCGGGGTATTTTTCGCGAAGCTCGTACACTGCCCTGTGTATCTGGTCAAAAGAACTGGTCCCTGCATCCATGATACGGGCATACTGACGTTCGGCAAGGCTAACTCCTCCTTCGGGAGCATACAGGGATCCGTCTTCACGGTACTGCCATTGGATGATGTCAATAATGTCGACAATCTCTGACCTGGAGGGATCGGCCAGTATAGCTTCCTGTACGTCTCTGGTCCCGGGTAGCATTACAAGTACATCTGTATTATTTTCTTTCTGCCACTCATCAATCACATCGAGCCAGAACTGGACGAAATGAAGAGGCCCCGTGTATTCCCAGCCCAAATGATGGATGACATTGTGATTATCTTTGAAATTATTAAGGTTCTTCCGGATATAGTTCCTGTGCAATCTGTTGCGGACAATGTGTGCAGTGTCGTAAAATTCCTCTGCCATATAAACACGTTTGTCGCCTGCATAATGTGGTGGTTCTGCAAAACCGGTATTGTTTATATTGTTGGCGCTTCGCCAGGGATAATCAACCCAGTGTGCACCTTCCTCAATGATATTATGCTGGCAATAGTGTTCCTGGACAAGTATCAGTCCTTTTTGGTCAGCGAGATCTGAAAATTCTTTCAATCTCATCCAGTACCATGAATTCCATTTTGTAAGGTCATATTTGCTCAGTCTGTCGAATGCTTCACCTTCTCCGCTTCGGCTGAAAGGTTGTTCGAAGAAAGGCGTCCATACGTCTGCATCAGCTCTTCGTGTACGGGCATGATCGTCACGTCGGCGTTCGTACCACAATGAAGGAAAATTCTGCATCAGGACGACATTTTGTCGTATCATGTCTTCTGCTAGAGTATCGAGATCGTCAGTAAGACCCCTGCCTGTGCGTCCCGGCACAAAGCGGACCAGGTTTGGAGGCGGATTTTTAAGGTAGGAAGGCCTGGTTGAACCTCTCCAGAGCGATGTTCTGTTCCTTTTTCCTGAAACCACCATGTTTTCTTTAACGAGCCAGCCGTTCTTCAATGAGACGGGATGGTATGTGGTTTTCCGGAGAGCTTTTTCAGGGACTTTTATCTCTTCAGAATATTTTGCCTTCGAAAGATCATTGACTATAGCATAACGTTCTGCAATGATGTCGATCCATTTGTCCATCCGCAGATCGGGGGTTTTGGAACGGCGGCTCATAAGTGCGGTATATTCCGGGGTGGGAGCGGTGGTCTCATCAGAATCGTAAATAAGTATCTTTTCAGTCTCGATGGTTTTTTTACCTGTCCTTGCTTCCAGTTGAGCGTAATAGAAGCTTTCGGGCCTGATAAAAGTATGTTCCAGTTCATGATGTCCGTTGCCGTATCCCTGGGCCCAGCTGCCATATGCCCAGTTTTGGGCACCGGGAGGAGCAGGGAGATGGATCCGGGCTGCCCTGCATTGCCAGCATAAAGAATTGGCTGCGCTCCAGCCACCACCCTGTCCGTCGGCATCACGGAATGTAAAGCTTATGATGCCGCCGTCGACAGTCATTTTGTCGAACAGTATACCCGTTGCCCAGCCTCCGGTGGCACCGCTGAAATTATATGGCATATAGTCAAAACACTGTACGAACGCATTTGGTCCCGGAGCTGTGAATCCGGTTGAGAAGGCATGCCAGGCATGCTCGGCATAACATCTCTGGAAAAGGACCTGCTGGCCAAGAGTGTGAAAAGCCCATCGCCTGTGGTTCCCGATTTCCCCTACAGGGGAGAGTGATTTGCAGTCCTCGACGGTTATACGTCTCGCTGTTTCCCAGACTGCCACTGCTGAACTTACAAAGTTTTCAGCAGTCATTCTCCGTACCCATGAATCGCTGGCATTCTCTATCGTTACCGCCATCCAGCGATGATTCTCATCTTTTATGTTAAGAGTATCGTAGGTCGAAATACATTTCAGATTTTCAATACCAGTGTTTTGGATCTCACCTTCCATGAAATACCTCGAGACCGTTCCTCCTCCGTATACAGGATCGAGTGAACATGGCAGGGGGACGTCGACAGTAATTGTCAGGGGAGTAGCTGATGTGATTGTTCTGTACCAGTTGATGTCAAAATCACCCGGTTCCCACTTTGTCAGCTGGTAATCCACATATATTCCTATTTTGTCAGCACCTGTTGCTTCAATCCATTCCTTTGTGGAGGGTCGTGTAACGATGACCTTGTCACCTGTCTTAAAAGGATGTGGCCCGCTGAATTTCAGGACGGTGGTATTGACCGGGAAGTATTCATCTGCCAGTTTAACAGGTAGTTCTGTTCTCATGCCAGGATTTCCGGCAATTCTTATCAGTGTTTCCCTTCCTTTTCCGGCACCCAGAATAACTGTGCCATTATCTTTGTATCCGCTACCCCTCAGGATAACTCCGGATGATTTTATTTCCAGGCTGCCGTTTACAGTGAATATGCCTTTTTCCAGAAGCACTGTACCCCTGAAGCCTGAGGCGTCGGCAGACAGGGAAGACACGTAGTCAATTGCTGCCTGTATTTTTTCAGTGGCATCTCCTTCATCCGGTCTGACAATGATTTTTACCGGGACGTCAGGGATGGCTTTTTCGGATGCCATATACCCGCAGTATGAAAAATCGGGAACCCTGTTTCCTTTATCATCGGTCTTGTACACCAGCTTTCCCTCATCGGTGATATGTATGGGAGAGTCGGGAGTGGTTTTGAAGTGTGTTAAGGCAGATTCAAAAGGGATTCCTGAAAAAAAAAGAAAAAACGAAAGGGCAACAGATGCTACCGGTTTAGCTTTCATAGTTTCCTGTAAATAAAGTTATCGAATATCACTTTTCCTTCTCCGAATGCATAAAATCCTGCTCTCAGGCTCAGGAATTCGGCGAATACGTTATGGTTATAACCTGTGGCGTCGAGACTTCTTTCAACTCGGGTCCATTCATTACCGTCGGAGCTGAAATAAAAGCTTACCTCGTTGTCGTCGTTGAGTATTCTGAGGTAACCTTTCTTCCCGAGATTGTTTTCAGCCCTTATTTTGGCATTTTTCTGAATGAAGACAGTGAACCTTGCAGTATCGACAGCTATTCTGACATTGGCTGTTTCGTTGTAATATAAGCATAGACCTGCGGTTACGTTGTCATCTATCTCATATTCGGCAGTTACTTCATACTTATGATCGGAACAGTTAACCAGGATGGGATAGCTGTTTTCGAAGGAACTGCCCATAGCACTGAAGTGTAATTTTCCATTTTCAATCACTGTCCGTGAGGGATCATAATTTTTGTAGAACTGCCATTGAAGTCCCGGTTTTTCTCCGGAAAAATCGTCTGACAATGATGTTCCGTCGGGAGAAGGTTTTCCGGCAGGCACGGGTAGTTTGTCCTGGCTTTTTAAGCCTTCAGGCACCCTGAACCAGTCATCATCGGTCCATTCGATGGGCAGCATCAGAGTCTGTCTGCCCAGTGTGTGAAAATGTTTTTCATAGCCATGGTACATGATCCACCAGTTCCCTTCAACATCGTCAACCAGGGTGCCGTGTCCCTGGCTCCACCATTGTTCATCGCGACTCCCGGTATGTACAATGGGATTATTGGGTGAATTTTCGAAAGGTCCAAGGGGTGAAGATGAACGTGCCGACACAACCATGTGAGAGGTTGCAGGCCCTGCAGTTCCACCCTCTGCCGTTGTAAGATAATAAAGCCCGTTTCTGACTGTTGATTTGGGCGATTCCAGACAGAAGCATTCGGTGCTCCATTCTGCCGGGAATTCCCAGCCTGAATAATTATGAACTGCTTCTCCTACAGTCGATAAGCCGTCATCTGCGAGTTGTATGATATAACCTTTTGAGAGATAAAGGTATCTTTTGCCATCGGGACCCACAAGGTGACCCGGGTCGATGAAGCCCCTGAGGTTCAGGTCAACCGGTTCAGTCCATGGTCCTTCAGGTGAGGAGGCAGTTACTACCCAGTTTGTTCCTCCGGCAGGAAAGTATATATACCACCTGTCACCATGCTTAACCAGGTCGGGAGCCCATACCGATCCGACATTTTTATGCAATGCATGGCAAACTCTCTCCCAGTGAAGAAGGTCTGTTGAATGCCATACAAGAAGTCCGGGGTAGTAATTAAATGATGAATGGGTAAGATAAAAATCTTCCCCATCGCGAAATACTGAGGGATCAGGATAATCACCTCCAAGGACAGGATTCTGAAATGTATTCTTCCCTGTATCTGATCTGCACCCGGCCGTGAGTATTGTTAATAAAATAACAATGATCAGGGGCAGGGATTGGTTTGAACCATATTTTATCATAATATGTCGTTTTACATTTATTTCCACTCAGCTTTAACTTCGTTGACCATGACAGAGGCCCCGCCATTGAATTCAATACCTAATCCACCAAAGGGTGAGGGTTCTGCATTAGTTTCAATACTGACTTCGGGAAGGACATCGGGTCTGCCGGGTATCCTGTAGTAATCGGCAGTGGTTCCGGCATGAGCACTTAATTTGTTACCTGTAAGTTGTATTGTGATCTTGCAGGGAGTTCTGAAGCAGCTTGTGGTGACAGGTTTACTTATTTCAGTCACCACTCCTTTATCATATTTTACGAACATGCAATCGACTGCATCACCGTATTTGGTTGTCCGGATGAAGCGGAGGCCATATCCGCTCATGGTCCTGGTGTCGAAACCGAAAAGTATGTCCATGTAAAGATGGGCTATGCTGAATCCCTGTCCTGCTGTTTTACTGGGAGAAACAGTCATCGACAGGTTCATGTTGCCTGAACGGTTTCCCGCAGGTGTATAAAGAAGCCTTCCGGTTCTTCCCTGGAGCAGACCGGTCAGTCCTTCCGAACCATCAGTCCCGTTCCCGTAGTACCATGCATCCCTTTCCGTAAAAGCAGGAACTGATCCGCCTGCTGCCGAACCCGAACCATGTGTCATTGTCCAGAATCCGGGTATGACTTCAGGCTGATTCTTCGTTGAGACATTCCCGAAATCTGTTATCAGAATATTCATGTCAGTTTTGATGTCCTTCAACCTGATCTTCTTCCTGCTTACTGCATTAACAGGAGATCCGGCATCGCATCTGATGTGTTTTGGCTGAACTGAAGCCATTATGTAATAGCCTTCATCGCCTTCAGACAGTTCATATTCCAGTAATGGTTTATCAAACCTGGAGACTGCAATTTCCACGGGATTTGAACCGGCAGCATCGGTGCAGCGGTACCATGACACAAGAGATCTGTCTTCATAGCTCATGTCAAGCTTATAGTGCACCCTCAGTTTTCCTTTTTTAGGACCTGATATAAGCGGAGCCGAAACAAACTCAGGAGGATCCAGTTTTTCAGGGGCAACGTTAACCATGTATGCTCCTTCCAGACCTGAAGTAGTTGATGCCCTGATTATCATTTCAACCGTTTCATCATTATTGTTCGAGGGTATAATATCACAATATGATCCGTTTTCCCCGGGCTCCAGTTTTACCAGTGAAGCATGCTGCGGATCTACACTCCAGTTTATCTTTTCACCCTTGATTTCGCATATTCCAAACCTGTATATTTTAGTCGCCAGTCTTATATAATCCTTATTTGTCTCGATGGTGATCCTTCGTGAAGGACCCATCATCTGTGCAAGTGTTGGGTTGGTTCTTTCAGATATATTTTCTGAAGCTGCTCCTGCAGAAGGATATACAAGCAACTGGACAGGCAACATTGAATAATTTTTAGAGTTCTCTTTTTCAGCGGCCATTACCATATCTTTCATTCCCAGAGGATCCCAGTCATCATTTCCGCGCAGAAGATTATAAACATTGTAGATCACCTTTTCTCCATAGATGAACCTGTACCCGTCAAGCAAGGGTTTGCCTTCCATTTCCACTGTCGACCAGGGATCTTTTTTACTGATCAGAATCTTCTTTCCGTTGAAGGTTACATTATGCTGATAATTTCTAGCTTCCTCAGGTACGATATCTCTCCAGCCTATATATGATGCATTTTCACCACTGAAGCGGGTATCAACAACCCCGACCTGGCCTCCTCCCTTGGTAAAATACTGTTCCCCCCGAGTCAGAAGCCTGACGTCGCAGTTAAGGAGAATGGCTCCTGTGCCCGTTGTTGCATAGAAGGGTTTTGAACTGTAAAAGTCCATTGTGCTGTTCAGATAAACTCCTGTTGCGCACATTGCATCGTCGGTGCATTCGAAATGGCATCTGTCGAACAAAGCACGTTTTGCTCCGACGAAAGGCATCAGGTTAAGTCTGCTGATAAACCTTGTGTTACGCGCAAATATTTTATCGCCGTTAGTGTAAATAAGCTGAGCCTGGACAATTGCCGAGGCTCTTTTTTTTCTGTTCAGGTCGGGTTTAAGGGGAAACCCGAGATCGACGTTGCAATAATTGCCGAATGTTATGTTCTCAGAGCTTGTGCCGTCGCCAACGATCCTGAACATGGTAAAATTTCCCAGCGAACCGATAGTCTGACCACGGTTGCAGGCAAGAACCACATTTTCGGCTTTGTCGCTGAGCCCGCAGAACTTCAGCCATTCACAGTCTATAACAAGAGCATAAGGGCTCTGTCCGTTTTTCCCCACGCGTATTTCCGGGTCGTCGGGATCATCGATCCAGTACACCCAGGGCGCTATATAGAGTGTCATGGGCAATTCTTCTGTCCCGTCAGTAAGGTGTTCCGCGGCTTCATTAACAGTATTGAAGACAAAAGGGTACCTTGCAGCCTCTTCCCCGGTAAGCTGCCCGTCGATAAAAAATGCAAGTGGCCCCAGTTTTATAGTTTCACCTTTATAAACTATATGATCGCCACCGAAGCTTACCGGGTTTTCCGGGTCGAGAGGTTTGTAATCAGGTCTCTGCTGACCATGGCAGGACAGAAGAATGAAGATTGTAAAAAACGCAGCCAGTTCTCTTTTCATAACATTTTTTTTTACCATGAAGGAACACAGGAGATACACGAAGGTGCATAAAGATTATTCCCGCCCTCTTTCTATGTTAAACATTAGTCAGGAATTCTGATCCTGTTTCTGCCTGCAAGGCCGACAAGATCTTTCAGGTCGTAGTATCTCAGAACTCCATACAGTACGTTCGTGTAGACATCCCTTTGCATGGGATTTAGAAGGTATTCGTTAAATGACTTCACTGAACGGGTAATCTCAGCCATCTCGATCCCGGGATCCAGAAATACTGCATGGATTACAGCCGGACCGTAGGAGCCGTTAGCTACAATATTGACTTTCCGGCCTTTAAGCAACTTATCAGAGTTAACGAAATCGACGAGTGACATAATATCAATAACCCTTTGACCCATTGCGGGTTTACCTGTATGCATGCTGATCATGGCGTTCCGATACTCCCTGTTCCAGTATTTTGTGTCGTTAAGGCTCAGGGGATCAGCTGTTTCACCATATCCCCTCAGGTCGGCAGCTACGACTATTTCATTCCTGTTCACATAAGATTCAATTGTTCTCTCATCTGAAAGGAACTCATTTTTACCATTTTCATTGAGGTGAATTATCACGCTGCTGTTCCGGTTCACTCCTTCGGGGTATATCACAACACAAGGCACCGGCATCTGACCCTGTCTGATGATCTGAAATTTATAAAGGTCGTAGTTGCGCATTTTAACCGTTCCTGTGGGTTCGGCTATGATCTTGCCGGCAGGTATGGTGATCCCAAGTAGTTCAATTACCTTATCTCTTACGGCCGTCTTTCCTTTTCTGACGAAATCGTTTCTCTGTTTCTCATATTGATCTGTCAAAGCCAGATGATAATCCGGAATCGAAATGTTGTCAGAAAATGCTGTCAGCACCTGTCCTGTGGAAGTACATTGAAGATCTTCAGGGCTGACAGTTATATTATGGTTCTCTGTTACCGGTCTGTCATCATCATACATCCATTTCCTGAACCATCTGACCAATGCTTCACGTTTTTCACGTGGCATGCCATGACCGCCCTCAACCGATACCATACTCACTTTTTCGGGACTGCCCAGGGCAGTATAGGCATTTTGAAGCTCCTTAAAAGCCCTTACTGCTCCCCAGTAATCTACGAAGTCGTATTTACCCGACATTATCAGAATTGGTTTTGGTGCCATCATCAGAACAAAGTCAGCTATCTCCAGATGTTCCCTGCCTTCGTAAGGGACATGCTGACATCCGTCTGAAGCGCCATATTCTTCCAGTACACGCAGACGTTCGGTAAAATAGCTGCATACAGAAGCAACTTTTATCCGGTCATCGAGGCCCAGCATGTAGGATGTCTGTGTTCCGCCACCCGAACTGCCGTACATGCCTATCCTGGATTTATCTATGTCGTTTCGTGTTTCGAGATGATCTACGGCCCTGTGATTATCCCAGTATTCGTATGCGGCGACACTGCTGCCCAGCAAATTGGCTCCGGCATTAAGAAGGGTATGTTCTGTTGTTGATCCTCTTGTAAGAGTCTGACTGTTTTTGTCAACAAACTGTATCCTTTCACCCTGTCCGATGGGGTCGACAACCATAACGGCTATCCCGTTGAGGGCAAAAAGAATGGCTGACCGGGGAGCCGGGATCTTTCCTCCCAGTCCGTGCCCGCATACTTCCACCGCGGCGGGGAAAGGCCCTGGTCCGTCGGGGATGTACAGAGAAGCAGTTACATAACGTTTCGGAAGACTTTCATAAATTATTCTTTCTACATGAAATCCCTGGTACTGTGCTTTCCCGGCGATCTGTGAATTCAATTCACCTTTTTCAGGGAATCCGCCGATTATTTTTCTGTAAGAATCCCTGCATTTTTCAATATATGCAGTCATCGCATCTTTTGATCCGAATGCACTGCCAATTTCCTGTTCACGGGCTTCATACTGCTCATGAACAATCCTCATAAGGTAATGATTATAGGCAGTGTTTATGCTCCAGGAGAGAGCATTACCTGTCGACTGGGAATGAAGCTTAAACTGATTTCCTGTCAGAACAAGGAGTGTCAGAATAATGATTGATCTGTAAAAATTATGTTTCATTTCATCATCTCCGGTTTAATTTGAATAAAAAAAGACCGGCTATTTATCGTTCAGGGAACGCAGATAACTTATCAGCATGTTCATGTTCCTGATATATTCTCCGGTAGATATGTAATCCTGATCGGACGTATCCCGGAATGGAGATGTGTCCGTTTCATCACCTGTGTTGACGGAGGCGAATTCATCTGTAAGTTCCTGTTTCTTTCCGTCGCCGGCGTATGGGTTGCTTATAGAAGCATGTTTTGCAAGCCATCTGTTGTGTTTGTCAAGCGAGCTGATAATGTTCCTGATCTGATTTTCGTCAGGTTTAATGTTAAAATAGCTTCTGTTGAGGTCGTAATATGTCCGGGGAGTCCCTTCTCCTTTAAATTTTTCAATCTTAAGGGGTGAGTCTGCTGTTACCTCTTCCGGACTAAGAGCTTTCACTCTTTCATATTCCTGTCTCAGGCGGTCGATCTGTATACGGGTTTTACCACCGTAGTGTGACAGTAGTTGCTTATCGTTGTAGTCGTGGTAGTAATAGCCATATTTAACATTTGATCCCTTCCTGTGCACGAATACCGGCCTGTTTGTTCCCATTTCAACGAATGTTGAATGGGTGTACCTTCCGTTTTCAGTCTGGGTTGGGGGCAGGGCAGATCTCTCGAGCCATTTTATTGCATCGGGAACAGGTTTAAGGAATTTTCTGTTTCCTGTATACCTGTACCATGTAATGCAATACATTGCGTTTTCATAAGTTGCTCCCGGAAGAAGTGCTTTTGGTTCGTAGGTACGGGCCCCTACGGTCTCAAGATTCATGTTCAGCTGCTGTCCCCATCCTCCGCTGCTATCCTGAGAGATAATATAGAAAGACATGCCTCTCATTATAGGATCAAGTAATCTCTGCTGACCAAGGAGGAGATAACACTGGATCAGGAAATTGACATTTTCACCTATTACGCCATCATTGAAAGTATGAAAGGAAGTATAATCGGGATTTCCGTGGTGGCTGAATTCGTATTTAAGAGGGTACCTCTGAGGCCAACCTCCGCAGGGATACTGACTTTCAAGAATGAAGTTTATGGCTTTATCCAGGGCCGGTTTCCATTTCGGATCCAGTTTTTCAAGGTACATCCTGAGTAGAAAACGGGCAGCATTTGATGTGACGTCATCATCGAATGTGCTGTTGCCGTAATAATACTGGAATTCTTCCAGTCGCCAGCCGTTTTTACCAATGGTGTTGTACCACTCTTTCAACGACCTGTCGCCCGCAAAGTCTATCATATAGTTCCATCCACCCTCAGGGCTCTGTCCCCATATCAGAGCTGCTGCTGTCTTCTCAGCTGCCTGATAATAGTATTCGTCGCCTGTGGTTCTGTATGCGTCGAGGAAGAGGTGCCCCATGCTAACGGTTCCGGGACTCTGAACCCAGATCATGGTTTTGAATGCTTCCATCTCACCCCAGCGCCTTGAAAAGTCGGGCAGATAGAACCAGACATAACCTCCATTTGTACTTACAGTCTCAACCATATAACGGGTTGCCTTCATCATTGTCTGATTCACTTCGTTCTTCAGATCTTTCCTCTGGGCAAAACTCTGTTGACATAACAGTATAGAAATGAATAAAATACAGATTATTTTTTTTGAATATCTGATCATACGTGATTATTTATAAAAAGAGAGAAATACTGAATTTTCAGTTCATTTAAAGAAGAAATCTCTCCTGTATTAATGATTGATGAATTTGTCGGGTGTAAGAGCTTCGGCAGTAATTTTCACTTTGTAAATTGTACCCCTGAACCACGATACCTCGTTTTGCCTGGCTCCAAATGAGGTTTTTCCTCCTTTGACAGGAGCCATTACAATACTGCCTTCAAGTTCTTTTTTGCCGTTTACCCAGGTCTCAAGCTTTCCGTTGTCGATCACATAGGCCACATGGTACCATTCATCCATGGGGTGAAGGCGTTCGGGGTCTATAAGCGTGCACTTTTCATCTCCGACGGTTATGAATGCATCAAAATACCAGTGTGTCTCGGTTGCTCTCAGTTCCAGGAGCACCCTGTCACCCTGTGTCTCGCCGATATGAAGAAAGCGCTGTTCAAAGTTTCCCCCGGATGCAGGCATGAAAATGGCCTCTATGGTAAAGCTGCCCAGGTCCTTCAGGGGATTTTCTTCAAGGAAAATTACGTCTGTGGCGCCATTGAAGGATACTGCCTTTCCATACCGGGAGGCTGTAATAGCTGGTTTGCCCTTTATTTTAACGGCGGGCTCCATTTTCTCTGTCAGGCTGGCAAGATACCACTCTGCCATGACCTTTGTCATCTGAGGTTCGTTGTTTTGTATCATATTATGATTATTTAAATAAATGACAGATATAAGTCCTGATATTATGAGATTCAGCAGCATGGTCATTGGTGATGGTAAAGATGTTTATCAAACATAGGAAAATTACTTCTTTTTGCCCCTGACAAAAAGTTAAAAAGATTTAACTGAAAAAATAATCCGCCATTTTATTGACGGATTATTTTTTTCAGTAAAGAATATCATTTACCATTATTCCTGTGGAAATCCGTAACCGTTAGTTATCAGTCCGTTCGATTTGGAAATGGTTTCTGATGAAAGCGGGAAAAGATATCTCGGTGGGATCCCTGTCGAATAGTATGAATCGGGGTATCCTTTGAAGATGTTGGTGGTATACTGGTCAGCATTGGCTATAATGTTTGCACCCCATGCAGTTTTTACATACCCGTCAGCTTCCAGCGATGTGGCTTCCAGTCCTGTGGGATCGATGTACCTGAAGAGGCCCTGAATTGCAAGGTTTCTGGTCCCGGTCTCACCGGTGAATCCTAGATCTCCCCACAGGTCGCAGTTACCACGCCATCCCGGGAACCTTACAGGCCAGGTGGGATCGGTTTCGTCGACAGTGCAGGCTGCTGTAAGCATCTTTGACATCCCGAGGTCAGATACATTTACCTTTTTCACCCAGATATAGTTGGATATCGTATTACCGTTAGCGAATGTATAGTATCCATCGGTTGACAGTCCATCCACCATTTCTGTCTGGAGGTCGCGGAGTTCAACAATTTTTTCAGGCAGCTTGCCTGTACGGATAAGGTCGAACCTGCGGTATCCTTCGCCTGCCAGTTCAAGTTTTCTTTCCTGCTGTATAGCTTCCTTTAATGCTTCTCCGGATAGACCTGCAATATAGTCTGTAACCATTGCTGTCTGATCATCAGCAGAGAAAGCACGGCTTCTGACTTTTGTCAGTTCTGCTTTAGCCTGAGGTTCCTGGTCAAGTTCGGCATACACTTCAGCCAGCATCAGTATTACATCAGCCATACGCATCTGAACCCAGTTCACTCCGCTCTGTCTTTGTCTGGTGGTCCACGGATCAGCCATACGGCTTTCATCCCACTTGTTGTTAGGCAGCCCGCCTTTGTTCCTTGATCCCGGGGTGAAATCCACGATCACCTCAGAGCAAGCTCCCGAATTGGCGGTAACTGTGGCTGTAACATCTCTCCTGAGATCTTTCGGGTCGAAGTCTCCGTAGTAAAAAGAGGCGTACAAACGACTCTGTCCGTAACTCTTGCAGGGATATGCGTTTGATCCTCCTCCTCCTGAAGGCCGGCCGAAAGCATACGGACGCTCCGAATTACTCTGTGCCCTTGTGATACCTACTTCATATATTGATTCGGGACTTACAACAAGATCCATGTTTCTCTGGAAGTTATATTGGAAGGGATTGTTGAAGCCCGCCCCCCTGGGATCTGTAGTGATTAGATATGCCGAACCCGGATTCTGAACACAGGCAGCAAGGTATGTCCTTGCAATCTCATAGTAATCCTTGTAGTTTGTAAGTCTGACATATTTGGCATTCCACTGTTCGGTTCCTTTCTGAATAAAGGTAACATTTCCATAATCAAAATCAGTTCTGCGGAGTCCGTAGCCTCCTGCAAAGAGAGCCATTTTACCTATCAGTGCCTGTGCAAATGTGCGGCTGAAGCGTTCTGCATTGATGCCTCCTTCGCCCAGACGGTACATCAGAGGTTCAACAGCAATCAGATTTTCGAGCTCACCGTCGTATATTATATCGCGCGATATAAGAGTCGAACTGTCAGTCTGGGCTGTAGAATAAATAGATTCCTGGAAATAGGGGACATCACCAAAATACCGGATCAGGTTAAAATAGGCGTAAGCTCTGAATACGGCTGCTTCTCCATAAAGCTGAGTCCATACGTTAGCCGTATTTGTTGTTACACCGCTTTGATATTCAGGTTTTTCCCTTATTGCCTCCATTATCATATTCGACCTGTTGGCAACACTGTAAAGGCTTGCCCATATACCTACTGAATTCGAGTAATTGATAGGTATTTCAGATGCATACAGACCTTCGGGAATATGTCTCTGCTGTGCATCGTAAGTTTCCGGATGGCATTCCGCATCTGATCCGACAATGTCGATATCATAAAACAGACCGTTATTTCCACCTCTCCAGATATCATAGCATCCTACCATAACCTTCCATGCTTCCTCAGGAGCTGAGAAGACAAAATCCTGGTCAACTGCCGAAGGTGAGGACACATTAAGATAATCCTTATTGCACGACGTGTTAAATAACACTCCTGCAACCAGTATGATAAATAATAACTTTTTCATATAGTATATTTTGTTTTAAGATTAAAACTCAACATTAATGCCGAGTGTAAATGACCTGGCACGCGGATAGGCACCCCAGTCGAGGCCGATTGTCGGATACTGTGCTCCGCCCTGGCTGGTGTTTGTGTTGACTTCCGGGTCGAGACCCTTGTAACTTGTAAAGGTAAGAGCATTATATATAGCTCCGTAAACGCGTACCTTCCTGATATTGATCTTTCCTGTCAGACTGGAGGGGAGTGTGTAACCCAGGGTAACGGTGTTAAGTCTGAGGAATGATCCATCCTGGATTCCAAGAGTTGATGTAACGGCATTTTCCTGGTATGGCATAAAGATACCTGCATTTGCGTTGAGAGCATCAAGCTGGGCAGGATCAGTAACAAATACAAGCTGGCCGTTCTGAACATCGTAAATCTTGTAAGAATTTCCGAGAACATCAAGACGGTTCCTATATAGCCCGTCTTCCTTTATTCCCATCAATGCAGCAAGATAGTTTGCATTATAGATCTGGTTGCCATAGCTCCAGTTGAAGTTCAATCCCAGATCAATCCCCTTGTATCTTCCGTTGATATTGAATCCTCCTGTATGTTTTGGATTCATGTCACCGATTATATCGACATCATAATCGTTAATCAGTCCGTCAGGTTCTCCGTCAGGTCCGCTTATGTCTTTCAGCTTGATAACACCCGGATAAGCACTTTGTCCGCCAGGTTTATTTGATGACGTTCCATATACTGTTCCGATGATTCCTGATGCTATATCAGGAACTCCTTCCTTAAGTGTGTAGGTCTGGGTAGCAGCATCGTAATTGAAATCGTCGGTTGTATACCATCCGTCATACTGGTAACCTCTGACCTGGCCAACAGGCTGGCCTTCCACCAGGATGTAGTCACCAGTGAGCGGTGCGATATATACCGAAGCCCAGCTTGTTCTGTAGAGTCCGTTGACCCCGGGAGCAAGCTCTTCAACTTTTCCCCTGTTGATGTTTATGTTGAAATCGGCACTAAGTGAGAAGTCAGATTTCCTGATTATGTCTCCGCCGATAGCAAGTTCAACTCCCTTGTTGCTGGTGCTTCCAATGTTATCGTATGTTGAAGAGAACCCGCTGATTGCTGAAACCGATGTAAGCATGAGGAGGTCCTTGGTCGAGTTCCAGTAAAAATCAAGAGTACCGTATATTCTGCTTTTAAGGAACGCGAAGTCAATACCTGCGTTACGTGTTATCGTCGTTTCCCACTTCAGATTCGGGTTGGCGATGGTTGAGGCAGGAGTATAGGCAATCTGCTGTACTTCATTAATTGAATAGGCTGTAGGTCCGGTAGAGCTCCAGTTTGTTTTCCATAGGTTTGCGCTTATTCCGTCATTTCCGACGGAGCCGTATGATACTCTTAATTTAAGATTGTTAAGCCATGCGATGCTCTTCATGAAATCTTCTTCCGAGACACGCCATCCCAGGGCAGCTGCCGGGAAATATCCCCAGCGGTTTGTAGGAGCAAATCTTGATGAACCGTCAGCACGGAAAGTCATTGTCAACAGGTATTTGTTGAGAAGTGAATAGTTAAGACGCCCAAAGTATGAGAGAAGACGGTTTGGTGTTCCGGTATTCGATTCAAATCCGCTGTTAACGGTTGTTGTACCGGAAAGATACTGGTCCATCATAGCAAAAGCACGATCTGAATCGAAAGATGAAGGATATTTATTCCCCCAGATGCTTATTGAAGAGGATCCGGAGTTTGTCACCTCCTGGCCAGCCATCACGTTCAGTGTCTGGTTGCTGCCGAGCCCCTGGACATCATAGCTCAGGGTGTTGGCCCATCTGAGGCCCCATCCTTCTGATGTACCAATGGAGGCGTTACCTCCGTAGGTTTTGTTTCCTTCAGTATCGAGATAGTCATTGTAAATGGCTCCTGACCAGGTCAAGGATTTGTTCCAGTAGGCATTCACACCCAGTTCCGACCTGGCAGTCAGTCCATTAATGATTTCCCACGATAAGGCTATATTGGAACGCAGTGAGCGGCCCCTCGACTCGGGAAGGTAATCTTTCATTCTTTCCACAGGATTGTACCTGTCCTGTAGCACGATGTCATACATACCCAGCTGGGTGTTGATTACATCATTCAGTTCACCCTGGACATCTTCAGTGGCAATAGGCCTGAACTGGTATGAAGATGAAAGTATTGAACCTCTTGCATTGGTTGTGCTTTCACTACCCATCCTGTCAATATCCGAAAACCTGGTATCGAAGGTGAGATTCAGTTTTTCAAAGATCTTCTGATCGATCTTGAATGTTGCATTGAATCTCTTGTACCATGAGTTGATCTTCATCCCTTCGTTGTCAATGTAGTTTGCGGCAAAAAGGTATTTTGAATTTTCGCTGCCACCTGTAATATTAAGGTTATGGTTATGCGAGAAAGAATTTCCGTAACTATCCTTTGAGTAGTTTCTTGCTTCAACATTCTTATAAAAATCTATACCCTGGGAGTTTCCGTAAGTTCCTGCCTGGCTGCCAATAGCCCACAGCATTTCCCAGGCATTAGCATAGGCTGCGCTGATTGCCCTGGCATATCCCCAGTTATAGGCGATATAGTCGTAAGCATTCAGGGTTTCCAGGTACTTTGTAGGCTGGTTGAACTGCATGTAACCGTCGTAATTTACAGTCAGCTTACCTGCTTTTGCACCTTTAGTTGTCACAATGATGACACCGTTGGCACCTCTTGCTCCGTAGATAGCTGTTGATGAAGCATCTTTAAGAACGTCGATGCTTTCGATAAGGTCGGCAGGTATGTCGCTTATCGAACTTACAGGAAAGCCGTCAACTATAAACAGAGGATCATTGCTCTGTGATATTGATCCTCCACCTCTTACTCTGATTGAAATGGAAGCATCGGGACGACCGTCCTGCGAGACGACGCTGACTCCGGGCAATTTCCCGGTAAGAGCCTGAGCAGCATTCGAAACCGGTACAGCTGCAATCTGAGTTCCGTCGATGGAGGCAACTGAACCGGTAAGGTCACGTTTTTTTACCGTTCCATAGCCAATTACCACCACTTCACTAAGAGCGGTAGCTTCGGATTCGAGCGTGACATTGAGGACAGTATTGTTACCAACTACAATTTCCTGAGGGACATACCCTATAAATGAGATGGTAACGATACTGGATGACGATGGTACATTCAGGGTAAATTTCCCGTTAACATCTGTCATCGTTCCTATTGTTGTCCCTTTTACAACAACATTTGCCCCTATAACAGGCTGATTATCGGTATCAATTACTGTACCGCTTACCGTTATCTGGGCAAAGATACCCGATGTTGCCGATATGAAGATCAGCAGCAGCAGGAAAAGCCTTAGATTTCTTTTCATAGATAAACTTGTTTTAGGTTGTTAATTGATTCACGTTCTAATTCATTTTACATGGTGAGATCGTTTTCTGCCGATTGTGGCATATTTCCACTAAGTGAATGGCGGACCGGTGCTGTGCATATAGTTTTTCTGTTTCATATTATTGAAATTGAATTTCTATTTACTTCCACGCCGAAAACGGCAGCTTCCTTGCTGTAACCTCCACTGACTGTGATATCAATCTTTTCCGATCTTTTTCCTGTTATCCTTATATTATTTTCGTGTGCAGGTATCAGTTCAATATTTTCAGCCCCGAAGTTCCTGCTGTTACGGATGTCGATTGCAGGTGTGTTTTCCACTGACAGTCTCAGTCCGTTGATTTTTATCCCGTCTGCGTCAATGCAGGTTATCCCGTTAACGGCTTTGATGTCTATGTTTTCCATTTTTATGTTTTCAAGGCTCATCTCAGGCAGCCCCTGCAGAAAGATAGCCTGAAGTGCTCCCCTGCACGTAATATTCTTCATGGTAATGTTTCTGAATACGGGCGTTTCCTCTGACACGGGGGGGACTGTTTCAATTTCAGTCACTTTTTTTCCTGATTTTTCAAGTGCCAGCATTTCAGATACTGAGAGACCACCGTAATAGAGGTTAAATGATATCGCCTGGGTAGGGATATTGATCATATCAATGTCTGAGAAATTAATATTTTCGACAACACCTCCTCTGCCGCGGTTGCTCTTGAAACGGATGCCTACATCTGTACCTATAAATGTGCAGTTTGAGACATAAACATTCCTCACTCCACCCGACATCTCACTCCCAACTGTCACACCTCCATGTCCGTGATATACAACACAGTTGTCGATGATAAGATTTTCTGTAGGGATCCCTCTGTCTCTTCCTTCTTTATCCTTCCCCGATTTGATGCAGATGGCATCATCGCCCACATCGAAGCTGCTGTTGGTAACGATAGTGTTTTTACATGATTCAATATCGATTCCGTCACCGTTCTGGGAGAACCATGGATTTTTTACAGTAATATTCCTCACAAGAAGATCTTCGCACATTAAAGGATGGATACACCATGCCGGTGAGTTTTGAAAAACCGGACCGTCGAATAATATTTGTTTGCAATTAATAAGACTTACCATGACTGGCCGGAGAAAATCCTTTATTCTGCTGAAGTCTTCAGGTGTCAGGGGTTTGTCAGGGACATTCATTGAGCTTATTTTCTGACCTTCGTAATAAGATTGCGACGGGAACCACTGACTTCCGTCGTCGCTCAGTACGCCATCCGACTCAATAAGTTTCTTCCACTGTGACTCAGTCAGCTTTTCTTTTTTGACCGGTCGCCAGACTTCTCCGGTACCATCATATATACCTTTTCCCGTGAAGGCGATATTTTCAAGATCGTGTCCATAAATTGGAGATAAACATCTTACGGTATTTTTACCTTCAAAGCTGGTTTCTACAAGTGGATAAAGATCCTTGTCGGGGCTGAAGATTATCAAAGCTCCCTGCTCAGCATGAAGTTCCAGGTTACTCTTAAGCACTATTGGCCCTGTAAGCCAGAGACCGCTGGGAATGACAACCCTGCCGCCTCCTTTTTTGCTGACATCATCGATGGCATCAGAGAAAGCTTCAGTGTTTAAGGTCTGACCATCGGGGACTGCACCAAAATCTATAATATTTACTGTATATTCAGGTATGTCAGGTTCGCTGATCTCAGGGAATCCTGAAAGGTTAAAACCTTCATCAACAATCTGTTTGCTCAGGTTCGTGTCGTTGCTGTCGCACGATAAAGCTAAAGAAACAGTTAATATTATTATTATGCGGGAGTTCATGATGTTGTTATTCATCAGTTGTTTTTTTTGCGTTATATTGCTGCTTCAGTATCGGTTTGCAGAATGACAGGATGAACCGGTAGCCCGGCTCATCCTGATCAAACTCCCAAACCAACTTTACCCATGAATAACCGATCCTTAACAGCCTGATTGTTCAATAATAAAATTATTAAACATAAGCCAAAGGCAGGGGGAGTATTTTCCCATCCTGGGAGGAGTCTTTTCCCGAAACGGGAAATATTTCCCAAAAAACGGGTGAAAATTTCCCAGGCTTGTTATCAGTAACTTATCTGAGGAGTGACACAGTTTGAGAAAAAAGCAGGATTGCTCAGAAATCAGTAGATGTTTCAGTATGTTCCGTGTTCTGATTAATATATTCTGAAGCGCTCATGCCGAATTCGCGGTGGAAACATTTTCTGAAATGAGACAGGTCCTTAAATCCAACTTCATAGGCTATCTCACTGACGGTAAGCTTCTTTTCGAGAAGAAGCTGTGCCGCTCTTTTCAGACGGATATTTCTTACAAATTCTTTCACCGTCATGTTTGTGAGTGCACTGAATTTTCTGTAAAGCTGCATCCTGCTGACTCCGACTTCCGATGCAAAATGTTCGATGTCGAGATCTGCGTTCGAAATATTCTTTTCCACAACCTCGATGGCTTTTTTAAGAAACCGCTCATCAGGCGATGTTATTTCCAGATCAGATGGTTTCAGTATGATCTGGCTGGTATATTTTTCCTTCAGGGCTCTTCTTGTTTGCAGCATATTTTCAATTTTTGTCTGAAGGATCGTTATGTCAAAGGGTTTTGTTATGTAATCATCTGCTCCGGAGGATAATCCTTCAATCTCATGTTCCCGGGAATGAAGGGCTGTCAGAATCAGTATTGGAATGTGTGAAGTTCTGTCATCCTTTTTGACCCTGCGGCAAAATTCATAACCGTCGATATCGGGCATCAGTACGTCACTTATAATTACATCGGGTATAATTCTTATTGCCAGATCCAATCCTTCCCTGCCATTACGCGCTTCATATACAACGAAATAAGAGTCAAAATGACTTCTTATGAAATAACGCACATCCGGATTATCCTCAACTATTAATAGAATTCTTTCATCATGTTCCTTGTCTGCATTTGGAACAGACTGTTTCATAAGATCGTCCTTGAATGATTCCTCGCAGGGTAGATTTTCTGAAATCAGTATATCTTTCGCAGCAATTTCAGTCCGGAATGGGAGCCGGACAGTAAATTTTGATCCTTTTCCGGGATTACTGACAACACTGATAGTTCCCTGATGCAGTTTTACCAGTTCTTTAACAAGAGATAAGCCTATTCCTGTTCCTGTTCCCTCGTGCCCGGAATCAGCCCGGAAAAAACGGTTGAAGATCTTATCAATATTCCTGTCTGATATACCTTTACCGTTGTCTCTGACAGATATCTCAATGTACTGCCGGTCAGACTGGTCATTTAATGAGTCATCATCTTCTGATACGAATATAAGAGAGAGTTGTATAGTGACCAGCCCTTTCTCATCCGTATACTTTATGGCGTTGGAGATTAGATTATTGACGATGGTTTTTACTTTGTCAGGATCATAGATTGCCATGATCTTCTTTTTCAGGGTATGAAACTCCAGGCTTATATTCTTTTCTGCGGCAAACTCCCTGAATGACTGAACAACTTCCGATATCAGAGCTACCATGTCGTCCTGTTTCTCATCCAGTTTAAGGCTCCCGGCCTCGAGTTTTCTGAAGTCGAGAAGCTGGTTTATCAGGCTGTCGAGATTTTTTGTGTTTCTGTAAATCAGAGAAAGATGAGAAGGTATCTCCTCATCAGGCACTTTCTTTTTGATCAGCTTTTCAAGGGGCCCAAGGATGAGGGTAAGAGGTGTTCTTATTTCGTGGGAGATATTTGTGAACATCCTTAGTTTAAGCATATCAAGCTCATGCAGGTTTTTTGCTTTGGTCTTCTCGAATATCAGTTCATTTTTGATCTTTTGCCTGTTAAGAATGAATTTCACCGACAAGGTGATAAGGGCAAGGGTGAAAATGATGACAAGAGTTCTGAAATACCATGTCATTCTGAATGGAGGGATAATAGTAATATTCAGTTTGAGTTCATCACCTGAAGGCCGGTTGCCTGGTAATACTCTCCTGACCCTGAGAGTGTAATCGCCCGGATTGAGGTTTGTATAGGTGGCGAGCCTCGATTTACCTGGTTCATTCCAGTCTTTATCAAAGCCTTCCAGAAAGTAAGAATATAAATTGCTTCCGCTGCTTATATAGTCCAGGGCTGCGAATTCCAGCGTAAATACGTTCTGATGATAATGCAGCGACAGATGAGATGTTTCGGAGATGCTGTTGGTCAGTATCTCATCCCTGTCATTTCCTGGATCAACAGGCTTATTAAAGATCCTCAGCTCCGTAAAAATTAGTGGTACATCAGGTTTTTCAAGAACTATTTCGGAAGGATCGAACATATTAAATCCGTTTATGCCTCCAAAAAGCAGTTCGCCGTTAGCTGCCTTATATGCTGCACCATAGTTATACTGGTCGTTCCTGAGCCCGTCGCGGCTTGTGAAATTCCAGAACTGCGCGCTGCCGGGATCGAATCTGGAAAGTCCGTTTGAAGTGCTTATCCACAGGAAATGTTTATTGTCCTCGAGAATACAGAAGGCCTGATTGTTTGAGAGTCCTTCATTTTCACCATAATACTTTGAGGGGCCTTCTTCAATTGAGTATACAGCTATCCCTCTGTCGTTTGTGGCAATCCAGTATCTGCCCTGTGAATCTTCTGTTAAATATCTTGAGTGTTCTGCATGCCTGTATATCCTGTCGTCATCAGGGCTGTAGATAATTACCTCACCGAGAGTTCCCAGCCACATATTGCCCTGGGAATCCTTTTCTATCCAGTACACCTGTTCATTGCTGACCAGATTTGTAAGGTGACTGAAAACTCCGGTCTCATGATCATACCTGTCGACCCCTACAGAAGTGGCTATCCATATGTCTCCTTCCTTATCGCAGCACATATCCCAGACCCTGTTATCTGACAGACTTGAAGGATCACCGAGGATCCTCCGGTGATGTTTTATTTTTCCTGTAGTAAGGTCAAGAATGTCAATACCACCCCAGAATGTCCCAATCCATAGATTACCCTTGCCATCATCCAGAAAGGCTTTGATACAATCCTGGGAAATGGAGTTTGGATTTTCAGGATCAGCTGTCATATAACTGAATGTTCCGCTCTCCTGGTCAAGAATATTTATCCCGCCATCTTCCGTTCCGATCCATACCCTGTTGTTTTCGTCTGTCCAGAATGTATAAATTATGTTACAGTTAAGGTAGCGGTTGTCATCGGGCAGAGCCCGGTAATCGCGGAAAACCTGTTTGCTTTTTGAAAGAAGACTAAGTCCTCCCCTGGTACCCAGCCATATTTCACCCCTGGCATCGTGGTAAATGTCGAGTACTGAGTTATTCGCGAGACTGTTCTCATCTCTGTCGTCATGCTTGTAGAAACCTGTCACACCTCTGTCGGGTGAGTAAACATAAAGCCCTCCTCGTGTTCCCATCCAGTAATCACCCATAGCTCCTCTGGAAATTGTCCTTACAGTCTCGGTTCGGTCGAAATAGGGATCCAGTCTCAGATGCTCAAATGTTTTTTTCTGCGGATCGCAAATAAATACTCCGCTAGAATAAGTGGCTATCCATAGATATCCGCTTTCATCCCTGATTATATCAAATATTTCCTCCGAACGGGTGCTGATAAATGGAACAGCGATTTCCTCAGCATAATTCAGAGAAGGATCATAAAGAAATAAACCATTCGTTGTACCTATCCACAGCTTACCGGAATTGTCTGACTGTATCACTCTTATGAAACTCAGAACGAACCGGGAATTTCTTTCGGGACCTTCCGGGGTAACCCTTGAAAGATTCCCGTGAACATCAGCCCTCAGCAGGCCTGCGTCGGTTCCAATGAACAGATCTCCGGAATGATCATACATCAGGGCGTTAACCGAGACTTCCCTTGATCGGAATTCCGGATGATCCCTGAAAGGATGGATGAAATGCTCTTTTTTCCTGTTGAAAAGATTCAGTCCTCCGTTTTCGGTTCCGATAAGAAGGTTTCCGTCAGGATCTTCTATTATGACTCTCACCAGATGACCCGACAAGCTTGTTGAATCTTCAGGATCGGGGATAAAATTTACGAACCTGTATCCGTCAAATCTGCTCAGACCGTGACTCGTGCCCAGCCATATCCAGCCTTTGCTGTCCTGGTATATACACTGTATCTGGTTGTTTGGCAGCCCGTCGGACTGGTAAAAATTATCAAAACTCAGAATGGTCGATATACCCTCAGCATGAGATTCTGTCAGAAAGGATTGGCTGAGTAATAAAAACAGAATAGCAGCTACTCCGGCACAAACCCTTTTAAGACGCTTCAGCAGTGAATTAATATTCTGTTTTGAACCTGACATTTTGCTTTTAATGATAGGTATCCGGCACTAAAATTATATATAATGCTACGCTGAATTATTGTTTATACAATTTTACAGGTCCGATAAGTCCCGAGTTATCAAGAGTTCTTGCCCTGAACATGAACAATGATGCATTGAGAACCTTGCTTCCGGGTTCTGCTCTCTGATCACCGGCGAGCCTGTTTGTCCACTGGTTCGTCACGTTTATTTCCAGGGTATTGTCACCTTTCTTTAAAAAAGGTGTAATATCAGTACTGAAAGGATCACACCATACTATTCCTGCAGAATGTCCGTTTACGATCACTTCGGCAAGGTCTCCCACTTCTCCAAGGTCAATGATTATACTGCCTTCTTCTTTTAGCCATCGGGCCGGGACAGAAAAGGTATTGGAATAAGAAACAGTTCCGGAAAAATATTTAATTCCTTCATCGGTACTGGTAGTAAGCGATTCAAGTTCAGGCAAAGATGCTGTTTCGGGTGCTCCCAGTCCGGCCGGGAATCTGAGCTGCCAGGGTCCGTTTATGGACGACAGCAGAACTGGTTCCTTAACGGGAATGGTTAGAGAGTTTTCGAGAGCTTTTTTATTGAAGACAACATAAACAGACTGGTACTGTCCCAGTTTCAGGGGGACTACTGTATTTCCTTTTGAGAACCGGTATGTTGCGACTTCAGTATTTCCGGTTACCGGATCCCATAGTTCGGCTTCCCTTCCTGAAATCCGGAATTTCATATTAAGATCCATGACAGAGTCTGTCCTGTTGACGATGAACCAGAAATCGGTGTCTGAGCTTCTTCTGTGTATCCAGGAAAGGATATTGCTGTTGCTGATTCCCGTGTCAAGATCTTTCTCAATTCCTTCTTCCTGAAGTATCAGGGCGGGAGGCACGTTCCAGTATATCTTTCCTTTCCCGAAAGAACGTTTTGTCCTGCTGACTCCGTCGAGGTCACCCCATATGTCAGATGTAAGCTCACTGAATTCTATATTGCATGCCGGGAAATCTGTCAGCCCGGGAGTGCGAAGAGGTTTGGGTCCTGCAATGGAAGCGCCTGCCGAAACCAGTTCATGCAATTTTCTGAGAACGGGTAGAGTCATTTCCCTGATATCCGGGAGAATAAGGACTTCATAGCTCATACCGTCGGGAAGTAACAGTTTTCCATCGCTGTCAACGCTCATTCTGGTTATGAGTGCATCGGCGTTAATATAGTCATAGTCAAATCCTTCAGGAGGTGAGGGGAGGAGTCCGCTTCCCCATATCGGCATAGTAGAAGGAGCACCTTCGTTCAGGAGATATACAAGGTCGGCTACAAAGAGCCCCTGCTGAAGCATGTAAGAGTTTCTGGCAAGATAATCCATGAAAGGCGCAGCCTGTTCGGCCCAGGTGATATTCCTGTTTATATGCGTTCCTACCATCGTGTTACCGGGTTTTGTATCAAGAGGCTGATGAGCGGAGGTGTGGAAAATGAAACGGTTAATACCCTGAGTGAACCAGTAGTCGCCAACTTTTTTTAGAGTATATGGAGAATCAAAACCTCCTCCTGTGAATGCTTCGGCTCCGACAATTTTCTTTCCGTAAATATGAGCAGCAGAAGCAGCACCTCTGACATCCTGGTAATACATAAGGTCGGGATGCATTATCCCGCGCCAGAATTCTCCCATAGGAATATCGACATATTTTTTACATAGCAGGGCATCTTCCAGTATCTCAAGGGATACACCGGAGGCTTCCGCATATGTTTTAATACCTTGATTATTAAGATAATCAGTTATTACTCCATAATGGTTCTCTGCAAACATGTCGGCGAGGGTCCGGCGGAAATCCCACAAGAACCTGTCGCTGATTTCGCTGTTTGCGACCACACGGCCGGTCAGACACGGGAGGTATGGAGAAGGATCGTAACCTCTTCTTCTTTGGAACTCTTCTGTCATGTTGTCGGTCCAGTTCTGCATACCTGCTTCCCAGCTGTCGAGGAGGATGTATTGGAAGCTTTTACCGTATAGAGTTCCCATTGCTTTCCGGAGGGGATCAGTATAATCTCTTATATAGTCGAGGCTGTATTCTTTGCTCAGTTTGTCGACCTCATAACCGAGCCCGGTTGGTACAGGAGGCCTGTTCTTGGAACCTGTAAGGGAATATCCGAATTTCATTATTGTCCAGTCTCCGGCAGGGACGTCCCATTTCAGGGTTCCGTCAGGCTGAACCAGCGAAGTGAGATTTATTATCGACGAGGGATCTATTGCCGAAGTGCCGTTAACGGTGTTTGAAGCCACAGGTTCATAGCTGAAAAGATGATAAAATCCTGCTTTGTCTTCCCATCTGTTTATTCTGGCTCCTGTATGAAGTTTTATTTCTCCGAAAGTATATGCAGAATCGGGTTTTGTAACTGCTTCTGCCATAACGTCGGCGGGGCGCAGTGGTGTTCCTGTAAATTCGATTCTGAAATTCCGGGCTTTGGTTTCGGGGAAGGAGTAGGTAGCCACTTTGCCGGCTCTGTACAGCTGGGCTCCGGGCAATATTGTCAGAGTTGTGAAATCATCAGGGCTGTTTCCGGCTTTTATTGCACCGACAGGTATTCCTGCCCTGTTGGCAAGGGTAACAGCTTTGACTGCAACGGGTTTATCGAAGCTGAATTGGATCCAGACTTTACTTTTATCATTTCCGGCCCTGATCCTTGTACTTGTGTTAAGGTCGTTGTCAATCAGTTCCGTAGCCTGAATTATGCCTGCTGATGTCGTTATTAAAGGATTCAGGTTTCTGATATCGGTTTCATCGGGAGGAGTTGGGAAAGCAATAACCATAAACTCTTTTGCAAATCCTGATTCATTGGGAGAAGGTCTGGTTCCCCGTGAGAGGTTTTGTATAGGACCTTCGACAGAGGGAACGGGAGGGAGGGTGCTTAAATATTTCTGAGGACCTTTGACGTTAGTCTCGCTCCATACTAGTTTTTTCATAGCCTGTTCGGGTTTTACCCAGGGGCCTCCGGTGAGACTCCATCCAGCTGAGCTGAAAAGGGCAAGTTCCAGGTTCAGCCGGTCAGCTTCAGCAGCTGTGTGTCTGACGGCATCGAACCATTCGGGTGACCAGAAGGCGACCTTTTTTTCCACGATCTGTCCCTGTCCCGAGCCCACGTCGGCCAGCTGCAGTCCGCCTATCCCGATCCTTTTCATCCATTCGAGGTCTTTTGTGATACCTTCAGTTGTAATGTTGCTGTTTGTCCAGTGCCACCATGTACGTGGTTTACCCGACTCGGGAGGGTTCTTAAATCCTTCCGTTAGCGATTGAGAGTTAAGACCGGCGTTTAATCCCGTAAGGAAAAATAATGTCGCAAGAATGGCAGAGATCTTTTTAATACTCATAGCTGAATAAATATTTTTAAAAACTGGTAAAACAGACCATAAAGATGGGGAAAAAAAAGAGGCTGCAAAACTTTGCAACCTCTCCTTTTATTCACAAGCCTGAGAAATCATTCTATTTTTTTCACTTTAACAGCTACCAGACCTTTTTCTCTCTCTTCGACTTCAAATTCAACTGCCTGGCCTGTAACAAGTTCAGATTGCGGCACATCCAATCCCGAACGATGGACAAAGATATCTTTATCTTCCTCGGTCTTAATGAAACCATAACCTTTTACCCGGTCGTACCATTTAACAGTTCCTTTCATAAGTGTGATCGTTTGAAGTATTTATCTGTTATCTCTTCTGCGGTCATTACCGCCTCTGCGGTAGTCGTTTCCGCCCCTGAAATCTCTTTTTCTTTCTGTTCTTTCAATAGATTCATTTACAATAATGTTCCTGCCCTGGATCTCTGCTCCGTTGAGTTCTGAAACAGCCTTGCGGGCTTCTTCTTCATTTGGCATTTCTACAAAACCAAATCCCTTACTCTTGTTAGAGTACTTGTCGATGATGATCTTGGCGGATGATACTTCGCCATACTCTTCAAATAATTCCCTGAGTTCCTCTTCTTTCATTTTGAAATTCAGGCTTCCTACATAAATGTTCATAGTTCAAAAAATTAAGGTGTTAAAACAGCATCAAAGGTTATCTTTTTTTTTTGAAAAAAAAATAATTATGTATTATATATTCAATAAAAGATCAAAATATCAGAATTTTATTGAAGGAATATTCAGAAATATGCAGCCACATAAATGCAACAGACGGTTTATTTTTTATTCCTGATATAAATGTGTTTTATGTTTAATTGTCCGGAGTCTCTTTCATCTATCTCAAAATCAAAAGATCGGATAAGTGGTGTCAGTTTAGTAAATCCAAAGTTTCTGGGATCGAAATCAGGTTGCTTTTTTAATATCAGATTTCCTACATCTCCCAGGTAGGCCCATCCGTTTTCATCGGCCAGATCGGAGATGGATGCAGTTATAAGACGTTTTGCCTTCTTTATCTCGAATTTCTGGTCATTTTCCTTTGTTTTCTTTGCACCATGTGTCTTCCCTTTTGAATCTCTGGCTGTGCCTGCATCCCTTTCCGATACCGGAGAATTGATTATTTCGATGTAGATGAATTTATCGCATGCGACAATAAAGGGCAGCGGTGTTTTCTTTTCCCCTATCCCGATCACTTTCATGCCGGCTTCTTTAAGCCTGGTGGCAAGCCTTGTAAAATCGCTGTCGCTTGAAACGATACAGAAGCCGTCCACCTTTCCTGAATACAGGATATCCATGGCATCTATTATCATGGCCGAGTCAGATGAATTTTTTCCTCGTGTGTAACTGTACTGCTGAACAGGAGTTATTGCATTCTCGAGAAGTACCTGCTTCCATCCTGACAGTGTGGGCCTGGTCCAGTCACCATATATCCTCCTGAAAGTAGGTGTTCCGTATTTTGCTATCTCTTCGAGCATGCCTGTTACATTACCCGATGGTATATTCTCGGCGTCGATCAGGACAGCCAGCCTCAGATCATCTAATGTCTGCATCTGTTTATGGTTCGAATCTGCTGCAATTTACAATTATTTTCACTCGTATTGATTAATTCAGGATGTGATTCCGTTTATAATCGGAAAAACAAAAGATATTATTAACTTTGCAGCCTCCCTCAGGGGATTAAACCAAAACAGCTTTAAATAAAATCATATGGGAAAAGGTGACAGGAAATCAAAAAGAGGTAAGATAGTCCTCGGCACTTATGGGGTCAGAAGACGCAGAAAAAAGGCTGTCAGACCACCGGTTAAAGTGGTTGAAAAGGCAAAGGAAGCTGTCGTTAAGGAGAAAAAGCCTCTTAAACAGAGAAAACCGGCTGTGAAAGCCGCTGAAGAGCCTGTGGCAGTAGTAAACGAAGTTGTTAATGAAGTAGTTGAGCAGACAGCGGAAAAGGATACTGCCGTTAAGAAGGAAAAAAAGGCAGCCTCAGCCGCCAAACCTGCCAAAGAAACGAAAGAAAAGAAACCTGCGGCCACAAAGAAAGAAACTGCTTCCCCGAAGCCCGAAAAGAAGGCTAAAGCAACAAAGAAATAGACCCTCAACATCTTTAAGGCGCCAATCTGAATGTCTTCCGGATATTCAGTAACAAAGGCTTATTGCGCCACAATAAGATATTTGTAGTCTTCAGGATCAATTACTGCATTGATTATTACCGGTTCATCAAGCAGCAAAGCTTTGGATACCGCCTCTGACATGCTGCCCGTGCTGTCAACCCGTAGCACTTTGACCCCAAGAAAGATATCAGCCATGAAAAGGTCGCCGCCATAGAGCGCTGTCCCGTTTTTTGTTGAATTACGCCATTCCTGCTTAAGCCTGATAAGGTTTAGTTCCCTATCTGAAAAAACTACAACTATTACAGGCAGATTATATCTCCTCGCTGTAATGATCTCTCCGGCCATCATAAGAAAGCCTCCGTCACCTGTAATACAGGCAACTTTCTTCTCAGGCCTGCATAAGCTTGCAGCCAGTGCTGCAGGAATACCGAATCCCATACCCGACCATCCGTTGGTAATTAAAAGCTCACTGCCTCCTGAGCAATCCCAGTATTGACCAATGAGATGCAGGTGTGACCCTACATCAGCAGTCAATACCGATCCGGCAGGCAGTAATTTCTTCAATACCCCCAGAGCGGCGACAGGTCCGAATTTTGCAGAAAAACCGCTGAGAGCAGACCTTATCTTCTCCCTTATTACCCGTACTTTATTTTCTCCCGGAAGAAGATTTTCCTGGTCAAGGTTATCAAGTAAACCAAACCATTCGTTGGGATTTCCTGTATAACATTTCACAATACCTCTTTCCGGAAGATCAGAATTTATAGTGTCGAAATGTACCAGAGGTACGTCAGGCATCCAGCTTTCATAATTGTATTCTATCTGATCATAGCCAAGTCCGATTACAAGGTCACAATCATTAAAGAGATCAGCAAGATGGTTGCTCAGGGCATGGAACAATACTCCGGCGTATGAGGGATGATCTTCGGATATAAGTCCTTTGGCCATTGGAGTCAGAACAACGGGGATAGGGTATTTATCGAGGAAAGGGAGCAACTCTTTGCCTGTATCAAGTCTCTTTGCGGTCAGACCTGCTGCCAGAACAGGAGTCTTAGACCTTGCAAGCAGAGACCTTATCGATTGAATGTCATTATGTACATGTTCTTTTCCAGTCCTTTCCCTGCCTGTGAAATTCAGATCCTGTACTTCACATAATGCAATATCGGCAGGCAGTCCTATATGAACCGGTCCGGGATATTCCTCCATGCACAGTTTGAGTGCTTTTTCAGTTATTTCAACTGCATGGTTGGCTGATAATCTGAAAGTGAACCTTGTAACAGCAGAAAAAAGCTTCTGATGACTGATGTTCATCTGGGTTGTCCGGTTGATCATCGAATCACTCATCTCACTTGTCAGAACTATTACAGGCGACCTGTCAAGAAAGGCTCCTCCGACACCTGTCGAAATATTTGTAGCTCCCGGTCCGAATGTCGCATGGCAAACACCAGGAACCCCGGTAAGCCTGGCACTTACATCAGCCATGATACCGGCAGCAGCTTCATGGGAAACAAGAATGAATTCAATCCCTCTGTTACTGAATGCCTCAAGATACGGTATTGAAGGTCCTCCCGGAATACCGAAGATGCGGCGTACACCGGCTTTAAATAATTGATCTGCAATATTATCGGCGATAGTCATGGAAGGAGTAAAATTGTACAGGACAAATCTATTAAATATAATGTGATTTTTTTTCAGATATTTGTCGCCATATTTTTCTAAGGTGTTAAAGCGTGATGATACTATATTATGGGCTGTAATTGCCTGCCTTCTCTGGTCAACAGTATATGCAGTGATCAAGCTGGGTCTGCAGTATGACACCCCTCTTCACTTTGCAGGATTAAGATTTATGATCTCAGGATTGATGATCCTGCCATTTGCCCTGCGTAGGTCAGATTATCTGGCAATGATCAGGGAGCACTGGAAAATAGTAGTGTGGGTCACTTTATTACAAACCTTATTAAACTATATCTTTTTTTACCTGGGTATGGACCTTGTACCCGGGGCGATAGGAGCGATAATTGTTGGTTCGCAGCCCCTTGTTGTTGCAGTTGTAGCAGCTCTTATGCATGAAGGTGAAAGGCTTACAGGAAGGAAGATAATAACCATTATCCTGGGCATTACAGGTGTGATAATGATAAGTGCGGGACGACAGGCACTGAGAATAGGTGCTGCGACCGAGATCATTGGTGTGGCACTGATACTTGGAGCGAATATCGCGACAGCACTCAGTAATGTGATGGTATCATTGAAGAGCAGGGGGATCAGTCCACTGGTTCTTAGTTCATCAACCCTCTTTACAGGAGGATTGCTGATTTATCTTATTTCCATTCCTGTGGAAGGAACCTCGAGGGGGCCTTTAAATGTTAGTTACTGGCTGTCCCTTGCATGGCTCAGTTTCGTTTCTGCCTATGCCTTTTCTCTGTGGTTCAGGTTGCTTCAGAGACCCGGAGTAAAAGTATCGGAACTAAATCTGTGGAAGTTTATTATACCTGTGGTTGGAGCTGTGTTAAGCTGGATTATTGTTCCGGATGAAAAACCCGACTGGCTGACCATCACAGGGATTTTAATTATTACAGGCTCCCTGGTGGGATTCTATACCAACGGAAAGAGGTTTAAAAGTAAAATGACATGAAGGACCGTCTTAAAGCCCTGTTTTTTTATGCAATCTTCTGGATACTTTACTTCCTGGTTGCGAGGCTTTTCTTCATTATGACACATCTCCCAGAAGCTTCACTCTACGATTCGGGTGAAATTGCAGCTACTTTCTGGCATGGTCTCCGGCTTGACATATCAGCGGCAGGCTATATCTTTCTGATCCCTGTATTAATTTTAATACCCGGTCTGTGGACCGGCAGGAGGTTTTTTGGGACCATTATCAACTGGTACAGTGTCATCGTCATAATTTTTTCATCAGTCATTGTTGTTGCTGATACACTGCTTTATAAATACTGGGGATTCAGGATGGACTATACACCGTTTATGTATCTCAACACCCCCGGAGAGGCAGCGGCTTCAGTGACCTTTTGGCAGATAGCCGCAGTTAGTGCCGGAATCATTCTGCTTTCAGCATCTTTTATATGGCTGTACCGGAGTTTCATAGCCCCTTTATTCATTAATCTTTCAGAAATACGGTACCGTATGGCTGCAACACTCTTATTGATGATATTGTGGGGTTTATTGATAATACCAATCAGAGGAGGGCTCGGACTCGCTCCGATATATGCAGGATCAGTGTATTTCAGCAGAAATACTTTTGTTAATCATACTGCAATAAATGTAGTCTGGAACGTCGGTAATTCACTGGTAAATAAGAAATACACGGGAAATCCTTATGTTTTTGACGATCCGGATGAATCGCTTAAGCTGGTAGCATCGATTACCGGGAAGGGTGCCCCTCCGGTAAAAATCATTAATAATGAAAGACCAAATATCCTTATTCTGGTAATGGAGAGCTTTGGAAGCGCGTTGACAGGCCCTCTTGGAGGAGACACCGCTACCACACCCAGGTTCAACGGATGGTGCAGTGAGGGGGTTCTCTTTTCCGGATTTTATGCCTCAGGTTTCCGCACCGATAAGGCAATGCCCGCAATAATAAATGGTTATCCTGCTCAGCCGGCAGCATCAATAATGAAGGATTCAAGAAAAACAGAATCACTGCCCGGGATAGTGAAAATTCTCCAGGATGAAGGATACAATTCCTCATTCTGGTATGGCGGAGACATTAATTTTGCAAACTTCAGGGCCTGGCTGATAAATTGCGGGTTCAGCAGGATAATAACCCAGGATAACTTTAATCCGGCTGACCGGAATTCAAAGTGGGGAATTCATGATCATATACTTTTCAGTGCACTCCTTGATTCCATGAATTATCTGAAGGAACCTTTCCTGAGAGTGGTGTTGTCGCTCTCAAGCCACGAACCTTTCGACGTACCTGCGGATCCTGTTTTTGAAGGAAGGGATGAACTTACAAAATTCAGAAATTCACTTTATTATACCGACTCAGTCCTGGGTGATTTCCTGGACTATGCTGCCGGGACAGAATGGTGGAAAAACACTCTTGTTATCGTTGTGGCTGATCATTTCAGAAGGAACTCAGGCGATCTTTTCCTTTATGCCGAAGATATTTTCCAGATCCCAATGCTATGGCTGGGAGGAGTAATGGAAAAACGTGATACCCTGATAAGCCGGCTGGGAAGTCAGGTTGATATTCCGCTAACACTCCTTCATCAGATGAACCTCGACGGTGAATTTCCTTTCAGTAAAGACCTTCTTTCAGATGATTCACATTCATTTGCTTTTTATACCTTCAACGAAGGTTTCGGATTCATAACCGACAGTTCGAAATACATATATGACCATAAACTTGGAAGCCCGGTAGTGACCGAAGGAAAAGATCCGCTTCACGCCGGGAAACTTGGGAAAGCATACCTTCAGGTGTTATTTGACGATTTCCTGGAAAGATAAGCCCGACTTTCATTGAACCGGATTTTTTGAGGTCTGTCATAATATTGTCAGGAGTTATGTGTAGAAGTATCAGATTTCCAAATGGTTTTATTACATTTGTTACATGGCAGCCCGACAGGTTAAAATTTATGTAAGTAACCGCTCTCCAAGGCTAAACTATATTGCGGGGATAATATTAGGTGATATTCTTGGTCTCAGCTGGGATATTGTAACGGACAAACGTCGTATTGGAAAGGATCCGGTGATAAATTATTCAGACACTTACATAGCCGGGTCATTTAAAATTACACCTGCCGGAATCCTTTTTGAAAAGGGGATTGATAAAAAGCATCTGAATATCTCCGTATGGAGGAAGCTTCCGATATTTTATCAGACAGATGGTGAATCAGATCTCCCATTCGATATTTTTGCAGCATCATTTTACATGGTGACCAGGTATGAAGAATACTCCGATCACCAGACCGATGAGCACGGGAGGTTCCGGGCTGCATCCTCAATGGCCTTTTCAGGCAGATTTCTGGATAAGCCGGTAGTGGATCTATGGACACGTGAATTCGCCCGGGCACTTCTTGGAAAATATCCCGGTCTGGTTTTCAGGAAAAACAATTTCAGCTCAATTATCACGATCGATTCCGATCAGCCCTTCGCTTATCTGGGAAAAAATTTCCTTACAGGTTTGGGCGGTTTCATCCGCGATGCAGCAGTGAGACGAAAAAAGGCATTTGAAAGATATAAGGTGCTGTTTCGTGGAAAGCAGGATCCATATTATGTATTCGACTACATAATGGAAGCAATCTCAAAATACGGTACTCCTGCCCGTTTCTTTTTTCCGGCCGCCGACTACTCGGAATATGACAAAAATCCTTCATGGAAAAGCCAGGAATACAGAAATCTGATCGGAAAGGCAGGATCACGGTACGGAGTGGGTATTCATCCTTCATACTTTGCCGCAGAAAACCCGGCTTTGCTGGGAAAAGAGATCCGCCGCCTGGTTTCAATAACTGGTGAGTCAGTTACTTCAAGCCGTTATCACTACCTGAGGATTTCGTTTCCCTCATCCTTCAGGGAACTTGTTAATCTGGGTATTGTCGAGGATTTTTCTCTTGGATATCATGATGAACCGGGGTTCAGGGCAGGAATAGCCAGGCCTTTTTTCTTCTACGACGTGACTGAAGATGTCCATACAAACCTGAAAATCATTCCATTCCAGGTCATGGATGGCACACTGTTCCAGTACAAAAAGCTGGATCCGGTTTCATCGTGGGAGATTATCGGCCATCTTATTAATGAGACAAAACAGGTTGGAGGACTTTTTGTAAGTATATGGCATAATACAAGCCTCCTCGACACTCCTGAGTGGAAAGAATGGCGCGAAGTGTTTGATAGAATCCTGAAAACCTGCATGCAATGATTGTCTATCTTCATAACAGCGAAATAGAGCGCAACAGGTGGGACAGCTGTCTGAATGAAATCCCGCATGTCAGGCCATATGCGTTTTCATGGTACCTGGATAATATGTCCCCAGGATGGGAAGCCCTCGTTGACGACGATTATGATGCAATCTTCCCGATGCCCTGTTCCTCGAGGTTCGGGATCAGATATATAGCAACCCCTGTCTTCCTTCAGCAACTGGGTGGATTTGCCCCCGACAAGGATGCTGAAAGCGTGACGGCTGAATTTTTTGACTACATACCTGAATTTTACCGTCTTATCGATCTGTGTACTGGGTGTGGCATTAACATCCATGGTTACAGGGTTACAGTAAGGTCAAATTACGAACTGGACCTCTCTCATCCATACGGGATCCTTCAGAGTAATTTTACCAGGCATTGCCTGCGTAATATCGAAAAGGCCACCAGGAACAGCCCGGAATTAAACCACGACATCGCTCCTGCACAACTGATAGCCCTCTTTCGGAATAACAGGGGAGCAGAGATAAGAGGCATTAAACAGCGTGATTATGATCGCCTCGAAAAACTGATGAATTACTGTATTGTTAACGGCAGAGGAAGGATAATTGGAGTCCGGACTTCAGGGAACAGGATAATTTTCGGCGTCTTCCTGGTCGAAACGCGGGGCAGGATAACAATGCTGTTTGTTGTAAACACCCCTGAGAGCAGAAAAATGAGGACCGGATATTATGTTGTAAGTGAGTTGATAAAAAATTTTGCCGCAACGGATACCATACTCGACTTTGCAGGTTCATCAATACCCCGGGTAGCTTCTTTCATGGAGTCGTTCGGAAGTGTTAACATCCCCTTTTACAGGATTTACCGTAACAGATTGCCTCTTTTGATCAGGTATTTTAAATGATATCGCTCAGGCAGACAGGACGGACCCTGGCATCCATAGAGCTTATGCTGCACAAAAGGCTAAAGATCTTCCAGATCAATCTCCTCATCGGTTTTCAGTGGAGAGAGTTTTCCTCCTTCACATTTAAGGGTTGCAGCCGGGAACTTTTTGAGTATGTTCAGATTGTGCGTTGATACGATGACGGCCCTTCCTGTTTTGCTGATCTCCCTGAGCAGGCTTATTATACCTTCAGATGTCTCGTGATCAAGATTTCCCGTAGGCTCATCGGCAAGAATTATTTCCGGGTCATTTAAAAGTGCTCTTCCTATAACAACACGTTGCTGTTCTCCTCCTGAAAGCTGATGGGGCATCTTATAGCCTTTCAGACCCAGTCCGACTTTGTCGAGGACTTCAGTAATCCGTGTGTCAATTTCTGTTTTGTTCTTCCATCCTGTTGCTCTTAGAACAAATTCAAGGTTGTCGTGGACCGTTCTGTCGGTGAGAAGCTGAAAATCCTGAAACACTATTCCCAGCTTTCTTCTCAGCATGGGAATTTCTTTTTCTTTCAACTTAATCAGGTTAAATCCGGCAACTGTTCCTTTTCCTTCCCGCAGGGGAAGCTGTGCATTAAGAGTCTTTATAATACTTGTCTTGCCACTCCCGACTTTCCCTACAACGTATATGAATTCACCTCTTCTGACACTCAGATTAACACCTGTCATTACGAGATGATCCTGTTGCCAGATCTCGCAGTCCCTGAGCTCAATGATAACATCAAGCGGCAATACTTCTTTCATCAGCGGGGCGTTTGACTGCAAAATAAGGAAAGAATTGATAAAAACTATTTGGATGTTGATAAAATCAGTAATAAAGCCCGGCAGCCGGCGTTTAATAGTTGTAATTTTACACCAGACCATAAAAAACGGGTGCTCTATATATGGCTTATAATTAACAGTTTACACAGCCTGTCATAGTTATATGACAATCTGAGCTTTGTAAATGGGAAGCCCAAATGAAATAGTTATGAACAGAAAAAGACCCATCGTACTCCTGAGCAGCCTGATGCTTTTATTCATTCAGGCTTTCTCGCAGGTGCCTTTCACTGTGAAGGATACCGGATCTGAATTCCTGAGAGGAATGGAGCTTTTCGCAAAGCAAAAATATCCCTCAGCAATAAAATTATTTGACAGCTATCTGGCAGCCAATACTGACTCAAAGTCGAATGAAGCTGCTGAAGCCGAATATCATGCTGCAATGGCGGCTCTGAGTCTTTTCAATCCGGATGCAGAATACAGGATGATAAAATTCATAAGGTCGTATCCTGAAAGCCCGAGGATAAACGAAGCATATCTCGCACTGGGCGATTATTTTTATCAGAACAGAAATTACCGTAAAGCGGCTTTGTATTTTGAAGAGGTGAGAAGATGGGAACTTACACCTGCTAAACTGTCTGAATATTTTTTCCGCCTGGGCTATTCCCTGATGATCAGGGGAGATAAGCCGGAGGCTATGATGATGTTCTCCGAAATAAAGGACATCGATACCGAATACACATCCCCGGCACTGTATTATTTCTCCCACCTGGCTTACGAGCAAAATATGTACGAGACCGCCATGGACGGTTTCCTGCGCCTGCGCGATGATGAAACCTTCGGAGGAGTGGTGCCCTTCTATATTGTCCAGATGCTTTACCTGAAAAAAGACTATGACCAGATTCTGACAATAGCACCCCAGCTGATTGAATCCGCCGGAAGCAAAAGGGAACTTGAACTTTACAGGTTTATCGGGGATGCATACTACAACAAGGAAAAGTACGCCGAAGCTCTTCCGTATCTTGAGAAATTTGCGGAAGGGACAAAAATCAGTGACAGAAAGGATAAATTCCAGCTGGGATATTGTTATTACCGCACAGGAGAAACAGATAAGGCTATCGCACTTCTCAGGAATCTTGGAACAAGCAACGATCTTCTCGGACAGAATGTATGGTTTATTCTTGGTGATTGTTATTTGCAGAAGGGGGATAAAAAACGTGCTCAGCTGGGATTCTCGGAAGCTTCAAAAATGAATTTTGACCGGGATATAACCGAACAGGCTCTCTTTAATTATGCAAAGCTGGCTTATGAGATTTCATATTCTCCTTTCGGAGAGGTGATAAATGCTTTCCAGGATTATATTGAAAAGTTTCCTGCCTCTGAAAGAATTGATGAAGCTTACAATTATCTTGTGAGCTCTTATATGCAGGTCAGGAACTATAAGGCTGCACTTGCATCACTCGACAGGATCCCTGTTATGAACAGCAGACTGGAGGAGGCATATCAGCGTGTGGCTTTCTACCGGGGTCTCGAACTGTTCAAGAATATGGACCTTGAAGCAGCTATTGCAATGTTCGAGAAATCGCTTCGTTTTGAAAAATACAACCGCCAGCTCAGGGCCAGGGCTGTATACTGGAAGGCCGAAGCCGATTACCGGCTTGGAAGATTTGAAGAAGCAAAGAAAGGCTACACAACTTATATGGGAATACCGGGTTCGTCAATTCTCGGAGAAAACAACCTTCTGAGATATAACCTCGGGTACGCTCTTTTCAACCTTGAGGATTATACAAATGCTGTAACCCACTTCCTTAATTTTGAGTCTGACGTTGCAAACGTGAGATCAGACCTCATGGCAGATGCAAGAAACAGGATAGCCGATTGTTATTATATTAACACCAGTTACCCGCAGGCAGTTGCCTATTATGATAAGGTAATTGATTTCGGGAAAATAAACGCCGATTATGCCATGTTCCAGAAAGGATTTTGTCTGGGACTTATGAATGATATGAGAGGCAAAACCGATGTTCTTACTTCACTGACTACCAGGTACCCCTCTTCATTATATGTGGCAAATGCAATCTTTGAAAGAGGAAGGGCTCATGTGGTCCTTAAGGAATATGACAGGGGAGAAGCCGACTTTAATACGGTAATATCTTCATTCCCTGAGAGTCCTTTCGTCCCCCGTGCCATGGTTCAGCTGGGGCTGCTTTATTATAATACTGATCAGAGCGACAAGGCGATAGCCCAGTATAAGAGGGTGATTGAAAAATTCAGATCTACTCCGGAGGCAAGGGCAGCAATGACCGGACTTAAAAATGCCTACGTCGAAATGAATGATGTGGAATCATATTTCTCTTATGTAAAAACCCTTCAGGGTTACGGTGATATAAACCTGGCAGAGAAGGATTCACTTTTGTACACATCCGGAGAGAATTTATTTATTAAAGGCCAGTATCCAAGGGCTGCCGAAGTTTTCAGCAGCTATATTGCAGAGTTTCCCTCCGGCAGTTTCAGGCAGAATGCACAATTTTACCTGGCTGAATGCTACCGCCGTACAGAAAACATCGATGAAGCTTTGAAGCTCTATGCCGAAGTAGCTTCAGCCCCGGTAAACCAGTTTACCGAACAGTCTCTTGCAGCAGCAGCAGCCATAACCTATTCAAAAGAAGACTATGCTCAGTCGCTTGCGTATTATGAAAGACTGGAAAAGGTCGCAACGACAACCGATGTCAGAATATCTTCACTAAGAGGATGGATTAGATCAGCATGGCAGCTCGGAGATGCACAGAAAACACTACTGGTGGCCGACAGGATCTTAAGTACATCAAACGTGCCTGAAGAGCTGATCAGGGAAACAACTTTCATGAGGGCCAAAGCAAACTACAGCCTCAATAATTATGAAACTGCTCTTTCTGATTTCCGCAAAGTTGCCACTGAAGTTACAACGGCTGAAGGAGCCGAATCGAAATACAGGGTTGCAGAGATTCTTTTCAGAAATGATCAGATAAATGAATCGGAAAAACTGGTTTCTGAATTCATCGATCAGAACACTCCGCATCAATACTGGATGGCGAAAATATTCATTCTCCTGTCTGATATAAGTCTTAAGAAAGGTGACAAGCTTCAGGCGCGCGTAACCCTCGAAAGTCTGCGTGATTATTATTCCGTCAGTGATGATGGCATACTCGAAGAGGTTAAAGCCAGACTTGAAACCCTGAACCAGACAAACTGACGATGTCGTATTATGGAAAGAAGGAAATCAATTCAGAAATTTCATCGTTTCAAAAAAAATGAAATGAAAAAGATAATTGTAATATTTCTCCTTATAACTCCCCTGTTGTTTCCTCTTTCGGCACAGAATGCCGGGCAGGATCTTTCCAGGGAGGTGACCCTTTACAATCCTTACAAGCCATCTCTGCCTGATTTCAGGAAACGAAGCTTTATGCCTGATATAATTGACACTGCCAGGATCATACCTGATTTCACCTATGATGTAACAACAAGACCCTTTACGCCGGAATATACCATCAGCCCTTTAAAGCCGGCATCCCTTCTGCCCGATCCATTGCCAAGACTGTACAAGAGCTTTGTGAAATTCGGAATCGGGAACTATATGACCCCTCTGGCAGAGGTTAGTATAACAAACGAAAGGTCGAAAAAGCAAGCCATCGGTTTCTATGGAAGACATTTTTCAACAAACGGAAAAGTGTTGCTTCAGAATGGCAAACAGGGTTTTGCAGGATATATGGATAATGACCTTTTACTTTTCGGAAAGAAATTCTTCAGGCGTAACATCCTCGGGGGATCGGTCGATTTTACCCAGAAGCTGAGGTATGCCTACGGATACGATACGACTATAAAAGATTATGATCCGGAGAAGAAAGAGATAAGACTTGGATACAACAATCTGTCAGCTGATGTTTCATTCGCTTCACTTACACTCGACTCATCTGATTTTTCTTATGATTTTGACCTCAGATATGACTATTTCTATAATACCAACCTGAAATACCAGCATTCACTCGGGCTCACCGGGGAAATGTCACGTGAATTCGAAGGCTTCTATGTTGGCTCAGGCATTGCCTTTGATTATGTTATGGTCTCTAAATCGATAACAGACAGGTCAAAATATACCTTTGAACTGAGTCCCTTTGCCACAAAAAGTACGCCACAGTGGAGCTTCAGGGCCGGGCTAAAGCTGCTTCTTGACAGAAATCTCGATTCCAAACCTGAATTCCATATTTATCCGGATGCTCATTTCGGATTCAGCATAGTCCCTTCATACGTGAAATTCAATGTGGCCCTGAAAGGCAAACTGGAGAGAAACCAGCCTGCCATGATCCTCGAGGAAAATCCATTTATACTCCGTGACGGCACACTGTTCATGCTTCCAAATACCAGCCACTCACTGATAGTGTCGGCAGGTCTTAACGGTAATACCGGAATAGGAGGTACCTATCAGGTCTCTGCCTCATATTCGCTTGTGAATAATATGTTATTCTTTTCGAACCTTATCGATACCGTCGATTTCATAAGTCCACAGATGGGAAACCTTTTCATTCCTCTTCCCGACGACGGCGAGATACTTAAAATTCATGGAGAGATAAGCGGCCCGGTAAAGGATAAGATATGGTATAATGCCACTGCCAACTGGTATAAATACACTCTTGCCCAGAATGAATATCCATGGAATAAACCCGAATGGGATGCTGTGATCGGGCTTAAATACAACCTCAGGGATAAGATTATTGCAGGAGCCGCTCTAAGCGCTTCAGGAAAACGCCGGCTGGCAGTAACCGACAGAAACGTTCTTGTTCCGCTTGCATCTGCCCAGCCCGTGCATGTCAATATCAACCTGAGTGCTGAATACAAATATACCAATATACTTTCTTTCTGGCTGAAGCTCAATAATATAGCATTTAATGATTACTATGAGTGGGCTTACTATCCAACCCAGAGATTCATTGCATTGATCGGATTCTCCTACAGCCTCTGACCCGGTACCGGCGGACTGTTAATTACTATCCCCGATTGTGCATAAAATATAACATTTTTTTAACAAATGAATCTGGTATTATTTGTATATTTGTGCCGTTATTCAATATACATGATATCAGTTGGTTATAGCAGGGTTGGAGAGGTCTTTTCAGAGAAGATGAAAAGGTGAAAAAATTCTGTAACGGATCCCCACTTAATCATTGTAATCGTTATTTAATAATGAGAAAGAAAAAGGTCTCTTTATATCCTGTGTGGAGAATTATTAAAGTAATGTAAAATGAGCGAAAAAGAATTACATCAGGAAAAAAACGGATATTCGGCAGATAGCATACAGGTCCTCGAAGGACTGGAGGCAGTGAGGAAAAGACCTGCCATGTATATAGGCGATATAGGAGTTAAGGGCCTGCATCATCTTGTTTATGAGGTTATAGATAATTCAATTGATGAAGCTCTGGCCGGATATTGTTCAAAAATAGATGTCCTGATTCATGAAGACGGGGCTCTCACGGTAACCGATGACGGACGCGGAATTCCGACCGGGATAATGGACAAGGAGAAGAAGTCGGCACTCGAGGTGGTCATGACCGTACTGCATGCAGGAGGGAAATTTGATAAGGAATCCTACAAGGTGTCAGGCGGACTTCACGGTGTGGGAGTGTCATGTGTAAACGCCCTCTCAGAGAACCTTTCTGCAATAATCATGCGCGAAGGAAAGATCTTCAGGCAGGATTATCAGAAAGGTAAGCCCGTAACCGGTGTGGAAGTTACAGGAGAAACAGATATTCACGGCACATCCATAAAATTTAAACCGGATTCTTCAATATTTCAGACCACTGAATTCAATTATGAGATACTGGCAGCCCGCCTTAGGGAACTGGCTTTCCTGAACAAAGGCATCCTTCTGACAATAAAAGATATGAGGGAGCTTGTTGAAAACGGGAATGGCGGTAAACCACGTTATGATGAATTCCTGTCGGAAAAGGGACTGGTGGAATTTGTCGAATACCTTGACTCAAACAGGGAAAGAATCATCGACAAACCTTTCCATATCTCCTGGGATAAGACTGAAATACCGGTCGAAATATCACTTCAATACAACAGCTCGTTCTCTGAAAACGTACATTCCTATGTAAACAACATCAATACCATCGAGGGAGGAACACACCTCGCCGGTTTCAGGCGCGGACTTACCAGAACTTTAAAAAAATATGCTGAAGATTCCGGTGCAACGGCAAAGCTTAAATTTGATATAAACGGTGATGACTTTCGTGAAGGCCTTACAGCTGTTATTTCAGTTAAAGTTGCTGAGCCGCAGTTTGAAGGACAGACTAAAACAAAGCTTGGTAATTCGGAGGTCATGGGAGCTGTCGACCAGGCTGTCAGCACAATGCTTACGAACTATCTCGAGGAAAATCCAAAAGATGCCCGGGTCATCGTGCAGAAGGTTATCCTTGCAGCAACAGCCAGACATGCTGCAAGAAAAGCCAGGGAACTGGTGCAGAGGAAAAACGAATTTTCAGGCTCGGGACTTCCCGGTAAGCTGGCAGACTGTGCCGACAGAGACCCGGTGAACTGTGAAATATATCTTGTGGAGGGTGACTCTGCAGGAGGTACGGCAAAACAGGGACGAGACAGAAAATTTCAGGCCATACTGCCACTCAGAGGAAAAATACTGAACGTGGAAAAGGCCATGCAGCACAGAATTTATGAGAGCGAAGAGATAAAGAACATCTTCACGGCACTGGGTGTTAACATAGGCACCGAGGAAGACAGTAAGGCTTTGAACCTCACCGGACTGAGATATCATAAAATCATCATAATGACCGATGCTGATGTCGACGGCTCTCATATTACTACTCTTATCATGACTTTCTTTTTCAGATATATGCAGGACCTGATAAGAGGAGGTAACCTGTTCATAGCTACCCCTCCACTTTACCTTGTGAAGAAAGGCAAACAGGAACGTTATTGCTGGAGCGAAGAAGAACGTGAAGCAGCTGTGACAGAAATGGGGCAGGGAAAAGAATCTTCAGTATCGGTGCAAAGGTATAAAGGCCTCGGAGAAATGAATGCAGAACAGCTCTGGCATACCACAATGAACCCTGAAACAAGGACACTGCGACAGGTGACAATAGAAAGTGCTGCGGAAGCAGATCATATCTTTTCAATGCTAATGGGTGATGAAGTGCCTCCGAGAAGAGAATTCATCGAAACTCATGCAAAATACGCCAGGATCGACGCCTAAATCCCGAATATCTTTCTGCGGATTTCAACTGCATGATATCTGCATACTTCAGCACAGCAGAAACAGCGGATACATCTGCTGTCTTTAAGGATTACATGATTCTTTACGGACTTATGCATCGTCAGGGCATTCGACGAACAAATGCTTATGCATTCAATGCATCCGGTACAGTTACCATGAAGGAAGACGGGCCTCTTATCAAATTTCCTCAGAAGAGGAATCCGCTTTTTAATGAATTTAAGTGCGATATTTTCATTTCCCGTAACAGGGATCTTCTTAAAATCCTTCTTTTTTATTATTTCAGGAGCCGGACCATCGTAAATAATATCAGAAGTATCCTTCAGCCAGAGGCCTCTCCTTACAGCAACAGCAGTTGTGGGAATATCCATGGGATCATATCCCGTGATAAGTGAAGCTATAATGTCAACCGCTGCCGGATTAGTTGAACCCAGAATAACGCCTGTCATTACCGGCATCCCCTGTCCCGGACCTGGTCCTTCCATCCCCATTATACCATCGATGAGGAAAAAATCCGGCATTACTGCCTCATTCAGATCGACAAGGAATTCTGCAAATCTCTCCCTGTCATAATGGATAGCATGCTGTTTTGCCTTGTGAAAACCAGGCACCAGCCCGAGAGTGTTCTTTACAGCGCATGTGAGATAAACAAGCTCATGAGTCTTAAGCTTCGGAAGTGAAATAATCAAATCAACATCATTTACTACTGAAGCCATCTTTATTCTTCCTTTACGAAGACTGATATCAACAGTTTTTTTATTAAAATCTGCCCATTCTGCCCCCAGTCTGCGGCATACATCAGCTATTCCGGATTTTTCTCCCCTGAAACTGTTCCTGTGGAGTGCCGGGGAGTCACCAATAAGTACCGTGGCACCTTCATTCATAAGGTATCTTGCCATTGCCTCCACTACAACAGGATGTGTGCTGATACATTTTTCCGGATCAGCGTCAATAAGAATATTTGGTTTCAGCAGGACCTTTTTACCCTTCACGTCTGGTCCCTCACAGGCCTTATAAATTTCACCTATCAGGTCATATACCAGGTCGGGAATGTATTCCCTGCATATTCTTGCAGCTACTTTAGTATTCATAAAATAAAACCGGTTTCCGGAGTTAACTTGTCCGGCAGTTTTAACAAGGCCACAAAGAAAACAATTATCAGTTTGATTTTATGGTCTCTCTAAGGATTTCTTCTATTTGTGTTACAACCTTCTGATGAGGTCCTGAATAGTTGTTGACTATTATACAGAATATCAGCTCTTTGCCTGAGTCGGCCCTGATAAAGCCGGCGTAACTTCTTACTCTGGTCATTGAACCGCTTTTGGCTCTCATATTACCATCAAATGCAGGTTCCTGAAAGTATCTTTTCAATGTCCCTTCCTTACCTGCATCGGGAAGAGATGAATAAAACTGATCAAAATATTTCGCATGATGCTTCATGTGGTACAGAATAGCAGTAACTGACTCTGCGTTAATAGCATTCAGGGGCGATAGACCGCTCCCATCAACAATGAAGACTCCTTCCGTGCTGATCCCTGATAATTCAAGATATTCCATTATGCATTCAATACCCTTTTCTGTTGATCCGCTCTTCCTGTAAACCTTTCCTATCTCTTTTACAAGGTGCTCAGCATATAGGTTAACACTCTCATGATTGAGTATCTCTATGATGCCTGAAAGGGGTGGAGAAGTTGTTTCTGCAATTTTTATGAAAGGGATCTCCGATCTCACTTTCAATAGCCTTGCAGTGGTTGGTTTACCGTCGGCGCCGATGCCTTTGTCACGCATCTTCTGATCAATTAGTTTTGCCATTATCAGAGGCGGATCAGCAATCGAGGCTTTAAGGGTAAAATCATTGAGATTTGATGGAATTGAACCTGCAAGCCATCCGTTCGTGCTGTATGGAGCAGCAAAAACATAGCCTTCGTCGGCAGTTCCGGCAGCCACAAGCCAGTTGGAAAATTCAAAGGTGCATTCTGATGGAGTTATTCCGGTAATGTACAACCGGGAGGTGTCGGGAGATATCGTCAGATGAATTTCATATGTGTTGTCAAAAATTGAAAGACCATAGGCCCCTGCCCCGTAGTAATTTCCTGCATCTTCCCAGAGCCATTTTGCAGGTACCGGAAGGTAATCGTAATATGAATCATCCGTAATAACCCTGCCCGTTACATCCTTGATCTTCAGTATTTTCAGTTCTTCGATCCATTTGTCGGCAAAACCTTCATAATGACCTGTAAATCTATTCGATCCAAGTACTGGGTCTCCTCCTCCATGTATTATAATATCACCTTCAAGGATTTTAAATAATCTGGAAATTTTACCCCTGTATCCGAATTGCGTTTTAAAAGTATAGTCAGGTCCGAGAAGTTCTATTGCTGCAGCGGTTGTGACCAGCTTCATTACAGATGCCGGTACAAGGCTCCTTTTCTCTTCATGACTGAATACGGGACTGCCGTCGGAAGCATCGATGATCATGAATGAGACTGCCCCATGCTGCATAATGGAATCTGACAGAAAGGCTCTGAATGCCATTTCCTGGGCAGATGAAAAAAGAGGCAACAATGCAGACAGAACTAATAATATGCTTCTTCTTATTTTCATCTTTTCTTGTTTTGTTCCAGTGTGGAAAGCAAACCGCATGCTGCACTTATATCTTCTCCCCTCGATGCCCTTATAGTGGTAATAATACCTTTTTTGTTCAGGGCATCCCTGAATTCCTTTGTTTTTTCCATGGAAGGGCTGGAAAGTTGTATTCCGGGGACAGAGTGGAACCTGATTAAATTCACTCTGCAGCTTATGCCGTTCAGCAGCCTTGCAAGCTCTCTGACATGTGCTGCTGTATCATTAAGTCCACTGAAAAGAATATACTCGAAAGACACCCTTCGCTGACCGCTTATACCGAATCTTCTGATTATTTCAACCAGATCCTGAACCTGATTGGTTCTTTGAATCGGCATCAACTCTCTTCTTTCTCCGTCGAAGGGAGAATGAAGGCTGACTGCCAGATGACATCTGCTTTTTTCAAGGAAAGTGCTTATACTGTCTTTCAGCCCCACGGTGCTTACAGTGATACGTGTGGGGCTCCAGCCATAACCCCATTCAGAAGTAAGGATATCCAGACTTTTAAGCAATTCATCCATATTGTCGAGAGGTTCCCCCATCCCCATGAAAACAATGTTTGTCAGCTTACTGTGCTCCGGTATGCTCCTGAACTGGTTAAGTATCTCGTTAGATGAAAGGTTGCCCTGGAAACCCTGCTTACCTGTCATGCAGAAAACACAGCCCATTTTACAGCCTGCCTGTGTCGACAGACATACCGTTGATCTTTCTTTATCGGGTATGTATGCAGTTTCTATGTATTTGTCTGTAAGTACTTTAAAAAGATATTTTTTTGTTCCGTCACTGCTTTCTGCAACACTGAGAGGTTCTGATATACCAAAATCGTAGCCGGATGACAGAAGATCCCGAACCTTTTGTGAAAGGTTTGTCATTCCGCTGATGTCTGCAGTATCCTTTTTGTAGAGCCAGTCTGCCATCTGCCGGGCGGAATATCCCGGAAGCTTCAACCTCCTGGTTACAGCAATAAGTTCATTAAGCGTTTTGCCGTAAAGTTTTTCCTTTACCATCTCCTGCTAATCCCCTAAAAAAAAATCAGTTTCCTGTAATTTTATGTTTTCCTGTGCATGAAACCCACATGATTAGTAACAGGCACAAACACTTTATTCATATAATTTTCAACCGAGCTTGCGAGCTCGGCGTAGCCAATCATGTGTGGTTCCATCATACTATTAAAATCAAGAATATTTTATGATGAAATATTATTACAGAATCATAAGCCTAATTAACAAAATATCCCGCTTTTTGCATTTCTCTGAGCGATCTGAAAGGTTTTGGCGGATTTAGATATTTATTGAGATGATCGTATATCCTGAGGCGTATTTCCTTGGCTTTCAGATAATCCATCCTGTCGAATGAATGACCGCCCGGCATATTTTCAAATATTTCATAGGAGAAATTACTTTTTCCTTCGGCTTTCAGCGATTTTATAAGATGTTCAACCTCCAGGACATTTACATCTTCGTCATTGGTGTTTGTATGGATCAGTAGTGGAGTGTTCCTGTATTTACTTATCTGCCAGGCAGGGGAACGCTTTCTGTATTCTTCGACATTTTCATCGGCTGGTTTGCCTATAGCTGCCTGAGTTGAGAACAGATCGCGGTAGTTCTGGTTTTTGTAGCCCATTCTTGCAATTAGGTCGCTGACGGGAACACCGGCAAAAGCAACTTTGTAATTATCAGGATGTTCAAAAATATTAAAGAGAGTTATCAGTCCTCCGTGACTCCATCCGATGATCCCGACTCTGTTTTTGTCGATGATGGAATAATTTTCCAGCATATATTCCCTGCTGGCATCAACATCTTCAACTTCGAGGCCTCCGTAGTCAATTATATTATAGAAACCCGCCCCGTAGCCTGTCGATCCTCGATATTCTGGAGCGGTAACAATATATCCCTGTGCAAGCATCTCCCTGATGATATGCGTATGATAGGTGGTGAAATTGGCATGCACACCTCCATGAGGCAGAACAAGCAGGGGATATTTCTTCAATGGATCGGCATCTTTTGGGATGAATACATAAGTCCAGAATTTGACCGGGTTACCTGCACCCTGTCCGGTCGGGTTTCTTTCAACAGCCAGAGGGGGGCCTGTAAGATAAACCTTGTCAATAAAGGCAATGTCGCCTACCTTGTCGTACCACAAAACATCATCGATTTTCTTCTCAAGAACGTCGAGACGGTGATTCAGGGCTCTGAAATTTGCATTTGCACTTTCAATGGCATTCATCAGTTCAACCGTTCCCGGCTGTCCCGGTAATAATGTGAATCCGGTGATCAGAACCATTAATACTGAAATTAAAGATCTTTTCATGTGAAATATTATTACTATTAGTCTTACCCGCAACTCACGACTCCCCTCACAACTCACTCACAACTCACGACTCACAACTCACAACTCACAACTCACAACTCAATCTTCCCTTCATACACGAATGTGGCCGGACCCGTCAGCCAGATATTGTTGATCTCCTGACCTGCAGCGTTCAGTTCCACCTTCAGGTTTCCGCCTCTGGCCTTTACACTGACAGAACCAGTGTCAAAATGTCCTTTCAGGACTGCAGCAATGGCAGATGCTGTCACTCCTGTTCCACAGGAAAGTGTTTCCTCTTCCACTCCCCGTTCAAATGTCCTGATATACAATCCGTTATCATGAGCTTCAACAAAATTGACATTGGTTCCACCCGGTGCAAAAAGCGGTGACCACCTGAGTTTCTTACCTTCTTCGTTCACATTGATTGAATCAATACCCGAAGTGAATACCATATAATGAGGAGATCCGGTGTTGATGAAATAATTTCCCTCTATAATTTCAAATCCTTTAACGTCGGCCATCTGAAGTCTGACACTGTCACCGCTTACCTCTGCTTTATGTATGCCATCGAATGCCATGAATTTCTGAATTTCTCCCGCAATACCGTGTTTAAGTGCAAAATGTGCGGTACATCTTCCTCCGTTACCGCACATCGATCCAAGCTTGCCGTCAGAGTTGAAGTACTTCATCTCAAAGTCTGCTTCATCATGATCTGAAATCAGTATCAGACCATCTGCACCGATGCCAAAACGGCGGTCACACATTCTGTTAATTAAAATTGCATCTTCAGGATTAAGAACACCTTTACGGTTGTCTATCATTATGAAGTCGTTACCTGCGCCCTGATACTTGTTAAAAGTGATTTCCATGTTTGTTAAAGTGTTGTTAAATCATCATAATATTCTGACACTCATATTAAAAAAGCATGATCTTTGTAAAACAAAATGGTCAGAAAACGGTTGTAAAGATACAAACTTTTAAAAGGTATAAATTTTGACCGGTGCAGAATCGGGATGAACAAAAGGACTAAACAGTATCATTAACTTATAAATAAAGAAATACTATGAAAGGAAAATATTTATTCGGTGGCTTATTAATGGCTATTCTGGGAGGAGCGATAAGCCTCTTTGCATATACGAAATTTATTGAGAAACCTATGGTTCTTACCACAGGAGATACCTCAATTACTGCCGGGATTGATGAATCGGCACAGGCAAGGGCTATACTTACTTCCTTTCAGTCGCAGCCTGGACAGGTGGATTTTACTTATGCAGCGGAACAGACCGTTCATGCTGTAGTTCATGTAACCACAAAAACAAGGATCGAAAGTCCGGACAATCCGCTTATGGAGTGGTTCTACGGTGAAAGGTATATAAACAGGCCAAGAGAGGTTCCGGGTTATGGTTCAGGTGTAATAATTTCGGGAGATGGTTATGTTATTACGAATAACCATGTAATTGAAGATGCGGATAACATACAGGTATCACTCAACGACAACAGGATTTTCAATGCTGAAGTGGTCGGAAGAGACCCAAGTACAGACATCGCACTTCTTAAAATTGATGCTTCAGGTTTGTCATACCTGGATTACGGAGATTCAGAGAAACTTAAGATCGGTGAATGGGTGCTTGCTGTTGGCAACCCCTTCAGGCTTGGGACAACAGTTACTGCAGGTATTGTAAGTGCAAAAGGCAGAGACCTGGGACTGCTGGAGACTGAGTACAGGATTGAGTCATTCATACAGACTGATGCAGCTCTTAACCCGGGTAACAGCGGAGGAGCGCTGGTCGATACAAAAGGTCAGCTTATTGGAATCACCTCTGCAATTTATTCACCCAGCGGAGCTTATGCAGGTAATTCATTTGCAATACCCATAAGCATTGTAAAGAAAGTGGTTGAAGATCTGAAGGAATTCGGTGAGGTGCAGCGTGCAATTATTGGTGTCAATATCAGGGATGTGATACAGGAAGACCTTGAAAAACTTGACCTCAGGGAAGCAAGGGGAGCCGTGGTGACCGGAGTCAGGGAAGGAGGATCAGCCGCCGAGGCAAAATTAAAGGTGAACGATGTTATAGTGAAGTTCGACGGGGTGTCAGTGACATCTGCATCCGAGCTTCAGACTCAGGTCGGTAAACACCGTCCGGGCGACAGGGCAACGGTGACATACCGGAGGAGCGGAAGAGAATATACTGTTCCCATAACCCTGAAAAATATTGCAGGTACTACTGAAATCGTCAAACCGGGTATGGGCATAGGAAGAATATTTGGCGCCACCTTCGAACCGCTCAGCACCTCCGAAAAACGTTCGTACAGGATCGATAGCGGTGTAAAAATAACTGAAGTAGGTGAAGGCTGGTTTGCAGATCAGGGTCTGCGCAGAGGAACCATTATTATCAATGTAAATGGTAAAAAAATAAACAGCTCGGAAGACCTTAGATCAGCTACAAACAATAGTGAAAGATCACTTAAATCCATTGAGGGAATTACAAGCGACGGAAGGTACTTCAATTATAAGTTTGGACTGTAATATCTTTCAGTAAGTAAAATGTTGTGAATCTGCAGGTTGTAAAATAAGCTTGCCGGTTCACAACATAATGCTTTTTATTTTGTTATTAAGTATATAAGTATTATCTTTGCGAAAATTTTTTCAGGCGGATGAGACAACTAAAGATTACCAAATCCATAACCAACAGGGAGAGTGCATCACTCGACAAATATCTGCAGGAAATTGGTAAAGAGGAGTTGATATCGGTTGAAGAGGAAGTCGAATTAGCTCAGAGAATAAAAAAAGGAGACAGAACGGCTCTTGAAAAGCTTACCAAAGCAAATTTACGTTTCGTTGTTTCAGTGGCAAAGCAATATCAGAATCAGGGACTGAGTCTGCCCGACCTTATCAATGAAGGTAATCTTGGACTTATCAAGGCAGCTGAGAAGTTTGACGAGACAAGAGGATTTAAGTTCATATCCTATGCCGTATGGTGGATACGACAGTCAATACTTCAGGCACTCGCCGAACAGTCGAGAATAGTCAGACTCCCTCTTAACCAGGTGGGTTCACTCAATAAGATAAACAAAGCTTTTTCAAAGTTCGAACAGGAAAATGAGCGTACTCCTTCGCCCGAAGAACTGGCTGATGTTCTTGAACTGCCAAAGGAAAAAGTAACAGATACTCTTAAGGTCTCAGGACGGCATGTATCGGTTGACGCTCCCTTCATTGAAGGGGAGGATAATTCTCTTCTGGATGTTCTGACAAATTCGGATTCACCCGTTGCCGACAAGCTTTTAATGGATGAATCACTGTCGCGTGAGATCTACAGGGCCCTCGCTACCCTCACTGAACGTGAAAGGGACATTATAAGGTATTTCTTCGGTATCGGATGCCAGGAAATGACTCTCGAGGAGATCGGGGAAAAGTTCGGCCTTACCCGCGAAAGAGTCCGCCAGATAAAGGAAAAAGCGATAAGAAGGCTCAGACATACTTCAAGAAGCAAGCTTCTGAAAGGATATCTGGGATAGAACAACACCTTTATATCATTAAATTAAAATGAGCCCCGGGGAGAGGCTCATTTTTTGTTATGCCTGCTTAAGAAATCAGCAGGCCGGGGGAAAACTCAACAAAATTTTCAAAAAAATCAGGTTCTGTAACCAGCCCTAACTTGTCTGAAAATTAACAAAATCTCACCGGAGTTTTTCCCTCAGTCAATAAACGCCCCTATTTATCCTACAGAACCCTGATTTCTGCTGACAAACACCCTAATCTGGGGTGCCATAATTATTCCTTACGGCTGAATAACTTAGTGAATGAACTCTTAAAACTGTCACCCAGAAAGGCCCTGTTATCCTCACTGAGCTGAATCTCCCCCTGACGGGTGTAACTCTTTACATGAACGAGATTTACCAGGTATGAATGATGTACCCTTACGATGTTTTTCTTTGTGAGTAGTTCCTCATAGTGCTTCAGATTCTTCGAGCTTACAACCTTTCTGTTACCTTCAAGAAAAAAATTCGTGCAGTAGCCGTCAGCTTTACACATAATAATTTCATTGATCTTCAGTATTTCAAATCCTTTGATACTTGAGACTACAACAGTAGGTTGTAAAGATAAGCTCTCACGCATACTTCTTATCAGTGATTCAACACTTTCATTGTCAGTCTCAGATGAAATATTTCTTCTGATCCTGTCAACTGCTGTAATGAGCTCATCGATCCGTACAGGTTTAAGAAGATAATCTACTGCATTGACCCTGAAGGCGTTAATAGCATATTCCGAATATGCGGTCACAAAAATAATTCTGAAATTGATCTTTTCAAACATCTGTAACAGATCAAAACCTTTCCCGTCAGGCAACTCTATGTCGAGAAAAACAACATCAGGATTATGTTGCTTTATGGCCCGGTAAGTGCTTCTTAAAGAAGCTGATGTTGCAACTACTTCCACATCCGGGCAGTATGCCCTGAGATAGTTCGACATCACTTCCCTCGAAGGCGCTTCATCATCTGCAACAATTGCTCTTATCATGACTGTCTTGTTTTATCCTGATCGCAGGTATGTCAACTTCAACACGTGTTCCGGTTTCCACCCTGTCATTATAGAGATTACTGATCCTAAGTGTATAGTTCACCCTCCTCAACTTTCCTGTGATCTGCAGTCTCTCCCTGATCAGCCCTATTCCCTTCGGAACATGTCGTGAATTTTCTGTTTTCATTTCTGCCGGGGCACTTAAACCTATACCATCGTCTTCAATTATACATCTGACTATTTCATCATTTTGAGGGAAGAATCTTATCTCAATTTTCCCTTTCCTGTTCTCCAGCGGCCTCATTCCATGCCAGATGGCATTCTCAATCAAAGGCTGAACAATGCCGGGGTAAATCTCAAAATCCCTGATTCGGTCATGTTCTTCTGCTTCAATATTGTAGTCAAATTTGTCACCAAACCTGAGATGCTCAATCCTGAGATAATCCTTTATGGAGTTTAACTCATTTTCAAAAGGAATGTATCCTTTGTCCATGTTCCCAAGAATGGATCTGATAAGTCTCGAAAAATCTGCTATATACCGGTTTGCAGATATAATGTCGCTGTTGGAAATAAAATAATTGATAGAATTAAGCGAGTTAAATATAAAATGTGGATTCATCTGGCTTCTCAGAGACTGCAGTTTGAGTTCATCCTGCTTCGACCTCTCAACCTGGCGGATCTGCCGTATATACAGGATCAGTGAAAAGACAATGACCGTTAGAAGAAAAATTGGTCCGGTGATACGAAATCCCTTTGTCTGGTAAAATGTTGGTTTTATCCTTATCATTATATCGCGCGATGTCGTCCACTCTCCATTTATATCGGTAGCCTCGATCGTGAGTCTGTGCCATCCCGGCTTAAGATTCGAATAGTTTATGTTCCTGTTCTTATTGCCTGTAATTATCCAGTTATTATCAATCCCATCAAGTTTATACCTGAAATATATCTTATCTGCATTAACGAAGTCGGTACATGAAAAAGAGATGTGAAAATTATTCTCCCCCCTGCTCAGAATGATGGTATCAGCTTCGCTCACAGGGCGTGGAAGAAGCTTTTGTTCTCCGGAAACTTCAATACCTGTCAGTATGATTTTATGTTTCAAAGTGTTTCTGCCGGCCTTTTCAATACTGTCGGGATAAAATCTGACATACCCCCCCATGCCTCCCATGAAAAATTCTCCGGAAGATGAAATAAAAGCTGCTCCTGAATTGAATTCCGAGATGCTTAAACCGTCTGTATGGTCAAAGGTACGTATATGGTGATTATTCGGATCAATTCTGGAAATGCCGTCGTTAGTTGATACCCATATCTTACCAGAACGGTCTTTAAGCAGACTGTAGGTTGTGTTGTTGGACAAGCCCCTCGCAGTTGTGTAATATCTGAAAGTGCTGTCGGAAGGATTGAATCTGCATACTCCCTTCCCAAGGAGAGCAAACCATAGCTCTCCGTCATCTCCGGATATAATATCCTCGACATTTGCGATCCCCGGTGCGACTGTGATTATTGAGTGATCTCCGCTTTCCGGATCAAATCTTAATACCCTGCTGTATGACATGCCTGCCCATGCAACACCTGAATTATCGAAACTTATCGTGAAAATAGTATGCGGCTCCGGGTTGTTCCACAGAAGGACACTCTTCCGGGCAGATGGATAATATTTTATCAGCCTGCCATCATAACCTATCAGCAGATTTCCGTCGGGATCGACAGCCATGGCCCTGAATCCTTTTATTTCAGGCGTATGCCTTATAAAAGAACCTGTCCTGTAATCATAATATTCTAATAACTCCCAGTGATAACCTATCCAGATCCCGTCCGGAACAGGAATCATTGTCCTTATGTATCCTGTACTGCTGCCTGCTTCAGGAGATATTACTCCTGTATAGCTAACCTTGCCTTCGGGAGAAAGTATCTCAATATGGTTAAAACCCCTGACCCCAGTCCAGATATTATTGTCTTTATCCATTACCACTGAATAGAGGGCCGGAGCGGTTGAATCGGGAGAGTTGATCAGGTTGTTCCTGAAATAACCGGGAATAACTGAGACCATGGATAATCCCCTGGCCTCTCCCTTTGAATTCACTGATGAAAACCAGAAGAGATTTTTTCCTTCAGGCAGAATGCTCTGAGCCCAGCCAGAACGAGAATCCGGTATATTGACAACCTTGCCTCCGGAAGCTGAGTAATAATAAATCCCTTCATCTCGTTTTGCCCAGCAGAAACTCTTTCTCCCGGTGAACTCTCCCGGGGGAGGAATCCCGGTGAATAACGAATACCTCCTTTTCCTGATGTCGAAAAGAAATAGTCCGTTATCTGACAATAGCCATTTTTTTCCTGAAGGAGAAATGTAAATATCACGCCAGTATGTTATATCAAAATACACTCCTGGATTATTAATACATTCATCCACCGGGTAATTGCCTGTCATCTCATAATTGCCGGAGGTGATTTTTCTGAACTCAGTCACCGAGTTACTGCCACTAAGAAATATCACAGAATCGTAATATATGGTAACAAATTTATTGTCGGTACCATGCCCGAACATTTCACCTCCGGGAACAGTGAGACTTATGATTCTTATCTTGTCTGTGGAAGGATCCCCTGTTATGATCCTGTTTTTCCTTAAAACGACCAGTTCCCCGGAATGATCTGTTGATATGTTATTTATGGAATCAAATCTAATCCCCTTACAGTTTCTGATCACCGAAAAATTATCTGCTGACCGGTTATACAGGGTAAGATCCCTGGTGTCGGGCAGGATCCAGAGTTTATTTTTATTGTCGACGCAGAGCCTGGATATTGAAAAATAAGGTAGCGAGGTTGAATCATCGGGCTCATGGAAAAAATTCCTGAATTCATATCCGTCGAATCTGCTCAGTCCGTCCCAGCTTCCTATCCACAGATATCCCGTGCTGTCTTTTGTAATCGCTCTTACATTATTGTGAGCTAAACCATTAGTCGTTGTATAGTTCCTGACGATATAGCTTTGTCCGGAAACCATACAGGCAATCCCTTTCATGAGGGTTATCAGAAAAATCAGAAGCAGGAAACGGTTTGAAATGATCCTGTGCATAGTCAGAAACCTGATAATTCACAAAAGAAAGCTATTTTTGAGATTTTAAAGAAAAATCAGTATTAAAAAGTTTCATTTTTCCTAAACAATGGATTTCAGACTTATTTCGGATTTTGTTCCTACCGGCGACCAGCCGGAAGCAATTGAACAACTGGTTAAAGGTCTGAATGATGGAATTCCATACCAGACATTATTGGGAGTAACCGGTTCAGGAAAGACCTTCACAATAGCCAATGTAATCGAAAAAGTCAACCGTCCGGCTCTTGTATTAAGCCATAATAAAACACTTGCAGCTCAGCTATACGGTGAATTCAGACAGTTTTTTCCTGAAAATGCAGTGGAGTATTTTGTTTCATACTATGATTATTATCAGCCGGAAGCATACCTTCCTGTCTCCGATACATATATTGAGAAAGACCTTTCAATAAATGAAGATATTGAAAAGCTGAGGCTTAGCGCATCATCGTCCCTTCTGTCTGGAAGAAAGGATGTAATTGTCGTATCATCGGTGTCATGCCTGTATGGAATCGGGAATCCTGATGATTTTCATTCAGGCACTGTGCAGGTTTTAAAGGGACAGTGTATGGCAAGGAACTATTTTCTCCGGAAACTGGTCGACAGTCTTTATTCCCGGAATGACCTGGAATTCAAACATGGAACGTTCAGGGTAAGAGGAGATACCATCGACGTATTTCCAGCCTATGCAGATATTGGTGTAAGAGTGGTATTTTTTGGCGATGAAGTTGAAGAGATAAGCACTTTTTATCCGGATAACGGACAAAGAATAGAGTCGGTGAGCGAATACACGATTTACCCGGCAAATATTTTTGTTACCACCCGCGAAAGGATTAACGAGGCAATGAGCCGGATACAGGATGATATGGTCAGGCAGGTCACCTATTTCAGGGATATAGGAAAGACTGATGAAGCAAAGCGACTCGAACAGAGAGTATCTTACGACCTGGAGATGATCAGGGAACTTGGTTACTGCAGCGGGATTGAGAATTATTCACGATACTTTGACGGACGCGATGCAGGCACCAGACCTTTCTGCCTTCTGGACTATTTCCCTGATGATTTCATCACCATTATCGACGAGAGTCATGTCAGTATCCCCCAGATAAGAGGTATGTATGGAGGTGATCACTCAAGAAAACAGACACTTGTGGAATACGGATTCCGACTCCCCGCAGCTCTCGACAACAGGCCGCTGCGCATAGAGGAATTTGAGACCCTTACCGGTCAGGTAATCTATGTCAGTGCCACACCTGCCGATTATGAACTTGAAAAAAGTGAGGGAGTATTTGTAGATCAGGTTCTTCGTCCTACAGGGCTTCTTGACCCTCCTGTTGACGTAAGGCCTACACTTAACCAGATCGCCGACCTGATGGATGAGATCAGGGAGAGGGCCGGAGCAGGAGAAAGAACTCTGGTAACTACAATTACCAAAAGGATGGCAGAGGAACTAAGCTCGTATTTTTTAAGATTCGATATTAAATGCCGTTATATTCATTCCGACATCGACACGATTGAACGTATCGAAATAATGGAGGGGCTCAGATCGGGAGCTTTCGACGTTCTGGTTGGTGTAAATCTTCTGAGGGAAGGTCTCGATCTGCCCGAAGTGTCTCTGGTAGCAATACTTGATGCAGACAAGGAAGGATTTCTGCGATCGGCGCGATCACTTACCCAGACAGCCGGAAGGGCAGCCCGCAACCTGAACGGGAAAGTAATAATGTATGCCGATACAATAACCCGGAGCATGCAGGAAACTATTGATGAGACCAACCGTCGTCGTGAAAAACAACTGAAATATAATGAAGCGATGGGGATAACCCCGGCCCAGATTTACAGGAAAAAGGGATCGGTGCTTACCGGCCTTACCGGCAAGGGAGTGTCGGTAAAGGCATATATCGAGCCAGAACGGCCGGATATTGCTGCTGACCCTGTTATAAAATATATGAACAGCGAAGCTCTTGAAAAAGCTATCGAGAAGGCCAGGAAGAACATGGAAAAAGCCGCTTCTGAACTGAATTTCCCTGAAGCGGCAAGACTGAGAGATGAGATGGCAGAATTAAAGAAACTTCAAAAGTCCCGGTCACACTGATATCAGGGTTGATCTGACCGTGTTGCGTTCCAGCTTTTTTTCACCGATCCCTGATATAATTCACCAGTCATCGCTGAACCTTCAATCTTACCGGTATAGAGGTTCCCATTAACCCTGAAGGTAATATCGTTTCCACTGAGACGTCCGTCGGTTATCTGAACGATCTGATCTCCCGTAATATAGGACCCGTATATCATCTGGTATTCCTGTGTGAGTGACAGCTTGTCGGCTCCAATTTGCCAGGAACCTTCCACTTTTGCAGGCACAATCCACATAAGAGCAGTATTCCAGCTGTTCCAGTTCTCTTCTGTGGTCACTTCAAAATCGGGGCTCCATTCTCCCATAGTAAAGGTGTTTGAAACCACCCGGGTACCGGGTTTTAGTTCAAGCAGCCTGGGTCTGAGCTTAAGGTTTATTTCAGGAAGCAGGAACATCGTTATTACTGTGGCTTTAGACAGATCATATTCATAAAGATCCGCTTCAACGAATGATACCCTGTCAGCTACTCCTTCACGTTCCGCATTTCTTTTGGAAAGCACTACCATGTCAGGATTGTATTCCACACCTTCAGCCCTGGCTCCGAGCTTTGCAGCAGCGATGACCGTCCTTCCGTCGCCCGATCCAAGGTCAACCACATAATCCTTAGCTGTCACTTTGGCTGTTTTAAGCATCAGATCAACAAGTTCGTCGGGTGTGGGAACCCATACCACATCTTTTCCCTGCTGTCCGACTTCAGGAACATACCCTGGTTCTGACTGGCTGTAGCCCAGACCTGGTAATACCTGAAAGATCACCAGAAGAAAAAAACAACGGATTGCATTTACCTTTTTCATTTGAACCTTCGTTTTTAATATTCCGGGATTAAAAGTAATTCTTTTTTCCGATTACCTGATAAGTGTCAGAACATGATTTGCTATTGCCAGGCAGGATGTCAGTCCCGGCGATTCCATGCCTATAAGGTTAATGAATCCCGGGCAGCCTCTGCCTGTTTCTTCCATGATATAAAAGTCCCTGACAGCTTCACCGTGCCTCTGAATTTTCGGCCTTATCCCGGCCATTTCGGGATACAGATCAGATGGTTCCAGAAAAGGAAGGAATTTCCGGGCTGACATGAAAAAGGCATCCAGCTTATCAGAGTCTACCCTGTAATCATATTCATTTGTTTCAAGATATGTTACATCGGGCCCCAGTCTTGCTCTGCCACCCATGTCGATGGTAACGTGAATTCCTATTCCCTCCAGGTTCCTGTATGGAACAGGATAGACAAGCCTCTTTAAAAGCCTGTTTTTTGGAGGTCTGATCCCGAAATATTCTCCTTTGCAAAAACGGATCTTAAGATTTTCGTCAACCATACCTGCCATTTCCGATAGTTTGTCCGACGAAAGACCAGCCGAATTTATTACTATCCGGGAGCTGAATGTAAAATACTGTCCGTCAGCATCAAGAATTGTCAGCTCATATCCCTTTTCTTTCTTTTTTATACTTTTTACCTCGCTGCCGTAAACTATCTGTCCTCCTCTGCTCAATGTGCCTGATTCAAAACATTTCATCAGCGCATGGGTGTCAATAATTCCTGTCAGCGGAGACCATAAAGCCCCGAGAGCAAAAATTTCGGGTTCCAGCTCTCTGATACGGGAAACACTTATACTTTCCAGTTCCACTCCGTTGCCGGCTGCTGTCTTTTGTATTTCCTCAATCACTTCAATCTCAGGTTCAGAAGTGGCAACAATCAGCTTTCCGCAATTATTGAATGGGATATCGTGCTCCCTGCAGTATCTGTATAGAAGGTCCCTTCCTTCCACACAAAGCCTGGCTTTAAGGCTGCCCCGGGGGTAGTATATACCTGCATGTATAACTTCACTGTTCCTGCTGCTGGTCTCCTGCCCGAATGTATTGTGCCTTTCAATTACAAATACGTCATTGTATTCTTCTGATATCTTCTCTGCAATCGCAAGTCCGATTACTCCGGCTCCGATGATCGTAATTTCCGTATCCATGCTGTGGTTCTGCTCTGATTGGCAATTAAGCTTCCAAAAATACTCTTATTACTTTCTTAAACAATACCCTTTAAGGCCGATTATTCAGATTTGATTTGCCGTTTGTATTAATTACTCACAAAAGCTATATCTTTAAATCCTTAAATCCTGAAAATGAAAATAGACTTTAAATTCATCTCTGCTCTGATACTCCTTGTCCTTCTGATTTCATGTACTCAGAAGCATACAGTGCCGATCGACAGGCTTGCAGTGGTAAACCGGCATAATATCAAAAATACGACAGCCGACAGCCTTAATTCACTTTCCGTCGGCAATGGCGAATTCGCCTTTACTGCCGACATTACAGGGCTTCAGACCTTCCCTGAGGTATACGCACGCGGCATTCCTCTGGGAACAATGTCAAACTGGGGATGGCATTCTGAAAAGAATCCTGAAAATTATAATCTGACAGATGTTTACAGAAGCTATGATGTTCACGGAAGAAATGTTGATTATGTTCACCAGTTCAGGGCAGGAGACCTTCCCAGAAGAGGGCCTGCCACTGAATGGTTAAGGGCTAATCCTCACAAGATACACCTCGGCATTGCTGGACTGAACCTTATCAGAAAGGACGGAAAAGAAGCTTCTGTTAAAGATATTTCAGCCATTGAGCAGACTCTTTCCATTGCTTCTGGGATCCTGGAAAGCAGTTTCCTGTTTGAGGGAACACCGGTGAGAGTGACCACCGTGTGCCACCCTGAGAAAGATCTGATATCGGCAAGAGTTGAATCCGGACTGATACCCGAAGGAAGGCTGGGACTTAAGCTTACATTCTGGCCGGGACTGCCCTTATGGGCGGGCTTCGGTCCGGGCGACCCTGGAAAGCATCAAACCCGGATTCTATGGCAGAAACCCGGACAGACCCTCTTTGAAAGACAGCAGGATGAAGATAAATACTATGTCTTGCTGCTTCATGGCAACTCGGTGCTGAAGGAAGCTGAGAAGCACCATTTTATAGTAGAACCAGATAAAAAGAGCTCCGTATTCGAGTTTTCATGTCTTTTCAGCAAGACGATGATAGAGGCTGAGCCTGAAGCTTTCCCTTTAGTGCTGGAAGCATCCGAAAAAAGCTGGGAAGCATTCTGGCTTGACGGAGGAGCTGTTGACTTTGGAGAATGCTCCGATCCAAGGGCGTTTGAACTTGAACGAAGAGTCATCCTCTCAAGGTATCTTACAAAAATTCAGTGCAGCGGATCGTTGCCACCTGCAGAAACGGGTCTTACATACAACAGCTGGTTCGGTAAGTTCCACCTTGAAATGCACTGGTGGCATGCTGCGCATTTCGCACTTTGGCAACAGGGAGAAATACTTGAGAAACAGATGTCATACTATTCGGCCATAATGGATAATGCGGCGAAGACAGCTCATCATCAGGGATACAAGGGGGTGAGATGGCCCAAGATGACAGACCCGGAAGGGAATGAGAGCCCAAGTTCAGTAGGTCCATATCTTATCTGGCAGCAGCCTCATCCGATATTCTTTGCAGAGTTGCTGTATCTCAACGCTACAGACAAGGATGAAATCCTGAAGCGCTACAGGGAGATCGTATTTGAAACAGCTGATTTTATGGCCTCCTATGCATGGTACGATGCCGGGAATGACCGCTACATTCTTGGTCCTGTTCTGATTCCCGCACAGGAAAGCCTTAATAAGGAAACTACAATAAATCCGGCTTTTGAAACTGTGTACTGGTACTGGGGACTCAAAACTGCAGTGGAATGGAAGAAAAGACTCGGTGAAAAGCCTGATCCTCTGTGGGCAGACGTAGTAAAGAAAATATCCTCCCTGGCAGTGCAGAACGGAATTTACCTTTGTTCGGAAGATACCAAGGACTCCTATAGAAACCCTCGTTATATGAGCGATCATCCGATAGTGTCAGGCGTCAAGGGTGTGATGCCTGCGACTCCTCTGGTAAATGACGGGATTCTTGCAAATTCCCTCGATACAATTATGAACGTCTGGAACTGGCCTTCGACATGGGGCTGGGATTTCCCGATGCTGGCAATGTCGGCAGCATCAATAGGAAGGGGAGAACAGGCACTTGATTTTCTGCTCATGGATGCTCCAAAGAACAGGTATCTCCTTAACGGCCATAACTACCAGGATGCACGACTGGCATTATATTTGCCGGGAAATGGAGGACTGCTTACCGCTGTGGCAAAAATGTGTGTTCAGGATCAGTTTCCCCATAACGGAAAGTGGAAAGTGAAATGGGAAAACCTTTACAGGTACGTTGAATGATCAAAAAATATACTTAGATATGAAAAGAACTGGTTTTAAGAAAATTACATCAGCATTCTTATTAGCAGCTGCCTGCTGCATGCCTGCTTCACTTGTAGGTCAGGCTACAAGCAAGGGCGAAATGCCTCAGTATCTCTTCCCGTCCTTTACAAAATGTAATGTTCTGATGAAGACAGGCACTGTCAATACAGCAGTAATGAACTATAACACAGTGACTGAAAAAATGGTCTTTGTCAATAACGAAAAGTATTATGACATGACCAACCCTGAAGCTGCCGATACTATTTATCTCAATGATAGAAAATTCGTTCCTGTAGGAAAAGCTTTCTATGAGGTTGTTGTAAATGAACCTGTTGCGTTATATATTCAGCACAAAGGTTCTCTGATGTCGGCTGGTAAGACAGTAGGTTACGGTGGTACCTCTCAAACCGCATCTGCCACCTATATTTCAAACATCGAATTATCAGGACTTCAGTATAATCTGACACTGCCATCAGACTACATTGTTAATCCCGCTCCCGTTTACTGGATCAGAATTAATGCCACGTGGCATGATTTTATCAATGAAAAGCAATTCCTGGCCATCTTTCCAGATAAGAGTTCGGAAATAAAAAATTTTATCAGGCAAAACAGGATCAAGATCGACAGACCGGGCGACCTGAAAAGACTTGTAGAACATTGCTCCGCTCTGTAATAACTTATTAAGGATATGTACCTTTAACGGTTATCCGTAAACTCATACCGGCAATGTGTCAAATGAACTGACAGAAATATTGAACAGCATTCTATTTTTAGAACGTGAACCATCCTGATTGTTGTTTAGTGGTGAAAATGTTTTCTGATTAAGTGTTTACCGGTTGCCGGAGGATTTAATTATGTCGGGATTTAGTAAAATATTGATTTTATTTGGTACATTCTATATCATTGTTGCAGGATGTACTGATATAAATAAAGCAGGCAGGGATTTCCATATTAAGGAAACAAGCAGACTGAACAATAGCGGCAAACCTGATACTGCATGGGTAAATTATTACGTCAGGCAGGGCTTTAAGAGCCTGGCATCGAAAAAAGGTAATGCTCTTGAAGATGCAATGGCTTACCTCGATACCGCAAGCCTTGTCTGCGAAAGATATGAATTCGATTTCCCTCCTTTGTTTCATTTGCTCAGAGCTGAACTGTTGTATGCGAAAAGCGATTTCTCAACCTCTGAGACCGAGGCTTCTCTGGCTGAGCGTAAAGCAGCTATTGAAGGCAACTATAATCTTCAGGCTCGCGCTCTTCTATTCCTTGGAAGATATTACCAGAGAACCGGCTTCTTCCAGGAGAGCATAGAGTATTACAATAAGAGCATTGCACTAGCCGAAGAAATGAATCTCAGGGGTGTCAGACAAAAAAGTTACGACGGACAGGCTCAGGTATTTCATGGTGTAGGGGATTTGAAGGCTTATGCCCGTAACCTTGAAAAAATGATAGAGGTTTCATTACTGGAAAATGACACACTGACAGCTGTTTCGGGACTACTTCGGCTGGGCTCTTACCTGGTCGATGATGGCAGGGATTTCAGTCCTGCTGACTCAGTCCTCAGAAAATGTATAAACCTGTCACTTTCTTTCGGCAATACATATTATGCGTCTTTTGCAATGGCCAATCTTGGTTGGAATTTCTATAGCGAAAAAATGCTTGATTCCGCTTTGTTCTACTATAAGAAGTCATTGAGTCTAAGTCTGCCTGACAATCATCTGGGGGTCTCAACAAATGCCTACGGTAATCTTGGCACTATTTACCGTGACAAAGGTGACACTTACAGAGCTCTGCAGTTCTATGAAAAATCTCTTCAGCAGGCAGAAATGATCGATGACTGGTACTCTCTTTCCTGGGTCTATAAAGATATGACGGATCTCTATCTGTCCAGGAGCGATACATCCAGGGCATTTAAAACCTTTGTGCTGCATAAGCAGTTCAGCGACTCAGTTCTGACCAGGGAAAACATACGCGGACTGGCCGAAGCGAGAATCAGGTACGATGCTGATGCCCATAACAAGGAGATTGCACTGCTCTCATTAAGACTTAAAAACAACAGGATACTTATTGCCGCATTTTCAGTCCTGGTGGTAGGGCTGTTTGTCATTGGCTTTCTCATTTTGAGGAGCTCAAGGATCAATGCGATGAGGCGGATAAGTGAAATGAACCATAAGATATCTGAAATAACGCAGGCGAACCTTCGTCAGCAAATGAACCCACATTTCATTTTTAATACCCTCAACTCCATACAATACTATATGTATCAGCATGATAAGCTCGCAACCAATACCTACCTGACTAAGTTCTCAAGTCTGATGCGCAAGGTTCTGGATAACTCCCAGCATACTTCGGTACCGCTTCAGGATGAACTTGATGCTCTGAAACTGTACCTTGATCTTGAATGCCTGAGATTTAAAGATAAATTTGAATACAGGATCACCGTGGATGAAGAAATTGACCCTCTGATGTATAAGATTCCTACAATGCTTATACAACCCTATGTGGAAAATTCTATTTGTCACGGACTTATACCCCTGGAAGGTAAGGGCTATGTAAGTATCGACCTGAAACTCAAGCCAGACCATATTCTTTGTATTATTGAAGATAATGGAATAGGACGCGAAGCTGCAACGGAAAGAAAGAAGAAGACAGAAACGAACCATAATTCACTGGGTACACGGATAACCTCCTCGAGGCTCGATATTGTGAATGCCATGTACGGTACCAGTTTGGAAACGATATTTACCGACCTCAAAAATAATGAGGGAGAAGCAGTCGGAACACGTGTTGAACTACATATTCCCATATTGACATGACCAAAAAGCTGAAAGCACTGATCGTTGATGATGAACCCAATGCAGTGGATTTCATCAATTCCGTGATAGGGGAGTATTGTCCTGGTCTCGAAGTGGTGGGTAAGGCCCATAATATGACAGAGGGTATAAAAAGAATAAGGGAATTGAAGCCCGACCTGGTTTTTCTTGATGTCGAAATGCCCAACGGTACGGGTTTTGATCTTCTGTCTCATTTTCCCGACAAGGAATTTGACGTGATATTCATCACAGCTTTCAACCATTATGCGATTAAAGCTATAAAATTCAGTGCAGTGGATTATATTCTTAAGCCCCTGAATATTACTGAGTTCATTGAAGCTGTTAACAAGGTGATTCAGAAGCGGTCAGAGTCGCCTGTTCAGATGAATGACAATTTCAGGGTTCTGATGGAAAACCTCAGGTCACCGGTTCCCAGTCGTCTGGCAATACCAACTGCCGACGGGATGGAATACCTTAACCCGAGGGAAATAATAAGGATTGAAGCCGACAGGAGCTATTCATGGTTTTACCTTACAGGAAACCGCAAGCTGCTTGTATCAAAAAACCTCAAGGAATTCCAGGACCTTCTGGGTGACCGTAATTTTTTCCGTTCACATAATTCCCATCTTATAAACCTTAAATACGTCAGGAAGTTTGTAAGAAAGGAGGGAGGCTATATAGAAATGCAGGACGGAGAACAGATCCCTGTTTCGAGGAACAGGAAGGACCTTTTCATTGTTCACATGTCCCGGTTCAGAGGATAAAAAAAAAAGAAGCCGCTCAATGGCGGCCTCCCGATAAACTGATCCTGATTCACGTTACATTGCTACTTTTCTGCCACCATAGTGGTGTTTGTGTTCAGCAGAAACGGGAAGTAGGCAGCTATCATCCTTGTTGATTCAAGATCACTTTGCTGCCCCGGTCCGAGAACCTTCTGATGAAAGTATTCCGACCTGTCAAGATTCTCGTCACTTGTCATGAATCCTTCCTTCTCAAATGATTTGTCGAGTCTCTCTACACCGAAATAAACTTCGTTACAGACATACTGAACAGACAGTTTGTCGGAAAGAACAACAAATTTTTTACATTTTTTGTCCTTTGATACAACAACCTTAACTTCCATTGGTGTGTTCTCATAGCTGATCGTGTAGGCTTTACATTCGGCTCCCTTAAGTGGGACTGGTGTCTCTGTTGCCTGGATCCTGTAATTACCGAGTGCTGAAAAGGTTTGCCCTTTTGCGACTACTTTCTGTCCGAAAGTCACAGTACATGCTGCTGCGATAAGTACTGTAGTTAAAAAAATCTTTTTCATGGCTAAAAATTTAATTGTTAATGTTAAAAATTCTGTTTACTGTCCGTGTTCTTTTTTTTTGTCCAAATAATCTTTTCCAGATCTTTATACCGAAATTAATATAGAAAGGAAAGCCAGACAATAGTAAATCAACCAATTGCTGTTTTGAATCAACGGATAGCATAAAATGGATCCGGGATCTTACCGGAAAGAGCAAATTCAATGAAAAAATGTGCCTGCAGCTATTTTACATGCCTGGACCTCCACCTGGCAAATCTCTCGTCGCTGATCTGGTTGATGACTTCATAGACTGTCCTGGCCCAGTGGTTGCGGAAGCCGAACCCCCCTGCGGTACCGGATAACTTCTCGGTGAAGAGGAGATTACGGTCGGCCAGTCGGAATATAGTTACCCACATTGTTCCTCTCTCAGTGGCTTTGTCGATTGATTCCATGAAAAATATCAGGCCGATACCTTCGGAATCGGGTACATTATATTGTTTAATCAGAACGGAAATGGCGTCTTCATCGAGCTTTCTTTTTTCACCTGTACTGGAAAGTGAAATCAAACTTCCCGGATCGATCTCAGAATTGAGTTTCGTGACCATCTCAATATTGAAGGGGATGTCGTCGCGGCGGAAAGCGTCCGCAAAGTTATATTTGTCTCTTTCAGTAATAATTAACCTGTTTATTGCATGGAAAAGTGGTATGAATTCGTCCTGCCCTACCGTACCATGGTCGCCATACAGTTTGACTTGTGTGAAGTCGACACCGAGCCATACGACTTCCGGCCCCGTTCTTACGAAAAGATCTTCGACGTTCTGAGCGGTAAGGCTCAAGTGCAGTGCCATAAATATAACTGCTGAGAAAATTCCTGTAAGTAAAGAATGCTTTGGCATTATACAGATTATTGTTTTGTTATATAACAGGAACAAAATTACTATTTTTTATTTTTATGTCATGATTTCAATTAATGGAAGATCCATAATAAAGGTAGTTATTCCGGTGATACTTTTTGGGATATCAGTATCCGTCAGAAGCCAGCACTTATCCGGGGAGTACAATAATGCTTCGCAAAACTGGACAAAGATTTCTCATTTTTTTTCACCTCCTGCAAAATACCAGGATGAATATGGTGAATACAGGTCTCCGCTGATTATGAATGACGGTACACCAGTCGACAGGCCAGCAAAATGGAAGGAGAGGAGACGGGAGATCCTTGATTACTGGCATGGGGTCATGGGTGAATGGCCTCCTTTTATCCGGCATCAGAAAATGCAAATACTGGAAACGTCTGTTAATGAAGGCATTATCCAGCACAAAATTCGCTTCCTATTGCTTCCCGGTCAGTATACGGAGGGCTATCTGCTTGTTCCTGCAGGGAAAGGTAAGAGGCCGGCAGTAATAACTGTTTATTATGAACCTGAGACAGCCATTGGAAAAGGGAAAAGTCCATACCGTGACTTTGCATACCAGCTTGCATTAAGAGGATTCCTAACCTTGTCGCTTGGCACTGCAGAAACCACTGCTTCAAAGACCTATTCGTTATATTATCCCGATATAACATGCTCTGAAATACAACCGTTGTCGGTACTGGCATATGCTGCTGCCAATGCCTGGTTCCTTCTTTCAGACTACCGGGGGGTGGATGATAAGCGCATTGGTCTGGTTGGGCATTCATATGGAGGCAAATGGGCGATGTTTGGCTCATGCCTTTTCGACCGTTTTGCCTGTGCCGTGTGGTCTGATCCGGGTATTGTATTTGATGAATCGCGGCCCAATGTCAATTACTGGGAGCCATGGTACCTGGGGTATTATCCTCCGCCCTGGAAGAACACCTGGCGGAAGACCGGAATTGTTGAGGATGCCGGAGGAGTGTATCCGCAGCTTATCAGGGAAGGCCACGACCTGCATGAGCTTCATGCGCTGATGGCCCCCAGACCCTTTCTTGTCTCCGGCGGTTCTGAAGACACTCCTGCCCGGTGGCCTGCCCTTAACCATTCAATTGCCGTCAATGAATTGCTGGGCTACAGGAACAGGGTGGCCATGACAAACCGTCCTGCCCACTCTCCTGATTCAGTGTCGAATGAAGCAATATATGCCTTCTTTGAATACTTTCTGATGAATAAGAAAATCAAATAAGATGTTAACTGCAGCAATCTAAGTATGGATTATGATTATGAATTATGATCTTTCATCCTCTTCATAAAACATCTTTGATTCCCTCATACGTTTAAGTTCTTTTTTAGCTTTTTCATCACCGGCATCAGCTAACCTCTGAAGTCTGCCGGCCTTTAGCCAGTCTGTCGATTCTTCCGAGCAATCGAAATTTAACTCAACCAATCCGTTTACTATCTCAACAGGTTTTATGATTTTCTTCTTTTTCATGTATGTAAGTTAATAAAAAGAAAGCAGTTAGAGGCAGTTTATCTTTATGTTTTTAACAACGGGAGTCAGTAATTTTTAAAAGATAGAAATCCATAGATGCATCAGGGGCTGTGTTATAAGTTGAGAACAGCCTCTTTAATTGTTGATTTTATTAGTACCTCCCTACCAGGGCACTTTCGAATATTCAATTATCCAGAAGATTAATCGATTTTTGACACATCCTCCTTTATACACTAGTTATCAACAATTTATACTTGTAACGGCGTGAGGGCAAACCGGAAAAGGTGCGAACCGTTTCTGTTTTTTGGAGCGGGAAATGGCCTGGCGCAATTGGCAAAAAACAGAAGCGGTTGTCTTTTCCGGACTCTTTTTCTTTGGTTACTTTCTTTTGGAGGAGCAAAAGAAAGTAACAATTAACTTTAAAAAAAGAAAGGGTGCCCCTTTTGAGACACCCTCCTTTATTTTCGTTTTGTCGGGGTGATCTGACTCGAACAGACGACCCCTTGCACCCCATGCAAGTGCGCTAGCCAACTGCGCCACACCCCGATATTTTCTGACTAGTTTTTCGTCCCGAACAGACGACCCTCACGCCCTTTGGCGTGATGCGCTAGCCAAGGGAGTTTATCCCGAGTTATCGGGACCACACCCCGAAAAATTCATGCAAAAATAATTAACTAATCTGTTTTTGCAAAAAATCTGATATTAGTTTATAACCTGTATCTGTCATCCCTGTCGTACCCCGGGTATCTTATGCCGTCAGATAAATCTTATCTATTGCAATTAGTACTGATGAATGCAACAGCTTTGCCTGTATTTAAAGTACTTTATTGAAAAATACAAAAAATAACGGTATTATCCAAATATTCAAGCTATAAAAGAGATATCTGAAGCCATCATTTCTTCTGTTTGTGATGACGAATGTTTACCTTGCCCCGATTGCTTTTCTGATATCCTGGTAATCTAAATAATATAAAATCTTCAGCGATATACTGTTAGTCTGCGGCTGCGATAACAACTCGGAAAAATTACTGAAGGGATCACTGATTATGACATCCTCTTCCGAGTATATCGAATTCTTCCATACCAGGGAGAGCTCACTCCCCGGAGCAAAACGCCAGGTGTATACTACATCAACATTCAGATAGTTAGTGTTCACATCATGATTATAGAACCAGGTATAACCACTGATATATCCCAGACCTCCGTCGTCAAGCAAAGTGTAAAAATCATTGTCGTAGTCGGCACCTGACCAGTAATGCCTTCCCCTGAGTGTAAGATATGAGTTCGCACTGAAAATGAATGCTCCCGACAAGGTGTTGGTAATGGTCCTGACATCTCTCTTTCCGAAAATTATTCCGTCGGACGGATCGGCTCGTACATAGCCGATATCATTGACCAGCTTCTCGACACTTAGTCCATATTCAAGGGAAAATCGCCTGCTTACCTTGTATTCTGCTTCTGCTGCCCACTGAAAACCACTCTGCCCGTAATCTGACCAGGCTCTCCCATACCCGGCATTAACTTCTGCATACAGTTTTTTGCTCCTGTCGGTATCACCCCTGAAACCTGCGGTAAAGGAAGCCGGCCTGTGATAATACATTGACATATCAGCTGTGCGTGGTTCAAAATAATCATTTTCACCCCACGGAGTTATATCCATGTTTAAGGAGAGCGACCAGTAATTCATAAGAACAAGCATGCTGCTGAGCTCTATTTCTGTGAGTGTATATGCTCCCGGACTGAAAAGCCGGCTGTAGTCGATCTCTACGGAATTTCGGCTTGTCATGATCTTTCCCACAGGCTCAAAGGTGTTGTAGGAAATGTCAAGCGAATGCCTGATATTGTTGTTGTTTCTGAGGTATCCCATGTCGTTGGGATCATAGGTGTCGCTGTAAAGTGAAAAATTGTAATCAGTCCTGAATTTGCCACCGGTCTTTCCTATATTGAAGTTAAGGGAATGGCCCTTTCCTGTCGGAGACTCTGAATAAAATTTCCGGCTCAGAGAAGCTCCACCGGAAACTGAATAGAGACGATTCCGGGTCTTTAGCAAACCCTCAAAACTTGTTACGTTCGCTGTATAATAATTAACGTCCTTTTCAGCCGCCCTTATCACATTTGTGTTTGCAATGCTTATATATGAATCATTTTTCAGAGTCTGATCCAGGACTATCATATTGTAGTTTGTAACAGGCTCTGTCATGATTCTGCGTGTAGCTCCGCTTACAGTATCTTTCAATTCAGCCCATACATTGTCGGTTACAGCATTGAAAATGCCTATTCCCAGCCCGCCGTGAGTCCTTCCCGATATTTTTGTGGCATTCAAAAGTCCCACTTCCGTCGGATTCCTTTCGATGATCTCATTCTCACCGGTCATATCACGTACCTGTCTTAACAGGTGAGGAGTGCCTCCTATCCTCCTGGAATAAAAAATATCTCCCCTGTTGAAAAGTTCGGTCCCTTCCATGAAGAAAGGTCTTTTCTCATTATATCTGACCTCGTATGGTGAAAGATTGAGAATATGATCATCCGACTGAACCTGTCCGAAATCAGGAATGAGTGTCGCATCGAGGGTGAAACTTTCCGAGAGACCCAGTTTAAGGTCGAGTCCGCCGTTATAAGAAGTGCCCAGGCCTGGTTCGTCTGATACATGCTCAAGATAACCCGATACATATGGCACAAGAGAGAGACGAAGGGGAGGCTTTATGTCTCTTATGCCATTGAGCTCACCCATATGGGAAAGTGTAGCACCAAATTCTCTCGTGACGAAGTTCCAGGAGGAGGTCTCCCTGATGCGCCGTACCTCACGCCAGAAATTTATTCCCCATACCTGTGCTTCCGCTTTTGAAAACCTAAGGGCAGAGTAGGGGATCCTCAGTTCGGCACACCAGCCTTCATCAATGATTCTTGTGCGACTTTCCCAGACTGCATCCCATGTGTCGGGAATATTATAGCTTTCACCCGTGGCAAGCTTGTTGTCAATCTGGACATTCGATGCTGACACTTTAAACACCTCACCGTTCAGCCCGTCGTTGAACGGTGATATTTCAACATAAAAATGATCGGCATTAATGTTATTGGCATCCCTGGGACCAAGTTCAAGAAAGATGCTGTCAGGCTGTGGATCAAACATAAAAGCACCAATGTATAGCGAATTGTCGTCATACAAAACCCTGACTTCGGTCCGGTAACCTGAAGGTGTACCGTTAAAGGGACTGTAAATTATAAAGTCTGTTGCGGGAGCGGCAGAAGCCCACGCTGTTTCATCCATTATCCCGTTTACCTGGATTGTTTCAGATGTACGGAAGGCAGTGACACTTTTTTTCTCCTGGCCCGAAACGGTAAGTCCTGAAATGATAATTACCAATAACATAATAATGGCTTTATACCTCCATTCTGATTTTAAAAATCCGATTCTGATCATACAGGCCATTTTAGTAAGAGGCTGCAAATATATCTCACCCGGATTAAATATCATTGACTGAAATGGATTTTCTGATAGACTTTAACAACATATTAAGGTCTTCAGTATTATCTGTAACATTGCACTGCCACCATCTGCACAGACCATTTAACCAACTGGGCCACAAAGAATCCTTCAACCTTCAACCTGTAACCTGCAACAACCTCTACTTCCTTATGTATCCCGGATAATATTGCATATATTTGGGTCTATTATCTGACCTAATGTAATTCTACCATGAACAGGAAAACCTTCAGCCGAAGAAAATTCATCGCCGTGATCGGCGCCGGAAGCGCCGCCATGGCAATAAACCCATTGACCATCGAGCCTCTGGGCGACCAGCAGACTAAGCCTGCTCCCAAACCTGCAACCAACATTAAAGATGCATCCGCGATTTCACGCAGCTCCGGTTCAATGCCCGGTATCTTTCCGGGTAAAGTTGTTCTCGTGAAGCATCCTCAGGCGGTCGTGAATGATGAACCTGTGGAGGCAGCAGCGTATGCAATGCTGTCGAAGGCCATGATTGAACTTACTGGTCAGAAGAACATTAAAAAAGCCTGGAGGATGTTCGTTAAACCAGGTGAAAGGATAGGCCTCAAGGTGAATCCTGTCGCCGGACGGCTTCTGTCAACAAGCCATGCAGTGGTAAAATCGGTTGTTAATCAGTTAACAGAAAGCGGTATAAAGCGAGAAGACATTATAATATGGGACAGACGCGATATGGAATTGAAGGATGTCGGATTCACCACGGAAAACTACCCCGGGATAGCTGTCAGGGGAACGGAGATGAAAGGAGAGGATGGTTCTTTCTACGATAAAGACGGTATACTATTTGGAGAAAGGAACATAGACAGGGATTGGTTCTACTGGGCAGATACTGAAATGGAATATGACAGTGAGACCTTACCATACATGATCAACAGCGGTAAATATTCATATTTCACAAAAATTGTGACTCAGGAAGTTGACAAGATAATCAACATACCTGTACTGAAAAATGCAGGGGCTTCTGTAACCAATGCAATGAAAAACCTGGCGTTCGGCTCAATAACAAATACACAACGTCTTCATGCACGCCTCTGGAACGATACATGCGCTGAAGTGTGCGCATTTGCACCACTGCGTGACAAGGTTGTTCTGAACATCACGGACGGGCTCAGAGGCTGTTTTAACGGAGGCCCGGGAGCAAATCCCCAGTTCATATGTAATTACAATGTCCTGATGGCAGCGTCCGATCCGGTAGCAACCGACAGGATAGCCTGGGACATCATAGCAGAAAAAAGAATAGCTGAGGGCATACAGAAAACAGCCAATCCGGCTGTGCTGACTTTTCTGACTATGGCAACCGACCTTGGACTGGGTGTGTCTGACAAGGAAAAAATTGATCTCAAAACCTTCGAAATAACATAAGGGGATTTTATAAGCACTAATAAATATGGCCGGAAATTTTCTCCATCACTTTGAAACAATATTCTCAAAGATCGTAATGATACCATCAGCACCATATCCGGTCAGAATATGGGTTTCTGTAATTCTCATTGCCTTGCCCTTTGCTGGTTACTCCCAGATCCCTGACGATTCACCTGTTATAAGAAAGAAAGATCTGCCGGAGGCCACATTCATAAATACCCGTATTTTCACCGGAGAATCGCTTTTCGGTTATATGAACGGAGGCGCTGAATTATACCGTGAATACGGTATCGCAGATGCTGTCATCGCGGAATTTGAAGTTGAAGGGCGTTATTTGAAATGCGAAGTTTTCAGGATGACAGGTCCTGAGGAAGCTTTTGGAATATATTCCGTATCAAAATTCCGCTGCAGTGAGATTACCAGCCTGCCAGGCTATTCATGCCAGACACCTTATCATCTGCAGATATGCAAGGGATCATATTATATAAGTATTATAAACAGGTCGGGCTCTCCCGCTGATTCACTTCTCTCCCTCAGCCTGGGTAAGATTGTCGCTGACAGGATTAAAGAAAACCCTGCCGATATCAATACATTTCTTCCCGCTACAGATATAGCAGATATCCGCCGGAACGGTATTATTGTCAGGGGCAAACTTGGTCTGGCCAACGGAGCTCCGGAGTGGGAGGATTATTTTAGCGATCTGAAAGATTATGTGGCCCTGATTCTTCCGATGGAAGATAAAACATTGATCTCGGTCAGATTCAATTCCGGCACAGAGATGGACCATTTCCTGAATTTGCATGAATGGGTAATTGAAAATAAGGGAACAATTAAAACCAGCCGGGGTGAAAAGGTAAGCCTCCATAACAAGAATCATCTGATTATCACTATACCCTCCTGACCTCTGAACCACCTCATATCGCCATCTCACTCTCTTTCTCCGGTCTCCGATTCCCGCCTTGAGTGATTTCGTAGCTTCACTTCTCTACTTCCGTCTTCTGTCCTCTACCTCCAAACTTTTATTATTTTTGCAAAAAAAAAAAATATCTGGATATGGAGTTATTCAAATCAATGGACCTTGAACCTGAACAGGACAAGAATGTCCCCGGACAGACTGAAAGAGTAAGATGTCTTATAATAGGCTCAGGACCTGCTGGTTATACTGCAGCAATCTATGCAGCCAGAGCCAATCTCAGGCCTGTCCTTTATACCGGACTGCAGATGGGAGGTCAGCTGACCACAACAACAGAAGTGGAAAATTTCCCGGGATACCCCGACGGAGTAACCGGTCCGGAAATGATGGAGCAGTTCAAAAAGCAGGCAGAACGCTTCGGCACCGACATGAGGTTCGGAATAGCACTGGAAGCCGATTTTTCAGGTCCCCTGCATAAGGTAAGTTTCGACGACAGCAAAGTTATCGAGGCCGAAACAGTGATTATAGCTACAGGGGCAACAGCAAGATACCTCGGACTCGAAGCTGAGAAAAAATATCAGGGAATGGGTGTTTCCGCATGTGCTACATGTGACGGTTTCTTCTACAGACAGAAGGATGTGGCTGTGGTTGGCGGGGGAGATACTGCCGCTGAAGAAGCAACCTACCTGGCAGGACTCTGCAACAAGGTCTACCTGATTGTCAGAAGAAATGTTCTCAGAGCTTCAAAGGCTATGCAGGAAAGGGTTATGAACACTCACAACATCGAGATACTCTGGGAACATCAGGCCATAGACCTGTTCGGAGAAAACGGGGTAGAAGGGGCTGTCCTGGTTAAAAAGAAAGGAAGCCCTGAGGAGGAGATCGTAAAAATAAAGATTGACGGTTTCTTTCTTGCAATAGGACATACACCAAACTCCGACGTTTTTAAAAAATACCTCGAAACGGATGAAACAGGTTATATAAAAACCATTCCGGGAACTACAAAAACTAAAGTTCCGGGAGTGTTTGCAGCAGGAGATGTCCAGGATCCGCATTACCGTCAGGCAGTAACCGCAGCAGGATCAGGCTGTATGGCTGCCATTGATGCTGAAAGATACCTGGCTGAAAAAAAGTGAAATGAAAACCTTTAAGAAGACCTTCAGGATCAATGCCGAGCCTTCCGATGTCTATGCAGCACTGACAAATCCCTTAACCATTGAACTATGGTCGGGATACCCTGCAGTGATGTCGGAAGAGCCAGGAACAGAATTCTCCCTCTGGGAGGGCGATATCTCAGGAAAGAATTTAGAATTCGTAAAAGACAGAAAAATAGTACAGGAATGGTATTTTGGTGATCATCCTGAAAAATCGGTAGCAACTATCCTGATTAATCCGGACAGGGATGATTCTGTTGTTACGGTGGAGCATATAAATATTCCTGATGAAGATTTCGCGGATATAGCAGAAGGATGGAGGGAATATTATATAGGAGCAATTATCAGCTTCTTCAATCCTAATTTCTGATCTCTAATCTTCTCGTGTCCAATACTTAAAAAATGTTAAGCCAGCTCTGATTGTTTGCTGCAGAAGCTTTTTTATACGTAATTTGCTTCTTTTTTTAGCCATGAAAGAAAAGATATTCCTGAAAACAATTTTTCTGACCATCTCTTCCTTACTGATTTCATCAACAGGTATAGGACAGGAGGCTCAGTTGAAAGACCCGGAACAGTTTCTGTTCAGTGAATTCTCGGTGGGTGTGGTAAATATGAAAGATAACGAGAACGTCATTCTTAACCTGAATTATAATATTGTAACTGAGAAAATGGTCTTCATTCAGAATGGCCAGATCTTCGATATTGTAAATTACGGTGCCATTGATACGGTATATATTAAGGGCGCTCAGTTCATCCCGGAAGGAAAGATTTTCTATGAGGTGGTCGTCAATGACAAAACCTCATTTTTTATCCAGCATAAAGGCTCCGTGAAGAATCCTTCAAAACCTGCAGCTTATGGCGGAACTTCTGAAGTCTCATCTTCCACTTATATAACCAACCTTAGAGTTGGCGGAGACGTCTATCGAAAAGATCATAAAGCTGAGGTTGTTATTTACGACACACCTATCTACCGTATCAGCAGGGGTGACGAAATGCATATTGTTACCAGCAGAAAGGCCCTCCTTAAATTTTTTAATGATAAAAGGAGTGATGTGAGGGAGTATATGAACAAGTCAGACTTTGATCCCGAAGATCCCGGTAAAATAAGAGAACTGGTAGAGTATTACAATAGCCTCTCACGCTGACCGAAGAGGGAATAAAGATCTTCAACACAGGCTTCTATCATATTTCCGATACCCCGGTACTGGCTTGAAACTGAGTATAGCTGAACTTTTTTGTTCCATTCGTGAACCCAGTCTGAAAGGTAATTGCTGATAAAGCGGTGTAACTCATTTCCCATTTCCCTGATACATGGTTCATCATCAAGTTGAAGATACATATCGGTGAGCTTTGTAAGGAACAGCAATTCTATTCCCAGATGGTCGTCGGGAAAAACATTTTTTGCAGAAGGATTCCATCCATAGGTTTTGTAGAAAACACTCACTTCCTCCTGGCGGGATTCATCAGTTATCATTTTCGGGTAAGCCGACCTGAGGGCTATTGCCAGTCCCTTACCCCGGTTTGAGAACAGCCTGTGGTAATCATTTATCAGATCCTTTTTGCATCTTTCCCTGTCATTACATGTTTCTCGGAGTTGTCCTGCTGCTTTCAGGAACAGTGGATTGGAACTCGAAACGGGAAGCGTTTTGAGAATCCCGTCCGACATAAAATCTATAACACATTCATCTTTAGGTTCATACATTATCATACTGCCGGTAAAATACAGCAGCATGTTATATCCTTTGATGAGATTGTTGAGTTCATCCCTGGATTTGCCCGATCCTTCCATATCGTTATATCACAAAACTTTATGTGTATAACGATCAGATGCAGCTTTTGTTCAGCAGTGATAATTTATTTTGAAAAATCAGCCACTTCGTTGGGATAGAGGTTATTATCCAGTTTTCGTTTTAGCTCTTTGAAAGCATTTACGGTATATTCTACATCAGCGAGTGAGTGATTTGCTGTGGGTATAAGCCTAAGCATCACAACGTCCCTGGGTACAACGGGGTATATTACAACCGAACAGAAAACTCCAAAATTTTCCCTCAGGTCGTATATCAGCTGAGTTACCTGGAATAATTCGCATTTGAAGAATACAGGGGTTACAGGCGACTGAGTCTTTCCCAGATCGAGACCTGCCTCTCTGAGGCCTTTCTGAAGGGCATTGACTACACTCCAAAGTTTTTCCCTGTATTCAGGATGAGTTTTTATGAGCTCTAGTCTTTTTATCGCTCCAATTGTCATGGCCATGGGAAGGGCCTTGGCATAAATCTGTGATCGGAGGTTGAACCTGAGGTAGGTTACCACTTCCTTTGTACTTGCAACAAACCCGCCTATGCCTGCCATCGACTTGGCAAAGGTTGCGAAATATATATCAATATCGTCCTGAACTCCGAAATGTTCACCCGTTCCTGCTCCGGTTGCTCCCATCGTCCCAAAACCATGGGCATCGTCGACGAGAAATCTGAAACTGTATTTCTTTTTAAGGGCAGCAATCTCGTCAAGCTTGCCCAGATCACCTGCCATTCCAAACACTCCTTCGGTAATCAGCAATATTCCTCCTCCGGATTCCTTTACGAGTTTCGTTGCTCTCTGTAATTGTTTTTCACAGCTTTCAATATCGTTATGTGCGTATACGAACCTTTTTCCGAAATGTAACCTGAGCCCGTCCATTATGCAGGCATGTGATTCCGAATCATAAACTATCACATCATGCCTGTCAACAAGAGCATCAATTATCGAAACCATACCCATGTAACCGTAGTTGAGCAGATAGGCTGACTCTTTTTTAACAAAATCAGCTGCCATTTGCTCGAATTTCTCGTGGCTGGAGGTATGTCCCGACATCATTCTTGCTCCCATAGGGTACCCCAGTCCGTAAGCATCTGCAGCTTCTGCATCAGCTTTCCTGACCTCAGGGTTGTTTGCAAGTCCGAGATAGTTGTTCAGGCTCCATGTCAGAACCTCTTTTCCCCTGAACTGCATCCTTGGCGCAATCTCGCCTTCAAGTTTCGGGAACATGAAATAACCGTCGCCTACGGCTGAATACTGGCCTAATTCGCCTTTTGTCGATGTGATCTTGTCAAAAATATCCATACTTGTGGGTTTTGTATAATTTCTGCACAAAAATACTTATTTGAAGCATCCTGTTAATACCTATTAATACCTAATTTGCTTCTTCCTGCTAATGAAAAGAATAAAGCTGATAAAATTGCGTTTTTATCTCATGATAATGAAATTTATTGTAATTTTGCGCAACAATTTTTATGCGACATTTAAGATACATACTACCCGCCATAGTGATTTTGGCAAGTTCATGCGGTGAATACAGTAAACTGCTTAAGAGTACCGATTATCAGCTTAAAATGGATAAATCGAAGGAATACTATGAGGCAGGCAAATATGTTAAATCGACTGAGCTTATTGAACAGATACTTCCAAGGTACAGAGCTTCGGAATCGGGAGAGGAACTTACATGGATACTCGCTCAAAGTTATTACGGGATGAGGCAGTACGAAATGGCAGGCAGCTATTTCAATTCCTATGTCGAAAATTTTCGATATGGAAAAAATATAGAAGAAGCAACGTTCATGTCGGCATTGTGCGATTATTACATTTCCCCAAGGGCGGAGCTCGACCAGTCAAATACAAGACGTGCAATGGAAGGTTTTACAGTCTATATGGCGCGCTATCCGATGGGAACAAAAGTCACGGAAGCAGAACAGTACCTGACAGAGCTCCGCGAACGGCTTGTGGAAAAATCTTACCTGAGCGCCAGACTGTACTATGACATGAAACAATATAAAGCAGCTGTCACGGCTCTTTCTAACAGTCTGAAAGCTTTTGCCGACTCAAAATACAGGGAGGAGATGATGTTTCTCAAACTGAGCTCCCTCTATATGTATGCCGAAAACAGTTATGCAGTCTTCCAGAAGGAGAGGTTCCAGAATACACTTGACGATTATTATTCATTTATGGAGGAATTTCCGGAAAGCCGTTATGCAAAAAATGTCAGAAAAATATATGAGGACACTGCAGGCTTTCTAAAGATAGACGTAAATGATCCCCAGCCAAATACTCAATAATTAAATATGGATTACAGAAAATCAAATGCACCGGCCACAACGATAACGAGAGACATCGATCAGTTGAACGAAACCACCGGAAATATTTATGAAACAGTAATTGTGGTAGCCCGGCGTTCCAACCAGATAGCAGTGGAAATGAAGCAGGAGCTTAATAAAAAGCTTGAAGAGTTCGCATCATACAGTGATAATCTTGAAGAGGTTTTCGAAAACCGGGAGCAGATAGAAATTTCTAAATTTTATGAACGTCTTCCGAAACCTACATTGATAGCATTGCAGGAACTTGAGGAAAACAAGATATTTTACAGGAATCCCGACCAAAGTAAGACCTGATCTATTGGTCCTCTATGCTTAAAGGAAAAAAAATTCTTCTTGGTGTTACGGGTGGCATCGCAGCCTATAAATCGGCAACACTTGTCAGACTCCTGGTAAAGGAAGGGGCTGAAGTGAAGGTCATTATGACTGACAGTGCTATGGACTTCATCACTCCCCTCACTCTTGCCACACTGTCAGGGAACCCGGTCCTGAGTGAGTTTTCTGAACCACTCAGCGGTGCCTGGAACAGCCATATAGACCTCGGTTTATGGGCCGACCTTTTCGTCATAGCACCAGCCACTGCCAATACGATGGCTAAAATGGCCGGCGGTATTGCCGACAACCTTCTTCTGGCAATCTGCCTGTCAGCGCGTTGCCCTCTTATTATCGCTCCTTCCATGGATGTCGATATGCTCAGGCACCCGTCAACGGTTATTAACATGGAAACTCTTAAAGCCTTCGGGCATATCATCCTGGAACCTGAGACAGGAGAACTGGCCAGCGGACTGGAAGGTAAAGGCAGGATGCCCGAACCAGAGACAATCGTAAAAGAGATTAAAGATTTCTTTTCAAAAAAAAAAAGAAAGACCGCTGAAAGGTAAGCGGGTCCTGATAAATGCCGGCCCTACCAGGGAAGCTATCGATCCGGTCCGTTTCATCACAAACCATTCTTCAGGAAAAATGGGCATAGCCCTGGCCGATGCAGCTGCAGAATATGGAGCTGATGTGGTTCTTGTACTTGGTCCGGTGAACCTGCTCCCGTCAAATCCTGATGTAACGGTCATAAAGGTCATTACTGCTGCAGAAATGGCGGATGAATGCATCTCCCGGTTCAAAATATGCGACATCGCAATCCTGTCTGCAGCAGTTGCCGACTATACACCTTCCACAGTACATAAGGAAAAGATTAAAAAACAGGAAGGGGAGCTTATTCTGAAACTCAAACCAACCGTCGACATAGCAAGGGAAACAGGCAAAATAAAGAAAACCAGTCAGTTACTGGCAGGATTCGCGCTTGAAACAGATAAGGGTATGGCAAGTGCAGAAAGAAAGCTGAAACAAAAAAACCTCGACATTATTATCCTGAATTCACTGAAAGATGAAGGAGCCGGTTTTAACTTTGACACTAACAGGATAACCATCATTGACAAGTACAATAATATTGATAAATTTGAGTTGAAAACGAAGGATGAAACGGCGCGGGATATACTCGATAAAATCGTTTCTATGATCATATAATCAAAGAATATTATGACAGCTTCCGGAGTGGCAAAAAAAAATACTGTTCTGCTGTTGATTCTGCTTTCATTAAATGCCGGAGCACAGGAGCTAAACTGCAATATTCAGGTGTCGGCTCAGAAGATACAGGGCTCAAACCGCCAGGTTTTCGAGAACATGCAGCGCGATATATACGAATTCATGAACAATACGGTATGGACCAACCATGTTTTCAGTTATACCGAAAGAATCGACTGTAATATACTTATTAACCTCACCGACCAGATTTCATCCGATGAATTTATCGGAACGATTACTGTTCAGCTCCGCCGGCCGGTTTTTAATACCACCTATAATTCCACAATACTGAATTTCGTCGACAATAACTTCAGGTTCAGGTATGTGGAATTCCAGCCCCTCGAGTTCGATCCCACAACCCACAGAACCAACCTTATTTCGGTGCTGGCCTATTATGCCTATATGATAATCGGCTTTGACTATGATTCATTCTCCCCTCTGGGCGGAACGGAATTATTTCAGATGGCTGAAAAAATCGTGAATAACGCCCAGAACGCCCCCGAAACAGGATGGAAACCTTACGACGGATCGAGGAACAGGAACAGGTACTGGCTTGTTAAAAATTGTCTCGACAGGGAATATGAAGACGTCCGCAGGTTCAATTATGAATATTATATGAAAGGACTCGACAAGATGGAATCAAGCCTGTCGGAAGCCCGGTCCTCAATGGTCGAAAGTCTCAGGCTGATCCAGAATGTGTACCGACGCCGGCCCGATCCTTTTATGTACCTGGTGCAGATTGTCCTCGAAGCAAAATCGGAAGAACTGGTAAATATTTTCAAGGAATCCTTTCCTGAAGAAAAAAGCCGTGTTGTGGAGATACTTACAGAGATCGATCCTGCAAACAAAAATAAATACGAGGGTATCACTGCTGCTAACTGATTCTAAATCCGTTATATGCTTGTAAAACTATACGTTCAGAACTATGCCCTGATAAGGGAACTCGATATTGAACTTGAAAACGGACTTACTATCATCACAGGAGAAACCGGTGCAGGTAAAACTATCCTTCTGGGCGCATTGTCACTTATACTCGGAAACAGGGCAGATACTTCCGTCCTGCTCGAAAAATCAGAAAAATGCGTGGTAGAAGGTACCTTCAGAATAGAGGAATACGACCTCGCAGAATTCTTTAATTACAATGAACTCGACTACGATGCCCTTGCCATTCTGAGAAGGGAAATAAACCCCGCGGGAAAATCACGGGCCTTCATTAATGACACACCGGTAAATCTCTCAGTGCTTAAAGAATTGGGCGACAGGCTTATAGATATTCATTCGCAGCATCAGACCCTGATGCTCCACGAGAATACTTTCCAGATGAATGTGATCGATTCATTTGCCGGCACACTATCTCTTCTGGATGATTATCAAAAAATCTACCGCAGATATCGCTCCCTGAAAAAGGATTATGACGATGCCAGATCCCGAATTACACAAAATCAGTCTGATTTTGAATATTTCAGCTTCCAGCTTGATCAGCTGGAAAAGGCGAAACTGGTTGAGGGAGAACAGGAAGAACTCGAAAAGGAACAGGAGCTTCTTAATCACGCCGAGGAAATAAAAATTGGTCTGGGTACAGCGTCAGGTCTGCTTTCATCAGAAAGCGATTCAATCCTTGCCCGGCTCAGGGAGGTGAAAAACATCCTACAGAAAATAAGGGACTTCCTTCCTGAGGCAGAGCATGTATCAGACCGGACCGATTCAGTATGGATCGAACTCAACGACCTGGCCGGAGAAATAGAAAAAATGGCATTTACAGTTGATGCAGATCCTGGACGTCTGCTGGTGGTCAATGATCGTCTCGATGCTCTGTATTCCCTGATCAGTAAACACAGAGTCTCAGGGATACCCGAACTAATTGCCCTGAGAGAGGAGATAAGAAAAAATGTGTCAACTCTGGCATTGGGAGATGAGAAATTAGCTGAGATGGAGAAACTCCTGACGGCAGAACATGAAAAACTTTCGCAGATGGCAGCGATATTATCGGAAAAAAGGAAAAGTGTCCTGCCTGATGTCGAAAAAAAGATCACGGAACTGCTGAAGAACCTCGGAATGCCCAACGCCAGGTTCAGGATCAGTCTCTCACATCCCGACGGATTTTCATCATCAGGGACAGACCATGCCGATTTTCTCTTCAGCGCAAACAAACAGGTAGAACCCGAGAACCTTGCAAAAACAGCCTCAGGCGGAGAACTTTCAAGAGTAATGCTCAGCCTTAAGTCGCTTCTTACAAGAAACATAAACCTGCCGACAATTATCTTCGATGAGATTGATTCAGGAGTATCAGGTGAAGTGGCTGACAAGGTTGGCCGGATACTCGCCGGCATGGGAAAATACATGCAGGTTATCAATATTACTCATCTGCCTCAGGTTGCTGCCAGAGGATACAGACATTACCATGTTTATAAAGACGACACAGGCGATTCAACAATTACGAGAGTTAAACGTTTATCTGACGATGAAAGGATACTGGAAGTGGCAAGACTCCTGAGCGGAAGTGAAATTACGGATTCCTCCCTGAATAATGCAAGGGAACTGATCCGCTCTGCCCAGCAATGACGTGTTATACAAAAAGATATGGAAGGATTGTTAAAAGGAAAAAAGGGTATCATCTTCGGTGCCCTCAATGAAAAATCGATAGCCTGGCAGGTGGCTTTGAAAGCCTTCAGCCACGGTGCCTCACTTGTTCTTACTAACTCACCTGTAGCCGTGAGAATGGGTTCAATAAGCGAACTTGCAGAAAAAACCGGCAGCATCATCATCCCTGCTGACGCAACAAAAATGGAAGATATTGATAAGCTCCTTAAGCAAAGCATGGAGATATTCAGCGGACAGTTTGACTTTATCCTTCATTCAATAGGAATGTCGCCCAACGTAAGGAAAGATATTCCCTATGAGCAGACAAACTACGAGAACATGCTCAAAACATTCGATATTTCAGCGCTGAGTTTCCACCGCATACTTCAGACTGCTTACAAACTCGATGCAATAAGGGAATGGGGATCGGTAGTGGGACTTTCGTATGTGGCTGCCCAGAGAACTCTTACAGGTTATAATGACATGGGTGACGCCAAGGCGCTGCTGGAATCAATAGCCAGAAGTTTCGGATATATCTATGGCCGTGATAAAAAGGTAAGGATAAATACAATCTCACAGTCGCCAACACCAACAACAGCAGGAGCAGGAATACACGGATTTGATTCGCTCGTCGATTTTTCCGAACGTATGTCTCCCCTTGGCAATGCCACCGCCGAAGAATGTGCCGACTATTGTGTTGTGCTATTTTCAAACCTCACAAGAAAAGTGACAATGCAGAACCTCTATCACGACGGAGGATTCTCAAGTATGGGTATGAGCCTGAAAGCTATTGAACAATACCAGAAAAGCTTTGATGAGTGCGATTGTGATGAGAAAAATAAGGTTTAAAGCTTGAAGGTTTAAGAATTAAGGTTTAAGACAGGTACTGCCACAGACTACACGACTGCACGACTGCACGACTGCACGACTGCACGACTGCACGACTGCACGACCAAATAAGTATAAATACCTATTTTCAGGGGCGCTTCATTGGGTGATGAAGCGTTTTTTTATATTTGATTTTCATAAACCTGTGGCCATGGTAAAACTTGTGGTTCTTGTGCTTTTCTATTTTTTGTTTCCCCTGGTAATAATATGGATGTGCCGACACTGGATTTTTTTCAAAAAGCTTGGATCAATTGTTCTGGCTTATGGTTTCGGACTTCTCATAAGTGCCCTCGGGATATTGCCAAGAGGAAGTGATGCCTACCGTGAAGCATTGAAAGGTGAGAGCTTCCTTCCTGCTGAAGAAGCTCACGCCCTATTTACTTCCGGAGTAATTTCGGATGATGACATTATGGTCAATACGATAGGCAGCACACAGGATGCACTTCAGGCGGTAGGTGTTCTGGCATTTCCCCTGCTGCTGTTTTCACTGAATATCAGGAGATGGATACGACATGCAAAGGAAGGATTCATCTCGATGGCTCTCGCTTTCATATCTATAATAGTCGTAATAGTAACAGGATATCTTTTCTTCAGGACCAGGGTTCCGGATGCCTGGCAGATAGGAGGTATGCTTGTGGGTGTTTATACAGGCGGAACACCAAATATGGTATCACTCAAGATAGCACTCGATGTCGATCCAAGCTCTTTTATCATGGCAAACACCTATGATATGGTGGTTGGTGCAATAACAATAATTTTCTTTATTACCGCAGGTCCCCGTGTGTTCAGATCTATACTCAGACCATTTAAAAAGACCGAAGGAGCTTCCGGTGAACCTGTTGAGGATATAAGGGACGCTGAAAGTTTTGAAGATTATTCGGGAATGTTCAGAAAAGGAGTCCTTGTAAAACTATTTCAGGCTTTCGGACTGGCTGTCATTATCCTTATCTTGTCAGTCGGGATCAGTATGCTGCTTTTCGGTTCGATTAAGGATCCGGTTGTAATACTCTCCATTACTACCTTATCTATCATTGCATCACTTTTTACCTGGGTTAACCGGATTGAAAAGACATTTCAGCTGGGTATGTATTTTGTACTTGTATTTTCCCTTCTTGTTGCTTCAATGGCTGACTTCAGTGCGATATTCAGCCTGGGAATGCTCAACCTCCTGGCTTTCATCACATGGTGCTATTTCGGTTCCCTGCTTCTCCACCTCCTGCTTTCGGTTATCTTCAGGGTTAATGCCGACGATTACCTGATAACCACAACAGCATTTGTTTTTTCACCTCCATTCGTTCCTGTTGTTGCAGCATCACTCAAAAATAAAGACGTCATAATAACAGGTATTACTGTTGGCATAATAGGATATGTTGCAGGGAACTACCTTGGTGTTGCCCTCGGTTATTTCATGCAGGGGCTCTGATGATGGAACCTGTTCCTAGAACAGGTAATTCAGCCCTATTGAAAATCCTATGTTCCCGTCCTGCTTATTGAAGGCTTTACCGATGTCTATGGCTATAACAAAGTTCCTGTTCATAACAGGCATTATACTAATACCTGCAGCCTGATGAAGTTTTTCACTTCCCTGATTAAAAAAGTCCGAATATGAATAGCTTTCACCGAGTGCCGTGTTAAATTGTGTCTCAAGATTGGAGGGCAGATCAATCTTGTCTGTCACTATTCCAAAATCGTAGAAGGCGTTAATACCCAGGTAGCACTCCTGCTTCAGGAACATAAAATATATTGGCTTCCACCTGAGTTCAATATTCCCCAGAAAGAACCCGTCGCCGATGACTCTGTTACGAAGCACTCCCCTTAGTGTGCTTGATCCTCCTAAACCCCCTCACTGGTGGCACCAGTCAGCATAGATGTGATAACCTGCGACTGGTAAAAATATGGTACATCACCACCCAGTGTGGTCTGGTACCCAAGCCTGTATACCAATGAAAGATCTTCTTCAACAAGAGTAAAGTACTGGCGGTGAGTTGCATAGAATTTTGTGAACGACCAGTCATTGCCAAGGAATGAAGGTACTACTTCAAAACCCAGCTCAGCCCAGATACCTTTCATCGGATTAGGCCTGTTGTCACGGCTGTCCCACATAATCCCTGCCTTTAAGGTATTGACCCATCCTCCGTCGGCCTCCTCCGGGCTTATAAGGTTGAGGGTTTTGTAAATTTCGTATAACCCGGGTTCAGCCTCAACTGACGGAAGCTGATCCTCAGGATCTTTTCCTTCATTCAACTTGTCGATGTCGACCGACGAAATGGTGAAATTGTTGATCCCGAAACCGGCAGCCCACTTCAGATGCTCTCCTGAAATCTTTCCCTGTATGTCTGCCTTTATCCTGAACTGATTCCTTTCCTGTCGGTAGAACATCCTGGTTCTGTAAGCAGCATCTTCATCATCCATCCATGCTTTGTTGAAAACTGATTCATAACCGTTGTAGCCGTAAAAATCATTTGCCTTGTCAGGAAGATAACTTATATCGAAGGTGAAATGGGTCTTTCCTATCAGATGATTCGATTCGTACATAAACCTGTAAATACCACTTCCTTTCGTGAAACGGGAAACTTCGGTATAGGTATGGTCAAGAAAATCAGGATAGACACTTGGATTCCCATAGTTGAAAAACTCAAAGAGGGCTCCGTACTGGAAACCAAGATTATTGTCATAGGTTACGGCAGGAAGCGCTCCACCGAATTTCCATCCTACTTTTTCCTTCGGTTTTTTATCCTTCTTTTCTTTCTCCTGTCCGTAAATGGAAAACGTAAAGATAAAAACAAGCAGAATCGACAGGGCTTTTTTCATATGGGTCAGTGTTTTGGTTTGCGATCAAAGATAAAGAAAAGTTGAAATCAAGGTCTCTTTTTTCAATATTTGCTACCTTAGGCAGAAAATTTTATTATCATAAGCCCATGTCGCTCCTGATTAAAAATATTGCCGGACTTGTACAGACGGGAGATAGTACAATACTCAGGGTTTGCGGAAATGAAATGTCACATCTGAACATCATCTCCAATGCTTATCTGTGTCTGAAAGACAGTAAGATCCTGTCATTTGGCAGCATGAATGATATTGATGCAGATGCTGCAGTCGCTTATGATGATATTGAAGAAATTATCGATGCATCAGGCCGGTTTGTGTTCCCTTCTTTCTGCGATTCTCATACCCATATCGTATATGCAGGGAGCAGGGAAACCGAATTTGCTGATAAAATACGAGGGTTGTCGTATGAGGACATTGCCAGAAGGGGAGGAGGAATAATCAATTCAGCGAAACTTATGCATGACACTTCTGAAGAAGACCTCTTTATACAATCGGCTGAAAGAATAAAAGAGATAATAAGTCTGGGCACAGGAGCCGTTGAGATCAAAAGCGGCTATGGACTGAACCTCGATGACGAGTTGAAAATGCTCAGAGTCATAAGGAAAATTAAGCAGAATTTCCCGGTAGAGGTGAGGTCCACTTTTCTGGGTGCGCATGCAGTTCCCCCGGAGTTCCGCGACAGAAGGGAGGACTATGTTGACCAGATTATCAATGAGATGATCCCTGTAGTAGCTTCGGAAGAACTTGCCGACTATATTGATGTATTTTGTGACAAGGGCTTTTTTACCATGGAGGATACAGGCAGGATACTGATGGCAGGTCTGAAATACGGACTTCGCGGAAAGATCCACGCCAATGAGCTCGATTTTAACTCGGGAGGTGTGCAGACAGGAGTTAAATACAACGCTCTCTCAGTTGACCATCTGGAACGTTCAGGTGATAATGAGATTGAGGCACTCAGGGAAACAGAGACAATGCCGACTCTGCTTCCCGGAGCAGCCTTCTTCCTGGGCCTGCCCGATCCTCCGGCAAGGACTATGATAGATGCAGGTCTTCCCGTTGCACTCGCGTCAGATTATAATCCGGGTTCGTCACCTTCAGGAAATATGAAATTAATTATGTCGCTTGGTTGTGTCAGGTTGAAAATGCTGCCTGAAGAGGTTGTAAATGCAGTCACAATCAATTCGGCATATGCAATGGGTATTTCAGATACTCATGGCTCAATAGCTGCCGGCAAAGTTGCAAATGTTTTTATTACCCGGGAGATACCTTCACTGGAATTCTTTCCGTATGCCTTCGGGAGCAACCTGATAGAAACGGTTATTCTTAAAGGGAAAGTATATTCAGCCACTTCCTGAAATGGATGAAGAGAGAATTGTCCGGGATTGAAGATGTCTCAGGGACCCTTTAGCAATGTGCGGGTTCCCTCAGGAAAAAACAATTTTTATGCTATAAGTATAAATAAAATATGGAGAAAAAAATTCTTGAATGTGTTCCGAACTTCAGCGAGGGACGCGATATGTCAGTCATCGGTCAGATAACAGACGAGATTGAGTCAGTGGAAGGAGTTAAACTCCTGGACGTAGATCCCGGAAAGGATACAAACAGAACGGTGGTGACTTTTGTAGGCGATCCGGATGCTGTATGCGAGGCAGCATTCAGGGCAGTCAGGAAAGCATCCGAACTGATCGACATGTCGAAACATCATGGTGCGCATCCCCGTATGGGGGCAACAGATGTATGCCCTTTTGTTCCTGTTTCCGGAATTACAATGGAAGAAACAGTAGTTTATGCCAGGAAAGTAGCTGAACGAATTGGTAATGAGCTGAATATCCCGGTGTATTGCTACGAGAACGCTGCTTTCACTGAGCAGAGAAAAAACCTCGCCGATTGCCGTGCTGGCGAGTACGAGGGGCTTGAAAAGAAACTCTCTGATCCGGAATGGAAACCTGATTTCGGACCGGCAGGGATGAATGTAAGGGCCGGTGTAACAGCAGTGGGAGCAAGAGATTTTTTAGTTGCTTTTAATGTTAATCTCAATACCACATCTTTGCGAAGGGCAAATGCAATTGCTTTTGATGTCAGGGAGAAAGGAAGGAAGGTTAAGAACGAAAACGGAGTGGAAACAGTTATTCCGGGTACACTTAAAAATGTTAAAGCAATAGGCTGGTATATAGAAGAATATGGAATAGCACAAATTTCCATGAACCTGACAAATATCTCAGTGACACCAGTCCATGAAGCTTTTGATGAGGTTTGCCGGAAAGCCGGGACAAGAGGTGTAAGGGTTACAGGTTCAGAACTGGTAGGGCTGATACCACTAAGGTCGCTGCTTGATGCCGGCCGCCATTATCTGACCATGCAGCAAAGATCTTCGGGGGTCCCTGACAGTGAACTTGTTAAAATTGCTGTACGTTCACTCGGTCTTAACGATATCCGGCCTTTTGTGCCTGAAGAAAAAATCATTGAGCTTGTCATGCAGGACAACGATGTTAAAAAGCTGGTAAACAATGATCTGAGATCATTCATGGAGGTGACAGCCTCAGAGGTGCCTGCACCCGGTGGAGGATCTGTTTCAGCATATATGGGTGCTCTCGGAACAGCTCTGGGAACTATGGTAGCCAACCTTTCAGCCCATAAAAGAGGATGGGACGACAGATGGAAAGAATTCTCCGACTGGGCGGAAACAGGTAAGAAGATTCAGAATTTGCTGCTGGAACTTGTGGATGACGATACTAAAGCCTTTAACGGGATACTGGAAGCGTTCAGGTTGCCAAAGAATACCGGTGAGGATAAAGCATTACGGCACGCAGCTATCCAGGAGGCCACGCGAAATGCAGTTATAGTTCCTTTCAGGGTCATGGAAACAGCCTTCGGGGCTTTTCCCCTTATACGCGAAATGGTCATGAAAGGAAATCCGGGCTCCGTAACAGATGCTGCTGTAGGTGCACTTGCAGTCCGTTCCTGTATCAGGGGCGCATTCCTGAATGTCAGAATCAACATATCCGGACTCGATGATAAGAAATTTGCAGAAGAGATTGTGGAAGAAGGAGCGGAAATCCAAAGAAATGCTATCAGAGAAGAACAGGAAATACTTGATCTGGTTGATTCTTACATCATGAATCAGACTTCATGATATCTCATTTTTATTACTGTTCATTCAACATTCTTCTGATCGTCCTCAGGCGATGAGAGTACCTGTTTATCTCTGCCTTGAAAATTCCCTGATGATCTATCGTGTCAATCCTGACACGACCTGAGGCATGAATTACGAGTCCCCGGGAGAGTATCATTCCTACATGGGATATTCTGCCAAGCTCATCATCAAAAAAAACGAGATCGCCGGTCCGGGTTTCATTGATAAAGCTTATTTCCCTGCCCGCTTCAGCCTGCTGCCAGCTGTCACGCGGAATACGTTTCCCTGAGATTTTATACACAAGCTGAGTAAATCCTGAACAATCTATACCCGGGGGAATCCTTCCTCCCCAGATGTACGGGCTGTTAAGGAACTTCATGGCGGAGTCGCCAAGTGACGAAACGGGATTTATGATATCTTCACTAAAATCACCTGCCGCTGTGTATTTGTTCTTTCCTGCCATAAAAGTTTTTGCTGTGAAGTCGGGATCGTATATTTCACATCCGGCTTCAAGTATAAGTTTAGTTTTGTTTTCCTTGTAACATAAAAGCGATCTGTTCAGAACATTTCCCGGCAGATTATCATCCACGCCTGAATTCTGCAGATGATCAATGTCAAGCCATCCTGAATAATTGTCAAAATCCGTGATGATCCTTATCCAGTGTCCGCAATGATCGAGAACCCTGTATTTTTCACCGAAAAGCACCTGGCTAAGCATCTCCGACTTATGCGAAGGGGCTGATCTTAAAGGAACAAAGACGTTCTCACATACAAAGCGTTCCATAATGTCTGTTTTTTGTTCAAAATTAGTATAAAATGAAGATATTGATTCATTATGTGCGATATTTGAGGATTTGATACTATCGGGAGTTTTTGTCGTGAAATAAATATCTTATTTTTGAATATGAAACAATAAAAAGGATGGCCGGGCTAAATTACCTCCCAAAGGAACTCTCCTCACTGAAGAAAACACTGATCAATTTTATTTTGTTCCTTGTAAGCATTGCAGGTGTCGTTGTGACTCTGGCTCTCGACAGGCAACTGACTGTTCCTGAATTCTTCGGTCTGGTCATTGTTGTATCATCCGTGTTCGTTATACTGTATCTTTTCCTTTACTTTTTCAGAATAGAAGTATTACAGGTAAACAGGAAGGTGTTCTTTATTCTGCTGGCTATAGTTGCCTTCCTCGTTTCAACCAGAGTTGTTACAGTACTGTCGTCGGGAGAATTGCTCTACCTGATACCCTTTGCAATCATTCCTGTAACCATACGTACTTTTTATGATGCCAGGCTGGCACTTTTTATCCTGCTGGTAACTATTATGCTTACCGGTTTTCTTGTGCCCGATCCTTTTGAATTCGTTTTTATAAGCTTCGCCACAGGAATGGCTGCAATTTTTTCACTGAACAGCAACTACCGCAAAATAAGATTGTTGCTGGCAGTTCTTATAGTAATAGGTTCCTACACGGTCCTGTGGACAGGGCTGACTCTTATCCGGGAAGGTTCTCTTTCAGCAGGCTATCTGAAGACTCTTCTTTTCTTCACCATTAATGGATTTCTTGTTCTGATAAGCTATCCTCTCATCTTTTTGTTCGAACAGAATTTTCTGTTACTGTCAGATGCCACCCTGCTTGAACTTTCTGATACCAACCAGCCGCTTCTGCGAAAGCTGGCTACGGATGCACCTGGGTCTTTTCAGCATTCACTTCAGGTCTCAAATCTTGCCGAAGAAGCTGCGAGGGTTATTGGTGCTAATGTCCTGCTTGTCAGGACAGGTTCTCTTTATCATGATATAGGTAAAATAGCAAACCCTGAATATTTTGTCGAGAATCAGACCGATGGGATCAGTCCGCACGAAAACATGGATCCGAAAGAGAGTGCACGTATCATAATCAACCATGTCAGAAATGGCGTCAACCTGGCAAAAAATTACAAGATACCGGTTCAGATCATCGACTTCATAAGGATGCATCACGGTACCACGGTTGCATACTATTTTTATAAGAAGTATATCGATCTGCATCAGGGTGAAGAACATGCCGACAAGGCTTTTTCATATCCGGGGCCCAAGCCTTTTTCCAAGGAGACAGCTGTCGTTATGATGGCCGATGCTGTTGAAGCATCATCTAGAAGTCTTCCGGAGTATAACGACGAGACTATAAGTGAGCTCGTGGAAAGGATCATATACCTTCAGGAACAGGACGGTCAATTTTCAGATGTTCCTCTGACCTACAAGGACATGTCGGATATTAAGGATGCATTCAAAAGGAGACTGGGAAACATTTTTCATGCGAGGATAGTGTACCCCGACAGAGTTTAGCGCATGTCTATTATATCAGCATTTCTATACCTTGAGGCATTGAATTCAAAAAATCCGGGTGCCTGGTTGCCCTGGAGTGAATACTCACTGACTAAAAGAGTAACTGTTATTCCGTCACGCCTCTTATATTCAAAGGTTCTGAGATCAAGAGATGGTTTTCCAATACTGAGCCTCACCCTGATAATTTCATTTTTTACATCGGCCGGATAGAGGTCGATGATATACCTGTCGGGACGTTCTTCAAGGAGCCTGTATTTGAACCCCTCCCTGTACATGGTGAATATATTCGACGGTCGTGTTGTGAAAGAATTATCGTTCCTGTCAGGCTCTGTGATCGTAACTTCTTCTTCAGCAGGAAGATAACTCCAGGATGTTGTCCCGTTGTACCAGATAATGTTGTCAGGAAGATCCAGTCTGTAAGAGTCTTTGCTCAGCATAACCGATCCTGCTAATGAATCGGTGTAATTCTGAACCTGGTCGACGGTAACCATCACAAATTTCATTGAAAGTGAGGGAGACGAAGTGGCTCTGGCTGAAAACTTGTCGAGAATGCTTAAAGCCACAGGGTCATTCTGTCCTGAAGCATTCAGTACTATGATTTGCAAAAACAATATTGCATATAATACTTTTCTCATCAGTCACTTTTAATCAAGACTCCTCAAAATCTGTTCCAAAGCAATGATATCTGAACAAAGAACTTCTCTGGCCTTGCTTCCTTCAAAAGGACCGACTATTCTCGCAGCTTCAAGCTGGTCTATTATCCTTCCTGCCCTGTTGTAACCTATTGACAGCTTCCGCTGTATCAACGAGGTTGACCCCTGCTGGAACTGAACCACCAGTCTGGCAGCTTCATCAAACATCGGATCTCTTTTCCTGAGGTCAACATCCTGGGCTCCTGAATCGGAGTCATCGACATATTCCGGCAGGTGCATGGCATCAGGATAGCCCTGCTGCAACCCGATGAATTCGGTCAGATCCTCGATTTCAGGAGTGTCGATGAAAGCACATTGCACTCTTACCGGTTCGCTTCCCGATGAAACAAGCATGTCGCCTCTTCCCACAAGTCTGTCGGCTCCTGTGGCATCGAGAATTGTCCGGGAGTCGATCGATGAAAACACACGAAAGGCAATACGCGTAGGGAAGTTCGCTTTGATGAAACCGGTAATAATGTTGGTTGAAGGCCTCTGGGTCGAAATGATAAGGTGTATACCTATCGCTCTTGCCAGCTGGGCCAGCCTTCCTATAGGTCCTTCTATCTCCCTTCCTGCTGTCATTATCAGATCGGCAAATTCATCTATTATCAAAACTATATAGGGAAGATATTTGTGACCTTTTTCCGGGTTCAGCTTTCTGGAAATGAATTTCTCATTGTACTCTTTAATGTTCCTTGACTGTGCCCCCTTCAATAGTTCCAGCCTGTTATCCATCTCTATACAGAGTGAATTCAGGGTATTTATAACCTTCTGAGTGTCGGTGATGATTGCATCTTCCTCGCCGGGTAGTTTTGCAAGGAAATGACGTTCAATCTTTGAATATAGTGGTAATTCAACTCTTTTGGGATCTATCAGCACGAACTTGACCTCAGCAGGGTGTTTTTTATAGAGAATAGAAGTGATGATGGCATTTATTCCAACTGATTTACCCTGTCCGGTTGCCCCTGCTACCAGCAGGTGGGGCATTCTGGTGAGATCGACAATATAGGGATCATTCGTGATGGTACGTCCCAGCGCCAGCGCCAGGTCGAACCTTGTTTCCTGGAAGGCTTTCGACATTATCAGCGACCGCATGGAAACCATCTCCGGTTTTTTGTTAGGGACTTCTATGCCAACGGTTCCCCGGCCCGGGATCGGAGCTATTATCCTGATGCCAAGAGCTGAGAGATTAAGAGCGATATCATCTTCGAGCGATTTTATCCTGGCAAGCCTTACGCCTCGTTCAGGTACTATTTCATAAAGTGTTACAGTGGGGCCTACTGTTGCTGATATCTGCCGTATATTGATTTTATGGTCTCCGAGGGTTTTTATGATATTTTCCTTGTTCTCAAGCACCTCTGTATTATCGAAGGTGCTTTCAGTACGGTGCTCCTTCAGTATGGAAACAGGAGGGAACTTATACCTCGAGAGATCGAGGCGGGGATCGTAATTTTCCATGATCTGCTCCACCTCTTCATCTGAGAGAATATCTTCAGGCTCGGGTTTGATGATATCCATTTCCTGAGGGCCGTCATTAGGAACAGTCTCACGCACCCGTTTATTATCCTTATCGAGATCATGTATAAGTGAATGGTTTTCTGTCTCGTCACCGTAATGATCTGCCGGCCTGGACCTGTCCCGGACAACAAAGCCGTATTCCTGATGAGATTTTTCCGACTCATCTCTGTTTATGTCTCCTGAGTGCAGCAGGGTGGTTGAATTCAGCGGTCCGCCATCGTCAGTCAACAGTCCTTCTTTGTCCTTTTTGTGCCGTAGGAACTTCGAAATCCATGGAGGCATTTTTACGCTGAACTTTGAGGGATGGATACTTAGGGCCAGTATCAGGTAGGTGATGGTTATCAAACCCAATAGAATACCGGTACCCGGTTTTCCAAGAAAAGCGTTAAGCCAGTTTGTTACCCGGTATCCCTGTGCTCCTCCCGGTCCTCCTCCTAGATAGGTATTTTCCTGTCCGCCTATATATCCTAGAATCAGAGAGATGATTATGGCAGCAAAAGCAAATCTGACAGACAGATTCCATGGTCTGATCTTTGGGAAGTTGAGCATCCTGAGGCCGACAGCACCGAATATCAGGGGGATAAAGAAGGCTCCCAGTCCGAAACCGTTCCGTATGATAAGCCAGGCCAGGTAATGTCCGGCCTTGCCGCCCTGGTTATTAACAACGATGTCCGGTCCCGACAGTATGTCAGCATTACTGAGGCTGGAGTCAGGCTTCCAGTTGAACAGGTATGATATACATGAAATAATAAGGTAAAGTGCGAAACCTGTTATAAGAATTCCTGTCAGGAATTTAATACGTTCGTCGGAAAAAAATGACCCTGACTTTTTTTTCTCTGCTGTTGATTTGGGCGATTTTTTTGAACTGTTTTCTTTTTCCCTGCTCATGTCGGTCGGCAAAAATGCAATGCAAAGGTAATAAAAAATAATACGGTAATAAGGGAATCAGAAGTGTGTTCAGAGACTTATAAGCTTAAGGATAAACTTGTCAATCTCTGCTTTTGATATCCTTTGAAATTTATCCCTTCTTTCGAATGTCTTGTCAGGTATCTCTTTCCTGTAAACAGTTTCGGCGTTGAAGTACATCTGAGCATCACCCATAAAAAAGAAGAAAGCCATCAGGACACCATCAATATCCTTGAATGGATTTGAGATATTCGGATTATCAACTTTTATTTCATTTGTATACCAGACTTCATATACCTTGTCATGGTCAGCCGGAAGAGTGATTTCTGCCCCTGAACATTTGAATCCGCATATTTCCTTTGTCTTACTGATCTTCCTTATCTGCATTCCTTCCATCGATTCAAATCCCGGAGGCCTCTCACCCTGCTTGGCTGCATAGTAATATCGCCATGAAAACAGGCTTATATAGGTGTCGTAGATCCCTTTTTCCGGATTGGTGAGGGTGAAGATGCCCGAGTTACCTATTGGTGAAGAGATATCAAAGAGGATTTTATTATCCTTGAATGAGACAATGAGGTTTTTTGGCATGATCCCTTTGAATGAACCAACATCGCCTTGATAATCAATAGAATAATGTATCTCACCCTCGTTAATTTCCCTTCCACCCTTTTGCTTGCAGGAAAAACCTGTAATTGCAATTATGATCGCAATTGATAAGCCTGGTCTGAATCTCACTTACCTCAGTTTTTGAAATATGTAAAAATAGTATTTTTTTTAAACCCGCTTCATAATGGCTGTTTTTTATATTATGGGTTCGTTGTTATTAATTGTCCGGTAAATTGATAGCTTTGTATTAACGCGGAGTAAGTACAGTTGTTTTACTCCTGACGTCAGACCAGGAAATTCATGCTGAAAATATAGATCTGCTTTATGGAAAATAAGCTTGCAGTGGTTGCATTGGGCGGAAATGCTCTCCTCAGAGGCGATCAGCTGGGAACCATTGATGAACAGGAGGAGAATACCACCGAGACACTTGAAAATCTCGTTTTTCTGCTGAAGGAAGGTTATAACCTTGTAATAACTCACGGTAACGGACCTCAGGTGGGAAACATTTTAATGAGAAATGATGCCGGGGAACATGTCTACGGCATTGCACAGATGCCTGTCGATATATGCGTAGCTGATTCACAGGGCGGTATCGGTTATATGATCGAAAGAATGTTCCGTAATGTTCTCAGGAAACATGCGATAATGAAAAACGTCGTCTGCCTGGTTACATCGGTAATCGTCGATGTAAAAGACCCTGCTTTCAGTGATCCCCAGAAACGGATCGGGAAGATTTATTCACGTGAGGAAGCTGATATCCTGGCTGCACGGAAAGGCTGGCTTTTTAAGGAGGAAGTAAAAAATGAAGGAGGTTTCAGAAGAGTAGTTCCGTCACCATCCCCGACGGATATTATGAATCACCGGATCATTGGAGATCTGGCCAGAGAAGGAAATATTGTGATCGCTGCAGGAGGCGGAGGCGTGCCGGTTTATATCGATGAAAAGAACGACGTCCGTCCGGCTGAGGCAGTAATTGACAAGGACCTGGCTTCTTCATTGCTCGCATCACTCATCGGGGCAGATGAGTTCTATATTCTGACAGATGTTCCATATGTTTATATTAATTACAAGAAACCGGATCAGCAGGTAAGGGAATTTCTTGATTATGCCGATACAATAAGATACCTGAATGAAGGCCAGTTCTCAAAGGGCAGCATGGAACCCAAGATCAGGGCCTGCCTTAATTTCCTTGAAAGAGGAGGTAAAATGGGAGTTATCACTGAAGCTTTCAAACTTGCCGACACCAGGTACGGATCCAGGATCACAATGGAGTACGAGGACGACCGACGGTGAATAATCCACCCTGAAGGCTTTATAATTTTTTCTATCTTCGCACCAACTATTATTATCAGTTTTACCTTTTCAATACAAAATATCATGAAACCTGACCTGAGAAACCGGCATTTCCTTAAACTACTGGATTTCACCCCTGAAGAAATATCGTATCTTCTTGAACTTTCCGCTGATCTTAAAAAGGCAAAAAAAGAAGGCAGGGAGAAGCCCCTGCTCAAGGGTAAGAACATTGCCCTGATCTTTGAAAAGACTTCCACGAGAACCCGCTGTGCTTTCGAGGTTGCCGCCTTCGACCAGGGAGCATGTGTGACATATCTCGGACCTTCAGGGTCACAGATAGGTCATAAGGAGTCGATGAAAGATACGGCAAGAGTGCTGGGGAGGATGTACGACGGGATCGAGTACCGGGGTTTTGGCCAGAAGATTGTTGAAGAACTGGCTCAGTATGCAGGAGTACCGGTATGGAACGGACTTACTAACGAGTTTCATCCGACACAGGTTCTTGCTGATCTTCTTACCATGCAGGAACATTCCTCCAAATCTCTCGAAAAAATGACCTTTTGCTATCTCGGAGATGCACGTTATAACATGGGTAATTCACTTATGGCCGGATCAGCTAAGATGGGTATCGATTTCAGAATAGCAGCACCACCTCAATACCAGCCATCGGCCGATCTTGTTGAAACCTGTCGCTCAGTTGCAGCCGGTACAGGAGCCAGGATTACTATTACCGAGGATGTGGATGAAGCTGTAAAAGGTGCTGATTTCCTGTACACAGATGTCTGGGTGTCAATGGGAGAACCGGACTCAGTATGGGCAGAGAGGATTAAACTCCTTCATCCTTTCCAGGTTAACAGAACAGTGATTGAAAAAACCGGAAATCATGATGTTAAATTCCTTCACTGCCTTCCGGCTTTTCATAACCGCGAAACAAAAGTGGGAGAGGATATCTTTGCAAGGTTCGGGCTTGACAGTATGGAAGTGTCCGAAGATGTATTCGAGTCGGAACGTTCAATAGTCTTTGACGAGGCTGAAAACAGACTTCATACAATCAAGGCAGTAATGGTGGCGACACTTAATCCGGGGTCTTAACCTGGCTATGCGATCCACTCCTTGACGAAGTAGAAGGTCATAACAAAGGAAGCGGCAAGTTTAAGACCGACGCCTGTCAGAAACCCGAACAGGCTTCCGAATCCGGCCTTGATGGCATATTTCAGATCATCCTTGAAGATCAGTTCACCGACAATTGCTCCCAGCAAGGGACCAACTATTATCCCAACCGGGCCAAGGAAAAGCCCGATAATAAGACCGACGGTCGCACCTCTTGTCCCGTATTTCGACCCTCCGAATTTCTTTGTGCCCCATATAGGCACTATGTAATCCAAAAGGGTTACCACAACAGTTACCACTGCGAGAACGATGAGTATGGTTGAGCTAAACTGTCCGAATCTGGAAAGATGCAGAAGAATAAGCCCGAGAAAGCTAAGAGGAGGACCGGGAAGAACAGGAGCCAGACATCCTATTATACCTGCAAGCATCAGAATAATCCCAAATATGAGAAGTAAATAGTCAGACATATAAGATCCTTATTGAAATATATATTCCCGGGATTATTTGCTGCCGAGATCTTCAAACTTTATGTCAGTGAATTCTTCCTGTGAAGATCCTTCATCCGCATTATAATTATTTTCAGCGGATTCAGTGACTGAATTCTGCGGGTAATCATTCCTGCCATCATCTGTGAACCTGATAGCCTCTTTCAGGCCTTCAACGAACTTCTCAAAATCTTCTTTGTATAAAAAGATCTTATGTTTCTCATAGAAATATTTGCCCTCTTTGCCAATTCTTTTCTTACTCTCGGTAATTGTAAGATAACGGTCATCCTTTCTGGTTGCCTTCACATCGAAAAAATATGTCCTTTTTCCTGCCCGGACAACTTTAGTGAAAATCTCCTCATTTTGAATCCTTTCTTCACCAGCGTTCATTTCATCCTTTATCCTGGTCTCTTCTTCCATCAGTAAGTCAGTTAATGTTAGGGTTTTAATTTGTATGTCAAATGTAACAAATTTTTTTTCAAATCAAAGCAGGCTGACAGAAGCGGCCTGAATTTTTTAATCCCGTTTTTGACAGTATCGGAAAAAGACTATTTTTGCAGCGGACAAAAATGAGGTTCTCAGGGAATGATTAGCAGAAGATTACTGCGCATAAAAGTACTTATGTCACTTTATGCGTTTAACCGGAGAGGAGATGACGATCTGGCCAGGGCTGAAAAAGAGCTGAAGTTCAGTATAACAAAGACCTATGACCTTTACCACTACCTGATACTCCTCGTCCTTGAACTTGCTGATGTTGCCCTGGATAGAATAGAACAGGCTCTCCAAAAAAAAATGCCCTCACCTGAAGACCTTAATCCCAATCGCAGATTTGTAGACAATGCTGTTATTATCCAGCTTAGAGATAATGCCAGGCTTAAGAAGTATCTCTCCGATTCAAAATTGTCATGGGCAAACCACCGGCACGTGCCACGTACGCTCTATAACAGGCTTACTGAGTGGGAACCATATAAAAACTACATGCAGGCAGAAATAAATAGTTATCAGGATGATAAAAAGTTCATTCTGAGCCTTTTCTCAGAATTTCTGCCTGTCTCCGACGACCTTCTCAATTTTCTCGAAGAACAGAGTATCTATTGGAATGACGACATGGAATATGTTGTCGTAATGCTAGATAAAACTTTGAAACGGTTTAAACAGGGACCCGGAGAAAATATCCCTCTGTTGCCCCTTTTTAAAAATGAAGAAGATGAAGCCTTCCCCAGCCTGCTGTTTCGTAAAGTCGTTATGAACTCATCAGAATACTCCGGGATCATTGACAGGAATACAACTAACTGGGAAGTGGAAAGAATAGCACTGATGGATATCCTCGTTATGCAGCTGGCCATAGCAGAAGTGATGGAATTCCCTGAGATACCCGTTAAAGTCACCCTCAACGAATATATTGAGATCGCAAAGTTCTATTGTACCTCAAAAAGCAGTACTTTTGTGAATGGTATACTGGATAATATCGTCAGGGAGATGAGAGAGAAAAGCCTGTTTAAGAAATTCGGAAGAGGTTTGCTGGGTGAACCCGGATATGATAATAGAAATACTTTGACTGAATGATGCTGAGGTTATACATCCTGGCTGTTAATGTTACACTTGTTCTTTTTTCTGGTTGCGGAAGCAGTAATGCCGAACCTGTGGCTGACGATGGCAGGCAACCGCAAGATACAGGTAAGGCGATCATAAGCTTTGCTGATTATGAACACAACTTCGGACAGGTGAAGGAGGGAGAAAAGGTCGGATATATATTTTCTTTCGTCAATAAAGGGACCGCAAGCCTTTTTATTAAGACAGCCGTCACAAGTTGTGGCTGTACAGTTCCGAAATTTGATAAAGAACCGTTTCCTCCCGGTGATTCAGGTACACTGGAGGTGGTATTTAATACTTCCGGTTACAGCGGGATTCAGACCAAAACAATTGCGGTACACTCAAACTCGGTAACACCGGTGGTGGTGCTGCAGATTAAGGCTGAAGTAATTAATAATAACTAATAGTGATAAAATGACCAGTTTTGCTTTTCTTCTCCTGCAGACACAGTCTGGCAGGGCAGGTGCTACTCAGGGTGGCAATATGACAATGAGCTTCATTATGCTCCTTGCAGTATTTGTAGTGTTCTATTTCTTCTTTATCCGTCCACAGATGAAGAAACAGAAGGAAATGACCAACTACAGAAACTCTCTTAAAAAAGGAGACAAAGTCGTTACAAACGGAGGTATATACGGTAGGATTCTTGAGGTAAAGGATAATCATGTAATGATGGATGTGGGAGGCGATGTTAAACTCAAAGTAGATAAGAATGCACTGATGAAGGACCCCACAGCCGAAGAACCTGCCAAGTGACATTCCGGGATAAATGGATAAATTTCCTGAGACACGGCCTGTATCACCGAAACGTGACCTGAAGAGAATTAACAGGGATTTGTTGATCTTTGCCGTTTTTCTTGTGCTCTCATTCCTCTTCTGGTATCTGAATTCATTGTCAAAAGTTCTCAATACTACTATCAGGTATCCTGTTACTTATGTCAACATGCCTGCCGACAGGAAGGCTTTCCCTGAACTTCCTTCAAAATTCAGTCTCCTGCTCAGCGGCCCGGGTTGTTCAATACTCAAACTAAAGCTGGGCAGCAACGGAAATCCGTTGGTGGTTGATTTCGCCGAAACAAGTTTTATTACCAGGGGATCAGGATCAGATTATATTGTTACCGCATTACTGATTGCCAGATTTAATGAAAATATTAAATCCGACAGCAGGATACTCTCTGTAAAGCCTGATACTCTCTATTTTTCATTCAGATAAAAAATGCCTGATACCTGATGAGTATGACGGATCTTGAAAAGAAATTCAGAAAACAGGATCTTTCTATGACCAGAGAGCCAAAGCCCGGAATGAAACTGGGAATAACAGGTGGTATTGGAAGCGGTAAGACTTCAGTATGCAGGATTTTCAGCGTCCTGGGTATCCCCGTGTTCTTCGCCGATCCTGAGGCAAGCACAATAATGAACACCGACAAAAAGGTTATTGAGGGAATAAATAACATAGCAGGGAAAAATATTTACCAGGATGGTAAGCTCGACCGGGAACTTCTTGCCTCACTCATTTTCACCGACCCTGAAAGCCTCCGAAAGGTGAATTCTCTGGTGCATCCGGTCGTTTTTGATAAATTCCTGAAATGGGCTGAAGAACAAAATACTCCTTATGTGATAATGGAAGCCGCTATTCTTTTTGAAAGCGGTGCATCGGAACTGGTTGACAGAGTGGCAACGGTCTATGCTCCTGTCGAGGAACGTATTGCAAGAGTGACCAGAAGAAATAAATTATCCCGCGAACAGGTGATCCGGAGGATGAGAAACCAGCTCGATGACGAGGAAAAGATTAAAAGATCAGATTATGTCATCAATAACTCTGAAAATGACATGATAATCCCTGTCATCTTACGGATCCATGACGACCTTATAACCCATTTAAACTCCTGAAAAGAATGGGTGGATTCGGAAAATGGCTCGGAGGGGGACTGGGTTTTGTTATGGGAGGCCCCATAGGTGCACTGCTCGGCTTCCTGGTAGGATCTATGGTCGATAGCACTAATACTAACACTTCAACATATTCAGCAAGTCCCCGTGCAACAACCCCTGGTGCATTCGGCGTTAGCCTGACCGTGCTTATCGCTGCTGTGATGAAAGCCGACGGAAAAGTCCTGCGATCAGAGCTCGACTACGTTAAACAGTTCTTTGTCAGGCAGTTCGGAAGGGATTCTGCCCTTGAGGCGACAAGATTACTTAAAGACCTTCTTGACCAGGATATTAACGTCAGAGAAGTAAGTGAACAGATATCACGTAACATGGACTATTCCTCCAGACTGCAACTGCTTCATCTTCTTTTCGGAGTATCGCTCGCCGACGGAGCAGTTAACAAATCGGAACTTTCGATCATCGAAAAGATATCAGGCTATCTCGGGATATCATCATCCGATTTTGTTTCTATCAGGAATATGTTCGTACCCGAAACCGATTCTTCATACAAGATACTTGAGATTGAAAGATCGGCAAGCAATGAGGAAGTTAAGAAAGCTTACCGCAGGATGGCAATGAAATACCATCCCGATAAGGTAAGCCATCTCGGAGAAGACTATAAAAAAGCTGCCGGTGAAAAATTCAGGAAGGTGAATCAGGCCTATGAAAAAATAAAAAAGGAAAGAAATATGAACTGAAAAGGTTAAGAAAAGATACCTGACAAATAGCAATTTCATTAACATCCCTTAAATTTGATACTAAAATAAATAAGATGGTATTAAAAGACATAATGTCCATTTCTGGTGAACCCGGACTTTTTAAGTTCATCGCTCAGGGTAAAAACGCCATAATTGTAGAGCATCTGGAAACCTTAAGGAGAAGCAGCGCTTTCGGATCAGCCAGGATAAGCTCCCTCGATGAGATCTCAGTATACACCGAAAAAGAGGATGTGCCTCTTTCAAAGGTATTCGATGCGATATTTGAGAAGGAAAACGGAGGTCCTGCCATAGATTACAAGTCAGATCCTGAAAAGCTGAAAACATACCTGGAAGAAGTCCTCCCTGAGTATGACAAAACACGGGTGTATGTAAGCGACATAAAAAAACTGGTTCACTGGTATAATATCCTGCACTCCCTCAATATGCTCGTAAAAGAGGAGCCGGAACCGGTTAAAGAGGAGGATGTTAAACCTGATACTCCGGAGGATAAGCCAAACAAGGAGACCGGAAAGAAAACCATTCAAAAGAAAACCGGTGCATCAGGAAAGAAAAAAGATACCAGATAAACCGATGAATTTCGGCGGTGACGAAGTGGTATATAACTACGATGATTCACGGATCATCATAGTGCCTGTCCCTTACGACGCCACCAGCACCTGGATTAAAGGTGCCGATAAAGGCCCTGAAGCAATAATGGAAGCTTCGGTGAATCTTGAATTTTATGATATCGAGACCCGAACCGAAGTTCATAAACACGGAATACATACCATTCCTCCGCTGCTGACAGAAGACTCTCCCGATGTTCTTGTTGATACTGTCTGCAGGAAAATATCCGCTCTTCTTTCAGACAAAAAATTCCCAGTCATAGCAGGAGGAAATCATACTGTAAGTATCGGAGCTTTTAGAGCATTTTCTGAGAGATATCCCGATCTTACCATTCTGCAGCTTGACGCACACTCAGATCTGAGACAGGAATATGAAGGATCCCCATTTAATCATGCCTGCGTCATGGCAAGAGCCCGGGAGCTGGCACCTGTTGTTCAGGTCGGGATTCGGAGCATGTCGGCCGAAGAGCTCGCTTCTGCCGGCAGTGACAGGATCTTTACCGCCCACGAGTTATTCCTGTGTGACAGCTTGTGGTCTGATGCAGTCGATAAGCTTACAGATAATGTATATGTTACGATAGACCTTGATGTTTTTGATCCGTCCCTTATATCTGCAACAGGCACCCCTGAACCGGGAGGACCGTCATATTTTCAAATCATGCATTTTCTGAAACGTGTTGCAGCGGCTAAAAGAATTGTCGGATTCGATGTGGTCGAGCTTTGTCCCCAGCCCGGAAGCAAGGTTTCCGATTTTGTCGCCGCAAAGGTGATCTATCAGCTCCTGAGTTATATTTTTCAGTGATTATCTTCTTCTCCGTCAGCCTGCAAAGTATCTCTGTCATATTTTTTTGCCTCTTCCCAGATAACATTCATTTCATCAAGACTCATGTCATGAAGCGACCTTCCCTTGATCATGGTCTCCTTTTCAAGATAATTGAATCTTCTGATGAACTTTCTGTTTGTTTTCTCAAGAGCAGCTTCAGGATCAATACCATAGAGCCTTGAAGCGTTTATCAGGGAGAACATGACATCGCCAAGCTCTGATTCTATTTCATCCCTGCTGCCTTCTGCAACTTCCTGTTTTAGCTCTATAATTTCCTCCAGCACCTTATCCCATATCTGCTCCCTCTTCTCCCAGTCGAAACCCACACCCCTTACTTTCTCCTGAACCCTGTTGGCCTTTATCATTGCAGGCATCGAGGAGGGAACTCCTGACAGAACAGGTTTGTAACCGTTCTTTTCTTTTATCTTCAGGTGTTCCCAGTTTTTTTCCACCTCCGAAGCTCCCGAAACAACAACGTCGCCGAATACATGAGGATGCCGGTAAACAAGCTTTTCATTTATTCCCTTCAATACATCTGATATGTCAAACTTCCCTCTTTCAGCTCCTATCCTGGCATAAAATACGATATGAAGCATCAGGTCTCCCAGCTCATTCATTATTCCTTCATCATTTCCTGAAGAGATCGCATCTGCCAGCTCAAAAGTCTCTTCAATGGTAAGCTTTCTCAGACTTTTGTTAGTCTGCTTCATATCCCACGGACATGATACCCTGAGCCTGTCTATTATTTCAAGAAGCTTTTCAAACTCTTCAGAACTTTTCTTCTTAACATCCATTGGTTTAAATTTTAAAACAAATGATCGGGAGAACTTTTTGTGACTCTAATGTCGATACGGATAACAGAGCCTGTATCCAGACTGAGCAGCTCTGCCACATTTGCCCCGTTTATTGCTATCTCCAACAGATCGAGCGAGTTAAAACGGGCCAGAAGCTCTCCGACAGGAACATCACTGTATTTGGAGGATATTTTGTCGGTATAATCCTTGTTGCTCTGAATGAGAATACGATACTCCTTATCCTTAAATACTCTGTTGAATACTTCACGTGTGATGTTAGATATCGCATTCCCGTATGAATCGATAAAGATTATACTTCCCGTTATCACATCTTTTTCAATAGTGGCTCTCAGAGGTACCCGCTCGCTGATCGACCTGACAGTTAAACCAGGCCCGGCAGGTTTTTTACCTTTGATAATTCCTTCAGCTGCCATGGCAAATATCTCCAGTTCATCAGTTATGCCGGAGCGTTCTATCCTCACTATTTCATCAGGATCGGAATTGAGTATGAGATTGAAGATGCCGTTATCGACGCCTATGAAATAATGACCTCTGGCCTTAACAATCAGATATTCCTGTCCTTTCATGGCTTCCGAATGGACACATATGAGGTGTACACTACCCTCCGGGTAATTCTGGTAGGTATTCCTTATTACGAATGATGCATGAGAAAGGTTGAAAGCTGGTATACCGGTTGCATTTTCGATAATAACAGCTTCAGGGCAACGGCATAACAGTTTCCCCTTTAAGATCCCGTGATATATGTCATCAGGCTTCCATTCAGATGTTATTGTGATTACCGGCATAGGGGAAAAAACTTACGACAAAGATAATCTTATAAAGAAAAATAAGCTTACTTTGCAACTCCCGAAGCTTAATTTTTATAAACTTTTAAAAGGTTAGCGGCTATCAGGATAAATGAGCAATGCAGGAATTATTTAGCTGAGCTTTAATGACAGAGATAGTTATTTTTCTGGAAGATATCGATCCCGTCGACTTTTTCGGCACGAACAATACAATCCTCGATAAAATACGAGGGTTTTTCCCAAAAATCAAGATCCTTTCAAGGGGGAATGAAATCAAATGTATGGGGGAAGAATCGGAAATTACCGTCTTCGCCGAGAAATTTAACGGCCTGATTGAGTATTACAAAAAATTCAACAGGATAGGAGAGGAAGATCTTGAAAAATGCCTTTTCGATCCCGATCATATGAAATCAGTAACAAACGGTGAATTTGAAAAGGTCCTGGTGTTTGGTACCAGCGGTAAGCCGGTAAGGGCCAGAACCATTCACCAGCTGGCTCTGGTTAACGACTACCGTACAAACGATCTCATCATAGCCGAAGGTCCTGCAGGTACGGGAAAGACATATACATCGATTGCAATTGCCGTAAGAGCCTTAAAGGAAAGAGAGGTCAAGAAGATAATCCTTACCAGACCTGCCGTTGAAGCGGGTGAAAGACTTGGCTTTCTGCCCGGCGACATGAAGGAGAAGCTTGATCCATATCTTCAGCCCCTGTATGATGCGCTTCATGATATGCTGCCATTCAAAAAACTCGAGACACTTATCGAAGACAGCACAATTCAGATAGCACCCCTCGCATACATGCGCGGCCGTACACTTGAAAACGCATTTGTTATTCTCGACGAAGCTCAGAATGCCACCATCAATCAGCTGAAAATGTTCCTTACCAGGATGGGCGTCAGCTCAAAATTCATCATTACCGGTGATTCAACCCAGATCGACCTTCAGAAGAGAAGTGATTCAGGACTGCTTCAGGCAATGAGAATACTCGATGGAATCCAGGGTGTGTCAATAATCAGATTCGATGAACGCGATATTGTGCGACACAGACTGGTAAGACAAATAGTAAAAGCTTATGAACAGGAAGAAAAACCTGACAGAGAATAAAAAAAGATTTATTATGTATTATAAATTCAGATAGTTATGCCAGGCACAATAATAAGTTCAGACTTCAGCTTTCCCGGACAGAAAAGTCTCTATAAAGGCAAGGTAAGGGATGTCTACAATATCGATGATGAGTATCTTCTCATGGTCGTTTCTGACAGGATCTCGGCATTCGATGTCGTCCTTCCCAGAGGAATACCATACAAAGGACAGGTGTTGAACCAGATTGCCGATAAATTTCTTGACGCCACTTCTGATATTGTGCCAAACTGGAAAATAGCTTCACCTGATCCCAATGTTACTTTCGGCCATATCTGTAAACCCTATCCGGTCGAAATGATTGTCAGGGCCTATCTTGCAGGTAGCGCATGGCGGACATACAAATCAGGGGCAAAGGAAATTTGCGGCATCCCCCTGCCCGAAGGTATGAGAGAAAACCAGGCTTTTCCGGAACCAATAATTACCCCCACTACCAAGGCAACCCAGGGGAACCATGATGAGGATATTTCACGTGAGGAGATCATTAAGAAAGGCCTTGTAAACGAAGAAGAATATTCCCTTATTGAGAAATACACCATGGAAATTTTTAAACGCGGTTCGGAAATAGCAAAAAGCCATGGTCTGATTCTTGTTGATACAAAATATGAATTTGGCAGCAAGGATGGAAAAATTTATCTTATCGATGAAATAAATACACCCGATTCATCGAGATATTTTTATGCCGACGGATATGCGGAACGATTTAATAAAAACCTTCCACAGAGACAGTTATCCAAGGAGTTCGTCAGAGAATGGCTCATGGCAAACGGATTTCAGGGAAGAAAAGGGCAAACAGTTCCGCCAATGAGCGACGAATTCGTAAATGAAGTGTCTGAAAGATATATTGAACTTTTTGAGAACATTACAGGAGAGACATTCATAAGAGCCGATATTTCGAACCAGAAGGACAGGATCGAAGACAATTGCATAAGATTCCTCTCCACTCTGAAAAAATAACCTTTTTATGCGAGACGGAAATTTTTTTAAAATATACCTTGTAACATTGATGTTGCTGATCTTTGCAGGAATATCGGCAATGTCGCAGGTCGTTGTTGAAAGGTCAACAAATAAAGTCATCATTTCAGGGATCCCCTACTATATACATATCGTAAAAAAAGGTGAGACAGCTTACTCACTTGCAAGGGAATACGGCATCACGGTAGAGGAACTGACTCGGGAAAACCCTCCTGCCCTATATGGTTTAAATGAAGGACAATCCCTCAGGATACCTGTTAAACCCGTCGCTGAAGAAAAACCTTCGGTAAATATTTCTCAAGATGTAAAGCGCGATGAGGAAAAATATATTTATCACATACTTCAACCTGGTGAAACTGTTTATTTTCTGTCGAAGCACTACGGGGTTTCTGAGAGAGAGATAATTGAAAGTAATCCTGGCGTCGAAATTTCCCGGCTTCCTGTCAACGCAGAAATTGCTGTTCCGAGAAGAGTCTTCAGAACTGAAAGACAGGATTTTGCTGTACAGGAATCAAATTATATTTTTCACAAGGTCGTCAGGGGAGAATCTCTGGCATCAATTGCCGAAAAGTATAATATTACTGTCAGAGAGCTCAGGAGGGAGAACAGAAATATAAGGTTTCCGCAGGTCGGCGATTATGTCAGGATCCCGGTGCCTGGCCCGGCCATCACCGAACATGAAGATGAACTGGAAGCAGACACCATTGTTGTTGATGAAGGCCAGAGGCACATAATGCTTGAGGCGCCAGCGGATTACACACCAGTCAGAAACCTGAAAGGTTCTGTCGACGTGGCAATTCTGTTGCCGTTTTACCTGGCAGAGAATGGTGTAAGAGCCGATATCGACTCTTCACAGATAGTGAAAGGGAAACGTATTTATAAAAGAGTTAAACGTCCTGATGACTGGATCTTCCCCGGCAGCACGGGTTTTGTTGAAATGTATGAGGGGATACTTCTTGCCCTTGATACTCTTTCTTCTGTTGGCCTCGACATCAGTCTTCATACCTATGATATTCGAAATGACACAATTGAACTGACACGACTTATAAGAAGTGGCTCTCTTGAAAAGATGGACCTCATAATCGGTCCCGTATATTCAAATAACCTTGTTATTCTGTCAGACTATGCTGGCGATTTAGGCATCCCGGTTGTGTCACCGGTTCCACTCTTTAATAACTCCGTGCTGAAAGACAATCCATTCCTTTTTATGGCAAATGCCTCACTCGATGTTGCACAGAAGGTAATCGCAGAAAAAGCAGAAGAATATTTCGATAATAATATCGTCTTCATCCATACTGATACGGCCGGAATAGATCCCAACATTAAAAATTTCAGGGATAAAATATATGCCGAATTATGTAAGAGGATCCCATTCGATGATATCAGGTTCAAAGAGTTTATTTTCTACAGCAGGTCTGCATTTAACAACGATTCCATAAACAGACTCGGACATGCACTTTCAGAGAATGAGAACAATACCATCATAATCGCCTCTGAGGAAGCTCCTGTCATCAGTGAAACCATCATGGAGATTCACTCTCTTTCGAAACAATTTCCTGTCAGGGTGCTGGGATACCCTGCAATGAGAACACTCGATAATCTTGAGCCTAAGTTTTTCTTTGATCTGGATATTATTATGCTCTCACCATACTGGATTGACTATTCAAAACCCGACGTTAGAAAATTCACTGCCGGCTTCCGCCATAAATTTTTTACAGAACCACGGGAGATGAGCTATGCATGGCTGGGATATGATATTGCTTACTACTTCGTAAGCGGACTGGCAATTCATGGAAAGGCATTTCTGAGGAATCCTGAGATCCACAATCCCGACCTCCTGGAAACCTCTTTCGATTTCCGCAGAAACAATATCAGCGACGGATTTGAAAACTATAAACTCTACGAAGTAAAATATTCATCCGGGTATGAGGTCATTCTTATGCCAGAAAAAACAAAAGAATATTAAAATACTGGTTATCAATATAATAAGCTCTAAAGGCAGATCTTTTGTTAATAAAAATTAACAATCGGGAATATATGATAACATACCGTTGTCTATAATTTGAACAGCATGAAAGGATCCTACAGGCAGGCTGACGACACGGAACTGATTAAGGCTTCTGTAAATGGCGACCGGCTTGCTTTCAGTGAGATCGTTGAAAGATACAGAAAAATGGTAGCCAGAACGGTCAAAGGTATGCTTGGGGATTCAGTTTTTTCGGAGGACATAGGACAGGAAGTGTTTATTAAATTATATAATTCCCTGTCCGATTTCAGAGGTGAGGCAAAGCTGTCGACATACATACAAAAGATAGCTATTAACCTTACCCTGAATGAAATAAAAAGAAGAAAACGATTCTTTTCAATGTTCTCCCAGGATGGAGACAATGAATTATATGAACATGAAATTCCGGATCCGGAAACAGAACAAAAACGGGAGGCAGCCGAAATGGTGAACAAGGCATTGGCTGGTCTGGAACCTAAATTCAGAATTGTGGTAACTATGAGAATGTTACAGGGATATTCAACCAAAGAGACAGCTGAAATTCTTGATCTTCCACTGGGAACAGTACTCTCAAGGTTGTCAAGAGCTCAGGAACAACTTAAGGAAATACTAGGTAAACTCTGATATTATGAAATCTTCAGAATTAAAAAAGCTGATAATTAAATCACTTGAAGAGGATGCCGGTAATGAATCAATTGCAGGCAGACTCGAAATGGAAGGTGTTACCTTTGATTTCGGAAGAGACTTCACCCGGAAGGTTGTTGATAAAGTCTTTTCAGTATCTTCAGAAATTGTGGCCGAAAGAGAACTGTTCAGGTCCATGAGGTTCGTTTTCAACAGGGTGGCACTGACAGGAGTGGCAGCAATATTGATCCTCCTCTTTTCAATATTCCTTGCCGAAGGATCTTTTTCGCTCAATTCATTCCTCGGAATCGGGGATTCTATAGATGAAAGTATTGTATGTCTGTTGACAGATATCTAAAAACAAGAAATGAAAGTTAAATCAATTCTTCTGATTGTATTGACCCTGCTGATAGGTTTTGTTCTGGGAATGCTGACCTCGGCTCAGATAAGACTGAATAAGCTGAAACCGGTACGCCTGTATTTCTCGGAAGAGAGATTCAGGGAAGGTTTCTATAAGATAATCGAACCCGATGAAAAACAGAAGGTCGAGATTGAGAAGATCCTTAATAAATACGCAAAGGAAAACACCAGCCTTCAGACAGACTTCAGAAAGCAACTTGATGTTAATATCAAGGCTTTCAGAAAAGAACTCGATTCCAAACTGACAAAAGAACAACTCGCCAGACTTAAGGAATTTGATGAAAAAAGACAGGATATTATCCGTCAGGGAAGAAGAGACAGAAAAGGTACTCCCGATTCTCTTAATAACAGGCATCCAGGGAATAGCGGAAGGGATTTTCACGGCGATGATGGTACGGGATTCCGTGACAGACGACCTCCTTCGCCGGGAGAGCTGCCTCCACCACCGCCACCTCCCGATTCCTCTGTGTCATCCGATACTAAATAAAATATAATCCAGGATAATTGGAATATCATCTTTGTTGACACCAAGATCAGTCAGCAAAGCCATGTCCTCTGAAAAGATAGCCATAAACTGCTCTGTGGTAATCTCTCCTTTCAATATGCTTTGCCTGTAATATTCCACGGCTTCCTTTTTTAAACCTTTGCAAAAGGCCAGATGCCCCATGTTAACAAGATCATGGGAGCTAAGCCCTCCGGAAGATAATCGTTCAAAATAACGCTCCGACTCTGTGAACTTCCCAAGTGCAAGGTAACAATAGGCTATGGGTCTGAGAATGTTAATATTTCCCGGATCATTGTATTCAACCCTGAAATAATGACTTAATGCTTTCTCGTATTCCTTTAAGTCGAGGTAACAGTGAGCTGTCATAATGGCCGTATGCAGATTGTCGGGTTCAAAAGTTCCGGCTTCAAGATAATAATCCAGGGCCTCTTCAGTCCTGTCGAGCCGGCGAAGACACAATCCTATCTTTTTGATTGTCCAGGGTTTTCTCTCAATGATCTCAGCTTTCCGGTAGTATTCAAGAGCCTTCCCGTAATCTTCCAGCTTCTGACAACAATAACCCATCTTTTCATATATGCGGGATTCATCAGGTTTCAGTTCAACCTGCTTCCTGTACAACTCCAGTGCATCCTCATAGAAATCCTTGCTGAAGAAATAATCTGCCAGCCCTGCCTCAGCTTCTGCTGCATTACATGTAAGCCTGAAAAATGAAGAATTATATATGTCAAGCCTGCCGCTGAAAATGTCCTCAAACTCCTTTTTGTACGGCGAGAGCTTGAAAAATCTGTATATATCCTGAAGATATTGGGTTACGTTCGTACGGAAATTTCTTGTAGGATCAGCAATTGATTCATTGTCACCATATTGCCCAAGGGCTTCAAGCTCCATCCTGAAAACCTTCAGCATCATGTTTTTCTGTGTGGCCGGAAGATATTTCAGGTTAAGTATCAGTGAGAACTTATCGGAGTTGCAGATAAAAGGCGTTTTGTACATTGCCTCTGCCATCTCATTTGTTCCCGGCCCGAGAATCTCATCACGGAATATCTCATTAACAATATCGTGATCGGGATAAAAAGGCATAAACCAGTTCTGAAAGTCCTTGAAGAAATCAAAATGTTTCAGGTTGGCAAATGCCGACATGTACACGTCAGCTCCTTCCATCTGGAGATTGGTAAGCTCCTCCATGGTCTTGAAAATATCTTCCGTGTCTTCAAACATCCCCGCCCAGTCAGGATTTTTTTCTTCACTGGCTTCTCCCGGCAAAATATTGTTCAGATCAAGCTTGTCCTCAATCCTCGGCCTGAGTTTGGCAACCTGAGGAAGGATCTCATCCTGAAGCCTTTTACCCAGCTTTTCGGTTTCGCGCGACCTGAGTATCTGAAGTACAATTATCCTGCAGTGTTCTCTGAAATGTTTGTTTTTACCAAGTTTCGATATAGCCGTAACAATTTCAGGATATAGCAATATCCTCTCATTATAGTAATGAAGGTTGAGTATAAGACCTGTCAGAGCTCTTTCCATGACCTTATCTTCTCCCAGCTTATATATTCGGATCAGCGATGTCAGCTTTTCAGTCTGCCAGCACCTGAAAAGGCTCAGGGTTATGGCCGTTGTAAATATTGAAGATTCATGCCAGCGAAATTTACCCGATTCGAAGATTATCTTTAGCAGGCTCTCTTCGGCTTCTCCATAATAGTCAGTCAGCCATAGATGGTTGAAAATGTTCCTTATTAGCTGCCGGTGCTTTACCGATATCTCAGATTCGGGATCGGGATTTATTTCGGTACTGAGCTTTAACCATTCATCAAGTTCCGATTTGAACATCAGGTCATCAACATTTTCCACCAGGGTTTTTCCCGTCAGTTTCTGCTCTTTCTCTGTCTGTTGCTTTACCCAGTATGTATTCCATCCGGAATAATGTGACAATATGTCCTGCCTGACCTTGTCGGACAGTTCAAGAATTGACTGTATAAGCTTTGAATATACCCTTTCCCGTTCAGGATCTTCTACCCCGTCGATAGTGTAGGTCAACATGTTCCTGTAGGTCATCACCAGGTCTTCGTATTCGTCGCGAAGATGCCCCGATGAAACAGACAGTATCATATCATGCAGAATATCAAGGCTTTGCTTGATTCTTCGTGTAGATACAAGTGAACATATTTTTTTATGCTGCTGTATGGTTTTTTTTGTGTCCATTGAATGTCTCCGGAAAAACAGGTGAACTGATTACACCTTATTTTCTTTTTTTGATAACTTAACTGCAAACATCAGGCCGATGTAAAAACGTCATGGAGATGTTGACAATAATAAGGAAATCCCCGTGACATACAGGTATTTTTCAAAAATTATATCCAATACTCAGGTAACCGTTAAGGTTCCCGAACCAGTCGTTAAATGGATTCTTTCCATATGAAATCCCTGCTCTGACCGGACCTATAAGCGTCATGTAGCCGGCTCCAAGACCTATTCCTGCAACAAGGTTGTAACCGTCATCCCTGTAGATGCTCTGAACAGCAAAAAGATCAGAGTTAAAGATCAGATGAAACTGGTTTACAGGTTCAATATCTATTTCAAAACCTAAACCGGCTGCTTTTCTGACAGGCATTTCAGAGGTCTCGAATCCGGTCATGGGGATCGTTCTGTCGCTGACTGAATGTAATCCGCCAATAAAATAATAATTATTCTGCATAATTGCCGAGTCTCCCCGTGATGAATATACTATCTCAGCCCGGAACGATACTGTAGCATTTTCTCCTCCGGGAAAATATTGTCTCAGCCCGCCACGCACAGTATAGTTCTTTGCAAAATCAAAATATCCGGGGGAAGCCTTATCGTAGCTCGTTTTGCCATCATTTGTCCTGATGGATGACGATAACAATCCTGACCTTCCTGCAGTTAATTCAAGCAGCGTTCCTTTCCCGGGGAAATATTTGGTGTCGAGCGAGTTTATTTTATAACTGAATGATGTACTTAAAATATTGTAGGATATGTTTCTTAGTCCGGATGCTGATACATATGCCGGATTTATATTCCGGTTTTCATAATTGCCCGATACTGATATCAGATGGTTTAGTCCCGGACTCCTTGACAGACTGAGTCCGGATGAAAAATCATACAGTACAACCTGTCCGGTTTCGTCTTTGATATGGAGAACAGGCACCGGATTCTTTTCATAGCTGAAGTTCAGGGAAAGACTGCTCTTTTGCTGCCATCCCAGGTACTGAAGAAGAAAACCGTTCAACCTGTAATACTTTCCCAGAAATGAATTTATATTGAGCCAGGTACCCGGAAAAATGAAATTCCTTGCCGACATTGAGATAAGGGCTCCGGAACCCAGGGTGTTATCGTAATGAAGAGCTCCAAACATCATCGTTTCCGGATTTTCGATGCATTCAATTACGAGTATCAGGGAATCATCTTTAGGTTCTATCCGGTAACTGACTTTTTCAAACCAGTTTTTTCCGAAAAGAAGATCGATTCTTTCCAGAAGATCATGGTTGTCGACCGAATCCCCGTCATGGACATGCAGTATCCCTTTTATCTGCCTGTCGGAGTAATTCCTGTTACCGGTAATTTCTATCCTGTCAAAGAAATAGTAGTTTCTGTTCATAATATTCACGGGGAAATGCTGAGGACCAATGCTGTTAAGCGAATCGGCCAGTCTTCTTAACCCTGGCCTGAATGGCTCAGCCGCTTTGTATCCTCTTCCGTAAATAGAGTCAACATTGCTGAAATCCATCGATGAGAAGCCATTCAGATCAGGTTGAATGAGATAATCGGTATACTCTTTCTGTTTTTCAAAATCGTTGTAACCCATCGAAAACGCAAGTTGTTTCAGTATGTTGGAGACATTGTCAAGCTCTTCTTCATCCTTCCATAAAAAACCTGTGTATGAACCTATCACGATGTCGGCTCCAAGTTCGATGACTTCCTCCGCTGCAAAATTTCTGAAAACGCCACCGTCTACAAGCAGGTTCGTATCCTTTTTTACAGGAGTGAAGACAGAAGGGATAGCAAGGCTGGCTCTTATTGCCTCGGGAAGATATCCTCCCTTCAGATCGATCACCGAAGCGGTAAGAATGTCGGAAGCCACACAGACAAATGGTATTGGAAGTTTTGAGAAATCATCTGTCGTAGCTGCCGGCCATGCATAGAAGCTGAGAAAATTTTCGATCACCTGTCCGTTCGTAAGCCCCGATGGCAGATTTACCTTCTTCAGCGATACGGGTAAGGATGCAATACTGTTATGAAAGTTCCTTTTTTCCAGAAATGTGATTTTGTTTTCAGGGATCATATTCATTATGACGTCGTTAAGATCAACCGATTTCAGAATGCTCAGAATACTGTCGGTGGAATAACCCGTCGAATATAGTCCTCCGATAACACTCCCCATGCTTACTCCCGATATGCAGTCGGGCCGGAGACCCTCTTCTTCCATTACTTTAAGAACCCCCAGGTGTGCAATCCCCAGCGACCCTCCTCCGCTCAGCGCAAGACCAAGCCTCGGCCTCCTGGTTATCTCCTGGGCAACAAGAAATGATGACAGGTAAAATGCAAAAAAAATGATCAATACGGCTTTTTGTAAAATGCAGTGGTATAAAGTTTTATTGTCAGCTAAATGTCCGGATCCGGGTAATGACATTTTTGTAGTGGTATAAGATCAGTTATATTACCGAAGTTACCAATTTTACTTAATTTTATGAAATGAAACTTATACCGGAAACCATGTCCGGGTGGCTTCCGACTTCAGTGAAGGAAATGGAAGCCCTGGGATGGGATGAACCTGATGTGATCCTTTTCAGCGGCGATGCTTACATCGATCACCCTTCTTTTGGTCCGGCCGTGATTGCCCGGCTGATGGAAGATGAGGGATTCAGGGTGGCAATAGTACCGCAACCAAACTGGAAGGACGACCTTCGCGACTTCAGGAAATTTGGCAGACCTCGATATTTTTTCGGTGTTACGGCAGGAAATATGGATTCAATGGTGAATCATTACACTGCTGCAAAGCGCCTCCGTTCGGATGATGCATATTCTCCCGGCGGAAAACCCGGATTCCGCCCGGATTATCCGACAATAGTGTATACCCGCATCTTAAAGCAGCTTTTTCCCGATGTGCCTGTGGTGACAGGAGGTATCGAAGCCTCGATGAGACGTCTTACACATTATGATTACTGGAAAGACAAACTTGAACCTTCTGTCCTGATTTCATCGGGTGCTGACCTTCTCATTTACGGAATGGGAGAACAACCTTTGAGAGAACTGATCCGTCTTCTCAGGAAGGGCATACCTTTTCATTCGCTCAGGAACATTCCGCAAACAGTTTTTGTGACATCGGAAGAAGAAGCTCTGCCACGGGTAAAAGCATGGCACGACATTGAGCTGCATTCATTCGAAAAATGTTGCGCCAGTAAAAGAGCATTCTCTGAAAATTTTGTTTTTTTCGAGAAGGAGTCCAACAGGATCCGTTCAACAGCCAGGTTATCAGAATCTGCAGGAAACAGGAAGATAATCGTGAATCCGCCCTTTCCTCAAATGACTGAAGCAGAATTTGACCGCTCATTTGATCTTCCCTACAAATATATGCCTCATCCCAGGTATTTGAAAAAGGGCCCCATACCGGCTTATGAAATGATAAAATTTTCAGTCAGTCTGCACAGGGGCTGCTTCGGTGGCTGCAGCTTCTGCGCTATCGCCGCCCATCAGGGGAAGCAGGTGGTGAGCCGGTCCCACAGGTCTGTCATGAACGAAATTTCAAAGATAATTCAGCATCCCGGATTCAGCGGGGTTCTCACCGATCTGGGCGGACCATCAGCCAATATGTACAGGATGTGTCCTGAAAACAAAGAGCTGTGTCTGAAATGTTCCAGGCCATCATGTATCTGGCCGTCAGTATGCAGGAACCTGAATACCGACCATGCTGCTTTGTTGTCTCTTTACAGGACCGTACGAAATATCCCCGGCATAAAAAAAGCATTTGTGGGAAGTGGAGTGAGATATGATCTGCTCCTCCAGGAGTGGAATCCTGCTGCAGGCAGAACGGAAAGAGAATACCTGGAAGACCTGGTGAAACATCATGTTTCGGGCAGACTGAAAGTCGCTCCCGAACATACCGGGGAGCAGGTTCTGAAATTAATGCGAAAAATGCCGTTTGACCTCTTCCGGAAACTGAAAACGCGCTTTGACGAGATAGTTAAAAAGGAGAACCTGAACTACATGATAGTGCCCTACTTCATCTCCTCACATCCGGGATCGGATGAGGAGAGCATGAAAAAGCTGGCCTCTGAAGTTAGATCACTCGGCATTAAACCGGAGCAGGTTCAGGATTTCACTCCAACCCCTATGACACTTTCTACGCTTATCTACTATACTGGTTTTGATCCTTATACCGGCAGGAAAGTGTATGTTGCCAAGGATCCGGCGGAGAAAAAACGTCAGAAAGAATATTTTTTCTGGTACCGGCATAAAGCAAAGAGTAACATCAGGAAATGACTTTTATTTTCAATATCCCTTAATAATATCACTAACGATGAAAAGGCAAACCATTCTATTGTTTATCCCGGTACTTATAGCCGGATCAGCACTGTTAGCTTCCTGCTCGGACGATAAACCAAATGTTGCAGTTCTGGCAACTATAACAACACCTTCACGGGGAGGCCAGACATTGGTCACCAACCTGAATGACGGACAGATACCAGACAGTGTGGCACAGGGAGTCCGTCGAAGGTTTTCAGGAACTTCAGGACAGGGAAGATTTTCACAACGGGCAGGCGTTCAGAGATATGAATGCAAATGGAATACACCTGTGACCATTGATGAAACTGCCGTATTCTGGTATAATCACGATAGTCTGGTGAAGCTTCCGGTGGCATACAGGTTCAGTTACTGGGACGGATCGGAATATATACCTGTGAAAAACGCCGAAGGACTCGGACTGTTGAATGATCAGTTTAACAAAACCACATTCAGTGAAGTGACCACCACTGCCCTGATGCTGGAGATCGATTCTGTTCAACGCTTTCTGTCCCCGCTCCTGGAATGGGCGGTTTACAAAGCCATAGGAAGTCCTCCAGTTGCCCCTGTCATCGATGCCGGCGCCGACCGCAGTGTGATAATAAACGGAAAAACATGGCTCACAGGAGCAATTAAATCAGCCGGCCGCCTCAAAAGGACCTCCTGGAGCGCATCCGGTCCAGGTCAGGTGGAATTCGAAGATCCCTCTTCTTCTGAAACAACAGCTACCTTTTCAGTGCCTGGCGAATATCAGCTTGTACTTACATCGCAAACAGGCACGGCAAGCTCCTCAGACTCAGTAAAAGTCAAAGTTTGTCCGCCACCAGAACCTGAGCGGCTTGAAGTCGTTTATACAAAGAAATATTCTGTTGACAGCCCCCTGTGGAATGATCGCGTGAAAGTACTTATAACCAACTGGATACCTCATTGCATAAGGCAGATCGAAAGAACAGACCTTAAAACAGGGCAGGGAGGACTCGACAACTTTATTGAAGCGGCAAAAGCACTTCGTGGAGAAGCTCATGGACGGCATCTGGGTTATGTCTTCTCAAATGCATGGGTACATCAGACTATCGAATCGATGTGCATAGCCCTGATGGTCGACGCACAGGGCGACAAGGATATAATTGCAGCCCAGGAAATGATGAAGAAGACTCTTGAAAAATGGATACCGATAGTCCTCGCGGCACAGGAACCTGACGGCTATCTTCATACTGCTTATACACTCCGCGACACAACCAGATGGAAGAAAAAATGGGCTCCGGAAACACGTGGAAACCACGAAGGATATGTAGCAGGATATTTTATCGAGTCGGCAATAAATCATTATACACTTACCGAAGGCACGGACAGAAGGCTTTATGATGCAGCAAAGAAACTCGCCGATTGCTGGGTAGATAACATTGGTCCGGGAAAGAAAAATTGGTATGATGGTCATCAGGAGATGGAACAGGCGCTGGTGAGATTCGGCCGATTTGTTAACGATATGGAAGGCCGGGGAATGGGCGACAGCTATATCTCTCTAGCAAAATTCCTTCTGGATAACAGGGGAGGAGGCAGTGAGTACGATCAGAGCCATGTGCCGGTACAACAACAATATGAAGCTGTAGGCCATGCTGTCAGGGCTGTCTACAGCTATTCGGCTATGGCCGATGTTGCAGCCGAAACCGGCGATACTGACTATCACAGTGCGGTTATGTCGCTGTGGGACAACATTGTAAATAAAAAATACTATGTAACAGGAGGGATCGGAAGCGGAGAGACATCAGAGGGTTTTGGCGATGACTACTCCCTCAGAAATAACGCTTACTGTGAATCCTGTTCAAGCTGCGGACTGATTTTCTTTCAGTATAAAATGAACCTTGCATATCATGATGCAAAATATGCCGATCTGTATGAGGAGACGATGTATAATGCCTTGCTTGGTTCAATCGATCTGAAAGGCGATAATTTCTTCTACGACAATCCTCTTTCTTCAGCTACAATGAGATACGACTGGCATGTATGTCCCTGCTGCGTAGGGAACATTCCGCGGACATTACTGATGATCCCTTCGTGGACTTACGTGAAAAGCAACGATGGAATATTTGTAAACATGTATACGGGCAGTACCATAAAAGTTGACAGAGTTGCCGGAACCAATGTGGAAATGGTGCAGAAAACCGATTATCCCTGGAGCGGCAGGGTCGATATAACCGTAAATCCTGAAAAAATTACAGACTTCACGATCCGTTTACGTATACCCGACAGGACCACCAGTAAGTTGTATAAACCTGTCCCGGAGATTAATTCACTCATTTCTCTTGCCGTGAACGGCGATCCTGTTGTGGTAAATGAGGTCAGGGGATATGCTGTAATAAAAAGGGAATGGAAAAAAGGCGACGTTATCAGTCTTGAAATGCCTATGGAAGTGCAGGTCATTTCACCCGACGACAGAATTGAAGCTGACAGGGGAAGGGTTGCCCTGAGGTACGGACCTGTTATTTATAACGTCGAGAAGGCTGATCAGCCCGACATCGATAAGCCTTTGGGTAATAAACCTATTAAAGCAGTCTGGCATCCTGAAATGCTAAAGGGAATCATGGCTCTTGAAGGTCAGTGGGCCGATGGTACTCCTCTTAAAGCCATTCCAAATTATGTAAGGCTCAACAGACCAGTAAAAAGAGAAGAGGGAGACAGATCTCCCACTTCTGTTGTATGGATGTTAAAATAATGGTGATTGTTACCCGGAATACGGATTGTTTTTTTATTCGTATTCTTTGATTATGTTCCTCACATCATCGGGAGCCACGCGGCCATAGGTCTTGTCGCCGATCATAACCACGGGGGCGAGTCCGCATGCACCAACACACCTGAGGCTGGAAAGTGAGAACCTGCCGTCGGGACTGGTCTGGCCTACCTGCAGGCCAAGTTCTTTCTTGAACTCGTCAAGGACTTTCTCGGCGCCTCTGACATAACATGCCGTACCCATACAGATGCTGATAGGGTATTTTCCCCTTGGTGTCATTGTGAAAAAAGAATAGAATGTCACGACTCCGTATACCTTCGCAACCGGAACGGTGAGGGCGTCGGAGATAACTTCCTGTACTTCTGCAGGAAGGTATCCGAAGTGTTCCTGGCACTTGTGCAGTACGTTGATTAGTTCCTGTGGGTCGTTGTTGAAAGATGAACATATCTCCTTAATCTTGTTCACATCTTCCTGCCTGAGTTCTATTTTGATGCTTGACATAGCGATATATTTTATGTTTTGCGTTAATTCGGTTACTGTTTGACAACAATTTTTTTCTTTTTGTCAAAATAGTGTGTATGAAGGAGATGATGGGCTTTTTCGCTGTTGGGTTTACCCAGGAATTCTTCGTAGAGTTTTATTATGAAGGGATTCTCGTGGGATTTTCTCAGAGGTTTCATGCTATCTTCTCTGTATATGGCAGCAGCCCGGGCTTTAATGATCTCCGAATTTCCATGATGCAGAGGTTGTCCGCCTCCACCGATACAGCCTCCGGGGCAGGCCATCACCTCAATGGCATGAAATTTTGATTTTCCTGATCTTACATCGTTTAGAAGCTTTCTTGCATTTCCAAGCCCGTGAGCTATTCCAATATTGACAGGCAGTCCGTTAAAATCTATTGTTGCAGAGCGGACACCTTCAAGCCCCCTTAGTTCTGTAAAATCTATTCTTGGAAGCTTCTTACCTGTATGAACTTCGTATGCAGTTCTGACAGCAGCTTCAATTACTCCTCCCGTGGCCCCGAATATCACGCCGGCACCTGTCGATTCTCCCAGGGGTGCATCAAATTCACCTTCTTCAAGATTGTCGAAATCGATGTTTGCCTGCTTAATGAATGCACCCAGTTCCCTTGTCGATATGGAAAAATCTACATCAGGGTTACCGTCAACTGAGAATTCATCTCTCTGACATTCATATTTCTTTGCCAGACAAGGCATTATGGATACCACCACCAGGTTTTTCCTGTCAACTTTTATCTTATCTGCAAAGTATGTCTTGGCAATGGCACCGAACATCTGCTGAGGCGATTTTGCTGATGAAGGAACGTCCTTCAGGTCGGGGAAATACTCTTCAAAGAAATTTACCCATCCCGGACAACAGGAAGTGAGGATAGGAAGTCGGGCGCTTTTGTCGCCGTTAAGGTGACGTGTCAGCCGGTCGAGCAGTTCGGTTCCCTCTTCCATAATGGTCAGGTCGGCTGCAAAATCGGTGTCGAAAACATAATCAAAGCCCAATGATCTGAGAGCGGTGACCATTTTACCTGTCACGAGGGTGCCAGGTTCCTTGCCGAACAGTTCTCCCAGGGCTGCTCTTACTGCAGGGGCAGTCTGTACAATAACTGTTTTGGTCGGATCGGCCAGAGCTCTCAGCACTTCAGGTGTATGATCCACCTCAGTCAGAGCGCCTGTCGGGCAAACAGCCACACATTGTCCGCAGTAGGTGCAGGTGGAATGCTCGAGGTTCTGTTCAAAGGCAGGCGCAACTGTTGCCATGAATCCCCTGTTAACCGCAGAGAGAGCGCCTACCGTCTGTACCTCGTTGCACATCATTTCACAGCGGCGGCACATGATGCATTTGTCCTGGTCTCTGATGATGGAAGGAGAGGTGTCCTTCTTGTATGTTGACATAGCTGCTATTTCCTGGCCTGGAATCTCCCTGATGCCCAGACGGTGTGCCATCGACTGAAGTTCGCAATTGCCCGACTTCGCACATATAAGGCAATCTTTCGGGTGGTCGGAAAGAATGAATTCCATTACTGTGCGGCGTGCATTCAGAACGCGGGTGGTATGAGTTCTCACAACCATTCCATCTTCGCAGTTAGTGGAACATGAAGGGGCAAGGTTCCTCCGGCCGTCAACTTCAACGACACATATACGGCATCCGGCAGGTTTGTTTTCTATACACAGATCCTTAAGCTCCATATAACACATTACAGGGATATCTATTCCAAGCTCTTTTGCAGCTTTATGGACGGTGGTGCCCTTAGGCACTTCAATTTTTTTGTTATCTATAGTAAGAGTGATAGTCTCCATTTCCGGCACTTCTTGAAATTATTGAATTATGATAGCGTCAAATTTGCATTTTTCCATGCAGGCGCCGCACTTAATACATATTGAAGGATTTATTACATGAGGTTCCTTTCTTTCCCCCGTTATTGCTCCCACGGGGCAGACTCTGGCGCATGCTGTGCAACCCACGCAGTTAGCTTCGATGATGAAATACTCCATTAGGTCCTTACACTGACCTGCAGGACATTTTTTCACTGTAACATGCGACTCGTACTCCTCAGGGAAATTGTTGAGGGTGGAAAGCACCGGATTTGGCGAGCTCTGGCCGAGACCGCACAGTGAAGTGTCTTTGATTACATGACACATGTTCCTGAGCCTTTCAAGGTCTGCCGGAGTTCCCTTCCCTTTGGTAATATGATCGAGAAGCTCATGAAGACGCTTGTTTCCTATCCTGCAGGGAGCACACTTGCCGCACGACTCTTCGACAGTGAATTCCAGGAAGAATTTGGCAACTGACACCATACAGTCGTCCTCATCCATCACTATCAGTCCTCCTGATCCCATCATGGATCCTGCAGCAGTGAGATTGTCAAAATCGATTGGAGTGTCGAGATGCTTTTCTGTCAGACATCCACCCGAAGGGCCACCGGTCTGTGCGGCCTTGAATTTTTTCCCTTTACGGATTCCTCCGCCGATTTCAAATATCACTTCACGAAGTGTCGTTCCCATGGGTACCTCAATGAGACCGACATTATTAATCTTTCCTGCGAGAGCAAAAACCTTGGTTCCCTTTGATCTTTCAGTTCCGATAGAGGCAAACCATTGCGGGCCTTTCAGGATTATGGGTGAAATACAGGCAAATGTCTCGACGTTATTTACATTCGTGGGTTTTCCCAGGAATCCTGATTCGGCAGGGAAAGGAGGTTTAACCGTAGGCTCTCCTCTGAGGCCTTCCATTGAATGGATCAGGGCCGTTTCCTCACCGCAGACAAATGCTCCTGCTCCATATCTGATATCGATATCAAAATTAAAACCCGTGCCCATGATGTTGTCACCCAGCAGCCCATATTCCCTGGCCTGATCTATAGCTGTCTTCAGACGTGATACAGCAAGGGGATATTCAGCCCTTATGTAAATGAGGCCTTTGCCAGCTCCAATACTGTATCCGCATATTGCCATGGCCTCAAGTACGGAGTGGGGATCTCCTTCAAGTACGGAACGGTCCATGAAAGCACCAGGATCTCCTTCGTCGGCATTACAAACTACGTATTTTACATCAGCCTTGTTCCTGGCAGCTATTTCCCATTTCAGTCCGGTAGGAAAACCTCCTCCTCCTCTGCCCCTGAGTCCTGAATCCTTGATGGTCTTGATCACATCTTCAGGCTTCATTTCGGTAAGCGCCCTGGCAAGAGCCTCATATGCCTTATGTGCGATAGCATCCTCTATGTCCTCAGGGTCAATTATACCGCAGTTGCGGAGTACGATCCTGAGCTGCTTTTTCTTCGGGGCAAACCCGGCTTCAGAGGTTATTTTTTCCCCACTTGCAGGCTCGGTGTAAAGAAGCCTGTCAACCATCCGGCCTCTCATAATGTGCTCTGTGACAATCTCCCTCGCGTCGTCGGATGTAACACCTGTATATATGACATCGCCGGGCATAATTTTCACAACAGGTCCGAGATTGCATAGTCCGAAACAACCCGTTTTCACTACAGTTACATCGTTTTCGAGAGCGTTGGCTTCGAGCTCCAGCTTCAGGCTGTCGAGAATTTCTTCACCCCGGCTTCCTGTGCAGCTTGTTCCGCCGCATACCCATATCTGCATTTTTTCTTTTGGCATATTTTTTCCTCCCGGTATCTTTTTACTGAATTGTGTTGAAGTTGGAAGGCAGGATGCCATCAACATATTCACCGTTCTTGATAAATTTTTCAATTATCTCGTCGGCCTTGAGCTTGTCGACGTTTCCGAACACAACCGGATCCTGGCCGGGTCTCTTAACCTCAATCGTAGGCTCTGCAAAACAGTAGCCCATGTCACCTGTACCCGTAATGTCGGCATCAATGTTCCTTTTCTCAAGCTCCTGTTTCAGAAATTCGTAGACCGGCTTTGCTCCTGAAGCCAGACCGCTCGTTCCCATATGTACTTTTATGCGGATCCTTTCCCTGCCGTATAGTTTGTCCCGGACCTCGGTTCTGATCCTGGTAAGTTCGGCAGGCGATTTTATTTTTTTCATAATCAATTGGATTATAATGTTTTATACCTGTTGGCTGGTGCTGGAAATGTTATTCGACTGCAAAATTAAAATATTATTTGTGAATTAAATAACAATGTTAATAAAATAACAGTATTTTATATTAGTTCTAAATAATGAGGGTTTGCGTTTGTGTTTTCTTAGACTGTTAAGGAAAAAACATAACACCGATTATATTTCCCACAATTTACAAAATCATTCTTTCAATGCATGTAGAAAGGGTATTAATTTAAAAACAGTATTTTTGTTAACGATGGTACCTGAATTATTACTAACCTAAAACTTATAGCTGTATGAAAACCACCGGAAGGTCAAAATTCCTGCTTCTCCTGACGTCAATATTAATTGCTGCCACAACCATAAATGCACAAAGGCCTGCAAGAGGAGGCCAGGTTGCAGTAATCGGCTGGGAAGACGATAATTACTATCTTCTGAGAACAACCGACCAGGAGCAAAATCCCGTAGTTCTCAAAGTGAATATACGAACAGGAAAGAGTGCCGTGAGCAAAGCCCCGAAAACAGCCCGTGAGATCCTCGATGAATCGCTTCCGGGGGATGTGGCTTCAGCTGCAGGAAAAATCTACAGTCCTGACTTCAAAAGCGTTCTGTTTGTCAGGGATAACGATCTGTGGCTTTTCACCTCGATTCAGAAAGAACTCCGACGTCTGACCACCAGTGCTGAGGAGGAAGTTAATGCACGTTTTTCTCCCGATGGCCGCAGGCTGGCATACACAAGAAACAGGGATCTATATGTGTTCGACATACCTGAAAACAGAGAGATCAGACTTACATCAGATGCTTCCGATGATGTTTATAACGGATATGCAGCATGGGTCTATTACGAGGAAATTCTGGGTCGGCCAAGCCGCTATGCTGCATTCTGGTGGGCTCCCGACGGCAACAGGATTGCATACCTGCGATTTGATGAAAGTGAAGTGCCCGTATTCACTCTTAACAGACTCGATGAACCGGACGGCGTTCACGGTAAACTTGAAGTCGTTCATTATCCCAAACCGGGAGATAATAACCCAAAAGTTAAAATGGGTATAGCTGAGATAGCAACCGGAAAGACTACATGGGTTAAAACTGACTATTCCGTCGATCAGTATATCGCATGGCCTTTCTGGACACCCGACAGCAGAAAACTAGCCATCCAGGTCCTGAACCGCGATCAGAACAACCTTAAAATTATCCTTGCCGATCCACTCACAGGCGACTTTCAACAGATATATGAAGAAAGCTATAAAACATGGATTGAGTTCCACGAAGACATCCACGTACTGCAGAATGGATCAGGATTCATACTGAGAAGTTATAAAAACGGATGGGAAAATCTTTACTTTGTCCCCTGGGAAGGTATTGGTGAAACACAACTTACCGACCTCGACTTCAGGGTGACATCGATAAACCGAGTTGACGAAAACCTTAAAACAATCTGGTTCTCGGCCACAGGAACGGAATCAACCGACAATCATGTTTTCAGAGTAGGGCTCGATGGTACAGGCCTCCTTCAGCTTACCGCCGGCAGCGGATCACACAATGTAAATATCTCCCCCGGAGGCAGATATTATATCGACACGTGGAATAGTATCGACGACCCGGGGGCTATAGTAACATATACCAGAAACGGTAAAATGCTGAAAGAGGTACACAGGTTCGAAAAACCTGATTACGACCCCGAAAAGCATCCAAAAGCAGAACTTGTGTATATCCCTACATTCGACGGTCTATTTAAAATGCCCGCTGTAATAACTTACCCTCTCAATTTTAACCCTTCATCGAAATACCCCGTGGTTTTCACCATCTACGGAGGACCTGATTCAAAGAACGTGTCCAGCAGATGGCAGGGTACAAATCCTTCATTCTATGCACAGAACGGAATAATAACCTTCTCTGTAGACCACAGGGGATCAGGCCATTTTGGTAAAAAAGGCCTCGACTATCTCCATCGGTCTCTCGGAAAATGGGAGTTGCTCGACTATGCCGATGCCGTACAGTGGCTCCGACAAAAACCTTTCGTCGATCCTCAGAAAATAGGTATTACCGGAAGTTCCTACGGCGGATATATGACCTGCATGGCTCTGACCAAAGGTGCAGAATACTGGACACATGGTTTTGCCGGATCGTCAGTTACTGACTGGAGACTGTATGACAATGTATACACCGAAAGGTATATGGATACTCCTGCCGATAATCCTGAAGGCTACAGGGACGGATCGGCACTTACCTTCGCTACCGGACTGAAAGGAAAGCTGTACATGACTCATGGCGACATGGATGATAATGTCCACATGCAGAATTCAATATACCTGATATCCAGGCTTCAGGATGCAGGAAAACGATTCCGGTTCATGCTTTATCCTAACGGAAGACATGGCTGGGGCGGGGCAAAGGCTCTGCATTCACGGAACGAGGCAAACCAGTTCTGGCTTGAAAACTTCTTCGGTGACTGAAATCATTAAGGTTTGAGCCTGACATTATGATGATTCTTATTATAAACGCTTTTTATTCCGGCCAGTATGAAAAAAATAAATAAAGTTTTAGGCATTTTATGCCTTTTGTTGATATCTGTCCCGGTCAAATCGGAGTCAGTGCCCCAGCCTGCCTCAAAGGAGAGAAATATCCTTGCAAGAGAGGCCGGTGAGATAAATCTGAAGGAAGCTCTTGTAAAGGACGATTCATGGAACAAATTCCCAGGTTATCGCGACCGGCAGTTCTGGGAATCATTGCCCGCAAATATCAGACAGGAATACATCGCCTCGGCCGAAATTTATATTGATTACGACTGGCCCGTTGTTAAGGCAACCGATTACCTGGAGTTCGTGCGATCAGGCGACCGCCGTCAGAGCGCATATTCTGCCTGTAGTAATGCACTCATTTCACTGGTGATGGGGGAGCTCGTCGAGGGGGAAGGCCGTTTTACCGACCAGATCATCAATGCGGTATGGTACTTCAGCGAGCAGACATGGTGGGGCTGGTCGGCTCATCTCTATTTCCAGAAAGCACCGGGAGGCTTGCCTGACATAAACGAACCTACTGTTGACCTGGGTGTTGGAGAGATAACAAACAATCTGTCCTGGACCTACTATTTATTTAAGGACGAGTTCGACAAGGTTCACCCGCTCATCCCCACACGTCTGAAACAGGAGATTACTAACAAGGCTCTCAGACCATATTTTGAGAGAGATGACTTCGGGTATATGGGGTTCAGAGGCGGCAGACCAAATAACTGGAATCCATGGGTTAATTATAATATGCTGACCAGCTACCTGCTCATGGAAGATGATCCTGTTAAAAAAGCACAACAGGTAGACAAGATCATTAATTCTCTCGACAAATTTCTTAACGGCTATTCCGACGATGGCGGATGCGATGAGGGACCATCATACTGGGGTGCTGCAGGAGCCTTGTTATATGAAAGCCTGGAGCTTCTTAAGGGTGCCACAAATGGTAAGTTCGACGTATTTGATGATCCTCTGATAAAAAACATAGGGACATATTTCCATAAAGTCAATATTCATGCACCCTATTTTATAAATTTTGCCGATGCTGATCCACGCACCGGAGGCAATCCTTCTGCAGTATACAGGTACGGTAAGGCCATTGGTGATCCGACGATGATGAAATTCGGGGCCTATCTGGCACGACTGAACAACTGGGGAGAAAAAGCCATGAGTGGACGTATCGGCGACCAGATCAAAAACCTGGGTCTGATAAATGAGATCAGAACTGCTGATGCTGAAGAAGCACTGGTTGCCGACTTCTGGTTCCCGGATACAGAGGTCGCAGGAGCACGCGACAAAGAAGGAAGCTACCTTGGATTTTTCTTTGGTGCCAAAGGTGGTTTCAATAACGAAAGTCATAACCATAACGATGCTGGCTCATGCCTGATGTATTATGATGGTAAACCCTGCCTCATAGACCTGGGACGCGAGGAATATGTCGCCAAAACTTTCAGCTCCCGTCGTTATGAAATATGGACAATGCAATCGGGTTATCACAACCTTCCGGTTATCAACGGCGTTGACCAGATGCAGGGAGCGAATTACAGGGCAAATGATGTTTCATTTCGTGCAGGAAGCAAATCGGTGACCTTCTCAGCCGATATTGCAGAAGCCTATCCCGAAAATGCAAGTGTAAAAAGCTGGATAAGGACCTACACTCTTAACAGGGGAAAAAACTTTATCGTAACCGATAAATATGTCCTGAATGAAAATTCAGGACATGTAACCTCATCAAACTTCATTACAGGCTGCAAAGTCAGTGTGGACGGTCCGGGCAAGCTGAAGCTTGAAGGTGAAGGATTCGTAATGACTATGTCTTATAACAGGAAAACAGTAAAGCCTGAAATTGAATTTATAGAGGTTACCGACAGATCGCTGAAGCGTTACTGGCCTGACGGGGTAACAAGGATAAGGCTCGTTTATATCAATCCCGGGAAAGCAGGTACAAATTCTGTAGTGTTTTCGCCTGTGAAATAATATTTAGTTCTTTAAAAGTTGATGGAAAGTTTCCTTTGATTTTTTATATATCGCTTCTATTTGTTTGTTATATTGGGCCGGTAAATTAATTCAGATTATATGATTACAGGGATACTCAGAGAATCCGGAGACGAAAAAAGAGTGGCTATGTTACCCTCTGAAGTTGCCGGACTAAAAAAACTCGGAGTGGAGGTTCTTGTCGAAAATGATGCAGGGATGAAAGCCTTCACAACTGATAACGACTATCGCTCGGCAGGAGCAGAACCTGTCGGCAGGAAGGATCTGATTGCAAAGGCCGGACTGATCCTTTCAGTTAATCCACTGCCGGAGAATGAACTGAGCCTGTGTAAGACAGGACAGGTTCTCTGTTCGGTCCTTAATCCTGTTGAAAACAGCGGCTGGCTCGAAAAAGCTCGTCAGCAGGGGCTTACAGTGCTGGCTCTCGATCTTATTCCACGGACGACAAGAGCTCAGTCGATGGACATCCTCTCGTCTATGGCGACGGTGGCCGGCTACAAGGCTGTACTCCACGCTGCATCAATGCTGCCCCGTTTTTTCCCGATGTTCATGTCGGCAGCCGGAACGATCAAACCCGCCCGGGTGCTTATTCTCGGGGCCGGAGTTGCAGGCCTCCAGGCTATTGCTATTGCCCGTAAACTGGGAGCCGTTGTTGAAGTATTCGACGTGAGATCGGCTGTAAAAGAAGAGGTTAAAAGTCTGGGAGGCAAGTTTATCGAAGTCGAGGGAGCCGTCGAAGACTCTTCGGCAGGAGGTTATGCTGTTGAACAGACTGAAGAGTTTAAGAAGAAACAGCAGGAACTGATACAGCAAAGAGCTCTGGCTGCCGATGTTGTAATCGCAACAGCACAGATACCAGGTAGAAAGGCACCTCTTCTCATCTCCGGTGCAACAGTGAAGAGTATGAAAGCCGGTTCCGTCATCGTCGATCTTGCAGCCTCAACCGGTGGAAACTGTGAACTGACAAGAAACGGAGAAACCATAACGGTAAACGGTGTCACAATAATAGGCAAATCAGATTACCCTTCCGATCTTCCTACCGACGCCAGCAAAATGTTCGGCAGCAACATTATCAACCTGATGAAGATAATGATCATGGCTGATGGTAAACTGGAAATCAATCTTCAGGATGACATTCTTAACGGTACAACCGCAGTTCACGGCGGAGAATATATAAGTCAGCGCGTGAAACAAATGCTTAATATCAAATAGATTATACTATGGAAAACATACTAAGATTCATCTTTGATCACAGGGAGGCAATATTTCTTGTCATCCTTTCAATTTTTCTTGGGATAGAAGTTATCAGCAACGTGCCGGCCATACTACATACACCCCTTATGTCGGGAGCAAATGCCATTCACGGTGTCGTTATTATCGGGGCCATAATCGTGATGGGGCATGCCGACACAACAGGATCAATGATATTGGGATTCCTGGCTGTGGTGCTTGGAACACTGAACGTGGTGGGAGGCTTTGTCGTCACCGACAGGATGCTTGAGATGTTCAAGAAGAAGAAATAACCTGGTTTAAACATTAAAGATTTACAGTATGGATCAGATAACCGGATACTCTGCAGGTATATCAATACTCGAAATAACCTATATAATTGCATCAGTCCTTTTTATTTTCGGACTGAAAATGCTCAGTCATCCTCTGACTGCACGCAGAGGTAACATCCTGGCGGCAATAGGCATGACAGCCGCCATAGTTGCTACTATCCTCTGGCATAAGAAAGACGGAAAACCAATTGGCAATATAGGCTGGATAATTGCTGCCATAGTAATAGGGACCATTATAGGATGGGTAATAGCGAAGAAAGTCAAAATGACAGCAATGCCCCAGCTGGTTTCATTCTTCAACGGTATGGGAGGTGCTGCCGCTGCCCTGATATCAATGATGGAATTTCCGCATGTGAGCCCTGAACTTATTGCGGCCCAGGGAATGTCGAACGGACATGTGCTTGCAATACTTCTCGGACTGGTCATCGGAACTGTATCATGGGCAGGTAGTATGATAGCTTATGGGAAACTCGACGGCTGGATTGGCGACCTGAGGATTAAATGGATGAAATACGTCAACCTGTCCATCCTCGCGTTCATCGTCGCTTTTGTTGTTTTCATAATGACACGCGACGTTACGTCAACCACCATTCTGACACCATTCATATATATACTGTTTGGTGTTGCAGTCGTATATGGAGTTCTTTTCGTTATGCCCATAGGAGGGGCCGACATGCCGGTGGTTATATCCCTGCTCAACTCCTTTACCGGTGTTGCAGCAGCCATGGGCGGATTCCTCTATGACAACCAGGCCATGCTCACCGGTGGTATACTTGTAGGCTCTGCAGGGACAATACTTACCATCCTGATGTGCAGGGCAATGAACAGATCGCTGTTGAACGTTATAGTGGGAGTGTTTGGAGGAAGCGGTGCGGCAGCCGAAGCGGGAACAGGAACGGTAAAGGAGATAACCCTTTCCGATGCAGCAGTGCTGCTGAGCTATTCCAGGAAGGTTGTCATAGTGCCCGGCTATGGTCTCGCCGTCGCACAGGCACAGCATATATGCCACGAACTCGACAAACTTCTCGAAGAAAAGGGAGTGGAAGTGAAATATGCAATTCACCCCGTGGCAGGCCGCATGCCGGGACATATGAACGTGTTGCTTGCTGAGGCCGATGTTCCTTATGAACAGCTTGTTGAAAGTGATGAGATAAACCCCGACCTGCCTAATACAGATGTGCTTGTAGTGATAGGAGCAAACGACGTTGTAAATCCGGCAGCTGAAGATGATACCTCCAGCCCGATATACGGAATGCCTATTGTAAAAGCCCGTGATGCGAAAAACATCATCGTAATGAAACGCGGTATGGGCAAAGGATATGCAGCAATAGAAAATATGCTCTTCTTTAACGAAAAAACAAGAATGCTCTTTGGAGATGCCAAAAGTACTCTCCAGAACCTGGTTAATGAAGTGAAGAACCTGTAGCAGAAAACTGCTGGAACAGGCATGTTGCATCATTATCAAAAGTCATGAATGACTGTGAAGAAAAGCTGAAGGCGCTTCGTCTGATAATGAAGCAGAACGCAATCGATGCTGCCGTTATCCCTCAGTCCGACCCCCATATAGGAGAATACCTGCCCGACCACTGGAAAATAATTCAGTGGCTTACAGGTTTCTCCGGATCAGCGGCAACGGTAATTGTAACACATGAATTTGCAGGACTGTGGACCGATTCGAGGTATTACCTCCAGGCGGAAAAACAGCTTGCAGGATCCGGATTTACGCTCATCAGACCGGATAATCTAAGCATGTCTGACTTTGCCGGCTGGCTTGCTGCAAATATTTCATCCGGGTCTGCCATAGGTCTTAATGGCAGTGTTTTTCCCCTCACTGATTACAGGAAAATTGCAGACAGGCTGAGAGAGATGGATATTAGCTATGTAACTGATTTCGACCCGGTAAGCTCCATGTGGGAGAACAGGCCACCAATGCCTTCATCTCCGGTATGGGATCATCCGGTCTCGTTTTCAGGAAAGGACCGTTCAGTAAAGATATCATTGGTGCGTGAAGAGATGCAGAAAACAGGAGCCGGATATCATTTTATAAACTCTCCCGACGATATTATGTGGCTTCTGAATATCAGGGCTAACGATCTGCCGTACTCTCCCCTGTGCTTTTGTTACCTGCTTATAAGTGATAAAAACCTGGTGTTGTTTATCGGCACCGGAAGAATAAAAGAAGACCTTTATCATGAATTTGTTAATATGGGGATTGAGATCCGGCCATATAATGAAGCAGGGAAATATATTTCTTCACTTGAAATTGCCGGATCACTGCTGATCTCTCCGGCCACAACCTCCCTTACTCTTTACAATTCAATTCCCTCACACCTGAACCTGATTGAAGGACAGAGTATCCCGGCTCGTTTTAAAGCTGTTAAGAACAAAACCGAGATTGAAAATATATCACGTACTATGATCAGCGACGGGGTAGCCCTGACCAGGTTTTTTTACATGATAGAAGAGGGGAGAGGCTCTGATGAAATTACCGAACTGTCTCTTTCGCAAAAGATCCATGAGCTCAGGGCAGAGCAGTCGGGTTATTTATGTCCCTCTTTTCAGGCTATAGTTGCATATAATGATAATGCGGCTCTGCCGCATTATTCACCTGATAATGAAAGTGATACAGTCATAGGTAAAACCGGTATTCTCCTTGTCGATTCGGGGGGCCAGTACATGGGAGGCACAACCGACATAACCCGGACGATCACCCTTGGAGTTCCTTCTGCCCGGCAAAAAATAGATTTTACTCTTGTATTAAAAGGGCATATCGCACTGGCTAAGGCTAAATTTCCGGCAGGCACAAGAGGTTACCAGCTCGACATCCTGGCACGGAAGCATCTGTGGGATGCAGGACTGAATTACGGACATGGCACAGGCCATGGAGTCGGATATTGTCTGAATGTGCACGAAGGTCCACAGTCGATAAGTCCGGCTGGTAACAAAACGGCCATCGAAGAAGGAATGCTGCTCTCAAACGAGCCTGCAGTATACCGTACCGGGGAATATGGTATCCGTACCGAAAATCTGATCGTCTGCTATGCTGATGAGGAAACGGAATTCGGTCATTTTTTGAAATTTGATACGCTGTCGCTCTGCTATATCGACAGAGGCCTTATCGACATGTCATTGCTCGATAGTGTGGAAATTAAATGGATCGACTCCTATCATAATGAAGTTTTCGGGAAACTGAGCCCTCATCTTGGTTCTGAGGAAAGTTTATGGCTCAGGGAGAAAACAGGACCCCTGTAGGATTCTCAGATAAAAGGATTTTTTTCATTCCCTTTTCCGTACTACCTTATCACGGATTCAATCCGGGTAACATCCACTACCGGGAATTCAGTTATCCTGAGCCTTGCACTTCCGTAGGGAACAAGCTGTATTGTCTCCGTGTTACTTTCAGGTAATACCGGGCTTGGCGGAGGTACATCGGCTGAATTGTCCTTTAAACCCCAGCGTGGTATTTTCATTCCCCGGGCATTTATGATAACTGCGGCATCTCTGTTCCATAAATTGTACTTTCCATCCTTCTCCGACCATATCATGTCATCACTGTCAGCAAAAGGATATTCTGTTATCTCGTTTTCAATGACCACAAATCCCTTTTCCCTGTTCACCGGATCGATAAGCAGCCCGTAGTTCCAGTCACTTTCCGGAGTTATTTCCCAGTCTGTACTGCCTTTATACCCGAAGTTGTCATAATTTAGTTTTATACTCCGATATTTTTTGTCAATGTGAAGTGAGTAGTACAATGGCCCCCGGAGTATTGATACTGCATTGTTATACCTGGTCTCAAACCTCAGGTCCATGGGAAGCCTGAAGGTTATCACATCCCCGTCTTCCCATTTTTCTTCAAGCTTCACTGTTGATCCGGCATTTCCGCTGACATATTTCCCCCTGAAGTTAAAAGAAACCGAATCTGCCCATCCCGGAACCCTCAGATATATAGGGAATTTCACTTTTTCAGTTGTGGATATCTTCATCTTAACGAAGCCCCTGAAAGGATAATCCGTCTCTTCGGTGATGGTGACTTCCACTCCTTTTCCTGCCAGTGCGGTCACCTTGCAGGGACCATAGGCCACTGCAGCAAGGCCGTTATCGTTGGTGGCCATCCACATATTTGCCGTAAATTTGGGCCATCCCTGGTGCATGTTGGCAAGACAGCAGGCGAAGTTAGGCATAAGGCCGTATATGTTTGAATTATCGCCGTTGGTCGACCATGCCCTCTTTGCCGCCGTAACCAGTACCTGGTTTGACTGCTGATCGTACTGGTGTGCCCACATATCGGGTGTTGTGGTTCCTGGGAGTGCGTTGAAGGCAAGAAGTTCGAGCCTGTCTGCAAGTGAATTATCTCCGAAGATGGCGTATAATTCCCCGAGTGAAAACATGTACTCCACCACGGCGCATAGTTCTGTTCCCCGGTCGGGACTCTTACCCGAAAGATGTTCATCACCTGAGAACCTTCCTCCTGCCTGTCCGTGATGGCGATCATATTTCTCAATTCCGGCAAACACAGCATTTTTATATCTTTCATCACCTGACTGCTGATACCATAAACCAGGATATTTGATAGCCATTCCATTGTTGACCACATGGGCCGTCAGCCCGTCCTCTTTCCAGTTGAGAGGTATCTTCTTATCAGCTACAGCTGCCGAATCCCATGGGAACTTCTCATAGTAGGAGGTCCAGCCGGGGCTGTTTTCCTGGATTGAAGCTATTGTTTCCAGTATCCATTCTTCACCTGTTTGCCTGAACAGCCAGTAGCCTGTAACAGCATTTTCCATAGCCCTTACCCCCCGCCATTCTTTTCCGGCCCAGTCGGGAGGTGAACGGTGAAGGTATTTGTAATATTGAATCAGAACATCAAGGGCACGTTCATCATTTGTAGCTTCGTAATACTGCATGAGAACCTTGTTGGCTACAGCCAGTGGCCAGCGGTCGGTGTTTTTTAGTGGTCCGTACCAGCCTGAATCCCTGACGCTTGCGAGGATGGGCTCAATCCAGGACCTGACTTTTTCCTTCAACCGGTCATTGTCAAGAAGGTACGCCAGAGGGACCAACCCGTCAAGATAATACGGGCCTCTTTCCCATGAATCTCCTGTGCCTCCTTTCCATGCCGAGTTCTTCAGGTCGGGCCAGAAATCGTCAAGGTTACCGGTCAGCCCCGAAGCCTGTGCTTCAAGCTGTGCCTTCAACCATCCTTCAGGTTTCACGGAACCAAGAGGAAGTTGAATATAAGCATTCTGCTTCAGTGGTTTGCTGTTGCTTCTGTAATGTTTGTTCCTGTTCTTTCCAGTGCACCCCGAAATTATCAGAAGTATAACTGAAAGCATCAAAACAATAGTTCTTTTCATTTTATAATATTTTGTTACGTCCCTTAATTTTTCATACCCTCACGCCCTCACGCCCTTCTTCGAGGGGATTATCGTTGTAAAAACCTTACCACTGATCCGTGAGACTAAGCTGCGGATTGATACTACGGTTAATATCAACACTTTCCATTACCTGGACCATATCGAACCACGCAACCCCGGCTGTTGGCATCTGAAGGATTAAATTTGTGCGGGAGGGATCTTCTGCATGGGGTGGAATTGTAACAATTGTTACATATTCCCTCCATTCATCTGTAAGCTCAAACTGTTTATGCCCGTAATCATTAAGCGCGATCTCAAAATAATTTCTCCTTAATTCTTTGTCTTTATCAAGGCCCTGTTCAGGATCACATTTAGCCCATATCGAAATATAATATGATCTGCCCGCTTTCCCTTTATAGGGGAAGAGTCTTAATTTTGCGCTTCCATTTTCTGTGGGTGTCACAAGTCTTACAGAGTGATATCCTTCAATGAATTCCCTCGTATCTGTAAAAAATGTCGCTCCTCTGTCGCCTCCGTTACGGGCATAAGTTGCCGACGGAATTCCCGGACTGGAAAGGTCCTCAAAGCCCGGATCCCTGATGAGATTCAGAGTCCAGGGTCTGATGTCATCTTTTCTTTGTTTCATCGTCAGCATGTATACCTGGGAACCGTAGGGAGATAGTATGTCGCTGAAGTATCCTCCGTTAACCGGTAATGAGCGGTTCTCGAACAAAACCCTGGCTTTTCCGGTAAATGAGGTTCCCAGACTTAGATCACAGCGAGCGGGTGCATTGCTTCTGTTGGAAGCGATAATCATAAGTCTGCCGTCGTGCAAGGCAGATGCTGCCATTATGTTAGGAGAGGACGTTTTTACAGATATGGCCGCTTCATCGGAAAGCAGCCATGGAGTGAGCTCTGCTATTTCGACAGCCATCTTTCCGCATTCGGCCCAGGCTGATGTGGATTTAGGAAACAGGTTAAGTCCCTGGCGAACAAAGTATTGTATCCCCCTGGCTCCTCTTATTATCGACTGGTATGTCATTGCTCTCAGTTCCTGTGCTGTGGGTTCTCTTTCCCAGATCTCCCCGCCACCAAAAGCCTGTACAGCTATCCAGACGGGTTTTTTTCCCCTGTATTCTGTGTAAAGTTGTCCTGCAACATTGCCAACCATCGACACAGGCATGGAAGGTACGGGATATGGATCGGCCATGACTATGTCGAGCACCCCGGCATAATCAAGCGCTGAAATGAAAGGTGTCATGAAGACCATTGAGACCGGATGCCAGGGATCAAGTTCCTTTATGATATTGTAATATGGCATCAGTGAATCAGGGCTGATCTTATATCCGTTAGGTTCATCGGCTATATACCATGCCAGAAGGGCCGGATGATCCCTGAACGCTATAACCTCTTCGCGAAGAAATTCAATCCTCTGCCCTGGGCTCATACCTTCGATTACGGACCCAACACCTCCTCCTCCGGCAACAGACAGGAGATTATAATGCACTTTCATCCCCAACTGTGCACAGCGGTCCATGTATGCTTTCCTTTCCTCCCGTTTTCCGGGAAGTATCTTTTGGTATGGAGAGATCATGTTGAAGCCTTTCACAACTTCTTCTTCGGCCAGTGCAGGGTGAACCGGAGAGTAGGTATAAAAACCGAAGGGGAAAAAGGGCCTTCTGTTTACTATTAGTCCTCCGGTCAGTCGGTCGGTTTTAACTTCGTTTGGTTTGTATCGAAGGATGGTGAGCGCTGATTCAGCAGTAATGGTTTTATTTCCGTCTCCGGTTGAAACTGATGCAATAATATTATAGTAGCCGGGATCCTGATCGATGGTTATGGGTACCCTGACAATCTTACCTCCGGGTGTTCCTTTCCACGAGCCTGTATTTATGTTATTGACACTAAGTGAAACATTAATGTTCCGGTAACGGTGTCCAGGCGGGACGAACAGTAAGACTTCACCATCTTTTTCGAAGGAATAGAAGTTATATCTTGTTGTAACTCTGTATGATGCAGGGCCGGATGGCTGACATAAAACAGATTGAATGAATAGAAAGGCTAATGATATGAATGATATTGATCTGCCTGACATTTGCCGGACGGGTATAACTGGATATTAATTTGTAAAATAATTTAAAATATTCCTAAGGAGCAAACGAATCGCATATTGATAAGATTATTAATCCGCTCGCGGGATGAGGATATAAATTCATGGACAGGACGACCATGTTCTACCTCCGGAAAAGTATCTTCAGTTCTACCGAGTCTTCTGCCTGTAGTCCTCCGGATTTCGCAGGATTCCAGCGCGGGCCTTCTTCGATAAGCCTCCTGGCCTCTTCTGAGAATACTTCGCCGGGACTGTCAATTATCCTGGTTCTGATTATCTTTCCCGTACTGTCCATAACTACAATGATTTCGACCATGACGCTGTCGCCAGGCTGAAGCTGTTGAGGTAGCCTTACGTTTTCCCTTAGATATTCTTCATAGTTGCTCATGCCGGGAAGCGGCTCCGGAGCAACTCGTTCCGATTCACGGTAAGCGGCAGGGACTGCTGCGGCTCTTGCAGCTTTTTTTTCCATACCGGCAGCAGGATTTTCCACCTCAGCATCTTCAGCTACCGCAGCTACCTTAACCACATCTGTTTCTGCCTTGCCGGCTGCAAGAGGCTGTTCTTGTGCCATTGCATTCAATGCTGCCGGTTCCCCTACGGCGTCAGTTTTAGTAACGACGTTTTCCCTCACGCCGGCCTTCTCTTCAACACTCACGGGTGCTGAAGGTCCAGATTTCATTTCACCTTTTTGGCCGGCAGCTTCCTGTATCCCTGCTCTCTGCTCCTGATCTGAGGTTTTAGTTTCCTGTTTGACCGGCGTTTGTTCAGGTGTTTCCATGATCACAGCAGGAGAGGGTATGCCTCCGATCTCTTCTGTCCTAACCTTTCTGTTTACGACAAGGAAAATAGATGATATTATCATCAGAACGGCAACAGATGCAGCAATACGATAATATGTATAATTTTTTCCGCGTGAGATCCTTGAGCTCAGACGTTTTTCCAGCATCGAGATATCTTTCAAGGCTTCGTCCGGCTTCAGGGTTTCCAGGCCTTCAAGAGCTTCTGCAGCAAACTGATCTCTCTGCAGCTTACGCTGAAAGGCATTCTCCTGTCTCTTTGTCATTTCACCTCGAACATATCGCTGAAATTCAGACAGATCCTTTTTGTTCCTATCCTTTTGCTTTTTCATTTTTCTCTTCCATGCATATTTTCAGATTCCTTTTGCCGTTCTGAAGATAGCTCTTCACCTTCTTCTCATCAATACCGAGATTGACTGCAATCTCGCTGTAGCTCCTGTCTTCATAATAGAACTGACAGATACACTCCTTCTGTTCATTTTTTAATTTTTCAATGCAATCTGCCAGATCCTTGTCTGTTTCATTGTCTTCTCTGTCGATAGGATGCAGATATGTATCGTTTTCCATAAAATTTCCGGGATCCATTGTCCATTCCCTGAACCTGTGTTCCTCAGCTTTTTCAGATCTGAGCTTCATAAGACAGTGGTTTTTTGTAGCTACATATAGCCAGCCTCGGAAATTATCGATATCCTGCTTCGGTATGTCTGTGATGAGCTTTTCGAATATCTGCATTACCGCATCCATTGCCAGATCTCTGGATTTCAGATATTTCAGGCATACCCCATAAACCAGGTGCATGTAACCGGAATACAGCTCTCCGAGTAATCCGAGATCTCCCGAAGCGCTGAATTCCCTTATCAGCTCTTCTTCGGTCCTGTTTTTTGATTTCTTCCCGGAAAATCTGAGAAACATTTCATTAATAATATCCTTAAAGATAAACTAAAATAAAAAATTCAACATTTTTTATGGAATTCCAGCTGATGCTGCATCCTGTGATAAAAGTTTAACCAAATTCTTAATGTCATGAAAAACATTTTTAAAACTTTCGTTATAATGATCCTTGCAGCTGCAGTGATCTCTTTTACAGAAACGAGAACAGTTACAGGCAGGGTATCTGACGATCAGGGAAATCCCCTTCCAGGTGTTTTGGTAAAGGTCAAAGGCTCAGTAACCGGTACCATTACAGATCTCAGGGGGAATTATAAAATTACAGTAAGTCCTGAAGACAAGGTGCTTGTGTTTTCTTTCAGCGGATATGCAACTGTCGAAATGAATATTGCTGGAAGAAGCACACTCAATGTAATGCTGAAACAGAAAGTGGTCATCGCTGAAGAAATAGCAGTTGCTGATCAGACATCTTTACGAGAACATTCAAAAGCGGCACCGGTAGTTGCTGGTGGGGTTTACGGGTACAGGCCTGACTTCAGGCGTTACAATAATAACTATAATACCGAGGGCTATGCACCGGTAAATGAAAACGGCTACAGGAATGTGAGAAACAATCCTCTTTCGACTTTCAGTATCGATGTCGACAATGCTTCTTATTCCAACATCCGGCGATTCATTAACTCGGGCAGCCTTCCGCCTGCTGATGCAGTACGTATAGAGGAGATGATCAACTATTTCAGATATGACTATCCTGAGCCGCGTGGCGAACATCCGTTCTCGGTATATACCGAGCTTGCTGTTTGTCCATGGAACACCAGGCACCATCTTCTCCAGGTAGGCCTTCGTGGTAAAAGCATTGATAAAAGTACTCTTCCTCCTTCAAACCTTGTATTCCTTATCGATGTTTCAGGCTCCATGAACAGCCCCAACAAGCTTCCCCTGCTGAAGTCGGCTTTCGGCCTTCTCGTCAATGAACTCAGGCCTGAGGACCGTGTGGCCATAGCTGTATACGCCGGAGCTGCCGGACTGGTCCTTGAGTCGATTCCTGGTAATCGGAAAGATTTGATAATGAGAGCAATTGAAAAGCTTGAAGCCGGAGGGTCAACAGCAGGAGGGGCTGGACTGAGGCTGGCATACCGTGAAGCTGAAAAAAACTTCATTAAAGGAGGAAACAATAGGATAATCCTTGCAACTGATGGTGATTTCAATGTAGGAGAGACGAGCAATGGTTCTATGGAGAGGCTGGTGGAGGAAAAGCGTGACCTTGGCGTTTTTATTACCGTTCTGGGATTCGGAATGGGCAACATTAAGGACGACAAGATGGAGATCATCGCAGATAAGGGCAACGGCAACTATTCATACATTGACAATCTCCAGGAAGCCCGCAGGGTACTTGTTCGCGAGTTTGGAGGTACACTCTTCACCCTGGCCAAAGATGTAAAATTCCAGCTTGAGTTTAACCCTGCAATAGTTGATTCATACAGGCTCATAGGATACGAGAACAGGCTTCTTAATGATGAAGATTTCAACGATGACACAAAAGATGCAGGTGAAATGGGTGCAGGTCACATGGTTACCGCACTATATGAGATTGTGCCGGCTGGTTCGGGTGAAGGTATACCTTCGGTTGATCCTTTGAAATATCAGGTTTCGCGGAAGAAAGATGATCAAAAATATTCTGAGGAGCTTCTTACTATTAAAGTAAGGTATAAGTTGCCTGACGGAAATATCAGCAGATTACTCGAAAAGCCTCTTGCTAACAGACCTGTGCACGAAGGAGAAATATCAGATAATCTCAGATTCGCAGCTGCTGTGGCTGAGTTCGGGATGATACTCAGAGAGTCGGAATTCAGGGGAACAGCTACAATGGAAAGTGCGGTTGCACTTGCTGCTTCGTCAAGAGGCGGGGATGCCGACGGCTACCGCGCTGAGATGATAAGGCTCATCGAAACATCAAAGGGCTTAAGGACCTGGGCCGACAGGTGATCTGATAAAAAGTAAAGCAGATCTTTACGGGGGTATTATTCCGTGAGGATCTGCTTACCACTCTACGATCAGGGTAATTAAATTTTCAGGAACTTATCAATTTCCTTTGCTGCTTTTCTGCCGGAAGCGATGGCATTCACAACCAGGCTTGCACCGTTTACGGCGTCTCCTGCAGCAAATATTTTATGTCGGCTTGTGGCATACGAGCCGTCGATCTTTATGTTTTTCCTGCTGTCAAGATCCAGATTCAGTTCTTCAAGCAGGCCATCCAGGACAGGATGCCCGAAACCCAGGGCGAGCAATACAATATCAGCCTCAATTATCCTGCGAGTACCGGTTTTAGCTTTCATTATACTCCTGTTTTCTTCGTATTCCCAGTTTACCTCTTCCACTTCGGCACCTCTTAATATTTTGCCATCACCCACAAACCTGACTGTTGAGAGACCCCAATATCTTTCGCATCCTTCTTCATGCGACGTTGTGGTCTTGAGCACTTTGGCATAGTAAGGCCAGGGATTTTCGGCTTCCCTTTCTAAAGGAGGCTTTGGCAGGATCTCTATCTGGACCACGCTACGTGCCCGCTGCCTGATGGCTGTTCCCACGCAGTCGGAACCGGTATCGCCTCCTCCGATAACAAGGACTCTTTTATTTTCGGCACTGATCTCATTTTCATCATATTGTATTATTCCCGAAGTCACCTTATTCTGGTTAGTCAGAAAATCCATTGCAAAATATATACCCTTCAGATCATTTCCTTCTATGTTTAGGCTTCGGGGATGACCTGCCCCGGTTGCTATGCATACGGCATCGTAATTTTCAATTATTTCGGAAGATGAAATATTTTGTCCAACGTGTGCATCTGTCTGTATAATGACACCTTCCTTAATCATCAGTTTAAGCCTGCGGTCAACCACGGCCTTGCTAAGCTTAAAATCGGGAATTCCAAAAGTGAGCAGCCCTCCGGCTTTCTGGTCTTTTTCGAAGATTGTAACAAGATGTCCGGCTTTGTTGAGCATATCAGCAGCTGCCATACCCGCTGGCCCGCTACCTATAACCGCCACCTTTTTCCCTGAACGTTTGAGGGGAGGCTGCGGAATAATATATCCTTCCGAAAAAGCTTTTTCCGTAATGGCTACTTCATTTTCTCTGATAGTAACAGGTTCTCTGTTTATGTTAAGCACACATCCATGCTCACAGGGGGCGGGGCATATACGGCCTGTAAATTCAGGGAAGTTGTTGGTCGATATCAGTCTTTCATATGCAGCCTTCCATTCTCCCTTGTAAAGAAGGTCGTTCCATTCGGGAATGAGATTGTCAACCGGACAGCTCCAGTGACAGAAAGGAATTCCACAATCCATACACCTTGACGCCTGAAGCATTCTGTCTTCACTGTTGAGCACCTGTTCAACTTCACTGAAGTCGTATATTCTTTCATTTACCGGTCTGTTTCCGGCCTCTTTTCTCTTTATCTTCAGAAATCCTGTTATATCTCCCATAAGATATTATACCTAAAATTATTTAAATACTTTATTGTACATCGCCGAATTCAACATCCATTTCCACGCCTGCAATTTTCTTCCTTAGTTCTTCGAGTTTCTGTTCCTGAAGCACTTTTTTATAGTCGTAAGGTATTATCCTGATGAAGAGTGGAAGGTATCTTTCGAAGTTATCGAGGATTAATTTCGCTTTCCTGCTTGCAGTGAAATGATGATGACGTTCCAGAAGGCTTTTCAGTTCGGCCATGTCATTAATATCTTCAACCAGGGAAAGTTCAACCATGCCCATGTTACAATAATAATCGAAATCACCTTTTTCATTTAGTACATAAGCCACGCCACCGCTCATTCCGGCAGCAAAATTACTGCCTGTTGTGCCCAATACTACTATTCTGCCTCCGGTCATATATTCGCAGCAATGGTTTCCTACACCTTCAACAACGGCTGTGGCTCCGCTGTTACGCACCCCGAATCTTTCACCTGCAATCCCTGATATGAATATCTCACCTCCGGTTGCGCCGTATAGTACTGTATTCCCGATTATTATGTTTAAATCAGCTTCAAATGCCGAGCCCTCGGGGGGTCTGACAATAATTCTGCCTCCGGAAAGTCCCTTGCCCAGATAATCGTTGGCATCACCTTCAAGGAACAGTTCAACACCCGGGGTCAGAAAAGCACCAAAGCTCTGTCCTGCCGATCCTTTGAATCTGCACCTTATTAATCCGTCAGGCAGGCCTGCAGAACCGTAAATAGAGGCAATTTTCCCGGAAAGCATCGCACCTGTCGTCCTGTCGGTGTTCCTTATGTCCTTATGGATCAGTACAGGTTCCTTTTTTGTAAGGGCGTCTTCTGCTTCTTTAATCAGCTGGGTGTCGAGTATGCTTTCAAAATCAACTTCCGTTTTTTCTGTATATCGTCTTGGGAAGATATGTGCTTCACCTTGCATATTTAATAGTGACGATAAATCTATATTCTTATTCTTCCAGTTGCCGGCGTCAGGATTTTGCTCCAGAAGATCGCAGCGCCCTATAGCCTCATCGAGGCTCCTCAGTCCTGTCTCTGCTAGATTCTCTCTTACTTCTTCAGCAACGAATCGGAAAAAGTTCACAAGGTAATCAGCCTTACCCATGAAACGTTTCCTGAGTTCGGGATTCTGTGTGGCCACACCCACAGGACAAGTGTTCAGATGACATTTTCGCATCATAACACAGCCCAGAACGATTAAGGCAGCTGTTGAGAACCCGAATTCTTCGGCTCCAAGAAGAGCCATCATTACCACATCGCGTCCTGTCTTCATCTGTCCGTCTGCCTGAAGCATCACTTTGCCCCTGAGCTTGTTCATCACCAGGGTTTGCTGGGTTTCGGCGAGTCCGAGTTCGAGCGGAAGTCCGGCGTGCCTGATGGAAGATGAAGGACTTGCCCCTGTGCCTCCCTCGTATCCGCTTATTGTGATCAGGTCGGCACCGGCTTTGGTCACTCCTGCAGCTATTGTCCCCACCCCGCTCCCCGAAACCAGCTTGACGCTTATTTTTGCGGAGGGGTTTACGTTCCGCAGGTCGAAAATAAGCTGTGCGAGATCTTCAATAGAATATATATCATGATGTGGCGGGGGAGAGATCAGTGTTATTCCGGGTATCGAGTATCTTGTTTTTGCGATTATCCTGTCGACCTTATGTCCGGGAAGCTGTCCTCCTTCACCTGGCTTAGCCCCCTGGGCTATTTTGATCTGTATCTCATCAGCGTTGACCAGATAATCTGTAGTAACTCCGAACCTCCCGCTGGCTACCTGCTTTATTGAACTCCTTGTACTGGTTCCGTCATCCGCAGGTATGAAACGCCCGGGGTCTTCGCCTCCTTCTCCGGTGTTGCTTCTTCCACCGATCCTGTTCATCGCAATGGCAAGCGTTTCATGTGCTTCACGACTGATTGATCCGTACGACATTGCCCCGGTCACAAATCTTCTCATTATGTTTTCGGCAGGTTCAACCTCATCAATTGGTATTGGGTTTTTCTTAAGACGTAAAAGCCCCCGTATGAATCCCGGTTTGTCGGTATCATTATTTACTCTTTTACTGTATTCCCTGAATTTCCGGATGTCTCCGGTTCGTGTACTCCACTGAAGCAATGCTATCGTCTCGGGATTCCATGCATGGTGCTCTCCCTGTTTCCTGTAGTAATATAGACCTTCGGTAAGGATGGGAGCCTGCTTCTCATCACTAAAGGCACGACTGTGAGGGATAAGTATCTCTTCCGTTATTTCATTCATGCCTATTCCACCAATTCGGGATACAGTGCCCGGGAAATATTTCCCGGTTACATCGGGATGAATGCCCACGGCTTCAAAAATCTGGGACGATCTGTAGCTGCGTAGGGTGCTTATACCCATTTTCGACATTATCTTTAGTATCCCTTTGTTGATTGAATTAATATAATTGGCTTCTGCTGTCGGATAATCGAGTTGAATAGCTTTATCTTTCACAAGTTTGTCGATGATCGCAAAACTAAGGTAGGGATTTATAATACTGGCTCCGTATCCGAATAAAAGTGCAAAGTGCATTACTTCACGTGGTTCAGCACTCTCAACCACAATATCTATCTGCATCCTTTTTCTTTTGGAAATAAGGTGGTGGTGCACTGCAGAAACAGCCATCAGTGAAGGCACCGGAGCTGATTCACGGCTGATACCCCTGTCAGAAAGGATTAAGTAGTTTTTTCCTTCATCGACGGCTTTTTCAGCATCATTACACAGTCTTTCAACAGCTGCCTTAAGTCCTTCCGGTCCTTCGGCGGCATTGAACAGCATAGAAAGGTTGGCAGCAGAAAAACCCTTGTATCTTAAGTTCTTTACCACCTGAAAATATGTATTCGAGATGACCGGGTTCCTGAAACGGACCATTTTTACATGATCGGGAGAAGTTTCCAGAAGGTTTTGCTGAAGTGAACCCAGATATCCCGAAAGCGTCATAACAAGTTCTTCCCTGATAGGGTCGATGGGAGGATTGGTAACCTGTGCGAATACCTGTTTGAAATAATTGAAAAGCCTGTATGGTTTTTCCGACAGTATGGACGGGGGTGTGTCATTGCCCATTGAGCCGATAGGCTCTTTCCCTGTCGCGGCCATTTCTTTAATTATTTTTTCAATGTCTTCTATTGAATAATTAAAGCATGTGGCATACCAGTTATATCCAGCACCCAGGTCGGGTGCCACAACCTGACCGGTCTCAATCTCTTCAAGGTTGACCATGTTCTGCCTAATCCATTCGCCATATGGATATTCATCCGCCAGCTCTTTTTTAAGTTCTTCATCATGCAGGATTCTGCCCGCCTTTGTATCTACGAGAAGCATTTTGCCGGGTTTCAGACGTCCTTTCTCTTTGATCTCTTCAGCGGCGAAACTCTGGACCCCGGTTTCCGAGCCCATCACAATGAGATCGTTGGTAGTGATAAGGTACCTCGAAGGACGTAGTCCGTTACGGTCGAGCATGCCGCCTATATAGCGACCGTCGGAAAAAATCAGAGATGCGGGCCCGTCCCATGGTTCCATAAAGGTCGAATGGTAATGATAGAAATCCCGTAGTTCCGGAGGTATAGGGTTCTTCATGTTTATCGATTCGGGAATCAAAATCGACATAGCGTAAGGAAGCGATTTTCCGCTCATGAGAAGGAACTCAAGAACATTATCGAGCGATGCTGAGTCACTTTTTCCCGGCTCAACCACCGGATATATCTCCGAAAGATTTCCCAGTTTTTCAGATTTCAGGATCGATTCTCTCGCTTCCATCCAAAGCCTGTTTCCCCTGATAGTATTTATCTCTCCGTTATGCCCGAGTACCCTGAAGGGCTGAGCAAGATCCCAGCTCGGAAATGTGTTTGTGCTGAATCTGGAATGGACAAGCGCGATTGCACTCTGAAGCCTTTCATCCCTCAGGTCTGCATAGTATTCACCAAGCTGTATTGAGGTAAGCATTCCTTTGTAAACCAAAACTTTGGTTGACAGGCTCGGGATATAGAATCTCTCCCTGAAGGGTATGTCGGAGTTACGGATTATCCTTTCTGCTTTTTTCCTGACTATATACAGCTTTCTCTCAAGTTCAGATGAAGGCAGATCGGCTCCAAGCAATATCTGCTCTATTGCCGGTTCTGCAGCTTTTGCAATCTCACCCGGAACGGAGCTGTCGACAGGAACCTCCCTGAATCCGATTAATTCTATTCTTTCATCTTTTACCAGCTTAATAATTATCTCTTTAAATTTCTCTGCATATTCAGGCTCTCCGGGAAGAAAGATCATGCCTGTACCGAACTGACCTTCAGGAGGAAGGGCATAACCCTGGATAAGATAAAAATCGCGGGGCACCTGGATCATTACACCGGCCCCGTCACCTGTCTTCTTGTCAGCCCCCTCTGCACCCCTGTGAGTCATGTTCCTTAGAATATCCAGGCCCTGGGCTATTATTGAATGAGACTTTTTTCCCTTGAGGTGAGCCACGAATCCGATTCCGCAACTATCATGTTCAAAATCCCTGAGATACATTCCCTGAGCTGCTATATTTTCTTTATTCATCTTCCTTGTATTAACTGTTTTACACTAAAAAAACCGTTCTCTTCCTCTGAGAACGGTTTTACTTTTTCTTCCAGAAATACCATTCTCATCCTTACATTGTAAGCCTCCTAAGGATGATTGATAATATGAACAGAAAACCCTTCATGCTTTAAAAAACCGCCCAAATATAATATTTTACTTAAAAATATATGCAAAAATACATATTTAAATTAAAAAAGATAACTTTTATTCAGGAGAAATCAACAAAATTTCAACCGGATGACAAAGAATGACCGGGGATACGGGTGTTGATGTTAACTTTATGGCGAATAAATTAATACACCCGCAACAGTATCTGTTATTTAAAAGTTGTATTTTAAACCGTTGAATTTTATTAAACTGATATGGAAAAACCCGTCAATCATATTCTGGTAATATTCGGAGCATCGGGCGACCTTACCTCTAGAAAGCTCATCCCGGCACTCTTTTCACTTAAAGTTCAAGACCTTCTGCCGGAAAAATTTTCAGTTTTAGGCTGTGGAAGGACAGTTATTAATGATCAGCAGTTCAGGGACAGAATGAAGGAAAGCATTGTAGAATTCTCGGAGGAAAGGAACCCTGACGGGAAACTTATTGAAGAATTTACAGAATGTATTTCTTATCTGAGTTTTAACAGTGAACAGGTTTCCGGGTATGGCAAACTCAGGGACTTTCTTCAGGGAATGACTAATTCTCAGGGTATTTCTCCAAATTACATTTTTTATATGGCCACCCCTCCGAGCATGTATTCAGTTATTGCCGGAAATCTCCACGAGGCAGGTCTTTCGGTTCAGAATGCCGGTTTCCGGAGGCTAATTATCGAAAAACCCTTTGGTTATGATCTGGAGTCGGGCAGGGAGCTGAACAGAAAATTGCATGATATTGTAGATGAAAGTCAGATATACAGGATTGATCATTATCTGGGCAAGGAGACTGTCCAGAACCTTTTGGTTACACGCTTCTCCAACGGGATCTTTGAACCTCTGTGGAACCGTAACTATATTCACCGTGTTGAGATTACTTCTGCTGAGAGCATAGGAGTTGAGGACCGTGGCGGTTATTATGACTCTTCAGGAGCTCTTCGCGATATGGTACAAAATCATATGCTGCAAATGGTCGGCCTCACGGCCATGGAACCTCCTTCTTCGCTCGAATCCAACTCTATAAGGAATGAAGTTCTTAAAGTGCTTCAGTCACTTCAGCCTGTAAGGGAATCTGATGTTCCCAGGCAGGTGATAAGAGGCCAGTATACAGGTTCAACAATAAAGGGAGAGTGTGTAAACGGTTACAGGTATGAAAAGGGAGTTGCCCGCGATTCACGCACGGAAACTTATGTTGCTGTAAAATTTTATATCAACAACTGGAGATGGGGTGGGGTGCCCTTTTATATCAGGACCGGAAAAAGGTTACCTACAAGGGTTACAGAGGTGGTCATTCATTTTAAAAAGACACCTCATCATCTTTTTCAGAGAGATTCGATAGCCCAGACTTCCAATCAGCTTGTAATCCGTATTCAACCCGATGAGGGTATATTGCTGAAATTTGACATGAAAGAACCCGGAGCAGGATTTAATGTAAAAAATGTTAATATGGAGTTTCATTACCGCGATCTTGCAGATATAAGATTACCGTCAGCCTATGAGAGATTGCTGTATGATGTCATGATGGGAGATTCGACACTTTTCTCGCGCGACGATGAGGTAGAGACAGCATGGAAATTTGTTGAACCTATTCAAAAAGCCTGGGCCCGGAACAATGACATTAAAATTTACGGATATCCCGCCGGAACCTGGGGGCCATCGGTAGCAGATGAACTTGTCGAAGGTTGTGGACTTACCTGGCGATATCCCTGCAAGAACCTTGCAGGCGATGGTGACTATTGTGAATTATAAAAAATCAGAGGATAATAATATGAGAAGACAGACCATATACAGGGTATATCCTTCAAAAATTCTTCTTGCAGAGTCTTTCGCACGCGAACTGGCAACTGATATCAGGAAAACTGAGAGACGCAAGAATCCTTATACTATTGCGCTGTCAGGTGGAACTACTCCGGTTCATCTTTTTACACAACTGGCAGATAAATATTCTAAAATTATAGACTGGAGAAAAGTGAAAATATTCTGGGTCGATGAAAGATGTGTGGCGCCTGAAGATTCTGAAAGCAATTACGGGATGACAAGGAAAGTGCTTCTCGATAGAATCGATATTCCGTCTGTCAATGTTTTCAGAATGAAAGGTGAAGCTGATCCTGTCTCAGAAGCGGAGCGATACGCCGAGGTAATTGCAGAGCATACCCGAAAAAGAAATAAGCTTCCGTATTTAGACACTGTCCTTTTAGGAATGGGTGAAGACGGTCATACCGCTTCAATATTCCCCGGAAATGACGGACTTCTAAGGAGTAAGAAAATATGCGACACAGCTCTCCATCCTCTAACCGGGCAAAGGAGAATTACACTGACGGGAAAAATCATTAACAATGCCAAATCGATAGTCTTTATTGTGACCGGTAACAGTAAAGCCGGAATAGTTGAAATGATATATAACCGGGGAAAGACCATAAAAAAATACCCTGCCGCACACATAAGGTCTCAAACGGGAATTACAAAATGGCTTCTGGATGACGAGGCAGGTAAATTTATAATCTGACATTCCAATAATTTATAAAATCATCTTTCTCTTTTTTTTTATGATTTTTTATCTTTGAAATGTTTTTAACAAAAATTTTCATTCACCATGTCAAAAGAGAAATCAAAAGCACAGCCTAAAGTCAAAAAAGCACCAAAAAAAACTTTGAAAGAGAAACGTGCTGAAAAGAAAACCAAGAAAGCCGCCGGCAAATAGTTTCTTGCCTGATTCTTTTCAGACAGAGTTTACTTCAGGATCTTTATAATAGTCAAACCACTATAGGTCCTGCCTGTTAATTCATGCGTTTAAGGCAAAAAAAAAGCCGTCAGTATCTGACGGCCTTCTTTTCTCGTATGGTAAATTAAGCAAGTTTCACATTTACTGCGTTAATTCCTTTTTTACCTTCGGCAAGTTCAAAAGTTACCTCATCATTTTCCTTGATCTTGTCGATCAGACCAGAAGCATGTACAAAATATTCATTCTCTGAATCTGCGTCTTTAATGAATCCGAATCCTTTGGATACATTAAAAAATTTTACTGTTCCTTTGTTCATTGTATTCTGTTTTAAAAAATTAGTGCGTAAAAGTACATATAATTATTTTTATTACCACAAAAATATCCGGAAATGTGTTCCTGTGAAATAGTATAGACAGAATATATGCCTTGCATCCTGATTTCTTGATTAATAAAACATCCGGAGGAAAATTATTTTATTTTTACGTATTGAAAAAACTTTTGAACTGATGAAAAGAATATTTTTCTCTCTTGTATCAATGATGCTGCTATCGTTAACTGCAACGGCACAACAGCCTTTTCTGACTGTTGCTGAAAGTTCGGACTATACTGCAACATCTGATTATGGTGACGTAATGGATTTTATAGCGAAGCTTAATAAATCATCAAAATATATCAGGGTTGAAAATATAGCTGTCAGCTCCGAAGGCAGGGATGTACCCCTCCTTGTTATAGGAAATCCTCTGCCCAAATCGCCTGAGAGTCTCGTTAATGATCCACGGATCGTAGTTTATGTACAGGCAAATATCCATGCAGGTGAAGTTGAGGGAAAAGAAGCATCACTGATGTTTGCCCGCGATCTGCTGTCGGAGAAGAAGCCTGCTTTGCTTGAAAATGTTGTTCTTCTGATATGTCCTAATTTCAATCCTGACGGAAATGAAAAGATGAGCGCCCAAAGCAGACCACACCAGAATGGACCCAAAGAGGTTGGTATAAGATATAACGGTCAGATGCTCGACCTTAACCGCGACGGCATGAAAGCTGAATCACCCGAGGTGCGCGGACTGATCTCCAACGTATTCAACAGGTGGGATCCCGATGTCTTTATGGATTGTCATACCACTAACGGATCATATCATATAGAACCTGTTACCTTCACATGGATGGTGAACCCTAACGGCGACAATTCGCTGATAAAATATATGGAGACTAAAATGGTCCCGGAAATGTCAGCAACCCTTTATAACGAATACAAAGTCGAAAATTGTTTCTACGGAGAATTCAGAAACATGATAAATCCCGACGGCTGGTTTTATGATGCTGTCGACCCGAGATACCTTACCAATTATTACGGATTAAGGAACAGACTTGCTGTTTTAAATGAAAATTATGTTTATGCTGATTACAAATCCCGGGTACTTGGTTGCTACTATCTTATAGAAACCCTGGTCAGATATGCTTCAGCAAACAGCTCCGAAATTGTCACTATGCTCCGTGAGGTTGATAATAAAACCGTAAAAAGAGGACTCAATCCTTCTGTTGCAGACTCATTTGCCGTAGAATACAAAGTGAGGCCGATAGATGAGAAAGTCACGATCAAAACGTATGAGGTGGAACGTTCATCCCAACCCAATGTGTATCCGCCATACCGAAGAACAGACAGGAGAAAGGATGTTACTGTTCCCTATTTTGTCGAATACTATCCGACAAGAAGTGTAAAGTTACCCTATGCTTACCTTATTACCAATAATGATCCGGATATCACCGGGTTACTGAAAATTCAGGGTATTAAGCTGGAAAAGCTGGCAGAAGAAACCGAAGTTGAAGCAGAACGTTTTCAGATCAGTGAACTAACGCCTTCACGGCGTCTGAATCAGGGACATTACACAAATACTGTAAAGGGAAATTATATAAATGGAAAAGTTGGGTTCCCTGCCGGTACTATTGTCGTAAGAACAGCCCAGCCCCTTGCAAACCTTGCTGCATATCTTCTTGAGGCGGAATCGAACGACGGACTGGTCACGTGGAACTTTCTTGACCGGTACATTGTTCCTCAGTGGGGGTCCGGTTATAATCTCTATCCTGTATACCGGATTATGAACCCGGCTGAACTGGAAACCGTAATCTTTTAAGCGCTTGTTTTTTCCTTATAGCCGGCCACGAGTTATTTTCTTGTCCATTTGTCAAACACGGTGATCACGGGCAGAACGTTTCCCTGCTCATCAAAAAAGTCGCGTGAGGAACGACCGCCCATGGTTGCCGGTTCCCACCAGAATATGCCGACACCCAGATTGTCCGGGGTGTTAAGTACAATATTGTTTACTTCTTCAAGAAATTGCCTCTGCCCTTCAGGACTTTCAGGAAACGGGGCAGGCTTCTTCCTGTACTCTGTGGGTGAGGCACAATAAGCAACTTCAACCAGGATTATCGGTTTTTTATAGGTCTTTGCCATGAATATCATATTATTTCTCAGATCGAGAAGGGTACCATGCCACCACGGATAGTATGACTGACCGATGTAGTCGAATTTGATACCGTATGAGAGCAGCTTGTCGAAAAAATACTTCGTGTTTACAATATTCCCTCCCTGGTCAATATGGATCATGATTTTGGGTATATATAGAGGATCACAACCTTCATATACACCATTTATCCCGGCCAGGATCAGGTCAGCAAAATTATTCCAGTTCTCTGGCAGCTTGCCGTCAGGCCATAGCATGCCATGAATAACCTCATTGCCTATCTGAACCATGTCGGGCAGAACATGAGCTTCCCTCATAGCCTTCATGGTAGCAGCACTGTAATCAAATACTGCCTTCACCAGCTGCTGATGTGTGAGCTTTTGCCATGCAGCAGGTATATATTGTTTCCCGGGATCAGCCCATGTATCAGAATAATGAAAATCAAGAAGGAATTTATACCCCATGTCTTTAGCCTTTTTTGCCAGAGCGATAGTGTACTCGAGGTTGTTAGGCAACTCTTTGGGAGTGTGAAAGAGCCTGAGCCTTATCCAGTTATAGCCATGATCCCTGAAGATCCGTAGTCCTGGTTTTATTGAATCGTTTTCCCTGAATCCGAATCCTCTGTCCTCGGCGCTTTTAAGAAATGACAGATCTGCTCCGATTGCATATTCCTGTGAATAAGAAGAGCTTGTCAGAACAAGGGTTGCAGCAATAAAGGCAAGGATCCGAAGCCTGTTGATGATAATTATTTCTGATGATTTCATAACCGGAGATATTTATTAAACAAATTTATCTTTTTCCTGATTATGACAATCATTAAAAGTATGTTCCCTTCAGACTTGTTTATTACTAAATTCCGTACACGACCATGAAAACCGGTCTGGTACAAAAAAATGAGATTTTCCTCACCATATTCACCTAATTTTAATAACATTGCAGGAAAATTTCTGATTTCAGATACCAGGTAATTTTAAGGCATAAATAATAAAATAATGAGAAAGTGGCGTATTGAAGATTCCTCCGAGCTTTACAACATTAGTGGCTGGGGTGTTGATTATTTCTCAATAAATGAAAAGGGTAATGTGACTGTACAGCCCCTCAAGGATGGGGCTGCGGTCGACCTGAAGGAACTTATCGATGAACTTATGCTGAGAGATGTCTCAACTCCTGTCCTGCTGCGATTTCCCGATATTCTTGACGACCGTATCATAAGCATCTCCAGGTCATTTAAAAAAGCTTCAGAAGAATATGATTACCATGCTCAGAATTTTATAATTTATCCTATCAAGGTTAACCAGATGCGGCCTGTTGTCGAAGAGATTGTTAGTCATGGTAAAAAATTCAATATCGGGCTGGAGGCAGGTTCAAAACCTGAACTGCATGCCGTACTGGCCATCAACACAGATCCGGAATCTTTAATTATCTGTAACGGCTATAAGGATGAAGATTATATAGAGCTGGCCCTTCTTGCCCAGAAAATGGGGAAAAGAATATTCCTTGTGGTCGAAAAGCTCAATGAGCTCAGATTAATTACGACTGTATCCCGACGTCTTAAGGTAAAACCAAACCTTGGTATCAGGATAAAACTTGCAAGCGTGGGGAGTGGAAAATGGGAAGACTCCGGCGGTGATATTAGCAAGTTCGGACTCACATCGAGTGAACTTCTTGAGGCAATAGAATTCCTCGAAAAAAACAAGATGAAAAACTGCCTCCGGCTGATACATTTTCATATAGGCAGTCAGGTTACCAAAATTCGCCGTATAAAAACAGCGCTCAGGGAAGCATCTCAGTTTTATGTACAACTCCGCAAACTGGGATTTAATGTTGAATTCGTTGATATAGGGGGAGGCCTGGGTGTTGATTATGATGGAACCGGATCGTCAAACAGCGAAAGCAGTGTGAATTATACCCTGCAGGAATACGTAAATGATTCTGTAAGTACTTTTGTGGATGCCAGCAATAAAAACAACATTCCCCATCCCAACGTCATAACCGAATCAGGACGTTCCCTGACAGCTCATCATTCTGTTCTTGTCTTTGAGGTCCTTGAAACAGGCACTCTTCCTACCTGGGATACCGAGGAGACAATCAGCGAATCGGATCATGAACTTGTCAGAGAACTTTTCAGCCTGTGGGATAATTTTAACCAGTCCCGGATGCTTGAGACCTGGCATGATGCCCAACAGATCAGGGAGGAAGCTCTCGATAGATTCAGTCTTGGACTTATCGACCTGAAGACCAGGGCACAAACAGAGTGTCTTTTCTGGTCAATAGCCCATAAGGTCTATCAGACAGCCAGCACAACCAAACACGTTCCCCAGGAACTGAAACAGATTTCCAGAATATTATCGGATAAATATTTCTGTAACTTTTCCCTTTTCCAGTCGCTTCCCGATGCATGGGCAATCGACCAGATATTTCCCATAATGCCTGTTCACAGACTTAATGAGGCGCCTGATGTATATGCCACAATACAGGACATGACCTGCGATTCGGACGGGAAGATTGATAACTTCATCGCAACAAGGAATTCAGCTTACCACCTGCCGGTCCACAGACTCAAAGGCAAAGAACCTTATTACCTGGGGGTTTTCCTCGTAGGAGCTTACCAGGAAATACTCGGAGACCTCCATAATCTTTTTGGAGATACAAATGCCGTTCATGTTTCGGTTGATGAAGATGGGTATAAGATCGACCAGATAATTGACGGAGAAACAGTTGCTGAGGTTCTCGATTATGTACAGTACAATGCTAAAAAACTTGTCAGGACCGTCGAAACCTGGGTCACTTCATCAGTTAAATCGGGAAAGATCACCATCGAGGAGGGTAAGGAATTTCTGTCAAATTATCGCTCAGGCCTTTACGGATATACTTATCTTGAATAACAGGTTTACCTCTTCGGAATAATGATCTTTTTATAATTGTCTATTTACCTAAAGACTTAAATCCTGATGATTATGAAAAAAATATTTTGTCTTCTGTTGGTTCTGGGTTTTTGTTCAGGGCTTCATGCGCAGAAGGAAAAATTCTACAAAAGCCACCTGCATGACCCTGGCACTGATGATTTCAAATCGACTACATCAGAATTCTTATTTTCTGATAAAGTAAAACTTGCCTACTGCATCTCCAATGATGATGAAAACATCTATGTTGATCTTTTGATTGCGAACACCGACGTTCAGAGACAGGTAATGAATTCGGGAATCACCATCTGGATCAGCAATGATGGTAAAAAGACAAAAAAAATGGGTGTCCGCTATCCTGTAAGAGACAGAGATAACCAGGCCAGAGAAAGACCAGCTATGGCACGCAATACTCCTCCCCCTGGAAATCAACAGGGAGCAACCCGTTTTACACAGGAAAAACCAGACGGAGGGATACAGCTCCTGGGATTCTCTGAGTCCGGTCCTGTTACAATTTCTTCTTCTGAAGAAGGTAATATCAGGGGATCAATAAGGATTGAAAGAGACAGGAATATGTATTATGAAATAATTCTGCCACTGTCAAAGCTGCCGGAATTAAATGATCTGCCTGTAGGAAAAGAAAAACAGGGATCATTCCTGATTGGCATTGCGTACCCTGAAATACCTGTAGCTCCATCCTATGGTGCTCCTTCAGGCGGGCAGCGGATGCCTGGCGGAGGCGGCCGGCCGGGAGGCGGGGGAGGAGGAGGAATGAGACCACCTTCAGGATCGGCAGGCTCGTCTCAGCAATCGCAAACACAGACAATTTTCTGGATTCAGGACATCAGGCTTGCCTCCCGGAATTAGTTTTTATACTTTTACCGGCCTCACGGATCTTTGCATTAGTAATTGAAATTATTAAAAAAGTGCCGTTAATAAAGGAAAGAGACCGGTTGTTCAGAAGGAACATACTTATTGTTCTGATATACAGAATATTCATTGTTCTGTTACTCTTTGCCCTGTCACGAACGGGTTTCTTTCTGTTTAATCATAAAATGTTTCCCGGTATAGATGCAGGAGAATTCTTCAGGATATTAAGGGGAGGCATTGTATTCGATTTGTCTGCTGCAGTATATTTAAATATGCTTTTTATACTGCTGCATATAATTCCTCTTGATATAAGATACAAATCCATCTATCAGAGAGTGCTTATGTGGATTTTCTTCATTACCAACGGATTTGCTCTTGCGGTGAACTCCGCCGATTATGTATATTACAGGTTTGTATTCAAAAGAGCCACCGCTGACGTTTTCGGAACATTTGGAAATGAAGAGAATCTTGCAAAGATGTTTTTCAGGTTTCTCTTTGATTACTGGCCTGCCGCGATCATATGCATTTTCCTGTGGGTATTAATGGTATGGCTTTATAAACTGGTAAAACCGATCAGAAATCAAACTTCTAATCGCTTACTTTATCATAGCCTGAATGTCCTGGCTGTTCCTGTAGTTCTTGCCCTGGCTGTAGGAGCTGCAAGAGGTGGGTTTAAGCATTCAACGAGACCGATAACGATAAGTAATGCAGCGCGTTATGTCGAGTCACCACGAGATGTTGCCATCGTTCTCAATACACCCTTCAGCCTGATCAGGACATATGGGAAAAAAAGCATTGTCAAATACGATTTCTTCGAAAAGGAAAAACTTGATTCCCTGTATAATCCTCATTACAATCCTCTTCCCGGCAGACCATTCAGAGATGATAATGTTGTTATAATAATTCTTGAGAGTTTCGCCAGAGAGTATATCGGGGCACTGAATCCTGAACTTGAAGATGGTAATTACAAAGGCTATACACCATTTCTTGATTCACTGATCAAAGAAGGACTTACTTTTAAAGTATCACTCGGGAACGGAAAGAAGTCTATAGATGCGATGCCTTCAATACTGGCATCGCTGCCATCGCTCGAGACTCCGTATATTATTTCACACTATGCCAATAACGACATCAACGGATTACCTTCACTTCTTAAGAGTAAGGGATATTATTCTGCATTTTTTCACGGAGCACCCAACGGGTCGATGGGCTTTGACTCTTTTGCCCGCATGGCCGGTTTTGATGATTATTTCGGACTTGACCAATATCCTGATAAGAATGATTTTGACGGGATGTGGGGAGTGTGGGATGAGCCATTTTTTATGTTCTTTGCCGATAAGCTAAATGACTTCAGGGAACCCTTCCTGGCTTCTGTGTTTTCCGTATCGTCACATCATCCTTTCAAAGTACCTGAAAAATACACCGGAAAATTCAAAAAAGGACCGGCTCCAATTTGTGAAGTTATCGGCTATTCCGACTATGCCCTTCGGAAGTTTTTTGACAAAGTAAAAACAGAAGATTGGTACGCCAAAACTCTTTTTGTTATTACAGCTGATCATACAAACGAATCCGTACACGAGGAATTTCAGAATAATTTCGGTTCCTTCAGTATACCCGTTATTTTTTACAGTCCTTCCGGCAACCTTAAAGGAATGGAAAACAAAATAGCACAACAGATCGACATAATGCCGACCATTTTGAATTATTTGAATTATGACGAAGAATTTATTGCTTTTGGCAACGATCTTTTTGACAGCACATCTGAATCATTTGCCTTCAATACAAATGGAAGCACTTATCATCTTTACATGCAGGATCATTTGATGGAAATGATAGATAATGAGCCTGTTGGATTATATGATTACGTAACAGACAAATTTCTGAAGAACAACATACTTGGCAGCGAAAAGCAGCTTGCAGAGTTTATGGAAGAAAAACTCAAGGCGATTATTCAGTCATATAATTCAAGACTCGCTGATAATGACATGATTGTCAGAAATACAGTTCGGTGAGATTAATGAATCTGATTTTTTTGCAATTTTACCAGGGTAACAGTGCAACTAACAAAAACAAATATGAAGACAAGAAGAGATTTTTTGAAACTTGCCGGGACTGGTGTTCTTGCAGCCGGCATCAATCCTTTGTTCGGAAAGGATTCTGCAATTGCGGATAAGAAAAAAACAAAAGGCGAAGCTCAGATGACAGATCTTTTCGGCGTTGGCATGGCTGGTTTTACATTTGCCAGGTTCAATGTCGAAAAGACAATTGAAATGATGAATCGTATAGGTGTTAAGAATCTGTCGCTCAAAGAATTTCATATGCCGCTAAATAGTACCCGGGAGAAAATAGACGAGGTGATGGGCATTTTCAGGGCAGCAGGAATAAATGTATATACCCTTGGGGTTATCTACATGAGAACACCTGAGTCGGTAAATCAGGCTTTTTCCTATGCACAGATGGCCGGAGTCAAAATGATTGTCGGTGCACCCAACTATGAACTTTTGCCACAGGTTGAACAAAAGGTAAAGGATACCGGCATAACTGTGGCAATTCATAATCACGGCCCTGATAATCCGTTATATCCTAATGCGACCGATATCTGGGATCATGTCAAAGATCTTGATAAAAGAATAGGGATCTGTATCGACATAGGACATACCACCCGTGACGGGGAGGATCCTTCGGTTGATATCGAAAAATACAGCGAGCGGATATATGATGTTCACATCAAGGATGTGGACAAACCCACGAAAGAAGGCAGGACAGTTGAAATGGGAAGAGGGATAATAAACATCCCGAAGGTAGTTGAAACCTTGCGTCAAATAAAGTATGCCGGGATGTGCAGTCTCGAATACGAAAAGGATATGAATGATCCTCTCGCAGGAATAGCAGAATCTATAGGTTATTTCAAGGGTGTAATGGCTTGCAGAGATAATTAAGCCGCGGAGAGTAAGTAAGCTATTTAATTTTTACATAATTATCTTCAAAACCATCACGCTGAATCATAAGTGAGTTGTTCATTAAGGTG
>Ga0116163_1000015_pt1 | contig 129748 bp, 91 predicted proteins | sample AD_UKC107_MetaG_FD_89889 | JGI IMG/M metagenome (GOLD analysis project Ga0116163, IMG submission 89889) | Active sludge microbial communities of municipal wastewater-treating anaerobic digesters from Hong Kong - AD_UKC107_MetaG | ecosystem: Engineered > Bioreactor > Anaerobic > Digestate...
GAACGCCTGTTTCCCTGTTGTTGGCGGTACCGCCAACAACAGGGAAACAGACTTGGAGATTAATTTAAAATGGTATACTTTTGGATTGAAATACCGGTATACTTTTGGGGTGAAATAAACAGTTACTTTTGTTTACAGCTTTCTCATTTGCAGATACTGTTACCGTCAAGGGAAAGCTGGTGGCGGAAGCAGACAATGAAGCTTTACCCTATGCCACCATCTCTGTTGCCAGGGAAGACGCACCTACAGGTGTGATTCGTAAGATGGCCACAGATGAAAACGGATCTTTCACCACCACCCTGGAACCGGGGAGCTATCTCTTTACCTTTCATTTTGTAGGCATGGCAGAAACTGTAAAGAAGGCGGAGGTTGCCGAATCACAGAATCTACTCGATATGGGGGTGATTGCGATGAGTGAGAGCAGCAGGTTGCTGGATGAACTGAGCGTGACAGCCCAGGCACCGCTGGTGAAGGTTGATATCGATAAACTCACCTACAGTGCCAAGGATGACCCTGAAGCCTCTACTTCCAATGTGCTGGACCTGTTGCGCAAAGTGCCTCTGGTCACCGTCGACGGGGAGGAGAACATACAGCTGAAAGGTTCTTCCAACTTCAAGATCTACCTCAACGGTAAACCTTCCAACATGATCTCATCCAATCCTGCTCAGGTGTTGAAGAGTATGCCTGCCAACAGCATCAAGGATGTGGAGGTGATTACCGATCCCGGGGCGAAGTATGATGCCGAAGGAGTGGGAGGGATCATCAATATCATCACCGACAAACGGGTGGATGATGGCTATACCGGCTCCGTGGGCGCCAATGGCGATACCTTCGGGGGCTATGGCGGCAGTGCTTACCTGGCTACCAAGTATGGTAAGGTGGGTTTCACCGGCAATGCCTCTTACTTTCAACATGCCCAACCGGTTTCAGAGTCGGAGTTTGCACGTGAGGAGTTCAACCCACAGAATAGCCTGACCCAAAAAGGGAGTAGTGAGAGTGATGGGGGCGGTCTTTACTTTACCACTGCACTCAGCTATGAACCCGATACAGCAAACCTGTTCAATCTTTCTCTCTCTCGTTTCGGAGGAAAATTCAACTCCCTCTCGCTGCAGGAAGCTGTTTCCCAGGGAAGTCGCAACTACAGTTATCTCTCGCAGAGCAACAGCATCACTCAGTTCGGAGGGGTGAGCCTTGCTGCCGATTATCAGCGAAACTTCAAGAGAAAGGGCGAGATGCTTACGCTCTCTTACCGCTTCGAGCATGACCCCAACGATAGTGAATATGAAAGTGCGTACAACGACGTGGAGGGTGAGTTCTATTATCCAAATGGTTATAAACAGAGAAGCGAGAACAATGCGGGCGGGGATGAGCATACCGGTCAGCTGGACTACGTGAACCCGCTCAATGGCAAACACAATATTGAAGCAGGATTAAAGTATATATTCAGAGACAACAGCAGCCGGGGAGATCATTCTTATTATTTGGGAAGTGGTGACTGGATGCCTGATCCAGGTAGGCTGAACGACCTCGATCACCTGCAGCGCATCACCTCGGGATATGCCGGCTACGCATACCGACAGGGTAAAATGGGTTTGAAGGTAGGTCTGCGTGGCGAAAACACCAATCAGGAGATTCATTACATGAACAACGACCTGGATACCATCATTCACACATCTTTCTTCGACCTGGTGCCCTCGTTTACCATCTCCTACCAACTGGGGATGACACAGACACTGCGCGGCGGTTACAACATGCGCATCTCTCGCCCCGGCATCTGGTATCTCAACCCCTACATCGACGATATGGATCCCAATAACATCAGTTACGGAAATCCGGAACTGGATGGCGAGCAGCAACACAACTTCAACATCAACTATGGTTCCTTCTCGCAAAAGATCAATTTCAACGCGACAGTCAGCTATGCTTTCACACGCAATGCCGTGACACGCTACAGCTTCATCCCCCCGGGTGATCCCAACAGCAGTAATGAGAGTTTCAGGCGCGATGGGGTGACACACAATACCTACGCCAATATCGGCCGCAACCAGATGGTGGGTACCAACCTCTACGTGAGCTGGACCCCCACACCTGTAATTCGCACCTACCTGAACGGGGGAGTCAGTTATACCGATATACAGAGCACGGAGAATGATCAGCTTCGTAACAGCGGCCTCTCCGGACGTGCTTATGGCGGTTTCTCATGGACATTACCCAAGGATCTGAGGCTGGGTGCCAACACCGGTATATTCCTGAACCAGGTGCAGCTTCAGACCGATCAGTCGCCCTACTATTTCTACTCATTCAGCGTGATGAAAAGCATGTTCAACAACAAGCTCGACCTTTCACTGAATGTTCAGAATTTCCTCTCTAAGTCGCAGAAGATGACCAGTACCACTACAGGTACCGGTTTCCGTCAGGAGAGCATCAATTACCAGCCGATGCGCAACCTTAGGCTGAGTGTCACCTACCGTTTCGGTGAACTGAAATCCTCGATGAGACGTGTACAGCGTGGCATCGTGAACGATGATGTGATGGAGGGGGAAAGCAATACCCAGCAGACTACTTCAGGAACAGTTTCAGGAGAGTGATGCGTTATTGAAAGAAAAATGCTATATTTGAAGGCTGTTGTGCTTCTCTCGGAGAAGTGAACAGCCTTTTTATCATTCCATAAATGAGAATTGACATTATTACAGTGCTGCCTGAGATGATTCAGGGAGCTCTTCATACCAGTATCCTGAAGAGGTCGCAGGAAAAAGGATTGGCTCAGTTTGAGCTGCACAACCTGCGTGATTATACGCTCGACAAACACCGCCGGGTAGACGACTACCCTTTTGGTGGGGAGGCCGGCATGGTGTTGCAGATAGAACCTATTGACCGGGCTATCTCCCACCTGAAATCAGAACGGGACTACGATGAGGTGATCTTCACCACTCCCGACGGTGAGCAATTCACCCAGTCGATAGCCAACGAGCTGTCGCTGAAACAAAATATCATCATCCTTTGCGGTCACTACAAGGGGATCGATTACCGGGTAAGGGAGCATTTGATCACACGCGAGATATCGATTGGTGATTTCGTGCTTACCGGAGGCGAACTGGCTGCCGCCATGATTGCCGATGCAGTGGTGCGTCTCATCCCCGGTGTGATTGGCGATGAGCAGTCGGCTCTCTCTGACTCCTTTCAGGATGGGCTGCTGGCACCGCCGGTGTATACACGCCCTGCCGATTACAAGGGGTGGAGGGTGCCTGATGTGTTGCTCTCAGGGCATGAACGAAAGATTCAGGAATGGCGTCTGGAGCAGTCGGTGGAACGCACTCGACGTTTGCGTCCCGATTTGCCAGGTCATGGATAACAATTTACACGTTCTTTTGATTACCTTTACAGCAAGAATTGTAACAAGGAATTGATTATGAAAGGCATTGTATTGGCAGGAGGATCTGGTACGCGGCTCTATCCGATCACAAAGGGTGTTTCCAAACAACTGTTACCCGTCTTCGACAAACCAATGATTTACTATCCCATCTCGGCACTGATGCTGGCCGGTATCCGCGAGATACTGATCATCTCCACACCGGCCGATCTGCCCTCATTCCAGCGCTTACTGGGTGACGGATCTGATTATGGTCTCCAATTCTCCTACGCGGAACAACCCTCTCCCGACGGATTGGCACAAGCCTTCCTGATTGGCCGTTCGTTCATCGGAAAGGATGCAGTATGCCTCGTGCTGGGAGATAATATCTTCTATGGACAGGGCTTTCCTTCCATGTTGCGCAAGGCAGCCCTCGATGCCGAGGAAAACAATAAGGCTACCGTCTTCGGTTATTACGTGCAGTCTCCGGAACGTTATGGCGTGGCACATTTTAACGACCACGGTGAGGTGCTGGGTATCGAAGAGAAGCCTCTGTCACCCAAATCAAACTGGGCTGTGACAGGGCTCTATTTCTATCCCAACAGTGTGGTTGAGATTGCTGCTGCTGTCAGACCATCTACTCGGGGGGAGCTGGAGATCACCTCTGTAAACCAGGTTTACCTGGAAAAGGGAGAGTTGCTGCTCCAGCGCTTCGGCAGAGGCTTTGCCTGGCTGGATACCGGTACACACGATTCGCTGGCAGAGGCTTCCACCTTTATTGAGGTGCTGGAGAAACGTCAGGGGCTGAAGATCGCCTGCCTCGAAGAGATTGCCTGGAACAATGGGTGGATCACTGACGAGCATCTGGAACGTATCGCCGAGCCAATGAAGAAAAACCAGTATGGTCAATACCTGCTCCAGTTGATCTACACCAGGTTGTAATTTTTTTTGGGTAATCACTTGCCAAAAGATAGATTCCGGATTAATGTTGAACAAGCTGAAAGCACTTTGCTGACAGCTGATAGCAGATTGTAGATTGTAGATTGCAGACAATGAAAATACATAAAACAAATATTGAAGGAGTACTGATCATCGAACCCAGGGTATTTGGCGATGAGCGGGGTTACTTCTTCGAGTCATACTCACAAAGAAAATTTGAGGAGAAGGTCTGTCAGACAAGCTTTGTGCAGGATAATGAGAGCAAATCAAAGTATGGAGTTGTGAGAGGGCTTCACTTTCAGCGGGCCCCTTACGAGCAGGCCAAGCTTGTGAGAGTGATTGCCGGCCGTGTACTGGATGTTGCAGTTGATATCCGGGAAGGGTCGCCCACCTATGGTCAGTATGTTTCCACCGAGTTGTCGGATGAGAACAAGCGACAGCTCTTCATCCCGCGTGGATTTGCTCATGGCTTCGCTGTGCTGAGCGAAGAGGTGATTTTCCAGTATAAATGTGACAATTATTATGCACCTCCCTACGAAGGTGCCATCAGGTGGGATGATCCGAAGCTTGCCATCGATTGGATGCTGCCGCGGGAGGACATCATCCTCTCTGAGAAAGACAAAAACAACCCACTGCTATGAAGACTATTTTAATCACGGGAGGAGCCGGTTTTATCGGTTCACATTTGGTTCGCCGTTTCGTAAACCATTATCCGGGTACCCGGATCATCAACCTCGACCTGCTCACCTATGCCGGCAACCTCTCAAACCTGGAAGATGTGGCAGACAAACCCAACTACCTCTTTTTGCAGGCTGATATCTGTGATTTTGAGCAGATGAGGAAACTCTTTTCGCAACATGAGGTGGAAGGGGTGATTCACCTCGCTGCGGAAAGCCATGTGGACCGCTCAATCACCGATCCCTTCTCCTTTGCACGCACCAATGTGATGGGTACGCTTAACCTGTTGCAGGCGGCACGTGAACAGTGGGGAGACCAACATCACGATAGACTCTTTTATCATGTCTCTACCGATGAGGTCTATGGTGCGTTGCCCCTGGGGGAAGGATTCTTTACCGAGGAAAGCCGCTATGAGCCACATAGCCCCTATTCCGCTTCAAAAGCGTCGTCCGACCATTTCGTACGTGCTTACCACGACACTTACGGATTGCCGGTGGTAATCTCCAACTGCTCCAATAACTACGGTCCCAATCAATTCCCTGAGAAGCTGATACCCCTCTTCATCCGGAATATACGGGAAAACAAATCACTGCCAGTCTACGGCAAGGGTGAGAACGTGCGCGACTGGCTCTACGTGGAAGATCATACAGCTGCTATTGATCTGATCTTTCACCGTGGAAGGGTGGGAGAGACCTACAATATCGGCGGCTGGAACGAATGGCGCAACATCGACCTGATAAGACTGCTGATCAAAACGGTAGACAGGCAGCTGGGACGTCCGGCCGGTGCTTCCGATCATCTTATCACCTATGTCACGGACCGTGCGGGTCATGATCTTCGCTATGCCATCGACGCCACCAAGATCAGGAAGGAGTTGGGGTGGGAGCCTTCGCTCCGCTTTGAGGAAGGCATAGAGAAGACGGTAGAGTGGTATCTCAATCACCAGCAGTGGCTCGATGACATTGCCAGCGGAGCCTATCAACAAAGAGAGGTGTAAGTCACTCTATCTCCTCGAAGCGTGCGGTGAAGAAACGGAGCTGCTTGGGTTCATAGACAAACCGCAGCCCTTTAATCTGCTCCCGACGCTCGTAGAGAGAAATAACCGCATCGGCAACCAGGTCCATATGACGATAAGTATAAACCCTTCGTGGGATGGTGAGCCGCACTGTCTCCAACTTCGGGTGATGGTGATCACCGGTAATTCTATTCCTGCCCGCCGAGACGATGCCCCGCTCCATGCTCCTGACACCCGATTCAAGGTATAGATTTGCCGCGAGGCTCTGTGCCGGGAACTGATCCTGTGTGAGATGGGGACAGAAACGACGTGCGTCAAGGAAAACGGCATGGCCGCCGATTGGCTCTACCACGGGTATCCCTGCCTCCAGAAGGCGGTCGCCCAGGTAGCGCACCTGCTTCACCCGGTGTTCGATATACTCAAACTGCATAGACTCCCGCAAGCCGATTGCCATCGCCTCCATGTCTCTGCCGGCCATCCCTCCATAGGAGGGCATTCCCTCGTAGACCACCACCAGCTCCTTGGCTTGTGAGAAGAGCTCCTCGTCGTTAAGGCAGAGGAACCCGCCGATGTTGACCAGGCAATCCTTCTTGCCGCTCATGGTACAGCCGTCGCCATAGCTGAACATCTCACGCACGATATCGGCAATGGGCTTTTGGGCATACCCCTCCTCCTGTTCACGGATGAAATAGGCATTCTCCACGCAGCGGGTGGCATCGAAGAAAACCTTAATGCCATGTCGTGCGGTCAGCTCCCGTACCTCCCGGATGTTGCGCATGCTCACCGGCTGCCCGCCGGCCAGGTTGACCGTCACCGCCAGACAGACATAGGCAATGTTCTCCGCTCCTTTCTTGTCAATCAGCTGCTGTAGTTTTTTTAGGTCGATGTTTCCCTTAAAGGGCAAAGAGAGCGTGGCGTCGTGAGCCTCATCACAGATCACGTCGGCGAAGATGCCCCCGTTTCGCTCCTGATGATAGCGGGTGGTGGTGAAGTACATGTTCCCCGGCACATATTGTCCCGGCCGGATGGCAATTTGGGAGAGCAGGTTCTCCGCTCCTCTTCCCTGATGGGTTGGGACTAGATGGCTGAAACCGAACAGTTCCCGTACAGTCTCTTCCAGGTGAAGAAAGTTGCGGCTCCCGGCATAAGCTTCATCACCCATCATCATGCCGGCCCATTGGCGGTCGCTCATGGCATTTGTACCACTGTCGGTGAGCAGGTCGATATAGACATCATCGCTTGGAATCAGGAAGGTGTTGTAACCTGCTGTTTTGATCACTTTTTCCCTCTCTTCACGGGAGATCATTCTGACAGGTTCTACCGATTTGATACGAAAAGGTTCAGCCGGATAGTTGTTTTGGTTCATAGTACTGACGTATTTATGGTTTTCTCTTTACAAATGTAGTAAATGTTTAGAATATCAGCTGGCTGTTGCCCATTTTTTTCGCATTCCTCAATTGACAATAGTACGGTAGTTTTTTGCTATCTTTGTAACCCCGTTAGAAACAACAAGAAAAAAAGATTTACAATGGTTATAGCAGTAGATTTCGACGGCACCATCGTCGAGCATGCCTATCCTGAGATAGGGAGGCCGATTCCGTTTGCAATAGATACACTTCTGCAGTTACAGAAGGACAACCACAAGCTGATTCTCTGGACCGTCCGTGAGGATGAGCTGCTGCAGGATGCCATCGATTATTGTGCGGAGCGAGGCCTTTATTTTTATGCGGCGAACGCCAATTACCCCGGTGAGGAGCGTGAAAATGCCTCTCGTAAGCTGGGTGCCGATCTCTTTATTGACGACCGAAATCTGGGAGGATTGCCCGACTGGGGGGTAATCTATAATGCAGTGAATGCTACCAGAAATGGCGGCAACGCTTTGCAATTGATGGTGGGAGCATCCGCCATGCCTGAACCTATGAAGCGGCGTGGATTATTCGGTATGAACCGTCGTTGATAAAAAAATGTAATTCATGCCGCGTCAAAATAAAAATGTTAATTACCTTTGCGCCATCTTTACTTACAAATTATAACAGCATGCAACAAGACAGGCAACTCTTTGACATCATAGAAAGAGAAAAAGAGAGACAATTGAAAGGGATCGAGCTGATTGCTTCGGAGAACTTTGTGAGCGAACAGGTGATGCAGGCCATGGGGTCGGTACTCACCAACAAATATGCAGAGGGGTATCCCGGAAGGCGCTATTATGGCGGTTGTGAGGTGGTGGACCTGAGCGAACAGCTGGCAATCGATCGGTTGAAAGAACTATTTGGTGCAGAGTGGGCAAACGTACAGCCACATTCGGGTGCACAGGCCAATGCAGCTGTCTTCCTGGCTTGCATGAAAGCGGGTGACAAGTTCCTTGGGCTAAATCTTTCACACGGGGGACATCTCTCCCACGGCTCACCTGTCAATTTCTCCGGACTGATGTTCCAACCCATTGCATACAATGTGCGGGAAGAGGACCAGCGGGTCGACTATGTTGAGATGGAAGAACTGGCTCGCAGTGAACGGCCAAAGATGATCATAGCCGGTGCATCGGCCTACTCACGTGAGTGGGATTATGCCCGCATCCGCAAGGTGGCTGACGAGATCGGTGCCATCTTCATGGTGGACATGGCACACCCGGCAGGACTGATTGCCGCGGGGTTACTGGAGAACCCGCTGAAACATGCCCACATTGTCACTTCCACCACACATAAGACATTGCGTGGGCCACGTGGAGGGGTGATCTTGCTGGGGAAAGACTTTGAGAACCCATGGGGTGTCACCACTCCCAAGGGAGAGGTGAAGATGATGTCGGCACTGCTCGACTCAGCAGTCTTCCCCGGCATGCAGGGAGGTCCCCTGGAGCATGTGATCGCCGCCAAGGCGGTCTCTTTCCACGAGGCATTGCAGCCCGAATACAAAACCTACCAGGCGCAGGTGAAGATAAACGCGTCAGTGATGTCGCAGGCGTTCATCGACAAGGGGTATAACGTGGTGTCGGGGGGTACCGACAACCATTGCATCCTGGTGGACCTGCGCAGTAAGTTCCCCGATCTGACAGGCAAGGTGGCAGAGAAGATGCTGGTGGAGGCGGATATCACCACCAACAAGAACATGGTGCCGTTCGACAGTCGCTCACCCTTCCAGACCTCGGGACTGAGGTTCGGGACACCGGCCATCACAACCCGTGGCGGTAAGGAAGCGTTGATGCAGGAGATTGTGGAGATGATCGACATGGTGCTGGCTGACGAGACCAAAATCGCTGTCGTGCGCGACAGGGTGAATAACACCATGCGGCAATACCCGCTCTTTGCCTGGTAGATATGTGGCAATGCGCTCACCACTGTTGGTGAGTGATCAGTGAAATCGAAACGATGGGGAATGGTTGAACTGTTCCCCATTTTTTTATACATTTGCATCTAACCGGCATTTGGCCGTGCAATCCCTGATGAATATTCTGCAAACTGACATCAAATTTGTTCCGGGTGTGGGTCCCAAAAGAGCGGAGATCCTCAACAAGGAGATCGACGCTTTTACCCTGGGAGACCTCTTGCGCTGGTACCCCTACCGTTACATCGACCGTACGCGGATCTACTATGTGCATGAGATCGACAATACACATGCTTACATACAGTTAAAAGGGAAGATCACCGCCTTCGAGTCCTTCGGTGAGGGACGCCGCCGGCGTCTGGTGGCCCACTTCACAGACGGTACCGGTTTCGTGGACCTGGTTTGGTTTCAGGGGATACGTTTTGTAGAGAGCAAGTACAAGCTTAACCAGGAGTATATCGTCTTCGGGAAGCCTGCGCTCTTCAACGGGAAGTGGAACATCGCACACCCTGACATCGATCCCTTTATGAACGAGTCGGATCGTCCGGAGGGGCTGATGGCGATGTACAACACCACAGAGAAGATGAAGAACCATTTTCTCAACTCCCGCACCATGCAGAAGATCATCACTGCCGCCTTCTCGCTCATTAACGAGCGATTGCCAGAGTCGCTCTCTCCCGATGTGGTGAAAGCGGCAGGGTTGATGCCGTTCCACGACGCGCTTGAGAACATCCATTTCCCGAAAACACCCGCACTGCTGCGTGACGCCGAGTTTCGGCTGAAGTTCGAGGAGCTGTTCTACATCCAGCTCAGCATCGTAAGGTACGCCTCAGAACGAAAGGAGAAGTTGAAAGGTTTCATCTTTGGGATGGTGGGTGACTACCTCCATACCTTTTTCAGGGAACACCTCCCCTTTGAACTAACCAATGCGCAGAAGCGGGTGATCAAAGAAATACGCCGCGATACCGCTACCGGCAGGCAGATGAATCGCCTTCTGCAGGGGGATGTGGGCAGCGGCAAAACGCTGGTGGCGCTCATGTGTATGTTGATAGCCCGCGACAACGGCTTTCAATCGGCACTGATGGCTCCCACCGAAATCCTGGCATCGCAGCATTACGAGACATTTACACAGATGCTGAAGGGGATGAAGGTGCGGGTGGAGCTTCTGACCGGCTCTACCCGGAAGAAAGAGCGTGAGGCGCTGCACAATGCTCTCCTTGCGGGTGAGATTGACATTCTGATTGGCACCCATGCCCTGATAGAGGATGTGGTGCAGTTCCATAACCTGGGGTTCGTGGTGATCGATGAACAGCACCGCTTCGGTGTGGTGCAGCGTGCCAAGCTGTGGGAAAAGAACCGACAGCCGCCCCACGTGCTGGTGATGACCGCCACCCCCATCCCGCGAACGCTCGCCATGACCGTCTACGGCGACCTGGATGTGTCGGTGATCGACGAGCTGCCTCCCGGTCGCAAGCCGGTGCAGACGCTCCATCGCTACGATAAGAAACGGGGCGCGCTCTACCAGTTCATCCGTGAGCAGATTGTGCAGGGACGGCAGGTTTACATCGTCTATCCGCTGATTGAGGAGAGCGAGAAGCTTGATCTGAAGAACCTTGAGGAGGGGTACCTACATGTGCGGGAGGCCTTTCCGGAGTTCACTGTCTGCAAGATGCACGGCCGCATGAAGGCGGCGGAGAAGGAGGAGGTGATGCGTCGCTTTGTACAGAATGAAGCACAAATCATGGTCTCCACCACTGTTATTGAGGTGGGGGTGAATGTGCCAAACGCCAGCGTAATGGTGATCGAAAGCGCCCAGCGTTTCGGCCTCTCGCAGCTGCACCAGCTGCGCGGTAGGGTGGGGCGTGGTGCCGACCAGTCCTACTGTATGCTGATCACTCCCTACGAGCTGTCGGCCGACACCCGAAAGAGGATGGAGATCATGACCGAGAGCAATGATGGCTTTGTGATTGCCGAAGCGGACCTGAAGCTGCGCGGCCCGGGAGACCTTGAGGGTACGCAGCAGAGTGGTGTTCCTTTCAACCTGCACATTGCCGATCTGGTGCGCGACAATGCCATCCTCTACCGTGCCCGCGAGATCGCTGAGCAGCTCATCGCTGAGGATCCACATCTGGATCAGCCTCATCACAGGGTGTTGAAACAGCAGTTGAGCCGCCTTGCCGGTAACCGGTACGATTGGGGAAGAATCAGCTGATCTGTAGATTTCTCACATCTCCGAATCCTCAAATTAACTACCCTCGGGTTATCTCCTCTTTTTCCGCATCCCAGTAAATAGTGCGTCCCTCCAAATAAGCACGGGTGCCCATATGAGCCGTGATTGCCTCTTCAAATCCACGGTCGATGTTGCAGGAGGGCTGTTTCCCGCTGCGGATAGACTCCAGCCATTCCCGCAGGTGGAGATAGGTGGTGTTGTACCGTTTTCCGTCCACATAAGAGTAAAGCAGCCCCCGTTCGGCGAAATAGAGCTCTGTGGCTGAGGTGACAGCATCGATGCTCTTGCCTGGCACGTAATGGTAGAACGGTTCTCCCGGTTTAATTGTACCGTTGTCAATTTTATCCCTGTATTGTTCTGAACGTGGGTCGATGGTGACCGTGAGCGTGTTGCCCACCTCCATGGTGGCATCGTGCCCCATGATCTTACGGCTTCTGTTGAACTGGCTGGCAAGCGTGGCGGAGTAGAGCATGGTGAGCCCTTTGTCGGCGAACTCAAATGAGGTCTGCAGGACATCGGGCACCGTGCGTCCGTCACGGAAGAAATAGACACCTCCCGAGGAACTGGCAGAGGTGGGGATGCCAAGGTCCATGATCTGGTTCATGGCATCATACTCATGTGTGAGCAGGTCCCCGCTCAGGCCGGTGCTGTAATCCCACCAGCAACGCCAGCGGAAGAATCGTTCCAGGCTGAACTTGTTGCGAGGATCGGGTCCCACATATTGCGCCAGTCCGGCTGAGGTCATGTAATCCATGTATTCCTTCACCCTGTCCGGATCGCCCTCAAACTGCTGCCAGTCGATGGTTTGCGGGTTTGCGTCAGGATGGATGGGATAGACCCATGCCCCGTTGGGGTCGTTCCGGTTGGTGCCGGTCTCGATCAATGATACAGCACCCAGTAACCCTTTGGACACGATCTCCCGTGCCCTGGTGTAGGCTTCCACCTGCCGGTTCTGGTGGCCCAGCTGGAAGATGATGCCGCTCTCCTTCACTGCACTGCGCAGTGCATAGGTCTCCGGAACGGTCCAGGTCATAGGTTTCTCCAGATAGACATGCTTACCTGCGAGGGCAGCATCGAGAGCCATCTGTCCGTGCCAGTGGTCGGGAGAGGCAATCACCACGGCATCCACATCTTCGGTGGCGAGCAGGTCGCGGTAGTGGCGGTATCTTTTGGGGGTTGCCCCATATTGACTGTTGAGACCCTCACGGTTGATGTTTGCTCCTGCAGCAGTAGCTTCCTCTGCATGTACGTCGAAGATGTCACAGACAGCAGTGATCACGATCTTCAAATCCTCCTGCTCCCTGAAATCCCGGTAACGGTTGTCGGCGCTGTTCTGCTTGTTGGCCTGCATCAGATCCTCCACATATTGTGGTGTGGCGAACCCAAGTGCGATCATCAGCTGCTTCCCCCGGATTCCCGAACCGATGATCCCCAGGCGGATTGTTTTCCCGTCGGGAGTGAGTGGGGTGAGGGGTGAGATTTCGGAATTGAAGTGGAACATATCGGCTGAGGTGATGTTGCGCATCTCCTGTTTTCGTTTGCGATAAACGCCATACGCCATTGCACCCAGCACAGGTACCGTCGCCAGTGCCTTGATGGCATCTCTTCTGCCGTGTGAAACCGGTTTCTTGTTCTGACTCTCCCGTTCGTTGTTTTGTTCGTTGGAGGTAATATCTTTCTCGCTCATCTCGATTTGCTTTTAAAAATGATTCTATCAACACCAATTCTCATTGATGTGGGAAATAAAGAGAGTACTACCACGGCACCAAGCATTACCAGGTTCTTATCCACCCAAAGGTAGGAACCTTCGGTTGGCAGCAGATATTCTACATGCAGCAATGGTGGGTGCGACAGGTAAAAGAGCACTAAAAAGATTGCGCTCCCCAGGTAACCGATCTTCTCGAAAAGACCAATGATCAGCAACAGACCAATCAATGTCAATCCCCAGATATTGATGAAATCGGCTATCGCCATCAGATCGGGATTTTCTGCGATCATTTTGAAGAGCGGTGCGAAGAGGCCCTGTGAGTCCATCAGGTAGCCATAGGCGGTCCACTTGGGGGTAAAGATCTTGGCCACCCCCTCATAGAGGAAGTACCAACCGATCAGTGTACGTAAACTTACCAGGGCAATGAGTTGTCCTTTCGAGTAGTTGATAACTCTCTTTTTATGTATCATAGAATTGTTCATTGTAGAAATGATCTGAATTATGAAAACTGTTGCAAATTAATATGGAACAGGTGTGTTAAAAACAAACGGCATGGTTGTTATTGAAGTCTGCAGATATTTAACAAGAATATGCATTAAACCAAAAACAGTGACAGCCCTGTGCCAAAATGCAAAATTAATCTGATTTTATCAGAAATCAGCGTTTTTTTAAAAAAGATGACCTTGTATCGTCCTGTTTTTACTTGCAGTTTATCCCTTCCTATTTCAGGACGAGACACAAGGTTCTCAGAGTGTCTAGCCTTATTGCACCCTTATTGCACCCTTATACCCTCCTTATACCCACTCCCAAAATTAATGAGGTTGATATAAAGATACAATAAGGTTAGAATAAAGGAATAGCTTCCAAAAACAGTGTTTCGTCTTGAAATAGGTTTGGTGGTCGTGTTCAAATAAGTTTGAAGATAATCATTTAATCTGATTACCTTTGCACCATGAAAAAACTTGCAATTGTAGGATGCGGATATCTGGCCGAAGTGGTAACTGATGCGTTGTTGAACGGATTGTTGCCGGAGTATCAACTCGTTGGTGTTTATTCAAGAACAGCCGCCAGGGCGGAGCGTCTGGCGGTACATATGCATACAGCGGGCAAGGTGTGTAAAGCATGCCACACGGTGGAGGAGCTGCTTGCGTTGAAGCCTGATTACCTGGTAGAGGCTGCCTCACCGGCAGCCATGAAGGAGCTGGCGCTGCCCACCCTGGAGAATGGCACATCCATTGTCACCCTGTCGATTGGTGCATTTGCCGACACTGCCTTTTATGAAAAAGTGAAAGAGACCGCCACTGCAAATGGCCAACGGGTCTATATCGCCTCCGGAGCCACCGGTGGTTTTGATGTGCTCCGTACGGCGACACTGATGGGAAACGCCAAGGCCCGGTTCTTTAACGGCAAGGGTGTAGCAGCCTTGCGGCGATCCCCCCACTACACCCCCGACATGGAGCAACAGGAGAAAGTGATCTTCACCGGTACGGCCAGAGAGGCGATCAACACCTTTCCCACGGGACTTAACGTGGCTGTGGCAGCTTCACTCGCCACAGTGGGGCCGGAACAGTTGCAGGTGACGATGGAGTCGACCCCTGCTTTTACCGGCGACAGGCAGCGTGTGGAGATTGAGAATGAGCAGGTATATGCAGTGGTGGATGTCTTCAGCGCCACTTCCGAAATTGCAGCCTGGTCGGTAGTGGCCACCCTGCAGAATATTGTTTCTCCTATTGTATTTTGATGCCGCTGTAATCGGTCAGGTTCTGCAACACTTTTTCACTGAGCCGATCGAATGCCTGACGGGTACGTCCGGTGGATACCCCCATGCAGCGCAGGTTCGGGTGGTTGAGCAGATGCTCCCCACCCACAGCACCCACGGTGTCGCAGAAACAGAGGTTGTCACCCTCCAGCCACTCCTGAAAAGGGGCTTCGTCCCATGCGGGTGAGAGTCCGGTGTTGAAGAGTATCTTCCTGTTGCCTAGTTTTTTGAATTGTTCCTCATGTAACAATACCGTGTTTCTGTTCAGGCAGCAACAGATAACTTCGCACTCACTGAGCAGTTGATTCAGCGGCAGGAAACGGTAACCCTTCTCGCTGGCATCCGCTTTTTCGCTGCGGGCGAAATAGCTGATCTCGGCACCAAAAAAGCGTAGTGCATCGGCGATCATGCCACCCGACTTGCCAAGTCCCACGATGCCTGCCTTCAGGCCGGTGATCTCGCGTGGCATGTCGTCCCACGACTTCTGATCAAAGCCGTGCAGCGCGCGTACCAGTTCACTGACCACATACTCCATCACCCCCTCATCACCATAATCGCGGATACCGGTAACGGTGATGCCGCGGCTGTTGGCATAATTGATGTCCACGTTGGCACTCTCAGGAGAATAGAGAGAACAGCACATGCCAATGTATTTCAGGTTGTCACATCTCTCCAGCACCTGCTTTTCGAGTCGTGAGGTATAGCTGATCAGCACCGCATCGGCATCGCCGATGCGGTTGATGATTTCTTGGTCGCTCCCCGGAATGTCGTCATAGAGAAAAACTTCACGGGCAAAGCTGCCCAGTGCTTCCACTGCTGAGGGAATGAGGCCTGTTGGCTCGATGGCCACAATTTTCTGGAACATATTGTCTGAATTTGATCGGTTATCTTGATGAGATCAAATATAACACTTAATCTCCGGGTTCACAAATATCGGTCACAAGCCTCTCAATTTATTTTCAGGGTGACACCTCCCGAAAGCCAGAAGCCGGGTTGGGGGATGTTGCCAATATCTACATGGGTTGTATTGAAGAGATTATTGGCATGTATGAATAGATCCGCACTCCTTATCCGGTACAGCGCTTTCAGGTCGAGGATTGAATATGGCTTGTATTCCACCAGTTCACCCGGTTGCCCGTCGATATATTGTATATAGCTGCCCGCCCGTTCCTGCCAGCGAAAATGCCATGAGAGAGATAGGTTTCCTATCAGTCGGTGGTTCAGAGAGGCAGTGAACTTATGGCGGAGGTGATTCAGCGTGTAGTTGGAAATCAGATTGTCATCGACCCTCTCCTGTTGCAAGTAGAGGTAACCTGTCTTGAAAGCTGTAAAGGGTTGATTCGCTCCCAGCCACTCCCTCAGGTCGAACTGCATGTTCGCTTCAAATCCCTTTTTGTGGATGCGGGTGTGGTTCGTAGACTCCCACAGTGCCTCGGGTGATGATTTCACCCAATCGATCATGTTGCTCCCTTTCATGTAGAATGCTGTAAGGTTGGCTTTCACCAACGGGTGGGTGTAACGGAGTCCCGCTTCCAGTGCCTCCGACTCTTCCGCTTTCAGGTTGCTGTTACCGATATGTGTTCTGGTGGTATAGTAGAGATCGGTAAAGGTGGGCATGCGACTGGCTCTGTTCCATGAAGCATAGAGGGTAAGCTGGTTGGTGGCCCGCAGCGAGCCGTTGAGTGCGGGATAGAAATTAAATTGATCGGCAACTGCTGTATGGTGGTGCAGCAAGCCTCCCATGGAGAAGGTGAAACTCCGGAAGATGAAATTGTGTTCCAGGAAATAGCTGATGCTGCTGCGATTGTCTGCTTTGCTGAATTTCCCGATGGTATCTTCCATCGGTTTGCCCAGTACACTGCTCAGGATGCCCTCGTTGCGGAACTCACCGCCGAAGCTGGTTATCCCCCATTCCGATGCATATTGCATCTGGAGGTTCATTCCGAAGAGATCACTGCGGTGGTAGTTGTGGTCTTTGTACCAGTCGGGACGGTCGGGGGTGCCATCACGTATCAGCTGAAACTCATCGTAGTGGCGGCTCCAGTAAATATGGGGTGACATTTTCAGTTTTCCGGTTGTTTCTCCCTTGAGAGAGAGGAAAAGAGTCCTTGTGTCATCGAACTGGTTGGGGTAGGCTGCACTGTAGAAGGTGTTCGCACCATAGGCTTTGTCGTTCAAACCTGCCTGAAAATCGATGTGCGCGTCACTCAGTTCAAAACGACTCTGTAACAGCAGGTTGGAAATTTGATAGTCGCTGTTGGGGATGTAGCCATCGCTTTGTTTGTAGCCGGCGGAAAGGGTGTGCAACCGGCTGTTCTTCCTGTAGGCAGCTCTTGCTTCTGCACCAAAGAGGCCGTGCATACCCCCTTCCAGTTTTGCAAAAGCGTTGCTGTTGTTGTCTTTTTTTGTGATGATGTTGATTCCCCCGGAGAAAGCACCGGCACCATAGATTAGGGAGGAGGGACCCTGCACGATTTCAATGCGTTCAATGTCGGAGAGGTTGATGGGGAGGTCGAAGCTGTAATGACCTGTTTGGGGGTTGGTGAGATTCACACCGTTGAGGAGGATGGCTGTCTGATCGGATGATCCGCCGCGAAGAGAAATGTCTGCCTGTACGCCGTGCGGTCCGCGTTGCAGGATATCGGTTCCTGCTGCAAATTGCAATAGATCTTCAATACTGCGGACGGGGGCCCGTTCAATCTCACCGGAGGAGATCACCGTTACCTGCCTGGCTGTCATATTGAGGGGTAGTGCGGCCTTGGAGGCGGTGACCACCACCTCTTCCAGTTCGGTGGGGGCAATGGTGTCGCCCGGCATCTCCAGCCGGATCACTTCTGTCGGGTTTGCCAAAGCTGCTTGCGCGCTTGTGAGTGTGCTGCCTGTCAGCACGCCGATGGTGACCACCTTGTGCAGGCTGTTGAAGAGGCTGTAGCCCTTGCGTGCAAATCGCCGGAAGCGAAACGAGGCCGACTTGTTGATTGTTTTTTTGTTCATTGATGCGGTAGTTTTTAAAAATTACCGGTCAAAGATACAAACTAAAAGGCAAAAATGGAAAAATGGACGTTGCCGTAATGGCGACACTCGCTGAAGTGGGGGAGGTGAGAGAAATCAAACTTGCCGGAATGCTCCATGATGAACAATCCCCCCTCTTTCACGAGCTCTTTGCGTATGATGGTCTCCGGGATGGTCTCCAGTTTGGGCAGATCGTAAGGCGGATCGGCAAAGATCAGGTCGAACTGCTGCGAGGCATGTTGCAGGTATTTGAACACATCAGACTTCAGCGGAAACAGCTCCTTTGCACCCAACAACTCCTGTGTCTTGCAGATGAAATTGTAGTGTAGTTGGTTCATCTCCACGCTCACCACATAGGATGCACCGCGGGAGATCAGTTCGAAGGCGATGCTGCCGGTGCCAGAGAAAAGATCCAACGCGGTAAGATCTTCCCACGCCAGATAGTTGTTGAGCACGTTGAAGAGGCCCTCTTTCGCAAAATCGGTGGTGGGACGTGCTTTTAGGTTTGGGGGCACCTGAATGCGTCTTGACTTGTATTTGCCGCTGATTATTCGCATAGGGTAACCAATAGATCGGTGGGTAAACGAAGCAGCAATTCCTGATCAGCGACTACGGGAGGCGTGATCTCCAGCCGCTCTACATTGCGGATCAATTTGTTCAATATCTCCACTGTAGGCTTATGTGATTCAAAATCTCCTGACAGGAAAAGGATGTCGGCCGACTGATTGAGGTTCAGTTTCTCCCAGACGCTGGCAATATAAAAAGTGGTGTCATGGCTGTTGAGTGCCGGGTAGCTGTTGGCAGAGAGCAATGTCTCACCCGCAAAAGCGATGATGGTCATACTCCGGTCATGAAAATCAACGAAGCAACACTTTTTCTCCAGTGTTGTTGCCCGCCTCCTGAAGTGCTGCATCAAAGGTCTGCTGTGATGTACAAATTGGGGATTCCACAGATTACGAGAGAGAAATGAGTGGAGCTCTTCATCCATGCCATAGAGAATATGGCATGAGCCTTCCCTGAAAATGTCTGTCAGCACAGACTCATTCTCCTCCGGGTAGATGTTGAACAGGAATAGCTCATTAATCTTTTTCCTGTCGTAGAAAACTTCGGGCACCATGGTATAGCGGGGAGTGACCAGCGTAACCGAAGTCCTCTTAAAAGGCTGGCTGAAGAATCCCAGATCGAAGATCACCTTCTTGATGTGATCGTGAGGAGAAAGTCTGTTCCCCAGCGGTGTTCCCTGATGGTGAAAGACCGAAGGATCACTGCTACTGTGGATCACAAAAGAAAATCCATCCGGCGCGAGCCGAATGGATAAATTATATTCTTCCGAATGAGCCAGATCAATATTTTCCGGTAGAAACATAACGATTGATGGCCGTGGAATAACGATTATTCCCAGTTACCAGCGTTGTTGTTGGCTACTTCAAGTGATCCTACCTGCATGCCGGGATACTTGTTGCCCGGACGGTCTAATACTTCCTGAATTTTCTGGTCAAGCAGTTTCTTGTCGAGATCACCCAGGTAGGTGCGGTAGTGCGTTTTTGCTTCAAATACCTGAATAGGATATCCCGAAGCAGTGATCAGCGAATCCACACCCATCTCGAATTCAGCCCCGTTGCTGAAGGGTACGTAACGCAGTGAGTCAATACTAAACCTGGTACGGTTGGGGTAGAGTACCTCCACTGCAGGTGAGAAGATGGAGTCTCTTACCAGTTGCGGTGCATTTTTTGCATCATCCCACAGTCCGGCTGCTTTGATGGCTGCTTCATTACCGGTGCCGATTATCTGCATGGCCTTTTCTTCTGTCATCCCCTCTTCCAGCTGCGCTTCGGTAAGGTCTCCCTCTTTAATCAAGGTGGCAATCTTACCATCTTTCACGAATTGGGTCAATGTGTCGAAGCTGGCAGTATAGGATCCGGTCTGACCACGCAGCGCAACCTGGGCGGTGCGGATGTCAACCAGACGCTGGATAACGGCATTGTCACGCCTTTCAACCTCTGCATTGAAATCTTCCGTTCCCTTGATGCTTTGCCAGCAGATGTAAGCTAAAAGAACAATGGCTAATGCTAGAAGCACTCTCATTACAACTTTCATGGATTTTTCTTTTTTAATATTTATACTGTTTTTGGTTTGATTTCCTGATTTTAGAGTACAAATTTAGAAAAAGAAAAAGAATTGTGCTACTTTTACGGGAAAAATAACCAAAAAAAATGATCAATCGTTTCTTTCTTGAGAAAATCAGCGACCATTTCCCATTTTCATTCACAGATGACCAATTGGCGGCCTTGGAGCATATTTCCGATTTTCTTTTTTCAGGAATGAACGATCAGATTTTTTTGCTTACAGGTTATGCCGGAACCGGTAAGTCCTCGCTGATCGGAAGCCTGGTGAAGACATTGGCAGCCTTTGGTCAGAAGACCCTCTTACTGGCACCTACAGGTCGTGCTGCCAAGGTTTTCTCTACTTATGCCTCTCACCCGGCATACACCATCCACAAAAAGATTTACCGGCAGGAGAAATTCGGAGAGGGAACAGCCCATTTTTCGCTGAGTCAGAATCTGCATACCCACACCCTTTTTATTGTCGATGAAGCTTCGATGATCTACAACGAATCGGCCGATCACTCTCTGTTTGGAACGGGACGACTCCTTGACGACCTGATTGAATATGTATACGGGGCGGAGGGGTGCCGGATTTTGCTGATTGGTGACAATGCACAGTTGCCCCCCGTGAAGCAAGCCAATAGCCCGGCACTCGACAGGGAAGTGCTCCGTTCCTATTCCCTCCAGGTGATGGGTGCCACCCTTACAGAGATTGTACGGCAGGCAGAAAGTTCGGGGATTCTGTACAATGCTACTATGTTGCGCAATGCCCTGTTGTTAAATGAGACGGATCAGTATCCGCGTCTCAGGGTGGAAGGGTTTGCCGATGTGCAGCGTGTCACAGGTGTTGAGCTGATTGATGAGATTGGCGATGCCTACCGGCGCGATGGAGTTGAGGAGACGGTAGTAATATCACGTTCCAACAAAAGAGTGAACGCCTACAACAACGGCATCCGCAACAGGGTGCTCTTCCGCGAGGAGGAGCTGTCGGCCGGTGATATCCTGATGATTACCAAAAACAACTATTTCTGGGCGGCTGGCTATGAGCATCTCGACTTCCTGGCCAATGGTGAATTTGTAGAAGTGATGAGGGTAAGAGGTGAAGAGGAGATGTATGGTTTTCGGTTTTGTAATGTACTGCTCTTTCATCGTGACTTTGAGATTGAGTTTGAAGCAAAGGTTCTGCTTGATGTGTTGCACACCGAGGTCCCCGGCCTCACAAGAGAACAGCATGATCTTCTCTTCACGGGTGTGATGGAAGATTACGCCGAGATTACCCAGAAGCGGAAGAAATACCGAAAGGTGAAGGAGAACCCCTATTTTAATGCACTGCAGGTGAAATATGGATATGCGATCACCTGCCACAAAGCCCAGGGGGGAGAATGGAAGAATGTGTTCCTTGATCTGGGATATATTCAACAGTCCTACATGGGTGACAACTTCTATCGCTGGCTCTATACCTCTGTGACCCGCAGCTCCCAAAAGCTCTATCTGGTGAATTTGCCCGACGATTTTGTGGAGCTTCCCAAAATATAACTACATTTGCATTGAACAAGTGGCAGCTATGATGCGGTGATGTGCAAAAAAGCCGTGAACGCACCAATGGAAAAAGATTTTCGCATGACGGATAAGAAAAAAGAATTTATGGATCAGCTGCTCGATGCTGTGCGGCATTTGAGTGAGAAGGTTGAAACTGCCCAAAAGGAAGACTCACTCTCCTTTTCATTTTTCAACGAATCGTTCAAACGGTTGGAGCAGATAAACGGCTTGTTGCATCAGCTTCATTCATTGCAGATTGATGATATGAAGCAGCAAATGCAAAAACTGTTGGTACTCCTCTCTGAAAGGGCAGAACCGGAGGGTGAGGAGCATCCCGTGACAGAGGAGATTGTCGCCGTTGCGGAGGAGTTTTCAGCAGAAGAGACAACTCCCTTGATGGAAGTGTCCACCCAATTTGAGGAGATTGATGAGGTGAGGTCGTCAGAGAGAGTGCAACTTCCGGGTTACAGGAATCCTCGTTTGAACGAACCACTCGAGACCGAAGATTCAAGATTCAAACAGCAGCAAGCAACCAGCGATGAGTCGCCAGGGATTCCCTCCCTGAACGATGTGATTAAAACACCCCCCTCAGTGCTGGACCTGAAACGGGGAATAAGCCTGAACGACCGCTTCCAGTTTCAGCGAGAGTTGTTTCACAACAATCGTGAGGAGATGAACGGGGTGATGATTCGTCTGAACGCCTTTGAGACTTATGAAAAGGCGGAAGAGTACCTGAAAGCAACGATGGAATGGGATTTCGATGCACCGGTGGTGCTGGATTTCCTGAGGGTCATCAAAAAAGGATTTGCTTAATTCAGTCTATTACAAGATGGGCAAACTCTACCTCATACCCACACCTGTTGGCAACCTGGAAGACATCACCTTCAGGGCTGTCAATCTGCTCAAGTCTTGTGACCTTATACTGGCAGAGGACACACGCACCAGCAGTTTCTTGTTGAAGCATTATGGGATTGAAACGCGGATGCAATCACACCACAAGTTCAACGAGCATCGAACAGTGTCAAACCTTGTGGAGCGACTACAGGGCGGGGAACAGATTGCACTGATCTCGGATGCCGGCACACCCTCAATCTCCGATCCCGGCTTTCTGTTGGTCAGGGCATGCGTAGAAGCTGGTGTAGAGGTTGAATGTCTGCCGGGGGCAACAGCTTTTGTGCCAGCACTTGTAGAGTCCGGCTTGCCGAGCGACCGTTTCTGTTTTGAAGGATTCCTCCCCCCCAAAAAAGGACGTCAGACCCGATTGAAGCAGCTGGCCGATGAGACGCGTACCATGATCTTCTATGAGTCACCATACAGGGTGGTGAAGACACTGGGCCATTTGGCGGAACATCTGGGAGGAGAGCGACAGGCATCGGTCTCGAGAGAGATCTCTAAGCTTTACGCCGAAACGGTGAGAGGTAACCTGGAAAGCCTATTCAGCCATTTCACAGCGAATGAGCCGAGAGGTGAATTCGTAATCGTGGTTGCAGGTAAGTGAATGCTATTAAGTAGAGGATGTGAACAAACTATTTCCAGCGAGTGATTGTTTATTGATAAGGTAAAAAAACATTGTTATGAAAAAGAACTGGTTTTTGTTTCTGGTCATGGGACTCATCGTGGTCTCGTGTACGAACGTGAAGGAATCGAAGGAGTATAAAGAGCTCCAGGCACAACGTGATTCACTTCTGATGCGCTCGACAGGTGCCGAGTCGGAAGCTGCCGAGATGATGGCGGTGATCAGCGAGGTTGAAGCCAATTTTGCCAAGATCAGGGAGGCGGAGAAATACATAGCCACCCAATCGGCCCAGGGAGGTGAGATGACACAGGATACCAAACAGCGCGTTCAGGATAACTTTCAGATGATCAATGAGATCCTGCAACGCAACAAGGCGCAGCTGGAGCAACTCAACAGGAAGCAGAGCGCGGGAAGCAGAGAGATTGTATCTCTGAAAAACACCATCAGCCGGCTCAACGCCGAGATGCTGGAGAGTAGCAACCGCTTGACCCAACTGCAGGAAGAGTTGGCACAAAAAGATGAACAGATTGCCCTGCTTGCAGAAGATGTGACGGCACTCGCCCAGGAGGCCGAACAACAATCAGTCACCATCCGTGAGCAGGAGAAGACGCTGCACACAGCCTATTATGTCTTCGGCACCGCGGGGGAACTCAAGGAACAAAAGATTCTCTCCGGAGGCTTCCTACAGCAGACGCGTGTTTTGCAGGATACCTTCAACAAGGAGTATTTCCTGAAGATAGACATTCGTGAAGTCACGCAGATTCCCCTCTATGCACCCAAAGGTAAAATCTGGTCAACCCATCCTGAAGGAACCTATGAATTCGTGAAGGGTGATGACGGCAACCTCACTTTTGTGATCACCGACACTCAGCGTTTTTGGAGCCTCACCAAGTTTTTGATCATAGAGGTGAACTGATTTGCGTCTCACCATCGTATAATTATTATCACAGAAAAGATTGTCACGGAGTGAATGTAAATCACTCCGTGACTGTTTAAGAAGATGCAGTATAAAAATTTATTCATCGATTTGGACGACACCCTTTGGGATATCCATCAAAATGGGAAAGAGTGCCTCGAAGAGATATACCATGATTACAATTACGCGGAATTTTATCCAACTTTCGAGGAGTATTACAACGTATACATGCCGGGCAATCATCGGCTGTGGGCGAAGTACCGTCAGGGTGAGATCCGCAAAGAGGAGCTTATTGTAGAGCGTTTTCTGGCTCCCGTAAGGCCGTTTGGTATTAACGATCCTGAATACGCGAAACAGCTCAGTGATGATTTTCTGGATCGCACCACCCGAAAGACACGGTTGATTGATGGAACCATGGAGCTGCTGGAATACCTGCTGCCCAGGTACCGAATGCATATCCTCTCCAACGGTTTCAGGGAGGTGCAGTATAAGAAGATTGAAAACTCCGGATTGAAACCTTTCTTCGATAAGATCATCCTCTCGGAAGATGCAGGGATCAACAAGCCCCACCCCAATATGTTCACCTATGCGCTCAAAAACACGAACTCACGGCGCAACCAGACCCTGATGATCGGCGACAGCTGGGATGCTGATATTGTGGGGGCACGTAACAGCCGTATACACCAGATATGGTTTAATCCGACAGGTGAACCTGCGGTTGATTTTCAACCCACGCATACAGTGCATAGTCTCGCTGAGATCAGGGACATTCTCTGATCTGAAACAACCGGTTTATTCGAATGATACTGATTCCCCATCTCCGGGGTTGATAGGTTGGTTTACCAGCTTACGGTTGAACGACGCAGCGGCATAGTCATACAACGGGGACCACCACCACCGCGCGGCAGTTCAGATCCTTCAAGGGTGATCACACAACGGCCGGGAGAAGTGACATCGTAACGGCCATCAATCACCTCCGCTGCGCTCACCACTTGGAACCCATGCTTGTTGAGCTCTTCCAGGGTGTGGACATTCCGTGCATAGGAGAGGACTTTGCCAGGTGCGATTGCCAGGAAGTTGGCACCACTGTGCCACTGCTCCCGCTCTTGGTCCCAATCGTCAGCCTTGCCGCCACAGACCACCGGCTCCAGCTCCAACCCCAACTTCCTGAGCAGGCTCAGGATGCCTCCTGCAGGGCTGATCTTCGCGACCTTGCCGTTGTCGATCTGGATGTGAACGGTTTGGTAACGGGAGCTATCCAGGATCAGTGGTTTGTATACCATCGCCTTATCCCTGTCGAGCATGGTGAAGACCATGTCGAGATGAATAAACGATTCGGGTGATTCAGGCAGCTGTTGCACGATCACATGTTTTTTCCCCGATCCGTTCCGGCAGAATTCCTTCACCAGCATGTCAATGCCCTGGGTGGTTGTTCTGGAACCGTTGCCAATCAGAAGTATGTCCTCTCTCAACACCAGCAGGTCACCCCCCTCAATTTTCACCTCCGGGTTGTGATGTGAAATTTCATAGCTATTGAGTTTCTTACCCTCAAAAAAGAGGCCGCTGTCGAAGATTGCATCCATGATCATTGCTTCCCGCATACGTACACTGTTGGCCATTTTGCAAATAAGGGCATTGTTGCCTATCACTGCGGAAGCATCGCGGGTGAAATAGAAGTTGTAGAGCGGTTTGAGGGCATAGTACTCTTCCCTGAGAAAATCGGTAAGCGTACTGACCTTTAGGGGAAGCCCCTCGATTAAAATGGTGGCAAGTGTTACCGGTGGTAAATTGATCAGATAATCAAAATAGTCGGGAACCTCTTCTGCTGCACAGATCTGTCCAATCAGCCTTTTTTTATGCTCATCCGATGACAACAGTTTTGTGAGCAGTTCAGTTACCTTGTATACAGTAGAATGTTTCTCCAACACCCCCAGCAGCTGGTTGTATTCCCTGCGGGCAATAGAGAGGTTCAGGATGTCGCTGTAAAGAGCTCTCTGTGCGTTACGGGGGGTCATGTTTTCCACTTCTGCGCCCGGGTAGTGCATCAATACTGCTTCAAGTTGACCGATCTCAGATTGAACCGAAAGGGACAATGGTTTATTTTCATTCATATAGATTGATTTTTGCAAACAAATATAAACAAATTGGGAGAATCGACACTATTTCTTTACAAAAAGTGTTCTTTTTTGCAGGAGCAAGAAGGGCATTCACATTTTTTATCTATATTTGGGAACTGTGGCACCCTGCCATTCTGCTTCCGATAGGGTTTCCTTTTAGAAGCAGCGGCAGCAGATGTTCACTTGCCATCAACAAAAGAGGGGGAATACATCAATGGGGCAGATCACCTTAAAGGATATCGCAAAAGCACTCAACTTATCGCCATCCACCGTGTCACGGGCCATGAAGGATCATCCCGCCATCAGTCGTGAGACCCGTGAACTGGTACAAGCTTATGCATTGGAACACAAGTATAAGCCCAATACGCTTGCCATGCAATTGCGTACCAACAGAAACAACACCATCGGGGTAATTGTGCCGGAGATCGTGCATTATTTCTTCTCCACAGTGCTGTCGGGTATCCAGATGGAAGCGGAAAACGATGGTTACAATGTCCTTTTCTGTCAATCAAACGAGGATTACGATCGTGAGGTACGAAGCGTGGAGACACTACTCGATGCTCGTGTATGCGGAATCCTTGCGTCACAATCGAAGACAACGGCTCAGTTCGATCATTTCCGTGAAATCATCGACAACGGGGTGCACCTGGTCTTCTTTGATCGCATCTGCACCGGCATCAACACCGACAAGGTGGTGGTCGATGACTATGCTGGTGCCTATCATGCAGTGGAACATCTGATTCATTCGGGATGCCGCCAGATTGCCTTTTTGGGGGCAACAAGTACCCTACCCATCGCAAACAACCGTAGAATGGGATATGAGGATGCCTTGCGCAAACATAAGTTGCCGGTGGAGAGCGGGATGAGCAGGATCTGTGACACGGTCAGGCTGGCGCGCCAGGTGGTGCCTGAGATGCTGCAGCAGCAATCGGTGCCGGATGCCTTCTTTTGTATCAATGATGAGGTTGCATCCTCCTGTATCCAGATAGTCAAAGCTGCCGGTTATCGTATCCCGGATGATATCTCGGTGTGCGGATTCACCAACAGCTACCTCACCGAAGTGACTGATCCCCCGCTGACAAGCGTTGATCAGCACGGTTTTGAGATGGGGCGTACGGCTGCCCGGCTGCTGATCAACCGCATCGAAGGCACTGAAACCAAGCAAGGCGTTGTGAGCCGGCTGATCAAGACTGAACTGGTGATAAAGGGTTCCACACGCTGAACCCCCCGTGCATACGTTTGCATAGAAAAAGCAACGGTTTACTGTAGAGAGAGTCGCCCCGACCGGGATTACTCTTTATATTTGCCTATTCCATAAACGTTTGAATCATTTCAACCTTTTCGTTTATCTAAATCAGCAAAGATCAAATAGCATCATCCACATGAAAAAGAGACACCTTTCCTTTTGGGAGATCTGGAACATGAGTTTCGGGTTCCTGGGCATTCAGTTTGGCTTCGCACTCCAGAATGCCAACGTAAGCCGCATTTTTGAGACATTGGGAGCCCGCGTAGAGGATATTCCCATTCTTTGGATTGCAGCACCCATCACCGGCCTGATCATTCAGCCCATCATCGGACATCTAAGCGACAATACCTGGAACCGTTTCGGACGGCGACGTCCCTACTTCATGGTGGGGGCCCTCCTGACTACCCTGGCACTCTTCATCATGCCCAACTCCCCGGCACTATGGATTGCCGCAGGAATGCTCTGGATAATGGATGGATCGATCAATATCTCGATGGAGCCATTCCGTGCTTTTGTGGGTGACAATCTCCCTTCCGAGCAACGTACCATGGGTTTTGCCATGCAGAGCTTCTTCATCGGGACCGGGGCAGTTGTTGCTTCGGCACTCCCCTATATCCTGACCAACTGGTTTGGTGTGCCCAACACGGCAGCAGAGGGAATGATTCCCCAATCAGTGAAACTTTCCTTCTACATCGGTGGGGTGGTGCTCTTCCTCTCGGTGCTTTATACAGTGCTCACTTCGAAGGAGTATTCTCCGGAAGAGCTGGCCGCCTTTGAAGAGGAGAAAGAGAAGTTGAGCGGTGTGAAGAGCGTCCCGAAAACACCGGTAACCTCTCGTCAATTTCTGCACAAAGGTCTTATATGGACTCTTGTTGGTGTAGCTGCCAGTGCGCTGATCTATTTCTCCTCTCTTGGGGAGCAAAACGGGCAGCTCTACATCGTGGGTGGATTGTTGCTGGTCTTCGGCATCATCCTGCTGCTCTCGGGATTGATCACTAAAAGTTCATCAAGGCCAAACGGCATAGTGGGAATCATGAACGACCTGCTTCATATGCCCAAGACCATGGGACAGTTGGCGGTGGTTCAGTTTTTCTCCTGGCTTGCTTTTTATGCCATGTGGATCTATACCACACCGGCCATCACGCAGCACGTCTATGGTACCACCGATTCCAGTAGCGAGCTATATAACCAGGGAGCCAACTGGGTGGGGGTGCTCTTCGCCGTCTACAACGGGGTGTCGGCCATCAGTGCTTTCCTGCTCCCGGCGCTTGCAAGGCAAATAGGCCGCAAGGCGACTCATGCTATTGCACTGACCATGGGAGGGGTAGCCTTCATCTCGCTCTTCTTTATCAGAGAACCTCAGCTGCTGCTGTTCCCCATGGTGGGGGTCGGCTTTGCCTGGGGGAGCATCCTCTCCATGCCATACGCCATTCTCACCGGCTCGCTGCCGGCAGATAAGATGGGTACCTACATGGGCATCTTCAACTTCTTCATTGTCATCCCGCAGATCCTGGCTGCAAGCATCCTGGGATACATCACCAGTGAGCTCTTTGAAGGGCGGGTGATACTCACGCTTGTACTCGCAGGTTGTTCTCTGATAGTGGGTGCCCTGAGCGTATTCATGGTACAAGACAAAGATGATGTTTACAAATTGCAGAAAAATAACTGACCAATCATAAAAAATGAAAAGATTTCTACTCTACACCCTGCTCATCACCCTTCTGGGGTCATGCGGGAACAAGAACAAACAGGCAGAACCTGTTACGGCTAAAACTGAACGCCCTGAATGGGTTTATGACGCGGTACTCTATGAGGTAAACACGCGGCAGTTCACCCCCGAAGGTACATTCCAGGCTTTTGCAGAAGAGTTGCCCCGCCTCGGTGAAATGGGAGTCGACATCCTTTGGTTTATGCCCATTCAACCGATCGGTGAAAAAGATCGAAAAGGTACGCTGGGGAGCTACTACTCCATCAGTGATTACACTGCGGTGAACAGTGAGTTTGGCACGTTGGATGATTTCCGGGCGGTAGTCGATCAGGCACACAGCCTTGGGATGAGGGTGATTCTCGATTGGGTGGCCAACCATACCTCTCGCGATGCCGTGTGGGTGGAGGCTCATCCCGACTGGTACGTGCGCGACAGCCTGGGTGAGCTGAACGTGATGTATGACTGGACCGATATTGCCCAGCTCGATTACAGCAAGCCGGAGATGCGTGAGGCGATGATCGAGTCGATGCGCTTCTGGGTGCGTGAAACCGGTATCGACGGCTTCCGCTGCGATGTGGCGGGTGAACTTCCGACCGACTTCTGGGTAGCTGCAAAAGATTCACTTGTCGCCTTGAAGCCAGATATCTTTATGCTTGCCGAGGCGGAGAAGCCGGAGTTGAACGACTCGCTTTTCGACGCCTACTATGCATGGGATTTCCATCACCGAATGAATGCTGTGGCCCAGGGTGTGGAGGATGTGGACTCATTGCGAGCTTCGTTTAACCGTATGATCGATCGGTTTGCTCCAGATGCCATTCCAATGTTCTTCACCTCCAACCATGACGAGAATTCCTGGAACGGTACCGAGTTTGAACGAATGGGTGAGGCGGTCCGCAGCTTTGCGGTACTCACCTATCTGCTGCCCGGCATGCCGCTGATTTACAGCGGACAGGAAGCAGGTTTCGACCATCGGTTAGCCTTCTTTGAGAAGGATGAGATCGACTGGAGTGATCCTCAGGACTTCACCTCTTTCTACACCGAACTGAATCGTTTCAAAAAGGAACAGAAGGCGTTGCAGGCACCCGGCCGTAGTGGTGTGATGAGTGAGATTGAAAATGACAGGCTGCAGTCGGTTTGGTCTTTCCGCCGCACGAACGAAAACAGTGAGGTGGTCGCACTGCTTAACCTAAGCGACGAAACGGTTTCGGTAACCTTCGAAGAGCCCTTGCCGGGTGAGGGATACCAACTCTTTCCAAATGGTGAGGAAGCTGCGGCTGTAGCAACAATTGAGTTACAACCGTGGGAGTACAGGATTTACTACAAGTGATCCTGTAGCCAATAACATCACAATCAGGCAAAAAAAATCCCGGGCAACTATTTTGTCCGGGATTTTTTTATGCAGTTTATTGCAGGTAGGGTTTCAGTTGTTCCACCCAGGCTGCAATTCGTTCATCAGTCAGCTCCGGCTCGGTATCGTCGTCGAGCGGAAGCCCCACGAACATGTCGTCCACCAGCGCACGTGAATATTCGAAGTCATACCCTTCGGGTGAGACCTGTCCCACGATCGTTGCACCTTTTTCTTTCACGATCTCGTAGAGGATGCCGATGGCATCCACGAACGAACTGGGATAGATGGAGGCATCGCCCATGCCGAAGATGGCAACGGTCTTGCCGGAGAGGTCCAGTTTCTCCAACTTCGGGTAAAAGTCGTTCCAGTCGTCCTGCAGATCCTGAACCCCCCAGGTGGAGACACCCATGATCAGCACATCGTGGGTAAGGAAGGGTTGTTCATCCCCGTCGTAGATATCGACCAGGGTAGGGCTGAATGCTGCCATCACTTCCGTGATCTTCTCTGCGGCTCTCTTGGTGTTCTCGGTACTGGAACCGTAAATAATTGCGATAGATTTCATTTTGTTGTTGTTACTGTGATTACCACTCTAAACACCGGAATGATGGAATATGTTTATTCTATCCGCTTTTTATCCGAAAAAAAGAGGGAGTGACCGAGTCGGTTACTACCTCTTTTCAAACGTTCAATAGAAACAGTCGAAACTCTATTCCGGAAAATTACTGAAGATCCGGAAACTGTTGGCCGGCACGGAGATCGTCATGGGTTTTGAGTGAACTGTGGTCACCTCCGTCGGGTTGAGATAATTGTACCAGTCTCCCAGTTGCGGAAAGGTTGTCGCCGCATTGATCGATTCATTGGTGAAGTTGCCCACAACAACGATTTGCTTGCTGTTTCCAAACGAGGAAAGGGTAAGGAATCGGCCCTGCTCCCAGAAAGTGTCGGTTACCTGCCAGTTGAGCGTAGCGGTAGAATTAAATAACTCGGGATGATCACGCCTTAGCCCTATGAGAGCTGTATAGGTGTCATGCAGCTCCTTGCGCTCCGTTACATCCAGGTATTCCCACCTCAATGGTTTGCGTCCCGTACGGCCATTTTCATCAATCGAGACATCATATCCTATTTCTCCGAACTGCCACACCATTTTCGGTCCCGGTACGGTGAAGAAGAAGGCGGCATTGACGCCCAGTTGTGACATCTTTGCATCGAGGCTTGTCTTCAGGATTCCGTTGCCATACTGTGCCTGTTTGTAGGCGGCCCTTTCTTCGTCGTGGCTTTCCATATAGCTAACCAGACTGTTTATGGGGCGGGCCGATGTGTGGTAATAGACTCCCCTGAAATCGGATTCACTCTTCCAGCCCATAGCAGCCTGCGAATAGGCGTGGTTGCGGTTGCTCCACACCATCATTCCATCGTTGGAGAGTTCGGTCTCCTCCCTGTCGTCGGCAAAATGCTCCAGGATTACCCAGGCCTCCGGATCGACCGCCTTGATGGCTTGGTTGTAATCTTTTAGGATCGCAATGCGCGAAGCATCGTAATTACCAGCTGTGGACTCGGTTGAAGTACGTTGGGTAAATCCCTTGGTGAGGTCAAACCGGAAGCCGTCGATGTTGTACTCCTCCAGCAGGAACTGCAGGTTGCGCTTCACGAAGGTACGCACCAGCTCCGACTCCGACTCATGGTTGAAGTCGTGGAAGACACTGTAGGGGTGGGGTGCATCCACGTTAAAGTAGGGGTTGTTTGCTGCTGTTTTGTTGTTCGCCGCATCCCACCACATCTTTGCAAAGGGGTTGGCACCGGTGGCGTGGTTGTAGACCACGTCGAGAATTACTGCGATACCTCTGTTGTGGCACTCATCGATAAACTCCTTGTACATCCGGTCGGTTCCGTAGGCCTTGTCCATGGCAAAGAAGAAGGCGGGATTGTAGCCCCAGCTGTCGTTGCCATCGAACTCCTGCACCGGCATCAGCTCAATGGCATTCACTCCCAGTTCCGCTAGATAGTCCAGCTTATCCATGGCACCCTTCAGGTCGCCGCTCGCCGTGAAATCACGCAACAGCAACTCGTAGATCACCAGGTTGCCGAGCGGCGGGACCTCGAAATCGGGTACCTGCCAAGTGTATGTATCTGGTTGAATTTTGAATACAGACACTATTCCGACCCCATCCGAGGGATATGTCTTGTTCTCGGGATAAGTTATCTCGGGAATGTCTTTGTCATGATTAGGGTCGAGAATTTTATTGGCATAAGAATCTGCAACATAGATAGCATCACCTTCTTTCATCCCGATATAGTATTGAAATGAGTATTCGGTAGAAAAATTCAAACCGGTGAGGGTTATCCACCAACATCCCGCGAAGGGGTCGTACGTCATCCGTGATCGACCATCGTTGCTCAACGTCCAGTCATTGAAATCGCCCACCGCATACGCGAAGTCTTTGTGTTTGCCATTCGTGTCCTTATCATACAGCACGAGCGTGACTGTGTTGTTATTTATCACGTTGATGCCATGCTTCACGTTTGGGGGGATCGTGCTTGTTTCCGCATCCGCAGGCTTAAATCCCGTGACATTCAAGAAATAATCACTTTCTATTCCTTTTTTTGAACCATCCGCACTTCTGACAATGATTCCTATGTTTTTTACACTCGTGTCTCCTGCCCCGTACCATTCTCGAACTGTAGGAAAAAGCTCTATTTCCCACACGTTGGCATCTGTTCGGGACATTTTGTACTTCGTGTTATTATCTGTCCATTCGTGAGGATTATACCTCCATTGTCCTTCCTGGATGACTCCAGAATACAGGTATACATCACCTGTGTAATTGTATAATGCCGAGCCAGCACTTGCTTTAAAGGTAATGGTCAGCTTCTCGTCAGCGTCAGGTGATTCCGGAGTCCAAGAGAACCCTTCTTTAGTTGTAACAGGCTGATCTGGTTCTTCCGGTTCTGGAGTTGCGACCGGGTCGTCCCCGCAGGCCGCTAAAAGGGCGAAAAGCGGAAGAAGGAGCAAGTAAAATTTTATAGAGTATATCTTCATCGTTCGTACGTGTTATATGTCCGTTTATATTAACTATTCTTCGCCATGGTATAACTCCGCGAACTTGGCTCTGTCCGAGAGTTTACTCCAACACGAGGATCTCCTTGGGCGCGAGGGTGAGTGTTGTGCCCAACGTGACTGTCCTGCCCGTGAGGAAATCGGTCCATTCGGTTTTGCCTAATAGCGACTCGCTGTAGCGGTCGAGGTTTATTTCCACCTCGCCGGAGGTGCCGTTCATAAAGACAAGCACGCTCTCGTCGTCGAGGTATCGCTCGTAGACGTAGACGCCTTTTTGCAGGACGTAGTGCTTCATGGCGCCGTACGCGATCACGTCGTTGCCTTGTCGCCAGTGGAGCATCTTGCTTAGGAAGTCGAATGCCTCGTTCTGGATGGCATCGCGTCCTGCACGGGTGAAATGATCGGTCCCGTCACCCGGCCACCCTCCCGGCACATCAAGTCGGACATAACCGTCATGCTTGCTCTTGTTGCCATGCATCAACAGCTCCGTACCGTAGTAGATCTGCGGCGTACCGGGCATCGTGAGCAGGAAGGTTACCGCCTGCTTCCAGCCGGAGAGCTCCTTCGGATATTCCTTCAGGAATCGGTCGGTGTCGTGGTTATCCAGGAAACGCAGCACATTGTAGATGTCGGGATAGATGAAGTCGTAAGTCATGTGGTCGTAAATGCCGTGCAGTCCACCGTTCCACTCGGTGGTCTCCTCGAAGAAAGCACTGTGCGATAGCCCCATGAAGCGGAAGTCCATCACCGACTTGAGATGGCTGTTGTTGGGGTTGAGGGGACTGTTACCCTGCCAGAAGGCTGTGCCGATAGGGTTGTTGAGCCATGCCTCCGCCACGATGTTGTAGCCGGGGTACTCCTTCTCTACCGCCATGAGCCAGTCGACCATCATCTCATAGTCGGCATAGGGGTAGGTATCCTGTCGGATGCCATCCACACCGGAGTACTCAATCCACCAGATGCTGTTCTGAATGAGGTACTTCGCTACATGGCGGTTGCGCTGATTCAGGTCAGGCATGGTGGGTACGAACCAGCCGTCCACCATCTTGCTTTTGTCATACTCCGATGCGTAGGGGTCGAAGTACATCTCTTTCATATGGGAGGTCTGCACATACTCCTCCAGGTTGTTGAACCAGTCGGGTGAGGGCACCTCTGTCAGCCAGGGGTGGTCGCTGCCGCAGTGGTTGAAGATCATGTCCATCACCACCTTCATCCCTCTCTCATGAGCATTGCTGATCAGATTTCTGTATTCCTCGTTGCTGCCGAAGCGGGGATCCACCCGGTAGTAGTCGGTGGTGGCGTAACCATGGTAGGAGCCACCCTCCATGTCATTCTCCAGCACGGGGTTGAGCCAGATGGCGGTTACCCCCAGGTCGGCGAGATATCCCAGGCGGTCGGAGATCCCTTTCAGATCACCACCGTGCCGTGCATTGGGGTCGTTGCGGTCCACCTTGTACTGGGTGCGCATCGCTATCTGGTCGTTCGTGGGATCGCCGTTGGCAAAGCGATCGGGCATGATCAGGTAGAGCACGTCGGAGGAATCAAAACTCTCAATTGACAACCGTTCCGGGTTTCGTTCCTTCAGCTCATAGGGAACGGTGATCTTTTTCTTACCGTTGGTGAAAACCAGGTCGAAGGTCTCCGGAACAGCTTCGGTGAGATCGAGGTAAATCAGCAGGTAGTTGCGGTTCTGCAGCGTCACTACCTCTGTGATGGTGACATGTTTAGATGTGACCGCAGGAACATAGTCGGCAATGTTGTCGCCGCTCACCATCAGCTGCAGATCGGTTTCCGCCATGCCACTCCACCAGAAGGAGGGTTCCACGCGGGGTGTCTCTCCGCGTACCATGAAGATCGACACAGAGAATAGTACAATAAGAAGGATATATTTTTTCATATGATTAAAACTTTTATTTTCAAAGGTATCATATGGAACTCGCTTTTATTCATTTGCTTTAGTGATAATGATTATCATGCTCGTTTCATATTTTGTTTGTTCTTTTAGATATAACAGTTGAATCAGTCTTCCGGTTTGTTTTCATCGCGACCGGAATGGGTAGGCGTTCAATCGAGGAAAGCATCCATCGCTTTGGTGGGACGGCCGTCATCACCCCAGGCGCTCAGCGCATAATGACTCCAGGTACGGGCACCCTGCGGCTCCCAGTAAAAGACGCCAAGTCCCTTTTCAGAAGGCACTTGTTTCACTTTGTTAATCACCGCACGCAGCATCTCATAAGTGTTGTCAGGCAGTACGTCAACACCGCCTACTTCCACCACCATCACCTCCTTGCCGTAGCGGGAGGCCATGTCCTGCAGGTTGTTTCCAAGATCACCGATCACCTCGCTGTAATCGGGCTTACCCTCCAACCAGTAGGGATAGAACGACATACCAATCACATCATACTTCGCACCCAGTTGGGTGGCATTGTCGAACCACCAGCGGAAACGTTCGTTGTTGTTCCCCTGGTCCACGTGCAGGATCACCTTGCTGGTGGGACTCACCTCCTTGACGGCGTCGTAGCCCCGGTTGATCAGCTGCACCAGCTGTGGCCAGTTGTCGGTATGACCTTCAGGGTGGATCATACCGGAGGGGATCTCGTTGCCAATCTGCACCCATTCTGGTGTCACACCCGCTTCCTTTAGGGCGGTCATCACACCGTGCGTGTAATCATAAAGGGTATTTTTCAGTTCATCGAAACTCATCCCCTCCCAGGCTTTTGGCTTGTGTTGCTTGCCCGGATCAGCCCAGCTGTCGCTGTAGTGGAAGTTGATCATCACCCGCATGCCCCATTCCTTTGCACGCTTGGCCATCTCAACCGTCTCTTCGGTGCTGCAGTGGCCGCTGTGCGGATCATCGGAGGGGTTCACCCAGGTGCGTAGGCGGATGGCGTTGATGCCGTGGTCCTTCAGGATCTTGAAACAATCCTCCGGTTCTCCTTTGTCGTTGCGGAAGATGTAACCACTCGCCTCCATTTGCGGAAGCCAACTGATATCGGCTCCTTTTGCGAAAGTGGAATCGGTTTTCACCTCTTCCGGGTTGCGGCTGCAGGAGAGCAGCAGTAATAGTGATGAGAGAATCAGGGTGTAAAAGCTTTTCATTGTGTCTGACGATTTTTAAAAAGATAAAAAAAGCGCGGTTGGCTGACCGCGCTTTTTAGCATATTATACAGCACTCACCACAGTCGCCTTAAAAGCTTCCGGATCGGAGAGATCGAGTGTAATGGTGTAGGTGCCGGCAGTGGCTTGGATATTGTCACCACCATAACTGAGGTTGTTCAGATCACCTCCCAGATTGATGTCCCACGCGTTGTTGGCCCTGAACTTGAATGTGCCATCTTTCAGCGTGGTGGTCACGCTCCAGAGACCGGTTGCGGGGTCGTAGCTCATCGGTGTGGAGTTGTCCCAACCACCATCAGTGGCGTCACCAATAAGTCCCCATTCCGTTTTGGTTAGCGTGTAGGTGTTGGCAGTGAGGTCTACATCAATCTTGTACATACCCGCTTCAGCTACCTTCAGGTTGCCTCCGTCGGTGGATATGGTCCCGTCGCCGCCATCACCATAGTTGGCTCCATCCCAACCGGGTTGAGCGGTAAACTTGAACTCGGTGTTAGCATCGGCGAAGTAAACATAACCACTATACTTGAAGTCGAAGTTACGGTTGTAGAGGGTGGGGGCGCTTGCCGGATCCCATCCCTGGTGACCGCCTGGCACATAGAGTGTCAGGTTCATCTCACCGATGATCTCGATGGTGTAGGTGTACTCCATCATGTTGAGGGTGATCTTCACCCATCCCGGTTCGGTGACGCGCATTGCCTGTGCACCATCCAGGATGATGTCCCCTTCCAGTGCAGTGTTCCCGTCAACAGGGTTGCCGAGCACCCCATCCCAGGAGGCAGCATCTTTGCTCGACTTGGGTACAATCTTGAAGTAACCGGTCACGTTGTTCACCAGAATGGTGAAGATGGGATCTTCGTAGACATCCTTGCCGCTGTGGTTGAACTTGTGAGCCTCAAGATTCTCGATGTTCCATCCGTTGATGTCGCCAATCAGATAATACTCGGTCTCGATCACCGGTCCCACGGGGGTGACGGTCACCGGTCCCAGTACCACTTCGCCGGGAACCCTAACCGTGTTGCTGCCGTCATTGATGAAGGAGGCTGCACGCAGGTAGAGGTCTCTCGCTTCTGGTGCTTTCCCGTATAGGCTTTTGGCTGCTTCGTTGAGCGTGGCCGCCGTAACATAGGCACTGTTCTGGTCACTTACAGAGGTGAGTTCCACCACCTGGGCGAAATCTTCCGTATCGGATGCTTCTACGATAAAGGTTACCGTGGCACCTTCAGCCAACTGAGGTGTAGCGGTTGTCTTGATGGCTTCCAGCGGTGTTTCATCGGCCAGTGCTTCCTCGTCGAATACGATAGGAGCGCTCACATCTGCTCCCAGTGCAAAGGTGAAGCCACTTACACTCTGTTCCGTTTCCTGTTCATAGGCCTGTGGAGGGGCTGCCACATGGTCGTACACATCCTCGCATGCATTCAACAGTGTGATTGCAAGCAGTGTGGCAAAAAGGTATTTTATTTTATTCATCTTGTGTAATATTTTTATGGAAAACCTCCCTCTGGTGAAAGAGGTTTTCCGGTTCTGCCTGTTTATTCAATCTTACCGCTGTTGGTAGTGAAGTTAATGTGAAGCTTCTGACCTGCATTGCCGGTTACACGCTCCTGGTCATCACCAGCGCCGCGGGGCGCGAAGACACCGTCGAAGACGATGAACTCGGTATGCCACCACTCATGTCCGGGCAGCTGGATGCTGGCGCGAATCTCATCGCTGTTGGTGAAGGGTGGTGATACAAATGCTGCATCGGCACCCAGTGAGAGATCGGGTACGGCAAAGCGGTAAGCTGCGTCGGTGGTACCCCAGTTGCCGCCGGCTGTTCCTCCCTGCAGGTATACCTGCGGAGGATAGAAATCAACAGCATACTCGAAGTCACGGCCGTTGATGGTGGTGGTCACCACCACGATATACCAACCCGGATTGCCGATACCGATGTTGCCACCCGAGTCAGATGCGCCCGGATCGGCAGTGCCTACGGCATTGACCGTTACCTGTCCGTAGCCGAACTCATTGCCGTCCCATGCCTTGGCGTAGTTGAACTTGATCTCGGCGTTGCCGCCGTCACCGGTCTGTCCCAGGTACTGCATCGCCCAGAACTTGCCCGGAGAACCCCACACGGGGATCATCACTGTTGCGTTGTCCCAGTTCCAGTTGCCTGCCACATTGCCGATGATATACATCTCTTCCGGCATCTCCATCGGGTCGAGGGCAAAGAACCCTTTCACCTGCGGGAGGGTGATCACGTTGGAGAAGACCTCTCCCGCACCTTTCTCATTCAGCCTGGATGAGAGACGCACATAGAGTGGATGTGCCTCAGTGGGATAGTCACTCTCGTCAGTGACCCCATGCATTCCCACCAGTGCCAGCGCAAGGTCGGCTGCATTGATGGCAAACTTTGCGGTCGTGTAGCTGCCGGGCAGTGTCACAGGATTTGCAAAGTCGGAAGTCAGCGCTACCTGCACGCTATAGATGGCGGCAGCGGTGAAGCCGTAATCGGGTTGTGAGGTGGTAAACTCAATCGATTCGGTATTCTTCAGATCATAGATGGCAGATGCATATTTCGGCATGTTGAGCACAAAGCTCTCAGGCTGCTGAAGTACCACTTTCTCATCTTCCTGGCAGGACCAGAACAGAGTGATACTGGCCAGTATTGCTAATATATGAATGATATTTTTCATTGTCTGTGTGATGTTTAATTGGCATTACTTGATTCATATCCGCTGTTTTGCACCAGATTCTCATTTGCTCCTATGTCGTCAGCAGGTATTGGATAGACGTTGAAGTAGTCGGCAACCGATCTTCCTCCCGCAACACTTCCTTTCCAAGGCCAGTTGTAGGCCGATCCGGTGAGTTTGCCATAGCGAACCAGGTCGGTACGGCGCTGTCCTTCGTAGAAGAACTCGCGACCACGTTCATCGAGGATATAATCGAGTGTCAGCTCACCTGCGGTAAGTGTGGCGGCACTATTGCCGTTATAGCCACGTTTGCGCAGGTTGTTAACCAGTTGCAATGCAGTAGCTGCATCCCCTCCTGTACCTCCCCTGAGCACTGCCTCGGCATAGTTGAGGTAGATCTCACCCAGACGGAAGAGCGGGAAGTCTGTGTAAGCAATGTTGCTCGGAGGCAGTGTGCCGTCGCTGTTGCGGTTGTAGTATTTTACCACGGGGATTCCGTTGTTGGTGAAGAGCGAAGGGTCTACGATCTCCACATTCTCTGTGAAGTCGATGCGTATCATCGAGAAACGGCTGTCCATTTCGTGTTGGTACTCCCGTTCAAAGGTGTTGAGGATCGCCTTGGTGGCACGGTTGCCTTGCCAGGCACCCACTGCATTTACTTCGGCCTGCAGGTCGGAGGGTTCCATGGCACTCAGCAGGAAGGTCATCCCACCCCATGTCTGTGTGTCAGCACCATCATAACGCACCGGGAAGATCATCTCGGGTGAGTTGTGGTTATCCGCCTTGAAGATGTTTGCGTAGACCGGGTCAAGTTGGAAATTCACAGCCATCACCTTTTTGCTGTTGGTGATGCTCTCAGTATATTTCTTCACACCGATATAGGTCTCGGCATTGAGGTAGAGACGGGAAAGGAGTGACCAGTTGGCGGCTTTGTGTGCCCTGCCATAGTTGGTTGCATTGTAACCGACGAACGGATCCAGCATATCGGACTCGCATTCAGTAAGTTCCTTTTCAATGTAGTCGAACAGGTCGGCTGCCATGATCTGGGGAGGCAGTGTGCTGCCTACCGGGCTCTCTTCGTTCACAAAGGGAACGTTGCGGAACATGTCGAGCAGGTAGTAGTAGGCTAGTGCCCTGTGGAAGCGTGCTTCCGCACGGAATGCCTTGATCTTATCCTGATCTGCCTGGCTCACGCCACGGGAAGATAGCTTCTCTTCCGATGTCTCCCGGAGAAGGGCATTGGCAAGGTTGATCTGGTAGTAGAGACGATAGTAGAAGCCCTTGATGAACACGTTGCTGGAGGTCCAGGTGATGTGGTTCAGGTCGGGGATACCCACGTCGTTCCATGCACAATGTGCTTCGTCGGTGGGTAGCTGTTGAAGGTTCCAGAGTCCTCTGAGGAAGGATGCCTGGCTGCCGCCATCCACACCTGCCACATCGGGGTCGCCGTCGCCGCCGCTGTTGCCGCTGACGGCCAAACCGGCGTAGATCTTGGCCAGCAGTTCCTGGTAGGACCCCAATTCACTGCCGAAGACCACTTCCGATACCAGTTCCTCCTCATCCAGCGGAATGGTATTCAGATCATCGACACAGGAGGCCAGCCCCCCGGTCATCAGGATGATCGCGATGAATGTTAGTATTTTATATGTTACTGTCTTCATAATTGTCTGATGTTAAAAATTAAGATTGAGTCCCAGGATAAAGACGCGGGGGTGTGGATAAATGTTGTTGTCGATACCGTTGTTGGTGAATTCGGGGTCGAGACCGCTGTAATTGGTCACCACGAGCGGGTTCTGAACGGTGAAATGGATCCTTCCCGTCTGCTGTTGGTTTAGCAGGTGTGTGAAGTTATACCCCAGGGAGACATTGTCTACCTTCATGAACGAAGCATCCTGAATGTAGTAGCTGGATTGATAGTGCACTGCATCGAAGTTGGTGTAGGTGGCACTGTTAACCCTGTTCTTGAGCCATCCCGAGGGGTCGAAGGTGGTATTTTTCGACTCACGGTTCGACTGGATGTTGTTGTAGGCGTAGTTGCCGATGTTGCCACGTACTGAGAAGTTGAAGTCCCAGTTCTTGTAAGAGAGTTGTGAAGACAAGCCCATGTAGAAATCGGGAGATGCATTCTTCCAGGGGATCATATCCTGCTCGTTGATGGAGCCGTCTGCGTTCTGATCTACGAAGACACCCTCCAACGGTTTGCCTGCTTCGTCGTATACCTGTTCGTACACATAGAAGGAGCCTGCCGGATAGTTCACGGCGTGAATGGCAATGTTATTCCCTGTACCTCCGTCGATGCCGCCAAAACGAACACCCACGTAGCTGGGGTCATCGTTGATGGTCAGCTTGGTGATCCTGTTCTGGTTGAGGGTCACGTTGTAGCTCAGGTTCCAGTTCCAGTCCTTGCTGACAACCGGTCGACCGGTGATGGTGAACTCGATACCCTTGTTCTCCAGTTCACCCACGTTGGTGAGCAGCTGGTTGCTGAAGTTGGTACCGGCAGCAATCCCGACGGTGTTGAGCAGGTCGGTGGTCTTGCGGTAGTACACATCGAAGGCACCGGTGATACGATTGTTCAGGAAGCCATAGTCGAGACCGGCATTGTAGGTGGTGGTCTCCTCCCACTTCAGGTTCTCATCGTAAGCCAGCGGGCGGATCAATGGGATCATCTGGTCTCCGAAGAAGTAGTTGGCACCCGCCTGGCTGTAGCTGTAACGGCCCATCCAAGGATAGTCGCCGCTTCCCAGGTTCTGTTGTCCTGTCACACCGTATCCCAGTCGCAGTTTGAGGTCCGACATTGCATCGCTGTCAGCCATGAAGGGTTCGTTGATGATCTTCCATGCAAAGGCAGCAGAGGGGAAGAGACCCCACTTGTTGTCGGGACTGAAACGCGACGAGCCGTCGTTACGCAGTGTGAGGGTGAGCAGGTAGCGATCCAGCAGCGAGTAGTTTAGACGTCCGAAGAAGGAGATCACAAAACTCTCTGTGGCGTAATCATTCCCTTCCCTGTAGAACTCGTTGCCCGTTTCAGCAGCCATGGCAGCCGAGTAGGGGTAAAAGTTCTCTGTTTCATTGTAAAAGCGTTGCCAGGAGTAACCTCCCATTGCATCGAAGCGATGTGCACCTGCTTCCTTCACATAGTTGAGGTAGAAGTCCAGCAGGGTATTTAATTTATACTGGCTGTAGGTGGTGTTTTCACCCCAACCGGATTTGTAGCTGCCCCAGGTGTAGCTCATGGGTGAATTGTCTTCCACAATCACGTCTCCATTGCTGTCGGAGATGTCGTAACCAACATTCAGATTGGCCCTCAGACCATCTAGGAAAGGCATGTTGTAGTCGACTTGCATGTTACCGATACTGCGCATCACCTTCGAGTTGTCATGCTTTTGCATCAGGATGGCGAGAGGGTTGGCCAGTGCGATATCGATGGGGGTGCCATCTCCTTTGAGCGTCATGTGGTAGCCTTTGCCGTAAGCTGATCCGGTAGTGTCATATACCGGCATGGTAGGGTCGAACTGGGTGGCCGAGTTGATGGCTCCCTGATCGGCGAAGCGGTTGGTGTTGTACATCCCGCGAGCGTTGAGCTGCACCCTCAGTTGTCCGTCGAGGAAGCTGGGGGAGAGGTTTATGCTACCGGTGTATCTTTCCAGGTTGGATGTTTTCAGGATACCGTTTTCGTTGGTGTAACCCAGTGAAATGCGGTAAGGCAGTTTCTCGCCCGCACTCCCGGAGAGGCTGATGTTGTGGTCAGTGCTGACAGCGGTACGGAAGATATGATCCTGCCAGTTTGTTTCACTGTTGCCAAGGGCTGCAGCCTGTTGGCTGTCAGCGCCGAAGGAGTTGACCACGTAGTTGCGGAAGGTGGGTGCATCCATCACATCCACCGCGCCGGTGCGGGTGCTGACGGAGAAATTGCCGTTGTAAGCCATTTGCAACTTTCCCGATTTACCTTTCTTGGTGGTGATGATGATTACACCGTTGGAAGCACGCGACCCGTAGATGGCAGTTGCGGAAGCATCCTTTAATACGGTGAAGGTCTCGATGTCGTTCGAGTTGATGGTACTCAACGGGTTGGCCATACCACTCACGCCGGTGGCGTTGTCCACCGGTACGCCGTCAATCACGATCAGCGGGTCGTTGCTGGCCGACATAGAGGAGCCGCCACGAATGCGGATGCTCGAGGAGGATCCAGGTGCACCACCGGCTGAGACCACGCTCAGACCGGCAACCTGTCCGGCCAGCAGATCTGAAGGCGAGGTGGCCAGACCGCGGTTCAGTTTGGTGGCATCGACAGCCACCACCGATCCGGTAGCATCATCCTTGCGTACAGTACCATAACCGATTACCACCAGTTCATCCAGCAGCTCGGTGTCTTCAACAAGTACAATCTGAATGGTTGTACTGTTGTTTACGGCGACCTGTTGCGGACGATAGCCGATGTAGCTGATGTTCAGGACCGCATCTGCGGGTACCCGCAACTGGAAGTTGCCGTCGTAGTCGGTCACCGTACCTGTAGAGGTTCCCTCCACCAGGATGTTTACCCCGATGAGTGGTTCACCGTTTACGTCCGTAACCGATCCACTTACATTTATCTGCGTACCGGTTTGGGCATTGGCTGATAAAATCATCAGCAATCCCGACAAGATAGTCATCAGGAATGCTTTCCTACTTTTTTTGAATTTTAGATACATGTTGTTAACGTTATAAGATTAACTGATTAATACTCTCTTCATTCTCGAAATATATAACAAAATTGACAGATGAATGGTTAATTTTTCATCCGTATATCTTCTGTTCTCTCCATACAAAGTTATCGGTTCTCAGGGGTTACGGTACCGAAACAGGCATAATTAACCTGTATTGACTATGCAATCGATTGCATTTTACAGGTATAAAAAAAATATTATCAATTAGTTACCTACTTCTGTAGCACGGTAAAAAATTGATAATATTTTCTGAATGTGTGTTAATGAAAGAGCAGTCAATATCTGCTTACTGCTTACTTTTTGATTGGATGTTCTGTTGGTTTTCCTCCTTTTTTCTCAATCTTTTTACTTGGGATAGCGATCTTCCTGTTTCTTTTGTTGGAAGTGATCATCCGTTTGAGGCGTAACAGAAAACGTTTGCTGGGATTGCTCTTCATGTAGGTGTCCATGTGGCGTGCCCTCTTCTCTTCCAGAATCTGGTCGATGCGAATGAGGATCCCCGATTCCTCCACCTCTCCGAATTCATCGTTGATCGCGGTACCGAAGAAGCGCATCGTGGGGGAGAGACCCATGTAAGCATTGATCAGCGGCGGGATGTTGTAACCCAATGCCCGCACCTCCTTGTTCAGTATCTTGTAGTCATCCTTGAAGCTCTTGCCGTGAAACAGTTGTTGCATCTTCTCAAAGTTGGGTCCGGTAACCAGTGGGTCAATGGGGGTTACCAGCTTCAGCTTGTCGGGGAAATGTTTGTTGAGGAAATAGAGGATCATGTTGCGGGCATCCTTGTTGTAGGTGCCGTACATGGTTACCTTGCCGAAGAAATATTCAATTTCCGGGTCAATCACCGTCAGTGCTCCCAATCCATCCCAGAGGTTGTCGAGCGCGAAAATGCCTTTTCTGCCAAGAAGGGTGGACTGGTATTCGAGCGATACGAAAGAGCGACCCAGCTCCACCGTGGTGGGCAGGAACTCATCGATGAACTGCTGAGAGAAGTTGTAGAGGTGAGCTGTTGCCAGCATCGGTTTGCCCTCTTTATCATACTCCACATCCGAACCGTAGATGAAGCGATAGCCACCCAGTATCTCCTCGTTTTCCGGATCCCAGACAATTAATTGGCGATAGGGGACCTCCATCGTGTCATACTTGTCGATGTCGGCTTCCATTCCTGTGCCGCCACCATAATGACGAAAGGCGATCTCCCGCAGGCGTCCCACCTCACGCATCAGGTTGGGCGAGTCGTGGGCGGTGAAGACATAAATTTCGTTGTTTGCCTTGTGGGTCGTTCTCACCCTTTTCTGAACGGTAAGCTCGCTTTTAATCAGTTCCTTGCTTACCGGATCAATAATCTTTTCCATATTGAATCATATGTTTATGAACGGAGGTCACTTCAGTGAATAGACCTCCTCTTTAACGAACTGTGCCCATTCGGCTGCTGTTTTACTTTTGTCGAAAGTTTGCCAGGGTATGGGTTTGCCAAAGGTGATGGTGAACGTTTGGTTACTGTTCTTGTACATCTCATCGGGGAGGTAGACCAGCTCGAAATTGAACTTGATGCCTGATGCCTTGCGCAGGTTCGCCAGATTGTAAAAGAAACGTGAATTCTTCCCCTCAAAGTGAACGGGTATTACATCCCGTTGAAACTCCACCGCCTTGATGATGAAGTTCTTCATCCACTCCAGGTCCATGATCTCACCACCTGTTTTACGGGAACAGAGCCCCGCCGGGAATGTGATTACCTGGTTGTCAGATTCATAAGCTTCGTTGATTGCTTTAGCCGATGTTTTGGCTTGCGATCCGTACTTGTTGATGGGGACAAAAATTGGTTTCAGCGGATCGATGTAATAGAGGATATCATTGACCAGATATTTGATTTTTCCGTTGAACTTATCTCCTACCACGGATGAGAGGCAAATACCATCAAGGCCGCCCAACGGGTGGTTGGAGGCAAACACAAATCTTCCTTCTGAAGGGATGTTCTCTTCGCCTTTCAGTTTCAACGTCAGGTGGAACTCCTTCTCTACCAGTGCATGCATAAAGGGAACACCCTCCAGGCCACTGTTTCGTTCCAGGATTCCGTTGATATCCTCCTGGTGGACAATGCGTTTGAGATAGCTGATCAAAAATCGGGGGATTTTCCTGTAATGTTTCGGGGCCTTGCCACGTAAAATCTTATCAAGATCAATCCTGAATGCACTGTGTTGGTTCATTGCATTTCGCTACTTACTAATTTGTCGCAAATGTACAAAAATATGGTTAAGCAGTAAACTCTCATGCTAAAAAAACTTTTTTTCCATTGCTGTGAGGAGAGGATCTCCACTGGGTAGATCTTTTCCTCCTTGAATTGTTGCGGTTTGTTTGCATAGCCTTGCTTTGTTTGTGCATTTTATTTAAACCTTTTTCAGGACGAAACAAGGACTTTCATGGGTTCTGAAAAGCTATAGCCTTATTGCACCCTTATTGCACCCTTATATCCACTCCATAAATCATGGGAGTGGGTATAAGGGTACAATAAGATTAGAATATAGACACAGTTGCCAAAAAGAAGCAGATAGGCTGCAAATATCAGGGATACGAGGGTGGTGTTACATTTAATATGTACTTGGTTGCGCCAAACAGATTGAATCACCATGTCAGAATAACTGATTTCTGAGACCACCATGCTCCAATTGTGTTTCCTCGAAATTTTATATTTGGAAATTGTTAATGAGAAGATATACAGATGTGTAAGTGATACTTTGTGGTTGTTGATAACTTTTTTGTAAAATATTGGGGGGAAATGTGGGGAGAAGTGGATAATTTTGTACTTTTACCGCAAATAAACTGCTATGCGGTTGAAATTTACACAGAATTGATCCAGTTTTTGGGAAATATGGAGGCCAGGGCTGATGCAAAGGGAAGAATCTTTGTGCCGGCAATCTTTCGCAAGCGTTTGCAGAGCGAAGGGGAGGAATTTCTGGTGCTCCGGAAAGATATTTTTCAGGATTGTCTGGTGCTCTATCCCGGTAGTGTGTGGGAGAAAGAGGTGGAGTTACTGCGGAGCAGGCTCAACAAATGGAACCGTGAACAGCAGCAACTCTTCCGGCAATTTGTGCTGGATGCAGAAAAGCTGGAGTTGGATGCCAATGGTCGGGTGCTGATTCCGAAGCGTTACCTGCGAATGGTATCTATCGATGCCGACGTCCGTTTCCTCGGAGTGGATGAGACCATCGAGCTTTGGGCGAAGGAGAAGCTTGAGAAGCCATTGGTGGAGCCGGAAGAGTTCGCATCGAGGTTACAGCAGCTGATGGAGCAGAATCCCTGACAAGGGGTTCACGGGTATGGCAGGATGGTTTCTCATCCTGTGGACACTGTGGATTTATTGAATGGCTAACATCATAAAGGAGATGTCGAACATGTCGGAGAGTGAAGCATATCATATACCGGCGCTGCTTGCCGAAAGCGTGGAGGGGTTGCAGATCGATCCCTCGGGGGTATATCTTGACGTCACTTTTGGCGGCGGGGGGCATTCGCGTGAAATATTAAGGCGATTGGGGCCCCATGGTCGTTTGATTGCCTTTGACCAGGATGAGGATGCGGCACGCAACACCCTTGACGACCCCCGCTTTCAGCTGGTCAGGAGTAATTTTCGTTTTCTGAAAAATTTCCTTCGTTACTACGGAATTGATGAGGTGGATGGTGTGCTGGCCGATCTCGGGGTCTCCTCGCACCATTTTGATGATTCGGAGCGGGGTTTCTCTTTTCGATTTGAGGGCGATCTCGATATGCGCATGAACCGCAATGCGGGGAAACGTGCAGCCGATATCCTGAACGACTACCCCTCGGAGAAACTTGCCGATCTCTTCTTCCGCTACGGGGAGCTGAGGAATGCAAGGGCAATCGCTGCTGCAATCGTGGCATCCAGGGCAACCGCACCGATTGCCACCACAGGGCAGTTGCTCGACATCCTGCAACCCTTCACCGGCAGAGACAAAGAGAAGAAGATGCTGGCTCAGGCATTTCAGGCGCTGCGCATTGAGGTGAACGGAGAGATGGAGGCCCTGGGCGAGATGTTGCAACGGTCGTTGGAGATGTTGAAACCAGGTGGCCGCATGAGCGTGATCTCCTATCACTCCCTTGAAGATAGGATGGTGAAGAATTTCTTCCGCAGCGGCAATTTTGAGGGGAAGCTTTTGAAAGATTTTTTCGGCAACGTAGAGACTCCCTTTGAGCTGGTGAACCGAAAGGTGATTGTCCCCTCGGAAGAGGAACAGCGGATTAATCCCCGCTCCAGAAGTGCCAAGCTGAGGGTTGCAGAGAAGCTTGGATCTGAAAGCCAATCAGTAAAGAAATGAAAGTGAAGTTCGATAACATACGCAAATCGTTTGTCCATGTTTTTGGAGGAAGTGTTCTCACTGAGAATTTCTTCCTCCGGAACATGCGGTTTATACTGGTTATCGTGCTGATCATGTTCCTCTTCATCAGCCATCGCTACACGGTGTTGCAGAAGATGTCCGAGATTGAGCGTCTCGAACGTGTGTTGAAAGATGCCCGCTACGAATCACTCACCATCTCTTCCGCGCTTACCGAAGCGAGCCGTCAGGGAGAGATTGAGCGTCGTGTGGAAGAGGCGGGACTGGAGCTGAAAGTGACCAACGAACCGGTCTATCACATCGGTAAATAGTCGTTAGTGAACATGAACGATAAGAATGAACAGAACAAGAAAGTGAAGAAAGTGGCGTTGGCTCGCTATGGCCTGATCGTCTCCTTCCTGCTGGTGTTCGCCGTGATGATCCTTTTCACGGCCAGTCGTCTTGCGTTCAGCTCAGAAGGAAAGAGATGGCGTGAGGTGGGAGAGAAAGAGACGGTGATACGCGACAGGGTGATCCTGCCGGAGAGAGGCAGCATCTATACCTACGACGGCAGGCTGCTGGCTACAACCGAACCGCTATACAGCATATACATGGATTTCTGGGCAGACGGGATGGTGAAAGATACCCTTTACAAATATGTGGATGAGCTCTCCCTGGCACTGGCGGAAAAATTCCCCGATCGTACCGCCTCGCAATACAAGAGTGTGATTCTCAACGGCTGGAAGATGCGCGAAGAGGAGCAGCGGCAGATAGAAGAGAACCGGAGAAGGGGCATCGACAAGCGGGTACCCATTCGGTCGCGCTATGTGAAGATCCTGCGTCGTGACATCTCTTATGTCGATCTCAAGGAGGTGCGTACCTATCCCTTCTGGAATCAACGCTCCAACCGCAGCGGACTGATTGCAGAGGAGCGAAACGCGCGCAAGAAACCCTTTGGCAACCTGGCTACACGCACCGTGGGCAACGTCTTCAGGGATGTTGAAAAAGGAGGTGCCAGCGGTCTCGAGCTGAAATATGATTCGCTTTTGCGTGGTGTTCAGGGAGTGAAGTTTCGCCAGAAGATACAAGGCAAATGGATGGATGTGGTGGAGAAACCTGCCGAAGCAGGCTGGGACATCGTCACCACCCTCGATGCCGAGATACAGGATATCACCGAGCGGGCCCTCCGGGATAAGCTTACAGAGACTGAAGCCGAATCGGGGACCGCCATTATCATGGAGGTGAAAACGGGCGAAATCAAGGGTATTGCCAATCTCGACCGCATGAGCGATGGCTACTATGCCGAAGGCAACCCCAACGCCTTTTCCTACATGAATGAACCGGGATCCACCTTCAAAACGGTGACCGCCATGGTGGCACTGGACGATGGGGTGATCACCCCCACTGACTCATTTCACGTGGGCAACGGGTTGTTCCAATACAACCGTCGATGGGTGAGAGACCATTATTGGCGACGAGGGCAGGATCGCGGTTATCTCACTGTTGCCGAGGGGTTGGCCGTCTCTTCGAACGTGGTGATGAGCAAGATTGCTTTGAAAGGGTATGAGGATAATCCGAAGAAGTTTGTGGAGGGGATCGATCGCATCGGACTGCGAAAACAGTTGAAATGGGATGTTCCGCTCAAGGGAATAGAAGGGACCTCTTCCATCCGTTTCCCCGACGACAAGGACAACTACTGGTCGAAGACCACCCTCCCCTGGATGTCGTTCGGCTACGAGTCACAGGTGCCTCCCATCTACATGCTGATGTTCTACAATGGCATTGCCAATGGCGGCAGAATGATCAAACCATTTATCGCGAAGGAGTTCGTGAAAGATGGCAAGGTGATTGAGAAGATAGAAGCAGAGGTGGTAAACTCGAAGATATGTAAACCGAACACGCTGCAGCTAATTCATGAGATGCTGGTGGGTGTGGTTGAAGAGGGCACTGCCAAGGTGGTTGCTTCCGACTACTTCCAGGTTGCCGGCAAGACAGGCACCGCCCAGATTGCATCCGGCGGCGGGTACGGTGGTTACTACGTCTCCTTCTGCGGATACTTCCCTGCCGAGGAACCAATGTACACCATCTTTGTGGGGATACGCAAACCCAAGGGTGTTCCTTCCGGTGGCGGGATGGCGGGCATGGTCTTCAAGAACATTGCCGAACAGACCTATATCCGAAAGGTACAGCTTACCGTGGATGATTGCCCCGTGGACTCACTGCTCCATAAGGAGCCCTCACTGAAGAACGGTAACTGGGAGCATAACCGCAAGATGCTCACCCTCCTGGGACTGCCGGCCGCTGAAACGGAAGAACCGGCTGAGTGGGTGAAGGTGATGAAAGACAGTGTAGCTTACCTGGCACAACCCCTGTCGCTGAACCGGTCACTGGTGCCCGACGTACGTGGTATGGGAGCCCGTGATGCCCTCTACCTGCTCGAAGAGGCAGGGTTAAGGGTGCATCTCAGTGGTGCAGGCAGGGTGGTATCACAATCCATCACCCCCGGAAGCAGGCTGGTAAAAGGGGTGACTATCGCAATCACATTAAAATAAACAGAAGATATGAGACTCTCCTCACTGATTGAAACATGCAAGATCGTTTCCCTTCGCGGAAACCAAGCGGCTGAGATCACCACCGTCACATCCGATTCGCGCCAGGTGGAGCCGGGGGCACTCTTCGTTGCAGTTGAGGGAATCTGTACCGATGGTCATTCCTATATTGGTAAAGCCATTGAAAAGGGTGCCCTGGTCGTTGTGTACGACAAACCGATGATCGAGGAGTATTTTTCACGCGTGACCTATGTGCAGGTGGAGAACAGTGCTGTAGCATTGGCACACATTGCCGCTGCCTGGCATGGTCATCCCTCACGGCAGCTCAAGCTGGTGGGAGTGACCGGAACCAATGGCAAGACCACCATCGCCACCCTTCTCTGGCAGCTCTTCCGCAACAGGGGGTATGCCGCTGGACTCATCTCAACGGTAGCCAACTATGTGGATGGTGATAAGTATCCCACCACCCACACCACCCCCGATCCGCTCACCCTCAATGCCTTTCTAAGACGCATGGTGGATGCGGGATGTGAATTTGCCTTCATGGAGGTGAGCTCACATGCCATCCACCAGAAGAGGATTGAAGCCCTTCACTTTGCCGGCGGGATCTTCACCAACCTCACGCAGGATCATCTTGATTATCATAAGAATATGTTGGAGTACCGCAACGTGAAGAAGCTTTTCTTCGACAACCTGCCGGAGGATGCTTTTGCACTCACCAACCTGGACGACAAAAACGGCCCGGTCATGCTGCAAAACAGTCGTGCCGATAAAAAAAGCTACTCTGTGAAAGGAATGGCCGATTTTAAGGCTCGCATTTTCGAGAAGCATTTTAACGGTACAGATATCGAGATTAACGGCAGGGAACTTGTGGTGCAGTTTGTGGGGGTGTTCAACGTATACAACCTGCTGGCGGTTTATGGTGCCGCTCTGCTATTGGGGTTGAGTGAAGAGGAGGTCTTGCGTGAGCTCACCCTCCTGCAACCTGTTGCTGGCCGCTTTCAAACACTCCGCTCCCCAAAGGGATTCACCGCCATTGTCGACTATGCCCATACACCCGATGCGCTGAGCAATGTGTTGAATGCCATTCACGAGGTGTTAGGGAGCAGGGGGCAGATCATCACGGTGGTAGGGTGCGGCGGCAACCGCGATCGCACCAAGCGACCCATCATGGCTCGTGAGGCTGCTGAACGGAGTGACAAGGTTTTACTCACCTCCGACAACCCGCGTTTCGAAGAACCGGAAGATATCCTAAGTGACATGATTGAAGGACTCACCGAGGATCAGCGGCAGGCCGCGCTCACCATCGTGGAGCGGCGTGAGGCGATTAAGACCGCCTGTGCCCTGGCGCAGGAGGGTGATGTGGTGCTCATTGCCGGTAAGGGACATGAGGACTACCAGGAAATAAAGGGGGTGAAACATCATTTCGACGACAGGGAGGAGGTGGAGAAGGTTTTCTCTTCCCACCGTAACCCTTAACAACATAATCAGATTCATATGCTCTACTATTTATTTGACTATCTCGACACGCTTAACTTTCCCGGTGCGGGCATGTTCCAGTATGTGATGTTCCGCTCGGCCATGGCTGTCATCTTCTCTCTGCTCATCGGCATCTTCGTGGGTAAGAGAATCATCGACAAGCTGCAGCAGAAACAGGTTGGCGAGACCATCCGGAACCTCGACCTGGAGGGTCAATACAGTAAACGGGGCACTCCCACTATGGGCGGGGTGATCATCATCCTCTCCATCCTGGTTTCCACGCTGCTATTCGGTAAGCTCGAGAACATCTACATCATCCTGATGCTTGTCAGCACCGTCTGGCTGGGCCTGCTTGGCTTCGCTGACGATTACATCAAGGTGTTCAAGAAAGATAAAGAGGGGCTCAAGGGTAAATTCAAGATCGTGGCGCAGATAGGTCTGGGCCTGATTGTGGGGCTCACGCTATACTTCAGTCCCGATGCGGTGGTACGGGAAAACATGGAGGTGCGGGTGAACAACGTTATTGAAGAGGTGACTTACCAGACCGAAGATGTGAAAACCACCAGCACCACCATTCCTTTCATGAAGAACAACAACTTCGATTACCGCTGGCTGGTGGGCTGGCTGGGCGATTATGCAGACGAGGCAGTCTGGGTGGTCTTCATCCTGATGGTGATCCTGATCGTCACCGCCGTCTCCAACAGTGCCAACCTGACCGACGGACTCGATGGACTTACCTCCGGCTCCTCAGCCATCATTGGTGTCGCATTGGGTATCCTGGCTTATGTTTCAGGGCGTGTCGACTTTGCTTCCTACCTCAACATTATGCACATCCCCGGGAGTGACGAACTGATGGTGTTCGCCTCTGCCTTCGTGGGGGCATGTATCGGCTTTCTCTGGTACAACGCCTATCCGGCACAGGTATTCATGGGCGATACCGGCAGCCTCACACTGGGTGGTATCATCGGCGTGTTTGCCGTGCTGATTCACAAAGAGCTGCTGCTTCCGATCCTATGCGGTGTCTTCTTCGTGGAGGCACTCTCCGTGATTGCACAGGTCACCTACTTCAAGTATACCAAAAAGAAATATGGTGCCGGACGACGCATCTTCAAGATGACACCGCTGCACCACCATTACCAGAAACCGGGTGACGGCAGCATCGATGCCTTCTTTCAAAGGCCCTTTGCACCGTTGGCCGAACCTAAGATTGTAAGCCGTTTCTGGCTCGTGGGAATGATCCTGGCAGTGCTGGCGCTGGCCACGCTGAAGATGAGGTAATGCAGAGGATCTACTACATGTAAAAAGAGTGTGAGATGAGCAAGAATAGATTGGTGATACTGGGTGGTGGCGAAAGCGGTGTGGGAACGGCCATCCTGGCGCAACAAAAAGGGTTGGAGGTTTTTCTCTCCGACAATGGCAAGCTCAGGGTGGACCATCGAGAGACACTTCTCAACCATCATATTCCCTTTGAGGAGGGAGGACACACCGAGGAGCGGGTACTGCAAGCCGATGAGATTGTGAAGAGCCCCGGCATCCCCGATACTACACCGTTGATGCAGAAAGTGATTGAAAAAGGAATCAAAGTGATCTCCGAGATTGAGTTCGCAGGCAGGTATACCAATGCCAAGATGATTTGTATCACCGGCAGCAACGGTAAGACTACCACTACCAGTCTGATCTGGCATATCCTCAAAAAGGCCGGACTTCATGTGGGGTTGGCAGGCAACATCGGCAAGAGCTTTGCCCGCCAGGTGGCAGAAGAGAATTATGATTGCTATGTGCTGGAGTTGAGTAGCTTTCAGCTGGAGGGGGTGTATGACTTTAAAGCCGATATCGCTGTACTGCTAAACATCACCCCTGATCATTTGGACCGTTACGACCACAACCTGCAGTACTATGTAGATGCCAAGATGCGAATCATTCGCAACCAAAAAATGGAGGATGCATTCATCTACTGGATCGACGATCCCGTAATCACTCGCGAGATAGAAAAACTACAACCGGCAGCCACCTGCTATCCTTTCGGGGAAAAGCAAACAACAGCAACAGTCGGTTATACGGCTAACAACAAAATGTATATCAACACCAAAGAGCATCAATTTGACATGGAGCTTGAATTACTCGCCCTTGAGGGGATGCACAATGTCTACAACTCACTTGCCTCGGGTATCGTTGCCAAGCTGATGGATATATCAGATGAGCAGCTTCGCAACTCACTTGCCGATTTCCGGGGGGTGCCTCATCGTCTCGAAAAGGTTGCAACCGTACGTGGTGTGCAATATATCAACGACTCAAAAGCCACCAATGTGAACTCTTGCTGGTATGCCCTTCAGAGCATGCGCGCAAAAACGGTATTGATTCTTGGTGGTACCGATAAGGGAAACGACTACCGGGAGATCGAAGAGCTGGTGCGCAACAATGTGAGAGCTCTGATCTTCCTAGGGGCCGACAACAGCAAGCTGCATGCCTTCTTCGACGGGAAAGTAGAAACAATCTGTGATACCTCTTCTATGGAAGATGCGGTGCGCACTGCTTACCGCTTGGCACAAAAAGGAGATACCGTATTACTCTCACCCTGCTGTGCCAGCTTTGACCTCTTCAAGAATTATGAGGATCGGGGCGACCAGTTTAAGGAGTGTGTCAGGAATTTATAACTGCTGACAGCTAAACGCTAAAAAAATATGGAGAAGAGTAACAATCCATTTCTTTCCCCCGGTGAGGATCTCAGTGAACAGGGCTTCTCCTGGGGAGATTTCGGAAGAAAGATATTCAAGGGAGATAAGGTAATCTGGTCGGTTTTCATTGCCCTGTGTGTGATTTCGCTGGTGGAGATCTTCAGTGCCACAAGCACCATCGTCTATCGTCAGCAGAACATCTGGGGCCCTCTCTTGCGGCATGCGATGTTCCTGATTGCCGGGGTGGGGGTGATCCTGCTGGTGCACAACATTCCCTACCGCTTTTTCTCCTCACTCATTTTTGTGTTGTTGGGAGCTATCATACTGCTTATCCTCACTCCTTTTATAGGGACCAGTGTCAATGGAGCCGAGCGTTGGATTTCATTCATGGGCTTCACCATCCAGCCCTCTGAGATTGCAAAAATATCACTGATGGGTACCATCGCCTTTCTGCTTAGCAAACAGAACGGGAGCAATGATGCGCTCCTCTTCAAGTGGATGATAGGTCTGATGCTGGTGGTAACCGGCATCATCGCCATGGACAACCTCTCAACAGCTGTGCTGCTCTTTGGCGTCTGTTTTCTGTTGATGTTTATCGGCAACGTGAAACTGATACGTCTGCTCAAAATTGTCGGCGCCGGTGTGGCGATTATCCTGCTCTTTGTGCTTTTGCTCAATGTGATTCCTGACAGTTGGACCAATTCCGGTCCCCTGAGCCGTCTCGGCACCTGGCAGAACCGCATCGAGCATTTTGGCTCGGCTAAAGAACTCTCGGAAGAGGACTATTTTACCATCACCGACGATAATTATCAGGTGGCCCATGCCAAGATCGCCATCTCAAACGGTGGACTGTTGGGCGTTTTTCCCGGTAACAGCACCGAGCGTGATTTTCTCCCTCAAGCCTATTCAGACTTCATCTATGCGATCATCATCGAGGAGATGGGATTGATTGGAGGGCTCTTCGTATTGATGCTCTACGTGATTATTCTAATCCGTGCCGGTATGATCGCCCGTAAAACGGAGAAGCTCTTTCCTAAGTATCTGGTGCTTGGTTCCGCAATGATGCTCTCCATACAGGCATTCATTAACATGGCAGTGGCGGTCAACCTGATACCGGTAACCGGTCAGCCGCTACCGCTGATTAGTCGCGGCGGTACCTCTACGCTCATCACCTGTGCCTACTTCGGATTGATGTTGAGTGCCGATCGTTTTGGAATCGGTAAAAAGAAGTATGAGAATACGCCTGAGAGCGGCCTCAATATGGATATTGAAGAGACGGGGGCTGCAGGTGAAGATCGGTTGCCGCAGGAGGTCCTGAAGGAATCAGCCCAACCGGAAGAGGTTCCCTTTGAAGTGTATCATGCCCGGTAGATTCATTCACTCAGTGACAACAGAGATTGAAAACATGAATGTGATGCAGATAACAGATCAAGCAAGTATGAATGCACCCAGAGTCATCGTCAGCGGTGGCGGTACCGGTGGACATATTTTCCCTGCCGTATCCATTGCCAACGCAATAAGGGAACGCTGGCCGGAGGCTGAGATCCTCTTTGTGGGAGCCCTCGGTAGGATGGAGATGGAGCGGGTGCCCGCAGCAGGATACAAAATAATTGGGCTGCCGGTAGCAGGCTTCGACAGGAAAAACCTGCTGAAAAATATTCCGGTTGTATGGAAGCTCCTTAAAAGCATGCGTCTGGCGAAGAAGATCGTGAAGGAATTCAGACCGCATGTAGCAGTAGGGGTGGGAGGATATGCCAGCGGTCCCTTGCTGAAATCGGCTGCCGCGGCAGGTGTGCCAACGCTCCTGCAGGAACAGAACTCCTATGCCGGTGTCACCAATAAGGTTTTGGCAAAGAGGGCGCAGGTGATCTGTGTGGCTTATGAGGGCATGGAGCGTTTCTTCCCGAAGGAGAAAATCGTGCTCACTGGCAATCCCTGTCGGCAAGATCTGATGATCACGGATCAGAAACGGAGTGAGGGGTACAATTTTTTTGGACTGGATCCGGCAAGAAAAACCATCCTGATGGTTGGCGGGAGCCTGGGTGCCCGCACCCTAAACGAGAGTATCGTGGACGCATTCGGCAAACTGGCAACGAGTGACGACCTGCAGGTGATCTGGCAGTGTGGAACATATTATTACAAAGAGATGCAGCAATTGCAGCGCGACGGGAAGATACCAGCCAATGTCCAGCTGTTCGATTTCCTTTCCCGCATGGATTATGCCTATGCTGTATCGGATCTGGTGATCTCACGTGCCGGTGCAGGTTCCATCTCAGAGTTCTCACTCCTGCAAAAGGCTGTGATACTCGTGCCTTCCCCCAATGTAGCGGAGGATCATCAGACGCGTAACGCGGAGTCACTGGTGAGAAAAGATGCAGCGCTGATGGTTCCCGACAGGGAAGCCACCGGGAGGTTATTCGATGAAGCCCTTACGCTGGTGCGTAATGAGCATCGTCTGCAGGAACTGAGCCGCAATATTGCAATGCTGGCCCAATACAACTCCGCCGATAGGATCGTCGATGAGATTGAGAAAATTGTGAAGCGTCACTGATGATGAAAGAAAAGATAGAGAACAGGAACGAGAGATCATTCAACTACGATCAGATCTATTTTGTTGGGATTGGGGGGATTGGCATGAGCAACCTGGCCCGCTATTTCCTCTCACAGGGGAAGTTGGTAGGAGGATATGATCGTACCGAGTCAGCCCTCACGGAACAGCTCCGTAGTGAGGGAGCCTATCTGCACTACAAGGATCAGATAGATGAGATCCCTGCCGCATTCACCGACAGGGAGCGGACACTGGTGGTTTACACCCCCGCTGTACCCGCGAGTCACGGTGAACTCACCTACTTCAGGTTGAATGGTTTCAGGTTGATGAAAAGAGCCGAACTGCTGGGTGAGATCACCCGTGCCAGTGATGCGATCTGTGTGGCGGGAACGCATGGAAAAACTACTGTCTCGAGCATGACTGCACACCTGCTGCGTCAGTCACATGTCGATTGCAATGCTTTTCTGGGAGGCATCTTGAAAAACTACAATACTAACTTATTGCTTTCTGAACGGAGCAAAATCACCGTTGCCGAGGCGGATGAATATGACCGCTCTTTTCACTGGCTCAAACCCCATATCGCCATCATCACCTCTGCCGACCCTGATCACCTGGATATTTACGGAACGGCAGAGGCATATCGCGAGAGCTTTGAATATTTCACATCGTTGATCCGCACCGGGGGAACACTCCTCCTCAAAATGGGGACAGCACTCACACCCAAAACTGCTCAAGGGGTCAATGTGCGAAGTTATTCAGAATCGGAAGGTGACTACCATGCCGAAAATATACGCATCGGTGATGGTGAGATCCGGTTTGATTATGTCTCGCCCGGGAAAAGGATCAACGATATCAACCTTGGGGTGCCGGTGAAGATCAACATCGAGAACAGTATCGCTGCCATGGCTGCTGCTGAACTATGTGGGGCGACTGCTGAAGAGATCAGGAAAGCTATGGCAAGCTTCGCGGGTGCACGGAGACGGTTCGACTTTCATATCAAAAGCGACCGGATTGTCTTTATCGACGATTATGCCCACCACCCCATGGAGCTTACCGCAGCCATCGAATCGATCAAGGCGCTTTACCCGGAACGGAAGTTGACAGCTCTCTTTCAACCCCATCTGTACAGCCGCACACGTGACTTTGCCGATCAGTTTGCCGAGAGCCTCTCTCTCGCCGACGAGGTAATCCTGCTCGACATCTATCCTGCACGGGAGGAGCCGATTGAAGGGGTTACTTCCGGGATGCTCCTCGATAGAATCACCCTTGCCCGGAAGCAGTTGTGCAGCAAAGAAAGGGTGCTGGATTGTCTGCGCAACCTCGAGCTGGAAGTGCTTGTGACTTTTGGTGCCGGCGACATCGACCGGCTGCTGCCGGCAATAGAACAGATGTTGCGTGAACGCTATCAGATGAATGATTAACGAACATTAATTTGCAGGGCCTTTGCGCATCTTAATGTATCTTTGCAATGTCAAATCAAACCAATCAACACTTGAAGAAAACCCTGCTCATACTGGTCGCACTGGTGACAATTGGTTACCTGGTCTTCTCTGCCGCCTATTTCAGGAAGGTTGCACGTAACAAGCTGTGTGATAATTTTGAAGTGGTGATTGAAGACAGTAGTAGGACTCAGTTTGTGCTTGCGAGCGATATTGAAAGATTGGTGAAGCGTCACAAGCTTTTTCCTGTAGGGAAACCCTTCAGTGAAATCAATACCTTGGCAATCCGTGACACCATTCTTACAAACCAGCTGGTGGAGTCGGCTGAGGTTTATACAACACCCGGCAGCGGCATTGTTGCTTTCATTCGTCAACGACAGCCGGTGCTGAGGGTCATCTCCGACAAAGAGGGAAGTTTTTACGTGGACGAGGAGCGACGCATCATGCCTGTTTCATCAGCTTTTACAGTATATGTGCCATTGGCAACAGGAGCAGTCTCACAGGCGCTTGCCAGCGATCAGTTATACGATTTTGCCATGTTCCTGCGTCGCAATGGCGATTGGGATGCATGGATCGAACAGATCGATGTGAGAAGCAATGGTGATGTGGTGCTGATTCCCCGTGCGGGTGATTTTCATGTGGTGATGGGGAGCCTTGAGGATTACACGGCCAAGCTCTCCAAATTTGTCCGTTTTGTAGATGAGGGTTTGAACGTAGTGGGATGGAACCGATACAGTGAGATCAACCTGAAGTATGAAAACCAGGTGGTTTGCACCAGGAAGTAACGGGCACTGCTGACAATTGGTTGCTCTTCAAACGGTAACTAACCGCCGAGACCTCCATTAAATGATGTGAAGATGCAAACAAAACCGTTTGTGAGAGTGTTTGTTAAAAAAGATATAAATATAAGTTCATCAATCATATGACTTCATCAGGATTTACTGCAGTGATCGATTTGGGCACCACCAGAATAAAGGGTGTGATGGGGCGCAGGAACGACAGTGGCGTCATCTCAGTGATTGCCAGCGGAAGCATTGACTCCGGCAACTCCATACGCAGGGGAGTGATCTATAACATCGAACAGGCAGGGGCTAAAGTGCACAAGCTGGTGCGGATGCTGGAAAACAGTAGTGATCGCAAAATAGGCAGGGTTTACGTCTCGCTGTCCGGACAGTCGCTCCACACCATGGAGTTCAACGAGATGAGACGTCTGCCGGCCGGGATGGTCACCGAAGAGGTGGTTACCCAGTTGCGCAGTGTTGCTGAGAAATACCAGCCCGACATGAAGCGAAACTACCAGGTGGCTGATGTGGAGTATTACATCGACGATAAGCCTGAGAGAAGTCCTGTGGGGGTGACCGGCAGCCAGATTGAAGCCGGTTTTGAGCTGATTGTGGGCCGTCCCAACCTGATGAACAATATCGAGAAGAGCATTTCCACGAAAACTGAACTGGAGATTGCAGGATATGTGGTGGGTCCTACTGCCACTGCCGCCATCGCCCTCACCGACGAAGAGAAAGAGTTAGGATGTGCGTTCCTCGATTTTGGTGCCGGTACCACTACTCTTTCGGTTTACAAGGAGGGCATCCTTCGTCGGATGGTGGTGATTCCCTTTGGCGGACGGAGCATCACCAAAGATATTTGCGCGCTCAACTTCACCGAGAACGATGCTGAACAACTCAAAATAAAGTTTGGGAAAGCCATAGAGACACACGAGGGACCAATCTTCTCCTCACCCTTCTCTTCCAAACCCGATGTAGACCTGGCTGAACTGAACAAGGTGATCGTTATGCGCCTCGATGAACTCATCGCCAACATCCGCGAACAGATCTCCCTCTCCGGTTATGAGGGACAGCTGGGGGCGGGTGCGATCATCACCGGTGGCGCCTCACTGCTTAAAAATCTGGATCTCTACCTCGGGCAAAAACTGAAGATGGCAGTGCGCAAAGCAACTGCACGTAAAGCCATGGTTAACAACGCACCTGAATTGACTGGTGATCCCTCCTTCACGCTCGCGCTGGGAATGCTCCTTACGGCAGCTGACGACTGTGAGAGAGATGAGGTGGATATGACAGAAGCTGCATCCGATGAGGAAGAATCCTCCTCCTCCGTTTGGCCGTGGCGCTCCAAATCGGAGAAAGAGAAAAAGGTCAAAAAGGAGAAGGTGAAAAAAGAAAAAGCGGAGAAGACTGAGGGTGGTTTCTTCACGAAAATGGAAGATATGTTCGGCAACATCTTCTCAGAAGATGACGAATAACCAAGTAACAACAGTGTGCAATGAATGAAGAGATACTTGAATTTCTGATAGATAGTTGTACCGATACCATCATCAAGGTGATTGGTGTGGGCGGTGGCGGTGGCAACGCCGTGAACCACATGTTTGAGGGTGGGATTCACGATGTATCGTTTGCATTATGCAATACAGACAACCAGGCGCTGAAGGAATCACCCGTACCGGTGAAGGTGCAGCTGGGACAGCATACCACCGGAGGTCTAGGTGCCGGAAACAAGCCCGAAGTGGCCCGTAAGGCTGCCGAAGAGAGCGTGCAGCTGATCGAGGATCTGCTCAATGATGGTACCAAAATGGTCTTCATCACTGCCGGTATGGGAGGTGGTACCGGTACCGGTGCAGCCCCTGTCGTAGCCCGTGTGGCAAAAGAGATGGGGATTCTTACGGTGGGGATCGTTACCATCCCTTTCATGTTTGAGGGGCCACGTAAAATTGTGCAGGCACTCAAAGGGGTGGAGGAGATTGCCTCTAACGTTGATGCCTTGCTGGTGATCAACAACGAACGGCTGCGTGATATCTACAGCGACCTGACCATGCTCAACGCTTTTGCCAAGGCAGACGACACACTGGCTACAGCTGCCCGCAGCATAGCCGAAATCATCACCATGCATGGTCATGTGAACCTCGACTTTGCTGATGTGGAAACCACACTGAAAGATGGTGGTGTGGCGATCATGAGCAGCGGTCTCGGCACTGGTGAGGATCGTATCAACGATGCCATCCGCAATGCACTCCACTCCCCGTTGCTGAACAACAACGATGTGTTCAGTGCCAAGAAGATACTGCTGAACCTCTCCTTTGGCGAGGAGAACCCTCTTATGATGGAAGAGATGAATGCACTGCATGACTTCATGTCCAAGTTCAGTAGGGAGATAGAGGTAATATGGGGTGCGGCAGTAGAGGAGGAGCTTGATCAGGAGGTGAAAGTGACACTGTTGGCCACCGGTTTTTCCATCACAGATGTGCCCGGCATCGAAGAGCAACATCAGGAACGTACGAAGGCTGAGGAGATACAGCGCCAGATTGAGCATGATGCCCGGATTGAGCAGGAGCGGAAGGACAAAGATCTGATAGAGAAATATTACGGCAAGAAAGGGCTCAAATCACTTACCACCGTCAACTACCGGCTGGAACCTTTTGTGCTCAGCATCGATGAACTGGACGACGACAAGGTGCTGGAGGCACTGGAGAAGACTCCTGTCTTCAAACGGGAACCGGATTTTAATCCGAGGATATTCAAAACTGATGCACCTCAGGCATCAGGATCGTTGTTTGATTGACTTTCTGAAAGATTCGACAAATAGAATAGAATTGTAATTGTAAGAGGAGAAACGAATATGGCATTTTTGGATTTAATAAGCGAAGAGATTAAAAAGGCAATGTTGGCCAAAGACAAAGTGCGTCTGGAAGCATTGCGAGGAATCAAGAAGGAGTTGTTGGAAGCGAGAACCGCCAAGGGTGCTCCCGAAGAGATCACCGACGAAGCAACAGTGGCCATCATGCAAAAAATGGTGAAACAACGTAAAGAGAGTGCAGAGATTTATGCTTCACAAAATAGGAGCGACTTGGCCGAACCTGAGTTGGAACAGATAAAGGTAATCCAGCAGTTCCTTCCGGCACAACTTACCGACGAGGAACTGACAGCAATTATCATGGAGATTATCGCAGAGACAGGTGCTGCCTCCATAAAAGAGATGGGGAAGGTGATGGCAGTTGCTACCAAACGGTTGGCAGGCAGCGCTGAGGGACGGGTAGTCTCTGAAAAGGTGCGGCAGCTGCTCTCTTGACAATTTCCCTTTCTAGAACTTCCGTTCGTAAGGGACGTACACCTTTTTCATCCGTTTGTCTATCTTGTTGTTGCGACGCGCTTTCTTGAGTAACTTTTGCAATTCGCGGTCACGATTTTTGCCTGCTTTGAAATCATCACTCAACATTAACAGTGAGATGGTTTCCTCGTCGATGATGTTGCATCGAAACACCACTTCCCTGTTTTCAATGATCTCATTTTCTGCGAGCTGAACCCGATAGTCAAGTTCCGGTTCATATTGTATGCGGTGTGTATGGTATCCCAAAGCCGATACAACGATTGAACCGATTTTTTCTGTTTCCGTGAGAAACAGTTTCCCTTCCTGAGAGGTCACCTTACCTTCCAGCAGTTTGCCCGATTTACTGTATGACTCAACCAGAATTGGGTATAAGGGATAATTGTTACTACCCACAACTTCTACCATGCAGCTGTCTTTTCGTGATGCGGGTAGTGTACGGGAAGATGATTTTTCACCTGAATACTCACCGGTGTGAACGACCAATATATCTCCCAGCTGCTCATATTTCCCTTCTCCCACCTGTGCAACAGATAGTCCTGCAAAGCCGCTGAGGCGAAACGTGGCATGTTGATCTTTCAGGCAGAGTGAGTCATTGCCCTCACGGTATGTGCCCTCCGACAACTGAGCATGCGACTGAAAGAAAGCTAAGAAAAAAGATAACACAAAGACTGTTTTCTTCATGAGTGGTGTTGTTATGTGAGTGTGGGACAAAAGTAACATTTTTTTACATGAGATGCGAGTGATCTCCCATAAAAAGTAAATTACATCCACCTTCCCATCTGCTTTTTCACAATAAAAAGCCGGGGGATAATCATTCAATTATCCCCCGGCAAGCATTGCTCGATATGATAGATTACTCTACATCTGTTGGTCCTGTTTGAGCCTGAATTCCCCAACCGGGATTTTGGTAAACGACCGATGATTCAAAGTTCGATTTATCACTGGCCGTAAGCCTGAATACATCCATGCCAATCGGTTCAAGGTAGTGAGCCGGTGTAAATAGCCAACCTCCTTGTGCGGCAATATTATTGTTGACCGTAATTTTTTCGTAGGGTACAATGTAATTGCTTAATGTGGGTGCAGACATGTTCCCTGAAGCTGCATCAACAATTGTCAGATCGGCCAATTCTGTTTCATAGCTGCTCCCCCAGAATTGCATGCCTTCAACCTTGTATGGATTGTTTTTTAACTGATCCATTGCACGCCACCGCTTCAGGTCATCCCATCTGAAAGCTTCAGCAGCAAGTTCATTTCTCCGTTCACGACGAATATTATAGAGTACGGGGTCAATCAATTTTCCTTGTGAATAAGCACCAAAATCCCATTTAGCCTCTTCATTCATCAGCGTTGCATTAATCGTTTTGTTGTAGTCCTCATCAACCTTTGCACGACGGCGAATTGCACGCCAGTATTTGTCGGCTGTTGCATCAATATTGCTGTTTTTCAGATAAGATGCTTCCATATAGATCAGCATCGCTTCGGTTCCACGGAAAACAATGCCGCCACTTGTCCCTGAATCATGGTCGTTGGCCATGATGGGTGAGTAGTGCTTTCCTTTCTTAATCATGTAACCGGTTGTAGCCTGACTACCTGCATCACCGAATATGAGACGGATACTGGTCAGGTTGGGAGTCCCGTCAGTCTGGTAAAAATTGACATCACCTGGCTTTTTGGTAAAGATCACGATTCTGGAATCTCTTCCCTGTAGCGTTTCATTGACCCCTTCTGTTTCCCATGATGGGTCATATCCGGACCCGTCTGCATAGATGGGTAAGCCGTTTCGCATCAGGAATGAATTAACCATCCCTCTTGTCCAGCCTGATCCACCTCCGTTACGCTCCAACTCCATCTGAAGGTTGTTTACTACACCCATTGACTTGTTGAAGTCTTTCCACATTAGTACCTCATCATATTTTTCCATATCTTCATCGGCAAACATCATGTAGTATGGATTGAGGATATTGAGGGATGCATCCATTCCTTCACGGGTATCACTGTTTTCTGTCAAATTGTTGACGGTGATGTCACCCACGATCTTCGCAGACTTCATCGCTTCCCCAAGGAAATAATCGATTTCACTGTCAATGTTGAATCCCTGGACATCTGTCTGATTGCCGGGCCATCCGGTACCTCCGGGTACAAATGCAGTCCCTTTGTGATATTTTTCCCAGGTCCCTTCATACAGCGCTACACGCGCACGCAGCAGATGAGCAACATTTTTGGATACTCTGTTTTTCCCATGCGGGGGTGTATCCATCAAAAAATCAGCAGCCTTATCCAAATCTTCCAGGATAAAACGGGCAACCTGGTTTCTGGGTTTTCTTTTGCTTGCTTCTATCAGTTGCACTTCATCATCGGGCAACACTTCCGTGATGATGGGGAAATCGCCGAAACTTTTCAATTTTTGGAAATAGTTGTATGCACGGATGAGATACATCTCACCGATGTAGTGTCTTACATGATCCTTGTTTCCGGTGATCTCATCTGCCTCGTACTTAGGAAGCACATTCTCGAGAAAGTAGTTGTTGGAACGAATACTCCCCCAGTTCCATCCTCCATCACCGGAAGGAACCTTCTTCTCACCCGGCTGCCAGAAAATGGGATATCCAGTTCCTGCCTGATTGTCGGTGTGGTTGTCAATACCAAAGAAATTGATGCCATAACCGGATGTCACTGTCTCAAAAGAATAATTGTTAATGGTATAGGCAGCCAGGTCATCTACTGTTCTGAAATACATCTGAGGGGTGACCTGATCCAGCGGTTCCCTATCCAGGAAGGAATCGCAACTCCCCAACAGAATTATTATAGTGATTAGTGACAAATATTTAGTCTTCATAAAATCTAGTTTTATTAATTGGAAATGAATTAGAGCGTTACATTAAGGCCTACTGAGAGGCTTTTAGAGAGAGGGTAAGTAGCTCCGTCCCAACCTCCAACACCTGCTGTTTCAGGGTCGTAGATCTTCAAGCCTGTAAGGGTGAAGAGGTTCTCACCTGATACGAAAAGACGAAGGTTATTCACTGCGAAACGGCCGGTAATATTTTCAGGGAGTGTGTAACCCAGTGTAACATTCTTAAGACGTGCATAGGCTGCATTTTGCAGGAAGCGTGTCTGACTAACACGGTTACGTCCGTTTTCAAGTGGTCTGGGATAATAGGCGTCAAGGTTCGGTCCCAGTGGGCTGTTGGTGTCGGCCGGCCTGAAATAGTCAAGATGCGGTTCAAAGAAGTTGGTCTGCCAATAACCGACTGCACCCCAGAAGAGAGTGGTGCCACTGCCCGGCATGTAATCTCTTTTCAGTGTACCCTGGAAGAAGAGCTTCAGGTCAAAGCCCTTGTAAGCTGCATCCATGTTCAATCCAAAGTTATAACGCGGATTGGAGTTCCCGATAATTCTGCGGTCACCCGAATCTTCAACGGTATTCCTTCCTCCGTCAATCTTGCCGTCACCATTGAGATCTTTGTACATGATGTCACCCGCACCCCAGTTTGAACCCAGGGCACTCTGTGCACCATTTTGCATCGAGCTCAGGTGAGATTGCATTTCTTCATTTGTCTGTGCAATGCCAATCGTTTCATATCCCCAGATATCACCAATCATTGCTCCCGGATAATAAGTAGAGAGCGATTTGGATTCGTTCGGGTATCTGTCAATAGTGACGGTATTGTCCGAGAGGCTCAGGCTTGCTCCATAACGGAACTCTTCAATCACATCGCGCCAGATCAATTGCAGTTCCCATCCTTTAGATGTCATATCCAGGTTGTTGACACGCGGTGTGGCGATGCCGAGAATGTGTGGTAACTCAGGTGCTGGTCCCACCATGTCAATTGACTTACGTTGGAACCAATCGAAGGTGGCATTGAACCTGTTGCGGAACATGGATAGGTCAACCCCAACATTCAATGTCTCTGTTTTCTCCCATGTGAGCAACGCTGAAACAAGTGAAGACTCCCATGCCGTATTGGGCCTTTTGCCGTCAAGCAGCCATCCTCCGTTGGCATTACCCCTGCCGATTACCCTGTAGAATGGATACCAGTTATCGGTATTTTGGTTTCCTAGTTGTCCCCAGGAAATCCTCGGTTTGAGGTTGCTGATGATGTCGGTGTAATCTTCAAAGAAGGATTCCCTGGCAACGTTCCAGCCTGCTGAGAAGGAAGGGAACAGGTTCCATCGTTGATCTTCCAGGAACCGTGAAGTACCGTCATACCGCAGGTTTGCTTCCAGCAGATAACGACCCTTGTAATCATAATTAACACGTCCGAAATAGCCTGCCGTTGCCCAGTGTCCGTAACCGCCACCCGTTCTGGCATTTGTGGTAGTGGTGTTCAGCGTGGGGATTCCTGCCGCAATGTTGTCCTGTGATCCTGATAGATTGCGATCGGTGTAAAGTTCCGCCTGAAAACCGGCCATACCCTTGATGTTATGTCCTTCTCCCAGTTCCCTGCTGTATTCCGAATAGATATTGGGATTGAAGAAGTTACTCTTATAGGCATATTCGTTCACGCTGGTTGTCTGATTGGCAATTGCGTAGGGTATTTCGTCGACATCATATGCGTATGCTGTCTGCCAATCCCGATGTCTGAAATAATTTCCGGTCTTGTAGTTTAACTCCACGTTGGTTATCCAATTTTCAATGGGTTCAAAGCGGAAGGAGAGCTGCTGTGTGAAGACATCGTTCTGAATTTTCTCGCGGCCGCCGTCCTGGATCTGGTATACTTTCGACTCTGCGGTATAGTATCCATTGGGATCCTTCACCGGAATAACCGGCCAGTAACGAATCAGGTCGAAGTAAAAGACGTTCCAACTGATATCATCACCTCCGGTGAAAGAGGGTGCCTGATAGTCAGATCTTGAAAAACGAGCTGTATAACCCATTTCCAGCCAGTCACTCAGTTGACTGTTCAATCTGGCCGTTACCGTGTATCTCTTTTTGCTGTCATCACCATAATTGAGCAATCCTCCCTGATCGAGATAATTGCCGGAGAAATAATATTGGCTCACATCGTTGCCTCCATTGATGCTCAAGGCATGTTCCTGGGTGAAACTGTTGCCGAAATGTGTTTTGAGCCAGTCGGTATTCCCCGCGGGCATGATGTCCTGTCTCTCAGGGTCATCAAATGAGTTCCATCGGCCGCCACGTTCCCACATGAACTGGGTCGATTTGCCCTGTTGAAAGTCCAGTATCTGCTGCAGTTTGTTTTCACTGTACATGGGCGCCTGACCACCATTTCCCAGCTGGTCGTTCACTGCCAGGGCAAAGTTATATGAGTCAGCCATCTCCGGCATATTCAGTGGCGATAGAAAGCGGAAGCTATTGTTGTAATTGACACTTGGTTTTCCACTTTTTCCCTTCTTAGTGGTGATCAGAATAACACCTCCGGGAGCACGTGATCCGTATATAGAAGAGGCTGCTGCATCTTTCAATACCGAGATGTTCTCAATGTCGTTCGGATTGAGGGTATTCATGTCTCCCTCCATCCCATCAATCAACACCAGCGGAGATACACTTGAACCTGTTCCGATGGTACCTATCCCACGAATGTTAAAACGTTGTGTTGCATTTAACGCACCACCGTTTGCACCGGTGGTGATATTCATGCCCGGTACAATACCCTGCAATGCTTCTACAACATTGTTCACAGGGCGTGCGGTCAGATCATCTGCGCTGACTGCAGATACCGCTCCGGTTAAGTTCTCTTTTCGCTGTGTGCCGAAACCCACTACTACCAGTTCATCCAACAGTTCAGTGTCGGATAAGAGTACAACATTGATCATCTCTCTTCCGTTTACCGGGATGACCTGTGATTTCATACCCACATAACTGATTCGCAGGGATCCGTTTGGTTGGACACCTTCAAGTGTGTAGTTGCCGTCGATGTCTGTCACAGTTCCCCTGCTTGCATCTCCTTCCACAATGATGGTTGCTCCAATCACGGTCATCCCGCTTTCATCCGTCACTGTGCCTCTGACAGTGAGATTCTGGGCGAAAACAGAGAGAGTAAACAGGCCGAACAACAGCATGAATATTCCTCTGCTTTTAAAACAATTTCTACCTTTCATCTTTTTTTTGTTTGATAATTTTACTGATTCACATAATAGTATTTCGCTCTCTAACAATCTTTTTTTGCAATATGATATCGTATATGATCAGATGTGTATTATTATAGATAATAATATATATATTGCCCTTATAATATAAAATAAGTTGCAAATATACACATTTTTAATTAAAATATAAAATATAGATGTTCAGCCCTTTGGCATCTTCAACTATACTACACTGTTCAAAAGTTCTTTGGGTCCTTTTTAGTTGTAAATCCTTGTGATGTTTTTTTAACAACAAGAACTTAAATGACACAAAAAAAGAGAGGCTGGTCGACCTCTCTTTTTTCTGCTCGTGTAACTCTCACAATATTAGGGCTTGTCCCACCAGATGCGCCCTTCGGTTCTGTCAACAGCTGTACCGTAATTTGGGTCTGTTTTAAGAGCTTCGACCGCTGCGTTGAAGTTCTCCACATTTGCGGTGTTGGGTGTTGGTAGCACATTTCTTCTGGGAATGACCAACCCGTCACCACCGGTCTTGATCTCTTCAAAATATGCTACACCATCAGCCGGTTCCGGTTGCGCCTTGAACGCTGGAAGCCCGGTGCGTTTCCAGGAAGCCCATGCCTCCTCGGGACGCATGAAGAGATTGACCCACTGCTGAGTGGCAATCTTTGCCATTGATACGCTCTGGAACTCCGGCTGAGCCAGGTAGGCATCAATCTTCGCCGTAGTGATGGGGTTGTAGTTGTCACTGTTCTCGTTCATCGCGGAGGGAACAGCCATCGCCTCAGCCCAGTTTTGGTACTGCTCCATTGAGGCACGGATGCCTTCACGATACCAGTTCAGGTCGCTCTTGCCACCCACGGCGCTACCTTTCTTCAGGGCAATCTCAGCCATCATGAAGCATACTTCCGGGTAGGTGATTAGTGGGGTGAAGAGGGTGATTTCATCTTGTGAAACATCATAAAGGGCCTGATCTTCTTTGTCACGCACACCCAGGGTGTTACTTACCTTGCCGCCGTTTTTCACGTAAAATCGACTCTCGATCTGGCTGTTGTTGCGTACCGTCATGGTCTGATCCACACCCTCATCATCCACATAGGGAATGGTGAAATAGGCATTGGTTGACCAAAGGCTGTTGGTGCTGTCGGGGTTGGCTGCCATGCCGGTATAGCGATCCGTCCATTGTGCGAATTGGGTGGCATAGTCGGGGTAGTACTTCTCCAGCGTTGCAAAAACCGCATCATTCTCGGCGTTGTTGTTTCCGTATCCGAAGCCGTTTCTGCGCACCAGGATGGGCAATCGAGGATCATCGTATGCCTTCAGATAGTTCACCAATGCACGTGAGGCCACATAGTTGTTGGTTAACCCCTGCATGTCGTCGGTGTTATTGTTGTGTTCATTGGGGTGATGGTAAACCGCCGACTGTTCGTGCGAGGCGATGATGCCGCCGGCATGGGCAAGCACTTCGGTGATCACGCTGTTGTAGAAGGCGTTGTCTGCTTTCTCCAGTCGCTGGGCCATCTTGATACGAAGTGTGTTGCCGAAACGGATCCAGTTGGCCACATCACCTCCGTAGAAGAAATCATTTCTGCCAAGGTTATACTGGCTTTCATCGGAGCCCTGCAACTGTGCCACACTCTCCTTCACTTTTTCGTCGAACACCTTGTAGAGTGGGTTCCCGTTGATATCCTCCTGGTAGAGGTCATACCGCGGTGTGGAGATACCTTCGCTAGCCAGCTTCAATCCTTCGCTGTAGGGTGCAGCACCATTCACGTCGAACATCAGCCAAGCCTGGTAGGTCTCCAACATGGTCGCAATGGCGGCCACATCCTGATATCGTTCCTTCTCGGGATTCAAGGGTATGACCGTGTTCACAAGGTAACGCAGCCTCAGGCCAATCTGTCCGAAGTAGTCGCTGTAATAGGGAGTGTAGGGAGAAGGACGGGAGGTGCCGTTCGGGTTGACATAGATGCCGGCAGAGGCTCCGCCGCTGCCCACGATGTATTGCATCAGCTGCATCACGCCGCTATATTTGCCGGTGAGATGATGGCGCTGTGAGTTGTTCCAGTTTTCGGTGGCTCCGCTGAAGGCGTTTCTGGGATCAACTGTTCCCAGCAGTTCAGGGTTGGTGTTCAGCTCCTGATAATCCTCCAGGCATCCCGAGAAGAGTAGAAGGGATGCAATTCCCAGTATGAAATATTTTATCTTGTTCATAATGTATGAAATGTTAGAATCTGAGGGTAAAGTTAATGGCATAGGTGCGTGAGAATGGTACGGTACCGATATCCATCGGGGTCAACGGGTTGTTGTTCGAGATGGAAGCAGGGTTAAGTCCGTCAGTCAACTTGTTTACCAGGTATCCCAGGTTGCGGCCGGTGATGCCGATGCGGAAATAATTGGCACCAAGCTTGTTCAGGATGCTCTCCGGCAGTCGGTATCCGATAGTGATTTCGCGCAGCGAGAACCAGGTGTTGTCCTGGATACCCAGTTCGCCCGGCATGCCCCACCCCAGGTTGTAGGTATAAAAAGCACCTGCAGGCATTGGACGGATACCCTTTTCGAGTCCCTCCTTATAGGTGAGGCCACTCACGTCAATCCGTGTGGTGGGGTCGCTTGCGAGCGGCGCAGTTGCACCTTCGTCAAATACTCCATCCAGCGGATAAACATCAAACACTTCTTCACCCTTGTAGTTGGTGCGCTGCCAGCCACCGTTTTCCTTGTCGCGTCCGTAGAGTGAGGAGCGAAGGGTACCCATGGAGGAGGCGTACTTGTATGTGTTAGAGAAGAAGTTACCACCCACGCGGCCGTCGACCAATGCGTAGAAGTCGAAGCTTTTGTAGGAGAAGGAGGTGTTGAAGCTAAGCAGGAAATCGGGTTCCACCTTGCCCAATTCCACCCTGTCGGGTACCCCCTTGTCGTAATTTGTGGTATAGCCATACACCGGTACGCTGGTGGGACTACCTGCAGCTCCCCAGTAGGAGATCAGTGGCTTGCCGTTTCTGGGGTCTGAGGGGTCTGCCTCATTGTTGAAGCGTGCGATGGCGGCTCCGTAGGGGTTGTTGTAGGCAGTGGTGAGCACACCAAATTTACCCCCTTCGTAGGCCCAGATTTCGGGTCCACCGTCGTACTGACCCATCAGCTGCCACTCCTTTACATTTTCGTGCAGTTCGATGATCTTGCCCCTGTTGAGTGAGAAGTTGCTTCCCACCGTCCAACGGAAGTCGGCCGTACGTACCGGGGTTGCTTCCAGAGAAAGCTCAATACCCTGGTTCTGAATATTACCGGCATTGATCAGCTGGTTGCTGGCTCCGGCTTCGGTAACAGCAGCTACCGTAAGAATCTGGTTGCGGGTGTTGGTCTTGTAGTAGGCGAAGTCTATGTTGAACCGCTCGTCAAAGAAGCGCAGATCGGTTCCTAATTCGATTGACTGCTGCACCTCAGGCTTCAGGTCGTTGTTCCATGCCGTTCCCAGGTTGGGGTTGGCAATCAGTACGCTCTCCCGGTTGGGATCATACTGTGCACTCTGCGAGAAGACGCCGAAACCGCGGGTGGTGGCGTAGGCTGAAGTGCCCATACCCACTCGTGAGAGGGATGCGCGCAGCTTACCGTAGGAGAGCCATTCAGGCATCTCGAAGGTGTCGCTGAAGACCCATGAGGCGTTGGCCGAGGGGTAAAACACGGTGTAATTGTTCATCCCTGTAGACATGTACGAGGGGTAGGTGAGGGTGGAGAGCCAGTCGTTGCGGCCGGTGAGCTCGAGGAAGAGCTGGTCCCTCCATGCGAAGTTGAGGATGGCCGAGAGACCGAACGCCTGGTTGTTGCGCGGCGTGTAGTCGAAGTTCGGGGTGATCCTGTTTACTGAATTGGAGAAGGCAAACACGGCTGGTGATACCAGACCTCCGTTGGTACTCTTGTTCCATGAGTGTGACTCAGTGTTGCCATACAATTCTGCAGCAAGGATGCCGTCGATTGTGATGGTCTCGTCACCAAGCTGCAGTTCATTGTTCATGCTCTGCAGCATCCCGAGGAAGTTGTAGGAGCCTGAGTTGTTGCCGCCACGTCCATAGCCACCGCTGCCGGTGGGTCCGTAGTTGGCACCCTGTCCGTAGGATTGCCACATGGTGGAGATACCGTAGTAGTTGTAATTCCCCTGGATGCTGGCCGTCAGCTTGGGGGCGATCTTGGCCCTTAGTGTCAGGTTGCTCAGCATCGAGTTCTCAGACCGCTGGTCCAGGTTCATGTCACGGTTGTGGAGATATCCCCTCAGGGTGCCCCAGGGGCTGTCGGTCTCCACTGCTTTTGTTTCCGGATCACGGTATAGATCTTCATAGGCAGATACATCCATGTTACGGGGTGTGTAGTAGGTGGTCATCATCCCAAGGTTGCCGCCCCAGTTCCATCCTCCCTGGTTGGCACCGTTCTGTGCACGTGAGAAGGCATAATTGACACCAGCCTCCAGTGAGAAGACATCGTTTAGTTCGGTTAGCCCCCGGAAGGATATTGCATGACGGCTGAACTTGTTCCGCTTGAATACACCGTTGTTGTCGGTAAATGAATAGGAGAGGCGGAAGGAGGATTTCTCGCCGCCACCGTTGATGGCAACGTTGGTGGTGCTGTTCAGTCCAGCCTGATAGAGCGATTTCCAGTTGTCGGGATGAGCTACAAAGGGTGTGGCCTGACCGTGCGGCAGATACTGGTTGATCATCGATCCATCCATCTTCGGACCAAAGCTCGCGGCTGTGCGCTGCAACGAACCGTCGGCAAGGAAGCCCCCTTCATATCCGTTACTGGGTGAACCGGCTCCATAGACGTTCTGCAGTTCGATAGGTGACTTGTAGATGTCAGTGGTTTCCAGGATCTGGGAAATCTCTACTCCAAGTCCCTGCTTGCCGTAACGTCCACCTTTCGACTTGATCACAATGGCGCCGTTAGCACCGCGTGATCCGTAGAGTGCGGTGGCGGCAGCCCCCTTCAGTACGGTGACACTCTCGTAGTCGGCCGGGTTGAGGTTTTTAAGCTGTGATCCCCAGTCAGTGCCGTCCAGTGCACCACGCAGTGGCTCCTGGATGATCATCCCGTCGACTACGAAGATGGGGGAGTTGTTCTTGTCGATCGATTTGGCACCACGGATAGTGATCGAAGAACTGGAGGTGACTCCCGAAGCACCGGTCAGGTTGATGTCCAGACCCGCTACCTTTCCCTGCAGTGCGGTAATTGGGTTGATGGCATTCACCCGTTCAATCTCTGTGGTGGAGACACTGGTGGTGGCGTAACCCACCGAACGGGCCTGCTTGGTGATGCCCAGGGCGGTCACTACCACTTCGCTCAACATCTCCGAATCCTCGTTCATCACCACGTTGATAGTAGTGCGCCCATTCACTGGTACACTCTGCGTTACCATGCCCACATAGCTGAACTGCAGTGTTGCGTTGGACGGAATATTGGGCAATATATAGTTACCGTCAATATCGGTGACCGTACCGCGTGACGCATCTCCCTCCAGGATGATGGTCGCACCAATCACCGGTTCTTGTCGATTGTCGGTCACCGTTCCCCGCACGGTGAGATTCTGTGCAAACAGAGACAGGGTCATCACGCTCAGCAGGAGTGTGAAAAGCCCTCTTGATGGAATACAATTTCTACGTTTCATTCTTTTTTTGTTTGAAAATTAATGAATTAACACATGTTGGCTCTTTTCGGTTTGACTTGGTTTGTATTGCTAATTGACATTGAAGAAAAATTTTTCCTAAAAATTAAAAATACTTAATTGAATTCGCATTATTTCATAATAGTTGCGCAAATATACAACTTCAATTTAAATTCATTTACAAAAAAAATCCACTTTAACATTTATGAAACTTAATAATGACCTTTTTTGGACCGTGGTGGTGTTAAAGCGTAACGAGTTTCTTTCATTTTGACGATAATTTACCATGCTGGCACAAAAAAACCCCCTGCAGTGGTACAGGGAGTTAAAACATTTTGGACGGTTGCTTTCCGTTTGCTCAGAGACTTTTTTCAGTGAGATAACGCTCAGCATCCATGGCTGCACGACAGCCTGTGCCGGCAGCTGTGACTGCCTGACGGTAGATAGGATCAGCTACGTCACCACAGGCAAAAACACCTTCCACATTGGTCTTCGTAGTGGGTGCTTCGGTGTTGATGTATCCCACTTCGTCGAGCTCCACATAATCCTTGAAGATTTCGGTGTTGGGTTTGTGTCCGATGGCCAGGAAGAATCCATCTACGGCAATGTCATACCGCTCTTCATCTGTTTCGCCCATTCGTTTCACCAGGTGCACACCTTCCACACCTCTTTCGCCGAAGAGGCCTACTGCATTGTGCTCGAAAAGGACCTCAATCTTTGGATTGTTCATTACCCTTTCCTGCATGATCTGTGAAGCACGGAGATAGGGTTTGCGTACAATCATGTAGACCTTATCGGCCAGACCTGAGAGGTAGGTGGCCTCTTCGCATGCAGTATCACCTCCGCCCACTACAGCTACTTTTTTCTTGCGGTAGAAGAAACCGTCACATGTGGCACATGCTGAGACACCCTGTCCGGCATATTTCTTCTCGTCATCCAGGCCCAGGTATTTTGCGGTGGCACCGGTGGAGATGATCACCGTATCGGCTTCGATCACCTTTTCATTATCGATTGTCACCTGCAGGGGGCGTACTGAGAAATCGACAGCAGTAGCTCTTCCCGAACGTACGTCGGCGCCAAAGCGGGTCGCCTGTTTTTTCAGGTCTTCCATCATCTCGGGACCGGTGATGCCTTCCGGATATCCTGGAAAGTTCTCCACCTCAGTTGTGGTGGTCAGCTGTCCTCCAGGTTCCATTCCCTCGTAGAGTACCGGTTCCAGATTGGCTCTTGATGCATAGATGGCAGCGGTGTAGCCGGCCGGTCCTGATCCAATGATCAGACATCTTACTTTCTCGTTCATATGTTTCGTTACAATTTAAAAACCTTCTCCGTCAGGGAGGCATCGGGAGAAGGGGTTTGGTTGAATAATTGTTTCAAAGGTACAAATTATCTCTCACACCAAGAACCGATATTTGCAATATCTATCCGCGGTAAATGGAAAATATGGAGGGAGTTGCATCCCCTGATGCTTTATCTCAGGTCGATTATCTCGACGTTGGGATGACCGTTTTTGTCGAAGCGAAACTCCCCGTCTGCGAAGTTGTGGTTGGCATTGTAGTCCGAGATGTCGATTCGTTGCTTGCTGCCGTTTTGCATGGTCAGCGTCACCTGTACCAGTGTATGGCTCTTTTGGTCGATCGCAGCTTCCACCTCTTTATACTCCATGTTCCCGACGGTTGGTACCATCCTGATCCATTGAACCTGCTTGTTGTGGATGGTTTTGCTGACCGGAGCCGTAAGGATGTAGCCGTTGCGGTAGATGCCCAGCAGGGCCAGGGGGCTGACAGCCGTGATCTCATCCTGTGTAGGGGAGCTGATGTTCACTTCATTCACCTCTTTCATCAATACCCATTGCGTGGAGCCATCGAACCAGACATCCATCTGGTCGGTTTCAAGTCTGAATTTGTTACCTTTGATGAAAGCGGTGCCCTCCATCGCCGTCTGTTCACTGCCGTCGTTGCCGAGGGTGGCAGCACGAAAGGTGAGGCGGATGCCTTTTGATGCTTCAAAAGATGCGTAGGTCTTGTCGAGCAATACTTTTGCTTCGGAAGAAGGCTGCTGCGAATGCACCATGAGGGTGATGAGCAAAACTGCGATGGTGAGTATATTTCTTTTCTTCATCATGATCCTTTTTAATTGGTTTATCGTTTAGACAGCAAAGATGTGCTCCGGTTTAAAGCAACAGATGATAACACTGAATGATGATCCCCTGCGTGTTATTCGGATCCGAAGATGTTGATTTCTCTCAGTGCAGTGAGGAGAGCAGTTTTTCCAGTGAATATTCGTCGGCGATGAAGACATCCCTCGGTTTACTACCCTGGGTGGCCCCCACGATACCGGCAGCCTCCAGCTGATCCATCAGTCGCCCCGCACGGTTATACCCAATCGAGAACTTGCGCTGGATCAGCGAGGTGGAGCCCTGTTGGTGCACCACAATCAGACGTGCGGCCTCATCGAAGAGCGGATCTCGGTCGTTCAGGTCCACAGCTCCGGGTGCTGCATCAGCCTCCGTCGCCACATCAGGCAGCGCAAAGGCCCTGTCGTAGCCGTTCTGTTTGCCAATGTACTGGGTGATCTCCTCCACTTCGGGGGTGTCTACGAAAGCACACTGAATGCGAATCAGGTTGCTCCCCTGTGAGAAAAGCATGTCACCGCGACCGATCAACTGGTTGGCACCACTCATGTCGAGGATGGTGCGTGAGTCGATCTGAGAGGTTACGCGGAATGCCATACGGGCCGGGAAGTTGGCCTTGATGGTGCCGGTGATGATGTTGGTGGTGGGTCGCTGGGTGGCAATCACCATGTGCATTCCCACGGCACGTGCCTTCTGCGCGATGCGTGCGATGGGCATCTCTATCTCCTTGCCGGCGGTCATGATCAGGTCGCCAAACTCATCAATCACCACCACGATGTAGGGCATGTAACGATGACCTTTCTCCGGGTTGAGGCGTCGTTTCACAAATTTCTCGTTGTACTCCTTTACGGTACGCACATGTGCCTTCATCAGCAGCTCATAACGATCGTCCATCTCCTTGGTGAGCGAATTGAGGGTCTGTGTCACCTTGGTCACGTCGGTGATGATCGCTTTCTCCTCATCCGGGAGCTTGGCGAGGTAGTGTTTCTCGATGGTGGAGTAGATGTTGAACTCCACCATTTTCGGGTCTATCAGCACCATCTTCATCTCCGAGGGATGCTTCTTGTAGAGCAGCGAGGTGATGATCGCGTTCAGTCCTACTGACTTACCCTGTCCTGTGGCACCCGCCACCAGCAGGTGGGGCATCTTGGTGAGGTCGAAAATGAACACCTCGTTGGTGATGGTCTTGCCAAGTGCCACCGGCAGCTCGTAATCACACTCCTGGAAGCGGCGAGAGGAGATCACCGACTGCATGGAAACAATCTGGGGATCCTTGTTAGGCACTTCAATACCGATGGTTCCCTTGCCCGGCATGGGTGCGATGATGCGGATGCCCAGGGCAGAAAGACTCAGCGCGATGTCATCTTCCAGGTTGCGGATCTTGGAGATGCGCACACCTGCCTGGGGTACGATCTCGTAGAGCGTGATGGTGGGACCCACGGTTGCCTTGATTGAGGTGATCTCGATGCCATAGTTGCGAAGCGTGTGGATGATCTTCTCCTTGTTGTCGTTCTGCTCTTTCATGTCGACGGCCCTGTCGGAGGTGTTGTAAACCTTCAACAGGTTCATCGTGGGAAATCGGAATGTGGAGAGATCTTTGCGCGGATCATAATCTTCCTGTAATCCGGTATGCAGTTCCTGATCTTGTTCTGGTTCCTGCTCAGCATCGCTTGTTGTAGCAGGTTGTGGAATGTCGTCCTTGGGAACGATCACCTGGAAGCCATCATCAATCGTTTCACCTACATCTGATGGGGAGCGCTTGGTCTTCTCCTCGTTGAAGGTGAGTATCACGGTGGGATCCTCATCGCTCCCGGGCGAATCCTCGTCAGCACTGCTGTTCTCTTTTTCATCTGCATGAGCAGCCAGCTTTGCTTTCATGCGACTGATAAGACGGCTCAACAGACCCGGTTGTTGCTCGATGTATGGATCATCTGAATCATCCTCAATGGGTAACTCTTCTTCCTCCACCCGCCGGAACATTGAGGGTTTGCTGTTGATCAGACTCTGCTGGATGGTTTGTATAGAGCTCTTGCGCAAAATCACGATCAATGAGACGATAAAGAGGATGATCAGCAGCAGGACTCCCGGCCAGCCAATGCTGTTTTCCAGCAGCTGTTCAATCTGGGTTCCGTGTGCACCGCCCCAGTTGACATGGCTGTCAGGAAAGAGCTTTCCAAATATGAATGCGCTGGCAATAGAGCCGCTGATCAGCCCGAAAGCAGTGATGAAAAGCGCTTTCATGAAGGTAAAACTGGATACCTTCATGATGCGCAGTCCAATGTAAATCATAAACAGGGGGATCATCACGGAAAAGATGCCAAACCATTCGTTGACAAGCATCTCTGCCAGGAATGCTCCTCCCGCACCGGTCCAATTGTCTACCCCTGAGTTGCCGGAGCGAACAAGTTCAAAGAAGGAGCGATTCAGAACCTTGCTCTGATCGGCAGCTCCCGTGAAGAAAAAAGAGATGATTGCCAGCAGGAGAAAGATGCCAATGAATGCAATTACTACTCCCGTGAGAAAATGAACCCGTTCATTCTTGAGAAATGCAAGGCGATTGACACCCTTTTTTCTCGATGCAGTTGTATTCTTCCTCTTTCGTTTAGCCATAGTTTTCTCGTTTCAACCTGTTTCTGCTGTCTATCCCTTCTTTTCTGTGATGTTTGGCACAGGTGAAAGCATGATGTGTGAATGAATGTACAAATGTAAAAAAAAGAACGTTAGGTTGAAAGAGAGAAAACCCGTTTAAGCAAAAAAGATACACCCTCAGGGGTGTATCTCATGTCTCGGGGAGATCACTGATCAGGACCTCATCTTTTTTTATCCTGTCCCATCAGATAGACGCCACCCACCAGCGCAACCACGCCTAACGCCAGTTCAATATAAGCCGTTTGTTTTGCATTGCTGTCCTGTGCGGTGATCTCAAGGCCCAACAGGTCAACCGACTTCTCACTTTGGCTCACTCCGGTAATGCCCAGGTAGCCCAGTACTATTGCTGCAACAATTAACAGAATTCCAATTACTTTCTTCATATGATCTTCTTTTTTGGGATTTACATTCTAACAACAGTTACAGGAGATTGTTCTTAAGGCATGACATAAAAAGCGGAAAGTCCGCGAATCACTTCGCAGACTTCCCTTGTTAACACAATCTTCATGAAACAAACTACACTATCGAGTTGATTGCAGAATGATAATCCGGCTCCTGTGCAATCTCAGGAACCAGTTCCGTATGGATCACCTTTCCATCAGGGCCTACTACAACCACGGCGCGTGCCAAAAGGCCTTTCAGCGGACCGTCTGTCATCAGCAGACCATAATCCTTTCCGAACTTTTCGTCACGGAAACTGGAGAGGGTCACCACATTTTCTATTCCCTCCGTGCTGCAGAATCGCCCTGCGGCAAACGGGAGGTCGGCCGATATCCCCAGCACAACCGTGTTGTCCATTGCTGCTGCCTCTTTGTTGAAGCGGCGTACCGAAGCAGCGCAGACACCGGTGTCAAGACTTGGGAAGATGTTCAGAACAACATATTTGCCTTTGTACTCCGATAATCCTGTCTCGGAGAGATCACCTTTTACCAGCTTGAAGTCGGGAGCCTGATTGCCTTTGAGGGGTAGGTCGCCAATGGTATGCACGGGGTTGCCTTTAAATGTGATATTTGCCATATAATATTGTCAATTTAAAATTATTCTGAATTGTATGCTCTCTCTGCAAAATAAACAATAAGTCGTTTCGAATGTTCATTGTCCTGCTTATTTTAACGTTCATCACCCCTGCTTTAACTCTTCGCGCAGGTAACGTGCCGTATAGCTTTCATGGTTACAGACGATTTCTTCCGGTGTACCTGAAGCCAGGATCACTCCACCCCTTTCACCCCCTTCGGGCCCGAGATCGATGATGTGGTCGGCACATTTGATGATGTCGAGGTTGTGCTCAATGACAATCACCGTGTTACCTTTCTCAACCAGCTTGTTGAGCACCCCCAGCAGCACACGGATATCTTCGAAATGAAGGCCGGTGGTGGGCTCATCCAACACATAAAGGGTGTTGCCTGTGTCTGTGCGGGCGAGCTCGGTGGCCAGTTTCACCCGCTGGCTCTCACCTCCCGAGAGGGTCGTGGATGATTGTCCCAGCTTGATGTAACCCAGTCCCACCTCCTGCAGCACCTGTATCTTGTGTAGGATGGCCGGCACGTTTTCGAAAAAGTCAACCGCTTCGCTGATACTCATCTCCAGCACGTCCGCGATCGACTTACCCTTGAATCGCACTTCCAGTGTCTCGCGGTTATAGCGCTTCCCGTGACACACCTCACAGGGTACCATCACATCGGGCAGGAAGTTCATTTCGATGGTCTTGTAGCCATTGCCGCTGCAATGTTCGCATCGTCCTCCCTTCACGTTGAAAGAGAAGCGTCCCGGTTTGTAGGCCCTGATCTTCGCCTCCGGCATGCCGGCGAAGAGGTTGCGGATGTCGGAGAAGACACCGGTGTAGGTGGCAGGATTCGAGCGAGGAGTGCGACCTATGGGCGATTGATCCACACTCACCACCTTATCCAGGTGTTCAATACCTTTCACCTCCCTGTAGGGCAGCGGGTCTTTCAGCGAGCGGTAGAACTTCTGGCTGAGAATCGGTTGCAGTGTCTCGTTGATTAGTGTCGACTTGCCACTGCCGGAGACACCGGTCACACAAATCAGTACACCAAGGGGAAAGGAGGCAGTCACCTCTTTCAAGTTGTTGCCCGAAGCACCTTCAATGACCAACCACTTGCCGTTGCCGGTACGTCTTTTCTCCGGCAATGCCACCTCCAGCTTACCGTTGAGGTAGTTGGAAGTGAGGGTGTTCTGTTTGAGCATTTCATCGGGATGACCTTCAAATACCACATCGCCGCCATGCTCTCCCGCAAAGGGACCCATGTCGACGATATAGTCTGATGCCAGCATCATATCCTTGTCATGTTCCACCACCACCACCGAGTTGCCGGCATCACGCAGCTTGCGTAGTGAGTCGATGAGACGGTGGTTGTCGCGCTGGTGCAACCCGATGCTGGGTTCGTCGAGAATGTACAACACATTCACCAGCTCGGACCCAATCTGGGTGGCCAACCGTATGCGTTGGCTCTCACCTCCCGAGAGTGAGGCGGAAGCCCTTGAAAGGGAGAGGTACCCAAGTCCCACATCGAGCAGAAACTGCAGGCGGGTGAGGATCTCTTTTTTGATCTCCTCGGCAATCAGGCGCTGTTTCTCTGTCACCGCCGAATCAGATTCTACAATCCACTCATATAGGGAGCGGATATCCATCGCTGCCAGTTCGGCAATATTCTTACCATTGATGCGGAAGTGGAGAGCCTCCCTGTTAAGTCGTTGTCCGTTGCACTCGGGACAGGCAGAGGTGGTGATGAACTGTCCTGCCCACTTTTGTGCAGTTGCTGAGGCATCCTCTTCCTGCTGCATCTCGATATATCGGGCCACCCCCTCGTAGGTGACCATGTAGTTTGAATTCCCCAGCGACTCGTTTTTGATCTTCAATCGCTCATCCGTACCATACATGATCTCCTCAATTGCCTCCTGTGGGATATCCTTTATCGCTGTTTTCAACGTTACATCAAATTTTTCACAGATTGCTGCAATCTGCCAGAAGAGCAGGTTGCTCTTCTCTTTGCCCAGGGGGACGATGCCACCGCCAGCAATTGAGAGCTCAGGATTCGGGATGATTTTTTCGATATCAATCTGGTCCACGTAGCCAATACCCTTGCAACGGGGACAGGCACCCTGAGGAGAGTTGAAAGAGAAGTTGTGTGGTGCCGGTTCGTTGTACGACAATCCTGTGGTGGGGCACATCAGGCTGCGGCTGTAATGACGCACTTCGTCTTGTTCCACATCCTGTATCAGTATTAACCCCGATCCCTGCTTCATGGCAGTACGCACGCTGGCCTTAAGCTTATCGGCGAACTTGTTCGAGACCACCAGCTTGTCGATCAGTATCTCGATGCTGTGGTTCTTGTAACGGTCCACCCGCATGCCGGGGAGAATCTCACGAATCTCACCATCCACCCGCACATGCAGGTACCCTTTCTTGCGGATCTGTTCAAACAGCTCCTTGTAATGTCCCTTGCGGTTGCGCACCACCGGTGCCAGGATGTAAATCTTTTTGCCGATATACTTCTCAAGGATCAGTTCCAGGATTTGTTCGTCGGTATACTTTACCATCTTTTCCCCGGTGAGGTAGGAGTAGGCCTCTCCCGCACGGGCATAGAGCAGTCGCAAGAAGTCGTACACCTCGGTGGTGGTGCCCACAGTGGAGCGGGGGTTCTTGTTGGTGGTTTTTTGCTCGATGGAGATGACAGGACTCAATCCGGTAATCTTGTCCACGTCAGGCCGCTCCATCTTACCCAGGAATCCGCGGGCATAGGCAGAGAAGGTCTCGATGTAACGACGTTGTCCCTCCGCGAAGATCGTGTCGAAAGCGAGTGACGACTTGCCGCTGCCACTCAGTCCGGTAATCACGGTGAGTGCGTTGCGCGGTATGGTGACGTCGATGTTCTTGAGATTGTGCACACGGGCGCCATACACCCGTATCTGTTCAGTTTCAGATGCCATAGTTTAAATAAACGGTTGATTGGCCTTAAATGTTTACTGCACCACCCACCCATTCTGGTGAATTGCTCTCTTTTCTCCCTTCCGATAATAAAGACCCTCTTTGGTGGGGATCAGTAACGTGTAACGTTTACCAGCGGGAACTGTCAGCTTCGTATTTCGCAGCCAAGAGTTGAAATCTTTTAACTGGGCATAGGTAATCTTATGTTCACGGGCAAAAGCTGCCAGGTCAGGGATCGATGTGGTGACCTCTACCTGTTTGAATGTCATCGGTTTGTAGAGGTGTTCCGGTTTGATGATGAAGCCATACTGCTGCGGATGTTCAAACACCAGCTTGATGGCCAGCATCCTGTAGTAATAGCGGGTTGTTTCTTCTACCAGCCATAGATCGAGTGCCTCGTCGGCACCCTGTGCTGCCAATTCCTTGCTGATACGAGCCTGCCCCCCGTTGTAGGCCATGGCGGCGGCACTCCAGGAACCAAACTTGCGGTAGGCATCGAGCAGGTAACGACTGGCAGCCACCGTTGCCTTCTCCACATGATAGCGCTCATCCACATCACTGGTCACCTCCAGGCCATATTGCTTGCCGGTGCTCTGCAGAAACTGCCACAACCCCGCCGCACGAGCCGGTGAGACCGCTCGCGGATCGAGGCTGCTCTCAATCACCGCGAGGTATTTCAGGTCGTCAGGCAACCCTTGTTTCTTCAAGATCGGCTCAATCAGCGGGAAGAGCCTGTTGGCACGCTTGAACAACAAAAGGGTGGTGGAGTGGAAGTAGGTGAAGCTGTTGAGCTCACGGTCCAGCCGCTCCCGTTTGTCGTACCGGTCGAAGGTGATCTGTTCACCTGCAAAAGTCATGCTTTCAGGTATCTCCACCGAAGCGGTCATGGAGAGCACCAACGGTCGCTCCGCATCACTTTTTTCCGGGTCGTTCCCTGCTGTGAGTGCCAGCAGCAACGCTCCGCCAATCATGATTGCTGAGAATATTGAAATATAAAGGGTCGTTTTTTTGATCATCATTTTTATCTCTATTCGTAAAACAATTGCCACCGGAATAGGGTGGGTTATTGCCTCTCCTCTCCGAATGGCTAACAAATATACAAAAAAATTCCTAAGTTTGTATCCGCTTACAAGAAATGAAACAGTTGTAATCCATAACAGCAGCCTATGAAACTGAAGACACCTAGATCAGTAGTCAAAGCGCACGATATCAGTCAGCTCCGCTTTCGCGACACCCCTTTCGTGAAGTTGATGAACAAGCGGATCTACAACATCCTGATGGTCGCCTCTCGCTATGACATGTTCATGCTGGAAGATGACGGTAGGGTCGATGAGCAGATCTTCAATGAATATGTATCCCTCAACCTACGCTACCCGCCACGCTTCACTCAGGTGAACGGCAGCAGGGACGCACTTTCCGAGTTGAAACAGAACCACTACGAGTTGGTGATCTGCATGCCTAACATGGACAACAGCGATGCCTTCGATCTGGCGATACAGATCAAGGAACGCTACCCTGGGATGCACGTGGTGCTGCTCACTCCTTTCTCGAAGGCGGTTACCCGCTCGCTTAGCAGGGAAGACCTGAGTGGCATCGACTATGTCTTCAGCTGGTTGGGTGACACCGACCTGCTGCTCGCCATCATCAAGGTGGTGGAGGACCGGATGAATGTGGAGCATGACGTGAAAACAGTGGGGGTGCAGACCATCCTCCTGGTGGAGGACTCGGTACGGTTCTACTCCTCGGCATTGCCACTGCTCTATAAATTTGTGCTCTCCGAGTCGAAGGAGTTCTCGAAAGAGGCGCTCAACGACCACCTGCGGATGCTCCGTATGCGCGGTCGTCCCAAGATCCTGCTGGCACGTAATTACGAGGAGGCGGTCTCCTACTACAAGAAGTATGGTGACAACATGCTGGGGGTGATCAGCGACATGAGCTTTCATGTGAAGGGTGAGAAGGAACGGTTGGCCGGTAAACGGTTGGGTGAGTGGATCCGCACCAAAGATACCTATATCCCTATCATTTTCACCTCCTCTGAATCGAATAACAGAGAACAGATTAAAGGAATAAGTGATGTCTTTATCGACAAGAACTCAAAGACCTTCCCCCAGGATCTGCGCCGCTCCATCAAGGAGAATCTCGGCTTCGGCGATTTCATCATCACCGATCCCCATACGAAGGAGGAGATCTTCCGCATCCGTAATCTGAAAGAGCTGCAGATGAATATCCGCAACATCCCCGACGATGCACTCTATTACCATCTCTCCCGAAACCATTTCTCCCGCTTCTTCTACTCCAGGGCCATGTTCCCCGTAGCTGAGATGCTGAAGAAGATCGATGTCTCTGAGTATGCCAGCATGCACGATGCCCGGGAGCTGATTCATGCCACTATCGTGCAATACCGTCGGATGAAGAACACTGGTGTGGTAGCGGTCTTCGAGAAGGAACGATTCGACCAGTACTCCAACTTTGCCCGTATCGGCGAGGGGTCGCTTGGAGGGAAGGGGAGAGGCCTCGCCTTTATCGGCTACATGGTGAAGACACACCTGGAGCTGAACAACAACCCCAATTTCCCAGTCACCACCCCCAAGACGGTAGTGCTCTGTACCGACCTGTTCGACGAGTTCATGGAGGCGAACAACCTCTACCCGGTGGCTCTCTCCGAACGTGATGACGAGGACATCCTGAAACATTTCCTCGCTGCCAAGCTGCCCAAGCGACTGGTGAGCGACTTCCTTGTCTTCTTCGATGCCATCGACAGTCCCATTGCCATCCGCTCCTCGAGCTTGCTGGAGGACTCCCAGTACCAGCCGTTCGCCGGCATCTACTCCACCTATATGATTCCCTACGTGAATGATAAGTATGAGATGGTGCGGCTGCTCAGCAATGCCATCAAGGCGGTCTACGCCTCGGTCTTTTACCGTGACAGCAAGAGCTACATGGCCGCCACACACAACTTGATTGACCAGGAGAAGATGGCGATCGTGCTGCAGGAGGTGGTGGGATCACAGTACGGCAGTCAGTTCTATCCTGCCATCTCGGGGGTGGCCCGATCCATCAACTATTACCCCATCGGCGATGAGCGTACTGATGACGGCATCGTCAACATGGCCTTCGGACTGGGCAAATATATCATGGACGGCAACATGGGACTCCGCTTTTCACCACTGCACGCTGCCCGCATCCTGCAGCTCAGCTCCCTCGACCTGGCGCTGCGCGATACGCAGACACAATACTTCGCTCTCGACCTCAACTCAGTCTCCAAGGATTTTACCATCGACGATGGCTTCAACCTGCTGAAACTTCGTCTGAAAGAAGCAGAAAAGGAGGGACCGCTGCGCTATGTGGCTTCCACCTACGATCCGCAGGACCAGATTATCCGTGACGGCTATTATGAGGGTGGGAGGAAAATCATCTCCTTCGCCAACATCCTCCAGCATGACATGTTCCCGCTGAACGAGATCCTGGAGAAGCTGCTCAAGGCGGGTCAGAAGGAGATGGGGCGGCCGGTGGAGATTGAGTTCGCGGTGGACATCCGGGACAACCAGCTCGCCTCCTTCTATGTGTTGCAGATCCGGCCCATCGTGGACAGCCGTGAGGTGGTGCACGAGAACCTGGAGAAGATTGACCCTCAAGAGACCATCCTCTACTCGCGCAATGCCCTGGGTAACGGCATCACAAGCGATGTGCAGGATCTGATCTACGTGAAGAGTGAAGCCTTCAATGCTTCCCAAAACCCCCTCATCGCCCGTGAGATCGAAGCGATCAACCGCACCTTCGCAGAGGCCGGCAAGAATTATGTGCTGGTAGGACCAGGACGTTGGGGTTCATCCGACCCCTGGCTGGGCATCCCGGTGAAATGGCCCCACATCTCACAGGCGAGGGTGATCGTGGAGAAGGGGCTGGAGAACTACCGCATCGAGCCGAGTCAGGGCACCCACTTCTTCCAGAACCTCACATCCTTCGGGGTAGGTTACTTCACGGTGAACCCATTCCTGGAGAACGATGGTTTCTTCGATGAGGCATGGCTCAAAAGCATCCCTGCGGTACAGGAAACAGCGTTCGTGCGACATGTCCGTTTCGACAATCCTATTTGCATCAAGATCAATGGTAAAAAGCGAATTGGTGTGGTGATGAAGCCACAGGAGGGCGGAGAACCCTGCGTTAAGGAGGGTTAAAGAGAGGGTTGCGACGCAACCTTTCCTGTCGCAATGCATCAAAACAAAAGAACAGTTTGCTTGTTTCAATAAAGAAGGTAGGCCTGTTGCTTAGGCTTTATTTACGCTAACCGTAGAATGATATGAGATCCTTTTCCCTGCTAATCATGCTCCTGCTCACTGTTTGCGGGATGTCAGCGCAACAAAACAAAACGATGCACGAAAACGAGTATGCCCGTCGATGGGAGAAGGTGGCATCCCTGGAGAAAAAGTCACTGCCACAGTCGGCCGCGGAGGAGGTGAACGCGATCCTTCACCTGGCAGTAGATGAACAAAACAGTCCCCAGGTGATCAAGGCGTTGATTCACCTCGGGAAATACGACCTGGCGCGTGATGCTGAAAACGACACCCTCGTTTTCAACAGGTTGCAGGGGATGCTTGAGAAGAGCAGTGACGTGGTGGAGAAGGCCGTTTTGCACTCCATGCTGGGTGAGCTTTACCTGCATTATTACCAGGTCGATCAGTGGCAGATCAGGCAGCGTACGGAGCTGCGAGGCTACATCCCTTCCGATATGAAGGAATGGACCCGTAACATTTTTTACGACAAGGTGGTGGAACATATGGAGGCATCACTGGCCGACCGGAAACAGCTCGAAGCGGCCACAGTCTCCACCTATTCCGCAGTGGTGGATGAGGGGAAAGACTCCCGCCGGTTTTATCCCACGATGTATGACTTTCTTGCTTTAAGGGCCATAGAGCAGTATGAGCAGCTGGAGAGCGACGAGGATATGAGTCGTACACTGGCTCGCAGGGAGCTTACACCTGCATCTCTCTTTGCACCTGCAGATGCTTACATCCATCTCCCCATCGATCCGAGGGAGGGAGAGTACAACCTGATGGTCCCTGAAACCCGGCGCAAGCTGATGGCCTCCCTGATGGAGAGAGGACTTCACGAATCACTGCTCCTTGAGGAGTTGAATAAGCTGGAATCGCTTTCAAGGTTGATGCACGAGACATACCGCTCGCATGCCCTCCCGACGCTGGAAGCAATGCTCGGTAAGTGGCAGGGTGACCCCTTCAGTGTGGAGATCATCGATCGGATTGCAGCAGTGCATCAGGAGGAGATATATCGTTTACCAGAAGAGCTTGATTCCCTTCGCGATGAAAGGACGAAAGAACTCTACCACTTCCTGCAACAGGCCATTGAAAATTATCCCGGCTATGAGAGAATCGCCCTGCTGGAAAACAGGTTGAGAAACCTTACAACCCCTCAATTCTCTCTCTCCGGCAACAACACTTTTCCCGCTGATGGGGTGAAGAAGATAACGGTCACTTACAAAAATCTGCGTTCACTCACCGCCAGGCTCTACCGTATCGATTCTCCTGTCGATTTACAGATGAACCAGTCAGGGGTGCGGCAAACCCTTCAAAACAGGAGGTCATTTGTAAAGGAGATCCCGGTGAACCTGCCGAATATCCCTCCCTATCAGCAGGGTGAGACCGCAATGGAACTGACACTGACTGAGCCGGGAAGTTACATGCTGACGTTCGACTCACAACCGGAGACGAATGACAGTGAACAACCCTCCTACTTTTTTATCCTGTCCGATCTGGCGGTCTTCAGCCGCGTGGCAGGTGAAAACCTCCATCACTTCTTCGTGGTGGAACGGGTGACCGGCAAACCGGTGGCCAATGCAGAGATTGTACTCTACAAGCAAACCGGCAACTGGCGCAACTCACGCTTCACGGAAGCAGCGAGGATTGCCACCAACAGGGAAGGGTTGGCTGTTTACCGGATCGAGGATGACGGCAACAACCTTTTCTATCACGCCGTCAGGGGGACTGATAACGGGTCGCAGCTGACACGGCTGAACAACTACCGCTATTTCACCTCCGCAAACGATGAGGAACCGCGTGAGCAGACCGACCTCTTCACCGACCGGTCGCTCTACCGACCCGGACAGACGGTTCATTACAAGGCGGTGTTGACTCACCGGGGGGACTCGAAAAGATCACTTGTCACCGGGGGCAAGACAATGGTTTCGCTTCATGATGCCAATGGTGAGAAGATCGCTTCACAGGAGGGTGTGACCAACGAATATGGCTCAATGGCCGGTGCATTTGTTTTGCCACAGGGACTTCTTCCAGGACTCTTCTCCCTCCGCACCGAGACGGGAACCGTTTCTTTCCAGGTGGAAGAGTACAAGCGTCCCACCTTCGAAGTGACATTCGATCCCGTGGAGGGAAGCTATCGCTTTGGTGAGGAGGTGACCCTCAGGGGCAAGGCTGTTGCCTACTCGGGTGTCGCGCTACAGAATGCTTCTGTTGCCTACCGCATCACGCGGCAACAGAGCTGGTGGCGCTTCTGGGGCGGTGCTCCGGAACAGTTCGCGGAAGGGGTGGTGACCAGCGATGATCAGGGTGGCTTTGAGATCCGCTTCACCCCCGAAAAGAGTGACATGCAACAAGGCAGGCAGTCAGCCTTCACCTTCGTCGTTGAGGCGACCGTCACCGACCTGAACGGTGAGACACAAGCAGGCACTTACGCTCTCTCCGTGGGGGATGTCTCGATGATGTTGCAGCTGGAGATGCCGGAGCGGTGGGAGAAAGAGGGTGCTGACCCGATCCTCATCACGGCGAAAAACCTTGGCGGCAGTGAGGTCAAGGCAACGGGAAGCTATCAGGTCTATGCGGTGGAAGAGAATGATTCTACCGGTAAACGGGTAGCCACGGGAGACTTTGAGACCGGTCCGCAGCCCGAACTGAAAAAACGACTTGCCCGTCTTCGCTCCGGCAAGTACCGGGTGAAGTTATTCTCAAAAGATGACAGAGGCAATCCGGTAGAGGCGGAGAAAGAGCTGCTCCTTTTCTCCTTTGCAGACAAACGGCCTCCCCTGAAGACGAACGACTGGTTTGTGGTCCGCAACAACACCTTTGCACCGGGTAAGCCTGCCGAAATACTGATGGGAGCGACCGGCAAGGTTCATCTGCTCTACGAGCTATGGAAAGAGGAGACGTTGCTGGAAAGGCAGTGGCTCATATTGGATAACGAGAACAAACGTTTCAGCTTCCCTTACAAGGAGGAGTACGGTGAGGGTGTCACGCTGATGCTCACCCATGTGAAGGAGCAGCAGTTTACCACCCACCACACAGACCTGCTTCGCAAAGAGGAGAACAAGGAGCTGAAGGTGAAGCTGGATATCTTCCGCGACAAGATCCGTCCCGGCGCCGATGAAGAGTGGCGGGTCACGGTGACCGATGAGAAGGGGAACCCTGCCGCCGCAGAGTTGCTGGCATCGATGTATGACTTCTCGCTCGACCAGATCTACCCGTCACAGTCCTGGAACTTTCCTTCGGCATCCTTGCTGCGCTATCGATCGGCTGCACGCTTCTCACGCGACAACTCGTTCAACAAGGTCAATGCCAGGGGATACATTCCGGTTCCCTGGAAAGTGCTGCCCGGGTTCCGTTTCGACAGGTTCAACTGGCATGGCTTTTCATTTTATAACAATCAAATCTTAATCCGGGGAACAAAGTCGTTGGCTTTTGATGAGACGGTGGTGGTTGGATACGCTACTACCCAAAAAGAGATGTCGGTAGCAGAGAACGATATGGTAGCCGGCGCCGTGGAGGAGGTGATGACTGTTGGTGATGCTGCTGCAGCACCCCCGTCACCGACACCTGAGGTGGAATCACTCCCCCAGGTGCGGCGCAATTTCAGCGAGACCGCCTTCTTCTATCCGCAGCTGCGCACCAACGAGAAAGGGGAGACACAGATCGCTTTCACCGTTCCGGAGAGCAACACCCGCTGGCGTTTCCGTCTGCTGGCACACGACTGGGAGCTGAGCAGCGGCAGCGCTGAAGCCTTCACTATTTCGCAGAAGGAGCTGATGGTGACACCCAACATGCCGCGCTTCCTGCGGGAGGGTGATCATGCCACCATCAGCAGCAAGATCTCCAACCTCTCCGACAGCCTGCTGATGGGTGAGGTGACGATGCAGCTCTTCAATCCCCTTACCGAGGAGTTGATCTCTGAAATCAGGATTGACGATGCTGCAATCCCCTTCACCCTGGCTGCCGGCGCATCCACCGATGTTGCCTGGAGTTTTGCTCTCCCCACGGGGATTGATCTTCTTGGGGTGGGTATCGTAGCGGAGAGCGAATTCTTCAGCGATGGTGAGCAGCATGCACTGGCGGTGTTGCCCAACCGGATGCTGGTGACCGAGAGCATGCGCATGGACCTGAACGGCAGTGAAACAAAACAGTTCACCATGGGTCGCCTGCTTGAAAGCAGCTCCCCCACGGCGGAAGAGTACCGGCTCACGCTGGAGTTTGCTTCCTCTCCCGCCTGGTACGCCGTGCAGGTCTTGCCGGTGCTGAGCGACCCCGCGAGCGACAATGCGGTGGCCTGGTTTGCCGCCTACTACAGCACTTCACTGGGTGCCTACATCGGTAAAATTTACCCCCGGGTGACCGCCATGGTGGATGCCTGGCAAAAGGAGGGGGGCAGCGGTGCGTCGTTGCAGTCGCAGCTCTCCAAAAACGAAGAACTGAAAAACCTCCTGCTGGAGGAGACTCCCTGGGTGCTCGAGGCACGCGATGAATCGGAACAGCGGCAGCGGCTCTCGCTGTTGTTCGACCTGAACCGCAGCCGTGACCAGCTCGCTCGCTCGCTGCGGCGACTGCAGGAGCTGCAAACCGAAGAGGGTGGCTGGAGCTGGTTCAAGGGGTTCCGTCCCTCTGTCGGAATCACCCATTACATCCTCTACGGGTTGAATCGCCTGCAGGAGCTGGGAGCTTTACAGTCCGCCGATGAGACGCTTTCCATGCAGTCGCAGGCTGTCGCTTTTGCCGATGCGGAGGCCATGAGGCGTTTCGAAGCGTTGAAACGTACCAGCAAGGATTGGAAGAAAATCAAAATGATCTCACTCACCGATCTGGAGTATCTCTACGTGCGATCGGCGTACCCTGACCATCCCATGGACAAGGAGCTGAAAGAGATGAGCGACTTCTACCGCTCCCTGCTGCAGCAGCACTGGACCTCGTACGGACTCTACGAGCGCTCCCTGATTGCGGTGCTGATGCATCGCAATCAACAGAAGGAGCTGTTGCAGGCGATCCTGCGCTCCTATCGCGAGCATGCCACTCTGTCTGATGAACTGGGGATGTCCTGGGCCAACAACCGTGCACAGGTCTTCATGTCACAATCGGCCACCTCGGTGCACACCTTCATCATGGATGCCTTCCGGTTGGGGGGTGCCTCCACCGGTGACATGGACCGGATGAAACGGTGGCTGCTCAAACAGAAGCAGACACAGCAATGGGAGTCGACGCATGCCACTACAGATGCCATCCATGCCCTGCTGAGCAGCGGCAGCGACTGGTTTGCAGCCACGGGAGAGACCACCGTCACCCTGGGTGAAATGGTGGTTGAACCCTCCGGCAGTGCAGCTGGAACCGGTTACTTCAAGGAGAGCTGGAGCCGCTCGGAGATCACTCCCGCGATGGGACGTGTCACCGTGGAGCACAACGGCAGCGGTCCTGCCTGGGGTGCCCTCTACCGCCAATATTTCGAGGAGATGGACAAGGTGGTGCAAAGCGATGGCTCGCTCGACATCGAAAAGGAGCTCTTCCTCGAGCTGACCGATGAGAGTGGCAGGGTGCTGGTGCCGCTGACGGAAGAACGACCCCTGCAGGTGGGCGACAAGGTGGTGGTGCGGCTTACGCTCCGCAACGACCGCGACCTTGAGTTCGTACAACTCAAGGATATGCGTGCCGCCAGCTTCGAGCCGGTCACACAGCTCTCCGGCATGGCCTGGCAAAACGGAGTGCCCTATTACCAAGTGACGAAGGATGCCTCTACCTCCTTCTTTTTCGATCAGTTGCCGCGGGGCACCCGTCTGTTCGAGTATGCTGTTTATGTAACCCGTGCCGGCAACTATTCCAACGGCATCGCCACCGTGCAATCGCTCTATGCCCCCGAGTTCACCTCACATACCGCCGGTATGCGAATTATTGTTAAAGAATAAACGGAGCATGGGCAAAATTGTTACATTTGCAGACGAGTGAATGATTGTACAAAAGTAACCGATTAACAGAAACTGATATGAAACGAGCAACTCTTTTGATTCTCAGTGTGATGCTCTGTAGCCTGATGGCCTTCTCCCAGCAGAAGCCGGGGATGGCGTTTGAGAAAACGGAACACAACTTCGGAACCATCAAGGAGGAGATGGGTGCTGTCACCACACAGTTTGAGTTTACCAATACCGGCACAACGCCGCTGATCATCAGACGGGTCTCTGCCTCCTGTGGGTGTACCACCCCGGGCTATACACGTGAGCCGATCCTGCCGGGCAAGAAAGGGACCATCTCCGCCAAGTATTCCACGGTAGCCCGTCCCGGCACCTTCAACAAGAGCATCACCGTCTACACCAATGTTCCCGATACAGTTTATGTGTTGCGCATCAAGGGGAATGTGATTCCGAAGAAATAGATTCAACAGGAATTGATAATACTGGCCGGATGAAGTATCTTTGCAAGAGCTTCATTCGGTTTTTTAATTTGAACAGCTAAGATGGAACATCCCGAAAACGACCCGAAATACAACGGCCTGAAAGTGAACAAGGGCATCCTGCAACCACCCAGCGTGAACCCCTATCTGAAAAGACGCGCCCGGCAAACAGTGCGACCTGTAGAGGAGTATGTGAAAGGGATCCTATCAGGCGACAGGGTGCTCCTCAGTCAGGCGGTGACCCTGGTGGAGAGCTCGCTGCCGGAGCACCAGGAGACGGCTCAGGCCATCATCGAACAGTGCCTCCCCCATTCGGGCAACTCCATCAGGGTGGGGATCACCGGCGTGCCGGGAGCAGGGAAGAGCACCTCCATCGACGCATTCGGCATGCACCTGCTGGAAAAGGGGCACAAACTGGCGGTGCTGGCCATCGACCCATCCAGTGAGCGTTCCAAGGGGAGCATCCTGGGAGACAAGACACGGATGGAGAAGCTCTCCATGGCTGAGAATGCCTTTATCCGCCCATCCCCCTCGGCCGGATCACTGGGTGGTGTGGCACGCAAAACCCGTGAGATCATCGTGCTCTGCGAAGCGGCCGGGTTCGATTACATCTTCGTGGAAACGGTGGGGGTGGGACAGTCGGAGACGGCCGTCCACTCGATGGTCGACTTCTTCCTGCTGATCCAGCTGGCCGGCACCGGCGACGAGCTGCAGGGCATCAAGCGGGGCATCATGGAGATGGCCGACGGCATCGTGATCAACAAGGCGGACGGCGACAACATCGACAAGGCGAACATGGCCCGGCGGCAGCTGCGCAACGCCCTGCATCTCTATCCCCTGCCTGAATCGGGCTGGTCGCCCGAGGTGCTCACCTACTCAGGCTACTACAAGATCGGGATTGCTGAGGTGTGGGAGATGATCCACCGTTTCATCGCCTTTGTGAGGGAGAATGGATACTTCGACCGCAAGCGGAAGGAGCAGGCCAAATACTGGATGTTCGAGAGCATCAACGAGCAACTGCGCAACGGCTTCTACCGTGATCCTGAAATCGCGCAGCTGCTGACACAGCTCGAAGGTGAGGTGCTGCAGGATCGCAAGAGCTCTTTCACTGCCGCACGGGAGGCGCTGGATGCCTACTACCGCAGCCACCGGTAAAAATGGGATAAAAAATTATCCCGGAAAGAAACACGGTTTTATTTTTTTCCATACCTTTGCATCATCATTCGAAAGGGCGCATTCTTCTAACGGTTAGGAAAATTGTTTCTCAGGCAATGAATAGCGGTTCGATTCCGCTATGCGCTACGACTTTAACAGGCTTCTGCAATACTTCTGTATTGGGAAGCCTTTTTTATGTTGCCGATTGTGGGGTGAAAATCAGCGACGCAAGTAGCGCATGTTATTTTCAATGTAGTTTCAGCCAAAGCGAAGCTATTTGGATATGCTGCGAGGGTGATCGGTCGGAAAAAACTGTGAACTGGGTCTGAACTGACTCTAATCTCGTTCTAATATATTAGAACGAGATTAGAACCATATTAGAACCATATTAGAACGAGATTAGAACCTGTACCGAAGAGGGTGAGGATAAAATCGCCACAAGGGCGATAAAAAAGCGAGATATGTAACATACCTCGCTTTTTCGATTTTTTAGCCCGTCTCACTTTTCAGGAAACAGTTTGTGCTGTTTACGCCATGTTGTGGAACACGTTCTGCACATCTTCATCTTCTTCGAACTTGTCGAGCAACTTCTCGATCTGGGCGCGCTGCTCATCGTCCAGCTCCTTGGTGTCGTGCGGGATCCGTTCGAACTCGGCGGAGTGGATCTCGAATCCGTTCTCCTCGAGGTAGGACTGGATGTCGGAATAGGATTTGAATTCGCCGTAGAGCAGGATCTCTCCTTCCTCCACCTCCAGCTCGTCTACGCCATAGTCGATCAGCTCCAGTTCAAGATCCTCGATTGAGACACCCTCTTTCTCGGCGATCTTGAAGACGCACTTGTGGTCGAAGAGGAACTCGAGGCTGCCCGAGGTGCCGAGCGAACCGCCATGCTTGTTGAAGTAGCTGCGCACGTTGGCTACTGTGCGGGTGGGGTTGTCGGTGGCGGTCTCCACCACGATGGCGATGCCGAAAGGTCCGTATCCTTCGTAGACCATCTCCTTGTAGTCGGAGACATCCTTGTCGGTGGCCTTTTTGATGGCCCTTTCCACGTTATCCTTCGGCATGTTCTCCTTCTTGGCCTGCTGCATCAGCACGCGCAGGCGCGGGTTGGTGTCTGGTTCCGGTCCCCCCTCGCGTACGGCGATGGTGATCTGTTTCCCCAGTTTTGTGAAGACGCGGGCCATATTTCCCCAGCGTTTCATCTTGGTTGCTTTCCTGTATTCAAATGCTCTTCCCATATTGTTTTGAATCTGATCCCCGGTCTTTGTGAAAGGCGCAACGGATTGGTTGTATGTTTATATTGATTGTAATCAGCAGATCTTCACATCCACGAAGTGACAGATCAACGGAGCTGTGCCCCCAGCTCCTGTTCCAGGTTCTGCCGGATGCGGTTCATCACGCCGTCGATCTGTTTGTCGTTCAGTGTCTTTGTCTCATCCTGCAGCAGGAAGTTGACCGCGTAGGATTTCTTGCCCTCCGGCAGGTTCTTCCCCTCGTAGACATCGAAGAGGGCCACCTGCTTCAGCAGCTTCTTCTCGGTAGTGCGGGCCACCTGCTCGATCTGCGCGAAGGTGACACCTTGGTCTATCAGCAGTGCCAGGTCCCTGCTCACGGCAGGGAAGCGGGAGATCTCGGTGAAGCTCACGCTCTTTTTATCGCTCTCCTGCATCAGCTTGTCCCAGCTCATCTCTGCATAGAAGACCTCGGTATCGATGTCGAACTGCTTGCATAGCTGCGGGTTGACGATGCCGAAGCTGCCGATCAGCTCCTTGCGGGTGCTCAGGCTCATGGCCGTGGAATAGATGTCGTTCTGCAGCATCTCGTAGCGGATGCCGTTGCCGTTGATGCCCAGTCGCTTGAGGATGTTCTCCAGGTGGGCTTTCAGTTCGTAGACGCTGGTCTGCTCTTCCGCGGCGGCCCAGTTCTTGCGGGTGCGCTTGCCGCAGAGCCAGAGCCCTATCATCGTCTCCTCGGAGTAGGGTGCCAGGATTTGCTCCTGTTGTTGTTTCTCCCCGTCATAGTGATAGCAGTTGCCGAACTCATAGAGGCGGAGGTCGTTGTTTTTGCGGTTGCGGTTGTAGGCGATGCTCTCCAGTCCCCCGAACAGCAGTGTCTGCCGCATCACGCTCAGGTCGCCGCTCAGCGGGTTGACCAGGGAGACGCAGTGTGGGGCGGGGTAGGAGGTGAGCGGTTCGTAATAGCTCTTTTTCGTGAGCGAGTTGTTGAGGATCTCACTGAAGCCGGCGGCGGTGAGTTGTTCGGAGATCAGCGTCTGCAGCTTGTGCTTACGGTCGGTAGCGGTCTGGTAGGAGAGGTTTCCCTTAAGTGAGTGACTGAACTCCACGTTGTTGTATCCGTAGATGCGGAGGATATCCTCGATCACATCCACGTCGCGGGTCACATCCACGCGGTAGGTAGGGATGCGCAGGGTCAGCTCTTCGCCATTCTCCTGTTCTATATCAATTTCCAGGCTGCGGAGGATGTCTTTCACCGTCTCCGCGGGGATCTCCTTCCCGATAAGGGAATTGACTTTTTTGTATGCAAGCTTCACGGTGGCTTTTTCCACCGGGGTGGGGTAGATGTCCCGTATCTCGCCTTCGATGGTGCCGCCTGCCAGCTCCTTCACGAGCAGTGCAGCCCTTTTGAGCACGTAGAGCGTGTTGTTGGGGTCGGCACCCCGTTCGAAGCGGAAGGAGGAGTCGGTGTTAAGGCCGTGTCGCCGTGCGGTCTTCCGTACCCGGGTGGGGTTGAAGTAGGCCGACTCGAGGAAAATGTCGTGGGTCTCCATGGTGACGCCTGAATGGAGTCCCCCGAAGACACCGGCAATACACATCCCCTCCTCGCTGTTGCAGATCATCAGGTCACGGTCGCTCAGCTCCCGCTCCTGTTCGTCGAGCGTCACGAATTTTGTCTTTTCGGGCAGGGTGCGCACCACCACCTCGTTGCCGCTGATGTGGGCCGCATCGAACGCGTGGAGGGGATGTCCCGTCTCATGCAGCACATAATTGGTGATGTCTACGATGTTGTTGATGGGGCGCAGACCGATCACCTGCAACCGGTTCTTCAGCCAGTCGGGGCTCTCCTGAACGGTGACGCCGCGAATGGTGAGACCGGAGTAGCGGGGACAGGCCTCCAGGTCCTCAACGATCACCTCGATGCCGCCATCGCTCTTGTCAGCGGCAAACGCGTCGACCGATGGCTTCTGCAGCTTGCAGGGGATGCCAGCCTGTGTGAGGGCTGCTGCCAGGTCGCGCGCCACCCCATAGTGGGAAGCCGCATCCACCCGGTTGGGGGTGATGTCCACCTCCAGCACCCAGTCGCTTTTCACATTGTAGTACTCTTTGGCAGGGGTCCCCACCACAGCATCGGGTGGAAGGACGATGATGCCGTCGTGCGAGGTGCCGATGCCGATCTCATCCTCGGCGCAGATCATGCCGAACGACTCTTCGCCACGAATCTTCGATCGCTTGATGGTGATCTCCTCCTCGCCAAACCAAAGCTTGGTGCCCACAGTAGCCACAATCACCTTCTGTCCGGCAGCCACGTTGGGCGCGCCGCAGACAATTTTCAGCGGTTCCCCGCCGTTGCCGGTGTTTACGGTGGTGAGGTGCAGGTGGTCGGAGTTGGGATGCTCGGTGCAGGTGAGCACCTCACCAATCACAAGTCCCTCCAGACCGCCACGGATGGTTTGGATCTCCTCCACGCTGCCTGTTTCCAGTCCGATGGAGGTGAGCATGTCGGCCGTCTGTTGCGGCGTCATCTCAAATTGCAGATATTCCCTGAGCCAGTTGTACGAAATGTTCATTGTTGAATGATTGAGTCAAATTGAGCCCAAAATTACAAAAAAATGATGAGATAACATAAAGGGAGGGGTGCAAAACAAAAACCGTACGAACAAGTTGCTCGTACGGTCTATTGATTTAGCGGGACTGCAGGGGGCGGTCCCTTTTGCTGTTTAGTATCCGCGGATCGCCTTGATGCCGGGGAGCACCTTACCCTCGATCATCTCCAGCAGGGCACCCCCGCCGGTGGATACGTAGGATACCTGATCGGCATGGCCGAACTTGTTGACGCAGGCAACAGAGTCGCCGCCGCCCACGAGCGAGAAGGCACCTTTTTGGGTTGCTTCCACGATGGCGTCGGAGACGGCACGCGAACCCTTGTCGAAGTTATCGAACTCGAACACACCCACCGGTCCGTTCCAGAGGATGGTCTTTGAGTTCTTGATCACCTCGGTGAACAGTTTCTCAGCGTCCGGGCCGATGTCGAGACCTTCCCAGCCGTCGGGGATCTCCTTCACCGATGCGAAGTTGGTGTTGGCATCGTTGCTGAAGCTGTCGGCGATCTTGGCGTCGGTGGCCAGCACCAAATTCACACCCTTTGTCTTTGCCATCTCCACCAGCTCGCGGGCCAGGTCCAGCTTGTCGTTCTCCACAATGGAGTCGCCAATCTTGCCGTCGAAAGCCTTGGCGAAGGTGTAGGTCATGCCACCTGCCAGAATCAGGTTGTCTACCTTGTCGAGCAGGTTGCGGATGATCTCAATCTTAGAGGATACCTTTGAACCTCCCATGATGGCGGTGAAGGGACGTTCTGTATCCTTCATCACCTTCTCTACGGCGGTGATTTCATTTTGCAGGAGGTAGCCGAACAGCTTGTGTGCCGCATCGAAATGATCGGCGATCAGGGCTGTGGAGGCGTGGGCACGGTGTGCGGTACCGAAGGCATCATTGACATAGACATCGGCATAAGAGGCCAGCTTTTTGGTGAACTCCTTCTGTGATTCCTTCACTGCCTTCTTAGCGGCTGCGGTCTCCTCCTCGGTGGCATCTTCTGCCAGTCCGCGGGGTTTGCCCTCCTCCTCGGCATAGAAGCGGAGGTTCTCCAGCAGCAGGGCTTCGCCCGGACGCAGTGCGGCTGCCTTGGCTTCGGTTTCAGCACCAATGCAGTCATCGGCAAACTGTACATCTACACCCAACAGCTCAGCTACACGGGGCAGGATGTGACTTAGGGAGAACTTGTCGGTCGCACCTTTCGGCCGGCCAAGGTGTGAACCGATGATCACGCTGCCACCATCCTTGAGGATCTTTTTTAGCGTGGGAACGGCTGCCCGGATGCGGGTGTCGTCAGTAATATGAAAGTTCTCGTCGAGTGGCACGTTGAAATCCACGCGAACGAATGCCTTTTTACCGGCAAAATTGAATGAGTCCATTGTTTGCATAGTTCTCTTTTTATGTTGTTGATGTGAGTTTTCGCTCTTCGAATGATAAACCTGACTGCAAAGATAGCAATATTTTAGAGAAAAATTTCCTCAATGGTGCCAAATTGTTCAACCCTCCTTCACCACAACCTCATAGCTTACCGGCACAGCTTTACGGTACATTGCCATCACCCCGCAATAGTTTTCGAAGGAGAGGTTGCAGGCTCTCTCCAGCTTCTCCTTTGGTAGATTCTCTCCTTCAAAAGCATACACCACCTTCAGTGAGGTATATTGTTTGGGATGCTCTTCTGTCATCTCTGCATCGATGCGGATTTCAAATTTCTTCAATTCGATTCGCATCTTACGGGCTATCTCCACGATGTCGAGACCCGAGCACCCTGCCGCTGAGATCAGCAACAACTTCTTGGGCCGCGGACCGGCATCGTCCCCTCCTTGTTCTTTTCCCAAGTCGATCGAGATTGTATGTCCTTCTATCTCGGTATCGAAAATATTGTTCTCTCTCCAGATTGTCTGAATGGAATGTGTGGCCATAAAATTCAGTTTTATATGTTTGTGAATTTCTACTCCGTTAAACAATTTGTCAACACTTTGGTTCGATCATTGTGAAACGGATGGTCACGATAACTCCTCCGGCTTGACCCCAATGGTGAAAAAAAATGTCAAAAAGAAATTAGATTCAATACAAAATGCTACATTTGCTGTAAAATAGAGCGTGATGATCGATACAAACGCAAACGTATTGCTGATATATACCGGTGGAACCATCGGAATGGTTGAGAATACCGAGAGCGGTGCGCTGGAACCCTTCAACTTCAGCCACCTTCGTTCGAACATGCCTGAAATCAAGCGGCTTAACTTTAACGTTGAGACCTACCTCTTCGACCCTCCCATCGACTCGTCGGATGTTTCCATTTCCATCTGGCAGCAGATGGTCAAGGTTATTGAAACGAACTACTTAAAGTATGATGGTTTCGTAATCCTCCATGGAACTGATACCATGGCCTATACTGCTTCGGCACTCAGCTTCATGCTGGAGAACCTGAACAAGCCGGTGATCCTCACCGGCTCACAACTACCCATCGGTAAGATGCGCACCGACGGAAAGGAGAATCTGATTACCGCACTGGAGATTGCTGCCGACAAGGATGAAACCGGTCGACCGATAGTGCCGGAACTTTGTATCTACATGCAGAAATTGCTGATGCGGGGTAACAGGACTACCAAGGTGAATGCCGATCATTTCAGTGCCTTCAACAGTCCCAACTACCCATACCTGGCGGAAGCAGGACTGGATATCCGCTACAACAAAACTGCTATTCTCCGACAAAATGAAGATCGCCCGGTATGTTTTAATTATGAACTGGATCGTTACATGGTGGTATTGAAACTGTTTCCCGGCATCAGTCGCGAGGTGGTTCGGGCACATCTCACCGTACCCGGACTGAGAGGGGTGGTGCTGGAGACATATGGTACCGGCAATTCTCCCATCAATCCCTGGTTCATGGAGATGATCAAGGATGCCGTTGAGCGTGGGATCGTGGTGGTCAACGTGACGCAGTGCCTGTATGGTTCTGTGGAGATGCACCGATACGAGAATGGACAACGACTCGAGAGGATCGGGGTGATCGGCGGCTACGACATCACCACCGAGGCGGCGTTGGCCAAGCTGATGGCTCTCTTTGGGAAAGGATACAGCCCCGTTGAGGTGAAGGAGCTGATGTACCAGTCGTTGCGCGGAGAAATCACGGTGAGGAGATAATTCCTTTCATTATTTGACTCCTTTTTCTATCTTTGTTCTGCACTAAACAGAATATGAACATTCCTGCCCGGCAATGAGCAACCGGCTTTTGCCGCTCTTCCTGAATGCCGGCAGGGGTGAAACAGCTTATCTATGCAAAATCTTGACTACGGAATCATCGGCAACTGCCGTACCGCGGCACTGGTATCCAAAACGGGGAGCATCGACTGGTTCTGCCTGCCCGACTTCGACTCACCCTCCATCTTTGCAGCACTGCTCGACAGGGAGAAAGGTGGCAGCTTTCACTTTGAGGTGTCGACGGATTACCGGATCACGCAACGATACAACGGACATACCAATATCCTGCTGACCCGTTTCGAGTCGCCTGATCACGGCTTTATCGTTTTCGACTATATGCCGCGTTACACGACTGAGGCCAATCGCTATTACATGCCGCCCGAGATACACCGCTATATACGGGTCACCAAGGGACAACCGACGGTGCGCGTGGTCTACGACCCGCAGATCAACTACGCGCGTGAGAAGGTGCGGCACGAGATAGGGGATCAATACATCAAGACACACTCGGAAGAGGACTCTGAAGACAAGGTCTACCTTTACTCCAGCCTCGACTTTGAGAAGGTGCTCAACCGCGAGGAGGTTGTACTGGAGGGGCACCAGTTTTTCCTCCTCTCCTACAACCAGAAGCTGGTGACGGTGGATATCAACCGCATCCTGCTGGACTACGAGCGGACAAAGGTCTACTGGCTCAATTACGTGAACCGCTCACGGGAATATTACGAGTACAATGACATGATCAAGCGGAGCCTGCTGGTGCTCAAGCTACTCTCCTATCAGAGCTCCGGGGCGATGCTGGCGGCAGCCACCACCAGCCTGCCGGAGAGCATCGGTGAGACCCGCAACTGGGATTACCGCTTCTGCTGGCTGCGCGATGCCTCCATGTCGATTGACACGCTGCTCTTCATGAAACAGCGTACCGCCGCAGAACGCTTTATAGGCTTCGTGAAGAAGATCCTCAAGTCGTCGCGTGATGAGCCGATACAGATCATGTACGGCATCCGCGGCGAGCAGACGCTCACCGAGGAGACACTCGATCACCTGAGCGGTTACGAGAACTCACGCCCGGTGCGGATCGGCAACGCGGCTTACCACCAGGTACAGAACGACTCCATCGGCTACCTGATGGATGTGATCTACAAGTACTACCTCTACTTCCCCGGTACGCTCGACGAGGTGGAGGAGATATGGGAGATCATCAAGAACATGGTGCGCTCGGTGAAGGCAGCCTGGCACAAGCCGGACCGCAGCATCTGGGAGTTCCGCACCCGGGAGATGCATTTCGTCTTCTCCAAGGTGATGAGCTGGGTGGCGTTCGACAGGGCTTCCCTGATTGCGGAGCTGCTGCATAAGGAGAGCTATGCCAGAAAGTGGCGCGATGAGGCGGATACGATCCGCGCGGAGGTCTATGAGAAGGGGTGGAACGAGGAGCTGCAGTGCTTCACGCAGGCTTACGGCAACAGGGACTACGACTCGTCGCTGCTGCTGATGCAGTTTTACGATTTCATCGCTCCGGATGATGAGCGCTATGTGAAGACGGTGAAGGCGATCAAGGAGAACCTCTACCATGAGGGGCTGATGTACCGCTACAAGGCGGAGGATGACTTTGGGGTGCCCACCTCCTCCTTCACCATTTGCACCTTCTGGCTGATTGAGGCGCTCTTCATGATCGGTGAGCGTGAGGAGGCGAGGGAGATCTTCGAGAAGATGATCTCCTATTCGAACCATGTGGGGCTTTATAGTGAGGACCTCGACTTCCGCACCAAGCGGCAGCTGGGCAACTTCCCGCAGGCCTACTCGCACCTGGCGCTGATCAACACCGCGGTGCTCTTCTCCGAGGAGAAGGAGCTCTCCAAGTTTATACGCCCTTAAACAGGGTGTTAGGATGGGCCCTGATCAGATGCCTGCCGGATTGCCGGAGCGGCAGATGAGGGTGTGCCGGCGGTTATCTTTGCAAATGAGCCAGGGTAGTGGGTGTTGATAAAGTCGATCAGTTTCTCGCGCACGGCCACCCGCAGGTCCCAGTTGCGTGAGGAGTCGGCACTGCTCACCAGAACCCGCAGTTCCTTGAACCATTCCCTGCTGTCGGTCACCTGTATGTTCTGTACCCTGCCATCCCAGTTGGGATCATCCTTCACGATGCGGGCCAGCTCCTCGCGCAACGGCTCCACCGGCAAGTCGTATGAGACATAGAGCATGGCGCTGCCCAGTATCTGCGAAGTGCTGCGCGTCCAGTTCTGTATCGGGTTGTTGAGGAAGTAATCGATCGGCACGATAAGCCTCCGCTCATCCCATATCCTCACCACAGCGTAGGTGATGTGTATCTCTTCCACGCGACCCCACTCCCCCTCGATCACCACCACGTCGTCCAACCTGATGGGTTGCGTGAAGGCAATCTGGATGCCGGAGAAGATCTGTCCGAAGCTGCGCTGGGCGGCGAAGCCGATGATGATACCGGCCACACCGGCCGATGCCAGCAGGCTCATCCCGAGCTGTCTCACCTGCTCGATGGTCATCAGTGCTATGGCTATGAAGAGGAAGACGATGGTGACCACCATGATCCGTTCGATCATGTTCATCTGGGTGAGGCGCTTGCGCGCTTCCAGGTTGTTGGGGTTCTCGATGTCGAACTTCTTCTGCCAGTGGTGAAAGAGACCCCTGACCACCTGTACCAGGATCCAGCCGACGATGAGGATCAGCATGATCTGGCTTATCTTGCGCAGCACGTTGTAGACCTGCTCCTCTTCGCTGAGCAGTCCGCTGAAAAGGTTGAGCAGCACGGCGAAGATAAGCCAGATGCCCGGAAGGGTGAAGAGCCGCACGACAAAGTCGTCCAGCATGCTTTTGCTTTTGCGTACCCGCTTGCGCCACAGTTTGATGACCTGTCGGTAGATCAGTGTCAGGATTCCAAAGAGTGCCAGGAAGAGTAACGCAATGAGCGGGTACCGGAGAGGGCTCTCCGGTGAAAGAAATTGATCGATAAATTCCATCTTGCTTGTTCTGCTTTATTGTTGTATCAGTTTGGAGAGGAACGGGATCACCGAGGATTGCAGGGGGATGCGATACTTCGCCGCCGGGGAGAAGCTGCCCACCTTGATGCTGATGCCGTCGGGCGGCAGGGCGCGGAACATATCCTCGTCGGTGGTGTCGTCGCCAATCGCCAGCACGAAGTCGTAGGTATCCTTCTCAAGACGACGAATCACTTCACTTCCCTTGTTGTAATCGGGTGGCTTGATCTCCACAATCTTGTTGCCCGGTACAATTTGCAGGTTGAGACGTGCACAGGGACCAATCAGTGCGTTCACCAACTGTTGTGCACGCAGTTCGGCCAGCCAGACATCCACGTTGCGATAATGCCATACCAGGGCTGCATTCTTCTGCTCCAGGTGCGAGCGGGGTGTCTTGTCGATGGTGTGTTGAATGATGTCGAGGATCTCTTCATCCCACACGATCTCCTCCATGATGTTGCGGTGCCACACTCCGTCATCCTTGTAGAAGACGCCATGTTCAGCGGCAAAGTCGAGGGGTAGCCCCGCGAACCACTTGTCCAGGATCTGGTGGTTGCGGCCGCTGTTGATCACCACCTTGTTGCGCTTGTCGGCGCTAATTTTTCTGATCAGCTCCAGAAGCTGTTCTGAGGGAATGGCATCTTCCGGTTTCCTGACGAAGGGGGAGAGGGTGCCGTCGTAGTCGAGCAGGATCAGTCTCGAAGCAGCCTCATCGTAGGCGCTCTTGATCTGGGTGAGCTGCCGCTTGCCCACCACCTTCTGCAGGATTTCACGGTTCTGTTCCTTGATGCTTCGCAGCTCTTTCACGAAATCGTTTGCCCAGCGCTTCACGGTGCGGGAGGCGATTCTTTTCTGCATCTGGCCCATACGTTCCCTTTTCTCCTCTATCGGCATGGTGAGCGCCTGTAGGATAGCCTTCTCTATCTCATCCTTGTCGTTGGGGTTGATGATCAGTGCATCCTGCAACTCGATGGCTGCTCCGGCCATCTCGCTGAGGATGAGCACACCCGGCTGATCCCGCTTGGCGGCGAGGTATTCCTTGGCTACCAGGTTCATCCCGTCGCGTAACGGCGTTACCAGTGCGATGTCGGCGATGTCATACATGGCGATAAGCTCTTCGAACGAGAAGCTGCGGTAGAAGTAGAAGATGGGGCTCCAACCCAGTCTGGCATACCTGCCGTTGATCTCGCCGATGGCCTGGTCTATCTTCGCTTTCAGCTCAGCATACATCTCCACGTTGTCGCGTGAGGGAACCACGATCATGGCCAGTGACACCTGCTCGTGGTATTCAGGGTTGTTTTCCAGGAACTGGGCGTACCCGTCGAGCCGGTGCAGGATCCCCTTGCTGTAGTCGAGGCGGTCCACCGAAAGGATCACCTGCTTGTCTGACAGCTTTTCCCTGAGCATGGCCGATTTCTCGCGTACCGCCGGCAATGCGGGTGCCTCGTGGTACTGCTCATAGTTGATTCCCATGGGGAAGGCATCCACATGTACAATCCGCTCCTTGAGAGTGATCTCGTCGAGGTTGCAGTTCAGGTTGAGCACGCGGTAGATGGCACTGATGAAGTGACGCATGTAGTCGTGCGTGTGAAAGCCGATCAAGTCGGCTCCCAGCAACCCTTCCAGCACCTCCTCCCGTTCGGGGAGCACCCTGAAGAGCTCATAGGAGGGGAAAGGTATGTGGTGGAAGTAACCGATACTGGTAGCCGGCTTCTTGTCGCGTATCATCTTCGGCAGCAGCATCAGCTGGTAGTCCTGTACCCAGACGATGTCATCGTTCTCGATGAAAGGGAGCGACTCCCGGCTGAAGAGGGCGTTCACCTCGCGGTATGCTGCCCAGTACTCCGCCTTGTATTCAATATAAGAGAAGAAATAGTGGCAGAGGGGCCAGATGGTACTGTTGCTGTACCCCTCATAATAGTTGCTGATCTGTTCGTCACTCAGGAAAACCGGGTGAAAGTTGAGCTCGTGAAGCTTTTCGGTGATCTCTTGTCTCTCCGTTTCATCGTCGGTGTGGATACCGGGCCAGCCCACCCAATACTTCTCAGCTTTGGTCTCCAGTGATCCGAGACCGGTAGCCAGTCCTCCTTCACTGCGTTCAATGGTGAATCCCTCTTCTGAGCGTTCAATTTTTACCGGTAGCCTGTTGGCAATGATTACAATCTTCATAATAATCATATAACATTCACATGCCGGTAAAGATTAAAAATTAATATATTTTAAATTTTACTTTGAGGAATGGGGTTGCTCGAGTGAACAAAAAGCGAGCATCTTTTGTTGTTTCCGCTTTTTTATCGTAATTTCGTAGTCCGAAGCCCAATAAATTAGCACTTAATTAACTAAAATTTAACATTTTTAGTAAACATATCATTATGGCAAAACAGAAAAATTATTTGACCTGCGACGGGAATCAGGCTGCTGCACACATCGCCTACATGTTCAGCGAGGTGGCTGCAATCTACCCGATCACACCCTCCTCCACCATGGCGGAGTATGTGGATGAGTGGGCAGCTGCCGGGAGGAAAAACATCTTCGGGCAGCCAGTCCTGGTGCAGGAAATGCAATCGGAAGCGGGAGCTGCCGGGGCCATGCACGGATCGTTGCAGGCCGGTGCCCTCACCTCCACCTTTACCGCCTCACAGGGACTGCTGCTGATGCTGCCCAACATGTATAAGATGGCAGGGGAGTTGCTTCCGGGTGTCTTTCATGTATCGGCACGAGCATTGGCATCGCATGCCCTTTCCATCTTCGGTGATCATCAGGATGTGATGGCTGCACGCCCCACCGGCTTCGCCCTCTTTGCTACCGGTTCGGTGCAGGAGGTGATGGACATGTCGGCGGTAGCACACCTGGCAGCAATTGAGAGTCGTATCCCCTTCCTTCATTTCTTCGACGGATTCCGCACCTCACACGAGATCCAGAAGATTGAAGCATTGACGAACGACGACCTGGCACCGCTGATCAATCAGGAAGCACTCAAAGGATTCCGCGACAGGGCCCTCTCGCCCGATGCGCCCGTGACACGCGGAACAGCACAAAACGACGATATTTATTTCCAGGCACGCGAAGCCTCCAACCCATTCTATGCCAATGTGCCGGACGTGGTGGAGAAGTATCTGGATAAGTTGGCAGCCGTCACAGGCCGCAAGTATGGATTGTTCGACTACTACGGTGATCCGGAAGCGGAACGGGTGGTGATCGCCATGGGCTCTGTTACGGAAACCATCCGTGAGGTTGTGGATCACCTTACCGCCAAAGGTGAGAAGGTGGGTGTGGTAGCTGTACACCTTTACCGCCCCTTCAAGGCATCCGCCTTCCTCTCGGCAGTACCCGCCACTGCGAAAAGGATTGCGGTGCTCGATCGCACCAAGGAGCCGGGAGCTACCGGTCAGCCGCTATACCTGGATGTGAAGGACTGCTACTTTGGCAAGGAGAATGCACCGGAGGTGGTGGGCGGTATCTACGGTCTTTCATCGAAAGATACTACTCCCTCACAGATCCTCTCGGTATTCGAGAATCTCTCGATGAACCTGCCGAAGAATGATTTCACCATCGGCATCGTGGACGATGTCACTTTCAAGTCGCTCCCCATGAAGGAGGAGGTTGCGATGGATGAGACCACCTATGAGGCCAAGTTTTACGGGTTGGGTTCTGATGGTACCGTTGGTGCCAACAAGAATTCGATCAAGATCATTGGTGACAACACCGACAAATATGTGCAGGCATACTTTGCCTACGACTCCAAGAAGTCGGGCGGTTTCACCTGTTCACACCTACGTTTTGGCGACAATGCCATCCGTTCCACCTATCTGGTGAACACTCCCAATTTCGTGGCATGCCATGTGCCGGCCTATCTGCATCTTTATGATGTGACCAAGGGATTGAAGAAGAACGGTACTTTCCTGCTGAACTCAGTATGGCCCAAAGAAGAGGTGGCCAACCACCTGCCCGACAATGTGAAGCGCTACTTCGCGTTGAACAACATTCGCTTCTATATCATCAACGCGACGGTAATAGCTGATGAAATTGGCCTGGGCAACCGTACCAACACCATCCTGCAATCGGCATTCTTCAAGATCTCGAACGTGATCCCCTACGACCAGGCGGTGGAGCAGATGAAGAAATTCATCGTGAAGTCGTACGGCAAGAAGGGAGAAGAGGTGGTGAAGATGAACTTTGCCGCCGTGGATCGCGGTGGTGATGTGGAAGAGGTAGAGGTGATGCCCGAATGGGCAACACTGGGTGTTGCAGAGGCAACAACAGACGATGCACCTGCCTTTATCAACCAGGTGGTACGTACCGTGAACGCTCAGCGTGGCTATGACCTGCCGGTATCTGCTTTCACCGGTCGTGAGGACGGAACCTGGGAACAGGGCACTACCGCCTACGAGAAGCGCGGAGTAGCTGCCAGCGTGCCGGTATGGAATCCCGAAACCTGTATCCAGTGCAACCAGTGTGCCTATGTATGTCCCCACGCCACCATCCGTCCTTTCGTGCTCGATGAACAGGAGCAGCAGGGTCTGGGTGAAGGCGTTGAACTGCTCAAGGCACAGGGCAAGCAACTGTCCGGAATGGCTTTCCGCATTCAGGTCGACGTGCTCGACTGTCTCGGTTGCGGCAACTGTGTTGATGTGTGTCCCGGCAAGAAGGGCGAGAAGGCACTTGAGATGGTGCCGATCGGTACGCAGTATGACAACCAGCAGAACTGGGATTACATGGTGAAGAATGTCTCCAGCAAGGCGCACCTGGTCGATGTGACGCTGAACGTGAAGAATACACAGTTCGCCAAACCGCTCTTTGAGTTCTCCGGAGCCTGTTCCGGTTGTGGAGAAACGCCCTACATCAAGCTGATCACACAGCTCTATGGCGACCGGATGATGATTGCCAACGCCACCGGATGTTCCTCCATCTATGGAGCTTCCGCACCGGCTACCCCCTACACCACGAACGAGGAGGGCAAGGGTCCCTCATGGGCCAACTCGCTCTTTGAGGACAATGCCGAGTTCGGTTATGGTTTCGTTATTGCACACAACAGCATGCGCAACCACCTCAGCGAGCTGATGCAGAAAGGTCTTGCATCCGATGACTTCACCGCAGAACAGAAAGATCTCTTTACCCAATGGCTGGAGAAGAAAGCTGATGCAGAGGGATCGAAAGAAGCTTCTGCACAGCTGGTGGCTGCCCTCACAGGAGTCAATCATCCCGTGGCACAGGAGATCCTCTCGATGGAAAAGTACCTCACCAAGAAATCGATCTGGGTGTTTGGTGGTGACGGCTGGGCCTATGACATCGGCTTCGGCGGTCTCGACCATGTGCTGGCCAGCGGTCAGGATATCAACATCCTGGTGCTCGACACAGAAGTCTACTCCAACACCGGAGGTCAGTCTTCCAAGTCCACACCAACGGCTGCGGTAGCCAAGTTCGCGGCAGCGGGCAAGCGGATCCGCAAGAAGGATCTAGGCATGATCGCCGCCACCTATGGCTACGTTTACGTTGCACAGGTAGCAATGGGTGCCAACCAGTCGCACTACCTCAAGGCCTTGAAAGAGGCGGAGTCCTATCACGGTCCCTCCATCATCATCGCCTACTCGCCCTGTATCAGCCATGGACTGAAAAAGGGTATGGGTACTGCACAGTCGGAAGAGAAAGCAGCGGTAGAATGCGGTTACTGGCACCTCTGGCGCTATGATCCGCGCCTGGAAGATGAAGGGAAGAACCCGTTCCAACTCGACAGCAAGGAACCGGACTGGAGCAAGTTCCGCGACTTCCTGATGGGAGAGGTGCGTTACACGCAGCTGATCAAGTCTTTCCCCCGTCAGGCCGACGAGCTGTTCGATGCAGCCCGTGATAACGCGCAATGGCGTTATCGCTCCTACCAGCGGATGGCTGCGGCGCACTATGGTGAGCCGGCCGGAGAAGCGGTAGGGACTGTTGAGGAATAAAACTGATAATAACGATCATACACTTTGATTCCGGTGGTGTTGCTTTGATGTGACACCACCGGTTTTTTTTGCATCAACGTGATGGTTTTGAAGATGAAATACTGAATGACAGAAATGATTCTTTCACCGGAAATAGTTGTATCTTTGCAGTGAAATGAAGGACTCTGATATCGCTGTTTTGGGATGTGAATGCCCGAACCCGATATCGGAAATCCGATACTCAAAATTACTTTTATGAAGATTCAAATCATCAACGGTCCCAACCTGAACCTGCTGGGTCTTCGTGAACCGGAGACCTATGGCAGCCAATCTTTTGATCACTATCTGGACAGCTTGCAGGCTGCTTACCCTGCTGTCTCGCTCACTGTTTACCAATCGAATGTGGAAGGGGAGTTGATCAACAAGATCCAGGAGGCAGGTTATGGAAGCGATGGCATCATCCTCAATGCCGGGGGCTACACCCACACCTCCGTGGCCATCCGTGATGCGATCAAAGCCGTACCCGCACCGGTTGTGGAAGTGCATATCTCCAACGTACATGCCCGGGAAGAGTTCCGTCACCACTCCCTGCTGTCGGCCGTCTGCCGCGGTGTGATAGCCGGGTTTGGCCTCGACTCCTATCGACTGGCTTTGGAAGCGTTGTTGGAAGCAAACAAAAAGTAAATCCAAACGTTACATAAATTGAACAATCCAAAAGAAATATATGCTTAAACAAACTAAGATCATCGCTACCATTTCCGACAAGCGATGCGACGTGCCTTTTCTCCGTGAACTGTTTGAGGCAGGAATGAATGTGGTGCGGCTTAACTCAGCACACCTCGATGAAGAGGGTTTTTTGAAAATCATCAACAACACCCGTGAGGTATCAAACCGTATTGCTATTCTTGTAGACACCAAGGGCCCTGAAATACGGACTACCGTTGCTGAAAACCCCATTGATCTCAAGACGGGCGACCAGGTGAAGATTGTTGGCAATCCTGCCGGCATCTCCACACGTGAAACCATCTGCATCTCCTATCCCAACATCACGGAAGAGATGAAGGTGGGCGATGATATCCTGATTGATGATGGTGAGATTGATCTGAAGGTGATTGCCGTCACTCCCGGTTACCTGCTCTGCAGTGCCCAGAACGACGGCACCGTGGGGAGCCGCAAGAGTGTCAACATCCCCGGTGTGCGCATCAGTCTGCCGGCCATCACAGAACGCGATCGTGAGTTTATTGCATTGGCAGTCAAACATGATGTTGATTTCATTGCCCACTCATTCGTGCGCAGCAAAGCTGATGTGATAGCGGTACAGGAGATCCTCGACGAGTTGAAGAGTCCGATCAAGATCATCGCCAAGATTGAGAATCAGGAGGGAGTGGACAATGCCGATGAGATTCTGGATGTGGCTTTCGGCATCATGGTTGCCCGTGGCGACCTGGGCATCGAAGTGCCGCAGGAGAAGATCCCCGGCATTCAGCGGGTGCTGATCAAACAGGCGGTACAACACAAGAAGCCGGTGATCGTGGCAACGCAGATGCTTCACTCCATGATTCACAACCCTCGTCCCACCAGGGCGGAGATCACCGATATCGCCAACGCCATCTATTACCGTACCGATGCGGTGATGCTCAGCGGTGAGACCGCTTATGGCAAGTATCCCGTTGAGGCGGTTCGCACCATGACCAAAACCGCTTACGAAGCTGAGAAGACCAAGCTGGCTGAGAATGATATCAGGGTGCCATACGTACAATATGATGACCGTGAGGTGACTGAATTCCTTGCCAAACAGGCTGTTAAGGCTACACTGCGGATGAACGTGAAGGCAATCGTGACCGACAGCCACACCGGACGTACGGCACGCGTGCTGGCAGCCTTCCGCGGCAAGAGCACTGTATATGCCATTGCCACCTCTGAGCGACTCGCTCGCGAGCTGGCGCTTTCATATGGTGTATGGGCAGAGTATCAACAGGGTAAGGGTGATGGCAACACCAAGGAGAGCCGTAGAGCATACTTTGTGGCTGCTATCAAGCGCTTGCTGGAGAGGGGACTGATTGAACGCAAAGATCGTGTGGCCTACCTGGGCGGCAGCTTTGGTGAAGTGGGAGGAACAACCTACCTGGAGATCATCGAGGCATGGCGCATCATGGAAGCGAAGGAGAAGTATAACCTGCCGGATTACACCGAGTAATCTATAGCAAGTTCTTTGCAGGGCATATGATCAATACCGATCCAATGGATGCGTATCTGCTTCGTCACATCGATGAGGAGCCGGAACTGTTGCGGGAGATTCACCGTGAAACACATCTGAAACTGCTGCACGGTTATATGGTGTCGGGACATCTACAGGGTAGGGTGTTGAAAATGCTGGTGCAGATGATAGGTCCCTCCCGTGTGCTGGAGATTGGCACCTACACCGGCTATTCGGCACTCTGCATCGCTGAGGGACTGGAGGAGGGAGCCGAGCTGCATACCATCGAGATCGATGATGAGCTGGAGGAGATGATCCGCCGCAATTTCAACCGCTCGAAACATGGGGAGCGCATTACACTTCACATTGGAGATGTGAAAGAGCTGCTGCCGCAGTTTGAAGATGATTCCTTCGATCTGGCCTTCATCGATGGGGACAAGCGGAACTATTGGTCGGTCTATGAGGCAACACTGCCGAAGGTCAAAAAGGGTGGGTTTCTCCTGGCTGACAATACCCTCTGGCATGGCAAGATATTCGCAACAGCAGTGCCTGCCGACAGGCAGACACTGGGGATACAGGAGTTTAACGAACGACTGGCAGCCGACAGCCGCGTAGAGAAGGTGATCATACCTCTCCGCGACGGATTGACGCTGATCAGGAAAAAATAAAACATGATGGAATCGAACAGACAACAGAAAATAAACCGGTTGATCCAGAAAGAACTGAGCGAGATCTTCCTGCTGGAAACCAAGAAGATGCATGGCGTCTTCATCTCGGTGACCAACGTGAGGGTCTCCCCCGACCTGGGTATAGCACACGCCTATCTCAGCATCTTTCCCTCAGAAAATGCAGAGACGCTGATCACCAATATCAACGACAACGTGAAGTCATTGCGTTACGACCTGGGAAAGCGGGTGGGTAAGCAGCTGCGGGTGATACCCGAACTCACCTTTCACCTGGACGACTCGCTCGACTACATCGAGAACATTGACCGATTGCTTAAAAACGATTAACCTGGCAGATTGAATCTATCCCTATTCATAGCGCGCCGGTATCTTTTTGCCCGGAAATCACACAATGCCATCAATGTGATCTCCGCCATCTCTGTTTGTGGCATTGCCATCGCCACCATGGCCATGGTGACGGTGCTTTCTGTCTTTAATGGTTTCGGGGGTATCGTGGAGGGACTCTTCAGTGCCTTTGACCCCCATCTCAAGATTACGGCAAGGGAGGGGAAAGTATTCAGTTACAACACTCCTGCATTTGACAAGCTGTTACAGCTCCCGGCGATAATGACCGTCTCTGAGTCGCTTGAAGAAAATGCACTGTTCAAGTTTGAGGATCAGCAGGTACCGGTACGGGTGAAAGGAGTGCCGGAGGAGTTCCGTCTGATGACCGACATGGAACGGCTTATGGTGGATGGTACCTTCCACCTGCAGGAAGATGTGGTCAACTACACGACGCTTGGTGCGGGATTGGCCGCCACGTTAGGTGCCCGCCCCGGTTTCATCAACCCTGTGGAGATCTATGCTCCACGACGTGATGCACGGGTCAATCTGGCCAACCCATCAGCCGCATTCACGATTGGATATGCACAGATTGGGGGTGTTTTCACCCTCAACCAGCCGGAAGTGGATGAGCAGATGGCCATCATCCCCATCTCTCTGGCGCGTGAGCTCTTCAGCTATGAGGATGAGGTCACCTCCCTCGACATCATGCTTACTGCCGATGCGTCAGTAAAGAAAACAAAAAAGCAAATTGAGCGATTCCTGGGTGATGATTTTCTGGTGGAGGATCGCTATGAGCAACAACGTGAGTCGTTCCGGATGCTTCAGATCGAGAAATGGGTCACCTTCCTGATTCTGGTTTTTATTCTGCTGATTGCCGTTTTCAATGTCGTGGGGTCTCTCTCCATGCTGATCGTTGAAAAGCGAGCCGACATCCGCAGCCTGCAGCATATGGGTGCTTCCAATCGCCTGGTGGCCCGTATCTTCCTTTACGAAGGCTGGCTCATCACCTTTATCGGTATCATCAGCGGAATGGTGGCAGGACTCGCGCTCTGCCTCCTCCAGCAGCACTTTGGCCTGTTGCGACTGAGCAATGTGCCGGGTGCCTACATCATCGATGCCTATCCTGTGATCGTGAATTTTGTTGACCTGCTGGTGGTCTTTGGTGTGGTGAGCCTGATCGGAATCCTCACGGTGCTCTACCCGGTGAATAACCTGAGGAAACAGCTGTCGGCTGTCACTTATCAGTTGTAAGCAGGTAATTCTAACCTTGTGAATGCATACAAAGAAAAGAGAAACATAATATGAAAATTGCTGTAGTTGGAACGGGGTACGTGGGACTGGTCTCAGGTGCCTGCTTTGCGGAGATGGGTGTGGATGTAACCTGCGTTGACATCGACCGGAAAAAGATAGAAGGATTGAATCAGGGCGTGATTCCCATCTATGAGCCCGGACTCAACAGGATTGTAGAACGGAACCGCGAGGCGGAGCGACTTCATTTCACCACCGATCTGTCGTCGGTAATCAACCAAATGTCAATCGTTTTTATCGCTGTGGGAACACCTTCCGACGAGGGGGGCAACGCCGATCTCTCCTATGTGATGAAGGTTGCTGAGACCATTGCAGATCACATTACCAAACCTTTGCTGATTGTCACCAAAAGCACCGTGCCGGTGGGTACCTCACACCGCATCCGTGATCTGGTGCGGCAGTGTCTCAACATCAGGGGATTGGAGGACCTGGATTTCGATGTAGCCTCCAACCCCGAGTTCTTGAAAGAGGGTGCCGCCATCAATGACTTCATGAGCCCCGACCGTGTGGTGGTGGGCGTGGAGAGCGAACGGGCCAAAGAGCTGATGACGAAGCTATACCGCCCCTTCCTGCTCAACAACTTCCGGGTGATCTTCATGGACATCCTCTCCTCTGAGATGACCAAATATGCCTCCAACGCGATGCTGGCCACACGCATCAGCTTCATGAACGACATTGCCAACCTCTGCGAGCGGGTGGGGGCCGACGTGAACATGGTGCGACGGGGCATGGGCAGTGACTCCCGCATCGGACGCAGCTTTCTCTACCCTGGGTGCGGTTACGGCGGCAGCTGTTTCCCTAAGGATATACGCGCCCTGATCAGCGTGGCCGAGGGGGTAGGTTATGAGATGAAACTGCTCAAGGCGGTGGAGGAGGTGAACAACCAACAGAAAAACATCCTCTTTGAGAAGTTTGCAAAACATTTTAACGGAGAGCTGAAGGGGCTGACGGTCGCTGTTTGGGGACTCTCCTTCAAGCCGGAGACCGATGACGTACGTGATGCTCCCTCACTCACACTGATCCGCAGCCTGCTTGATGCCGGCGTTACAATCCGCACCTACGATCCGGCGGCAATTGAAGAGGCTCGCCGCCAACTGGGTGATGCTGTCTACTACGCCAATGACATCTACGATGCGGCGCTCGATGCAGATGCATTGATCGTGCCCACCGAGTGGAAGGAATTCCGACTGCCCAACTGGGAAGTACTAAAGAAGGTGATGCGTCGCCAGGTGGTGATCGACGGCCGCAATATCTACAATGGCCCGGAACTGACTTCTCTTGGTTTCGCTTACTACGGGATCGGGCAGAAGTGATGCCTCAATTTTCAGCATCCGGAGCAGGATGAAAAATTATTTCGAAAAAGCCAACGAATTGCTTTCAATCACCCCGCAATTTTGGTAATTTTGAATCCGAATTTAGGAACGGAAGATTCGGGAAGATGGAACAAACAAGTCGTATAGGTTTTGACAACGAGAAATACCTGCAGGAACAGAGCAAAGCTATCCTGGAAAGAGTCAATCAGTTTAGCGATAAATTATACCTTGAATTCGGAGGTAAAATCCTGTACGATTACCATGCATCGCGTGTGCTGCCGGGCTTTGCCCCGAACGTGAAGATCCGTCTGTTGCAGAACCTCAAGGATCAGGTGGATGTCATCATGTGCGTTTTTGCCGGAGACATTGAAAGAAATAAGATCAGGGCCGATTTTGGAATCACCTACGATGTGGATGTACTGAAAAGCATTGATGACCTGAAATGGTACGGGATTCATGTGGCCGCGGTGGTGATCACCCGTTTTGAGGGTCAACCTGCTGCTACTGTATTCAAGAACAAGCTTGAACTGAAAGGAATCAGGGTATACCTGCACCGCCCCACCAAAGGGTATCCGAAGAATGTGGAGCTGATTGTCAGCGACGAGGGATATGGTGCCAACGAATACATCGAAACCACGAAGCCGATTGTCGTATTGACCGGACCCGGTCCGGGAAGCGGCAAGCTGGCTACCGCACTGGGCAATTTGTACCACGACATCAAAAAGGGACTGAAAGCCGGGTACGCCAAATTTGAGACCTTTCCTGTCTGGGATCTGCCGGCCGATCATTTGGTGAACGTTGCCTACGAAGCGGCAACAGCCGATCTGAGGGATGTGAACATGATTGATACGCATCACCTGAAAGCCTATGGCGTGAAAGTTGTGAACTACAACCGAGACATAGAGGCGTTTGGGTTGTTGAAAAAGATGCTGGAAAAGATCACCGGATCAACATCGGTCTACTTGTCTCCCACCGATATGGGTGTGAACCGTATCAGCTCCGGGATCATCGATGACAAGATATGTCAGGATGCTGCCTATCAGGAGATCATTCGCCGACACCTGAGAAGCTTCGTGGAATATGCCACGGGAAGAGCTGGGAAAGATACGGTGAACCGCAACACCGAGATCATGGACAAAGTAGGGGCGAAAGATGAAGACCGTCTGGTGGTTGAGCCCGCCCGCCGGGCAGCGAAAGAGGCCAAGCTCAACGAGAAAGGGTATGGCGGCATCTATTGCGGTGCTGCCATTGAACTGCATGACGGTACCATTGTCACTGGTAAGAACTCCACTTTGCTGCACGCTTCCTCCAGCATGATTCTCAACGCGACCAAACATCTGGCCGGGTTGCCCGACAGTATGATCCTCCTTCCGGAGAACATCATTGACTCGGTCACGCATCTGAAGAAGAATATCCTGAACGGTAAAAATGTCAGCCTGGATGTGGAAGAGACGTTGATTGCCCTCTCCATCAGTGCGATATCAAACCCTGCAGCTCAAATGGCCCTGCACAAGCTCACCGAGTTGAACAACTGTGAGATGCACTCCTCTCACATCCCCACACCCGGGGATGAAGCAGGTCTCCGGAAATTGAAAATTAATTTTACCTGCGATCCTCTTTTCTCCAGCAAGCGGCTCTTCGTGAGTGAATAAGGAGAGATTGAACTCCATGCCACAGATATATTCATTGCCGGCATACCATTGATCCCAAATAGTAGCTGCATTCTGCTTTTTATATTTCATTTTTCCTGCGGATTGAAGTGTTATGTTTCATTCGAGATACAATGAATTGCCTGCCCTTATGATTTTTTAAGCCTTTTTTTTGAAACAATTATGGGAAGTATTTGTTTTGAGTTTGTTATATTTGCATTCCCAAAGGGAAAAAATGGAAAAAATTGGATGAAAAAAGGAGTTGCCATACTGCTGACAATGATCATGCTGCTGACCGGTATTCAGCCGGTGCTCTCGCTACATCTTTGCAAAGGTGATCTCTTTTCTGTCTCTCTGGTTGAAGGAGGTGCTCCTATGTCCTGCTGTGATATGCCGGAGACGGCTACACCGGAAAACATCCCTACTTTATCTTCCTATCATGCCGATTGCTGTGGCTTCCAGTCGCTGGAACTCTCCACGGACGATTTCAGTGTCGAGGCTGATCAACAGAACCACCGCAGCCAGACACCCGTCACCGTTACCCACTGGGCTGTGATGCGGTCGATCCTTCATCAGGTTCTTCCCGACGAACCCCAACCTCTCCAGCAACTTTACCCACCTGCCGGTCTGGGCAGGCTCACCACCAGCCTGCTCACCATGATCTGTATCTACCGACTTTGATTTGTACGGGTTGCTGAGAGGTAACCGCCCCTTGTGTCATACTTGTAATCCCAATTGCAGGATCAATTCCTCATGGGTATCGTACAAATCAAAATATTTCATCATGCTTCAAAAAGTTATTCATTACCTGTTACACAATAGGCTGATCACACTGTTGTTACTCCTCGTGATCATCGTATGGGGCATCTCCTCGGCTCCCTTTAACTGGTATAGCCTGTTGCCACGTGACCCGGTGCCTGTGGATGCCATCCCCGACCTGGGTGACAACCAACAGATCGTTGCCACAGAGTGGATGGGGCGCTCACCCAAAGATATACAGGATCAGATCACCTATCCGCTGACCACCTCACTGCTCGGTATTCCCGGTGTAAAGACCATCCGCAGTACCTCCATGTTCGGGATGTCGTTTATCTACATCATCTTTGAAGAAGACATTGAATTCTACTGGAGTCGTTCGCGCATTCTGGAGAAATTGAATTCACTGCCATCGGGAACATTACCCGAAGGAGTACAACCCAGCCTGGGACCCGATGCAACTGCCCTGGGCCAGATATACTGGTACACGCTGGAAGGCAGAAATCCCGATACGGGTGAACCCACCGGTGGTTGGGGTCCCGACGAATTGAGAACCGTTCAGGATTTCTACGCAAAGTATACGCTTTCATCGGCTGAGGGTGTGGCCGAAGTGGCCTCTGTAGGTGGCTTTGTGAAAGAATACCAGGTGGAGATCAACCCGAACTCCATGCGCGCCTACAACCTCTCCATCATGGATGTGATGAATGCCATACAGAAGAGCAATCTCGATATTGGTGCAGAGACGGTGGAGGTTAATAAGGTAGAATACCTCGTCCGTGGGCTGGGATACATCAAAAATGTATCAGATCTCGAAGAGGCGGTCATTACGGTCCGCAATGGAGTGCCGATAAAAATCAAAGATGTGGCCTTTGTCAATCTCGGACCGGCCACGCGGCGCGGCGGCCTCGACAAGGAAGGTGTGGAAGCCGTAGGCGGTGTGGTGGTGGCTCGCTACGGATCCAACCCGCTGGAGGTGATCAACAACGTGAAGGAGAAAATCTCGGAAATGGAAGCCGGATTACCCCAAAAGACACTGGCCGATGGTACTGTCTCGAAGGTGACCGTTGTTCCGTTTTACGACAGGACCGGCGTGATCCATGAGACCATCGGCACGCTGGAGACCGCGCTGACCCATGAGACGCTCATTGCCATCATCGTGGTCATCGTTATCATTTTGAACCTCAGGGCATCGATCGTTATCTCCAGTATACTTCCCGTGGGGGTGCTGGCTGCTTTTATCATCATGCGAAATGCGGGCATTGATGCCAATATAGTGGCATTATCGGGTATCGCCATCGCCATCGGGATTATGATTGATATCGGTGTGGTCTTTGTCGAAAACATCATCCGACACATGGAGATGGAGGAGAATAAGGGTATTCGAAAGGGAAAAGCGTTCACCGATCTGATATACAGGAGTGTCAGTGAAGTATCGGGAGCAGTGTTCACCGCGCAGCTCACCACTGTCGTCAGTTTCCTCCCTGTCTTTTTTCTGGAAGCACAGGAGGGCAAACTCTTCACACCGTTGGCCTTTACCAAGACCTTCGCACTCATCTCCGCCTACCTCCTTGGAATCGCAGTACTCCCCACACTCTTCTATTACATCTTCTCAGTCAGGATCACTTCCAAGAAAGTACTCCAATGGGCCAATATCTTGTTGGCTGTTGCCGGCATGACGCTGGTAATTGTCACCGGCTACGGCCTTTATATTGCATTCACACTGTTCGCACTGAACAACTTGTTTGCCCCACGGTGGAAGAACCCGCGAATACCCACTTTCCTCAATATCGGGATTGCCCTGTTGGCGGTAGTCTACCTGCTAACGATGGAATGGCTGCCCATGGGCACACAGACAGGTCTACCCCGCAACCTGTTGTTCGTGATCCTGATTATCGCGCTCATTCTCTCGCTTCTCTGGCTGTTGGTGATCTATTATGAAAAGATTCTGCGTTGGAGCCTGGCCAACCGGTGGAAGTTCATGACACTGCCCATCGCAACAGTACTTTTTGGACTGGTCATCTGGATGGGTTTCGACAAGACATTCGGTATTGTGGCAAAAGGTTTTGAAACAGTGGGTTGGAATACTTTCCGCCAGACCGGTTTCTGGCAGACAGCCAGTCACCGTTTTCCGGGAATCGGACAGGAGTTTATGCCAAGCCTAAACGAGGGATCCTTCCTGCTGATGCCAACCAGCATGCCCCATACGGGGATTGAGCAGAACCAGCAATATATTGAAATACTGGACAAACGAATCAGCCATATTCCGGAAGTGGAGACGACCGTCGGCAAATGGGGAAGGGTCAATTCGGCACTCGATCCGGCACCAACCCAGATGTTCGAGAACACGATCATCTACCGTCCCGAATATATCCTGGATGAAGACGGTAACCGGCAACGTTTCAAGGTGAACCGGAAAGGAGAATTTATCCTGATCGACCAGACAACCTATGATCCTGAAGAGGGATTCAGACTAGTGCCTGTGGACAGCCTGGTTCCCGACAGACGGGGTGATTACTTCAGGCAATGGCGTCCTGAAATTAGGAATGAAGATGACATCTGGCAGGAGATCATCAATGTATCTCATATCGCCGGCCTGACATCGGCACCGAAGCTGCAACCCATTGAAGCACGTACCGTGATGCTCTCTACCGGCATGCGTGCACCGATGGGTGTGAAGGTGTCGGGGCCCGACCTGGAGTCGATCGAACAGGGTGGCAAGATACTGGAAGCCGCCTTGAAAGAGGTGCCTTCCGTCCTCTCCTCTACCGTATTCTACGACCGTGCCGTGGGAGCCCCTTACATTGAAATCAAGCTGAACCGGCAACATATGGCCCGATACGGCATTACGGTGGCCGACCTGCAGGATGTGATTGGTGCGGCAGTTGGAGGCATGCCGTTAACAACCACGGTAGAGGGACGTGAACGTTTTCCCGTACGCTTGCGCTATCCGCGTGAACTGAGAGAGAACCCCGATGAGTTGGCGCGGCTGATCGTGCCCACAGCCACCGGGGCGCAGATACCGCTGGGAGAAGTAGCGGAGATCGCATATACCCGCGGTGCTCAGATGATCCAGAGTGAAAATACGTTCCTGGTGGGTTATGTGATTTTTGACAAGGTAGTTGGCAAGGCCGAGGTAGATGTGGTGAAAGAGGCCGATGCGATGTTACAGGCGAAACTGCGCAACGGTGAGATCAGCCTGCCCCATGGGGTCTCCTATACCTTCGCCGGAAACTACGAACAGCAGGCCCGTGCTTCAAAGCGACTGATGATCATTATACCTATTGCTTTGCTCATCATCCTGCTTATCCTCTATTTTCAGTTCAAAACGGTGACTGCCTCGCTGATTCACTTTTCGGGGGTTTTCGTCGCACTGTCCGGAGGATTCATCCTTCTATGGCTGTACGGTGAACCGTGGTTTATGAATTTTTCGGTTGCCGGTGTCAATATCCGTGATATGTTCAGCATGCATCCCATCAACCTCAGTATTGCCGTGTGGGTAGGGTTTATCGCCCTCTTTGGCATTGCCACTGATGATGGGGTGCTGATGGGAACCTATATCCACGATACCTTCCTGGAAAGAGACCCGCAGACAAGGGAAGAGATCAGGGAAGCGGTTGTCCATGCAGGACTGAAAAGGGTGCGACCTGCAGTGATGACCACTGCCACCACGCTGATCGCACTCCTGCCGGTGCTGACTTCCACGGGCAAGGGATCCGAGATCATGATTCCCATGTCGATCCCCACCTTTGGCGGGATGCTGATCCAGTCGATGACCATGTTTATCGTACCCATCCTCCAGTGCTGGTGGCGGGAAGGCGCGATCCGGAAAAAAGAAAAACAACAAGCTAAAACGACAGATTATGAAACCATATAACCTCTTCGGCGTCATCCTGGTTGTGCTGGGATTCATGGGTCCCCATCCTGTAGCGGCGCAAACACCCGATTCACTCGACCGTTACCTGGAAACAGCGGCGAAGAATAATCCCGGGCTGAATGCCGATTTCCTGGCCTATAAGGCCTCACTGGAAAAGGTGCCGCAGGCAGGCGCCTGGCCCGATCCACAATTGGATATCGGCTTTTTCCTCAAGCCGATGGACATTGTGGGTGGGCGCCAGGTAGCCGATTTCACCCTCATGCAGATGTTTCCCTGGTTCGGCACCAAAAAGGCTGCGCAGACCGAAGCCACGCATATGGCCAAAATGGCGTATGCCCGATTCACGGAGACAAGGGACAACCTCTACCTCGAGGTATATACCCAGTGGTATCTCCTCTCCACGTTGGTGCAACAGCTGCGGAACAACCGCGAGAACCTGCAACTGCTGAAGCAACTGGAGGAGCTGGCCTTGCGCAAGGTCTCCTCATCTTCATCAGGGATGTCATCTGGCATGGGCAGCACTGCTCCGGGTATGTCAGACGTGCTCCGCGTGCAACTCGAGATGGCTGAGATCGAAAACAACATCGAGAGCATCCTCTCGGAGATTGCAGCCGAAAAAGCGAAATTCAATGCGTTGTTGAACCGTTCTGCCGACAGGGAAGTCATCCTGCCCGACTCCATCGCAAAAGTACCTTTTTTCTTTGATGAAGGTGTTACCATGAGCGAGATTGAAAACCGGAACCCTATGCTGGACATGCTGGTCGAAGAGGAACAGGCCTACCGGGCAAAAGGGGAGATGGATCAAAAAATGAGTTATCCCATGTTCGGCATCGGACTGCAGTACATGCTGATAGGCGAAAGTGCGACAGCGCAGATGGAGCAGGGAATGGAACCGGAAATGACTGGCATGGATATGATCATGCCGATGGTTTCCATCTCCATTCCACTTTATCGGAATAAATACAAGGCACAGCAACGAGAGAGCCGTTTTCTGTGGCAATCGGCCCGTGAGAAGTACAGAAACACGCTGAACATGCTTCAGTCGGACCTGTTCAGGTTGAAACACCAGCTTGATGATGCGGAGCGGAAGATTACGCTTTACCGGAAACAGGAACAAATGGCATGGACAACCTATCAGTTGGTGGTGCAGGAGTTTATATCGGCAAAGAGTGATCTCACCAACGTGATCCAGGTGCAAAGGCAGCTGCTCGACTACCAGCTGCGGGAGGCTGAAGCCATCGCCGAATACAACACCAGGGTGGCGTCCATCCGAAAATTGCGTTCCTTCAACACATCAAACAATTAAACAAAGCTATTATAATGGATAAGAATAAAATAAGAGAAATCACCAATCAGCCTTACTTCAGGTACGGATTGATCCTGCTGGCCGGCTTGTTTCTCGGCTGGCTACTATTCTCCGGCGGCAACCGGAAGCAATCGCCACAGCAAACGGCTGCGGTGGAAGAAGCACATGATCATGATGCTGAATCAACCATCTGGACCTGCTCGATGCATCCGCAGATCAGGATGGATGAACCTGGTGACTGCCCTCTATGCGGGATGGATTTGATACCCCTTCAGACTACCGGCACGGGCGATGCCTCGATTGATCCCGATGCCATCCAGTTGAGTGCCGAAGCGGCTGCACTGGCCAATGTACAAACGACGGTGGTGAGCAGACAAAACCCGGTAAAAGAGGTGCAGCTCTACGGTACCATCCAGGTGGACGAGCGATTGTCGCAGTCGCAGACATCCCATGTGAGCGGGCGTATCGAAAAATTGTTTATCACCTTCACTGGTGAGAGTGTGCGCCGCGGGCAACCCATTGCCTCTATCTATTCGCCTGAATTATTAAGTGCACAGCAGGAACTGATTGAAGCAGTGAAAATGCAGGAACTGCAGCCCGCACTGCTACAAGCGGTAAGAGAAAAGCTGCGATTGTGGAAGCTGACCGATGCGCAGATTGCGCGCATTGAACAATCGGGTGAAGTTTCTCCGTTGATCGATGTGGTTGCTACCACCAGCGGTATTGTGATCTCCAAAAATGTGAACCAGGGCGACTATGTGAATACCGGCACCGTGCTGTTCGATGTGGCCAACCTTTCGCAGGTCTGGGCTGTTTTCGATGCATACGAGTCTGATCTGCCCTTTCTGAAAGTGGGTGACCGATTGGAATATACCCTCCAGTCACTCCCCGGCAAAACATTCTCCGGAAGGATCTCCTTTATCAATCCCATTCTCGATCCGTCCACGCGTACCGCAAAGGTGCGGGTGGAGACAACCAATCCGCGTATGGAGCTGAAACCGGAGATGTATGCCAACGCCCTCATCGACGCACCGCTTAAACTATACAACAATGAAGTTGTTATTCCTAAGTCGGCCATCCTGTGGACCGGCAAGCGCTCTATCGTATACGTGAAACAGCCGGACACCGAAATTCCTGCGTTCATGCTCCGGGAAGTCGAACTTGGGCCGTCACTGGGAGATGCCTACGTGGTGTTATCAGGTATCAACGATGGTGATGAGATCGTGACCAATGGAGCCTTCACCATCGATGCGAGTGCCCAACTGGCAGGTAAGCGCAGTATGATGAACAATGAAATGGGGGGTGAGCATGCGATGCTGACGGTACAGGGATTGTGCGAGATGTGCAAGGAACGCATCGAGAAAACCGCGAAGGCAGTAAACGGGGTCCACACGGCCAGCTGGGATCTGAAGACCAAACAACTGCATCTCGGTTTCGATCCGGCCCAAACATCGGCCGATGCCGTTGCCAAAGCCATTGCCAAAGCAGGGCACGATACAGAACAATACAAGGCAGATAAGGCTACCTATGATGCTTTGCCTGACTGCTGTAAATACAGAGATTAGGTCATTGAATCAATAAACTTTAAAAATGCAACAACAATGAAAAATTTTATCACAACAATCATGATCCTGGGTGTAGTCCTATTCACCGCGTGTAATACAGGCGCATCCAACAAACATCAATCAGAGCGTGAACACACGGAGATGAATCAGATGACAACGGGTGATCCACAGCATGACGGTGCACACATGCAGCAGGGTGCCCAAGACGAAGAACATGCCATGCTGGGCGTCAAGGGGAGCTGTGAGATGTGCAAGGAACGGATCGAGAATGCTGCAAAGAGTGTGGAAGGTGTCACTTTTGCAAGCTGGGATATGGAAAAGCAGGAACTGCATATGAATTTCGATCCGGCCAAAACCAATCTCGAAGCGATCAGCAAAGTGATCGCGGCTGCAGGACATGACACGGACAAGGACAAAGCCGAACAGGCTGTCTACGATGCGTTACCCTCCTGCTGCAAGTACAGGGAGTGATCGCAATAGGGAAATGTATTACTCAGTAAAAAGTGACAAGGTGCTGACCTTCTGATCAGATCTCGTGTGGATTGATGTCGGAATGTTCAGAGTTCCCTTTTCACGGGGCGACCGAAACCGCCGAAGCTGAGGGTGATCATGTGCATGTTCCCTTCCAGCAGATCGTGTGTGCGCTTGTAGTGTGGCATATAGTAACTGTAGCGAATGCCCAAATAGCCTCCCCCGCTGCCGGATAGATCTACATCACGGCTCCAGCTGTTTAGCTTCAGCTCCAACCCCACCAGGTAGTTCAACGTGGAGAGCTCCTTGAAATCTTCCAGTTCGGGATGGTTTTTTATCTCCACATCCGTGGGGCCTATGCCCATTCCTCCGATGCCAACGAAAGGCATCAGCTTGAGATCATTGCTTTGATAGACGGGGTAGTGGAGTGCCAGGTCGGCACCGACCAGGTATCCACCCACATCTGCCGGCCAGGTAATATCCCGGTGTATCACCTCCCGCCGGCTTTTGGCGGAGGCATAGTTGAAGCGTAGCGAGAGGTCGAAGTCGCGGTAGAGGACGTTGAAGGCGAATCCTCCCGCAATGCTGTTGCCGAAATGACGGTTGAGTCCCCCCGTTAAGGCGTTGTATCCCAAAAACAGTTCGTAGCCAAAGCCCCATTTGCCCGGCCGGAACCGATACCGGATAAAACGACGGGTATAGTCGGCATAGTCACTCCCACTGTACTCCTCCAGGAAGGTGTCAGCCATCCCGTTCAACTCTGCCATCTCCGCTTCGTTGTCCACCCGCTCGGGTGTGAAGAGCAGCGCGTAGAGCCATAGCTTGAGAAACGCTTTCTCTTCGTTACTCAGTGCAGCGGCATCGATGGTGACCGTCAGTGGTAGATAGGATTCGGCCGACTTACGGCCCACCTCCTGCGACAAACGATCGTTCTCTGCAATCATGCGCAACAGTGAGGAAGGTCTGTATCTTTCGGGCATCTCCCAGAAACCCTCCTCCTGCCAGTCGATGTCAGCCGAAAACAGCTTCGCCTCCTGCAGGAGGATCTCATACTCCTCGCTCCAGAAAGAGAGGAGCCAGTACTCCACAGGCAGATACGCCCTGTAGGGGTTCCCCGCCTCAGCGGTAAGATATGCTTTCACCTCCTTCAAGGCATAGAGATCGCCCTTTTGCAGGTGCTCCAGGGTGAGTGAACGTCCTTTGGTGATTATCTCGATGTCACTCGCTTCTCTGCTCAGGATCTCATTGCGGAGGGAATCGTTCTCCTGCGCCAAAGTGGTTGTGACGAGGGGAAAAAAGAACAATACGAACGGAAGAAAAATGCTTTTCATTGATTGCCGTTGATTAATTTTATCAAAAAGATTGTGTACTCTCTTTCAGAGGCTGCTTTCACTTTCTACCTGATAGCATCCAGGATCCCGGCGAGGAATCCGTTCTGATCGAACTCCCCTTCTTTGGAGAAGCCGGTACGGACTATCACCAGCTCCTTCGAGGGGATGATGTAGATGTACTGCCCGTCGTGCCCGCGACAGCAAAACATGTCGCGTGGGACATCTGGATAGTCGCTGCCGGATTTGTTCAACCAGAAGAATGCACCGTAGGTGCCGTCGGAGCCGTTCGCTTCCGTGGTACTGTATTCCACCCAGTTTTCGGTCAGGATCTCTTCTCCAAGCCAGTTGCCGTTGTTGAGGTAGAGCAACCCGAAGCGGGTGTAATCACGCAGGGTGGCATAGAGGTAAGAGGAACCCACGAAGGTACCAGAGGCATCCACCTCGAAAGTGGCGCTGCGCATGCCGATCCTGTTGAAGAGCTTCTCCCGCGGAAAGGCTAAATAATCGGCATCGTTGCCAATTGCCTTTCGCATCAGGGAAGAGACAATATTGGTGGATCCCGATGCATATTCAAAAACAGAACCGGGTGCATACTCCAGTTGTTTCGAGATTGCAAACTTTGCCATGTCCCCCTCCTTGTGCAGCATGTTGTTCACGTCGGAGCTGTTCCCGTAATCTTCATTCCATTCCAGGCCGCTGTTCATCTGCATCAGATGGCGGATGGTGATCTGGCGCCGTTCATCCTGCTGCCACTCCTCAATGTCGGCAGGTGCATCCAGCTCCAGCTTCCCCTCCTTCACCATGATGCCTGTCAGGGCGTTGGTGAAGCTTTTTGCCATCGACCAGCTCAGGAAGAGGTTCTCGGGACCAAATCCTTCTGCATATCTTTCCGCGACGGGCTGTCCTTTGTAGGTGACCATCACTGCGAAGGTGCCCTTGTAGGGGATGGTGTCGGCAAAAGCCTGTTCCATAGCTATGTTGAGTTGCTGCAAGTCGATACCGGAAGGGATGGTGTCGGCAATCAGATCACCCATGGGCCAGGCAATGGTGTCGGGATGCTCGGGCAGGTGAGGCACAATGGGGTAGGGGCGAGCCTGAATGTCGCCCACCGTGTAGTCGTTCAGCAGGATGCTGCCGTAGCCGTTCACGAACGTGGTGCGCGAGGAGTGCCAGAGAAAGCGGCTGCTGACGGTCTTGCGTGTGGTGTCTACACTGTTGTTCACGAACCGTATGAAGGAGAAATTGAGATCGGTCGCCTCCAGCGATTCCTGTGTGCGGTTGCCCACGAAGATGCCCGACGAGAGGTTCTTGGCTGCATAACCGGTGATGATCGGCATCAGGGGCTTCATGTAGAGAAATCCTCCCAGGAGGATGATCAAAAGAAGTGTCGATAGAATGACGCCTGCTCTTTTCATGGGAACAGTTTTTATTGATTCAATTCACAAAGATAGTTAGGGTTTGCTTATTAAATTCCAATCAGGCACACAATTTCATTTGTGGCTTGACTGGATAAATGTTTATATTTCTCACTTTCATCAGTTTCGATAGAAACGAGACAAAATAAGGAAGGGGAA
>Ga0116163_1000018_pt1 | contig 124214 bp, 91 predicted proteins | sample AD_UKC107_MetaG_FD_89889 | JGI IMG/M metagenome (GOLD analysis project Ga0116163, IMG submission 89889) | Active sludge microbial communities of municipal wastewater-treating anaerobic digesters from Hong Kong - AD_UKC107_MetaG | ecosystem: Engineered > Bioreactor > Anaerobic > Digestate...
GATCCTTCAGAACCTTCAACACTGTAATTATCATAAAGTTTGTCTGATCCGAAATGCAGTCTTATCTTTTCACCGGGTTCGGCCAGAAGTGTAATAAAATTATCCTGCGAAAGGGCTACCTGGTAGAAATCCGGAACAGTTGATTTAATCCGCAGGCTGAAATCACCTTTACGGTTTATCCTGGTTGAATCAAGGAAATTTATGTTATTTATATCGGCGCTGTTGACTTTTATATATTGTCCTGTTGTTTTTTCTCCCTCTATCCTGCCCCGTATTGTTATCAGATCTTCATTCCTGCAGGCAGAAAGTATTGAAAGGAAGAGCAACAGGGAAACAAATTTTTTCATAAATACAGGATTTTTATGGTGGGAAACGAATGACGGCATATTATTTTGAAAATACTACCTCAAGGGTATTCAGGAGCTCATCACCTCTAAGGTCTCTTGCAATAATTTTTCCCTCTCTGTCGAGAAGGAAGCTGGAAGGTATCTTTTCCAGGTTATATAATGGCACCACTACCGACTGCCAGTACCTGATATCGCTCACATGGATCCATTTTTCAAGGCCGTCTTCAATGATGCCCTTCATCCAGGCCTCTTTTGTTTTATCCAGTGACACCTGAAATATCTCAAAACCCTTTTCATGGTAAAGTCCGTATGCCCTTACCAGGTTAGGATTTTCTTTCCTGCAGGGAGTGCACCATGATGCCCAGAAATCGAGGAGAACAATATTACCCCTTGTTGAAGACAATCTCACTGTGTCGCCTTCCGTATCGGGGAGGGCTATTTCAGGAGCTTCAAATCCTTCTTCCGATGACAGTAATCCTGTCTGCTGTGCGATCATAGCGGCCTTTAATCCTGACACTTGCTCGTTAAGCGATTTAACCGGCTCATAATCAGGATATAACAGCATCATTGCCGAATCTACCTTTATAAAATATTCAAGGTCTTTTTCAGGGCTCAGAATATATTCTCCAGGAGCCACCTGCTGGTAAAGTGCCACCAGGCTGACAAGTGAATTCAGGTTTTTATCGATATAGTCCCTGGTATAACTGTTCAGTTCATCGAGGCATATACGGGCACGGTTTTCGAGCTCTTCCATTACCGTGTCGAGACGTTCTGTGCCAAGGTTCTGAATATATGTATCATAAAGGCTTTGAAGACTGATCTGTGTTTTCTGTAGTCTGATGTTGTAATCATTCATCAGCCTGGTGCCCGGAGAACCTGAGATCAGTTGTGGAAAATTAAGTGAATCCCGGTAAGCTGAAATATGAAGTTCCTGGCCCGGTTCAAGAAGTAACATCAGGAAGTTGGTTTCATCTGTTTTAAGAAGGTAAAAGGAAGGATACCTGACCGTTCGGGCAAACGTGAAAGAACCGTCAGATGACACAATGGCTGAATCGACCGTGATCAGATCCGTGGATCTGAGTTCGTCGAGGTATAAATATTCTCCTCCGGTATGGCCCTGAAGTTTGCCAATTATCTCAATATTATTATTTTTGCACCCTGCTGAAACAACTGCAGCAAACAAGAATAAAAGGACTTTCTTAATCATTAACCGTACGATTAATTAACAGTCTTCAAAAAATGTTGATTGCAAAGTTATTTATTTTTTTCAGCGTTAGCGGGGAGCATGATGAATAATTTAATCTGCACCCTCCAGTTGGTTTGCAATGTTGGATAAAATATGCTATCTTAAAAGACTTTTTATAAAAGGCTAATTGTAATCATATGAGCTATATCAAATTTGATAAGTGCAAAATCGTCAATCTGGAATATTCGCTGGGACGGGAAATAATCAGGACCAACAGGGCAGGGTCCTATGCTTCCACTTCCATTGTGGAATGCAATACCCGTAAATATCACGGACTCCTGGTTTGTCCTGTTGATGAACTCGGTGGGGGGAGATTTGTGCTGCTTTCAGGAGTTGATGTTACTGTATTGAACAACAATCAGAGCTTCAATTTAGGGATCAGGAAATACAAGGGAGATTATTACAGTCCGAAGGGGCATAAATATATTGAGGATTTTTGCACGGAGGTCATTCCTTCAAGGGTGTTTCGTGTCGGGAATGTGCTTCTTCAGGTTGAGAGACTGCTTGTGCATTACGAGGAACAGTTGCTTATCAGGTATACCGTCCTGGAAGCTGCAGAGGAGATGAAGCTGCAGCTAAAGCCTTTCCTGGCATTCAGGAGCATTCATGAGCTCACCCATGCCAATATGGCTGCAAACACAAAGATTGAACCTGTGAAGAACGGTATTAAAATGAAGCTGTACGAAGGCTTTCCTTATCTCAACATGCAATTCTCTTCGAAGCCTGATTTCGTACATGTTCCCGACTGGTATCTTGGTGTGGAGTACATTGAGGAGCAGAAGAGGGGGTACGACTTCTCGGAGGATCTCTTCTGTCCGGGTTTCTTCGAATTTAAAGCAAGAAAAGGTGATGTTATTGTCTTTTCAGCATCGACAAAGGAAGAAAATCCAAACGGCTTCAAGACGAAATTTTCAAAGACAGTGTCCCGGAAGATCCCAAGAGACAGTTTTGTTCACTGTCTCCGGAATGCCGCACAACAGTTTGTTGAAAAAAGAGGGGATGACACCCTCATAATTGCAGGTTACCCATGGTTTGGTTCCTGGGGAAGAGATACCTTCATATCCCTGCCGGGCCTGGCACTGGCAAAGCAAAAGCTCGAACTTTACCGGGAAGTTCTCGACACGCAGGTAGGCAGGATGAAGGACGGATTATTTCCCAACATGGGAACCAAAGGTCATTATGCCTTCAACTCAGTCGACGCCCCGCTATGGTTCTTCTGGGCTCTCCAGCAATACGTTCTGAACGGTGGTACCGACTGCTGTGAACGTTATGCCGATGCGGCAAAATCGGTCCTTGCGGCTTTCAGGAACGGCACCGATTACAACATCCGTATGACTGACAATGGTCTTATTTACGCAGGTGCACCCGGTAAAGCACTGACCTGGATGGATGCTGTCGTTAACGGAGAGCCGGTAACTCAGAGACGCGGATATGCTGTTGAAATAAATGCCCTCTGGTATAATGCTGTCTGCTTTGTTCTTGATATGGCGAAATCGGAGAAAGACAGGAAATTCATCAGGGAATACGAAAATTTGCCCGAACTGATAAAAGGTTCTTTTCTTGAAATGTTCTGGGATGAAAAGACTGGCTATCTGGCCGACTATGTGAATGAGGAGGAAGGGAAGAATTTCTTTAAAAGACCAAATATGCTTATCTCCGTTTCTCTTCCCTATTCCATGCTCGACAAGGAACAGATGAAAAAGGTGCTTGATGTTGCCGACAAGGAACTTCTTACGCCCCGCGGGCTCAGGACCCTCTCTCCCGGCAATAAGTTCTACAAGGGAACATATTATGGTAATCAGGAGACGCGCGATAATGCATACCATCAGGGTACGGTCTGGCCATGGCTCCTGGGACCCTTCTGCGAGGGATGGCTCAGAGTATATGGAAAACAGGGAGTTCAGAAAATTAAAAATCTTATCTACGGACTTGAAGAATGTATGAGTGAACACGGGATCTCCACTCTTTCGGAGATTCATGATGGTGATCCCCCTCATAATCCAAGGGGTGCAGTCTCACAGGCGTGGAGTGTCGGTGAGGTGCTCAGGATCATTGATTTGCTTGAAAGAGAATATTCTAACGACTAAAACAGGCACAGTATGCGTGTGTTAATGTTTGGGTGGGAGTTTCCTCCACATATATCGGGAGGACTGGGGACGGCCAGCTATGGTCTGACAAAGGGCATGGCCTCGCTGGGCGATATCGAAGTGATCTTCGTGGTGCCTAAGGCATGGGGAGACGAAGACCAGAGCATAGTCAGACTCATCGGTGCCAACAAGATTCCTGTGGCATTTAAAAAGATCTATTATAAGGGAGTGAGACAACCTGTTGAAAAAATTGAAGTATCCTCCAAGATAGTGCCATATACTGACCCGGAAGATTTCTGGAAAATTACACGTTCTGAGATTTCCGGCCACCGTATGATAATAGAGACAAACAACAAGGGAATGGTTGATTTCTCCGGAAGATATGATAATAACCTTCTGGATGAGATCTATAAATATTCCGTGGTGGCTTCGGTCATCGCCGAGGAAAATGAGTTCGACATAATCCACGCCCACGACTGGCTTGCATACCCGGCAGGAATAGCGGCAATGGAGGTATCGGGAAAACCGCTGGTGATCCATGTTCACGCCACCGATTTCGACAGAAGCGGAGGAAGTGTAAATCCCGAAGTGTACCGTATTGAAAAGAACGGCATGGATGCAGCCTCTAAAATAATTACGGTAAGTAATCTCACACGCGATATAGTAATCCATAAGTACAATATCGACCCCTGCAAAGTTGAAACGGTATACAATGCCGTTGAACCTGTAAGAATTGATGACGATATCATGGTTAAAAAGGGTTTTGATGAGAAAGTAGTTACATTTCTCGGGAGAATAACCCTTCAGAAAGGACCTGAATACTTCATAGAGGCAGCTTACAAGGTCCTTAAAGCAATGGATAATGTGAGATTCGTGATGGCAGGATCGGGCGATATGATGGAAAGAATGATCCGACGGGCAGCCTCTCTTAAAATAGTGGACAGGTTCCATTTTACGGGTTTCCTTAAAGGTAAAGACGTCTTTACCATGCTGGCAATGAGCGATGTGTATATCATGCCTTCTGTTTCAGAGCCTTTTGGGATATCCCCACTCGAAGCCATGCAATCAAATGTTCCTGTGATCATCAGCAAACAATCGGGAGTGGCCGAGATACTGACACATGCTGTAAAAACCGATTTCTGGGATATTGATGCCATGGCCGATGCTATTTACGGCATACTGAACTATCCGGCCCTTGCAAGCATGTTCATCAAAAACGGTAAGGAAGAGGTGATCAGGCTAAAGTGGGATAATTCGGCCAGGCATGTTAAAGATATATATGAAAGAGTCATTTGGCATAAATAAGAATAAGACATGAGTGAAGCAGCCAGAAAAGCAATTTGCTTTTATTTTCAGGTTCACCAGCCTTTCAGGCTTAAACGTTACAGATTCTTCGACCTGGGACATGATCATTACTATTATGATGATTATCTCAATGAGTCTATCCTGCGAAAAGTGGCCGACAAATGTTATCTTCCTGCCAACGCTATTTTGCTCGATCTTATCAGGAAGCATAAGGGGAAATTTAAAATCGCATTCTCACTTTCAGGAATAGTGATAAACCAGTTCAGGCTTTATGCTCCGGAAGTTCTTGATTCTTTCAGGACCCTGGCCGAAACGGGAATGGTGGAATTCCTTGCAGAAACTAATTCACACTCACTTTCTTCTTTAAAAAACAGGGAACAATTTGAACATCAGGTCGATATGCACCGGAAGATGCTGAAGGAATTCCTGGGTGTTGAACCTGTTTCTTTCAGAAATACAGAATTGATTTATTCCGATGAGATCGGCTCATGGGTTGCCGACATGGGTTTCAAATCGATACTTACAGAAGGAGCAAAGCATGTGCTGGGTTGGAAAAGCCCTAATTTTCTGTATTGCAATTCGATAAACCCCAGACTTAAGGTGTTGCTGAGAAATTTCGTCCTGAGCGACGATATTGCCTTCAGGTTTTCGAACAAGGAATGGAGTGCATGGCCCCTGACGGCTGATAAATATGCCTCATGGCTGGCTAAAATTGCTCCCAGAAGCGAACTTGTAAATATCTTCATCGACTATGAGACTTTTGGAGAGCACAACTGGAAAGAGACAGGGATCTTTGACTTCCTGAAACACCTGCCTTCAGCGATCCTGAAGAAAACACCCTTCAGATTCATGACTCCTTCGGAAGTGGGTGATGAACTTCAACCTGTGTCGGCAATAAATGTCCCCTCACCTGTATCCTGGGCTGATGAAGAGAGAGATATAACAGCCTGGCTGGGAAACGAGCTGCAGTATGCTGCTTTTGATAAACTTTACGGACTTTCGGAGCAGGTAAGAAAATGTGACGATGAGCTGATCCGTAAGGATTGGGAATATCTGCAGTCGAGTGACCATTTTTATTACATGGCCACAAAATTCTTTTCCGACGGTGCCGTGCACGCATACTTTAATCCGTATGATACTCCCTATGATGCGTTCATGAATTACATGAACGTCCTGAGTGATTTTGAGATACGCATCCGCTTATGCTTACCTGTCACCGATGAACAGGTTCAGATTGCAAAACTTGAAGCGATAATAAGGGCAAAAGAAGAAATTATTGCCGGTAAAGATGCTGAGATAGATAGTCTTGTAAACAAGAAAAGAAGAACTTCAAAATCCGGCCGTGCCGCAGCCGTGAAAAAGACTCAGCCATCACTTAAAGAACTTGCTGCAAAACTTGCAGTATCGAGTCTTGCCAAAACGGAGGCTGTAAAAGGAAAGTCACCTGCAAAAAAAGCTTCAAAGTCTGGGTCCGGATCTCCCGGAAAAACCACTGCTGCAAGGAGCAGGTCAACAGCGACGGTTAAAAAAACGTCACCAAAGAAAAAATAGCTTAGTCAATTGTACCATATAATTATTAACTGCAGATGAAGGTTGAATTTATTTTTGAAACCAGCTGGGAAGTTTGTAACAAGGTTGGCGGAATACATACAGTGATATCTACGAAGGCTCTCAATATCATTGAAGAGGTTGGCGACAATTACATACTTATAGGTCCGGATGTATGGAGGGAAGATGTTATAAACCCGGAATTTATACCTGAAGAGTCTCTTTTTGCAGAATGGAAGACAAGAGCAGAATCAGAAGGGATCAGGGTAAAAACGGGAAGATGGAATATAGCAGGCAGGCCGATTGTGATGCTTATTGACTTCACTCCCTATTTTGGTCAGCAGAATGAGATATTTGCCAAATTCTGGGAAACCTACAAACTGGACAGTATTTCCGGACAATGGGATTATGTGGAACCTGCCCTTTTCGGTTATGCAGCCGGTAAACTGATAGAAAGCTTTACATCTTTCTACCAGGAACATCACAATATCATAGCCCAGTTTCATGAGTGGATGACCGGTACGGGAGTTTTGTACCTTGAAAAAAATGCTCCCTGGATAGCTACATCCTTTACAACACATGCTACTGTACTTGGCCGCTGCGTTGCAGGAAACAACAGGCCTCTGTACGGTAAGATGAAGGAATTTGCACCACAGCAGGTGGCACGGGAGTTCAACGTGATAGCTAAGCAGTCTCTCGAAAAAATCACAGCATCGGTGGCTGATGTCTTCACCACCGTAAGTGGCATTACCTCTAAAGAATGCAGCCATTTTCTCGCTAAGGAGGTAGATATCGTCACACCAAACGGGTTCGAGGATTCATTCGTGCCTCCGCAGGAGACATTCGGACAAAAGCGGAAAGACGCAAGGGATAAAATACTTGCCGTCGCTGAGGCCGTCCTGGGCTATAAACTAACCGGCGACAGCGTCCTTGTTGCCCATAGCGGAAGATATGAATTCAGAAATAAAGGTGTCGACATTTTTATCGACTCTCTTGGAGAATTAAGCAGATCAGAAGGGCTGGAAAAAGAGATAGTGGCCTTTATCCTTATGCCGGCTTACCACAAAGGACCACGTGAAGATCTTGCAGCTATTCTTTACAATAACGGACATGTGAACGGAGTGGATAAATACCTTACTCATTGTCTGCATTATCCGTCTTCCGATCCCGTCCTGAACCGGATCCGTGATAATAAGCTCTTTAATGAAAAGGGATCTAAGGTGAAGATCATTTTTGTTCCTTCTTACCTTAACGGTAACGATGGAATATTCAACATGCCGTATTATGATCTGCTGATTGGATTTGATCTTTCGGTGTTCCCTTCATATTATGAGCCCTGGGGATATACCCCGCTGGAGAGCCTTATGTTTTCAATACCAACTGTTACCACATCCCTTTCTGGTTTCGGCCTCTGGGTCAGAGACTATTTCAAGGACCCGGGTAACGGTATAGCAGTCATCGAACGTACTGATGACAATGAAAAGGATGTTGTCGGTCATATCAGGAAGTTTATTGAAAATTTCGTCGGGCTGAATGAGACTCAGGTGGAAGAAGCCAGGGCTAAGGCACACGAAATTTCGCGCATCGCAATGTGGGATACACTTGTGCAGCATTATTTCACTGCCTATGGAATGGCTCTCGAAAAAAGCGGTGTCAGAAGAGAAGAGCCGCGTGAATTTGCAGGTTTTATTGAAGCAACAGGAATTCCGGTCAGAAAGCCCCACCAGGTTCCGGTATGGAAGGATATTTATGTTCAGAGCGATGTTCCTGATAAACTTGCCGCACTCAAGGATCTGGCTAACAACCTGTGGTGGTCGTGGAACGGAGAGGCCGAATCATTGTTCCGCAGAATGGATCCTTCACTCTGGGAAGAAGTGAAGCATAATCCTAAAATGCTGATCGAGAAGATCGATTATAAGAGACTCCTGGTACTTGAGGATGACATGGAATTTGTAGGTGACCTTGAAAAAGTGACCAGATCGTTCAGGGAATACCTGGACCGGCCTGATGATCCGGAGAAACCCACCATAGCCTACTTTAGTATGGAATTCGGGATCCATCCCTGCCTGAAGATCTATTCGGGAGGTCTGGGTATACTCGCCGGCGATTATCTCAAGGAAGCCAGCGACTCAAATATACGTATCATTGGAATAGGACTGCTTTACAGGTTTGGATATTTCAAGCAGAAACTGGGTCCCAAAGGCGAACAGCTTGCTATCTATGAGGCAGAAGAGTTTTCACGGTTGCCGATACTCCCCGTAAAGGATGCTGAGGGGAATCATCTGGCAGTAAATCTTGTGTGGCCGGGAAGAACTGTCAGGGTCCGTGTATGGGAAGCCATGGTCGGTAAGGTGAGACTCATTCTTCTTGACACAGACTTCGATGACAATACCCCTGAAGACCGCACCATTACCCATTATCTGTACGGAGGCGACAATGAAAACAGGCTTAGACAGGAGCTTATCCTGGGGATAGGAGGTATACGGGCGCTGACAACCATGGGTATAAAACCGAATGTATTTCACAGCAATGAAGGACATTCGGCTTTCATAAGTCTCGAAAGACTCCGGATGATGATCAGTGAACATCACCTGACCTTCAGCCAGGCTCTCGAAGCGGTAAGAGCTTCCACCCTTTTCACAACCCATACACCTGTGCCTGCCGGGCATGATGCCTTTGATGAGGATCTTCTAAGAAAGTATATATCACATTATCACAGCCGGCTTAATATTTCATGGGATGAGCTTATGGCTCTCGGACGATGTGAAAACGATATGGATAAAAAGTTCAACATGAGCTACCTGGCAACGAGGATGTCCCAGGAGGTTAACGGGGTAAGCAAACTTCACGGGGAGGTAAGCCAGGGTATGTTCAACAAGCTATGGCCGGGATACCTGCGGGAGGAACTCTTTATCGATTATGTGACCAACGGAGTCCACCTTCCTACATGGCTGGCACCAGAATGGAAAAGTGTTTACCGTGAACTGACGGGTACGGAGAATTTCGATCAGACAGACAGGAGCCTGTGGGATAAGATGTACAATCTCGATGACTGGAAGATATATGAAATCAAAAAAGGACTGAAGAAGAAACTTTTTGAAAACATAAGGAAAAGGCTTCAGACCGACATGATGGAAAGGCATGTAAGTCCGCGAACCCTGCTGAACATCAGCAGCCATCTCAACGAGAATGCACTTACGATTGGATTTGCCAGGCGATTTGCCACCTACAAAAGAGCTTCCCTGCTTTTCCGCGATCTCGACCGTCTTTCGCATATTGTAAACAATCCCGAAAGGCCTGTCCAGTTCATTTTTGCAGGCAAGGCCCATCCTCACGACGGAGGTGGTCAGGATCTGATCAAGAGGGTTTTTGAAGTGTCACAGATGCCCCAGTTCGCAGGCAAAGTGATCTTCCTTGAAAATTATGATATAGAACTGGCAAAATATCTTGTCAGGGGTGTCGATATTTGGCTTAACACGCCTACAAGACCTATGGAAGCTTCAGGTACCAGCGGTGAAAAAGCCGTTATGAACGGAACCATCCACTTCAGCGTTCTTGACGGATGGTGGGTGGAAGGATACCGGGCATATGCGGGCTGGGCCCTGCCGAAGAAACGTACATTCTATAACCAGGATCTTCAGGATGATGTCGATGCTGAGACAATTTACAATATGATGGAATTTGAGATAATTCCTGCATTCTATTCTTTCAACGACAAGGGAATACCAGTTGAGTGGATAAGCCTTATTAAGAATACCATGACCAAAATTGCCCCTGAATTCACCATGAAAAGGCAACTCGACGACTATTATGAAAAATTTTACCGGAAGCTTTATGATCGGCATAATTATCTGACAGCAAATAACTTTGAGAAAGCAAAGGAACTGGCCGGATGGAAGCAGAGCATGAAGGAAGAATGGGATAACATTGAAGTCCTTAACTACAGCTTCGAGAAACCTGATGAGAACATTTACCATTCAGGTCATGATTACCGGGCTGAGGTGGCTCTCAATATCAAAAACATTCCAAAGGAAAATGTAGGGGTCGAATTCATTTTCACTCACCTGAACAAGAATGGTGAATATGAGTTTGTCGCAGGCAAGGAGTTTACCATTGTCAGCTGTAAGAACGGGAAATGCCATTACAGGGCTCATCTTGTTCCTGAGAAGGCAGGCACATTCTTTTACGGGATCAGGATCTACCCTAAACATATGGATTTGCCGCACAAGCAGGATTTCTATCTTCTCAGATGGATTGATTAAACGTCGATAGCACGTTTCACAGGCTCCCTTTTCAAAACCATCGCCGTGCGGGCAGGCAGGTATAGATACAGGTAGAAAGGTACATTAAGGATGGCTCTTTCTGCCTTTCTTATAGATGTGAAAATTGTGTTTCTGTCGGTACGGTCGAAACCTCCGAATGCAGGATCATCAGAATCGATAAGGATCCTGAATTTACCCTTTACCGGGATGCCGTAATCGGTGTAGGAGTTTGTCGGATGGAAGTTAAATACAAAGAGCAGTTCTCCTCTTGTGAAGGCTATTATCTTGTCATGACTGTTTTCAGTCAGTCTTGCTATGTAAAGGTCGTCGAGAAGTCTGAACTTTTCCTGCAGACTTACCATAGCAGCGTCAAAGGCCCCGAGGTACTGGTACTTGAGTTCCGGGTTCTCGACCAGATGCCATTGCCGGCGGGCATATTTATAACTCCAGTTGTTCCCTTCACGCGGGAAATCGATCCATTCGGGATGTCCGAATTCGTTGCCCATGAAGTTCAGATATCCGCCTCCGGCAGTGGCAAAAGTTAAAAGTCTTATCATCTTATGCAGGGCTATTCCCCTGTCAATCACCAGATTGTGATGTGATTTCATCATCCCGTAGTACATCCCGGCATCGAGCATCCTGAAAATAAGGGTTTTGTCACCGACGAGAGCCTGGTCGTGAGACTCACAGTAGGAAATTATTTTTTCTTCCGGCCTGTGTTGTGTCAGCTCATGCATTAAATGGCCCATGTCCCAGTTTTCATCAGGGATTTCCTTAATAAGCTTGATCCAGAAGTCGGGAACACCCATGGAAAGCCGGTAATCAAAACCATATCCACCTTTGGAAGTGTGAGCCGCAAGTCCGGGCATACCACTCATCTCCTCGGCAACAGTTAAGGCTTCAGGCCTGAATTCATGGATCATTTTATTTGCAAGGTAAAGGTAAACAAGAGCATCAACATCCTGTCCCCCGTCGAAATATTCACCGTAGGAAGTAAAATTTTTCCCCAGTCCGTGATCATAGTATATCATGCTGGTGATGCCGTCGAACCTGAATCCGTCAAATTTGTACTCTTCAAGCCAGTACCTGCAGTTTGATAACAGGAAATGGATCACGCTATCCTTACCGTAATCAAAACATAGAGAATCCCAGGCTATATGGTTTCTCCGGTTGCCGGTATGAAAATACAGGCCAGGGGAACCATCAAAGAGTCCGAGTCCTTCATTTACATTTTTTACTGAATGTGAATGGACAAGATCCATGATCACCCTGAGTCCTGAACTATGAGCCGTATCAACCAGTTCTTTCAGATCTTCAGGAGAGCCGAAGCGTGAAGATGCGGCAAAGAAACTCGAAACGTGATAACCGAAGGAGCCGTAAAAAGGATGCTCCTGAATTGCCATCAGCTGTACTGTATTATAGCCGGCTGCGACTATTTTCGGGATCACATTCTCCGTAAATTCCCTGTAGGTTCCGGTCTTCTCAGACTGTGTGGCCATTCCCACATGGGCTTCATATATAACAGGTGTGGTGGCCTCTGGCATGAAGGCCTCTGTTTTCCATTTATACTGTTCATCGGGGCACCATACCTGGGCAGAAAATATCTTTGTATGTTCGTCCTGTACAACCCTGTTCGCATAGGATGGAATTCTTTCCCCATTTCCTCCCTTCCAGTGAACTGACAGTTTGAAAAGGTCACCGTTTTGCAAGGCTTGTAAGGGTATCTCCAGTTCCCAGTCGCCGTATTCGTTTATCCTGTTCATCCTGAAATCAGGGTTTTCCTTCCAGCCGGAGAATGTCCCCCTGAGCCATATATCAGTAGCATTGGGAGCAAATTCCCTGAATATCCAGCGATCTTTTTCCCTGTGAAGACCATAGTAAAAATGACCCATGGAAAATTCCCTGAGCGGTTTTCCTGATGTAAGTGTCCTTTCCTTTCCAAGGCATCTTGCAATTCGTTCGTCAATTATCGCCCTGAAAGGAGTCAGCCATTCATCGAGGTTGTAAAAATTGTCGGAACCGGATTTCATAGGACCTTTATATATGTATAAAAATACAAAAACAAAATCATAATATCATTTCAAATAACAATGCTTTACTAATTTTGCAGGGACATCAGTGAATCATGAAGATCCACCAGGGATATAATAACCTTAAATTCCATGAACCCGTTGTTACTATAGGAATTTTCGATGGTGTTCACAGGGGACACAGGGTTCTTATCGACACTCTGACAAGACGTGCTGAAGAAAAGGGAGGAGAATCTGTCGTCATCACTTTTGATCCTCATCCCAGGCTTGTGGTTGCAAGGGAGCAGGGATCACTGGCTTTTCTTTCCGATATCGGAGAGAAGATCAGACTTCTTCAGGAAGCCGGTGTGGATCATCTTATTGTGGTAAATTTTACCCCGGCTTTCCGAAGAATGAGCGCCTGCGATTTTGTCGAAAAAGTTCTTACCGCCAGGATCGGCACCGGCTATCTTGTGATGGGACATGATCACCATTTCGGGTACCGCGCGAAAGGTAATTATGAAACTGTAAATGAATGTGCACGGGATCTGGGCTTTGTGGTTGAACGGGTTACAGGACTGAAGTCGGGAAAGGGCTTTGTCAGCTCATCGCTTATCAGGGAAGCGTTGCTTAAGGGAGACCTCAATAATGCCAACAAATGGCTGGGTTATAGTTATCAGCTGAGAGGGAAGGTGGTGGCAGGGAAAAAACTGGGAAGGAAACTGGGTTATCCTACCGCAAACCTCAGGCCGGTGTACAGATATAAGCTTATCCCTGCCAACGGGGTATATGCCGTTGAAACAGTGGTGCGTGGCGATATAAAGCCGGGTATGCTCAGCATTGGCAGCAATCCGACTGTCAATACTGCAGAAGGGAAGAGACATATAGAGGTCAATATATTTGATTTCGATGAAGATATTTACGGTGAAGAGATTGAGGTCCTGTTCAGGTACCGGCTGAGAGATGAGATCAGGTTCGGATCTGTGGAAGCCCTTGCATTACAGATGAACAGGGACAGGAGTATGGCACTGAAGCTTCTGTCGGCAACAAAATCAGTGTAATTTTGTTAACTTTGCAGTTCTAAATATTAAGCTAATGACTTTGGTAAAGGAAAAGATGGATTATAAGGTAAAAGATATCTCTCTTGCTGAATTTGGCAGGAAAGAAATAGAGATTGCTGAAAAGGAAATGCCGGGACTTTTGTCAATCCGCAGGAAATATTCTCAGGAGAAGCCCCTCAGCGGGGCGCGTATTACAGGTTCGCTTCACATGACAATACAGACTGCAGTCCTCATAGAGACGCTGAAAGAACTTGGTGCAGATGTGAGATGGGCAAGCTGTAACATCTTTTCCACCCAGGATCATGCGGCAGCAGCTGTTGCAGCAGCAGGAGTCCCCGTATTTGCATGGAAGGGAGAAACACTTGAAGAATACTGGTGGTGCACTTCACAGGCACTATCGTTTCCGGAAGGCAAGGGGCCACATCTTATCGTCGACGATGGCGGCGATGCATCACTGATGGTGCATCTCGGTTATAAAGCCGAAGAAGACCCCTCAATTCTCGACCGAAAACCGTCAAACAGGGAACAGGCGATAATATTCTCAACACTTAAGGAGCTGCTGCTATCCGAACCCGGGAAATGGCACCGTGCTGTTGCGGAAATGAAAGGTATCTCGGAAGAGACCACAACGGGAGTGCACAGGCTTTATCAGATGCTCGATAATGGTGAATTGCTGGTTCCGGCAATAAATGTCAACGACTCTGTTACAAAATCGAAATTCGACAATCTTTACGGATGCCGTGAATCGCTGGCTGACGGAATAAAAAGGGCTACCGACGTTATGATTGCGGGCAAGGTAGTTGTGGTATGCGGATACGGTGACGTGGGTAAAGGATCGGCCAAATCGATGAGAGCCTATGGAGCAAGGGTGATAGTTACGGAAGTGGATCCGATCTGTGCACTGCAGGCTGCAATGGAAGGATTTGAAGTGAAGACTGTTGAAGATAGTCTCTCTGAAGGAAATATCTTTGTAACTGCCACAGGTAACAGGGATGTGATAACAGTGGAGCATATGAAAAGAATGAATGACCAGTCGATTGTCTGCAACATTGGCCATTTCGATAATGAGATACAGGTGGACCTGCTTAACGAGGTTGAAGGAATAGAAAAGATAAATATCAAACCCCAGGTCGATAAATATCTGTTTCCCGGCGGGCATGCAATTTTTCTGCTTGCTGAAGGCAGGCTTGTAAACCTGGGTTGTGCAACCGGTCATCCTTCTTTTGTGATGAGTAATTCATTCAGCAACCAGACCCTTGCGCAGATAGATCTGTGGAGAACTGACTACAAAATTGGAGTTTACAGGCTGCCCAAATACCTCGACGAAGAAGTTGCACGACTGCATCTTGATCACCTGGGCGTCAAACTTACGATGATGACAAAGGAACAGTCTGAATATATAGGCGTTCCCCAGGCAGGACCTTACAAACCTGATCACTACAGGTATTAATAGTTGTTCCAGATCCTCAGATAACGGCCGTTAAGGCTGGTTCTGTAATTCTTTAAAGGATATTTTCCCGGGCCGGAGGCCGGAGTTCCAAAAGCTGCAAGTGCATAGGTTGTGGAGCATTCAGGACATACAGCTATTGTAAAATCTATATCCACTTTCACGCTGAGTCCGTTTTCAGCATAATCGTGCGGACAGGTTCTGTCGTAGGCATAGTAGCCGTCGGCTCCGGAATAAATAATAATCCCGTTGTTGTCAAAACCTCCTGCATATCTCCTGTAATCAATCCTGAGATCGTAGGCGCCGACGGTATCAGATCCTATGATCCCGTATATACCCGGAAAATCCATGAGGTCGATGGTGAAATCGACATAAGTGTCGGGAATAACGTCGTTCTCTTCTCTTTCGCATGAGATAAGGGAAAAGACAATTGCTGACGTAAAGAAAAAAAACCTTATTTTTGAAAAAATGGTCATCCCCTCTTATGTGTTGGTACAAAAATAACATTAACCACTGAAGAGAAACGAATCAGGGTGCAGGTTTATTTTAAATTTTTAATAATGAAGATCAGTTCGCTTACCAGGTATTTTTCCCTTGCTCTGTTAATGTTGCTTGCAGTATCAGTTTGTGATGCTCAGTCGTTCAGCAGGCCTCCGCGGCCGAAACAACAAAAGAGCGTTTCTAAAAAACCTCTAAACAAAAAAGAAACAAAGACGAAAATTACAGGTTCCAGGGCGGTGGTAAAGGCACAGAAGAAACAATCAGCCAATGATAAAAGACTTAAAAAGGAATATGAACAATATGTTCAGGCTAACAGAAAAAGATCTCTCGAAATACAGACTCCGGAAGTAAGAGAAAGGATGAAACAAAATGTTAAGGATGCAGATAACAGGGCAAAGGAAAAACGAAAAGCGATAGCTGCAGCTAACCGGAAGGCCGCAAAAAAATACAGGTAATCCGGCCTGTAATCATTTTTTTGTAAACATCTTATTTCCAGCTTTTTTTTTGTAATTGAATAAATAAATCATTATATTTGTATGATGAAGAGTTCCGGAAACCCCGGAATTCTTCATCTTTTTTAACGCTTAACGTGACATGTCGGAAGTAATTTATAATACGGAAGAAGGTCTTCATAAACTGAAAGAAGAACTTGAACAGCTCAGGACTGTTGAAAGACCCGGGATAGCCCGCCTGTTATCAGATGCACGTGATAAAGGCGACCTTACTGAGAATGCTGAATATGCTGCAGCCAAAGAAGCTCAGGGAATGCTTGAGGCAAAAATCTCAAAGCTTGAAGACACAATTGCACGCACAAGGATCATTGATGAGTCAAAGATCGATACATCATCTGTCAGAATATTGAACAGGGTTAAGATCAGGAACAGGAAAAACAACATGGTTATGGAATATCAGCTTGTTCCTGAGTCGGAAGCCGACCTGAAACAGGGTAAACTCGCAGTCAGCTCACCTATTGCCATGGGACTGATAGGGAAAAAGGTGGGAGAGGTTGTAGATATTAAAGTCCCTTCGGGCATCATACCCTTTGAAATAATTGCTATATCATTGTAATAAACCTGATATTTAATGTCATGGCATCAGTTTTTACAAAAATAATCAGGGGAGAGATACCCTGTTATAAAGTAGCTGAGGATGAAAGGTTTTTTGCATTCCTCGATATCAATCCGCTGAGGGAAGGTCACACCCTGGTTGTTCCCAGACAGGAGACAGATTATATATTTGATCTAGACGACGATATGATAGCCGGGATGTTTGTTTTTTCAAAAAAAGTAGCTTCGGCTATCAGAAGCGTAATACCATGTAACCGGATCGGTATGGCTGTGCTCGGACTCGAAGTGCCGCATGCTCATATTCATCTTGTTCCAATGGATTCAATGGAAGATATCAATTTCCGTAATCCCAAGCTCAGATTCACACCTGAGGAATTCAAAGCTACTGCAGAGAAAATCCACAACGCATTCAGGGGGAAATAGTATATCTTTACAGAATAATTCATCTCGCTGCATGGGTTATCTGTATGATCTCTGGGATGACTTCATAAGTCTTCTGTATCCGCGTCTTTGCCAGGCATGCGGCAATGAACTTTTACGCAGTGAAAAATTCATCTGTACGGAATGTTATGTCCTTATTCCCAGAACCGGCTACCACCTTGTTGAAGATAATCCTGTAGCCACACTTTTCTGGGGACGCTGCCGGATAGAAAAGGCAGCTGCATATTCTTTTTACAACAGGGACAGCAGGATGCGAAAGCTGATCCATAATTTTAAATACCGGGGGATAAAGGATATAGGACTCGAGATGGGAAGAATTTATGGTCTGTCACTAAAAGACACCTCATTCCTGAGCGGTATCGACATGATAATACCTGTTCCTCTTCACCCGTCAAAAAAGAAAACAAGGGGTTTCAACCAGAGTGAAATTATTGCAGCCGGAATTTCAGAAATTACCGGAATACCCTCAGATCCCCTCATTATTGAAAGAAAAAATCTCTCAGGTACGCAGACAAAAAGATCCCGTTATGAAAGATGGGTCAATGTTGAAGGCATTTTCACTGTTACGAGACCTGAAAAAGCAGCAGGAAAGCATCTTCTCCTTATTGATGATGTAATAACAACGGGAGCAACTATGGAATCGTGTGCAAATGAACTACTTAAGGTTGAAGGTGTTAGGGTCAGTGTTGCTGCCCTGGCTGTCGCCCTGGTGTGATGAAGGGCCTGTCACCTTATCCTGCCCGGATTGCGTTTCATGAAATCCTTCCAGCCCGAATAGGATTTTTCACTGACAGGATTATTTGACTGGAAAAAATGGCAAACTGCAGCTGCAAGGCCATCAGTGGCATCAAGTTTAATGTCTTTCTTCCGGAATTTCAGGATGCCCATCAGCATTGCTGCCACCTGCTCTTTTGATGCTGCACCCTGCCCTGTAATAGACATTTTTATTTTTCTGGGAGCATATTCAAAGATAGGAACAGAACGGGATAGTGCTGCAGCAATGGCTGCTCCCTGAGCCCTTCCGAGTTTAAGCATCGACTGAACATTCTTACCGTAGAAAGGAGCTTCAATGGCAAGCTCATCAGGATGATACTCATCGATGATGCCCTGGATCCTTTCAAAAATGTGTTTTAGCTTAATATAATGATCGCCCAGCTTTGACAGATCGATAGTGCCAATGGCTATAAGCTCCGGATTGGCTCCTGAAGCTTTTATGACACCATAACCCGTCACATTTGTCCCGGGATCAATGCCCAGGATGATCTTTTCTGCTGATCCTGACTTCAATTATTTAATAGGAGGATTAATCTGTTTTTTCATGTCAAACATATTGTTTGTCCATGCCGGCCTCTCTGAGAACTGTCTTTGACTTCTGAAACCTGTTCTTCCCTTTTCGGAGAAATGCCCTGTTTTCAGGAAAAGAATTGCCTCACTCAGGCTGGCTTCATTCCTGTCGCTGAAATCACGGGTAATATCATCGGCAGCCGTTTTGTCCGGAGCAATGCCATCATAGTATTCACCCTCGCCCAGTGAATTGACGAGCTTGAAAGTGATGGGACAGAAAATATACTTATAGCCGCAAATCCAACCATCCATACCCATCGGTTTTCCGTCGGTAGTGTCGCCAACGCTTGAAACATCTATGTGTGGGGCAAGACCGTTCATCACCGCCTCACTGGCCGAGGCTGTCTGACGGGTGGTTATTGCAACAAGGCGGTTAATGTTAAGTGCATTTGCAAGTGACAGGAAGGGAAAGGAGTAGTTCTCCGACTGCCATTTATCATTATACTCCTGCATCGCAAATGTTGTGCCTGAAAGTGAATTGCCTCCTAAATAACTTGCCAGTTGCTGGGCAATATAAACATAGCCTCCGGAATTGTACCTCAGGTCGAGGATAAGATCCTGGACATTATGTTGTTTGAAGAATGAAAATGCAGTTGCAAGTTCATGTTCTGAGGGTTCAATAAAAGATTCAAATACAAGATGTCCTGCCACCTTGGTCTTCTCTGCATCGAGGCAGATTGTATCATAAAGTATCACTGAATTAACAGTGAATGATGCCTTTGTCGATGAGACGGAAATCTCTGTCCCTTCATGATTTTCGAAAACGAAACTGTTGGTGATGCCTGCTTCCGGAGGTCCGAAAGCAGTGTTATACGCCTGGGCATCATTATTCAGCAGTATCTGTGCAATGTTGTATCCGTTTACACTTTTGATCTTCCAGCCGCGCCTTACCCCTTCCGAGTAGAGAGGTGCGTTTTTATAGATCTGGGCTATCCTGGCCGTGTTGTCATCAGCAAGGCCGACCCTGATGCCATGTCCGACGAAAGTGCCGCCCATTTCACTCATGAACTCCTCGAAATCTGCCACGAAACTCCATCTGTCACGTTCACGGTAACGCATTGCTTCAAGTAGATCATAGGGATTTGAATAGTTGAGCCTGTCGACAACAGGCATAAGATCATACCAGTAATAAAAGGCTTTCATTACATAATAAAGGGTATCCCTCGCCTGTTCCGGAGTCACACCGGTATCGACCGGAGGTATGTCTTCTTTTTTGCAGGACCCCAGTATGAGTGTTGAAAGGATCAGCAGAAAAAATATCTTTTTCATGGCAGATGACTATTTCTTTTCAGGAAAACGTTGTAAAGATAACAAAAATTATACCGTTGCAGTTCTGCGGTTCTGAAGCCATATTCCTGCGATTATCAGCACCAGCCCTGCCGGGGTTGTATAATAAACGGGTTCATGCAGGATAAAGTGTATGAATACGAGTGAAAGAAAAGGAGCAAGGTATACAAGGTTGCTTATCCTGTCGCTGGTTTCGGCTGTTTGCAGTGCCTTTAGCCAGAACAAAAAAGCAATTCCCATTTCGAAGACTCCGACATAGATGGCAGCTGTCATGCCCTTTACAGCCGGACCAGTTATCTGCCACTTGTGGCTGAACAACAGGGCAATAACCAGGTAGAGTGAGCCAAAAAGGAAGTTCAGGAATAATTTTACGGCTTCGTCTCTCTTGTCCCTGACGTTTAGAATGAAATACAGAGCCCAGAATACAGAACTGCCTGTGGCAAGAAGAACACCTTTGATATCGGCCTGGCCTCTGCTGAACAGATTACCCTGGGATGAAATTACATACACTCCTGCAAAGCTTATTAAAAGAGCCACGTAGCTCCGTGCCTTTATTTTTTGTTTAAGAAGCGGAACCGAAAGGAAAACAAGTATTATCGGCCAGATCATATTAAGGGGTTGGGCAATCTGGGCTGGAAGAAGTTTATAGGCATTAAGGAGAATAATATAATACAGGGCAGGGTTGATTAGTCCCAGAAGAGCTGAAGAAATCAATTCCCTGGCAGAATTCATTACAAGAAGGTGCGTCTTGTTTCCCGCAATGATTATAACAAGGAGTACAGTTGCGGATGTCAGTGAAGCAATGGTAAGCATCGGAAGGACATCGAGCTCCCTGAGGCTTATTTTAAAGGCAGTGGGGATCGTCGACCAGAAGAAGACAGCCAGGAGGGCATATACATATGATTTATGCAGTCTGGACATGAGATGGTTATAGTATGTTCCGGCTTTCAGTTTATTATATCAAATCCCGTATATGGTATAAGCACCTGGGGTACTCTTATTCCATCTCCGGTCTGGTTGTTTTCGATGATCGCAGCCACTATTCTCGGCAGTGCCAGCGCGCTTCCGTTCAGGGTATGAACCAGCTGGGTCTGCTTATTCCCCTTTTCCCTGAACCGGCACCTGAGCCTGTTGGCCTGGAAAGATTCAAAATTGGAAGTTGAGCTTACTTCCAGCCATCTTTTCTGGGCTCCCGACCATACTTCAAAGTCGTATGTAAGTGCCGATGTGAATGACATATCTCCTCCACAGAGCCTCATTATCCGGTATGGGAGCTCCAGTTTGATGATAAGACTTTCGACATGGTTCACCATCTCCTCAAGAGCTTCGTATGAATGATCGGGATGAGCTATCTGTACTATCTCAACCTTATCGAACTGATGAAGCCTGTTAAGTCCTCTTACATGGGCTCCCCACGATCCTGCTTCTCGCCGGAAACACGGAGTGTATGCTACATTTTTGACCGGCAGGTCTGCGTCATTCAGTATGGTATCCCTGTAAATATTTGTCACCGGAACCTCTGCCGTGGGTATGAGATAGAGGTTATCGAGTCCGATATGGTACATCTGACCCTCCTTGTCGGGCAGCTGTCCGGTGCCGAATCCCGAATCTTCATTTACCACTATTGGCGGCATCATTTCCTGGTATCCCGCCTTTATTCCTTCGTCGAGGAAAAAATTAATAAGTGCTCTTTCGAGCCTGGCTCCTTTTCCCTTGAAGAGAGGGAAACCGGCACCGGTGATCTTGATTCCGAGATCGAAATCGATAATGTCGTATTTCTTTATCAGGTCCCAGTGTGGGAGAGCAGGTTCGGGAAGAGGTATAATTTCACCACCCTCTCTGACTTTCACATTATCCCCGGCTTCGTGTCCGGGAGCAACCGACAGATGGGGCAGGTTTGGCAGTTTTATTATCTCGGTCCGAAGTTGTTCTTCGAGGAGAGCAAGCTCATCAGACAGCGATCTGATCTCTTCCTTTATCTTATATGTTTTTTCCTTTGCTTCCTCAGCTTCAGATTGTCTGCCCTCTTTTATCAGCGATCCAATATCGCGTGATACCCTGTTCATTTCTCCCTGCAAAAGGTCGCTGCGGGTCTGTTTCTCACGTCGGGAGGTGTCATAAGAAATTATCTTTTCCAGTATCTCTGATGCATCGAAATTTTTGATTTTCAGGCGCTCAATGATGAAATCTTTTTTTTCTCGGATAAGGTTTATGGTAAGCATAAGATGGATGTATTAATGAAAAAGCAGGCTTCATGGAAGCCTGCTGTAAAAGTATTAAAAAACTCCCTGATATCATTTCCGCCAGGGAAAGAAATTCGGGAGTCCGCTTATTCGAAAATTATTTATTCACTTACCGGTTTCACCGATACAAAGACTTTATTATCTTTTCTTTTTTTAAATTCAACCTCACCGTCGGCAAGGGCAAAAAGGGTGTGATCCCTGCCGATTCCGACATTGAGCCCGGCATTATGTTTTGTCCCTCTCTGGCGGACAATGATATTGCCGGCCTTGACTGTCTGACCTCCGAATAGCTTAACGCCCAGTCGTTTACTGTGAGAATCGCGGCCGTTGCGTGAGCTTCCTGCTCCTTTCTTGTGTGCCATTTTATTCTGTTTTTAAGATCTTCTTTATTTCTGCAAGCCTTATTCCTTTGCTTTTTTTGCTGATGTGCTCTTTTTCACTTCCGCTTTCTTTTCTGCGGTTTTCTTTTCCGCTGTCTTCTTTGCTGCGGGCTTCTTTGCTGCGGGCTTCTTCGTTGCTGCTGCAGGCTTTTTGTCTTCAGTCTTCACCTGTTCAACTTCAGCTGTTGCTTCAGGCACCACAGTTGATTCTGTTTTCTCTTTCTTTTCAGCCTTCTTCTTAGGAGCACCTTTACCGTTGATGCTTAAAATTTCAACCTGTGTGAATTGCTGACGATGTCCGTTTTTAACCCTGTAACCTTTTTTTCTCTTCTTCTTGAAGACAATTACCTTGTCGCCCTTTACGTTGTCGACAACTTTTGCCTGAACAGAAGCATCTTTCACTGTGGGGTCGCCCACACTTATCTTACCGTCTTCATCGAGAAGAAGAACCTGATCAAAATCTATTTCCTCGCCTTCACTGACATCAAGACGATGGACGAATATTTTTTTCCCTTCTTCAACCTTGAACTGCTGGCCTGCAATTTCTACTATTGCGTACATGTTTTTACTAATTATGTTACTCCGTGAGGCGTACCTGCAATGTATCATGGTAACTTTAACGGGCCCCGTGGGATTTATTTCAAATCGGACTGCAAAGATATACAAAATAGATTATTAACAAACCGGTCTTAGCTTTTTTTTCGTTAACTGACAACAAGGACTGAACAGTTCCGTCCGGTTGACAGTGCTTCGGGGAGAACAGGGATGTTGAAAAAAAAGAAGGGTACTGCCGGGTCTCACACCTAATAATAGCTATATTTGTTGATATTACATCAGCGCCCTTATTTAATGGTTAAGTTGTTCCAGATATGAAGCGGATCAGGTTGAAAGTTATGGGGATGTCATACAGTCAGACACAGTCGGGTGCCTATGCGCTTCTGCTGATAGAGGAAAACGGAACCAGGAGAATTCCTATAATCATAGGTGGTTTTGAAGCTCAGGCCATTGTTATCAAGCTTGAAAATCTGGAGCCGCCCCGCCCTCTTACACATGATCTTTTTAAGAAATTTGCCGATCAGTTTAATATTGCTGTCACAGAGGTTATGATACATAAACTTGAAGACGGAGTTTTCTTTTCACAGCTTGTTTGTAATGACGGCAAAAATGAGTACTCAATCGACAGCAGGACATCCGATGCCGTTGCCATAGCCCTCAGGTTCGGTTGCCCCATCTATATCGACGAAGAGATCATGGAAAAGGCTCAGCTTACAAACAGCCCTGCCGAAGCCGAATCAGAAACCGGAGCAGAACAGGACAACAGCCATCAGCAGCCTGGCAAATTTGATACGTTCAGCGATGATGAGCTTTTCAAAATGATTGATGAAGCTGTAAAGACTGAAGATTACGAACGTGCAGCTTCAATAAGGGACGAAATTGAAAAACGCAGGAAGAAGAAAAAATAGTGAACTGTATAAATTGCTTTCACAATACTTCTGCTGAGTTTTGTGCCCGACATTTCCCTGTGACAGGATATATAAAGTAAAACATTTATGATGAAATCCACATGTATTGTATACAACAGGACGTATGTATTTAATTTCAGGGCATGTGGGTTCTGTCAGAACATAAAATAAAAATTAAATACAGATGAAACGAATTGTATCAGGAATCATCCTTTTGCTTTCTTTCGGGGTTGTATCCCAGGCGAAAGACTATATTCTGGCTTCCCCCGACGGGAGGATAACAGCTTCAGTACAAGCAGGGCCAGGACTTGAATATTCTGTATACTATGAGGGTAAAATGGTAATAAATTCTGTTAAGGCAGGACTGTCTCTTTCAGCGGCAGAACTGCCGGCGCCAAATGATAATGTACGCAGAGCTGTCTTTGGAAGGATAGATCAGGAAATTAAACCTGTGGTTGCGGCAAAGCGCAGCAGTATCCAGGATAAATGCAATACTTTGACCATAACCTTCAGATCGGGACTTGTTGTTTATTTCAGGGCCTATGACGACGGTATCGCCTACAGGTTAGGCACCTCGGTAAAAAACGACATTATCATAAGGGATGAAACCTTCGATATCACTTTCCCCGCCAATTCGGCTTCATGGTATCCGCTTGAGGACGGATTTATGTCTCATAACGAAAGACTGTACAGATATCTCTCTCTCGACACCCTGGGCATGAACCATCTGGCCAGCCTTCCTGCGCTCTTCGTGACTCAGGGCGTAAACATTCTGATAACGGAATCGGACATTATCGATTACCCCGGAATGTGGCTCAGGGGAGCAGGCCGGTCGGAGGTGAAAGGTGTTTTCCCTCCATACCCTGAAGAAGAACGCCTGAGAAGCGACCGCGATCTCCTTGTTACAAAAGCAAGGGATTATATTGCTTCAACACAGGGAACAAGGGAGTTTCCGTGGCGCGTATTCATTATTACAGGAACAGACGGGGAACTGATTGAAAGCGAAATGGTTTACAAGCTGGCCTCACCCTGCCGTATTGATGACCCTTCATGGATCAGGCCAGGTAAGGTGGCATGGGACTGGTGGAATGCAAACAACATTTACGGCGTTGACTTCAGGGCAGGAATAAACAATGACACCTATAAATATTATATTGATTTTGCCTCTGACAACGGAATCGAATATGTAATCCTCGACGAGGGCTGGTATAAAAAGGGAACAGTGCTGGAGTCGATTCCTGAAATCGACATTCCGGAACTTTGCAGATACGCCGCATCGAGAAATGTAGGCATAATACTCTGGGTCGTATGGAAGACCTTTCACGACAGGATTGATGAGGCAGTAGCCCTGTATGAAAAATGGGGAGTCAAAGGTGTTAAGGTAGACTTCATGCAAAGAGACGATCAGCCTGTTGTCAACTTCTACCACGAAGCCATGCAAAAAACAGCAGAGCATCATCTTCTTATCGACTTCCACGGAGCCTATAAACCCGACGGGGCAGGACGAACATGGCCCAATGCCTTGACACGTGAAGGAGTGAAAGGTCTTGAAAACTCCAAGTGGAGCAGGGACATCACCCCCGACCATAACCTGATGCTTCCATTCATACGTATGGTTGCCGGACCGCTCGACTATACTCCGGGCTCAATGCTCAATTTTGAAAGGAATAATTTCAACCCCATCTTCAACCGGCCGGGCAGTTTGGGTACCAGGGTTCACCAGATGGCATTGTATGTCATTTTCGAGAGTCCCCTGCAGATGCTTGCCGATTCTCCGACTAACTATATGAAAGAGCCTGAATGCACTGCTTTTATTTCAAAGATACCAGTGGTATGGGATGACATCAGAGTAATGGATGCCAAAATAGGAGATTATCTGTTGCTTGCGCGACGTTCGGGTGAAAACTGGTACGTCGGTGCACTGACTGACTGGCAGGCACGTGAAATGGAACTCGATCTTTCATTTCTTCCGGAAGGGGCATACCGGATGGAACTTTTCCGCGACGGGATCAATGCCGACAGGCATGCACAGGACTACAGGAGGGAGATAGTTGAAGTAAACAATGCAAGCAGGCCGAAAATAAAAATGGTATCGGGAGGCGGCTGGGCAGCAAAACTATCTCCGGTGAAATAAGTACTGACGTCGATGAAGCAGTATCTGGATCTTCTGGATCATGTATTAAAGAACGGAACTGAAAAAACTGACCGTACAGGTACGGGAACAATAAGTGTTTTCGGATATCAGATGCGTTTCAGGCTGGAAGACGGATTTCCACTGCTGACAACCAAGAGGCTTCACATCCGTTCAATAATACATGAACTGCTGTGGTTCATCGCCGGAGATACAAACATCAGATATCTAAATGATAACGGGGTAAGGATATGGAATGAGTGGGCTGATGCCGAAGGTAACCTCGGACCTGTATACGGATACCAGTGGAGATCATGGCCTGCCGCAGGCGGAAAGAATATAGACCAGCTTTCAGAGGTAATCGGGAATATAAGAATAAATCCAGACTCACGACGACTTATCGTCAGCGCATGGAATGTGGGCGAACTGGACAAAATGGCATTGCCGCCATGCCATGTTCTTTTCCAGTTTTATGTAGCCGGAGGCAGGTTGTCATGTCAGCTTTACCAGCGGAGCTGTGACATATTTCTGGGCGTACCCTTCAACATAGCATCCTATGCACTGCTGACAATGATGGTGGCACAGGTGGCAGGACTAAAACCGGGCGATTTTGTCCATACTCTCGGCGATGCCCATATTTATATGAACCATTTGGACCAGGTCAGGCTTCAGCTAACAAGAAAGCCATATCCCCTGCCGGTAATGGAGATTAATCCCTCAGTAAAAAATATCTTCGATTTCAGATTCCCTGATTTCACCCTTGCCGGATATAATTCACATCCTCATATTAAAGGAGACATTTCAGTTTAAAATTCTGCTTATGATTTCAATTATTGCTGCTGTTTCTGATGATCTTGGAATAGGAAAAGATAACGATCTTCTCTGGCATCTGTCTGAAGACCTGAAAAGATTTAAAAGGCTTACCACAGGTAACACTGTTATTATGGGCAGGCGGACATGGGAGTCTCTTCCTGTAAGGCCTCTCCCGAACAGGAAAAATGTCGTGATAACCGATGTTCCCGGTGAAACCTTTCACAATGCAATAACTGCATATTCCATTGAAGATGCACTTGAAAAATGCAGGGAAGATAAAGAGATATTCATAATTGGGGGCGGAAGCATTTACAGGCAGTTCATGCCCGTTGCCGACAGGCTTTTCATCACTCATGTTCATATTGCGGCGGAAGCAGATGTGTGGTTCCCTAAGATCGACAGGAGAAAATGGAAAGTCGAGGAAAAGGAAGAACACAGGTCGGAGAACATCCCCTATACATATGTCGTATACGGCAGGCGTCATATATCAAACCGGGCCGGGGAAAAATAATTTTTTAATTTCTTTTTAAACCTTTTCATTGGGTACTAATCTAAATGGTTGTTAACGCGAATTAGTAACCAAACAGATAAACCATGAAAACAAAATTATTTTTAGGTACGGCAATTTTTGTGTTGTTTGCATTCAATGCATGCACAAAGCAAAATGAGTTAGACCAGGAAAGTATAGATCTTGCTGATGATGAGATTATCAGCGAGGCAATATTTGAAGATGTATTCAATAGTGTCGACCATGCCGACATACTGCTGGACGACTATTTAAAGGGTGGATCAGCCAAATCATTAATTGTAACTGATTCGTGCCCTGTAGTAAGCATCGATCATCCCGATGATGCTGTATGGCCTAAAACCATCATTATAGACTATGGTACACTGTGTACCGGTTTCAACGGAAACACAAGGTCGGGAAAGATAATCATAGTTGTCAGCGGTCCCAGGCGTGAGGAAGGTTCAACAAGAAGTGTGACTTTTGACAATTATTATGTCAACGACGTAAAAGTGGAAGGCACCAAGGTAATTCAGAACAGCGGCATAAACGCCAGCCAGAATGTTGTTTTCTCCGTTACCCTCACACAGGGGAAACTTATTTTTCCCGACGGCAGGACAGTTGAAAGGTCGTTCAGTCATGAAAGGGAGTGGATTGCAGGTTTTCTGACGAGGAACATATGGGACGATGAATGTCTTATTACCGGAGCTGCCGAAGGTGTAACCATCAGGGGTTTTGCATATACAAAAACAATATCCTCAGCTCTTCACTGGAAGCGTGTCTGCAAGTTCATTGTAAGTGGTGTAGTGATGATTGAAAGGGAAGGAAAGGAAACTGCCATTCTCGATTACGGAAGCGGCGAATGCGATGCCAAAGCTGTACTGACCATTGGTGATGTGTCGAAAGAGATCCTGCTGAAGTACAAAAGATGATCCGCAGTGTTAGCGGGAGCGTTTATGTTGTTAAGAAGCTTTGAGAACCTGGATGTCAATCCTCTCAAGCTTCTTACTTGCATAATCGATAGAAATAACCAGTTCCCGGTTCTCCGACGAAGGCATATCGAACATGGCATCGAGCATTATTGTTTCGCATATCGATCTGAGTCCGCGTGCCCCCAGCTTGAATTCAACAGCCTTGTCGACGATAAAATCGAGCACGCCGTCGGCAAAGGTAAGCTCAATGCCATCCATTTTAAAAAGTTTGACATATTGCTTTATCAGGGAATTTTTCGGTTCGGTCAGTATGGCTCTGAGTGCTTCTCTGTCAAGCGGGTTCAGATGGGTCACGACAGGTAACCTGCCTATTATTTCGGGGATCATGCCAAAGGCTCTGAGGTCCTGGGGAGCTATGTATTTAAGCAGATTGTCCTTATCGACCTTATCTCTGTGCTTTGATGCGCCGTAGCCTACGATCTGCGTATTCAGACGGTGGGCTATTTTTTTCTCAATGCCCACAAAGGCTCCCCCGCAGATGAACAAAATGTTTTTTGTATCGACGGGTATCATTTTCTGTTCAGGGTGTTTGCGGCCTCCCTGGGGTGGTACATTCACCACCGATCCTTCAAGCAGCTTAAGAAGTCCCTGCTGCACTCCTTCACCTGAAACATCACGGGTAATAGAGGGATTGTCGCCTTCTTTCCGGGCTATTTTGTCAATTTCATCAATGAATACGATGCCTCTTTCAGCTGCCCTGACATCATATTCGGCATTCTGAAGAAGTCGGGTAAGAAGACTTTCAATATCTTCTCCCACGTAGCCTGCTTCGGTAAGCACTGTGGCATCGACGATGGTGAACGGAACATGAAGCATTTTTGCCACTGTTTTTGCCAGAAGCGTTTTACCGGTTCCTGTTTCGCCTACAAGGATGATATTTGATTTCTCAATCTCGACATCATCGTCGTCGGATTTCTGCATCAGTCTTTTATAGTGGTTGTATACGGCAACGGATATTATTTTTTTGGCCATATCCTGACCGATAACGTACTGATCGAGGAATTTTTTTATTTCGGCAGGCTTGAGGAGATTTATCGTATCGAAGGGGACGTTTTTTTTAAGTCCCAGCTCCTCGTTCATAATGTTATAGGCCTGTTCAATGCAATGGTCGCATATATGACCTTCAAGACCGGCTATAAGTATGTTGGTCTCTTTTTTTGTCCTGCCGCAGAATGAACATTTATCCATCTCTATTTATGATCGTTGCGTTGAAGTATTTCGTCGATCATTCCATAATCCTTAGCCTCCTGTGAAGTCATCCAGTGATCCCTGTCGGCATCTTTTTCAACCTTTTCATAAGGATTGTCCGTATGGAGGGCTATGATTTCGTAGAGTTCTTTTTTCATTTTCAGTATCTCCCGGGCCTGAATTTCGATGTCCGATGCCTGTCCTTCAAAACCGCCCATAGGCTGGTGGATCATCATTCTGGAGTGTTTCAGGGCTGATCTTTTTCCTTTTGTCCCGGCAGTGAGCAGGACAGCACCCATTGAAGCTGCCATTCCTGTACAGATAGTTGCAATATCTGCGGAGATATACTGCATTGTGTCATATATTCCAAGCCCGGCGTAAACCGATCCTCCCGGGGTATTGAAGTATATCTGGATGTCTTTTCCCGGATCGGATGAATCGAGGTAGAGCAACTGGGCCTGAATGATATTTGCCACATAGTCGTCGATGGGAAGGCCCAGAAAGATGATCCTGTCCATCATCAGTCTTGAGAACACATCCATGGAAGCCACGTTCAGCTGGCGCTCCTCGATGATGGTAGGGGAGATGTAGCTGCTGGTTAGTGATGCATATTTGTGAAAGGAAAGGCTGCTGATACCTTTTTTGCTTTTTGCATATTTTCTGAAATCGTCGCCAGAATTCATTTTATCGGTTTTAATGATGAAGAATCAAAGATATAAAAAATAAAAATACTATCGTAAAATGCTGATTGCTATTCAAAAAGCTTGTTGAAATCATCAGCCGAGACCTTTTTTAATTTAGGGCTCACCATTTCTTTCAGCTGATTCAGCACTTTGTCTTCAAGGATTTTGTCGGCAATTCTCTTTGCGTCATCTTCCTTTTTAAGGGTTTCCCTGGCGTAGTTGGCCACCTGCTCGTCGGTTACATAATAAAGACCATACTGGCTGAACTGATACCTTGTAATGTTTTCGGCTTCTTTCTGAAGCTCCTCCTCGCTGATTTTTATTTCATTGTCTCTGGCTATCCTGTTGCGGATCAGCTGCCATTTAAGATCATGCCTGAATGTGTCAAATTCCTTTTCGATAAGTTCTTCAGTGGTGTTTTCATTTACTCTGAGAAGCCATTTTTTGAGGAACTCCTCAGGAAGATCCATGTTGGTATTGTCGACAGCCAGTTTCTTCAGATCCTGCAGGAGCTTATAATCAGTTTCACGGCTGAGGCTTGCAGATATTTCCTCCTCTATCTTCTGCATGAATTCCTCCTCTGAATTTACAATTCCCTCGCCATAAATGCGGTTAAAAAGTTCCTGATCAACAGTGGCAGGCTGAAATCGTGAGACTTCATTTATGGTGAACCTGAACCGGCCCTCGGTTTTTTCTGCTTCTTCTTTTTTTATGTTTAGCAGTCCTGCCACTTCAGTGTCGTTGGGGAAAGCTTTTTTAATGTCAAACTCGACAATATCATTTTCCTTTTTACCTACCAGTTCTTTTTTAAACTCCTCATCCTTTACAACGTCTATTGAGATTGAAGCATGATCATTTGAAGGACCTTCTCCGGCTGCATTTCCCTGCTCGTCAAGTTTCACAACATGACCCCTGAGGATATCTTTTTCTTCGGAGGTGTCGGCTTTAATAAATTCGCCGTGACGTCGGGTATAATTCTCAACAAAGCCGGTTCTCATTTTTTCATCAATGATTATCTCGTACTGTTCGACTTTGGTTTTCTTATTCAGGCCGACTTCGAAAACAGGAGCCAGGCCAAGTTCGAATGAAAAGCTGAAATCATCCTGTGTTTCAAAGTCGATTTTTTCCTGTTCATCCTGCTTTGGAAGGGGGTCTCCGAGTATTTCTAATTTCTCTTCAGAGATGTATTTATGAATGTTGTCGCTGACGATCTTGTTTATTTCGTCTACCTTTACCGCAGTGCCGTACATTTTTTTTATGAGGCCTATCGGCACCATGCCGGGGCGGAAGCCTTTTATATTTGCCTTTCTGCGGTAATCTTTAAGAGTATTCTCAATTTTCTCACTGTAATCGGGTTTTTCGATCTTAACGGTAAGGACTGCATTCAGATCATCGATGTTTTCACGTGTAATGTTCATGTCTCTCTAAAATTGGAATTTAAAAAACCGCCAAAACCTTTAATCTGTTTGTTCCGGGCGGTTTTTATAACTGTGCGGATGAAGGGACTCGAACCCCCACGTCATGAAGACACAAGATCCTAAGTCTTGCTCGGCTACCAATTACGACACATCCGCTTAAAACCGGTGCAAAAGTACAGATAATTATTGGTTTATCAAAGGGGAAAGATTAGCGCCGGAGTTCGAAATTTTTTCCAAGGTATACAGACCTTACATGCTCATCTTCGGCGAGTTGGGTTGCTGTTCCCGATTTAAGTATCTTTCCTTCGAAAAGAAGGTAGGCACGGTCGGTAATTGAAAGCGTCTCATGAACATTATGGTCGGTAATCAGTATTCCTATATTCTTATCCTTAAGATGGGCTACGATGCTTTGTATGTCTTCCACGGCAATAGGGTCGACGCCTGCAAAGGGTTCATCGAGAAGGATGAATTTGGGCTTCAGGGCCAGTGCTCTTGCTATTTCTGTTCTTCTTCGTTCGCCTCCTGACAACTGAATTCCTTTGCTTTTCCTTATTCTCTGCAGGCCAAATTCGTTCAGCAGGTTTTCAAGGCGTTCGGATTGCTCGGTTTTTGGGAATCCTGATAATTCAAGTACTGCTTTTAAATTATCTTCAACGCTAAGGTTGCGGAATACTGATGCCTCCTGTGCAAGGTATCCTATTCCTTTGCGGGCTCTCTTGTATACCGGCAGACTGGTTATCTCTTCTTCATCGAGGAAAATACTACCCTCCTTAGGTCTAATCAGTCCCACGATCATGTAAAAAGAAGTGGTTTTGCCGGCTCCGTTGGGACCAAGAAGTCCGACAATCTCCCCCTGCTGTACTTCAATTGTGACGTGATCGACAACTGTCCGGCTGCGGTATTTTTTTACAAGATCTTTAGTGTGAAGCTTCATCAGGGATTATTTTGCATCATTGTCTGAATTATCTCCTTCGCTCATGAATTCAGCATGTTCTTTTTCCTTCGATCTTATTACCCCGGCTGAGATAAAGATGCTTATCTCGTAAAGGATCATCAGGGGTATAGCCACAAGCGTCTGTGAAAAAATATCCGGAGGAGTTATGATAGCAGCCATTATGAAAATTACCAGAATTGAATGTCTTCTGTACTTTCTCATAAAAGCGGGTGTCACTATCCCGATCTTGGTCAGGAAAAATGCAATTATCGGGAGTTCAAAAACCAGTCCGGTTGCAAGACATATAGAACTAAGGGTTCCTATATATGACCTTATGTTGATCTGGTTGACAACGTCGGTACTGATTTCATACGATGTCAGAAAATGTATTGAGAGCGGTGTGAGCATGAAATAGCCGAACATTACACCTGTGAAGAACAGGAGAGTTGAAGCAAGAACAGCACCTCTTGCATGTTTTGCTTCACTGGTATGCAGGGCCGGCCTGAAAAAGCTCCAGAATTCTCTGATTATAAACGGGAAGGCCAGTATAATACCAGCTACCATCGACACTACGATATGAGTGGTGAGCTGCCCTGCCATCTTTATATTGATAAGATTGAACTGGTGAGTATTAATACACAGAATATCAGGATTTTCCGTGTTCAATAGGTTGCTGATATAGTGACCGAACTCGCAGAGCAGATGGTTCGTAATAAATCCGGGTGTTGAAGGGGCGAGAAGTACAGTGTCGAACAGCACATTCTTGAAGACAAAAGCCACGATCATGAAAGCCAGAACGGCAAGTATCGACCGGATGATATGCCATCTGAGTTCTTCAAGATGTTCAAGGAACGACATCTCCGCTTCACCTTTCCTGAGGTTTTTCCATTTAAAAGCCATCAGCACTCACTCCTTTTCAATTTCAGCGTGTAAAGATGATAAAACTTATGATTCAAAACAATATCAGTTCAGGGATATTGTTGAACCATTAAAAGTCAAATTATGTTAATTATTTATTAAAAATGGAAATTGATATGGAAATTTATTAATTTAGGTAAACTATATCGATGAACAAATTTAAAGTCAGGAGTTTTAACACGAGATGGTAAGTGACAATGAAATACATGATTACTTAAAAAGATATTTCGGATTCGACACATTCAAGGGAAATCAGGAAAAGATCATCAAGAATATTCTTCAGGGGAGAGATACTTTTGTTCTGATGCCGACCGGTGGAGGCAAGTCATTGTGTTACCAGCTGCCGGCAGTGATGGGCGAGGGAACGGCTATTGTCATTTCTCCGCTCATTGCCCTCATGAAAAACCAGGTTGATGCCATGCGGAATTTCAGCACAAATGACGATGTAGCTCATTTCCTTAATTCATCCCTTACAAAAACCGAAATTGCACGCGTTAAGAAAGATGTGCTCGAGCACCAGACAAAACTGCTTTATGTGGCACCCGAATCTCTTACCAAGGAAGAGAACATTGAATTCCTGAGAAATATTAAAGTGTCGTTCTATGCTATTGATGAGGCACACTGCATATCGGAATGGGGACACGATTTCAGGCCTGAGTACAGACGTATCAGGCCAATTATTGACACTATCGGACGGTCTCCAATCATTGCCCTTACAGCCACTGCCACTCCGAAAGTGCAGCACGACATTCAGAAGAACCTGGGCATCCTTGAGGCCGACGTGTTCAAATCATCCTTTAACAGACCAAATCTCTATTATGAGGTAAGATCAAAACAGGATGTGACCAGGGAGATAATAAAATATATTAAAAACAATCCGGGCAAGTCGGGTATCATCTACTGCCTCAGCCGTAAAAAGGTTGAAGAAATGGCAGAGATACTAAGGGTAAACGGCATTAAGGCACTCCCATATCATGCAGGCATGGATTCTGCAACACGAACAGCCAACCAGGATAAGTTCCTGATGGAAGAGGTGGACGTTATTGTTGCCACAATAGCTTTCGGGATGGGAATAGACAAACCTGATGTCAGGTTCGTGATCCATTACGACATCCCCAAAAGCCTCGAAGGTTATTACCAGGAAACCGGAAGAGCCGGACGTGACGGCGGAGAAGGGAACTGCATTGCATATTACAGCTACAATGATATAGTTAAGCTGGAAAAGTTCATGCAGGGTAAACCCATTGCGGAACAGGAAATAGGCAAACAATTGCTCCTCGAAACGGTATCCTACGCCGAATCATCAGTGTGCAGGCGCAAACTTCTGCTCCATTATTTCGGAGAAGAGTATACTCATGAAAATTGCGAGGCCTGCGATAACTGCCTCCACCCCAAAGAACAGTTCGAGGGAAGCGAGGCTGTCGTCAATGTAATAGAAACCATCCTTGCCGTAAAGGAGAAATTCAAGGCCGACCATATCTCCCACATACTGTCCGGCAAAGTAACCTCTGCCATCAAATCCTACAAACACAATAAACTTGAATTCTTCGGTATAGGCGAGGAAAAAGATGAAAAATTCTGGAATATGGTCATCAGACAGGCCCTGATTGCCAGATATCTTACGAAGGATATTGAAAATTACGGTCTGCTAAAAGTAACAGAAGCAGGATTGAATTTCATAGAAAAACCTTCGTCATTCATGCTTGCTGAAGATCATGACTATACCGATACCGCTGATGAAGAAAATGCCTTCGGAGCAAAGACGGCTGCTGTCGATGAAGAGCTTTTCAGCATTCTCAAAGACCTCCGGAAAAAAATATCCAAACTTAAGGAAGTACCACCCTTTGTGATCTTCCAGGACCCTTCGCTCGAAGATATGGCAATTCAGTACCCCGTGACACTGGATGAATTACAGAATATATCAGGTGTCGGAGCAGGTAAGGCACAGCGTTACGGGAAAGAATTTGTGGATATCATAAAGAAATATGTCGAGGAAAAAGAGATCATCAGACCCCTTGATATGGTGGTAAAGTCGGTTGTGAACAAATCAGGAATAAAAGTATATATAATCCAGAGTGTCGACATGAAAAGGCCCCTTGAAGATATCGCGGAAGTGAAAGGCCTTGAAATGGACGAACTTCTTTCCGAAATAGAGGCAATCGTCAATGCCGGCACCCGGCTTAATCTAGACTATTATATCAATTCAGTCATCGACGATGACCGGCAGAGCGAAATTTATTCCTATTTCAGGGAGGAAGCCGAATCGGATTCCCTCGGGGAAGCGATCAGGGAGCTGGGGAGCGAATTCGAAGAAGAAGAGATCAGGCTTGTAAGGATCAAGTTCCTTTCTGAAATGGGTAACTGACACATTTATCCATGCCTCCATTTTTCATCCCGGAGAGTCAGTCCTGAAAGAGTCGCAATAATATACCATGGATAAAATATCTGTGACGGGAGAAACCACTTCATGGCGACTTCCCCGCCACGTGCTGACGCTGTTGTCTTTATAATAAGATAATCGGGGACCGATTTTATTAACAGAAATGCAGGGAAAATCAACAGAAATACCGGATCAAAAAATCCTGCCATGATAAGCAGAGGCTGGATCATATTTGTTACAAATGTTACAATTGCCAGGATAATTGTTGCCCTGTCCCTGTAGGCTCCGGCTTTTGAAATCCACCTTCCCCTCTGTCTGAGGAATGACTTCCAGTCCGGTGCACATGAAGTTTTTACAAGGGCATCCTGTGACTCAATCCATTTTATTTTACTTCCAGGTTCGTTTTTGAGGCTGTGAAGAAGAAAGATATCATCACCGCTCACTTTTTCATTGTGAAGGTTACCGTAATTTTTTAAATAGACGTTCCTGCTGAAAGCCAGGTTGGCACCATTGCACATTACAGGGTCACCGGCCCGGGCAGTACCTGCTGTAACACCCTGCAAGGCAAGAAATTCAAGCTCCTGGAATCTATTCAGAAAGCCTGCGCTTCCACTTACCGAAACCGGTCCGATGATCATATCCGCCCGGGTCATTTCATAAAATGCCGCTATCGTTATAAGCCACTGCCTTCCTGCCCGGCAATCTGCATCGGTGGTTATGATAAGTTCTCCTTTGGCTTCACTGATACCTGTCATCAGGGCTTCCTTTTTACCCGAACCGTTGTTCCTCAATACCCTGAGGTTTTTTATCCCGGTAAACTCTGTTGCTGTCTGAAATGTGGAGTCGGAAGAATTGTCATCAACTATCAGCACCTCAAAAAGATCAGGGTCATAGTCCTGTTTCTCCAGGTCCGCCAGAAGGTAAGGAACAGATAACTCTTCATTCCTGCAGGCTGACACAACCGATAGCATTATTTTCTGGTCAGGGATCCCGGCGAACGGGATTATTCTTCTGAGGGAAATAAATATTCTTAAATATATGTATAAATAAGGTATTACCAGAATCAGGATTATCCACTTCATGGTTCATAAAATTTGATTCAGGCCGGAGTTGTTCAATGACTGCTATTTATACTCATCCCAGCTTTTTATTGCCAGGTCGTCTTCTTTCAGCCTGCAGAATGCGAGAATGAATGCGCTTGCAAGCCTTGCATTTGTTATCAGGGGCACGTTGAAGTCGACGGCATTGCGTCGAATGGAATAGTCGTTGTTAAGCTCACCTTCCGACAGGTCTTTGGGGATATTGACTACCAGGTCAACTTCTCTTGTTCTGATCAGATCGATTGTATTAGGAGATTTATCCTCATCAGGCCAGTAGGCCACATGAGCTTCCACACCTGCATTTTTGAGAAAAAGCTGTGTCCCCCTTGTGGCATAAAGCTTATGACCTCTTTCCCTGAGCGCTTTTGCGCTGTTGAGGAGTTCGACTTTCGAACGGGCAGGCCCCGTTGAAAGCAAAACACTCTTTTTCGGGACTCTGTATCCGACTGAAAACATTGCTTTCAGGATAGCTTCATAAAAGCCTTCGCCTATGCATCCCACTTCTCCTGTTGATGCCATATCGACACCGAGAACCGGATCGGCTTTTGCCAGCCTCGAGAAGCTGAACTGAGGAGCTTTTACTCCCACATAATCAAGATCGAAGACTGATTTTGGAGGTTTCTCGGCCGGCAGTCCCAGCATGACTTTTGTTGCCAGCTCTATCAGGTTAGATCTCAGCACTTTTGACACGAAAGGCATGCTCCGGCTGGCCCTCAGATTGCATTCAATGACTTTTATATCGTTGTCCCTTGCCAGGAACTGGATATTGAAAGGTCCTGTGATGGTGAGTTCTCTTGCTATCTGCCTGGATATCCTTTTTATCCGTCTTGCTGTTTCAAAATATATCTTCTGTGCAGGGAAGACCATGGTGGCATCACCTGAATGGACTCCAGCAAATTCGACATGTTCGCTGATAGCATAAGCTACAATTTCTCCGCTGCGGGCAACTGCGTCAATTTCAATCTCCTTTGCATTTTCAATAAATTCGGATACCACAACAGGATATTGCTTTGAAACTTTTGCTGCCAGCTCAAGGTAATGGGTAAGCTCATTTTTGTTGGAGACTACATTCATTGCAGCTCCTGAAAGAACATAGGATGGTCTTATGAGAACAGGGAAACCTATCCGGTCGACGAAACTGTTGATTTCATCAACATCGGTAAGCTCCTTCCATCTGGGCTGGGCAACATCGAGATTGTCAAGCATTTCGGAGAATTTATGCCTGTTTTCGGCGCGATCGATTGAGACCGGGGAAGTTCCCAGGATGGGAACATTCTCGTTAAAGAGTCTCATTGCCAGGTTATTGGGGATTTGTCCGCCTACCGATACAATAACACCTCCGGGTGTTTCAAGGTCGATGATATCAAGAACTCTTTCAAAGGTGAGCTCATCGAAATAGAGTCTGTCGCAGATATCATAGTCGGTGCTTACGGTCTCGGGATTGTAGTTTATCATCACCGATCTCAGTCTTTCCTTTCTAATGGTTTCGATGGCATTTACGGAACACCAGTCGAATTCAACGCTTGATCCTATTCTGTACGCTCCTGAGCCGAGGACGATTACCGATTTTCCGTCATTTTCGTAGCTAATGTCATGTTCTGTTCCGCAGTAAGTGAGGTACAGATAATTGGTCATGGCAGGATATTCAGCTGCCAGGGTGTCAATCTGTTTCACCCTGGGGACGATTCCGAGTGATTTTCTGATCCGTCGCACTTCCATCAGGTCGCTGTTTATTTCCGACGGACCTGAATTCAGGACGTGCCTGGCGATCTGAAAGTCGCTGAAGCCATGAGTCTTGGCATGTTCAAGAAGCTCCGGAGAAATGCTATCAAGAGTTTTATGCCGGCAGAGCTGATCTTTTATGCTTATAATGTTCCTTAGCTTATACAGGAACCATTTGTCGATTTTTGTAAGGTCGTATATCCTGTCGACCGACATTCCTTTTTCAAGGGCTTGTGCTATTGAAAATATCCTCATGTCGGTTGGTTCTGCAAGCTCAGTTTCTATATCACGGAAATCAAGCTCGCGGTTTCCTGTGAAGCCATGCATTCCCTGTCCTATCATCCTGAGTCCTTTCTGGATGACTTCTTCAAAGTTTCTGCCAATTGCCATCACTTCCCCCACGCTTTTCATGCTGCTGCCTATGGCATGTGAAACACCGTGGAATTTATTAAGGTCCCATCTTGGTATCTTGCAAACGATATAGTCGAGGGCAGGTTCGAAGCAGGCAGTAGTGGTTTTTGTAACGGAGTTCTTTAGCTCATGGAGACCGTATCCTATTGCCAGCTTTGCTGCCACGAAAGCCAGAGGATAACCGGTTGCCTTCGATGCTAAGGCACTGGAGCGCGACAACCTTGCATTAACTTCTATAACACGGTATTCTTCAGAATCGGGTGAGAGTGCATACTGAACATTACACTCGCCTACTATTCCGATATGCCTGATAATTTTTATCGACAGTTCCCTCAGTTTATGGTATTCGCTGTTTGTCAGAGTCTGTGACGGTGCCACCACGATACTCTCGCCTGTATGAATCCCGAGAGGATCGAAATTTTCCATGTTACATACCGTGATACAGTTATCGTACCTGTCTCGGACCACTTCATATTCAACTTCTTTCCACCCCTTGAGCGACTCTTCCACGAGGATCTGTCCGGTATATGAGAAGGCTTTTGTGGCGAGAGCTTTCAGTTCATTAAGGTCTGATGCGAACCCGCTTCCCTGACCTCCCAGCGTGTAGGCAGCCCTGATAATTACGGGGAATCCCAGTTTTTCTGCTGCATCAAGAGCCTCATCAATACCTTCCACTGCCAGGCTGCGTGGTGTTTTTACCCCGATCTGGTCGAGTTTCCTTACAAAAAGCTCCCTGTCTTCAGTGTCCATAATGGCGGTAACGGGAGTGCCCAGGACTCTCACATTGAATTCTTCAAACACTCCCTGCCTGTAGAGCTCCGTTCCGCAATTAAGGGCAGTCTGACCTCCAAAGGAAAGCAGGATTCCGTCAGGTTTCTCCTTCTCAATTACTTTCCTGACGTAAGCAGGAGTGACCGGAAGGAAATATATCTTTCCGGCAAGTTCCTCTGAAGTCTGGACAGTGGCTATATTAGGATTTACCAGAATTGTATCAATACCTTCTTCCTTCAGGGCTTTCAGAGCCTGTGACCCGGAATAGTCAAATTCCCCTGCCTCACCTATTTTAAGGGCCCCGGAGCCCAGTATCATCACCTTCTTAATGTTGTCTGTCATCTGGAGGATTTGCCTCCAAAAATAACACAAAAAATTTATCTGCAATTTGCAGGATAAAAAAAATGAATATATTTGCAACAAAAATGTATAAATATGCAGAAAGCAGAGAGGCTGCTGTTCATAGAAAAAATACTTGCAGGGGGAGATATCTCCTCCCAGCAGGCCCTCCTGAGGAAACTGAGGTCGAAAGGCTTCCGCTGTACGCAGGCAACGCTGTCAAGAGATCTCAGACAGCTCGGCGCAGGCAGGATATCCGACGGAGCCGGAGGATACCGTTATTCCCTTCCCGACACGCCTTCCTCAGGTCAGCATGAAAAGAACAGGATACAGGTTTTACCTGCCGTTATCGATATCGTGGATGCAAAAGGACTGATAGTTATACGGACACTTCCCGGGAATGCTAACAATACGGCTTTCTTTATCGATAATGCCTCGCGTTATGAAATTGCAGGGACGATAGCAGGAGATGATACCATTCTAATTATACCGCGTGACGGGATTACCAACAGGCAGGTACATAATTGCCTGGAAGTGATCATGCCCGGTCTTCATGAACATATTAGACGAAAATGATTTATATTTCAAAAATTGAATTCCATTTATAAAGAAAAATCTAAATTTTAAACAAATGAAAGAAAAAGTGGTGCTGGCTTACAGCGGGGGGCTTGATACTTCAGTGATCCTGAAGTGGCTGATTGACAGAGATTATGATGTGATTGCCTTTGTTGCAGACGTGGGTCAGAAGGAAAATTTTGAAGAATGCAGGAAAAAGGCCCTCCTGCTTGGAGCCTCGAAGGTGGTGATATCGGATCTTAAAAAGGAATTTGTTGAAGATTATGTACTCAAAGCCATAATGGCCAATGCTATATATGAAGACAGGTACCTTCTTGGCACAGCCCTGGCAAGGCCTCTTATTGCAAAGAAACAGATTGAAGTGGCAAAAGAAGAAGGTGCGACCGCAGTTGCTCACGGAGCTACAGGCAAAGGAAATGACCAGGTAAGGTTTGAACTCTGTTACTATGCACTTATGCCGGGTGTTAAGGTAATCTCACCATGGAAAGACCGTGAATTCCTTGCAATGTTCAAGGGCAGGACCGATCTTCTTAAATATGCTTCCGAAAAGAATATTCCGGTAAAGGCAAGCATAGCAAAACCTTACAGCGAGGATGACAACCTGATGCATATAAGCCATGAGGCGGGAGTCCTTGAAGATCCCATGTACACCCTCACCAGGGATATGCTTGAAAAAATGGTGATGCCGCAGGATGCTCCCGACAAGGAAACCCGGATCGTAATTCATTTTAAGAACGGCCGCCCTGTTAAACTTGTAAACAAGGAGAACGGAACAGTGAAGGAAGACGCCTATGAACTTTTTGTGTATCTGAATGAACTGGCAGGTCAGAATGGAATAGGCCTTCTGGATATGGTCGAAAACCGTTTCGTGGGTATCAAATCGAGAGGCGTTTATGAAACACCGGCTGCAACTGTCCTCCATATTGCCCATAAGGATATTGAAGGTATAGCTATGGACAGGGAGGTGATGAGGCTCGTAAACATGCTTACACCAAAATTTGCCGAGATAATATATAACGGCTTCTGGTTCAGTCCAGAAATGGATTTCCTGATGGCCGCGATTGAAAAAAGCCAGGAACTTATCGACGGAAGCGTTCACCTCTGCCTGTATAAAGGCAATGTGCTGGTGGAAGGCCGTGAATCACCATCATCTCTTTATAACGAAAAACTGTCAAGCATGGACATTGAGGGAGGTTTCGACCAGACCGACAGCAAGGGATTCATCAGGATAAACGCTATCCGGCTCATGGCTCACAGGGCAATAGTTGAAGAGAGCAGGGAGAGATAGGACTGTAGAAGTTGCATGTTGCAAGTTTCAAGTTGCAGGTTGAAGATTCAGGATTTTGACTAAAAATAGTATAACCTGCAACCTGCAACAATAAATAGCTTAAATAAAATTAACATCTGGAAATAATGAAACTCTGGGAAAAAGGAATAAATCCTGAACCTGCAATAATCGAATTTACTTCGGGAAGGGACAGGAAAACAGATCTTCATCTCACCAAATGGGATATTGTTGGATCGATGGCTCATGTTATCATGCTTAATGATGTAGGTCTGGTGAGTGATAACGAAAGAAATGAAATGCTGAAAGCCCTCCATTCCCTCTTTGAAGTCGATGAAAAGGGCAATCTCGTGATCGAGAACGGGATGGAAGACATTCACTCCCAGATAGAGAAAGAGATGGCTTCGATACTTGGTACTACAGGAAAGAAGATTCATACGGGCCGTTCGAGAAATGACCAGGTTCTTGTCGACATAAGGCTTTATACGAGGGAGGAAATCGACAAGCTGGCAATGCTGACCGGAAAACTTTTTTCAAGGCTTCAGGCTCTCAGTGACCAGTATAAGGATGTTCTCCTGCCGGGTTATACGCATATGCAGCCGGCAATGCTCTCATCGTTCGGGCTATGGTTCGGGGCTTATGCCGAGTCGCTGTGTGACGATATTCTGTTGCTCTGCACTGCACGTGAAATGAATAACCGTAACCCCCTCGGCACAGCTGCAGGCTTCGGAACTACTCTGCCCCTCAACAGAAAGCTTACATCGGAATTACTTGAATTTGATGATCTCCTGTACAACTCCGCCTATGCAAGCCTCAGCAGAGGGAAGGTTGAAATGGCAATAGCATCGGCACTGGCTTCGCTGGCACAAACACTCTCGCGTTTTGCCATGGATATATGCTTGTATATCAGTGCCGAGTACAGATTCATCGATTTTCCGGATGAATATGTAACTGGCTCGAGCATTATGCCCCAGAAAAGAAACCCTGATGTATTCGAACTGATAAGGGGAAGATCGAATATCATACAGACACTCCCGGGCCGTATAGCAATGCTTATTTCGAACCTCCCCTCAGGATATAACCGCGACCTTCAGCTTCTGAAGGAGATAATTTTTGATGCCTTTGAAGACCTTTCGGAATGCATCGAAATCATGTTATTGATGCTGAGGAATATTAAAGTCAGAAGGAACATCACCGAAAACCCTCTTTACAACACAATTTTCAGTACCGAAGAGGTGAACCGTCTCGTTAAGGAAGGCATCCCCTTCAGGGACGCTTATAAAGCCGTTGCCGATCTGGTGAAAAATTCATCATTCTCCAGAACATCGGTGAACGATTATGTTCATGAGGGAAGTATCGGGAATCTATGCAACAGGGAGATTGCCGCTATCTTCAATGCAAGGATGAAGTGCTTCAGTAATAAGACTGCATCTGAAATGGCAGAAAAGATGATGTCTTATGTAAAGTAAATTTATCTTTTTGCCTTTTTGATATTATCGATAAACTCGTCGAACAGATAATCGGTGTCGGTAGGCCCTCCGGAAGCTTCGGGATGGAACTGAGTTGAGAAGAAGGGCTTTGTCTTATGCTTCATTCCTTCATTTGTATTGTCGTTTATGTTTATAAAGAGCGGATCCCAGTCTTTACCCAGTGTATTATTATCGACAGCGTAGCCATGATTCTGTGATGTAATATACGCTTTGTTCGTACCAACCTCCAGGACCGGCTGGTTATGGCTTCTGTGTCCGTATTTGAGCTTATATGTATCAGCTCCTGAAGCAAGAGCCATAAGCTGATTTCCAAGGCAGATCCCGAAAACAGGAACAGCTTTGTCAAATGATTTTCTGATATTGCCGATAGTGATGTCACACATCTTCGGATCGCCGGGCCCGTTCGAAAGGAAAAGCCCGTCGTATTCCTCCTGATGATAATCATAATCCCATGGTACACGGATGATTGTAGTGTCCCTTTTAAGGAGGTTCCTTATGATATTATATTTAACTCCGCAGTCAACAAGAATTATCCGGTATTTACCCTTGCCATAGGTTTTCCTGGTTCCGGTGCTTACTTCCGCAACAAGGTTCTTTCTGTTCGGATCGATGAACTCCGTTGATGTACCCACAGGTTCCAGCTTGCCCGGCATTGCTCCTTTTTCGCGTATCCTTTTTGTCAGAGCCCTGGTATCAACACCGTAGATGCCGGGTATATTATTCCTTTTAAGCCATTCATCAAGACTCTCAGAAGCGTTCCAGTGGCTGTATTCAAAAGAATAGTCAGAGACAATGAGTCCCGAGATATGTATGGATGATGATTCATAGAACCTGTACAGATCATTTTCCTCATTTCGGGCGGGAGCTCCGTAATTTCCGACCAGCGGGTAGGTAAGACACAACAGCTGGCCCCTGTATGACGGATCGGTAAGACTTTCCGGATAACCGGTCATAGCCGTATTGAACACAACCTCGCCGGCTGCTGCCACAGGCGAACCGAATGACCTGCCATGGTATTCCGTTCCGTCTTCGAGTGTCAGTTTCACTTTTATTCTGTCGGTCATTATTTCTTTGCTTTTTGTACACAATTTTTCTAAGGTTCAGGCTATGCCGGTCTTAGTTCCTTTATTGCTTTTTCGATCTTTTCCATTGCTTTTGCCAGAGTTGACCTGGGAGCTCCAAGGTTCATACGCATGAAGCCTTCTCCTCCCGGTCCGAACCTTGATCCTTCACTTAGTCCGACACCGGCTTTCTCTACAAAGAACCTTTCCAGTTCTTCTCCATTCATGGAAAGGCTTCTGCAGTCGAGCCATATCAGATATGTGGCTTCAGGCCTTACAGGTATTATTTCGGGGATGAGTTCCCTGAAATATCCGCTCACAAAAGATACGTTTTCATTTATATATAACATCAACTCGTCGACCCATTCAGCACCTTCCTGCGAGTAGGCAGCCATGGAAGCCGTATTACCGAAGATGTTGCCGTTGCCAATATGCAGGTTGTCTGTTTTTCTTGCAAAATACTTTCTTAAAACCGGATTGGATATGATGACTGTAGAGGTTGAAAGTCCGGCCAGGTTGAAAGTTTTGCTGGGAGCGATACATGTAACTGTTATATCCGAAATTTCATCCGAGAGACTTGCAACAGGAGTATGTCTGAATCCGGGCAGGACAAGATCGGAATGTATTTCATCTGACAGTATAAGGATCTTTCTCTCAAGACATATATCCGCAATGGCTCTCAGTTCTTCCGGCAGCCATGCTCTTCCTGCCGGATTATGAGGGTTGGAGATGATGATCATGCTGGTATTGTCGGGCAGGTCCTTTTTCAGGGAATCGATATCCATTGTCCACCTTCCCTCATTTTCAGCAAGACGGTTGTTGAATAAAACACGTCCGTGAGCCTCGACTGCCGGGAAGAATGGCATATATACCGGAGGCTGGACTATTACGTGGTCGCCCGGACGGGTAAAAACCAGTGTTGAAATATTTAGTGCCGGGACAATTCCCGGACAGAAGACAATCCATTCCGGGTCAACCTGCCAGTCAAACCTTTTCTTAAGCCACCATGTTATTGACCCGAAATATGAAGCGGGACGGAATGAATAGCCGAATATCCCGTGCGCAGCACGTTCACTGATCCTGTCGGTAATGAAGCCCGGGGTCCTGAAATCCATGTCGGCAACCCACAATGGAATAATATCTTTCCTGCCAAAGGTCTTCTCCCTGAGATCATATTTTATACAATCTGTTCCTTCCCTTGCGATCTCTTCATCGAAATTCCACTTCATCGGTATGACTATAACTTCAGGGGCTCAAAGATAAACATTAATAGTGAAGAACCTTCTTGCATGACTCAGGCATAGCTTAAACGAGTAAATTTTTAGCATTTTCTTTACACCTGCCATATTTTCAATAATTTTATTACTTTTATGGGCAGTTTTGAAAGGTGTTTCATTAAATGAATATTATATGAAAAAGACAGTTGCAATACTTATCATGCCACTGATCCTTGCAGGTTTTTCGGGTATGACGGGCTGCAGGCAGAGTGCCGAAAAAAAGGAACAAAAGAAAATCGAACTGAAGCAGGTTGAGTCTCTGGAACAAAAAATAGAAGAGAATGTATACCCTCTTCCAACTTCGGCAGAAGTGATAAAGATGCTTTCAGAACTTGAGGTGGGATATCAGTTCGGCATATCAAACCCTGTTGAAAATGCATCCAAATATATTACCAGCACTTCCAGGGCAATCAACATGGGTGTTTTTGGAGCCGACCTGAGCTATTGCACTATCTATAACATAAACCAGGAAGTTATAAACTATCTTAACGCCATCAGGACGCTTGCCAACGAACTAAATATGTCGAAGATATATGACGAAACTCTGTATGACAGGATAAAAGACAACTTCGACAACAAGGACGAGCTGGTAAACCTCCTGACTAATGCTTTCAATGAGACTTATGCTTATCTCAGCGAGAATGACCAGCAATCGCTGGCCCTCCTCGTGGTTGGTGGAGCCTGGGTTGAAGGTATGTACCTCACCTGTAACGTTTCTGAGGCTGCTTACCAGGTAGCGGGAATATCCAGGAATCTTCTTGAACAGAAGAAATCTTTCGACCTTTTCATTGAAGTAACGAAAGAATATGAAACAGACCCTGCAATCAGCGATTTTCTGAAGAAGCTCGAGCCTGTACGGGAAGTTTACAAGGGCCTTGAATCGAGTCTTACAATGCAGAATATTATCGATATCACCAATGCCATTAATCAGGTAAGGGCAGAAATTGTAAAGTAAGATATTACATCATTAACGACCGCAAAGCCTTTACTTTGCGGTCTTTTTTTCTGTGTACGACATATGAGGGAATCCGTTCTTCTGGCGCTGATACATATTTTTGCCATTGTTTCCACCGTAAATCCCGTTGGCATTACATCCCGTGGCAGGAAAATACTGCGCAGCTACCTGAGACGCTATCTTAACAGAGAACTTGAGGAAGAATACTATGCTCTATTTGAGAACAATCTTGAGTTTTATTCAAACGAGCTGAAAAGCATTGACAAGTCTGAACTTGCCGATGAGGATTCCCTGATTTCCTTCCAGATAACAAACATATGCCGTCAGATAAAGAAAGGACTCTTCCTTGAGGAAAGAATGCTTGTATTTCTTCAGCTTCTCGAATTTGCCTTCGAAGACAGGGATATGTCGGAGCAGGAGAAGAATATAATCGACATTGTAGCCCGTACCTTTAACATACCTCCGAAGGAATATGACAATGCTTCTGCCTTCATGATTGGAAGAGTTTATGATGAGGTTTCTCCGGAATGCCTTCTTGTGATTGAAGACGACAAGCCGGAACAGCAGGTGGAAGGATCATTCAAGAATTATGACAAATGGCAGCACCTGAAGATCAAAGGATTCCGGGGCCAGCTCTTTGTATTACATATTGAAAGTACCGGCTCCCTTCTTCTTACTTACGACGGTCCTCTTGCACTCTATTTCAAGGGTAGGGATGTGATAGCCTGCCGTCCTTACCTCCTCGAAAGAGGTGTAAACATCAAAGGCGTAGGGATAGAACCTATATATTATTCGCGAATATATAAGGCATTCATTTTTGGCAGCAAAAGGGAGAAGGTCGTTTTTGAAGGCCATGATATTGAATACCACTTCAGGAATTCCGACAATGGTGTTCAGAAAATGAATTTCAGGGTTGAGTCGGGGAACATGATCGCCATTATGGGTGGAAGCGGTGTCGGAAAGACTACAATGCTGAACCTGCTCCACGGGAAGATCAAACCCACATCGGGCAACCTGTATGTAAACGGTTACGATATTCATGAAGATTCTGAGGAAATAAAAGGACTGATAGGTTATGTTCCGCAGGATGACATGCTGATAGAGGAACTGACAGTCTATCAGAACCTCTACTATAATGCGCGACTTTGCTTCGGCGATTATACCGAAGAACAGCTGAATGAAACGGTGCTTAAAGTGCTTGCTGATCTCGATCTTTTCGATATCAGGGATTTGCAGGTGGGGGATCTTCTAAACAAGAAAGTCAGCGGAGGACAGCGGAAGAGACTAAACATCGGACTTGAGCTGATGCGCGGACCGGTAGTACTCTTTATTGATGAACCTACCTCCGGTTTGTCTTCTTTTGATTCCGAGAAGGTTATGAGCCTGCTTAAGGACCTGTCTCTTGCCGGGAAACTGGTTTTTGCCATTATTCACCAGCCTTCGTCAGATATTCTTAAAATGTTTGACAGGTTATGGCTGCTCGACAAGGGAGGGTATATGATATATGACGGGGATCCCGTTGAGGCCCTGGTTTATTTCAAGACAGAAACATCACAGGCTAATGCTACGGAAAGCGAATGCCCCAACTGCGGGAATATTGATACCGATAACATCCTAAAGATAATCGAGGTAAAAGTCATCAACAACGAAGGATTACCCGGGAATGAACGCCAGGTAAGCCCCAGGGACTGGTACGACCGTTACAGGAGGAAGATGATGCCATCATTGCCGGAAAAACCTGCAAAAACCGATGTTGCTCCAAGCAATTTCAGAGTGCCGGGGAAATCGGAACAGATAACGACCTTCATCAGGCGGAACATTACGAGGAAGCTCGCCGACAGGCAATACCTGACAATAAACCTCATGGAGGCTCCGCTGCTGGCATTCATTCTTGCATACATCTCCAAATATCTCGATAATGGCAACTATCTCTTTTCTACCAATATAAACTACCCGGTTTTTCTTTTTATGGCTGTTATTGTAGCACTGTTCATGGGGCTTACTGTTAGTGCGGAAGAAATATTCAGGGACAGAAAAATTCTTGAAAGGGAAAAATTCCTTAATCTAAGCCGTCTCAGTTATCTGATCTCGAAGATAAATTTCCTTTTTGCCCTTTCAGCCATTCAGACCTTATCCTTCATACTGGTGGCATCACTGATCCTTGAAGTAAGAGGAATGCTTTTCAGCCAGTGGCTTATATTGTTTTCGGTAGCATGTTTTGGCAACATCCTGGGACTTAACATATCGGCAGGTATGCGAAGTGCTGTCAGCATTTACATCCTCATTCCCCTCCTTCTGGTTCCGCAATTGATTCTCGGTGGGGCGATGATCAAATTCGATGATCTCCATCAGGCATTCAGCCGTAAGGTCTATGTCCCTGTAATTGGAGATGTAATGGCAACGAGATGGGCCTATGAAGCGTTGTGTGTCGAACAGTTTAAAAGCAACAGGTTTGAGGAACCTTTTTTTGAGTACGATATGAGACTCAGCCAGAATGAATGGAATGCTTCATTTCTGATCCCGATGTTAAAGGTCAAGGCCGAGGAATGCACAGTCGCAGGTAAAGACCCGGAATACCGTGAGTATTCAGAGAACAACCTGGTAAAGCTGAACTACCACATTAATGATCTGGCAATGAAAACCGGGATCAGTCCCGGTGACTGGTTCACGGATCTGAATTACGATAACTACAGCGAAATAGTTGGTGATGAAGCCAGATCGTGGCTCGACAGCCTGAGAATTGCTATCAGGACAGACACCAGGGTATGGTCGGCCAGGCGTGATTCTGTGTATGAGGCAAGAGCTGCAAGTATGGGAGAAGGGAGACTATTACGTCTGAGGGAGACCGATTATAATGACCGTCTTGCCGATATTGTACTCAACAGATTGGCAACCAGCAAGATATATGAGTCTGAGAAAAAGCTCATTCAGAAAGCAGATCCTGTTTTTATGCCGCCGGTTTCAAAAATCGGAAGAGCTCATTTTTTTGCGCCATTCAAACAATTGGGAAATATGAAAGCAGGAACCCTGATATTCAATGTTGCCATGATATGGATCATGACGTTCTTCCTGTTTGTCACTCTTTATTTCAACATATTGAAACGTTTTATCGTTCTTCTTGAAAGACTTAATCTTCCTCTCTGGCGTAAATTTGGCAGAGATCTTCTCTTCCGGTAATAATATTAATATCTGAATGGTCTCATGATCAGGGTTCAGGCAAAGAAAAATCTGGGACAGCATTTCCTGAAAGACAGCAAAGTAGCTGCCCGCATTGCAGGTGCCCTTTCATCTGAAGGCTGCTCATCAGTTCTGGAAATAGGACCCGGGAAAGGGATGCTTACCCGTTTTCTGATTGAAAGGAATTTTACCGACTTCAGGGTAATAGAAATAGACAATGAATCGGTGCATTATCTGATGAACGGCTACCCAGGTCTGAATGTCATCAGAGGTGATTTTCTCAAGATGGATATTGAGAAGTCATTTCCGGGAACTCTTGCCGTGACGGGCAATTTCCCCTATAATATTTCAACCCAGATCCTCTTCAGGGTATTCGAGAACCGGAACAGGATACCGGAACTATGCGGTATGTTTCAGAAAGAAGTGGCTGAAAGGATCTGTTCCGGTCCGGGAAGCAGGGTTTACGGAATATTAAGTGTTCTCCTTCAGGCATTCTATGATGCGACATACCTTTTCACGGTAGAGCCCGGGGCTTTTGTTCCTCCTCCCAGGGTCAGATCAGGTGTTGTAAGGCTGACACGGAACAATGTGACACAGCTGGATTGTGATGAGAAACTGTTCATCAGGGTGGTAAAGGCAACATTCAACCAGAGGAGAAAGACTCTGAGGAACTCACTCAGGTCGGCTTTCAGGCTTAACAGAGAAGATCATGAATGGGCGTCACTGAGGCCTGAACAACTTTCAGTGGAACAGTTCACTCAACTTACCGGATGGGTAAGCCAAAACCTCATTCTATCCGAATGAATAGCCGATGGCATCGACAGGATTCATCCTCGAAGCCGAATAGGCAGGAGCATAACCGGCCACTATTCCGATCACGCCTGAAATCATTACTGCAAGTACCACGTTTGCGAGGGTCAGATGCATATTCAGATCATAGAGGTAGTTTATAAACAAGGTCGCGATAAAGATCATCATAACACCCAGCAATCCGCCTATGACCGAAAGCATAACCGATTCCGTAAGGAATTCCCACAGTATGAAAAAGCGTTTGGCTCCGAGAGCTTTCTGAATTCCTATTATGTTTGTTCTTTCGCGGACCGAGACGAACATTATATTTGCGATTCCGAAGCCTCCGACAAGAATGGCAAAACCTCCGATAAGCCATCCTCCTATGTTTATACCTGCAAAAACACCTTCAAATCCCTGTGTTATCATGCTGGCTTTATTGATAGAAAAATTTTCCTTTTCTTCAGGTTTCAGACGGCGGGCTGCTCTGAGCACCATCACAACCTCTTCTGTAAGTTCCTGAACTGCAACACCTTCCTTGGCCTTTGCCATGATTACGGAATTCAGGAAATTGCTTCTCATGTTAATGAAACCCTTCCCGAAGTTAAAAGGGATGGCTGTCAGCTCATCCATACCGCTATCGCTTATACCTCCTTTACCTTCCCTTTTAAAAACACCTATAACATGTGTTTTATGGCCTCCAATGATAATCTGTTTTCCCACCGGATCGATATTTTCAAAAAGACGCCTGGCTACTTCATATCCCAATATTGCAACATTCTTTCCCGAAGCCGATTCTTCAGGTGAAAAATACCTGCCCTTTTCAATCTCAAACGAACGGAGATTCTCAAATTCATGGGTTACGGCAACCACTCCGGCATCGCTGGCCTGGTTCTGCCTGTATTTAATAGTCTGGGGCTGGAATACATAAAAACAAACCGATTCGGTTTTCTCAGATTTTTCCCTTACAGCCTTGTAGTCATCTGTGGAGATGGCCGGCCACGAAATTATATCCCACCATTCGAGGTTAGGATCAAATGACCAGGGCCACTTCTGGACATAAACAACATTATCGCCAAGGGTGGCTATCGAATCGCGTATCGATTTTTCCATCCAGTCGATGACTGTAAAAACAGATATTATCGAAAAGATTCCAATGGTAATTCCAAAAAGCGAGAGAAAAGTCCTTAATTTATTGACCACTATTGAGTTAACAGCGAAAAGGTAACTCTCTTTCAACATTCTAAGAAACATCCTCATGATCTCTCTCGCAGGAATTTTGAGGTTCAAAGATAAGAAAAATCGGATGCCCTGAAGAACCTTTCTTCAATATTTACGAAATGCTTATAATCATATTTACGTTTATTGGCGATTGTAAAAAAATTAATACTTTTAATCGCCTAAAAATTACATGTCTTTCAATCAAAACTACAGGCAATGAATGATAAGAAAATCAGGAGTGCCCTGATCTCTGTTTATTACAAGGACGGACTTGATATTCTGGTTAAAACTCTTCATGAACTCGACGTTACAATATGGTCGACAGGAGGCACTTACAGTTTTATTAGTAACCTGGGAATCCCGGTATTGAAAGTGGAAGATCTTACAACTTATCCATCCATACTGGGAGGAAGGGTCAAAACACTTCATCCGTCGGTCTTCGGTGGCATCCTTGCCAGACGTGATGTCGATGAAGACCTTGCCCAGCTCGCCAGCTACAAAATACCCGAAATTGACCTTGTAATAGTTGACCTGTATCCTTTCGAAGAGACAGTCAGAAGCGTTAATGATGAATCTGAAATAATTGAAAAGATAGATATCGGAGGCATTTCACTGATACGGGCAGCTGCTAAAAATTATAATGATGTTCTCGTTGTCGCAGCTAAGGATCATTATCCGGTTCTCCTGCAGATCCTGAAAGACAAACAGGGTGTTACCACACTTGAGGAAAGACGGCATTTTGCAGCAATGGCATTCAGCATCTCTTCCGGTTACGATACAGCTATTTTTAAATATTTCAATGAGAAAGAGGGATTAGAAGTATTCAGGGAAAGCATAAGTAACACATATACATTAAGATACGGAGAGAACCCCCATCAAAAAGGGATATTTTTCGGCAACCCGGGGAAGCTCTTCGATAAGTTGCACGGGAAGGAGATCTCTTACAACAATTTCCTTGACATAGAATCGGCTCTTGGTCTCATTGACGACTTTTCATCTTCCACGGTGGTCATTATAAAACACAATAATGCATGTGGTGCAGCCTCAAGGGAAGACCTTACCGAAGCCTGGCTGGCGGCCCTGGCCTGTGATCCCGTATCGGCTTACGGAGGCGTGATAGCAACAAATGTTAAAATTGATGAGCATGCTGCATCAGAAATCGACAAAATATTCTTCGAAATAATCATTGCTCCGGGATATTCTGAAGAGGCACTGGAGATACTCAGACATAAAAAGAACAGGATCATTTTGTCGCGGAAGGAGACCGTAAAAAGCGGATTCAGTTACCGGTCCCTTCTTAACGGTGTCCTCTGGCAGGAGAGAGATCTGCGTACTGAATCGGAGGAAGACATGAAGACAGTTACGGTGAGGGAACCGGAAGCCTCAGAGATCAGGGATATGATCTTTGCAAACAAGATAGTAAAGCATAGCAAATCGAATTCAATTGTACTGGCTAAAAACAATCAGCTGTGTGCAAGCGGTGCCGGACAGACATCAAGAGTGGATGCTCTCAGACAGGCAATTGAAAAGGCAAAAGCCTTCGGGTTCGACCTCCAGGGATCAGTGATGGCTTCGGATGCTTTTTTCCCTTTTCCCGACAGTGTTGAGATTGCTCATAGTGCAGGCGTTACTGCAATCATACAACCGGGAGGATCGGTGCGTGACCAGGAGTCGGTCGATTATTGCTCCGCCAACGGCGTTGCTATGGTATTTACAGGGATAAGACATTTTAAACATTAATAATAATTCTGAATATTCAATGGGACTATTTTCGTTTTTGACGCAGGAGATTGCAATAGATCTGGGTACAGCAAACACCATCATCATTCACAATGACAAGATCGTTGTTGATGAACCTTCAATAGTAGCTATCGATAAAGTAACCGGAAAGCTCATCGCCATAGGTGAGAGGGCAAGGCAGATGCACGGGAAGACGCACGAGAATATAAAAGTCATAAGACCTTTGCGTGATGGCGTGATAGCTGATTTCAACGCTGCCGAACTGATGATAAGAGGTATGATCAAACTTATCAGCAAAGGATCGCAGCTCTTTGCCCCTTCGCTGAAAATGGTTGTGTGCATACCCTCGGGCAGCACAGAAGTGGAAATACGTGCTGTCAGGGATTCTTCCGAACACGCCGGTGGAAGAGACGTATATATGATATATGAACCTATGGCTGCAGCTATAGGGATCGGCCTTGATGTGGAAGCTCCCGAAGGATCAATGATCATCGATATCGGAGGCGGAACCACCGAAATTGCCGTGATCGCCCTGGGCGGTATTGTCTGCAATAAATCGATAAGGATTGCCGGCGACGGTTTCACTGCCGACATACAGGCATATATGAGACATCAGCACAATATCAAGATCGGTGAAAAAACTGCCGAAGACATAAAAATAGGCGTTGGAGCCGCCCTTCCCGACATCGATGATCCGCCTGCCGATTTTATCGTGCGCGGACCGAATATTATGACAGCTCTGCCAATTGAAATACCGGTTTCGTACCAGGAGATAGCTTATTGTCTTGACAAATCACTTTCAAAAGTTGAGGCTGCCCTTTTGAGCGTTCTGGAACAGACACCTCCGGAGCTCTATGCCGATATCGTTAACAAGGGAATTTATATGGCTGGCGGAGGTTCACTCCTCAGAGGTCTGGCCAGAAGATTTTCAGATAAGATAAACATAAATTTCAATGTGGTTGAGGATCCGCTTCATGCTGTTGCAAGAGGTACAGGAGTGGCCCTTAAAAATGTCGATAAATTTCAGTTCCTTATGAGATAGCCAGAGCCCGTGAATGAGAAACCTGCTTAATTTCCTTTCGAAATATAATAACCTGTTAGTATTTATTTTACTTCAGATAATCGCAATTTACCTTCTGAGCACGGCTAACGATTATCATAATACACAGATGGTGAAGGGAATAAGAAGGCTGACCATCGGTATCGAAAAAAGGATTTCAAATGCCAGAACTTATTTTCAACTCCGCGAAATAAGCAGGCTGATGGCAGTAGAGAATTCTTCTCTGAGAACACGCCTGGAACGTTTATCGGGTGAAACAGAAAAGCCTTTCTTTTCAGTTACCGATACAGTCTTTAACCAGCAGTATACATTTACTCACGCTGAGGTGATAAACAATTCAGTCAACAGGCAAAAAAACTTTTTCACCATCGACAGGGGAAGGAGGCAGGGGATGCTACCCGATATGGCAGTAACAGAAGGTGACCATATAGCCGGAATAATAGTAGGCTGTTCCGATAATTATTCTGTCGTGATGTCCCTTCTCAACCTTGATTTCAGGGTCAGCGCCAGACTCAGATCGACAGGATATTTCGGATCAATGACATGGGAGGGCAGGGACCCATATCACGTGGTCCTGTCTGAAATACCCCAGCACGTAACTTTCGGCGTTGGAGATACTGTTGAAACAACAGGTTATTCAACAATCTTCCCTGAAGGTATCATAATAGGCACCGTAAGCGGATTTGAAAAAACCGGAGGAGATTTTTACCGTATCGACGTTGCCATTTCGACCGACTTCAGAAGACTCAGGCATGTAACGGTCGTGGGAAACCTAATGAAAGAGGAACAACTGGAACTTGAAAATCAATACCAATGATCAACAGGATCATACGACTGGGACTTATCTTTATCATCCTGCTTTTACTGCAGGTCCTCTTCTTCAATAATATTCAGTTCAGCGGATATGTAAACCCTTATGTTTACATCATGTTCATCCTTCTTCTCCCTGTTGAGATACCCGCATGGCTCCTTCTGATCCTGTCCTTTCTTACAGGTGCTGTCATGGACCTTTTCTCTGGCACATTGGGGATGCACGCCTCCGCTACCCTGGTAGCAGGATTTGTCAGACCTTATGTTCTAAGAATAACCTCACCCAGAGACGGGTATGAAGCAGGAGCAAATCCCTCAATGCTCGTCTATGGTCTGAAATGGTTCCTTATTTATGCTTCATTAATTATTTTTATTCATCATCTGGTCCTTTTTTATATTGAAGTTTTCAGATTTACCGACTTCTTCAGGACGCTCCTCAGGGTGATACTTAGTTTTGTGTTCTCCCTTTCTTTTATTGTACTGCTTGAGTATATTCGAAAAGGAAAATAACCTACGGTCATGAAGGATATTTATACAAACCGCAGGTACATCATAATTTCATTTGTAATTCTGGCATCAGTTGTATTGCTGGTGAAGCTTTTTTTAATACAGGTGGTCGATGACACATACAGGCTGTCGGCTGAAAACAATGTTCTCAGGTATGTAACCCAGTACCCGGCACGCGGACTTATTTTCGACCGTAACGGAACCCTGATGGTATCAAACCAGGCTGCCTACGACCTTATGGTAGTTCCGGCCCAGACAGGCAGGATGGACACGGCAAGATTCTGTAATGAACTTGGCATCACAATCGACTATTTCAACGATAGACTTAAGGCTGCAAAAAACTATAACAGGAGGTCACCTTCCGTATTTCTGAAGCAGATATCTGCCGAAACATACGCTGGTTTCCAGGAGAAAATATTCATGTACCCCGGCTTTTATGTTCAGCCCAGAACACTAAGAAAATATTCCAGGCCCGTGGCGGCACATCTGCTCGGGTACATCAGTGAGGTTGATGAGACAACAATTGCAGCTGATCCCTATTACAAAATGGGTGATTATATCGGGAAACTGGGGATTGAAGAAGCTTATGAAAAGGAATTAAGGGGTAAGCGCGGAGTGAAGATCTACCTGGTAGATGTTTTCAGTCGGGTGAAAGGTTCTTACTCTGACGGAAAGATGGATACGCTCGCGGTACAGGGTACAGATATTACGGCCTCTGTCGATTATGATCTTCAGGAGTACGGAGAAATGCTTATGCAGAATAAAACCGGGAGCATAGTCGCTATTGAACCCGTAACAGGAGAAATTCTTACACTGGTATCTTCACCCGGATATGATCCTTCGTTACTTGTAGGGCGTGTTCGTTCACAGAACTATGCCGGGTTACAGTCGGACACGATGTTCAAACCATTGTTTAACAGGGCCTTTATGGCTTCATACCCGCCGGGATCAACTTTCAAGCCGATTAACGGACTGATCGGATTGCAGGAAAAAGTAATCGTGCCCGAAACTGAATTCGGCTGCAGCAATGGATATTTGTTTGTAGGGTGTCACAGCCACAGGTCCCCCCTCGATCTCAAAGATGCAGTAGCAAACTCGTGCAATTCATATTTTTGTCAGACCTTCAGGAGGATACTCGAAAATCCTTCATACGCTTCCATTCCCGAAGCTTTTAATAAATGGAGGAACTATCTTGAAGAGTTTGGTTTCGGTAAAAAACTGGGAACGGAATTCCCTAATGAGCTGAATGGTATTCTTCCGACTACAGGATATTATGACAGATACCATGGTCAGGGCGGATGGAAAGCCCTGACAGTGATCTCTCTGGCAATAGGTCAGGGAGAAATCGGAACAACCCCTCTCCAGATGGCAAATATGACAGCAGCAATTGCTAACCGTGGATACTATTATGTTCCCCATATCGTTAAGGCTATTGGAGAAGGAAAAAATATCGATGCAAGGTTTACGGAAAAGCATAGCATCAGCATCGACTCAGCCAACTTTGAGCAAATTGTTCTGGGTATGGAACTGGCTGTTAACGGTGGTGCCGGATCAACCGCCAGGATAGCAGCGATTAATGACATAGTGGTCTGCGGCAAAACAGGTACTGCCGAGAATCCTTTCGGAGAGGATCATTCAGTCTTTATTGCCTTTGCCCCGAAAAACAACCCCCGGATAGCCATTGCTGTATATGTCGAAAACGCAGGTTTCGGAGCTACTTATGCTGCCCCTGTGGCAAGCCTGATGATAGAGAAGTACCTGAAAGGAAATGTTGCCATGAACAGGAAATGGCTGGAGGACCGGATGCTGAAACTAAATCTTACAGATTCAATACCTGAAGTTGAAACGCAGAATTAATATATGGAAAGGGACCGACAAAATAACGGTCTTGCTCTTCCTGGTAATGGTGATCATGGGCTGGTTCAATATTTATGCTGCTGTCTACAATGAAGAGCATAAGGAAATATTTGATTTCACTCAGCGTTACGGTAAACAGTTCATCTGGATCATCGCAACCCTTGTTTTGGCTGCCTTCATTCTGCTTGTCGACAGCAGGTTTTACTTCTTTTTTGCATACTTCATTTATGCAGGCCTGATGTTTCTGCTTCTTCTGGTTCTGGTACTGGGAACAGAGATAAATGGCGCAAGGTCCTGGTTTGAATTTGGAAATATAAGCTTTCAGCCATCAGAATTTGCGAAATTCGGAACAGCTCTTGCGCTGGCAGGCTACCTCAACCACCGGAAACAGGAATTAATCAGGCTGAATGTTTTTATTTCAGCTGTCGGAATAATATTATTACCGGCCCTGCTAATTGCTCTTCAGCCCGATATGGGCTCTACAATAGTGTACTTTGCATTCTTCATTGTACTTTTCCGTGAAGGGATGAATCCATTTGTACTGGTTTCGGGGATACTTATGATAATCCTTTTTTTCCTTACCCTGCTGGTTGATAATCTCTATCTTACAGCGGGACTTATAATCGTGGCAATTCTTGTTTCTCTGTACCCTGTCAGGAGTTTCAGAGACAGGATCAGGGGCCTGGCAATTATTGTGATCACCGGAGGATTGCTCTTTCTTCTTGATCATTTTCTGATCAAGGCTCTCGGAGAGGAGATGGTATTGCTTATCACAGTAATCCTCGCCGGAATACCTTTAGGGTACTATATTTTCACCAGGAAGGCAGTAGCCCTTATGGTAATCTACTTTTTTCTCCTGGGAAGCATTCTGTATATTAACGTCGTGGATTATTCGTTCAATAATATTTTAAAACCTCATCAGAAGGAAAGAGTGGAGATAATGCTGGGAATAAAATCCGATCCCCACGGAACAGGATATAATGTCAACCAGTCGATGATCTCTATCGGGTCAGGAGGTCTTTCCGGAAAAGGATATCTGCAGGGTACACAGACAAAGTTCAAATTTGTCCCGGCACAGAGTACCGACTTCATTTTCTGTACGGTGGGCGAGGAGTGGGGCTTTGTCGGCAGCTTTACTGTTATAGGCCTCTGGCTCATGCTGCTGCTGAGGCTGATCTTTTTAGCGGAGCGCCAGCGGTCAGTCTTCTCAAGGGTATATGGCTATGGAGTTGTAGCCGTCCTGTTTACACATTTTTTTATCAACATTGGAATGGCAATAGGACTTGTGCCTGTCATAGGTATACCACTGCCTTTTTTCAGTTATGGAGGAAGCTCCCTGTGGGGATTTACTATCCTTCTCTTCATTTTCTTAAGGCTCGATGCGAGCCGGACAGAATATCTTCTGTGATCAGAAGGGGATCTTGATCCTGTGTGATATCTCTATGCCGAATTCTCCTTCCACATAATCGATCAGCTGAGGAAAAAACTCCAGGAAGTCTTCCTGCAGTGAGGAATAGTTTTTTTTAAGTGCCCTGATCGCAAATCTGGTCTCTGCTGGCAGCGTTGTTCTTTTACTAAGTGTTTTCAGCACATTTCTTATTCCGTTTATTGTCTGGTAGGATTCTATCCAGTTGTTAATTATGAAAAAAGGCATCATCTCCTGAACCTGCTTTGGCAGGATTTCATAATTGTTGACAAGGGCCCTGTAGAAATTGTAAGTCACACTCTCGAGAGGCCTTCTCGAAAAGAAATCCCATTCTCTTGTCAGAAAATGATCATAGATGATGTCGGTGACGACACCTGCATATTTATAGTATTTTTTTGAAAAGAAGATCTTGCTGCGGTGAACCACAGGATGACTGTCGGTAAAACTGTCGATATGGCGGTGAATTATTATCCCTTTTCTGACAAGGTCGGGATATTTCAGATAATCACGTCCTTTGACATAATCACCGATGTAATTGCCAATTATTATTTTCTCGGAATCACCTGAAAGATATATGTGAGCGAGGACATTCATTATTTAAAAATTCCCTGAAACACGCGGATTTTAAGTCTGCAAATTATACATTTGTTGATTCATTTTAAAATGTATTTGGTATCTAACTAAAATATTTTGATAAATAACAGCAAGGAGGATTTATGTCTAAAAGAAATGTCGTCATCATTGGTGCGGCGGGTAGGGATTTTCATAATTTCAATACCTGCTTCAGGGATAATGAAAATTATAATGTAGTAGCTTTCACAGCGGCGCAGATTCCGGATATCGACGGAAGGAAATACCCCGGGGAACTGGCCGGAAGGCTTTATCCTGAGGGGATCCCTATTTTCGCCGAGCAGGATCTGCCCGAAATAATAACGAAATACAAAGTTGATGATTGTGTCTTCTCCTACAGTGATGTGACATATAATAAAGTTATGTCGGTGAGTGCCATTGTCAATGCTGCAGGCGCAAATTTCATGCTTATGGGGCCGGGCCCGACAATGATTAAGAGTGAAAAGCCGCTTATTGCCGTCGGTGCAGTCAGAACAGGATGTGGCAAAAGCCAGACGTCGAGGAGGGTCATTGAGATCCTTATGGCAAAGGGACTTAAAGTGGTTGCGGTCAGGCATCCTATGCCCTATGGAGACCTGTTTGCCCAGAAAGTTCAACGTTTTGCAACTATCAGCGATCTTGAAAAACACAAGTGCACGGTGGAGGAGATGGAAGAATATGAACCGCACGTTGTTCGCGGGAATGTGATATATGCAGGAGTCGATTACGAAGCCATCCTGAGGCAGGCAGAGAAAGACCCGGGAGGCTGCGACGTGGTGGTATGGGACGGAGGTAACAATGATTTTCCCTTCTATAAACCCGACCTGATGATAACAGTTACCGATCCCCACAGGGCAGGTCATGAACTTCTGTATTATCCCGGAGAAGTAACACTCAGGCTGGCTGACGTGGTCATAATTAATAAAATAGACACCTCAGCTCCCGGAGATGTGCAGACAGTCAGGAACAGTATTGAGAAAGTCAATCCGGATGCAATCGTGATCGACGGAGCTTCACCAATTAAGGTTGATGACCCATCGGTTATCAGAGGTAAAAAAGTGCTTGTTGTTGAAGATGGCCCCACACTCACTCATGGTGAGATGAAGATCGGTGCCGGTGTTGTGGCAGCCCGTAAGTTCGGAGCTGAGGCTCTGGTAGACCCCAGACCCTATACCGTCGGACGACTTACCGAGACTTTCCGGCTCTATCCTGATATAGGCACACTGCTTCCTGCTATGGGCTACGGTGAACAACAGTTGCGCGACCTTGAAACAACCATAAACAATACAAAATGTGACAGCGTGATAGTTGCCACACCTATCGATCTGGCCAGGATCATAAAGATAAATAAACCCAATACCAGAGTATATTATGATCTGCAGGAAATAGGCAAACCCGACCTTTCGGAGGTTCTCGGCGATTTTATAAAGAAATACGGACTGGGAACCGCCAGGTAACTATCTCCTTACCCTGGCATTTCCTTTCCAGATGCTCCATACCTGTTCCTCGTCGGCCGGTTCTCCGTAGTCGGTTACTACCGTTGTTGCCAGAGCACCTGTGGCCCATCCGAACTGTATCCATTTTTCGGGTTCCCAACCCTTAAGGATACCGTACAGTAAGCCTCCCACGAATCCGTCGCCACCGCCTATCCGGTCGAGAACATGGATTTCGCGTGGTTCAACAACATGCCAGTTTTCACCTTCCAGCATGATAGCTCCCCACAGGTGCTCATTGGTGCTGATCACCTGCCTCAGGGTTGTCCCGAATACAGAAGCACCGGGATATCTTTTCTTGACCCTGGTTATCATCTCCTTGAAGCTGCCGATCTTTGAAGCCAGATCTTTTCCTCCTTCTTCAGGACCCTGTATCCCCAGACAGAGCTGAAAATCTTCCTCGTTGCCAACCAGGATATCTGAAATTGAGGCTATCTCACTGAAGGTTTGTGCAAGTTCTTTCTCCCTGTTCTTCCAGAATGAAGCCCTGTAATTAAGATCGAAGGAAATACGGGTACCGTATTTTTTTGCAGCCCGTGCCAGTTCAAGACAGAAGTTGCTCGTTTCAGGCGAAAGTGCTCCGATCAGTCCTGAGAGATGCAATATCTGAACTCCTTCCTCCCCGAACAGCCTGTCAAGATCAAAATCTTTGACGTTGAGTGTCCTTCCTACTTCACCGGCCCTGTCGTTCTGAACCCTCGGGCCGCGCGAACCGTATCCGGCGTCGGCAATATTGAACTGATGGCGGTAACCCCAAGGACCACCCTGTTCAACCTCCACACCCTCGTATGCCATGTGGCGTCCGGCAAGGTTGTCCTTGATCATCCGTGCTATCGGACTTTCTTTAACAAAAGTGGTCAGCACTTTCACCGGAAGTCCTAAAAAAGATGATACACTTGCCACGTTCGACTCGGCACTGGAGACATGCATCATGAACATGTTGCTGCAATGAACAGGCTGACTGTTAACGGGGGTAATTCTTACTCCCATGCTGGTCGGGACTACCAACGACCATTTGAATTCTTTTCTGAGTTCTATTTTCATACAGTTTATTGTTAATTATAAATATTCCTGTTAGATGGTAAGACAGACCCGGTCTCTCAATGCATAAGTCTTTCCCCGAGTTTTTTCCCTGCCTCTTCAAAGCCCGGCTTGCTGAGAAGTGCAAACATGTTTTTCTTGTAAGCCTCCACTCCGGGCTGGTCAAAAGGATTTACATCGAGTATATATCCGCTTATTGCACATGCAAGTTCGAAAAAGTAAATAAGCTGCCCGATGTAATACTCGTTTAGTGCCGGGACATCTATCTTTATTACGGGAACACCGCCATCGTTGTGTGCAAGTATGGTCCCTGATTCAGCCGAACTGTTAACTTCCGAAAGTCGCTTTCCTGCCAGATAGTTTATTTCGTCCGAATTTTCCTTCTCTTCACGAATGATAACCTTCCCTGAAAAATTTTTTACCGAGATCATCGTCTCGAAGATCATTCTCTGTCCTTCCTGAATATACTGACCGAGAGAATGAAGATCTGTTGTGAAATCAACGGAGGAGGGAAAAATTCCTTTTCCATCCTTACCTTCGCTTTCACCATAAAGCTGCTTCCACCATTCAAGTAAATAGTGAAGCCGGGGAGTAAACCCTGCAAGTATTTCCACCGGTCTGCCTGACTGAAGCAGAAGATTTCTTGCTGCAGCGTAAAGGAGAGAGGGATTGGTTGAGCAATTATGATTATTTCTTGTTATTTCAGCCATAGCCTGTGCTCCTCTTACCAGTTCTTTTATATCGGTGCCGCTGACTGCAACAGGAAGGAGACCTACAGGTGTAAGGACAGAATAACGACCACCAATGTTGTCGGGTATAACGAAAGTCTCATACCCGTTCAGTTCCGAAAGTGTCCTCAGTGCACCTTTTGAACTGTCGGTGATTGCAATAATCCTGTCGGCAGCCTTTCCCTTTCCGATCTTCTTTTCAAGATGATCCCTAATTATCCTGAAGGCAATTGCCGGTTCTGTGGTCGTTCCCGATTTGGATATTACTATTACAGAATAATCCCTGTCGTTGAGAATCTCAAGCAGATCCGACATATAATCTTCACAGATATTCTGTCCGGCATATATGATATCATGGTGCTTCCCTTTTCTGAATGATGAGAAAGAATGTGATACGGCCTCGATTACCGCCCTGGCTCCGAGATATGAACCTCCGATACCTATGACAACTGTAAGGTCGGAAACAGACCTGAGATGTTTTGCTTTCCTTTCTATCCTTTCAATCTGCGGAAGGATGTCGTCGTGCAGGTTAAGCCATCCCAGAAAATCGTTTCCGGGACCTGTCCCGGCATTTAGAGAATCAAGATGCCGGACCGACTGCTGTGCCAGGGCCATTATCTCTTCACTGGAAACGAAATCTCCTGCATTTTTAAGGTTGACGGAAATATTTTCTTTCATATCGAATAAGTATTAATACAACCAGGCTGATATGGCAAAATTAAGAAAAAACCGTCAGGCTTCGTCCTGACGGTTTAAATAATGAGGGAATTATATGTTGTGGATGATGGTTACTTCCTGTTAATGCCACCAGCGCTGGATGATCTGGCATCAACTGTTTCCGGATTTCCTTTGTAATTTATATCTCCTGCACTTGAAGCCCTTGCAACAAGTCTGCCGGTAACAAATATATCCGCATCACCGGCACTTGAAACATTTACATCAGCTTCTTTAACCTTAAGGTTGAAAGCGTTAAGATCGCCGGCACTGCTGAGTCTTGCTTCAAGAAAATCAGCTTCTCCTGTCAGGGTAACATCTCCGGAACTGCTGGCGCTGATATCAATTTCGCTTGTGTAAACCTCAGCTTTGATATCACCTGCGCTTGTGGCCGAGAGTTTCAGCTTACCTGTTTTCAGAGGCGTTATTCCCAATACATCTCCTGCACTGGAGGTTCCTATAAAAGATATCTCCTTCATTGTGACATGCACCTTTTTTTCTTCAGCATCACGTATGTTTGCATCAGTATAAATATGAAGTGTGCCGTTTTTCAATTCAGTGAGTATGTATTCATGAAGGTTTTCATCAGCCTCAACAACGATTGAGTTTTTATCTCCCTGGGAAAGGATCACATCTATCGCCGAACTTGTGCTTACTCCTGTAAAATTATCTGCGTTTCTTTCTTTTTTCACTACATTGCCGTTTCCGTGCACCGTCTTACGCGGCTGACACTCAGCACAACAAAAGATACTCAACGACAAGGCTATTACTGTCAGATACCGGAAATTTTTCATGGTCTTCCTTTTTAGTTTTTTATCAGTTCTCTGATCAAAAGACACCTTTTTGACCTTAACGCTGCATATGTAAAAACAAAACTTCAGGAAATTGTGAAATACAATTCCGAAGTAAGCATTACGCTTGGTTTTAGTTTGTATATTAGTATTCCGAAAGAACCTTCTGAAATGAAAAAACAAAACAGACTATTTATTTTACTGGTACTCCTGATACCAGCTCTTTGCAGTGCACAGGCAGATCCGGAGCTGAAACTATGGTATAAGAAGCCGGCAGCGGTTTGGGAAGAAGCTCTCCCAATAGGGAACGGGCGTCTTGGTGCAATGGTTTTTGGGGCTCCCTCAGTCGATCGTATTCAGTTCAATGAAGAAACCCTCTGGACAGGTGAACCTCATGATTATGCCCACGAGGGAGCATATAAATATCTGGGAGAAATACGGAACCTGCTTTGGCGGGGAAGACAAAAGGAAGCTGAAGATCTTGCCATGAAAGAATTCATGAGTGTTCCTCTCAGGCAGAAAAAATATCAACCTTTCGGAGACCTTTGGATAAGCTTTCCGGGACATCTTCAGGTATCTGATTACATTCGCGAACTGGACCTTTCAACTGCAAGATGCAGAACCAGTTACACGCTGGGCGACACTTCTTATGTAAGGGAATACATAGCTTCATTCCCGGCAAATATGATTGTAGTAAACCTGACATCCAGTAAAAAGAAAGCTCTCACTTTCGACCTTATCCTCAGCTCGCCACATGAAGGTGCCTCTGTCATTGCCACCAGCGATGGTTTTATTACCATGAATGTAAAAGTTAAGGAAGGTGTTCTCAGAGGTTGTTCAATGCTGGAGGTGAAACTTAAGGGAGGTGAAATTACTGCGACGGGTACAAACCTGCATGTCGAAAATGCCGATGAAGCTATGTTGAAGCTGGTGGCAGCAACTAATTTTGTGAATCCGCGTTACGTGGAAGGCGATCCTGAGACACTCTGCTCGAAACACCTTGCACTTACAGGAAAGAAATCGTTTAAAAAGATCAGGTCGGAACATGTTGCCGATTACAGCCGGTATTTTAACCGCTTTTCAATTAACCTGGGAACATCGGGAAATGAAAATCTCCCCACCGATGAAAGGATAAGAGAGGTGAACTCCTCAATGGATAATTCTCTGGCAGCTCTTTACGTGCAATACGGCAGGTATCTTCTTCTGGCTTCGAGCCGCGAAGGAACCTATCCTGCAAACCTTCAGGGAATCTGGAATGACAAACTGAATCCTTCTTGGGACAGTAAATATACTGTTAACATAAACACTGAAATGAATTACTGGGCTGCCGAACCTCTTAATATTGCTGAATGTCATGAAGCATTATTCAGGATGCTTGAAGAAATTGTTCCTTCAGGTGAAAAAGTTGCCAGACAACATTATAACGCGAGAGGGTGGGTACTGCATCATAACACTGACCTTTGGCGCGGTGCCGCTCCCATCAATGCTTCAAATCACGGGATATGGCCAACCGGAAGCGGATGGCTGACACATCATCTGTGGGAACATTATCTGTATGCCCCTGACAAAACCTTCCTCTCACAGTCGGCATGGCCTTTAATGAAAGGAGCAGCAATGTTCTATGTCGACTTTCTCATCGAAGATCCCGAAACAGGATGGCTGATATCAACACCATCAAACTCACCCGAAAACGGTGGCCTGGTGGCAGGTCCCACCATGGACCACCAGATCATTAAAAGCCTGTTCAAGGCCTGCATAGAAGCATCAGAGATTCTGGGTCGGGATAAAGAGTTTGCTGATACCCTGAAACAGATGCTTCCACGGATTGCTCCCTATAAAACTGGAAGCTTTGGTCAGCTCCGGGAATGGATGGAGGATAAGGATGACCCCGGAAACAAGCACAGACACGTATCGCATCTCTGGGGTGTTCATCCCGGTAAGGAGATAAACTGGAAGGATAATCCGGAACTGATGGAGGCTGCCAAAACATCCCTTGTCGCCAGGGGTGATGAAGGTACCGGATGGAGCCTTGCATGGAAGATAAATTTCTGGGCCCGGTTCAGGGACGGGAACCATGCATGGAAAATGGTCAGGATGCTCCTGCGGCCACAGGGACAGTCACAGTCTAAGGCAACAGGCGGAGGAAGTTCGGGTGGCGGTTCATATCCAAACCTTTTCGACGCTCATCCTCCATTCCAGATAGACGGTAATTTCGGTGGAGCTGCAGGAATAGTTGAGATCCTGATGCAGAGCCACCTCGATGCAGTCGATATTTTACCTTCACTCCCCGATGATATTCCGGAAGGACAAATAACAGGAATGAGGGCAAGGGGAGGCTTTGAAGTGGATTTTTCGTGGGAAAATGGTAAACTTCAAAATATCAGAGTATTATCAAAATACGGAAATCCTTTATCTGTAAGATATAAAGACAAGTCTTTCTCTGCAGACACGAAAAAAGGACAGGTGCTGAAACTGAACGGCGATCTTAAGGAGATGTAACCTGATAACCGGTAAGTCGGGTTTTATTCATCTGGTTCCGAAAAGCCTGTCGCCGGCATCACCGAGACCTGGCACTATGTAGCCGTCAGGATTCAGCTTTTCATCAAGCCCGGCAAGGTATATCTGAACGTCTGGATGATCCCCTGTAATTCTCTTAACCCCTTCAGGAGCACCTATGATACACACGAGTTTAATATTTACCGCTCCCCGCTCCTTAAGGAAACTGATAGCTGCCGATGCACTTCCTCCTGTGGCAAGCATCGGATCCAGGACCATTACCACGGCTTCAGAGATATTTTCCGGGATTTTGCTGTAATATGTGTTCGGCTGAAGTGTTTCGTGGTCTCTGTAAATGCCAATATGTCCCACCCGTGCCGAAGGTATAAGAGCGGAAATGCCGTTGACCATCCCCAGCCCTGCCCTGAGTACAGGGATCAGCACAATATCATTTGCAAGCTCCTGTGTGGTGCAGGAAGCCATAGGAGTTTGAACTGTTATTTGTTTCACCGGCAGATCGCGTGTGATCTCATAAGCCATAAGCCCGGCTATCTCTTCAAGCGTCTGACGGAATTCCTTCGTATCGGTCTCCGTCCTCCGCAAATGTGTCAGCTTATGTGTTAGTAGAGGATGTTTTAGAAGATTCAGCATCTGTACTGTGTTATTATTCTGATATATCAAAGATATCTAATTTTAACTTTCATGAACATGTTTGGGGGAGACTCTGTATCTAATAGTCATGACACTCGCTGCCTGAGCCGGATTGATTAAGAAAAAACAGCCTCATCCCCTGCATCATTAATCTTTCTTTCTTAACTTTATAGAAACGATAATTATCCTGATTATCTTACAAAAAAATCATTAACATGGATAAGAATGATCTTTCTCACAGAACAGGATGTTCCTGTTGTAACGGACATCTCCATCTAAATCCTCAGGAGCTTTCACGAAGGCAATTCGTAAAAATGACAGGCGCGGGAGCTATCGGAACAATGGCATTGTCGGGTCTTTCATGGGCGACACTGTGTGCCTCGACATCATTTCCTGATATTAAACCACAGCGTCAGCCACTAATTGTCAAACCGGTACTGTCATATGAGGTCCCGGTCAGACGCAGCCAGACAAGCTGGAGAAGCTGGGGCGGAATACAGACAGAAAAGGATGCTTCGGAAGAAATTGGAAGAATAAGCGAAGAACTGAAGCTTCTGTCCTCCAGGGCAGATTTCCCTGTTCAGTTTCTGCCGGTATCAGGCATTAAAAACAAACAGGATATAGAAAATATCAAGGATCTTGAGTCTGCTGATACAATTATTATTTACGCGGCCGGAGGCTGGATGGACCGCTTTGATGTCCTGAACGGTATGGGTAAGAACATTATATTCTTCTGCCGCCACAAGTCAGGTCCTGTTTATCTATGGTACGAAATAATAAGTCCAAGGTACCTCCGCCAGCATAGCGACAACCTTAAAGTGGCCGGGATAAATGAGAACGATGTTGTTATTGACAGCCAGGACGCGATTTTATGGAGGTTAAGGGCTTTGTGCGGATTAAAGAACACTGTGGGTTCAGGGATCCTGGCTGTCGGAGGTCCGGGTGCGTGGTCACAGCCTCTTGAATCTGTAATGAAAGTGGTCGGCGAAAAATATAAACTTGACATCCGCGATATTCATTATGATGAACTGGGAAGCCTTATAACAGAAGCAAAAAATGACAATTCGCTTCAGAGAAATGCCAGAGACAGGGCAAAGATCTGCCTCGACGACCCCGGGCTAAAGCTGGAAGTTGATAGTAAATATGTTGAAAACTGCTTCTTGCTTGAAGAGATCTTTACCAGGCTTATGAACAAATTCAGTTGCAGGGCTGTTACAGTGAATAATTGCATGGGAACAATAATGCCCCTGGCAGAAACAACAGCATGCCTTACACTCAGTCTGCTGAATGATGCAGGCTATCTTGCCTTCTGTGAATCAGATTTCGTTGCAGTTCCGGCGGGTCTGCTTATGGCAAACATCTCGGGGAAGCCTTCCTTCCTCAACGATCCGACATATCCTCACGACGGTATCATAACACTTGCTCACTGCACTGCCCCAAGAAAGATGAATGGTGTCGAAGCAGAGCCTGCGAGGATAATGACACATTTTGAGTCAGATTATGGTGCAGCCCCTAAAGTCGAAATGAAGATAGGCCAGGAGGTCACCAGCATAATGCCTGATTTCGCCTTTGAACGGAATGTGGGACTAAAAGGTAAGATTATCGACAATCCGATGATGGCCATCTGTCGTTCACAGATCGACATTGCATATCATTGCAATAGCAGGGAAATGGCAGAGAAAATGCCGGGCTTTCACTGGATCACAGTTTACGGGGATTATCTGAAGGAAGCCGAATATGCCCTGAAGAAGATCGGGATCGAATTCGAGAACCTGGGTTAGAGTATTCTGAGGTTCATCCCATGCATTGAATCCTCCTGACTCCGGCAGATGGTTCTCATTCTATATTTTTATATTTTTACCGGTAAATCATTTTAAAATCCCGGAAATGAAAAAACAATTCCTTTCAATAATCCTGCTTACGGTTATTTTCCTTCTGCCCTCTTCACTTATCTCGCAGAGCGCTCTGACCATCGAAAAAATTATGCAGGGCGACAAATTCACTGGTATTTCTCCATCGGGGATCCGTTGGTCGGCTGTTGATAATACTCTTTATTTCAACTGGACTGAAAATGCAGACTCAGCAGTGTCGACCTACACCCTCACCCCCGATGACCCTGTACCACAAAAGATAAGTCCGGAAGAAAGAAAAGATATGCCCCCGTTCAGCGGCACCTATAACCGCGACCGGAAAAAAATGCTTTATACCCGGAACGGAGATATATTCCTTATGGACCTGAAGAAAAAAGATGTAAGACAGATAACCTCCACAGCGGCAGGAGAAAGTAATCCTTATTTCAGTCTGGATGAGACAAAAATAATTTTCAGTTCCGGAAATAACCTTTTTTCCTGGAACATCGACGATGGATCATTAGTGCAGATAACCGACCTGAGGCAGGGAAGGGAAAGAAGGGATGAAGCTCCCGGAATGAACAAACATGACCGATTCCTGTACGAAGACCAGCTTAAGCTGTTCAATGTGCTTGCAGAAAGAAAAGAGGAAAGAGAGAAAAACAGGAGAGAATCTCAGCTGGGTGAGCCTGAAGGACCTGAAGTGATTTATACAGGATCCGGAGTGCCCCGCTCATTAAGTGTCAGTCCTGACGGTAAATTCCTGACCTGGCTTACGGCAGCCCAGGTTGATGAGAAAAGGACAATCATACCTTCTTATGTGACTGAGTCGGGTTATACCGAGACCACAAATGCCCGTTCAAAAGTGGGAATGGGATCTGAAGCATCAGGCGACCTGGTCATCTATGACCTTGAACTCGATACTCTTTACAGGGTCAGGAAAGAAAATATTCCAGGCATTACCGAATTACCTGATTATGTTTCGGATTATCCCGGGGATAAACCTGAAAAACCAGCAGAGAGGGGAGTGTCGTTCCGGAACCCTCTGTGGTCGGAAGACGGTAATTTTGGTATTGTTGAAATTTTTTCCGCCGACAACAAGGACAGATGGATAATGTTACTCGACATTAAAACCGGAGGACTTAAGCTTCTCGACCGTCAGCATGACGAAGCATGGACAGGAGGACCGGGTATCGGATACGGATCTCTGGGATGGCTGCCTGACAATAAGACCATCTGGTTCCAGTCGGAAGAAACAGGGTATTCACACCTTTACACCCTCGATGTCATCACAGGACAAAAAAAGGCGCTCACCTCAGGTAAATTCGAGGTATATAATCTGAGATTGTCGAACGACAAAAGGACGTGGTATTTCATTTCCAATGAGACAGACCCGGGTGTCAGGGAACTGTACAGCATGCCACTGGAAGGAGGGATCAGGAATCAGCTTACATCTTTCGTGGGAGGAGTGGAATATGAAATCTCACCCGACGAAAAATATTTTGCACTGAGAGTATCGCATGCCACCGAACCATGGGAGTTATACCTTCTCGAAAACAGAAAAAAAGCTGTACCGGTAAAGATAACCTCATCAACAACCCCTGATTTTGATTCTTACAAATGGCGTACACCGGAATTCATAAGTTTCAGGGCATCTGACGGCGTAATGGTCCCGGCACGTCTCTACCGACCGTCAGAACCTGTGTCTGACGGTCCGGCTGTCATTTTTGTACATGGAGCGGGATACCTGCAAAATGCACACAGGTGGTGGAGCAGCTATTTCCGTGAATATATGTTTCATAATATGCTGGTTGACAATGGTTATACCGTCCTTGATATCGATTACAGGGGAAGTGCAGGATATGGCCGCGACTGGCGCACCGCAATCTACAGACATATGGGTGGCCGCGATCTCGAAGATCATGTGGACGGAGCTAAATTCCTTGTCGACCAGTTTAAAATCGATCCTCAGAGGATCGGAATCTACGGAGGATCTTACGGGGGCTTCATTACCCTGATGGGTATGTTCACAAAACCAGGTGTCTTCCGGGCCGGAGCTGCGCTGAGACCTGTTACCGACTGGGCGCATTACAATCATGGCTATACTTCTGATATACTGAATATACCTGTTGCCGATTCCCTGGCCTATGTGAAAAGTTCACCAATCTATTTTGCCGGAGGCCTTCAGGGACATCTTCTGATCTGCCATGGAATGATCGATGATAACGTTCATTTCCAGGATGTTGTCAGGCTGGCTCAGAAACTTATTGAACTTGGCAGGGACAACTGGGAGCTGGCGGTATATCCTGTTGAAAGACATAGCTTCACAGAGCCTTCAAGCTGGACCGATGAATATAAGAGGATATTCAGACTTTTTGAGGAAAACCTGAAATAAGGGATAGTTACCGGATTTTGCATTCATAACAATTATCTTACCATACGTCATAGCTTTGATACCGAATTGCCAAACCAGTCCATATGAAAAAAGTATCATTTATTATTGTATTGATTATTTGTTCCTCTTCTGCCCTTTACTCTCAGAGGAAGGTATCTTCGGATACAATAACTAAAAAGACAGAGGAAGTTAAGATAACCCAGGGAGCATCCGGGGTGAGAAGGAGCATAGGTTATAAATTCAGCTCCGCTGTGACAGTAGCCGATCCCGGAAGCGGGATTTTCAGGTACAATAACAGCAGCATTTCCAAAGTCAGATGGATCGTTGTTGATAATATCGACATTTCAGGTGAAGACCAGACTAACTGGTACTCTACCTGGGATAAATCAACAGGAGCTACCGGAAGAGGTTCGATTGACATTGCTGAACCCGGAGGTAAACTGGTTTGCATGTTCAATATAACAGGAGTGTTTGTAAAGGAAGAAGGATACTGGAAGATCCCCGTAGAATATTTTTCCGGAACTCTTCCCGTTAATGGAGCAACATACTACTATGTTTTTAACAGGATCGCCCACAGGAAGCCTGAACCTGTACAGGGGCAACAACAAGCTCCTTCTCAGCAGCCAGCTCCACTGCCTGTTCCCGATCCGGCATCTGACGTTAATGAAGCCCCGGCACCTGAACAGCAGAAAATTCCCGTTCAGATAACGCAGCCGGAACAGAATCCTCAGGTAGCTGAAAACCCTGTTCCTGTTCAGGAATCAAAGCCGGTTGTACAGGAACAGGCGGAACCGGCTGTACCACCTGTCAGCAAAAAACAACCTGCCCGGGCAGCACAGACAGCACAAACCATCCATACTACACGAAGTGCTGAAGACAGAAGAACAACGCAGAAAGTTCCGCTACCGGCAACCACTGCACAACCCGCCAAAGCTGAGCCGGAGACAAAGACCGCACAGCAGGTACAACAGACCCAGCCTTCACAAATGAGGCCGGCAACACAAACCACGGTCGCTGCGCCGCAGGTTGAACCTGTTCAGCAGGCAGTACCGGAACAAAAAGCACAGATAACAGCACAAGCTTTTTATAATCAGGATTACCAGGCTGCTCCTTATAATCAGGTAAGCCAGGTAAAAAGACCTGTAGATATCCCTAATCCATACGCGAATATGGCAACTGGTACCGGCAGGGCTCACAGGAAATGGTACCGGGGTATCATTGAAGCAGGTTATGGCTGGGGTATTGGAGAATATGGAATAAACAATTTCAGGTTTAATTTCATAAACGGGCTGATAGTAGGGAAGGTATCATCAATAGGACTTGGGATCGGTTATCGCAGGTATTTTGAAAAGGAAAATGCCGGGAGGTATCTTATTTCCCCCGAATCACAGATACCTGTATTTCTGGATTTGAGAACATGTTTCACAAGGAAAAAAATCACTCCTTATCTTGCATTTGATATTGGCAGTTCAGCCGGCTACATTTCTGACGGAAGTGACTCCACGAAAACCACCAGTGAAGGATTGTTCCTAAGCGGTTCAGGCGGTGCATGGTTCAACATTTCAGATAGGTTTGCAGTTTTTGCGGGAGCTGCTTTTGAAATGCAAAACCTGGAGTATATGCTTGTTTCAGACCATAGCCATTTCAGGAGAAATTCAAGTTCACTGAGCCTGAACCTGGGAATTGCATTTTAAAGCCATACCGGACTATTTTCGCAGCTGACCTTAAATATTAAACCTTCGCCCTTTGTTCATTTCCATCTCCCCTGTATCAGGCAATTAATTCATTTCATTATCGGAGTCTGAAAGGGAAATGAAGAGTCTTCTGAACCGCTAACATGATAATTATAGAATTTTAACTTTTTAATCTTAAGCTAATACTTAATTTTGGTCTGATTAAGAGAGCCAACCCCAATAAATCAAATAAAGCAACAGAAGATGAAAAGAAATGTATCCAGTTTAATCCAGGTGGTTTCACTGGCAGTCGCGATCTTATTGATGGCACCGCTAACCACCAGTGCCCAGGCCGGCAAAGCTAATTTTTCCGGTAAATGGGCTTTTAATGCAGAGAAAAGCACTCTCCCGCAGGGCGGTGGAGGCCAGCAGGCTGGTCAGGGCCAGAGAGCCGGCGGAGCAAGGATGGGTGGAGGAGAATTTACCATCACCCAGGATGCCACAACCCTGACACAGTCCAGAGCAGGTCAGGATGGTACCGCAAGAGAGACAAAATATGTTCTCGACGGCAAAGAAAATGTAAGTACGACAGCCCGTGGTGAAACGAAATATACAGCAACATGGGCAGCTGACGGCAAAAGCCTGAAGATAGTCACCAAAATGTCTTTTAACGGTAATGAAAGAACCACCACGGCTGTATGGAGCCTTAAAGATGCAAACACTCTTGCAATAGAGACGACTCGCCAGGGCCAGAGTGGTGATGTAAAGACCACAATGGTCTATGACAAGAAATGATCTTTAACTGGCATGTGCCAGAAAAGGGTGTTCTTTGAGAACACCCTTTTTTCTTCTTTATTACAATCGCCGTATTAAAAGCCGGCTTTTAATACGGCGATTTTCAGGTCTAAACCCTGATCCCGATCACCAGAATATCATCTGTCTGTTCCTCATCCTTCTCCCCGCGCCATCTTTCAATCTCTTCATAGAGGATATCACCCTGCTCATGCATGGGATAATCACTGATCCTCATCAGTGTTTCCTTCAGCCTTCCGCTCTGGTATCTCCTGTGGTTGCTTCCGCCAAACTGATCGGCATAACCATCGGTATACAGGTAAATAACATCGCCATGACGAAGCTTCAGATTTTCTGAAGTGAATTCATAATCACCCCTGCCCGAATGGTCAACAATATTTCCAGGTTTAAATTCTATAAAATCACTTCCCGTGATATGATAGAGAGGATTGCCGACGCCTGACCAGACCAGCCGGTTCTTATGCAGGTCAAGCGAGCATAATGCAATATCCATATCATCATCTACTCCCGACAGGTAAGTTCCCTTTCTCAGGAACCTGTGAATTCTCGAATACAAATGCCGGAGTATTTCGCCCGGTTCCGTGATTTTCAGCTCATTAACAGCCTGGTCAAGAATGCCATAACCTATAGTGCTAAGCATTGCACCCGGTATCCCGTGTCCGGTACAGTCTGCTGCCGCAAATACAATTTTATGATCTGTCCTGCTGAAAAAATAGAAATCGCCGCTTACAATGTCTTTTGGTTTAAACAGAACAAAACTGTCTGAAAAACATTCCCTGATAAACAGGCTGTCGGGAAGGAAGGCATTCTGGATATGCCTGGCATAATTATAACTGCCTTCTATTTCATTTATCGCCTCACCGATTTTTTTGTTCCTTTTTTCCACTATTTTTTCAACTCCCGGGGGAAGCCTGGCACTATTCTTCATCACTTCATCAAGCTCTTTTGTCTCGCCGAGAATCCTGTGAATGCTGCTCAGAGGTTTAATTGCGTAGGGCAGCCTGCTGATTTTTTCAGGATTTACAGGGAAGGCCTCATAATCAATATCATGGAGCAGGGCAGGAATAAGCCTGACAAGCTCACGGTCTTTATCTTTCTCCGGTTCCGGAAGTTCATCGTAAGGAATAATACTGGGGTGCAGTTTTTTCCTGTCGTCACGGATCTTTCCAAAGAACCAGCCGTTAAGAATTTTATCCCAGCACCATCGAATATGTTCGACCCGGGCCATATTTTCAATCTCATGGTCGTTCAGGTGAAGTACGGCAGCCTGGTAGCCTTTCCTTACAGGCCTGATCCTGAAACCTATTGATAATAACTTTGTAGGTATATGAAAGGCATTATCCAGATTTGACCTTTTAATCTCCTCAGGGAGATCATCAAAATTTACACTATTTGTTTTTCCCGGTTCCGTCTGTCTGTGTATCCAGGAGAGGTAATTTTCAGGTTCATTTTGTGAAACCTGCTTCCTTGTCAGGTATAAATATCTGGAATGAATAGCTCTTGCCAGTCCTTCAGCCATGGTTTCACTGATTTCGGAAATCTCTTCCGGATGTACAATCTCATAACCGATATTCCTGAGTTCTACAGGTATCAGGTGGCATAATTCTATGTAAAAACGCCTGCTCTTTTCCGGAAGACCGGCGAATGATTTTTTATCAGGTGCCCCTGGCTTATTAAAAAAACCTTCATAAATATTGCCTGCTATACTTTCAAGTACTTTATACGGGATAAGGCATGTACGGCAGAAATCAGAGTAGAGTCGTATGCGGAGATTTTCCGAGATTAACCTGCCGGGGATCTCATCCACAAGCCAGTACCAGAAATAACTCGCTGTTCCGTCAAGGCTATCGAACTCTTCATTAAAGGGGAATGGTGCCGAAAAAAGATTCCGCGTTCGTTGAATATCCCTGTAAAAACTTACTGCAAGATTTTTTCTCTGGTCACGAACTATTGACTCACCGGCTTCCATGTCACCGGCGCTGAGCAATACCCGGGACCAGTTTACGGCTGTTTTTTTTTCTTCCATGTTCATCCGGCTTATTCCTGGTCAGCCCGTCTTCCATTTCAGCTCTCTTCCCTGACAAATTCAAATGGCAGCTTCGCTATTTTTGACATTTCCCTCCCTGCTTCAAGCATGTCGATATCGTCGGATTCATAATACCACTTTACAATAATATCAAATCCCTTTACGCGTGATGCCGCTATCAGTTTACAAAGGTCGAGAATATACTTTGCCGACGAGGAGTTGAAATACACAAAATGAAAGTTGAAAACTTTCTGCTTAGCCTCCTTCCCTTCTTGTGTCAGGTATAGTGAGAAATCATCAAACCACTTTAATATCTCGTTGTAAAAACCAGACACATCAGCAGGTCTTGATTCTCCCCCGATCTCGAAAACATTGTTTTCAGGATCAAGCAAAACTCCGGGGGAACTAGAGGTACGTTCAATTGCTAACTTTCTCATAAAGTATTTGTTTACTGCAATTTCCATATTAAAGGAAAATTGATTTCCGGGGTATTCAGTAAAGCTGAAGGAAATCCTGTTGCCCGACTTAAGTCTGATAAGAATAAATCCAAGTCCGGCTCCCTGCTCCTGTTTTTTGACTTTTCGGTTGATCTTGTCCTCATAGAACAACTTTAATTCCGGTGTATCAAGATGATTGATAAGGTCGAGCTGCCCCTGGAGTATACTCTTCTGCTCCCCGGACACCATATTCCCTGATGAAATAAAGATTTTATCACTTCCTGCTTCAGCATAGACATAAGGCTTTACAGATACAGTTCCTGTTATTTCGCCGGCTGAATGTTTCGCAATATTTTCGAGTATCTCCACAAGAATTGCGTAAACTCTTTTGCCAGTCGTTTTATCGAGATCCCTGAACTCAGGCGACTTTTTTATTTCTCCGAGGAGTCGGTCAATCTTTTCATATGTGACCGGACCTTTGTAAGTAAAAAAAAATTTTCCGGATTCCAATTAAATCTTAACTTGTGTTAAACAAAGATAAACTTTATTAAGACCAGGTTTCCAGATTTCAGCATTATATTTTACTAATCAGAAAATTATCAATGACATCCCAATGAGTGAAAACATCTTAAATGCGCTGGTTCAACTTTTTGCACTTATTGCTGACATACATGACGAAACAATTGTGTCAGGGCGAGAAAAGGAGATAGTCAGGACCTTTCTCTCACGCCACTTAAATCATGAGCTTGTAGATAAATACATGCAAAAATATGAGGATAACCTGAAGCTTTACTCCTCAGGTAAAATTGAAAAGGGATCTGTCAGAGACAGAAAACGTACCTCACTCAATGCCATGAGGATCCTTTCAATATGTGAAAAGATAAATGAGGAGCTGGAACAGAAACAGAAAATGTATGTTCTTGTTCAGCTGACTGTTTATATATCACACCGGGTGGAGATAACCGAAAATGAATCAGATTTTCTTAGGACCGTGGCAAATGCCTTCTATATTTCTGAAAGAGAGTACGACGGAATAATGAACTTCATTATGAAGGATGTCAGTGAGGTGCAGGAGAAGAAAAAAATACTGATTCTGAGCAGTCAGAGACCAGATGTGGAGGGGGTCCTGTACAGACTTTATGAAAAATTCAGGGGACGTATCCTTTTTCTGCAGATTTCGAGCACGGAAACCTGTATTTTAAGGTATGAGGGAGAAGAAGATCTTTACCTTAACGGTCAGAATATCTCCTCTGGACAGACTTACATTTTTGACAGAGGTTCTGTGCTCAGGGGATACGGGATAAATGTTGTTTATTATTCAGAAATTATCACCCTTTTTTCAGAGACGACTTTCGGTTATAAGATTACTCTTTCAGCCAGGGATGTTAACCTGAAATTTCATAACAGCGAAAACGGGATCCATAATCTGAACCTCTATGAAGAGTCAGGTAAACTGATCGGGATACTTGGAGGAAGCGGGGTGGGGAAATCAACTACGCTGAGCATCCTTAACGGAACTCTCAGACCCGGCAGCGGGAAGGTTCTAATAAACGGTTATGATCTTTATAATGACTCTGAGAATGAAGCCCTTCGGGGAGTTATCGGATTTGTTCCCCAGGATGACCTGCTGATTAATGAGCTTACTGTCTTCCAGAATATTTATTTCGGTGCCCGGATGTGCCTCAGTAATTTATCCGAAGAAAGAATTATCGAGGCTGTGAACAGGACTATGTCAGATTTTAATCTTGAAGAGATAAAAGATCTCATTGTCGGCAGTCCTCTCAATAAAGTTATCAGTGGTGGACAGAGGAAAAGGATCAATATCGCCCTTGAACTGCTCCGTGAGCCAACCATTCTTTTCGTTGATGAACCTACATCAGGACTCTCATCGGTCGATTCCGAGGCGGTGATGAACCTGCTCAAGGAACAGACCTATAAAGGCAAACTGGTAATTGTAAATATACATCAACCCGGATCTGATATTTACAAAATGTTCGACAGGGTCATGTTTATCGACAGGGGAGGTTACCAGGTTTTTTACGGCGATCCTTCAGAAGCCGTGGTTTATTTCAGGAAGGTCAGCAATCATGCAAATCCGGATGAGGATCAATGTGTTAAATGCGGTAATATTAACACTGACCAGGTACTCCGTATAATAGAGGCAAAAGTCGTTAATGAGCGGGGAAAGTCCACGCAGATAAGAAAAGTTTCACCTTCGGAGTGGGCAGAAATATTCAGAAAAGAATATGCCGGCAGGATGCCTGTCGATGAGCCCCTGAAACAGGATCTGCCACCCAACAGTTACAGTATCCCCGGTTTAATTGAACAATCTCTGCTCTTCCTTAAACGCGACCTCCTCTCAAAGATCTCAGATAAGCAATATATGCTGATCAGCCTTCTGGGAGCCCCGGTACTGGCTTTCCTGCTGGCTTATTTCACCCGTTTTTCGGGCGGACAGGAATATAAGTTCAGTGATAACCAGAATATCACGGCATATATGTTCATGTGCGTGATAACCTCGATGTTCTTCGGGCTGATGTCGAGTTCAGAGGAGATTGTCAGGGACAGGAAGATACTCAAGAGGGAGTCCTTTCTGCAGCTGAGCTGGTTCAGCTATATAAACTCAAAGGTGCTGATGATGTTCATGCTGTCAGCAATCCAGACTTTTCTTTTCGTCCTTACCGGCAATTCAGTGCTGGGAATAAAGGGTATGCTATTAAGCTACTGGCTGGTTCTGTTTACGACATCATGCTTCGCAAACCTCCTGGGTTTAAATATTTCTTCCGCATTCAACTCGGTTGTGACGATATATATTCTTATCCCCTTCATTATTATACCGCAGCTGCTTTTCAGCGGTGTTCTGGTTAAATTCGACAGACTTCATATTTCAGATTCTGCACAGGAATATGTCCCGGTGATTGGTGACCTTATGACCGCCAGGTGGTCTTTCGAAGCTTTGGCTGTTGAACAGTTCAGCAACAATAAGTTTGAGAAGCCCTATTTTAAGTTGAGGATGGATGAGAGTCAGAATGATTATTACGCTTCCTATCTCATCGATGCACTGGTAAAAGACCTTTGGAAATGTACGAAGATCATCGGAGATCCTGAAAAAAAAGACTCCCTGAATGGATATTTCACGAAGCTTAATTACAACATCGGCATGCTTTCCGATTTAGCAGGAGTTATAGTTCCATCCGGCTGGGGGTCCAGCCTTAATCCCGGAAAATTCGATGAAGAAACAGCTGCTGAAGCTTCTGCCTGGCTTGAAAATCTGAAACGGCCTTTTAAGAAGGCCAGAAACAGTGCTATTGCCCGATCAGATGCCTTAACAATGGACATGATAAATGACATAGGAATTGAAGGGCTGATAAAGCGGAGGACAGATTATGAGAACAGGGGACTAAGGGAACTGGTTCTCGATCAGATGAATCTTCAAAAGACACACGAAACAATAGATAAGATAATACAAAGGTATGATCCGGGTTATATGAAGGCTACCTCACGATACGGAAGAGCTCATTTTTATGCTCCTGTAAAGAGACTGGGCGATAAGGAGATCAGTACATATATGTTTAATATGGCTTTCGTATGGATCGTTTCCATTCTCCTTTATATTGCACTGTATTATAACCTGCTGAGAAGATTGATCGATTTTACGGGAAGCCTGAAGATCGGGAAGGGTAAAACTTAATATTACCGCACATCAATTATTTCGTTTATACTTGTCATCTTAACATATTCCATATATTTGTTAATAGGGATCAATTACTTAAAAGATGAAAAAAATCGCATTTATACTTGTGTTTCTCCAGTTTTTTATTGGAGCCAGCAGCCAGAAAACGCTGGATATCCTGACCCTCTCAGGCCGTTATGGTTTTCCGGCCACTTATGAGGATACCTACACCGGAAAAGCAACAGAAACAGGCTCAATGGTGGGACTGACTGTTCCAGTTCCTATCAATGAAAGTACATTCTGGCTTGTAAGCCTGAATCATTTTTATTTTAATGTAAAAGGAGATGATGCTATTCCCACTGGTATTATTAATCCTGTTAAATTAAACGGATTCATAGGCAGGACAGGATTGTATAAGAAATTTGACAACGGCCTGGGCATTCAGATTCTTTTTGCACCAAGATATATGACAGATTTTGAGGGAGGAGGCGGCAAGTGTTTCCAGGCAGGAGGGGTTCTCCTTATTGAAAAGATATTCAGTGAAAAACTTACCATGAGCTTTGGTGCACAATATAACCAGGAACTTTTTGGTCCTTTTTTAGTCCCTATTATAAATGTTGACTGGCAAATATCTCAAAAATGGAAATTCACGGGGATGCTGCCCGTTTATTCCAAGCTAAGCTATAAGGTGAACGAAAACCTGGATGCGGGACTGGCCCATTTCGGGCTTACAACAAGCTATTACCTCGGTAATTCAGACTATGCAGGAGATTACATAGAGCGTAATTGTATCGATCTGACTTTATACGCAAGGCAGAGGATTGCAGGTAATATCTTTTTTGAGTTCAGGGGAGGTATGGCCCTGGGAAGAAGCTACGGCCAGTACGCAGCGGATCAAAAGGTCTCCTTCGGATTGCCTCTCTATTACATTGGCGACGAAAGAACAGTTAAAAATACAAATTTTAACGGGGGGCCAATTCTGGATCTGAGGTTGGTTTATAACATTAAGCTGCCGGACTAAGAATAATTTCCCGGATAAAATGCCTTGTCTGTCTTTACCACAGGGCAGTTCGGGGGGCTTTGTGGTTAAAACAGGCTATTGAGACACCTCCCTGACCCCTCCCAGGAGGGGATTGTACGGTTAATATCCCAGCCACTCCACTACCTGCTCAAGAGTAACTGTCGTAATATCCAGTTTATTCTTCTTCCTGTATCCCATCATCTCCTGGTGCAGCTTGCCAGGTTTCTCAACCTCCTTCAGTTTCTCAACAGAGTCATAGCCAAGAGCTTCAAGCGGTTCTATCCATTCCTCAGGAATACCCAGCTCCAGGAACTTAGTCCTGTGCCCTGCGCCCTGCGCCCTGCGTCTTCCCTCGGGTTTCATCTGCGGGAAAAAGAGAACATCCTGGATCGATGGCTGGTCGGTCAAAAGCATCACCAGCCTGTCCATTCCCAAACCCATTCCGGATGTAGGAGGCATCCCATATTCAAGAGCCCTGACGAAGTCGAGGTCGATGAACATTGCCTCATCATCACCTTTTTCCGACAGCCTGAGCTGATCCTGAAACCGTTGCATCTGGTCGATAGGGTCGTTAAGCTCTGAATACGCATTGGCTATTTCCCTGCAGTTGATGTACAGTTCAAACCTTTCTGTCAGTCCGGGCTTGCTGCGATGCTTTTTAGTTAGCGGAGAAGTCTCAATGGGATAGTCTGTTATGAAGGTGGGCTGGACAAGAGTGTGTTCGCATTTCTCACTGAAGATAGCATCAATAAGCTTGCCCTTGCCCATGGTCGGATTTTGTTCCACACCAAGTCTGTCGCATACTTTCCTTAGTTCATCTTCATCCATACCTGAAATATCCGTACCCGTGTTCTCCTTTATCGAGTCGAGCATGCTGATCCTCTTAAAAGGAGTCTTAAGGTTTATAACCTTTCCGTCATAGGTGATCTCTGTTTTACCGTGAAGGTCCATGGCCACTTTGCTGATTATCTCCTCGGTAAACGACATCATCCAGTTGTAATCCTTGTAGGCTATATAGATCTCCATCACAGTGAATTCAGGGTTATGAGTGCGGTCCATCCCTTCGTTGCGGAAATCCTTTGAGAATTCATAAACACCCTCATAGCCTCCCACTATGAGCCTTTTCAGGTATAGTTCATTTGCGATCCTCAGGTAAAGTGGTATGTCGAGCGTGTTATGATGCGTTATGAAAGGTCTTGCAGAAGCTCCGCCCGGGATGGCCTGCAAAACAGGTGTTTCAACTTCAAGATAACCTCTTGAATTGAAGAGATCCCTCATACTCTGATATATCTGTGTCCTCATCCGGAAAACCTCCTTTACATCAGGATTGATGATAAGGTCGACATATCTTTGACGGTATCTCATTTCAGGATCGGTGACTGCGTCATACAGCTTCCCGTCTTTTTCCTTTACTATCGGGAGCGGATGAAGAGACTTCGACAGTAGTATAAATTCCTTTACATGAACAGTCGTTTCTCCCATCTGGGTCTTAAAGACGAAGCCCTTGACCCCGATAATGTCACCAATGTCGAGATGGTGCTTAAAGACGGTGTTGTACACGGTCTTATCTTCACCCGGGCAAACGTCGTCGCGGCGTACGTATATCTGTATCCTTCCCGAGGAGTCCATCAGCTCAGCAAATGATGCGTTTCCCATTATACGTCTGCTCATTAATCTTCCTGCCAGGCTTACTTCCTGGTAGTTGCTCTTTTCGGGAAAGAAATTCTCATGTATATCTTTTGCAAATGCGTTAACCTTATATTCTGCTGCAGGATAAGGATCAATCCCCAGTTTCCTCAGTTCGGCGAGTGAATTCCTTCTTACCTGTTCCTGTTCGCTCAGTGATGTGTTGCTCATATGACTGAAAAGTTTGGGCAAATATAGGAAAAAACAGAAGGCTGTCGAACAAGATCATTAGGTAGTTACTCAATAGTCATTCAATTGCTTTGCCAGCCGAAGTTTCAACGAAGGCTGGTCATTCAGTTGTTTTTGTTTCTTATTGACAATAAATGACACCCGTCAGGGCGAATGACCATGAATGACAACGCATCAGAGCTGAATTACACATGCAGTAAGAATGGCTTCGCTCAGCAAATAAAAGTTTAATTCTTTTAATGCAACATCGATCTGACAGCTGTATCGAATTTCTCCCTGAGGAGCAATGACAGAGGCCCCGGCTTCCCGTTTCCGACAGGATTCTTATTTATCGAGATCACGGGGGCCACCTCAAAGGATGTATTTGTTACGAAGGCTTCGCTTATTTTTTCCAGGTAGTCTTCGGGAAGGGCTTCCTCAATTACAACGAGGCCTGATTCTTTGGCCAGTCTGATGACATTCTTTCTGGTTATCCCAGAAAGAATATTCGTCGACTCGGGATGAGTGAATATTTTTCCTTCCATAACGAAAAAAACATTCGAATGAGCACATTCGGTTATAAGTCCGTCCCTGACAAAAATGGATTCCATGGCTCCTGCTTCCACTGCCTCCTGGAAGCTCAGGATATTCGGAAGCAGTGATACCGACTTGATATCACATCTGTTCCACCTTGGATCTTTTTTAAGAATTGTATGAATCCCTGAAGAAATCTGATCGCGTGCAGGATCAAACCCCCAGGCACAGGCATATAAAGTGGGATCAACGTGGTTTTTCGGGAAGGCGTGCGTGCGTTTTGCTGCCCCCCTTGTCACCTGAATGTAAACCAGAGCATCTTTACCTTCAAGACCGTTCCTGGTTATCAGTGTCTCTGCAATTCGCGGGAACATACCGGCTTCTTCCCATTTAATAAGTATCTCCGACATGCTCCTCTTCATCCTCGCAAGGTGGCTGTCCATATCGAAGAACCCCCCCCTGTACCACCTTACTACCTCATATATGCCGTCGGCAAAGAGAAAACCCCTGTCATCAGGGCTGATGCGCACTTCTTCTTTCGGGATAAAGCTGCCGTTGAACCAGGCTGTTTCCATAACAGTCATTTTTTATTCTGACTCTTTCAGACTCTGCAAGCTGTAACTGGCAAAGATTTGTTCGTTGGATTCTAATCAGGTTCTATTAATTCTACATTATATTCAATTCTCTTTCTTGCCTCTTCGGGTGATGAAGCGTTACCGCATGCAGCCTGAACAAAGAACGAAGCTCCGAGAACAGTCGTTTCCTTTTTGTCGATGATTTTCACAGGCACCCCGGTATATTGAGCTCTGAGTTTATTCCAGAGCCTGTTTTTTGATCCTCCTCCGACGCAAAGAATGCTTTCAGTCGTGAAGCCTCCGGCTTTTTCGAGAGCTCTTTTCCCCTCAGCAAGCCTTTCAGAAAGAGCTTCAAGCATGGCGCGGTATATCTCATCGCGTGTCGATTCCATCGTCAAACCTGATATTGAGCCTCCGGGTTTACCTTTCAGCTCTTCATAGAACTTTGGAATCACTTTTACCCCGTTTGATCCGGGTGCCACCTTCTCGGCACCACTGATCATTGATTCATAAACGTTTTCCTTTACGTCGTTATAAAGAGTTTTTCTTGCCCATTCCAGAATACCGGAAGCAATCCACTGGTTTCCAATATTATATAATCCGGGACGGGGGTCGAGTTCTGTTGTAATCGACATCTCCATCTGTTCTTTTCCGGCGGTGAAGCTTCCGGAACGAACCATAAGTATTTCCCATGTGCCGGAGCTCAGCACCGGTTCATTTTTTTCAGCTCCTGAACCAAAAATTGCAAACTGGGTGTCGTGGCCGCAAGCAACAACAGGAGTCCCCTGCGGAATGCCTGTGCCGGATGATGCATTACCGCTTACCACGCCTGTGATGGTTCCCGGTTCGGCAAGAGCACCGAATTTTTCACCCGGAAATCCTATTGCACCCAGTATTTTCTCTGACATACTTCTCGACAGGAGCGAGGTAGCCATGGAGGTACCAGCCATTGTGGTGTCGTTGATCATCTCACCTGTCAGGAAATATGAAAATATCGATGGCATGAAGAGGAAACGGTAACAATTATCAACAAGTCCGGGACGCTGTTCCGAGAACCATATTAGTTTATTAATAGTGTTGAAGTTAAAAGGAAGCACACCTGATTCGGCATACAGTTCCGGCAGGGGTATATATTTGTCGATAGCTGCCATTATGGGGTTCGTTCTTTCACACTGCCACGAAATAACGGGATAGAGCATCCGGCCCGATCTGTCAAAAAGAGTGCCGTCAACGCCAAAAGTTGTTATCGTAACACCTGCCACTCTTCTTGCATCGAGCCCCGACATAATCTTCACCGAGGAATTGCACAATTTAAGCCAGATTTCGTTCACATCCCATATCCTCCAGGAAGTATTTTCCGGGTCGGGCCTGGTATTGTTGGACGACGAATCAGATGCAATAATGCTTCCTTTTCCGTCGATAGCAATAACTCTGACGTTTGTGGCACCGCAGTCGAAGACCAAAACGATATCTTTTTTCATCAGTATATAATTTTTATTTTATGAGTATCAGGAATGATTAATAATGTATCCAAAGACGCTTGAAAATCAATTGTTTTACCCCATCCCCAGGGGGAGTCAATTGATTTTCTTCGCTCCCCTTGGGGCCGGGGTAAACGAAGAAATCAATGGAGTATTATGTACGATTCCTGACACTCATATTTTATTTTAAAGTTCTTATGGAACCCACATATTTGACTTCGCAGAGCTCACGCGATAAAGTCGGGTTCGGTTGAAAATTATATACATAGGTGTTTGTGAATTTGATAATTGTGGGTTTCATATTGCCGGCCCGAAATCTTTCAGCAGGGCAACAGAGGCTCCTGCAGCAATAAAAACGATGAAATAGGATACAAGAAGAAGTATTACCAGAACACCCATGTAAATGCAATAATTCCTCAGATTCCTGAAGGCGTGCCTGATCTCCGCCGTCTTATATTTTTTCACTGCATTACCTGTGTGCTGGGCAAAACGGTTAAGAAAGAAAAGAGGGAAGAAGAAAAGGGCTGTAAGCGCAAAAATAATTATGATCACAATCCATTCAGGCATTCCCAATATTGCAGGTCCGGTGTCAAAAACCAGCAGGAACACACCGGCAACGAGTCCAATAATGAACATCAGCCCGATAGCTATAAATCCAAGTATAGAGAAGAACATTGTCCATTTTCTTACGGTATTGAGATCTTTGATTGTCTCTTCACCGATTTCTATGGTGTCCGGGGTGATGGTTTCTTCCATAAAAGCCTTTAGAAATAACTGTTTATGATTGATATAAAGTGCAATGTCAGAAGGGGGCTTTAAATCCTGCTTTTTCCTTAATCCTGTATTCTTATTTGTAGAGAGCCCCGTAATTAGAACAAGCCCTGTAGTCTGATCCTTCGGGATCCATTCCGAAGGCATTCCATGAGCTTGGCCTGAAGATCTTCTCTTCTTCAATATTGTGCATGCATACTGGAATTCTCAGCAGCGATGCCAGGGAGATGAGGTCGGCTCCTATGTGGCCATAGCTTGATGCCGAATGATTTGCGCCCCAGTTTGCCATAACAGAATAGACATCCCTGAAAGCCCCTCTGCCTGTGAGCCGTGGTGCGAACCATGTGGTAGGCCAGGTGGGATCTGTTCTGTCAGTAAGTATCTTATGTACTTTAGGAGGCAGCTCAACCGTCCACCCTTCAGCGATCTGCAGAACAGGTCCGAGTCCTTTGACAAGGTTCACTCTCGAGATTGTCAGTGGCATTCCACCCAGGGTGTTGAACTGCGATGAATATCCGCCTCCCCTGAAATACCCGGTGTTTGCCGGATCCCAGCTTGTAGCCTTCAGACATTCAGCAGCATCTTTTGAAGTGATCTCCCAGAATGGTTTAATACAGGGTTTTCCGTTACATTTCTGCCGGCCTGAGAAATCGAGGGCTGAAGCTCCTGAATTAATCAGGTGGATGATGCCGTTCTTCGCCGGCCCTGCAGGACTTACTCCTGTAACTCTCTTAATCGATGCAGGGCTCCAGTAGGTTCGTATGTCGGAAAACATCTGGGAGGTGTTTGTGAGAAGATAGCCGAACAGCATCGGGACGCCGTTCATTGCGTCGTTTTCGGTTGCCACGAGATAGGGTGGGCGAATCCCGTTCCAGTCGAAGGATGAACACAATATAGCTTCAAGAAAGTCGCCGTTGGGCATGTGGTCTGTCCACTGGCGCTGTCCCTGAAAACCTGCAAGAATGGCATTGTGTCCAAGCGATTCTTCACCGTAACCCAGTTTTTTCAGTTTCGGATTTCCGGTCATCAGGTCGCGTGCTATCAGTGTCATCTTAACCACTGTCTCCCATTCCTCGTCCTTTCGTGCCCTTGGTTTGGGATTTTTGTTGAAGTCTTTGCCTTCCCTGCAGTATTTTTTTGTCCAGGCAAGGGCCTTCTTAAATTCTTCCTTATCATAAATGCCTTCATTCAGCCTCCGCGTGAACTCGCTCATATCGACATATTCATTTCTCATTCCGAGGTATTCCTGAAAGAAATCTTCCCTTACGATCGATCCTGCAATGCCCATTGATACAGATCCCATCGACAGATAAGATTTCCCTTTCATGTATGCCACTGCCAGTCCTGCTTTTACGAATCTGAGTATCTTTTCCTGTACATCAGCAGGGACCGACTGGTCGCCTGCATCCTGTACGTCGTGACCATATATTCCGAAAGCAGGGATGCCCTTCATGGTATGACCGGCCAGGGCTGCAGCAAGGTACACTGCACCGGGTCTTTCTGTTCCGTTGAAGCCCCAAATAGCCTTGGGCATTACCGGATCCATCTCGATGGTTTCGCTTCCATAACACCAGCATGGTGTTACCGTCAGACTGACGCCAACTCCTGTTTTACGGAATTTCTCCGCACTCATGGCTGCTTCCGCAACACCTCCTATGCAGGTGTCGGAGATAACGCATTCTACGGGTTTTCCATTTGGGTACCTGAGGTTGCTGCTGATAATGGCTGCAGCCGTTTTTGCCATACCCATGGTCTGTTCTTCCAGTGATTCCCTGACACCCCGTTCACGACCGTCTATCGCAGGCCGTATACCCACTTTAGGGAATTCGCCTATTACAGTCTGGTAGTTGCGGTTTATTTTAAAATCTTCCTGTGCCATGATTTTTAACTTTGTAAATATTAGAATTTCAGTCCAAACAAATATAATGCTTTTGATACCGTTCTTTCAAATGAGGAAGGCATTTTTTTATTGCCATTCCAAACGATTCGTTTCACAGGAATATGATACCTTTGCAACCGGAAAAATCAGCTGATGGAAAGAGAAAAAAGATTGCCGTCATGGCTTAAAATGCAGAGAGCCAGCGGGGAGAACTATTCGAGGGTTAAAAGGCTTGTCAGCGAAAACAACCTGCATACCATCTGTACCAGCGGGAACTGTCCCAATATAGGTGAATGCTGGAATGCCGGTACTGCCACTTTCATGATACTTGGCGACATCTGTACAAGGGCATGCAAATTTTGCAACACCAGAACAGGGAAGCCCCTGCCTCCCGATGAGTCTGAACCACAAAGACTGGCCCTTTCAATAAAAAATCTTAAGCTGAAACACTGTGTGATAACTTCTGTCGATCGCGACGATCTGCCCGACGGAGGTGCCTCATTCTGGGCTGAGGTTATTTGTGAAATCAAGAATGAGAATCCAGGTATCACCATTGAAGCTCTCATTCCGGATTTCGACGGCAAAGCCGGGAGTCTGATGAAAATTATCCAAGCGGATCCCGAAGTTATTTCGCACAACATTGAAACAGTCAGACGGCTTACTCCCCTTATACGTTCAAGGGCAAAATATGAAACAAGCCTTGATGTAATTAAATTTATTGCAGGTTCCGGAAAAAGGGCAAAATCAGGTCTGATGGTTGGCCTGGGCGAAAATGATGAGGAGGTTATCGAATCCATCGGCGATCTCTATGAAGCCGGGTGCAGGATAATAACCATAGGTCAGTATCTCAGACCATCCGCCCTGCACATGGAGGTTGCTGAATTTGTTACGCCCGACAGGTTTGAGATATACCGGATGGCTGCACTGAAAAGGGGATTTATACATGTTGAAAGCGCGCCTCTTGTCCGTTCATCTTTTCATGCAGAAAAACATGTTTCACGTTGATTTTTTAATTATCTTGAAACCTGATAAACCGCTGTCAGAGCGTGAGCTATATTGTTAAATATGAAGATATTGGGCTAAAAGATTATAAGGAAGTCTGGGATTATCAGGCTTCCGTGTTCAACAGGCTCACAGAGTCAAAACTTAAGGGCGAAAAGGTAGAAGGAACCCTTATTTTTGTGGAACATCCTCACGTATACACACTTGGCAAAAGCGGGTCGGAGAATAATCTCCTGGTAGATCATTTTCAGCTACAGGCACGAGATGCAAAGTTTTACCGTATCGACAGAGGTGGCGACATAACTTATCATGGACCGGGGCAGATAGTAGCTTATCCGGTCTTCGACCTCGAAGAGATTGGGATAGGGCTGAAAGAATATATTTCCCGGCTTGAAGAAACAGTCATTCAGTCTTGTGATGAAATGGGGATCTCAGCCGGGAGACTGACCGGAGCAACAGGAGTGTGGACAGGACTTGGCGGAAAAGAAAGGCCACGCAAAATCTGTGCAATAGGGGTCAGGGCCAGCAGATTTGTTACTATGCATGGTCTTGCCTTCAATGTGAATACTGATCTTTCATATTTCGGAGCCATAAATCCATGCGGATTTACCGACAGGGAAGTCACCTCATTGCAAAAGGAACTGGGCAAAGCTCAGGATATCGGGAAGGTTAAAGAAATAGTTCGAACAAGGATGAAGGAGATATTCAATCTCGAATGGAATAAAGAGTTAAGCTGATGGAGAAAAAATGGGTATTAAAGGAGAGGGGCGACACTGAGGTGGTTAAACAGCTTGCCGGAGCGCTAGAGGTATCTGATTCACTTGCTGAACTGATGGTTCAGCGAAACATAACCACGCCAGCCGGTGCCGACGCCTTCTTCAACCCGAGCCTAGACCATCTTCATGATCCTTTTATGATGAAGGATATGAATATAGCTGTCGAAAGACTTGCCACTGCTATTAAGAAAAACGAAAAAATACTTGTTTACGGTGACTATGATGTCGATGGCACAACAGCCGTGGCCCTTGTTTTTTCCTTTCTGAAAGAACAGTACTCAAATGTTGAATACTATATCCCGGACCGTTACAAGGAAGGATATGGGGTTTCCTTCCAGGGAATAGACTTTGCCGTACAGAACAACTGCAGGGTAATAATTACCCTCGACTGTGGCATCAAGGCCGTCGAAAAGGTCAGCTATGCAAAGTCAAAAGGTCTCGATGTGATTATTTGCGACCATCATTACCCGGGTTATGAAATACCCAAGGCACTGGCCGTTCTCGACCCTAAACAACCGGGATGCAACTATCCCTATAAGGAACTTTCAGGATGCGGGGTTGGCTTCAAGCTTATCCATGCCTATTCAAAGATTCAGGGAATTCCCTTCGATAAGATTGCATCATATCTCGACCTGGTGGCAGTTAGTATAGCTTCCGATATTGTACCCATAACAGGTGAAAACAGGATCCTTGCATATTTCGGATTGAAACAGCTGAACCATTCTCCACGTATGGGGCTGAAGGAAATCATCCGCGAAGCAGAGATAACCAGGGCTCTCACAGTGGAAGATATTGTCTTCAGAATAGGACCCCGGATTAATGCTGCCGGACGAATGGAATCAGGAGGCAAAGCAGTGGAACTGCTCATCTCAAGCGACTCCAGACTTGCAACAGGTATAAGCAAGGAGATTAACAGCTTCAATATCGAACGAAGAACCGTCGACCGTGTGATCACAAGCGAGGCCATGAGGATGATCTCTGAAAACCAGAGAAATAAAAATTCCAGGACAACAGTACTCTACAATCCCGAATGGAAAAAGGGAGTCATCGGTATAGTTGCCTCCAGGCTTATCGAAACATATTATCGCCCAACGGTGATACTTACCGAGTCGAATGGCTTTGCCACAGGCTCGGCGCGCTCGGTGCAGGGTTACGATCTCTACCAGGCCATTGAAGCATGTTCCGACCTTCTTGAAAGCTTCGGAGGTCACATGTTTGCGGCCGGACTGACAATGAAAAAGGAAAATCTGCAGGCATTTACGGAGCGTTTTGAACAATATGTCAGCAATACCATTACCCAGGATCAGCTTGTTCCACGAGTGTTCATTGATACTGAACTTTCTTTCTCCGAAATAACAGAGGAGTTTTACAGTGTGCTGAGCCGTTTTCAGCCTTTCGGCCCCGAGAACATGCCGCCGGTTTTCATATCCCGTAATGTCTTCGACACAGGTTCGGGAAGAATGGTGGGAGCCAGCGGCGAACACCTCAGGCTCGACCTCTGCCAGGAGTCTTCTCCCACAAAATCCCTGCCTGCAATCGGGTTCAGCATGGCGAACCATTTTGAAAATATTAAGGCCAGAAATCCATTTGATATCTGTTATTCAGTGGAAATGAATGAATTCAGGGGCAGCAGGAACCTGCAGCTTAATATTAAGGATATCAAGACATCAGACATCCACGATTAAAAAATAACACTATTGCACGATCATCTAGAACCATATCCTCATCTGCATCTTCAGCTCATCTTTTTCGCTGAAATAATCTGCATCTTTCATCACTGACCTGACAGAATATTTAATTCTCATCTCTGCTCTTCTCATGAATTTCCACTTCATCATCAGGCAGGATACGGAGCCTTTTCCTGACAGGGCCGGTATACTGAAACTGTATAAAAGATCATTTTCATATGCATAAAGTCTCGATTCCCAGCTGTCGGTGCTGAAAAGACAATATCTGAACCAGATAGAGACAGGAACTGACCTGAGGGTAACAGTTATATCCTGAAGGAATAGCATTCCCCTGTCACCGGCGGGTTGTACCATCTTGTGATCAAACCTTGTGAGGAGGGCCAGGTTCGGTGATATCCTGTAACTGATCCGGGCACGGAATATCTTATTTTCACTTTCATAAATTCCTGCCATGCCAGGACCTCCATCTTCATCGAGCATGGCATACCTGTAACTAAAGGCCATATCCGCTGCCAGATTTTCGGAAGGATTATAGCTGAACCTGAGCTCCATTCTCTTTGCCACTGAAGGAAAACTTGTTCTGTACCTGAGCCATGGATAACGGCTTAGGTCGCAGCCTGCGCTGATGAACAGATGCCTTGCCGCCTCAAACCTGAAATTACCGAGTATTCCCTGTTCATTTCTTCCTGAACTGCTGCTCCCCGGACTTGTGGCATGAAAAGCCGTGTAACCCGGTGAATAATTCCTTAGAAGCATGTTCAGCGTCAGTCTGTCGCACGGACGCAGAGTTATTCCCTGAACCATAGCAATATCCTCAAAATTGCTGACAGATATTTCTCCGGAAAGAAGTAACCTGTTCAGAAGACTGTTATAATGCGCTGACAGAATATGGTTTGTCTTCCCATCGAAATCAAAGACTTTTTCAGGATCACTTTTTTCGGGAAGAAGAGGAAGTGAAAACATGCTCCCCGAATACGTTATCCCCCCGTTGAGAGACCGGAATCTGTATGTCAGCGAAGCCCCCAGAACGGTTTCCGAAACGGCGTCTTTTTTGTTAAGTTCTGAAGATGTGGAGTGTATGCCCGTTTCCTGGAAGGATGTCACAGTGTATTGTGATGAATCGTCATTTGCCGTTAAAGTTGCATCAAGATTATTATGAGAAAGGAAGATAATCATCCCTGCTTTTTTATATGCCATCTGTGCTGCGACACCTCTGAAAAAATTGTTCTCGCCTGCTGAAGTATATGGTTTTATTTCGTTGCGAACAGCCATATACCCGGCTGATGTCAGTGACAGACCGGTTCTGATTCCGGTGTTTATATGAATCCCCTGTCCTGATCTGAATGAGAAATCTCCGGCTATTATTTTTCTGACCATTCCGCTTCCTGTAAAAGCCAGATTCCCCGATATGAAGTCGAACATCTTTTCTCCCTTATCCTTGTCGCTTGTAAAACCACCTGAAAAACGGCCTGTCGTGAATTTGTACTTTGTGAGCAGTCTGAATGACGAACCGGCGAGGGTAGTGTCGTTTTCTCCCGGGCTGATCATGAAATTTGCAAGAAGTGTATGCAGGCACCTCATCCTGTTCCGGTCATTCTGAAATGTGTGAGAAAAGTCAATAAATGGAGCCATTATTTCGGCGACAGCCCTGTCAAAACCTGTTATCAGGGGGATTTCATACACAGATTCCAGTGGACCTTTATGAGTGATATGATCGGCGAGAGATCTTATCTGGAAAGCTGTCAGAAAAAAGAGTCTTGAGAGTTCTGTCTCGTCGGAGGAATTTATCTTTACAGTGTTTTCCCTGAGTTCGTACAGTTGCTCAAGATAGAGATTCACCGTTTCCTGATCGTTTTCATCGGAAGCCAGCTCTTCAGCAATATTCAGGATCTCGCCGGAGAGGATTTTTTCCTGGCAGTAAAGGCATCCGGGAAAGACAAGAATTAATATTGTGATTAAGTTCTTCTTCATTTTATTTTGAAAACAAGCGAAGCAGCGGAGCTGATACCGAGTCTTTCGTGGGTTACGAAACTGAGGTCTATTCTGAGCCATCTGAGCATATATCCCAGCCCGAAGGAGAATGAAGTGAATTCAGAACTGAATCCGCCCCTGAGCCACAGGTTCTCTGAAACCCCGTATTCCAGGCCACTCTTCAGGATCAGTTTTTCACCTGTACTCATCTCTGCCTCCGCCCCGGCGAAAATTGTGCTGCCAAGCTGGATACCTGCACCGGCCCTTAGTGTTGAGGGCATCATCGTATTTCTCAGGGAAGCGGGAACAGGATTGAAAACATGGATGGCAGCGCTTACCCTTTCTGAGGGCCTGAAGAAAAGGCCGGCCTCGAAGGTTACTGAATGGTAGCTGTCGTAATCAGCTGAGAAATTTTCAAAGAAATAATCGATCTGCAGGCCGGCTGCAATGCTTTCCGTCAGTTGCAGGCCACAAGCTGCCCCTGTCATCGACCTCCTGAATTCTGAATAGCCAAAATGGGAAAAGATAAGCCCCACAGAACTGTTGCCGGCAGGAAATACGGCAGCTGCAGTAGTAGTACCAAGTTCCTGAATGTTAAACCTGCTCTGGTAATTGAAGCCGGCTGACCAGGAGTCGTTCAGTGCAAGGAGCGCCTGGTTGCTGAAGGAGGACCAGAATCCGGAGTGCATAATACATACCGATCCCATTCCAGCTTCTCCCGGTCCCCCTTTTATAAGAAACGGATTATCGCAAAAGGCTGCGGAAAAAGAGAAAAAAACAACAAGTGAAACAATTATCCTTTGCAGCGAGTACAAATGTTTCAGTATATCTTATAAAGATAGTAAGAAATTTCGGAATTCGGATTGTGGATTTCAGATTTTCTTTTTGCCAATTGCCAATTGCCAACTGCCAGGCTAAGAAGAGGACCCTTTTCAGTTAGTCTTAAACGGGAATTTTATCTCCCTGAGTTCCTGGTTGGCATCGACGATCTTCTTTTTAAGGCTTTCCTTGAATTTAAAAACTTCCTGCATCACCTCCTGATCGCCTGTGCCTATTATCTGGGCTGCCAGTATACCGGCATTCTGAGCTGCGTCTATACCTACGGTGGCAACCGGTATTCCGGGAGGCATCTGAAGGATGGACAGCACTGAGTCGAGACCTTCAAGTGAGGCCTTAACGGGAACTCCTATGACCGGAAGGGCTGTCATGGCAGCTATCACTCCCGGAAGATGAGCAGCCATTCCTGCAGCTGCAATGATGACCTTTATTCCTCTTCCGGCAGCGCCTCTGGCAAATTTTTCAACTTCTTCAGGGGTCCTGTGGGCTGAAAGGGCATTCATCTCAAAAGGGATCCTGAAATCGTTCAGAATTTTCGCAGCCTTTTCCATCACCGGAAGGTCGGAAGTACTTCCCATGATTATGCTTACAAGTGGCTTCATATCGTGCGTTATATCATTTTTCCATACAAACTGAACAAAAATAAGCTATTATTTTCATATTTTCACACCGTCTTAAAATTCAAATTATCAGTATGAAGGAGACAGTCATAAAGGATAAGAAATTCAGGGAGATGATCACTTCAGATGTCATCAGTGCCAGGATAAGGGAAATGGCCGAAAAGATAAACCGCGACTATGAAGGAAAGGACGTCCTCTTCCTCGGCATACTTAACGGGGCATTTCTTTTTGCAGCCGAACTCTTTAAAGAAATTAAACTCCGTGCAAGGATATCGTTCGTGAAACTGGCCTCCTATGAGGGGATAAATTCCTCAGGATCAGTGAAAGAACTTATAGGCTGGAACGAAGACATAAGCAACATGCATGTTGTTGTTATCGAAGACATAGTTGATACTGGCAATACCCTGGAACTGATACAGGGACAACTTAAGACCAGGAAAGTGGCAGATATCAGAATAGCAACTCTTCTGTTTAAACCGGGTGCATATACAGGGACTCAGGCACCCGATTACGTGGGTTTTGAAATACCAAACGACTTTGTGGTCGGTTACGGCCTCGATTACGACGGTTACGGACGGAACCTTCCTTCAGTATATACTCTTGTAAATGAATAACTGTTAACAAATTTATAAAAATCAATTAACCGATGACGATGGTAAATTTTCTGATTTTTGGCCCTCCCGGATCCGGTAAGGGAACACAGTCGGTGAGGCTGGCTGAAAAATTCAATCTCATGCATCTTTCCACAGGTGATATGCTGAGGGCAGAGATCGCTGCCGGTACCGATCTTGGCAAAAAAATGAGCTCAATAATGTCGAAGGGAGAGCTTGTCCCCGATGAGGTTGTGATTGAAATGATAGCTGCAAAGATCGACTCTGCAAAGGATAAGGCAGGATTCCTTTTTGACGGTTTCCCGAGAACGGTGGCACAAACCGAAGCACTGGGCAATATGCTGGGTGAGAGGGGTATGAAGATAGATAAGATGCTTGTGCTGGAAGTCGGTCACGAAGAACTTGTGAAACGGCTCGTGCTCAGAGCTGAAATGTCGGGAAGGCCTGACGACAAAGATCCTGCTGTAATAGAGAACCGTATCGATGTATACCGTGAAAAAACCGAGCCGATAATTGATTACTGCAGGCAACTGGGTATCTATGAGCCTGTTAACGGAGTGGGAACTATTGAGGAAATTTTTGACAGGCTCGCTGGGGAAATAAATAAACTTATCAATTAAATCAGGCTGGACGCGATCCTGCAGAACGTGAGAGGCCGGCATTGTATTTCTCCCTCTCACCCCTTCTCTCCATCCCGCCCTCAAGTAACTGCTGCCGTGCAGCAATATTATTAAAACCGGACAGGCTATGGCAGAATCGAATTTTGTCGATTATGTGAAGATCTTCTGCCGCTCCGGCAGCGGGGGAGCCGGTTCAGCACACCTGCGACGTGAGAAATTCATACCCAAAGGAGGTCCCGACGGCGGTGACGGTGGAAGAGGCGGACACGTAATCATCAGGGGAAACGATCAGATGTGGACGCTTCTGCACCTCAGGTACCAGCGTCATATTTTTGCAGGCAACGGAGTGTCAGGAGGAGCTCAGCAGTCGACCGGTGCCGACGGTAAGGATGTCGTGATAGAGGTGCCCCCCGGAACGGTTGCCCGTACTGATGAAGGAGGGAAGATGCTTTTTGAGATAACGGCACACGGTGAAGAGAAGATCATTGCAAAGGGAGGAAGAGGCGGACTGGGCAATGTTCATTTCAAGTCATCAACCAACCAGACACCCCGCTATGCACAGCCGGGAGAACCCAGTGAGGAGGGTTGGTTCATACTGGAACTGAAAATACTTGCCGATGTCGGGCTGGTAGGATTCCCCAACGCGGGTAAGTCGACACTTCTGTCGGTGCTGTCGGCCGCAAAACCAAAGATCGCCGATTACCCTTTCACTACCCTTGTCCCGAATCTGGGAATAGTAAGTTATCACGACAACAAATCATTTGTGATGGCCGACATTCCCGGTATAATTGAAGGTGCACACGAAGGCAAAGGTCTGGGCGTACGCTTTCTCAGGCATATAGAAAGAAATTCCATACTGTTGTTCATGGTGCCCGCCGACAGCGGTGATATACGCAGGGAATATGACATACTTCTGAACGAACTGAAGATGTATAATCCTGATCTTCTGGATAAAAAAAGAGTCCTGGCGATCTCAAAATCGGACCTTCTTGACGATGAACTGATGCATGAAATCAGGAAAGATCTACCTGAGATCCCCTCCGTCTTCATCTCTGCATTTACCCGCCATGGTACCGACACCCTGAAGAATTTACTCTGGAAGGTAATGACAGGATAATTGTAAAAAAAGGATGCTGGAGAACCTCGATAAAGAACTGTTCCTTTTTCTCAACTCTCTGAACTCCCCGTTCTGGGACCAGATTATGTATTCCATAAGTGGTAAAATAATATGGATACCTCTTTACCTTGCCATACTTGTAACCATTGGAGTTAAATACCGGAAAAGATTCCCCCTCATCCTGTTATTCATCATACTGGCGGTGGCACTTGCCGACCAGAGTTCCGTTCATCTTTTTAAAAATGTTTTTCAGAGGCTTCGTCCATGCCACGACCCGGAACTTGAAGGACTGGTGCATCTGGTCAACGGCAGGTGCGGAGGACTGTATGGCTTCGTAAGTTCACATGCCGCAAATTCATTTAATGTGGCAGCGCTGAGCCTGATGTTCATTAAAAAGCGCTGGTATTCCGTCGCGATAATTATTTGGGCATCCCTCGTCGGATACAGCAGGGTCTACCTCGGGGTTCACTTCCCCGGCGACGTTATCTGCGGGGCTGTGCTCGGATCGCTGGTGGGATGGGGAGTGTACAAATTATATGATTTGACGGAAACGAAGATACTTTTTAAAAGGACCCCCCATGCCCCCCTGAAGGGAGGTCAAAACCCGGATTAATGAGAAAAAGTGATTTTCTTGCCCCCCTTCAGGGGGGTGGGGGGTAAGTGAAAATATGCTCTGTATTTATCTCATATCAACCGATCCCTTCTTCAACCTCGCTGTTGATGAATACCTGCTGAAAAACAGGGAGGAGGATTTCATGGTGTTGTCGGTGAATAACCCTTCAGTGATTATAGGTAAGCATCAGGTTGCACACAGGGAGGCAGATACCAGGTTTGTCAGTGAAAACAGCATCCCTGTGATCAGAAGAATATCGGGAGGAGGAGCTGTATTTCATGACAGGGGGAATCTTAATTTTTCATTCATCCTGAACAGTTCGGAGGGAAGACAGATCGACTTCAGGAAATACACACTCCCGGTAATAAGATTCCTGTCCGGCCTGGGTGTCACTGCCAGTTTTGAGGGGAAAAACGACCTGAAGGTTGACGGCCTCAAAATATCAGGTAATGCCGAACATGTTTACCGGCACAGGGTCCTGCACCACGGGACTCTGTTGTTCGCCTCCGATCTGGCAAACCTGCGGTCTGCACTCCGAAAGGATACTTCGGAGTACATTTCACGTGGCGTCAGCTCAAATCCTTCTTCAGTGATGAATCTGACACCACTGGTCCCTCAAATGTCGATGAATGATTTTGTTTCAGCCATGCTTGACTACTTTACAAACATGAAGGGGAATATCATCGGGGATCTTATTGCCTCTGAGACTGCTGAAATTGAAAAACTGGCATTTTCAAAATACAGAAGCTGGGACTGGAATTATGCCTACGGACCACCATATAATCTGGAAAAAACCCTGTTATATAATGAGAAATCGATACAGCTCCGCCTGGAGGTTAAGGATGGGATCATTAATGATTGCATAGTAGATGGTGCACCGGAAATTAAAGATCTATTCCGCAGGCTGACAGGTACAAGGCATATGCCTGAGGATATAAAAAAAGTTTTGACCGGGCAGGGTATCGACATCGGGGAATATAATTTCTTCTGATATCCCTGGATCTGCTCCTGAGACTATCACTACCCACCTGACATCGTCTGAAAGGTGACCGGATGCATCTTCAATCCCGGAGCCGGTTGAAGATGATGCAGAGAAAAATTATATTTGCGCCATGGATATTCTGAGATCGGCTGGTATTTGGTTCGTCGGGATAATTCTCATAATCGTATTATTCCCGGTGACATTACTTGTATGGCTTTTGACTTTTCCTTTCGACCCGGCAAGAAGAATTACTCATGCCATGCTAGTCTTTCAGGGAATGGTTCTTGCCTATGCTGTTCCGGTATGGAGGATAAAAATGGAAGGACGGAAAAAAGCCGACAGGAAAACCACCTATGTAATCATCAGCAATCATCAGTCAATACTCGACATTCTCCTTCTTAACAGCCTGAGGTACAGGTATAAATGGATCTCCAAGATTGAAAATACAAAAGTGCCCTTTGTAGGCTGGTACCTGAAGATGGCTGATTATATTACCGTCGACCGCGGTAACAGCGAGAGCAAAGACAAAATGATGACCGAAGCACTGGCGGTCCTGAAGAAAGGGATATCACTGATGATCTTTCCTGAAGGAACACGTTCACCCGACAGCCGGATAGGATTCTTTAAAAGAGGCGCTTTTCAGCTTGCACTCACAGCCGGGGTGCCCATATTGCCGGTATTAATCGAGGGAACCGGGGGCGTTCTTCCTAAACACGGCCTCATATTCGGGGGTTTTCACAGAATAACGATAAGGGTTCTTGATCCCGTTCCCCCGGAGTCGTTCGGAACAGAGGATTGCGACGAGCTTGCAGCGCGGTTTCAGATTATGATGACAGATGCGCTCAGTGACCTGAGAGTAGAGAAAGCACGGTTATGACCTGGCAGCCGGAATACAGAAGGATACTTCACAGGATGGGTTACTATTCCTATCAGGATGGCCTTATCAGACGTCATAATTACCAGTCGGAGGGATGGCTGAACCATGAGAGAAAATGCCGTGAATTTATCCTGGAAGCGTTCGATAATATCAGGCCTTCGACGGTGACAGTACTGGGCAGCGGATGGCTTATGGAACTTCCGCTTGCCGAGTTGGCCGAAAGGTGCAGCCTAATTCGCCTTGTAGATATTTTCCATCCGCCTGAAGTGAAAAAACAGACGGCAGCAATGGGTAATGTTGAGCTTGTGGAGGATGATGTTTCCGGAGGCATAATAAGGGAGGTATGGGAGAAAACAGGTAAGCGTACTTTCTTCAACAGGCCGGATACGCTTCAGTCCATTGAGATTCCCGTATACAATCTTCCGGACGATACGGGAATGCTGATCTCGCTGAACATACTCACCCAGCTTGAAATACTTCCGGAACGGCTTTTAAGGAGAAAGACAGGAGCAGGCGAAGATGAGTTTGCCGGATTCCGGAAAAGCCTGCAGCAGAATCATTTAGCGCTGCTTAAGAAATTCAGGTCCGTACTGATATCCGATTCCGATGAGATAATAACCGACAGGCAGGGAAACCGGAGTGAAAGGAAGACCATGCTTGTTTCGCCGGAACAGGAACCTGCGGGAGAGTGGATCTGGGATTTCGATGTTTCAGGTTACGACAGCAGCATCAGGAAATCGCTTTTCAGGGTCAGGGCTTTCCTGCTTTGATGGGATACGCCACCCCAAACTCTCAGTAATCCCCGACGGGGAGTGACAGGTATCCGGCATTCCGGTGTCTGAAACCAGGGAATACCGGATAAGAGTTATAATACTATTAAACAGGGAGTTTCCATTTATCAACATTTTCATAACATGGTAATCGTCAATCAATCAGAAAAATATTATTTTTCAGGTCTTTTTGTCATCGAGCCATTGATTAGAAATACGTCAGATTGTTGAAAAATTGGCTGAATGCGACTGTCTTAAATACTTATATTTGCGCAAAATTTTTCCAGATGACGGTTGTTGGATATTCTGAGGAGCACATTAAAACACTGGAATGGAGGGAGCACATACGCCTAAGGCCCGGAATGTACATAGGTAAGCTTGGAGACGGCTCCTCCCAGGATGACGGTATTTACGTTCTGCTGAAGGAGGTGATGGACAATGCTGTTGATGAATACATGATGGGCTTCGGTAAGAAAATCGACGTGTCGATAAACGGCAGGGAGGTCAGAGTGCGTGATTACGGACGGGGCATCCCCCTCGGAAAAGTGCTCGATGCAGTGTCGAGAATGAACACCGGTGCGAAATATGATTCCAAGGCCTTCAAGAAATCAGTAGGACTAAACGGAGTGGGAGTCAAAGCTGTTAACGCGCTGTCGTCGAAATTCATGATCCGGTCGGTCCGCGACGGACAGGTAAAAGTCAGTGAATTCGAACATGGGTTGACCGTTATGGATCATCCTCAGGAACCAACGACAGAAGATAACGGTGTGGAGGTCATTTTCCAGCCCGACGAGGAAATGTTCGGTAACTACTTCTACATTTCTGAATATGTTGATACGATGCTGAGGAATTATGTATACCTCAACTCGGGACTGGTCATAAATTTCAACGGGACGAAGTTCTTTTCAAAAAACGGGCTCGCCGACCTTCTGAATGAAAATATGGGAAAGGAAGGGTTATACCCTCTGATACATCTCAAAGGTGAAGATATAGAAATGGCCTTCACCCATGGTCAGCAATACGGTGAAGATTATTACAGCTTTGTGAACGGCCAGAACACAACACAGGGAGGCACACACCTGGCAGCTTTCAGGGAAGCACTGGTAAAGACTGTCAGGGATTTCTACAGAAAGGAATACGATGCTTCCGACATCAGGTCCTCAATTATTGCTGCCATAAGCATTAAGGTCGAAGAACCCATATTTGAATCGCAGACCAAAACAAAACTCGGATCTAAAGATATGGGTCCGGGAGGTCCGTCGGTAAGGAATTTCATAAACGAATTCATTAAGAAACAACTCGACGATTATCTTCATAAAAATTCAGAGACAGCCCGCATCCTTCAGCAGAAGATACAGGAATCGGAGAAGGAAAGGAAGGCAATATCCTCTATTCAGAAGCTCGCAAGGGAGAGGGCAAAAAAAGTGAGCCTTCATAACAAGAAGCTGAGAGACTGCCGGATACATTACAACACAAATGACCCCAGGAAACTTGAGTCGACGATATTCATTACCGAGGGCGATTCGGCCAGCGGTTCGATAACAAAATCGCGCGATGTAGAAACCCAGGCTGTATTCAGCCTTCGCGGCAAACCACTCAACACCTTCGGGCTTACAAAAAAGATTGTATATGAAAATGAGGAGTTCAACCTGCTTCAGGCTGCACTGAATATCGAAGAGGAAATAGGCGACCTCCGCTATAACAACGTCATCATAGCTACCGACGCGGATGTTGACGGTATGCACATCAGACTTCTTTTACTTACTTTCTTCCTTCAGTTTTTCCCCGATCTTGTAAAAAAAGGCCATGTTTATATACTTCAGACCCCACTGTTCAGGGTGAGGAACAAGAAGGAGACAAGGTACTGCTATACACCCGAAGAAAAAGAGAAGGCCATAAAGGCTCTCGGACCCAGTCCGGAGATAACCCGCTTCAAGGGATTGGGAGAAATATCTCCCGACGAATTCAAACATTTCATTGGAAAGGATATGCGACTTGAGCCGGTGAGGATGAGAAAGCAGGATACCATAAACGGTTATCTCGAATTCTATATGGGTAAGAATACTCCTGAACGACAGGACTTTATCATTGAAAACCTGCGTGTGGAAGAAGATAAGGTGATGGAAGAAGTATAATTTGCTGACTGCTGGGATGGTATGGTGAATTTTGATGATTTTGATCTGGAAGGCGGAGATTTCGCGGAGTGGGAAACTCCCGGTGAGGGTGCATCGTCATTGCACTCGGTGACGGCACTTTCGGGGATGTACCAGGACTGGTTCCTCGATTATGCCTCATACGTTATTCTGGAACGTGCAGTACCACATATAAACGACGGACTTAAGCCGGTGCAGCGCCGTATTCTTCATTCAATGAAGAGAATGGATGACGGCCGGTTCAACAAGGTAGCCAATATCATTGGCCATACCATGCAATTCCACCCTCATGGCGATGCTTCAATTGGTGATGCATTGGTGCAGCTTGGTGAACGCGATCTTCTCGTTGATACACAGGGTAACTGGGGTAACATACTCACCGGCGACGGAGCCGCCGCCGCCCGTTATATTGAAGCCCGCCTTTCAAAATTCGCCCTCGACGTCGTCTTCAACCCGAAAACAACAGAATGGAAACAATCATATGATGGCAGGAACAGGGAGCCTGTGACACTCCCCGTGAAATTTCCGCTGCTCCTGGCTATGGGTGTCGAAGGAATAGCAGTGGGACTTGCGTCGAAGATACTGCCTCATAATTTCAACGAACTGATAGATGCATCCATCGATCACCTCCAGGGAAAAGAGTTTGTGATCTATCCGGATTTCCCGACATCCGGGATGATAGACATTTCCAGATACAACGACGGTCAGCGTGGAGGTGCGGTTAAAGTAAGGGCAAGAATAGAGAAAGTGGATAAAAAGGAGCTGGTGATAACCGAGATACCTTTCGGAAAAACCACTTCAACACTCATCGAATCGATAGTAAAGGCAAACGAAAAAGGAAAAATAAAGATCCGCAAAATCGACGATAACACCGCAGCCCGTGTGGAGATCGTATTACAGCTTATGCCTGGAGTATCACCCGACATGACAATAGATGCCCTCTATGCCTTTACCGACTGTGAATACTCAATCTCTCCGAACACCTGTGTCATTGTTGACAACAAACCATCTTTTATTGGTGTCAGCGACATTCTGAAACACTCTGTCAACAGAACCGTATCTCTTCTTAAGCTGGAACTCGAAATCAGAAAGAACGAGCTGCAGGAAGAGTGGCACATGTCGTCGCTCGAGAAAATCTTTATCGAGGAGAGAATATACCGCGACATTGAAGAGTGTGAAACCTGGGAGGCAGTATTGTCTGCTATTGATAAAGGCCTTAAGCCTTTCAGGAAAAGACTTCTTAGAGAAGTTACAACCGAAGATATAATAAAGCTTACCGAGATTAAGATAAAAAGGATCTCGAAATATGATTCGAAAAAAGCCGATGAACATATAAAAGGTATCGAGTCGGAACTCGAGGAAGTCAATAATCATCTCAGCAATATCATCCCCTTCACCATAAATTACTTCAGGCAGATAAAGAAAAAGTACGGGAAAGGCAGGGAAAGGAAAACTGAGATCAGGAGCTTTGATACTATCCAGGCAGCAAAAGTGGTTGCCAATAATGCCAGGCTCTATGCCAATTTCAAAGAAGGATTTATCGGAACTTCGCTGAGGAAGGATGAATTCGTCTGCGACTGTTCCGACATCGACGACATCCTTGTCATACGCAGGAACGGAACCTACATGATCACAAAAGTGGCTGAAAAGGTATTCGTCGGAACCGACATCATTCATGCAGGGGTATTCCTTAAAAATGACGAACGGACAATTTTCAACCTGGTTTACCAGGACGGCAAAGACGGGCCATTGCTCGTCAAGAGGTGCGCTATAACCGGACTGACGCGCGACAAGGAATATAACCTTACCCGAGGCAAAGCGGGTTCCAGGGTGGCCTATCTCAGTGTGAACCCAAATGGTGAAGCTGAAGTGGTGAGGGTATACCACAAACCCAGACCGCGCCTGAAGAAACTGGAATTCGAATTTGACTTCGGAACAATCGGTATCAAGGGCAAATCGTCGATGGGGAATATCCTGACCAGAAATCCTGTTCACAGGATATCTCTTAAAGAAAAAGGACTTTCAACCCTCGGCGGAAGAAAAATATGGTTCGACGATGCCGTACTGAGACTGAATGTTGACGGCAGAGGACTCTTCCTCGGAGAATTCAGTGGTGATGACAGGATCCTTGTTATCACAAGGAATGGATATTTCAGACATAGCGGCTTCGATCTTTCCGGACACTTTGAGGATAATATCCTGATAATAGAGAAATTCAGACCCGGGAAGGTCTATTCTGTTGTTTACTGGGACGATCAGCAGAAATATTATTATGTGAAGAGATTCATGATCGAAGAATCGGAGAAACCCCAGTGTTTCATCAGTGAAGACCCCGGATCGAAACTTGTCAGCATCACTGAAGTGGAATACCCGAGGTTTGAGATTAAGTTCGGAGGCAAATACGTTAACCGTGACAATGAGATCATAGAGGTCGCGGAGTTCATCGGGGTGAAGAGCTATAAGGCCCGGGGAAGAAGGTTGACTAACTATACTGTTGCAAATATCAATGAGATAGAACCCGTTGTGAAGTCAGAGGTGTCATCACCTGAGGAGCATGATGACGGGGAGGATGCAAAACAACCTCCTCATACACATGATGACCCTGCGCAGATGAAGCTTGAATTGTAATGTCTGTAAAGATCATATACCTTATTGGCTTCATGGGAAGCGGAAAATCGACTACCGGCAGAGAGCTTGCCTCAGCACTGGGTTGTTCATTTATCGATCTCGACAAAAAGATTGAGGAAAAGGCCGGGAAAAGCATCTCAGATATCTTCAGCCATGATGGAGAGGATGTGTTCAGAAAAACTGAATCGGACGTTCTGAAGAACCTGCAATTAACGGAACCAACTGTTGTGTCGACCGGGGGAGGGGCACCGTGTCACAGTGATAATATGGAATTCATGGCAGCCACAGGAATAACAGTGTACCTCAGGATGACACCCCGGCAGCTGGCTGCCCGGCTGGTAAATTCTAAAAGTGAAAGGCCTCTTTTAAAAGATGTTCCCAACGATGATCTTATCTCATTTATTGGTAAGAAACTTTCATTAAGAGAAAAATATTATAAGCGGGCTGACATAATAATCTCAGGCAAAGATCTTAATATTAACTATTTACGTGCTTTGATTGAAAGGAAATCAAGTAAATAACCAGCATATCCGTTAAGCCTGCCATAAAGATAAATCTTCTCATAGGCTCATAAACTGCAAGAAAAAAATGAGGGAGCGATCTGAAATTAGATTTAATTCTTAATTTTAGAGTGCTTATTCGGGGAGATAATGAAAGCAGGAATATTTAAATTGCTGGGCATAGAATCCGGTGAACAGTCGATGGTTTCTGTGCTGCTCACGCAATCAGTATTTCTGGGCATCTTTGTCGGGGCATTTGATATCAGTGCGCATTCCTTCTTCCTGTCAGTTTTTGATGAAAGGATGATGGCCAGGGGCTACGTGCTGTCGGGCCTTGCCGGTATAATCCTCACTTTTCTTTTTACCTATTTGCAGAAAAGATCGCGTTTCTCTTTTTTTTCTGTTCTTAACCTGGCTTTTATTACAATAGTAACATTCGTTTTGTGGATACTGATGACCACAACATCTGCCAGATGGGTTATCTGGCTTCTGTTCATTATGCTGGGTCCTTTGAATATCCTTGCTCTTCTGAGTTTCTGGGGAACAGCCGGAAGGCTTTTTTCTCTCCGCCAGGGTAAAAGGCTCTTCGGACTTGTGGATGCAGGTCTTATTGCCGGTATAATAGTGATTTCATATGCGATACCTCTTCTTCTTGGACTGGGCGTTAACCCTGATTTCATTATCGTGATAAGTGCGGGAGGAGCATTGGCTGCATCAATTATGCAGGGTTTGACTGTCACACGCTTTACACTGAACCATAATAAGACGCAGGGTGTTGAATTACAAAACACACGGGAAGAAAAAAATTCTGTCCTGAAGATTATAGGACGGGACCCCTATCTGCTTATGATGGCCCTGTTTGTCGTTCTTTCGGTAATGACAGCATTTTTTGTCCAGTATTCATTCATGGCAGTCACCCGTGAGCAATATCCCGCAGAGGAAGATATGGCAAGGTTCCTGGGTTTCTTCACAGGCAGCATGATGATCTTCACCCTTCTGATCAAGCTTCTTGCATTTTTGTACCTCATCCGTAATTACGGTTTGCGAATATGCCTTCTTATATCTCCGGTACTTATCGGAGCCTTTACTCTCGTTGCAGCCCTGACAGGTCTGTTAAGTGGGTATACGCCGGCAGCACCGGGATTCATGTTCTTCTTTATGCTTCTGGCAATGAGCAGGCTTTTCTCAAAATCTCTCAAAGATTCACTCGAGTCTCCTTCAATGAAAGTCGTTTACCAGACCGTAGATGAAGAACGCCGTTATGATATTCAGTCTGCGATGGACGGAACAGTGAATGAGATAGCTGCATTAACGGCAGGCCTCATTCTGGCAGGACTTGGATTGATAAGCTTCTTCAGGCTGATCCATTTCTCACTTGTTCTGGTTCTTATCTCAGGATTATGGCTTATTGTGGCGTATAAACTTTATAACGGATACAGGGACTCGATAAGGAAAGCTCTCGATGCTGTCAAAGACAGACCCCGGGAGTCGGTTGATGAGACCGGAATAGATAAAAATTTTAAAAGCAGATTTATTGCAGCGAAGGAATTGAGAAATGATTATTTCTCCCTTATCTCAGGTAATACCGGGATGCTTGAGGGTAAACCGGCATGCTACTATCAGATTCTTGCTGAAGCAGCAGAGTCGGAAAATGATATAAACCTGCTACCGGCCCTCCACAGGATCGCCGCCAACACTTCAATCGACAAGGAAATACGTGAAAAGTGCTCTACAATTGCTGAAAGTCTCGATTTATTCGTTACCGGGGATGCCGTGGTAAAAGACAAAATGTTTACGGCAAAGATGCTTCTATACGGTTCGAGGATGCCACAGGTAACTGAAATACTAAGGCTTCTGAGGGATAAATCGACTTTGTCAAGACGGCTCGGGCTCTATATGATAGGTAAGTTCGGAGTCAGGGACATGATCCCTGAGGTATGCCTGTTTCTGCAGGTTCCGGAACTCGAAGATCAGGCTGCAGTAGTTCTGGAAAGCTTCGGCGAAGATGCCTTTGAAGAGCTGAGAAGGTTTTCTCTTTCATCATCAGGCAATGCAGAGGTTACCATGAGGGTTGTCAGACTTATAGGAAGGGGATGCGAAAGCACAAACCTGAGTTATCTATTTTCGATGCTATGGTCAAAATCGAGGCAGGTCAGGGAAACAGCACTCAGAGAACTTGAAAAATGCAGGTTTTCACCTTCGGCAGAGGAAAGAGACCGTTTAAACCAGCTCATTTCTGATACTATCGGTATCATGACCTGGAACCTGACCGCTGCAATCGTACTGAAAAAAATCCATGATACTGAACTGTGTGAATCCCTTGATTTTGAGATGAAAAGATGGAACGATTTCCTGTTCAGCACATTGTCAGTTACTTATGATGCCGGTTCTGTCGGGAAAATAAGGGAGAACCTGGAAGCAGCCACACTTGAAAGCGTTAATTACGCTCTCGAAATGGCAGACATGATTTTCGACGATCAGATCAAACCGAAATTAATTCCTTTGTTCGATATGATCTCCGATGAAGAAAGGATAAAACAGCTTTATCAGTTCTTCCCTGCTGAGATACCTGAACCTGAAGTTCTTATCGAAGATATTTTAAACCGCGATATGAATCTTCTGGGTATATGGATAAGGGCAAAGGCTCTGAGAGGCATGAAGGAATTGCAGGGGGAGAATACATGTGAATCAATTGTGGCGCTTCTCTTCAGCCCCTGGCTTATTCTGAGAGAAGAGGCAACAGGTATAATTAAAAGGTCAGACAGGGATCTTTTTACCGGGGCAGCCGGCAGGTTACCTCTTGCCGACAGACAGCATCTGACCATGATAGCTGAGGGAACTATTCCTCCCGAAGCCCTGGTATATGAGAAGGTGGAATTTCTGTCGTCACAGCTTGGTGAAAAGGACAGAGAGAAGCTTATTTACCCTGCCTTATCCATGGTTTACGGGAACTCCCTCACGGAAGATCTTCTTCCTGAATCGGGAGGATTTATCATCTGGCCTGCCAATGGATCCGATGTCAGGATAATTTATGAAGACGCCGCTGACTTCCTGAAAAATGAGGATGAAAGAAGTACAGGCAAATATTATATTCTTTCATTAAAAGCTGTCGCTGAATTCAGCAGCCGCTTCCCTGAAAGTGCAGGTTCGATCCTGAATTATATTGAAAAAATGAATAATTGACAGGATCAGGATGGCAACAGCAAAAACGACGACTATTTTCAGACAACTGGTATTCAATATAGTTTTACCGACGCTTCTGGCATTGCTGATCCTCGCTGTTTTTAATTTTTATCGTACAAGAGCCATTATTATAAAGCAGACGGAAGAGAGGAACCAGCTGCTCTCCAATGAGATCACAAGAATACTGAAATTCCAGGACCTTGCCTTCAGACTTATTGATGAGGATGTTGAAAGAAGGCTTAAAAATTTCAGCGGTACTCTGGTAAATGAATATTTCAGGAATACCGATAACATAGAAACACTTTATCTGAGGGATATTGCAGGAAAGATAGGGATGGATTCCCTGAATGAGGATATATATATAATCCGTCGCGATGGGATCATTGTAAATTCAACTTTCCGTGCCGATTACGGCGTAAATCTTTATAATTACGGGGAGAATTTCCGTAATTATCTTCTCGACATATTCAGAAAAGATGTCTTTGTAGCTGAGCTTTTTACAATCGAAGGAAGGACTAAACGGCCTAAAAAATATACTTATCAGCCCACAAAGGACAACAAATATATTGTTGAACTGGGTGCCTATTCAGCAAAGGCCGACGAGATAATCAGCAATATTGAGGAGACTAAAAAAGAGATCAAAAATGAATCCCAGGATATTGTTGATGTCGAATTGTTTCTTTTTGCCGACAAACCCTTCTCAATGAACAGGGATTTTCTTGAGGTTCCGGCTCATGATTCTGTGCTGATGGCAGCTTTTTCAGGCAGGGATACCATAATTACGGAGAAAGAGGACGGGAAATGGCTTCAGTATCAGTATATATACCACGAAAGATCGGAATCAGGACTGTACAAGGGTTCTGTTATCAGGATAATTTCTGATGTAAGCAGCAGAAAGTACCTTTTCAGAAAGGAGGCTCTTCGTTTTATCGTCATATTCGGATTGACACTGTTTTTTGTGGCATATCTTATATACAGAAAAACAAGGGTGTTGACCCTGCCGGTACGTAAGCTTGTTGATAATGTGGACCGTATTATGAACGGGGACCTGCGCGAGCGGGCAGAGGTGACCGGTAATAATGAAATAACACTGCTCACTGAAAAATTCAATATGATGATAGCCCGGCTCGAAAGTTACTATTTTGAGCTTGAAGAAAAGGTTAAGGAAAGGACCGCTCAGGTCGAAAGTCAGAAAACCGAGATTGAAGAACAGAAGAAGCATATAACTGACAGTATTCATTATGCCCGGAGAATACAAAATGCGATACTTCCCTCATTCAGCCTGATAAGCGCCCACCTGAAGAACTATTTTGTTCTTTACCTTCCAAAGGATATCGTAAGCGGTGATTTTTACTGGGTTCATGAAGCAGGTGGACTTACTATGGTTGCTGCCGTTGATTGTACAGGCCACGGCGTCCCCGGTGCCCTGATGTCGGTGGTTGGTTTTAACCAGCTCAACCATGCTGTTTCGGTGCAAAAGATAAGGTCGGCAAACCTCATCCTTGATGAACTCAACAGGGGAATAATTTCCACCCTCAACGAAGGCAGCAGTGATACTGCCATAAAGGATGGTATGGATATGGCGCTCTGCGTTCTTGACGTTCCGGGACTGAAGGCGGAATATGCAGGTGCCAACAACCCGCTCTGTCTTGTGAGGACGGGCCAGCTGATAAAATATAAAGCCGACAGGTTCCCGATAGGAATGTACGAAGGACAGGGTCAGAAAGGATTTACCGGTAACAGTTTCGAACTGGAGAAAGATGATTGCATATATATGTTTTCCGACGGCTATGCCGACCAGTTCGGCGGTCCGGAAAATAAGAAGTTCATGAGCAGAAGATTTGAAGACCTGCTTGTTGAGATCAGTACCAAACCTATGGAGATACAGAAAGAGATACTGATGAAAAGACTTGCAGCATGGAAGGGCGATAATGAACAGATTGATGATATTCTCGTGATTGGGATTAGAATATAATTTTTACAATATGGGATCAAGGAAAGATAGCCTGAAATTCAATCCGTTCCCCGGGCTAAGGCCTTTTGCCGAGGAAGAGAGCGAACTTTTTTTCGGGAGGAAAAAAGAGAGTCTTGAAGTTCTGGACAAGCTAATCGAAAACCGCTTTGTTACCGTTATCGGGGCTTCCGGAACCGGGAAATCATCACTGATCTATTGCGGGGTCCTTCCACAGATAAGAATAAGAGCTTCTTCTGAAGGTGAAACATGGAGAATAATAAAATTCAGGCCTGGCAATGATCCTTTCGGAAATCTTGGAGAGGCTATTGCCGATAATTTAAAAGGAAGAGGCCTTCACAAAACGGGTGCCGATGATATTATGGTAGATATGCACCTTAATGCCGACGGGATAAAAGGCTCCGTTGCAAAATATCTTTCTTCTGAAGGTGAAAGGGTGCTTCTTGTCGTCGACCAGTTCGAGGAACTTTTCAGATACGGTGCTGCCAGCCCGGGGGAAAAGAGAAAAATGCATGTCGACGAATTTGTTACCAAACTGGTCAGTGCCGTAACGGATGCTGACGGGAAAATATATACCCTGGTAACCATGCGATCCGATTTCGTTGGGGAATGTGCACATTACCAGGGTCTTACTCAACTGATTAACAACAGCAATTATCTTGTCCCCCACATGGGAAGGGCCAATTACAGGGAAGCAATTGAAGGTCCCGTAAATTACGCGGGTGCATCAATAAACAACGAACTGGTCGAAAAGATACTTGATGAAATTGGCGACAGAACCGACCAGCTTCCGGTTTTGCAGCATGCCCTGATGAGAACATGGACATACTGGCAGGAACTTGACGAAAAAGAAAGACCTATAGGGATAAAGGATTACGACTCTGTGGGTACGATGAGCGAGGCAATGTCGAGGCACGCAAATGAAGCCTTTGAGGAACTCGATCAGAAAGGCAGGGAATTGTGCAGTAAGATGTTCCGTACTATAACTGAAAAGGGATCTGATAACAAGGGCGTTCGTCGCCCCACGAGTGTAAAAAACATCATTTCGGTTACAGGATGCACATCAAAGGAACTTTTTACCGTAATCGAAAAGTTCAGAATTCCTTCCAGATCGTTTATAACACCGCGGCAGGAAGTCCCTCTGACTGATGATTCTATCATCGACCTGTCGCACGAGAGCCTGATGAGACTCTGGGACAGGCTGAGAGACTGGGTCGATAATGAGTCGGCGGCCGTGCAGATGTATCTCCGGCTTTCCGAGGCTTCAGCAATGTACCAGCAGGGAAAAACAGGATTGCTGAGGCCTCCCGATCTGCAACTGGCACTTAACTGGAGAGAGCAGCAAAAACCTACTCTGACGTGGGCCCAGAGATATGATCCTGCCTTCGAAAGGGCAATGGTTTACCTTCGCACAAGCGAAAAAGCATATCTCGATGAAGAGGAAAGCAAGATGCGCCTGCAGAGAAGGCAGATCCGCAGAACAAAGATCGTTGCCGGAATTCTTGGTGCCGCTGCAATTATATCGGTAGGCTTCATGCTCTTTGCCTTCGTCCAGAAAATAGCAGCCGACAGGCAGAAGATCCTTGCCGACAGAAATGCCGCCGAAGCCATCAGACAGGAACAACTGGCACTTATCCAGTCAGACTCGGCTACCCAGGCAAGAGTCAGGGCCGACAGAAGTGCCGAACAGGCTATCCGTAACGCTGAGGAAGCACAGCTACAGCGCGATAAAGCATTGCAGGAACAGCTAAGAGCAGAACGGAATGCTGAGATCGCCAGGTTACAGGAAAAGATAGCCAGAGAACAGTCCGATTCAGCCCGGCAGGCACGGGAAAGAGCTGATACTAACGCTGCCAGGGCAACACGCGAGAGAAACCTTGCACGAAGGCTCAGGATCCTCTCCATAGGCAAATCGATGTCGGTGAAGTCATTACAGGTAAGCGGACAAAAAGACCTTCAGACACTCCTTGCCTACCAGGCTTACCTGTTCAATAAAAGAAACGGAGGTCTTCCGAATGATGCAGATATATATGCCGGTCTTTATGATGTGGCAAGGCAGTATGGCAATGTAAACTACAAAACCTTCAGACACGACGGAATTAAGAGCATTGCCTTTGTTCCCGGGAAACGTGAAATATATACTTCCGGTGATGACCGTCAGATCAAGAAATGGTCCCTCGACGGCAACGGACAGACATACCAGGTTATTTATGAAGGAACCGAAATAATAGAAGTGCTTGCCATCAGTCCTGATGCATCCTGGCTTGCTGCCGGAAGCGATAAAGCATCCATCAGAATGATTCCCCTGAAAGGTAATGACATGCAATATACACTTTCAGGGCATAATGGCAATATCAGATCACTGATCTTCTCATTCGACGGCAAATACCTCTATTCGGCAGCTCTTGACGGAAAAGTACTTAAATGGGATCTTGCAACACGGACAAGCACCGACATAGGTTCAGGCGCAGGGCTGATTACCGCGATAGACATATCAACCCGCGGACAATACCTGGCGGGCCTTAATCCCGAAGGTAATGTCATTCTGTGGAATCCAGAATCATCAACTGATAAATTCAGGCTGCCTACCATGCTGAAAGATATCCGTACTTTACGGTTTAAACCCGAAGAGAACACCCTGGCAATTGGGGATGTACAAGGTAATGTAGAACTCTGGGATATCGATACCAGGAAAAAGATAGGTGAGGTTAAAGCTCATAATGCACAGGTTACCGACATCCAGTTCAACCCTGTTCTGGGTCAGATGGCGACTGCCAGCCGCGATAATTCGCTTAAGATTTACAATAACACCGACGATCTGACCGAACCACCCCTGACCTTTACCGATGTGGATGCCGGATTCGTTCTCGTTGTTCAGTTCAGCTCCGACGGACAGCTGATAGTATCGGGGACCTATCAGCCCGGACAAAATCTTGTTGTTCGTCCGACAAACGCTGACCTTCTGGCTAAGGATATGTGTGACCAGCTGACCAGGAACATGACACCTGAAGAGTGGAATACCTATGTTGCAAGAGATCTGCCGCCGGAGAAAACCTGCGAAGGTAAAGACCTTAACATAAAAATAAATGTTGTGAAGTGACAGACCAATTAAAAAATATAACCGCTACGTTTCGTCCTGCACTGATTTTTCTACTGATTATTATTTTCTGCCCTTTAAAGACGTACTCCCAGGAGAGTGATAACTGTGCCGAAAATCTCAGGACAGCTCAATTACTCTTCGATCGGGGACAGGTGGAGAAAGTCCCGTTAATTCTTGCCGGGTGCATGCGGTCAGGATTCAGACGAGAGGAACAAATTGAAGCCTATAAGCTTCTGATACAATCTCATCTTCTTGAGGATGAGTATGATCGAGCTGATTCTGTCATGCTGTCGTTTCTGAAAAAATATCCTGAATACCAGTTAAGCCAGACAGATCATCAGTCATTTGCTTCTCTTTATAACAGTTTCATTGTAAAACCTTTGTTTAAACTTGGATTTCATATAGGCACCAATATCCCTTTTCTGACATTCGTTGATGAAAATTATATTTCACCCGAAACTGAATCAAGCTCATATTCAACTGAATTCCTCAATCTTTTCACTTCACTGGAACTAAAGATACCGGTAACAGGGAAACTGGATGCCTGTGTTGAAGCTGCATGGCTTCAGACAAAGTTCACCAACAGGGAAAAGTTCCTGGGATTTGAAACCGTTTACACCGAGAGGAGTGAAAGACTTGAAATACCTGTTACTGCAATATTCCCCATAGCAAAATACGGCAGGAATTTTACTGCTTTCGTCAGGGCAGGGGCGGGTGCTGCTCTGAATCTGAAAGTTGTCGCAAAAGCGGTCACAACAGGCACCGACAGCAACAACAGGATAATAGTTTCAGGAGCTGACCTTGATGTATCCGGATCGAGGATCTTTTCCGATTTTTTTCTTGTAGCCGGAGCAGGCATTAAATATAAGACCCCGGGAGGTTACATCAGCTTTGAATCGAGACTTGAAACCGGACTGAGAAACCAGACTGTGTATACCGGAAGCAGTGAATCAAGGGAGCTTGCCTGCAAATATTCCTTCAGTGATGATGATTTCAGACTCAATAATGTAAATTTCACTCTCGGATATACACATATTTTTTATAAACCTGAAAAAAGGAAACAGGCGAAATGATAAAACACTACTTCAGGTTTCTTGTCGTGATAACCATCTTTATTTCTTCATGCGAGTCAACTGACGAAAACAGGGAGATAATAAAATTTTATGGCGATGTCAGGGACGATACAGGTTACAGCATAGCCAGGGCATCAGACGGATACTATATATGCGGCCAGATGACGGAAGTATGGCGTAAAGACGGCTATATAACGGGTTCTGAACCGAAACCGGGGATACTGAAAACGGATTTTGAAGGCAATATGATCTGGAAGAAATACCTGGGCAATGAATTTGCCGGAAGCGGATCAAAGGTTATTGTGGTGAAAGATAACTTATTGATTTGTGCAGGTCATGTAATTGATTCTGTTTTCTCAGAAACGGATATTTACCTGGCCATGCTGAATGCAAGCGGCGTTGTTGTGAAGGAGGTTGTTATTGAGCTTGATGATAATCAGACCTGTACTGATCTGGTTCCATCAGCAGGCGGATTCCTGCTTCTGGGAACCACCGATGCTGCAACACTTCCTGATCCCGGAAACCCTGCCGATTCTGTTTTTAACTATGCAGGATATCTCGACATTCTCCTGGTCAGGCTAAACAGCAATCTTGAAACAATTGAAGCCAAACAATGGGGCTACCCATGGAATGACAGGGGTGTTGCCCTCAGGAAAGACAGATCCGGCGGTTATGTGCTGGCGGGTACCACTGACAGGCATGCCAACAAAGGACGGAAAAATGACGCCTTTCTGATGCGTGTAAATGATGTGGCAAATATTACCAGGCCGGTTATCCTCAACAGCGCTGCCGATGAATATGTTTCCGACCTGGAAGTGCTCGATGACGGTTATCTCATTGCGGGAACAACAGGTTCTGAATCAGAGTTTCAAAGACCTTATTTTGCAAGGGTGCCATTCGATATTTACGATACTGTTTATTACCCGGTGCCATATTCCGGCATTTCAAGCTGGTCAGTGAATGCACTGGCACGCTACGGTAACAATTATTTTGTTGCAGCCGGAAAACAGGTAGTTGCTTCTTCTGCCGACAAGCTGTTTTTTGTGATAGATGAGTGGGGAAATTTATCACCAGGGAAGGAAGTGATATTTGGCAGCAGCGGATCGCAGGTAGCATTTGACGCGGTCTGCACCGGCGACCTTTATGTTGTCGGTACAGGAATGAACACAAATGAGACCAATTCAATGATCAGCTTTTTTAAATTCAGATTTTAGGAGGACCAGGTAATAATATGTTCATCATGAACTTAAAAAGACATATTTTCACGAGGGCAGGAGGTGTTTTGTTATTGTTTTCCGGTTTTTTGATTACCTCAGAACTCGAAGGCCAGAATACAGCACCTGTGGCTTCTTCTCCGGCTGTTATCGGTGAGATAAGACCGGGATTGACAATATGGGCGTCATATGTTTACTATGATGCTGACGGAGATGAGGAGGGAGATACCGGAATTCAATGGTTTACATCGCCCGCTCAGGATGGAAGTGATTCAGCGGTAATTGCGCTGGCAACCGAAAGATCTTACAAGGTCAGGGATTCTGATGCCGGCCGCTACATAGGATTTCGTGTGATCCCCGTCGATTCACACGGAGAATCAGGGGAGGCAGTATTTACTCCACTATTCTATGAGGTTGGTCCTAATGCTGCTCCGGTAGCAGATGTAACGGCAATAACCGGTACTCTGAATGTCGGAGATGTTCTGACAGGTCATTATACTTATTCAGATTATGAAGGAGATATAGAATCCGGCTCTTTGCTGAAATGGTACAGGAAACTTCTTTCATCAGGTTCCTGGAGTGAGGCAGGAACGGGAATAAGTTACAAGATTACTACGGGAGACCAGAGAATGTACTTCAGATTTGGAGTTGTTCCAAAATCAGCCACCGGAACAGATTCATTCACGGAATATTTCTCTGATCAATACGGTCCGGCAAACTCCGCTCCCTATGCAACCAATGTTTATATTACGGGAACAGGATTTGTAAACCAGCCTTTAACCGGTCATTACGAATGGCATGATGATGATCCGGCAGATGTTCAAGGGGATACTCAGTTCAGATGGTACAGGGGAGGTACATTGATTCAGGGAGCATCATCACAGGTTTATGTACCCGGCTATGATGATGTGGGAGAGGAACTGGTTTTCAGCGTAATACCTGTAACGGAGGGTGCCGGGAACCCGGTAACAGGCGATGAGGTCGCAAGCAGCCCCTACGGACCGGTTACCGATCCTGCTTCTTCGCCTCCCCTTGCGTCACAGCTCTGTATCGACGGCTATATGGTTAAGGATTATCAGCTTAAAGGCCGCTACCTTTATACAAATAGCCAGCCGGAAAAAAACTCACAGTATATCTGGTACGTAGATGGTGTAGTTGCCGAAACAGGTACGTACAATACATCCTACAAGTATGCCAGGTACACCCTGAAGGAAACAGACATCGGTAAAAATATCCGGTTTGCTGTCATCCCGCAGAACAGACCGGGGGAAAAAGGCGATACTGCTTTTAGTTCTCCTATGGCATTGTTCACTCTTCCCCTGAGAGATAATTTCAGTGTGACCGATCCTCCTGAAATGCTGGCGGCCAATTATGGAGGAGGAGGTTTCTTCGGTCCGGGGCAGAGTGTCAGCGGCAATTTCTTCTATCCTGCAAATCTTACTCCATCTGACGATCCTTATTCACTATCATATATCCTCCTGGTGCATTATGACTCAATTCAATGTACCCAGACCACTTGGAAAAAGGTCTGGGTAAGGCCCGTTGTGATGACTTTCTCAGGACTGCAGGCATTTTATTGTGATAATACGGGAACGGATATCGTTACTGTCAATAATGTTCCTGCAGGAGCCACAGACTGTACCTTTTCCATTACCGGTCCCTCAGGTGCGCCCGTGCCTGTTACCATGCTGAATGATTTTACCGCAGAGTTCAATCCGGATTCATTTGACGCCGGAGTGGGATATACAATGACATATTCATGCAGAGATCTGCTTGGATCAACACAAACTATTAACCAGAAATTTACTGTTGATCACATTGGGGAGGTTAAAATAAAAAATCTTAGTGCTGACACAAGTTTCTGTGGAAATGTTGAACCATTTCAGCTTTATACCTCACGTGACGGAGGTATCTTTTCCGGCCCGGTTACCAGCAGCGGAAAGCTGGATGTATCACTTATACCGGGAGGATATGGAAATACAGTCGTTACATACAGAGTGACCTCTGCTTTGGGATGTTTTGTTGAGGATGTGGTTCCGCTGACAGTATTCCCGGTACCGAAGGTTTCATTTGTGCCTGAGGATTACTGCATTACGGATGTTAACTCCGATACAACAAAGATGATAAATAACACTACATCCGCCGATCCTGTAAAAAGCTGGCTGTGGGAATTCAGTGAAGCAGGACTGATCACAACTGACACGGCAAGAGAAGCTTCATTCCTTTACAGATCGGGTGGATTTCATAAAATCTATCTTACTGCAGCAACGATCAATGATTGTTCTGTAAGGAGGGAAGCCACTTTCGATATAGGTGTTAAACCGATAGCTGATTTCACATGGAAAAATGAGTGTTTTCACCCCGACTCATCGATATATCTTTTTGATGCCACCGTTACAACCTCACTCATAACATCCAGAAGCTGGAATTTTTTTGACGGAGACTCACTCAGAACAGTCCGGAATCCTGTTTATCCCCAGAAATCGGAAGGCTATCTGCCTGTTCTTTATATCGTCACAACAGGATATGCAGGCTGCGGCGACTCCATCTACAGGGAAGTATATATCAGACCTACCATCAGTCTGTCTGACGACGATTATTTTGAGGATTTTGAAAATGGGAACAGTCACTGGGTGCCGGGTTATGAAACGATTAACAACTGGAAATTCGGAACACCTGACCGTCAGCAGATAAACAGAGCTTCCTCAGGGATAAATGCATGGTTCACAGGCTTCAGAACCGATACTACGGTTTTTGAATCGTCATCGGTTATTTCACCCTGTTTCGATTTTACGGAAATTGAGCGGCCAATGATTTCACTGAACACATGGAAATCGCTGGAAAAAGACCGTCAGGGTGCAGCCCTGCAGTATAAGATCGGAGATGCCCCCGGCTGGGAGTATGTAGGCACTCTGTACGACGGGATCAGATGGTATAATTCTGCACTTATTAAGGGAAGGCCGGGAGGAGAACAGATAGGATGGACAACCGACCCCAATGCTGATCCCGATACTTCATTCGTGAATTCCCGTCACAAGCTCGATGAACTTGGAGGAAAGAAAGATGTTAAATTCAGGATTGCATACGGATCGGATGGCACAACAACAGGATACGACGGGATAGCATTCGACGATATCCGGATAGGACCGAGATCGAGGAATGTACTTCTGGAACATTTTACCAATATGACCAGTACTGCCGGAAGTGAGGCAACTGCAATGGTTGATACGGTATATAAATACAACAGCGATGATGTGATATATATCCAGTATCATACAAATTTCCCCGGTCCTGATCCTTTTTACTCAGACAACCAGGGCGATGCAGGCGGCAGAATGCTTTATTACGGCCTCTCACGGGTACCCTATTCATTTCTCGATGGAGGTAGTGACAGGGATAACTTTGCAAGCCTTTACGATTACAGTCTCTCAAAGATCGATGCCAACCAGGTCGTGAGGAGAAGCCTCATGAATACAAAGTTTGACATAAATCTTACGGCAGAAGTTACCGAAGGTGTTCTGACTGCCGGAGGAGAGATCAGGGCCCTGGATAACTTGTCGGCAGAGAACATGACGCTCTATATTGCAGTTACCGAAAAGGAAAATAAAGAATACACCGGTGCTGAAGGTGAAAATATTTTCTGGAATGTCTTCAGGAAGATGATTCCCGACGCAGGAGGTACTGACATGAAGAAAGAATGGACAAAGGATGAGACATTTGTAATTCAGCCTCAATCATGGATGATTGAGAATATAAGAGATAACTCTATGATTGAGGTGATTGCTTTTCTCCAGAATAATGTAACCCGTATTGTCTATCAGGCTTCTTCGGTACGCGATATAGAAATTGGAACGGGCATCTCAGATGTGGTTCATCCGGGCACACTTAGATTCGCCCTGTACCCTAATCCGGCTGTGAATAAAATAACAATAGATTTCAGAGAGCCTCTGACAAAAGATGCTGTCGTAAGAATCCACAACCTGCAGGGTGCTGTTGTCTCAGAATACATCGCAGGTGCCGGAAGCACAGTATTCACGATCGAAAATCCCGGACTGACTCAGGGTATCTACCTGGTTCGGGTTTCAGCGAATGGATCAGGAACAGGATCGAGGAAACTTGTGGTGACTGGTAATTAGTTATTCGGGCGGACATAGTAACGAGGGCCACCTGCTTCGCAAAAATCATAATAACGTTTCAGTGCAAATTTTTCTCTAAATTTGCCCCCTGTTCTTTTTTCCCGGACAGGTTTGTTATGAAATTGTTTAATATGATATTCCATATACATTATGAAAGATAATAAGACCTTACTTATGATCCTCGACGGCTGGGGTATCGGGGACGGATCAGCATCGGATGTAATAAGCTCAGTGCCAACTCCGAATTTAACTGCCCTGAAAAAAAAATATCCTGGTTCGCAACTATCAGCCTGCGGAGAAGATGTAGGACTTCCTGACGGGCAGATGGGGAATTCAGAGGTAGGACATCTGAATATCGGAGCAGGAAGAATTATATACCAGGACCTCGTTAAAATAAATAAGGAGTGTGAAAGCGGAGATATAAAAAAGAACACAGTGCTCACTGAGGCTTTTTCATACGCCCGCGATAACAGCAAACAGGTTCATTTTTTCGGGCTCCTTTCTGACGGAGGAGTTCATTCTCTGGACAGGCATCTGTATCACCTGTGCGATATGACCTTGGATTACGGATTAAAGGATGTATTTATCCATGGTTTCGGCGACGGCCGCGACACCGACCCGAGAAGCGGGAAAGGTTATATGAAGAACCTCCTTGACCATTTGAAAAATTCAAACGGACGAATTGCTTCTTTTGTAGGTCGTTACTATGCCATGGACCGGGATAAAAGGTGGGAAAGGATAAAGGAAGCTTATGATCTCATTGTACACGGTAAAGGTGCACCTTCAGGGGATATCCTTGAAGCGATGCAGAGATCATACGATGAGGGTGTCACCGATGAATTCATGAAACCTGTTGTGATCGTCGACGCTGATGGAAATCCTGTAGGCACAGTAAAGGAAGGAGATGTTGTGATCTTTTTCAATTTCAGGAACGACAGGGCCAGGGAACTTACCATAGTGCTGACTCAGAAGGATATGCCGGAATACGGAATGAAAACCGTTCCACTTCACTATTGTACCATGACGCCGTATGATGCGACATTTAAAGGGCTTAATGTTATATATCCAAAAGACAATGCCGGCAGGACTATAGGTGAGGTATTGGCAGAGGCGGGAAAGAAGCAGCTAAGGATCGCTGAGACTGAAAAATATGCTCATGTTACATTCTTCTTCTCGGGAGGCAGAGAGGAAGTTTTTGAAAATGAAGACAGGATACTGGTTCCCTCTCCAAAGGTGGCAACATACGATCTCCAGCCCGAGATGAGCGCTTATCAGGTTAAAGATGCTGTCATCACGGAAATAGAAAAGGACAAATATGATTTTATCTGTCTCAATTTTGCCAATGGTGATATGGTGGGACATACAGGTGTTTATGAAGCTATAAAAAAAGCCGTTGTAACTGTCGATGAATGTGCCGGTGCCGTTGTTAAGACTGCGCGTGAAAAAGGATATGAGGTTCTGATAATCGCCGATCACGGGAATGCCGATAATGCTGTCAATCCCGACGGTTCGCCAAATACAGCTCACTCGCTGAACCCGGTTCCGTGCATCCTGGTGAGCGAACGTTTTTCAAAAATCAGTGACGGGATCCTCGCTGATGTGGCTCCCACTATTCTGACAATGATGGGGATACCGGTTCCGGAGGAGATGACCGGGAAGGTTCTGGTTTGACCGCCCCCCCTGAAGGGGTAATTATCTTGCCCCCACTGAATGGGGGGCTACCCCACTCAGAATAAAAATTTGTAATGGGTTTTAACCCCTGGGGGATGGGGGGTGTAAGAAAAATATATGATCCGGATCGACAACATAATATTCAGCCTCGACGTAATTGAGAAAAAGTTCATTTGTGATCTTGATGCCTGCCACGGAAGTTGCTGCAGGTACGGTGATTCTGGGGCTCCCTTAACCGAAGAAGAAGTTATGATCCTCGATGAAATCTGGCCCTTTGTGAAAACTTTCATGAGGAGTGAGGGCATCAGGGCGGTTGAAGAACAGGGTACAAGTATTACAGATTTTGAAAATGACAGGGTTACACCTCTGATCAGCAATGAGGAATGTGCATATACATATTTTGAAGGACCTGTATATAAATGCGCAATTGAAAAAGCCAGGGAAGAAGGAAAGATTTCCTTCCGGAAACCTCTTTCCTGTCATCTCTTCCCGGTCAGGATAAAAAAATATTCTGATTTTACTGCTGTAAACTACCAGCAGCTTGCCATTTGCTCCGGAGCGGTCAAAAGAGGTAATAAAGAAGGTATGCATGTTTATGAGTTTCTGAAGGAACCGCTCATACGTGCTCTGGGTGAGAAAATCTACAGGGAACTCTGCATTGCCGCAAACCAACTTCTGAAGAAATAGTAACCCAAAGATCTAAAATATACATTATCAGTAAAATTTTTAGGTATATAATATGTAATATTTATTGCCTTATATTCTGATGACTTTATATTTAACAAAAATCCCTTAATCTGTTGATTGTCCGGTCAGATTAAAAAAATTTTCAGGATATTTTGTTTTTCTGAAAAAACAGATAACTTTGACAGGTTAACTTAAAACCTAAAACTAATTCGTTGATCCTTATAAACAGATAATTTCTTGATTGTTAATAAATTGCGTTCTTTAAAGTATTGTTTTTTGATTGGATTTTGATTAAATTCGATCAAAACCCTGAAAATCATGTTAAAGAAATTGC